>Ga0315545_1000030_pt1 | contig 130709 bp, 125 predicted proteins | sample SalMarSW160210MG_FD_203096 | JGI IMG/M metagenome (GOLD analysis project Ga0315545, IMG submission 203096) | Salt marsh sediment microbial communities from the Plum Island Ecosystem LTER, Massachusetts, United States - Salt Marsh Sediment SW1602-10 ... | reverse complement strand
CTCGGTGGCCTGCACTTCGCCACGTGCCACTTCGCCGACACGCTCGATCTCCAACCGATCAAGAGCGAGGCATGACGCGACTCCTCCTCGGGACGAAGAACGAGGGGAAGATCGAAGAAGCGGTGGAGCTCCTGGCCGGGGTCGAAGGCCTGGAGCTCCTCACCTTTTCCGACCGCCCGTTCTCCGATGTCGACGAGACCGGCGAGACGTTCCTCGACAACGCCCTCCTCAAGGCACGGACGATCTGCCTTGAGACCGGCCTTCCGGTGTTGGCCGAGGACGCGGGACTCGAGGTCGAGAGCCTCGGCGGCGCGCCGGGGCCCCTGTCGGCCCGGTTCTCGGGAGAGCCGGTCGACTACGCTCGGAACAACGCGCTCCTGCTGGAGAAGCTGCGAGGTCGCTCGGATCGGCGGGCTCGATTCGTCACCGTGGCGGCGCTGCGGCTTCCGGACGGGCAGACGTTCGTCTGCAGCGGCGCCCTCCGCGGGCGCATCGCCGAGGCCCCGGCGGGGGACGGAGGGTTCGGCTACGATCCGCTGTTCCTGCCGGAAGGAAGTGCGAAAACGCTCGCCGAGATGGCGCTCGCCGAGAAAAACCGGATCAGTCATCGGAAGCGGGCGCTCTCGAGGATGCGGGCGGTTCTGCTCGATCTGATTCGCTCCGGCGAGGTCTAGCGCTCCGGTTCGAGGGTCTCGGCGTACGCCTCCAGCGCGCGGCGCTGCTTGCCCGTCAGCTTGCCCGGAACCTCGACGGTCACCTCGGCGAGGTGATCCCCCTTGCCCCCTCCGCGATGGATGTTGGCGATCCCTTTCCCCTTCAGGCGGAAGACCTCTCCGGGCTGCGTGCCGGCCGGAATCGTGACCGGCTCCTCCCCCCACAGCGTCTCGACGTCGATCTTCGCCCCGAGGGCGGCCTGGGGGTAGGAGATCTTCACGTCGGACCGGATGTTCTTGCCCTCCCGCCGGAACGTCGGGTGGGGGATCAGCTCGATGACGATGAACAGGTCGCCGTTCGGCCCGCCCTCGAGCCCGGCGTTTCCCTGCCCTCGCAGCCGGAGCCGCGAGCCGTTGTCCACACCGGGCGGGACGGTGATCGATATTTTGCTCTTCTCCTTCACCCGGCCGGCGCCGCGACACCGATGGCACGGCTGTTCGATCACTTCCCCCGTTCCGTTGCATTCCGGGCAGCTTCGCACGTTGATGAAGCTCCCGAGAAGGCTCTGCTGGCGGTACTCGATCTGCCCGCGCCCGTTGCACGCCGGGCAGGTCCGTTTCGAGGTGCCCGGCTCCATCCCGCTCCCGGAGCAGACGTCGCACGCCACGAGGCGAGGGACGGTGACGGTCATCTTCGTCCCGTGGGCGGCGTCCTCGAGGGTGATGCGGAGCTTGTACTCGATGCTCTCCCCCCGGCGGGCGCGCTGCTGGGGCCGTCCGCGGACGCCGCCTTGCCGGAAGAACAGGTCGAAGATGTCGTCGAAGCCGCCGAAGCCGAACTCGCGGTACGCCTCGCGCGCCCGGCGGAAGTCCATGTCGCCGAACGTGAATCCCTGGTCCGGGCCGGCGTGGCCGTAGCGGTCGTACTGAGCGCGCTTCTGCGGATCGGACAGGACCTCGTAGGCCTCGGCGACGTGCTTGAACTCCTCTTCGGCTCGGCCCCGGTTCTCGGGGTTCCGATCCGGATGGAGCTCCTTCGCCTTCTGGCGATACGCCCGCTTGATCTCGACGTCCCCGGCGTCACGGGCGACCCCGAGGGTCTCGTAGTAATCCCGTTTGGCCACGCGCGCTCCTCACACGTCTACTTCTCGTCGTACTCTGCATCGATGTCTGCGCCGTCTTTCGACGGCGTCTCGCCCTTTGTCGTCGCTTCGTCGGTCGGCTCCGTCCGTTTACTTCTCGTCGTACTCCGTGTCGATGTCTGCGCCGTCTTTCGACGGCGTTTCGCCCTTTGTTGTCGCTTCGCCGGTCGGCTCCGTCCGTCTACTTCTCGTCGTACTCCGCATCGATGTAGTCGCCGTCGTCCTCGTCGTCCGAGCCCGTCTCGCCGCCGCCCGGCGCGGCGCCTCCGGTGGCCTTCTGGGTCTCCTTGTACGCCTCGGCGGCGATCTCCTGCGACGCCTTGGCGAGCTCGTCGGTCTCCCTTCGGATGTCCGCGATGGAGGCGTTCTTGTCGAGCTTCTCCCGCAGGCGTCGGACCCGATCCTCGATGTCGGATCGCTTGGCCGCGTCGACCTTCTCGCCCAAATCGGAAAGCGCCTTCTCCACCGAGTAGATCAGTTGATCGGCCTGGTTGCGGGCCTCGACCAGCTCGCTCTTCCGCTTGTCCTCCTCGGTGTGCTCCTCGGCCTCCACCCGCATCCGCTCGATCTCGGACTCGTCGAGCCTCGAGGAGTCCTGAATCGTGATCGACGAGCTCTTCGACGTCGCCTTGTCCTTCGCGGTGACGTGAAGGATCCCGTCGGCGTCGATGTTGAACGACACGTCGATCTGCGGGATCCCGCGCGGGGCCGGAGGGAGCCCGGTCAGCTGGAACTTGCCGAGCGACTTGTTGTCGGCGGCCATCTTCCGTTCTCCCTGCACGACGTGGATCTCGACCGCCGGTTGGTTGTCCTCGGCGGTGGTGAACGTCTTCGCCTTCTCGGTCGGGATCGTCGTGTTCCGCTCGATCAGCGGCGTCGCGACGCCGCCGAGCGTCTCGATGGAGAGCGTCAACGGCGTGACGTCGAGGAGGACGATCTCGTCGACCTCGCCGGCGAGGACGCCGCCCTGGATCGCCGCGCCGGCGGCGACGACCTCGTCGGGGTTGATCTCCCGGTTCGTCTTCTCCGGGACGCGGCTGGCGATCAGCTGTTGGACCTTCGGGATCCGCGTCGACCCGCCGACGAGAACGACCTGGTCGATGTCGTCGGGGCCCTTCCCCGCCTCGCGGAGCGTCGCGTCGACGACGTTGATCGTCCGCTGGAGGTAGTCGTCGATCATCCCCTCGAACTTGGCCCGCGACAGCTTCTTCTCGAGGTGCTTCGGCCCGCTCGCGTCCGCGGTGATGTACGGAAGGTGGATCGTCGTCTCCATCCGGGTCGACAGTTCCTTCTTCGCCGCCTCGCTGGCGTCCTTCAGTCGCTGCAGCGCGCTCGGGTCCTTTGACAGATCGATCCCCGTGTCCTTGCGGAACTCCTCGACGAGCCAGTCGATGATCCGCTGATCGAAGTCGTCTCCCCCGAGGCGCGTGTCGCCGTCGGTGGCGAGGACGTCGAAGACGCCGTCTCCGATCTCGAGGATCGAGACGTCGAACGTGCCGCCGCCGAGATCGTAGACGAGGATCGTCTGATCGTGCTCCTTGTCGAGGCCGTAGGCGAGGGCGGCCGCCGTCGGCTCGTTGATGATCCGCATGACCTCGAGGCCGGCAATCCTCCCCGCGTCCTTCGTCGCCTGTCGCTGCGAGTCGTTGAAGTAGGCCGGGACGGTGATCACCGCCTTGACGACCTTCCCTCCGAGGTGCGCCTCCGCGTCGCTCTTCAGCTTCTGAAGGATCATCGACGAGATCTGCTCGGGGGTGTACGTCTCCTCCTTTCCGTCGGTCGAGATGTGCACGCGATGGTCGGTTCCCATCTCGCGCTTGATCGAGGCGACGGTGTTCTTCGGGTTGGTGATCGCCTGGCGCTTGGCGAGCCGCCCGACGAGACGCTCACCGGTCTCGGTGAACGCGACGACCGACGGGGTGACGCGTTCCCCTTCCGCGTTGGTGATCACCTCCGGCGTGCCGGCCTCGAGAACGGCGACACACGAGTTGGTCGTCCCCAAATCGATCCCAATGATCTTCTCCTTCATGCTTTCTCCTCCTGTACGGCGGGCCCTCGGCTGACGGTGACTTTGCTGACGCGCAGGACCCGTCCGTTTCTTCGATAACCGGGTGAGAATTCCTCGATGATCGTGTTCTTCTCCTCTTCGCTCGGCGCCGCAAGCAGCGCCTCGTGAAGCGTGGGGTCGAACGGAGTCCCGACGGACGGGATCCTTTCGACGCCGCGCTGCTCGAGGATCCGTGCGAACTGGGCGAAGATCTGCTCCACGCCGGCGACGAACGCCTCCACGTTCTGGTCGTCCGCGTAGCTGCGGAACGCCCGCTCCAGGTTCTCGTAGGGCGTCAGGAACTCGAGGAGCGCCTGATCGACGACCCGCTCTTCCAGCGTCGCGATGTCTCGCGCCGTCCGCTTCTTGTAGTTCTCGAACTCGGCCTGCAATCGCCGAAGCCGGTCGATGCACGACGAGAGCTCGGTCGCTTCCTGTTCGACCGGCGCCTCGGCCGGCTCCTCGACCCGGTCGTGGTTTTTCTTCTCTTCGCTCATTCGCCTATCCTTTCGGAGCTCTGGGCCCCCGAGCTCACCAGCAGCCCCTCCAGTCGGTTGGCGACGTAGCTCGCGGTGGAGAGCGCCCGCCCGTAGTCCATCCACAGCGGTCCGATCACGCCGAGGGCCCCCGCGTGGGGGCGGTAGCTGCAGCTGACGACGGAGAATTCGTCCAATCCGGGCAACGGGAAGTCCCCGATGTTGACGACGAGGCCCTCCCTTTCCGCGCGGGCCTTTGACAGCGCCTCGATGAACCCGGTCTCGTCCCGGACGGCGTGGCTGAAGCTGACGAAGTGGGCCATCGCGCGATCGGGCGCCGTCTGCTTCAACGCGTCGGTCAGGTTCAGCAGACCGTCGAATCGAACCGACCGCTGCGTCCGGCGCTGCAGGAGCCGCTGCAGGACGAGAATCGCCTGCCGGACCGGGCGCTCGTACCATCCCTCCGATTCGTCGGCGTCGGGGAGCGTGCGGACTTCCGAGAGATGTACCCCGTGGAGGTTCTCGTTGATCAGCTGCATGATGTGATCGATCTCGACCGGCGACAGATCGTCGTCCAACGGGACGAGGCCGTGCTCGACGATCCCGATGTCGGAGAGGATCAACAGGAACGCCAAACGCTCGTCCATTCTCAGCAATACGACCCGATCGAGCTTCGTTTCGTCCGGCCGTGGCGGGACGACGAACGACGCGCAGCCGGTGATGTTCCCGAGGAGAAACGCCGTCTGGCGGATCGTTTCCTCCACGTCGAGACACCGCGATTCGGCCAGCTCGACGATCTCGAGGCGTTCCTCGCGCGTCAGTTCCGACAGATCGAGCAGCCACTCGACGAAGAACCGGTACCCTTCCTTGGTCGGGATCCGCCCCGAAGACGAGTACGGCTTCTCGATGTAGCCGGCGGCCTCGAGGTCGTTCATGTCGTTTCGGACCGTGGCGGAGCTGACCGCCAGGCCGTAGTCCTCGAGGATCATCCGAGACGAAACGGGTTCGCGGAGCCGGATGTACCGGTCGACGATTTCCTTCAGAATCAGCCGCTGTCTCTCGGGGAGATCCCTATCATTAGCACTCTGCATGTTAGTTTGCTAATGGTAGTCCGTGGGACAGGATCTGTCAACAGAGACACGTGATCTTTGGACTGAAATCGCGTCGGCGGACCGCTCCGGGTGGAGCTTCGGCCCCGGGGCTCACCTCACGTGACGCGACCGCAGCACTTCTTGTACTTCTTCCCCGAGCCGCACGGGCACGGGTCGTTTCGTCCCGGCTCCTTGGCGACCCGGACCGGGCGCTGGGCCCCCTTCTTCGGCCGCGGCCGCTGCCCCGACGGCGGCGCGGACGAGGGATGGACGTATCGGAGGTTCTCGGACGATCGGCGTGGTGCCGGACCGGTCGAGACCGTCAGCCGCGGGTTGAGGACGATGCGGACGATCTTCTCGGCCGCGTTGGCGAGCATCTCCTGGAACATGATGAACGATTCCCGCTTGAACGCGACGAGCGGATCCGTCCCGCCGTAGGCCGTCCACCCGATCCCCCCCTTCAGGTCGTCGAGGTTGTACAGGTGCGTCCGCCACGCCTCGTCGATCGTCGTGAGGATGATGTAGCGCGCCAGCAGCGGGAACGGCCTCCCGAGCCGCTCCCGCTGCGCGACGAGCGCTGCCTTCAGGCGATCGCTCACGGCGTCCACGACCCCTTCAACGTCCGGCGCCTCGAGGTCGGCGGCCTCGACCGGCGCGTACGACGAGAGCTCGTGCGCCAGCCCGGCGAGGTTCCATTCATCTCTCGGTCGACCGGCCGGGGCGTGGCCGGCGACCAGGTTCTCCGCCAGTTCGCCGAACAGGTCGTGAAGATACCCCTCCAGATCGGTCTCCGCCTCCGGGCCGAGGCCCTCCTCGGAGCCGGGCGGCGGGAGGAGGAAACGATCGCGGAGAGCGTAGATCGCCTCTCGCTGCTTGGAGAGGACGAGGTCGTATTCGAGCAGGCGCTTTCGGATCTCGAAGTTGCGCCCCTCGACCCGCTTCTGGGCCCTGCGGATCGCGCCGGAGAGGAGATCGTGTTCGATCGCTTCGCCCTCCTTCATTCCGAGCCGGTCCATCAACGGTCCGATCCGATCCCCACCGAAGATCCGCAGCAGGTCGTCCTCCATCGACAGGTAGAACTGGGACGATCCGGGGTCCCCTTGCCGCCCCGACCGGCCGAGGAGCTGGTTGTCGATCCGGCGCGATTCGTGTCGCTGTCCACCCAGGACGTGCAGCCCGCCGAGCTCGGCGACGCCGTCGCCGAGCTTGATGTCGGTCCCGCGGCCGGCCATGTTCGTCGCCACGGTGATCGCGCCCCGTTGGCCGGCGTCGGCGACGATCTCGGCCTCCTGCTCGTGGTACTTGGCGTTGAGCACGTGATGCGGCAGCTTTTGCGCCTTGAGCAGCCCGGCGAGCCGCTCGGACTTCTCGATCGAGTTCGTTCCGATCAGGACGGGGCGCCCCTGCGCGTGGAGGTCGGCGACCTCGTCGGCGACCGCCTCGAACTTCGCCTTCTGGGTTCGGAAGATCCGATCCGGGAGCGCTCCTCGGCGCAGGGGACGATTCGTCGGAACGACGAGAACCGGGAGGCCGTAGATCTGCTTGAATTCCTCCTCCTCCGTCTTCGCCGTGCCGGTCATCCCGCAGAGCCCCCGGTACAGCTGGAAGTAGTGCTGCAGGGTGATCTGCGCCAGCGTCTGCGACTCCCGTTGGATCCGGAGCCCTTCCTTCGCCTCGAGCGCCTGATGGAGGCCGTCGGAGTAGCGCCGGTCGGGCATCAGGCGGCCGGTGAACTCGTCGACGATCATCACCCGCCCGTCCTTGACGATGTAGTGCTGCTCCTTCTGGAAGAGGTGGAGCGCTCGGAGCGCCGTCTCGATGTGATGGAGCGTCTCGGTGTGCTCCGGCGAGAACAGGTTCTCGATCGAAAGGGCCTGCTCCGCCTTGCTGATCCCGCCGTCGGTCAGCGTGAGCCGCCTCGATTCCTCGTCGATCTCGAAGTCGGCGTCCGCGCGGAACCGCCGAGAGAGGGCGGCGAACTTCCGGTACCGATCGAGCGCCTCCGCGGCCGACCCGGAGATGATCAGCGGGGTTCGCGCTTCGTCGATGAGGATGTTGTCGATCTCGTCGACGATCGCGAAGTCGAGCGGCCCCTGGACCTTTCGGTCGTTCGTCAGAATCATGTTGTCGCGGAGGTAGTCGAACCCGAACTGGTTGTTCGTCCCGTAGGTGATGTCGGCCGCGTACGCGACCTTTCGATCGGCCGGATCCATTCCGTCCTGAAGGAGGCCGACCGTGAGACCGAGAAACTCGTAGATCGGCCCCATCCATCCGCGGTCGCGCCTCGCGAGGTAGTCGTTGACCGTGACGACGTGGACCTTCCCGAAGAGCGCGTTGAGCGTTGCAGGAAGGGTCGCGACGAGGGTCTTCCCTTCGCCGGTCTGCATCTCGGCGATCCGGCGGTCGTCGAGCGCGAGGGCGCCGACGATCTGGACGTCGAACGGACGCATGTCGACGGTCCGATCGGCGACCTCGCGAACGAGCGCGTACGTCTCGCCGCCGACGTCCTGCTTCGACCCGCCGTCGCGCACGCGCCGCCGGACGTCCTCGAACCGACGGCGCAGGCCGTCGTCCGGAAGGGTCCGAATCTCGTCGGCGAGTCCGTTGACCGCCGCCAGCTCGCGCTCGTAGCGCTTCAGTTGCTGGGCGTTGGTCTGTCCGAGGAGGTAGTCGACGGCATTTCGGATCGTCTCAATGGCCATGAAGGATCACGCGGTCAGTATAGGGGCGAGCTTGATTCCCGCAAGAGATTGGGATGGGAAGACGCAACTGGAGTGCAGTTAGGGTGTTGGCTCTGTCCTGTTGCTCGGCTCTCCGAGCCTCGCAGTAGGGGCGAGCTTTCTTCACGCAAGGGACTGGAACAGGAATGCGTGTTGGGAACGTAGCACGGCGTCTTGCCTGTCCTGTTGCTTGGCTCTTCGAGCCTCGCAATAGCCACGGATTCCTGCGACTGAAAGGCTGCCATGCGGCGGGCGACACGCGACTCCGCGGAGGTAGTTCCGTCAGGCTGCTGCTTCGGCGCTACACGCCTCGCAGTAGGAGCGAATTTCATTACCACAAGGAGCTGGGACGGGAAAGCGGACGTGGGATGTGATCCGAACGCTGGTCGTGTCCTGTTGCTTGGCTCTTCGAGCCTCGCGCGGAATTCCGCCGCTTCAGGGAGAGTCGGCGGGGGGGAGCCCTTCGAGCCTCTCCAGAACGGTGTCGCGCTCCTGCCGGAGGCGCTCGATGTCGGTGCGAAGCTTGCCGTACTCCTCCGCGGTGATGGTCTCCTGCCTCGCGAGGCGTTCCTGGGCGTCGGCCAGCTTGTCGTCGATCGTCCGAAGCGCCGTCTCGAACGCACGTCGGGCCTCGTTCGGCATTCCGCGTGCCTCGTAGACCAAGCCGAGCCCGATGTGCGCCGCTTCGAACCGTGGCGCGTCGGCGATCAGCTGCTCGAACAGGCCGGTCGCTTCGAGGCGGTCGCCGACTTGCGCGGTGATGACCGCCTTGAGGTAGCGGGACCGGACGGCGACTTCCTCCCGGGGATGCGTGGCCAGAAGCAGGTCGATCGTCTCGAGTGCCCGGTCGAACTGACGCGCGTTCGTCGCTAGGTTCGCGTAGTTGAGATACACCGTCTCGTCGACGAAGCGGGTAGAGCAGCGCTCGAGGTTCGCCCACGCCTCGTCGTAGGCCCCGAGCTCGATCTGCACCACGGCGAGGTGGTAGTAGGTCTGGCGCGGGGCGAAGTCGAGGTCGAGGCTCCGCTCGAGAAGCGATTCCGCTCCGCGGAGGTTGCCGAGCTGCGCCTGCTCGATCCCCTTGCTCATGAGGAGGTTCGCGCTGATGTCGCGTACGGCGACGACGGACACGATCAGCCCGATCACGGTGACGGCGGCCAGCGCGCCCTTCAGCTTCCAGCCGACCAGCTCCACGCTCCGCAGCGCCGCATCCCCGTAGGCGCGCGAGAAGGCCAGGCCGCCGACGACCACGAGGACGAGGGACGACGCGGGCAGGTGCGCGGGAAAGCTGACGAGGCCGTGGACCAGAAACGCGACGATCCCGCACGAGAAGAGAAGGAGGTCGAGCCGGTTCGTCTCGTCGTTCGATCGCGTTCGCTTCCAGAGGGAGACGACGAGGACAACGAGGAACGACGCGGCGGCGAGGACCCCCAGGATGCCGAGCTCCGCGAGGACCTGTACGTATTCGTTGTGGGCCTGCGCCGCTCGATCGATGTAGAAGTCGTAGGCCTCTCCGCGGGACGTGGCGAGAAACTCCGCCTTGTACGGGATGAAGTTCAGCTTGTAATTGCCGAGGCCGACGCCGGTCATGGGGTGGTCCTTGAACATCTCCCAGCCGATCCACCAGTCCCACGATCGAACGGCACCGGAGTTCCGCTCCCACCATCGTGCGATCCGCGACGAATCGGACCTCGAGAGGCCGACGATCGAGTTCAACGGGCCGGACGGCGCCTCGACCAGGAACGTCACGACGAGCGCGCCGATCAGGATCAAAAGCCAGACCCGATTCCGGCGAGTCGGCTCGATCGGTCGGAAGATCAACCATCCGAGGAGGAACGCGACGGCGGCGACGATCAGCGCGGCCACCGTGCCGGCCTGCTGGACGATCAGGACCATCCCGAAGCAGAACGCGATCAGAAGAATCGAGGACAGCTTCACCCAGCGGGAGCGGGGCCGGACGACGAGAACGACCGCCGGGAAGAGCAGGTAGGCCAGGAATCCGCCGAGGTAGTTGCGGTTTCCCATCGTGGAGATCACCGCGTTCAGCCCGCTCGTTCCCGCGGGGCCGCGCATGACCCCGAGGTACTGGAGCATCCCGTACAACGCCACGAGGAACCCGGACGCGAGGAGCGCAAAGAGCAACAGGTTGGCGTCCCGCTGATCCCGGGCGGCGTTGGCGATGATGAGCATCAGCAACAGGAAAAAGACGATCAGCACCAGGCTCTGCACGACGACGCGGCCGTTCGTCGCGTACAGCAGAGAGAGAAGCGACGCGGCGACGAACCCGAGAACGGGGAACGCGATCCACGGAAGGCGGATCGACCACGTCCCTTTCTGCCACGCCGAGAGCCCCCACAGGACCGCGAGGACGGAGACGCCGATCAGCGCAACGATCGTCTTCCCGTATCCGTACTCCGAGATCCCGGGCCAGATGAACAGCGGCAGCGCGAAGACGAGGAACAGCACGGCGTAGAAGAGGACCCGATCGAGCGGGACGGACGGCGTGGCAAACGCGGGCTGTTTCTTCCGTTTCCCCCTCTTCTTGGCCATGGCCGCCTCCGATTATAGGGACGCGGGGGGCGTGGAGACAACGGGGGTTCGATCGGGCGGTTCAGCAGTCTCGCGTATCGCGATGTGCGGAAGGAGGCGGAGGACCTTCCCCCACATCTGCGGGCGCGCGGCCAGCTCGTCCGGGAGCCGGTGGAACCGGTCGATGTCCGCGTGCACGGCGAGGAACGAGAGGAGGTCGGGATCGTCCAACGCGTCGATCATCGCGTCGAGCTCCCGATCGGAAAGCGCTCCGTAGATCCTTCGGAGCGACCGCCCGAACGCGATCTCGCGCCCGATCGCCGATTTCCACTCGGACTCGTAGGCCGCCGCCCGCCGCTTCGACGCACCGGAGAGCGCCATCCCGGCGGCGGTCCGCCCTGCGATCCGCGCGCAGATCCCGCCGAGGAAGAGCCCCCCTCCCGACAGCGGCTTCACCTGTCCGGCGGCGTCCCCGACGAGAAGGACGGAATCGGCGGCCGTCCGCGGTGCCGGGGCAACGGGGATCCATCCGCCCGTCCGGGAGAGGACTTCGCACCCCGGGAATCGCGCCGACAGGAGGCGGTCGAGGTGCTCCGACGGATCGAACGGCGGGACGACGCCGAGCCCGACGCGCAGCCTCCCCTCCTCGGCCGGGACGGCCCACGCGAAGAAGCCGGGCGCGACCGCCTCGCCGAGGACGACCTCGATCCGGTCCGCAGGGATCGCCGAATCCGTCTCGACGACGGCCTGCGCGGCGTGGACGAACCGCTCCGGCGGCGGAAGACCGAACCACTGGGCGACCCGGCTGCGCGGCCCGTCCGCCCCGATCACGACGGGCGCGCTCACCTGCGTCGGCCCGTCGTCGGATGCCAGGACGATCGCATGGCGCGACGCCGACACGGCTTCGGTCGCGAGGCGAACGTCGACCCCCGCCGCCCGGGCGCGCTCGTGGAGCTCCCGCTCCACGCGGGTCCGATCGATGACGAGCGCCTTCGTGTGATCGGCGGAGAGTTCGAGCCGGTGTCCGTCGGGACCACGGACCGTAACGCCTCGGATCTCGCGTAGGACGCTCTCCGTCGAAACGCCGAGCGTCGCGAGCGTTCGGGGGCTGACCAAACCGGTGCAACAGGAAGAACGGTTCAGTTCGTCTCGGCGCTCGACGAGGAGGACCGACGCTCCCGCCTCGGCGGCGCACCGCGCGGCGACCGCACCGATCGGTCCTCCCCCGACAACCACCACCTGGGCGTGCACCCTTCCTCCCCTCAAATCCCTTCGCGCTTCGGAGCACGTGTCATGATCTCTTCCACCAAGGATAGCGGATCGGCTTCACCGTTGAGAAGCCGGACCACGGCCTCGGTGATCGGCATCTCGATCCCCCGTCCCTGGGCGATCTCGTGGACGACGGTCGTGGCGTGGACGCCCTCGGCGACCATGTCCATCTCGCCGAGGATCTCCTCGAGGCTCTCGCCGCGACCGAGCCGGCTGCCGACGTACCGGTTCCGGCTGTGCCGGCTGGTGCACGTCGCGACCAGATCGCCGAGCCCGGACAGCCCGAAGAACGTCGCATCGCGGACGCCGAACGTTCGGCCGAAGCGGACCATCTCGGCGAGTCCGCGCGTGATCAGGGCCGCGCGGCTGTTGTCCCCGTACCCGAGTCCGTCGGAGATCCCGGTCGCCAGCGCGATGATGTTCTTCACCGTCGCGCAGAGCTCGACGCCGCGGATGTCCTCGGATAGATAGACGCGAAACCGGGGGCCGGCGATCTCCCGCTGCAGGCGGCTTCCCGTTTCGAGGTCGGCGCCGGCGAGGACGACGGCCGTCGGCACGTCCTTCCCGACCTCCTCGGCGTGGCTCGGCCCGGACAGCGTGAAGACGTTCGCCTCCGGGAGCGCCTGCCCGATCAGCTCGGACATCGTCCGTTTCGACGCGCGATCGATCCCCTTGGCGAGGTTGATCGCGATCGGAGACGGTGGGGCCACCGGGGCGAGCCGTTCCAGCAGATCGGCCATCCCGAACGACGGGACGGCGAGGACGAGGACCTCTCGATCGACGACCTCCGCGAGGTCGGCCGTCACGCACAGGCGCTCGATCGGCAGCTCGACGTCGGGAAGGTACTTGGCGTTCCGCCGGTCCCTGGCGATCGCCTCGGCCAGCTTCGCATCCCGGGCCCAGAGGGCGGTGTCGTGTCCGCCGATCGCGAGGAGACGGGCGATCGCGGTTCCCCATCCGCCGGCCCCGATGACGGCGAACCTCATGGAGCCTGCGCCGTCTCCGCGTCGAGGTCGATCGGCATCCGGACGCCGGCGTGTGCCCGGATCCATTCGATCGCGACGTCGACCGGGTCCTGCCCCTCCTCGACGACGATGTCCGGCGTCAGTCCGATCCCGTTGACGACCTTCCGGTCGGGGGTGAAGTACTCCCCCGCGGTGATCTTCAGGGCCGAACCGTCGGGGAACTCGATCAGCTGCTGGTAGACGCCCTTGCCGAACGACGGCTCGCCGATCAGGATCCCCATGTCGTTGTCGCGGATCGCGCCGGCGGTGATCTCCGACGCGCTCGCCGAACCGCGGTTGATCAGAACGGCCAACGGGACGTTCGGGATCCGGTTCCCCCGCGCGTAGTACTCCTTTTCGTCGCTCAGCCGATCCTGGGTGATCAGGAGGACGCCCTCGTCGACGAACCGGCTGGAGACGGAGATCGCCTCGTTCAGGAGGCCGCCCGGGTTGTTCCGGAGGTCGAGGATGAAGCCGGTGAGGGCGTCGAGATCGAACGACAGAAGGGCCGCGTCGAGCTCGGTCGTCGTGTCCTCCTCGAACCGGTACAGGCGGATGTAGCCGATCGTTCCGTCGCCGTGAAGCTCGCTCTTGACCGGCTCGAGGACGATCGTGTCGCGGACGATCGGGACGTCCTCGATCGATCCGTCTTCGTGCCGGACGGTGAGCGTCACCGTCGTGCCGATCTCGCCGCGGATCCGCAGCGCCGCCTCGGTGAGCGTCATGCCCTCCGTCGACTCCCCGTCGATGTTGAGGATCTGATCGCCGGCTTCGACGCCCGCCGCCTCGGCCGGCGTTCCGACCAGCGGCGTGATCACGGTGATCACGTTGTCGACGATCGACAGCTCGATCCCGACGCCGGAGAACTCGCCTTCGAGGGACTCGTCGAAACGTCGCCGGTCGTCCGGGTCGAGGAACTCGCTGTACGGGTCGTCGAGATGCTCGACCACGCCCTTCATCGCGCCGTAGAGCGCCTTCTGGTCGTCGATCCGATCCGGCTGATAGAAATAGCTCTTGATGTACTGGTAGATCTGGTAGACGGGGGCGAACAGGTCGCCGCTCGATTCCTGGGCTCCGCCGACACCGAGCGCGAGGACGAGGAGGATCGCCGGGATCAGGACGGCGAGGCCCTTTCTCCACATTCTCCGGTTTGCCATGCGTCTCACCCCTGGGGATCGGATTGTACTGTACCGACGGCGCGATATCCGAGGTCAGTCGGCCTCGAGGCCGAGGTACTCCCGCTGCGCGGGGGTGAGGGCGTCGATGGCGACCCCGAGCGTCTCGAGCTTCCATCGGGCGACCCGATCGTCGATCTCCGACGGAACGGCGTAGACGTCGGGCGGGAGCGGGGCGTTCGCGAGCAGGTGTCGGAGCGTCAGCGCCTGGATCGCGAACGACAGGTCCATGATCTCCACCGGATGGCCGTCGCCGAGCACGAGGTTGACGAGCCTCCCCTCGCCGAGGAGGTAGAGGCGTCGGCCGTCCGGGAGTGCGTACTCCTCGACGCCCTCCCGGACCGTTCTCTGGGATCGCGCGAGGCCGGCGAGCGCCTCCGGGCGGACTTCGACGTTGAAGTGCCCGGCGTTGGCGAGGACGAGTCCGTCCTTGGCGTTGGGAAGCGCCGATTCGGGGACGGCGTCGGCGCACCCCGTGGCGGTGATCACGAGGTCGGCGTGGCGAATCGCTTCGGCGATCGGCGCGACGGCGAAGCCTTCCATCCATGCTTCCAGAGCGGCGATCGGGTCGACCTCGCAGATCGTCACCCGTGCGCCGAGGCCCCGCGCGCGCTGAGCGATCCCCCGGCCGCACCAGCCGTAGCCGACCACGACGACCGACTTCCCGGCGATCAGGAGGTTCGTCGACCGGAAGATCCCGTCCCACACCGATTGCCCCGTGCCGTAGCGGTTGTCGAACAGGGTCTTCATCTTCGCGTCGTTCACCGCGAACATCGGGAAGCGGAGCTTCTTCTCCCGCGCCAGGATGCGCAGCCGGGCGACGCCGGTCGTCGTCTCCTCGCACCCGCCGATCACGTCCTCCTGCGGCGCCTCCTGGAGGAGCGCGACCAGGTCTCCGCCGTCGTCGAGGATCAGGTGCGGGTGACAGGCCAGCGTGCTCGCGAGGTCCTCCGCGTACTCCGCCTTGGAGGCGCCGTGCCTCGCGTGGACGGCGATCCGATCCTCCTGCGCCAGCGCCGCGGCGACGTCGTCCTGGGTCGACAGCGGGTTGCTCCCGGTGACCCAGACGTCGGCCCCGCTGTCGCGGAGGAGGATCGCGAGGCAGGCCGTCTTCGCCTCCAGGTGAATGCTCATCGCGATCCGCTTGCCGGCGAACGGCCGCTCGTCGCGAAACGCGGTTTGCAATCGATTGAGCAACGGCATGCGGGTCGCGGCCCAATCGATCCTCGCGCGGCCCCGCTCAGGATTCGGTGCCATACGGTGCCTCCTCGCTTCGCAGGCTGAGATAGATGCCGACGAGTATGATGGCCGCTCCGAGGAGGTTCAACCCTCCGGGAACCTCGCCGAAGATGCCGATCGCGAGAAGCGTCGAGCAGACCGGCTCGCCGAGGACGAAGACGGAGACCCTCGACGCCGACAGCCGCCGGAGGGCCCAGTTGATCGTCGAGTGACCGATGAGCTGCGGAACGACGGCGAGCAGGACGAGGTACGCGTAGGTGGTCGGGGCGTACCCGATCACCGGCGTGCGCGTCGCCAGGCAGAGGAGCAGGACCAGCACGGCCGCCGTCCCGTAGCTGACCGCGGCGTATTCGAACAGCGACACGGTCCGCCGAACGCGGCGGCCGATCAGGAAGTAGACCGCGGCCATCAGCCCGCCGCCGAGCGCGAGGAGATCCCCCCGAAGGGCCGGTCCTCCGAATCGGAGGTCGCCGAACCCGATCAGCGCGCCCCCGACGACGGCGAGGACGATCCCCACCGACAGGATCCCGGAGGGCCGCTCGCGGAGGAAGAGGATCGAGCCGAGCCCGACGAAGACGGGATGGGTGGACACGAACAGGACCGAGCTGGCGACCGTCGTGTGCTCGAGGGAGGAGATCCAGAGGACGAAGTGAGCCGCCAGCACGGCGCCGCTGACGACCGACCAGAGCGCGGTCCGCCGATCGAACGACCGCTCCTTACGGAACGCGGCGATCGGCACCAGAACGAGCGCCGCGATCGTCAGCCTCCACGCCGCGACGGCGAACGGGGAGGCCTCGTTGGCGAGCCGGGCGAAGATCGCCCCGAACGAGACGGCGACGATGCCCAGCGCGATCCGAGGGTAGAGACCATCGTTGGCACGCATGTCGGCTCCTGGGCGAATGGTATCTCAGCGTCCGAGGGCTCGCTCGATCTCGGGAAGCGCTTGCCGGGCGGCCGCTTCGCCGGCCTCGATCCCGCAGCCGACATCGGAGTAGCAGGGGGGATCGGCGGAGAAATCGGGGCGGATCAGGACGTCCGGCGGGTGGGCCGTGAGGAGGAGGTCGGAGAGGCGCTTCTGGAAGACGGTCGACATCTGGAAGAGGACCGAGAAGACGCTCGGGTGGAATCTGCGGCCGTTGTGGGACGGCGGGTCCAGCTCCTTCGCGATGCCGAGGACGCGCTCCCGCGCCCCGAGGTACGGAAGGCCGGAGAGCTCGACCTCTCCCGGGTCGACGAGGACGTCGACGCCGATGACCACGTCGGAGCCGAGCCGGCGGGCGACGTCGACCGGCATGGGATTGGAGACGCCTCCGTCGATCAGCAGGCGGCCGTCGAGCCAGACGGGATTGAACAGGCCGGGGACCGAGATGGACGCCCGGATCGCCTCGACGAGCGATCCGCACCGGATCGGGAACGGTTCGCCGGACCGAAGATCCGTCGCCACGGCGGCGTACTCCGTCGCCAGATCCTCGATGAGAGGATCCCCGATCAGCTTCTGCAGGAAGTGCGTGATCCCGTTCCCCGAGCTCCAACCGGACCATGGGATCGTGGGGAAGAGGGTCCTGAAGACGTGGCCGAACGAGCTCGACCGCCACAACGCTTCGAGTTTGTCGAGACCGACGCCGGAGGCGTAGATTCCGCCGACCTGCGCCCCCATGCTCGATCCGGCGATCACGTCAGGCTCGATCCCGTTCTCCGCGAGAACCTTGAGGACCCCGACGTGTGCCGCTCCCCGCGCTCCCCCGCTGGAGAGCGCCAACCCGATCCTCCGCTCACCCAAGCTCACTCACCGCGTCTATCCTAACCGGAAAGGGAATTCACGCCAATCGGCAAACCGGCGCTTCCGCCGCGGACGCGGCACGCCGCCGGAGAACGCGCCGGTCACTCCGAGACGAACACGGGGAACGCTCGAAACGACGTTCCCCGTGAGAACCGAACCTAGGCGCTGATCGCGCCGACCGGGCACTGATCGACGGCGTCCTGGATGCAGTCAGCGGTCGCACCCTCGATGGCGACCGCCTTGCCCTCGGCGTTCATCTCAAACGCGTCGGCGCAGATCTGCGTGCACAGCCCGCATCCGACGCAAAGGTCCTGATCGACCTTGGCCATGGGACCCTCCTCCTTTCCTGGATGGATGCATGAGAACTCCGACGGTGCGAAGGATATCACACGCTCCTAGGCGTTCCAACCCGCCTGCAGTTTGGGTGACGCGCGGAGGTTTGTTCGGCCGGAACCGTTTCAGTATAGTGGGCCGCATCAGCCCCTAGGAGGTCGGAGAGGATGAGGAGACTCCTGCTGTTCACGGTGTTGGCGATGCTGGTCGGTGGCGGAACCGCTCTGGCGATCACGGTCGACGAGGCGCTCGGTCTGTTCCAGGGAAGCGACATCATGATCCCCTACAGCGAAGAGGGGAGGGCGACGCTCGATGAGATGATCGCAGTGTTCCGAGGGGCGCTCGGGGTCCCACACGAGCTCGATGAGACGAACGAAGACGCCGTCATGGCGTTCAACGTGGACGCCGGCCTGATCGATCTTATCAACAAGCTGTCACAGACGTACTACACGCTCGCCGACGCGTTCCTCGGAGGCCAACCGGAGGAGCGGCCCACGTATCTGCGCGGGAAGCACTGGGGTCTGAAGGCGCTACGGATGATCCCCGAGTTCACCGCCGCGGAGTCGTCCGACGGCTTCGTCGCGGCGGTCGCCACCGCGGGGGACGTCGAAAGCCTGTATTGGGCGTCGGCGAACTGGCTCCGCGCGGCGGAGTTCAATCCGCTCGAGGCCGTCTTCGCCGGCGTGCCGGAGAAGACCGACGCGATGTCGCTCCGGGGTCTCGAACTGGACGAGACGTACATGAACTACGGCTCCTATCGAGCCCTCGCTGCGTTCTGGGCCGGTCTGCCCAAGCTCCCCGCCGGCTACTACCGGAAGAACTGGAGCCGGTCTCTCGGCTACTTCTGCCACATCGTGGACGAGCCGGAGATCTGCGCCGATTCGGACTGCGACGTCTGCCCGGAGCTCGGCGAGTACGATCCCGTGCACGACGAGTACTTCGAGAACCGGGTGTTCTTCGTCGAGTTCTACTTGATCCCGCGGGACATGTGGGAAGACGCGAAGCGGATCCTCGACGGCGTTCTCGCCGAGCCGATCGGCGAGCGGTACCCGCTGTACAACGCGATCTCGCAGGAGAAGGCGGTCGGGTTCCTCGGAGAGGTCGAGGAGCATCTATAGCGCAGTGATCCAGCTTACAGCTGGATCACGCGCTTTGGACGAAGGGCTCAGCGGAAGCTGAGCCCTTCGTCGTTGATCTCACTCGCGTGGTTTGCCCAAGAGCCAGTTGCTTGGCTCGCCAGACCAGACGAAGGCGCCGGATTCACATCGAGGCGCCTTCGTCCGTGCTAGCACCGCTGAAGCGGTGCTAGCCAGAACGCTTCAACCTCCCGGTCCGCTTCGCGAACCGCTCGACGTACCGGAAGATGAACAGCCCGATCACGATGATCGCCACGCCGACGCCGATCAGCGTGAACACGTTCGGCAACAGCTTCACCGTCGACTCGCCCTCGAGCAGGCAGGCGCGCATCCCCTTGATCACGTACGTCGCCGGCGAGACGGCCGCGATCCGCTGCAGCCAGCCGGGCAGCGTCTCGATGGGATAGTAGACGCCCGAGATCAGAAGCAGGATCGCCGCGACCGCGTTCGTCATCTGCGCGCCGCGCTCCGGGTAAAGGAGCGGGAGGACCGCGGCGAGGATCCCGAGGCCGACGAACGACACGGACCCGGCCAACAGCATCAGCACCGTGCCGACGATGTTTGCCCCGCCGAGGTTCAGGCGGAAGAAGGCGACGACGATCCCGAGGATGGCGAGCGTGCGGACGATCCCGTAGCCGATCGCGAACAGCGTCGTGCCGACCAGGTGCGTCGGCCGGGAGACGGGCGCCATGAACGTGTACTCGATCGTCCCCTCCCAGCGCTCCCACGCGATCATCTCGCTGATCGCGTAGAAGATCACCGACAGGTACTGCCAGATCAGCGCGCCGACGAGCAGGTACGTCACGACGTACTGGGTGTCGATCTCCTGCCCGGAGATCGCGCTCATCCCTTTGCCGATGTAGGTGATCGCGAGCGCGTTGGTCAGCGAGTAGATCAGCCAGACGAGCTCCCAGCCCCAGTAGCGCTTCATCAGGTTGACGTTCCGCTCGACGAACGCGTACGCACCGCGCATCTCCCGAACGAACGTGCTCATGCTCCCACCTCCTCCTCGACCTCGGCTTCCTCGAAGCCGCGTCCGGTCAACGCGATGAACACGTCCTCGAGCGTCGGCTTGTCGCTGTTGTTCGACGGGACAAGCGCCTTCAGCCCTTCGGGCGTGTCGAGGGCGACGATCCGCCCCTCGTCGATGATCGCGATGCGGTCGCACAGCTTGTCGGCCTCGTCCATGTCGTGCGTCGTCAGCAGGACGGTCGCGTCGTGCGTCGCGCGGATCTCGCGGACGAACGCCTGGACGTCCCGCTTCGAGTGCGGGTCGAGACCGGTCGTCGGCTCGTCGAGGAGCAGGAGGATCGGCGAGGTCAGGAATCCGCGCGCCACCGCGACCTTCTGCTGCATCCCACGCGACATCTGCTCCATCGGGTTGTTGAACGTCTCCTCCTTCAGCCCGAGGCGCTTCATGATCTGGCGCATCTTCGCACGGGCCTCCTTGGGTTCGAGGCCGTAGAGGCGCGCGGCGTACATCAGGTTCTCGATCGGCGAGAACTTCTTGAAGAACGCGGCGTCGACCGACACGCGGTTGATCATCCGCTTGACGGCGAACGGGTCGTGCTCGACGTCGTGGCCGAAGACGCGCAGCGATCCGCCGTCGGGGAGAAGGAGCGTCGAGACGAGGCGGATCAGCGTCGACTTCCCCGACCCGTTCGGGCCGAGGACGCCGAACACCTCGCCGCGCTCGATCCTCAGGTCGATCTCTCTCAGCGCGACGACTTCTTCTTTCCTTCGGGTTCTACGAAGCCAACGGCGCCGCTTGGTGCGGTTCTTGCGGACGAACACCTTGCGCACGCTCTCGGCTTCGAGCGCATACGTACGCATGACGACTCCCTAGCTATGGCTCTTGGGACGATGGAACAAACCGGCCGACTGAGAACTCTTCGAGTTCTTTGGCAGAACCTCCGGTTCTGCTGCCGACATGAAAGCCGACGAACAACTCTCCGAGTTATTGAGCGGAACTTGGTTCCGCGGGCGACAACGGGCGGCTCTGCGAGCCGCTTGGCAGAACCTTCGGTTCTGCTTCCGAAGATCCCACCGTGGCCGTCGAACGGCGGGCCGCGAGGGCCTTAGGTGCTTAGAATCCTCATCGTTTCGCAACCTCCCGAGAAGGCCCGGAAGGGCCGGTTTGATTGGAAGGCATTGTAGCAAGCCGGGTGCCGCAATGCAACGGCAGGTCTTGGATTGCTTGCTATCGGACCGCAGTCGACCTAAACTGCCTCCATCCCAACAGCGTACGCAGGAGGTGAGCTATGGCGGAGAGGAAGACGGCCGAGGTGCTGGCCAGGGTGAAGGAAGCGAAGGTGCAGTTTGTCCAGCTGTGGTTCACCGACCTGCTGGGCAACCTCAAGAGCCTTGAGATCCCGGCGAGCGAGCTGGAAACGGCGCTCGACGAGGGGATCGGCTTCGATGGCTCGTCGGTTCACGGCTTCGCGCGGATCGATGAGAGCGACATGCTCGTCCGCCCGGACCCGGACACGTTCGTCGTCCTGCCCTGGGAGAACGTCGGGCGGCTGATCTGTGACATCGTCCAGCCTGGCGGCGAGTCGTACAAGGGCGACCCGCGCTGGATCCTGAAGCAGGCGCTCGCCCGCGCCGCCGACCGCGAGCTGAGGATGCTCGTCGGCCCCGAGCTGGAGTACTTCTATCTCCGATCGGATCGATCGCTCGACACGCTCGATTCGGCCGGATACTTCGACCTCTCCCCTCCGGACGTGTCGACCGAGATCCGGCGGGAGACCGTCCTCGCGATCGAGTCGATGGGCATCCCGGTCGAGGCGGCGCACCACGAGGTCGCCCCGAGCCAGCAGGAGATCGACCTGCGGCACTGCGACGCGCTGAGCATGGCCGATCGCCTGATGACCTGCCGCTACGCGATCAAGGAGGTCGCCCGGCGCCGCGGCGTGCACGCGACGTTCATGCCGAAGCCGCTCAACGCCGAGAACGGGTCGGGGATGCACACCCACATGTCGCTCGCCGGCCTCGACGGGTCGAACGCCTTCTTCGACGCCGAGGATCCGCTGCACCTGTCGGCGCTCGCCCGCGGCTACATCGCGGGGATCATGCGCCACGCCAAGGAAATCACCGGCGTCTGCGCGCAGTGGGTCAACTCGTTCAAGCGGCTCGTGCCCGGGTACGAAGCGCCGGTTTACATCACGTGGGCGCGGCGGAACCGCAGCAACATGATCCGCATTCCGATGTACAAGCCGGGCCAGGAATCGACGACGCGGATCGAGTTTCGCGTGCCGGACTCGGCCTGCAATCCGTACCTCGCGTTCGCCGTGCTCCTGCACGCCGGGCTCGAGGGGATCGAGCAGGGCTACCCGCTGCCGGACCCGGTCGAGGTCGACGTCTACCACCTGACCGACGAGGAGCGGGACGAACTCGGGATCGAGACCCTGCCCGGCAGCCTCAACGAGGCGATCGCCTGCATGCGGGAAAGCGAGCTCGTGCGACGGGCGCTCGGCGACCACATCTTCGACAAGTTCATCGAGAACAAGCAGATCGAATGGGACGCCTACCGCTCGCAGGTGCATCAATATGAAATTGATCGATATCTACCGATCTTGTAGCCATCGCCCAAGGTCGGCTGCTCGCCAACTCAGGGGAATGCTCCGTGAGGAGCATTCCCCAAGGGACCGGCCCGGAAGGGGACGGTCCCCGATCGATCGGTATCTACCGGTGTTGTAGGTCCGGCCGGGGACCATCAGGTGATCGAAGCCTCGGAGACGCTCGGCGTCTTCGGTGGTTGCGGGTCGCGACGTGAAGCCTTCAGGCAACCGATGAGTCATCTAGCCTCCTAAGGGTATGGGAGGCCAGCGGCCGCTACCCGTTGGATAGCTCGAGAAGAAACTCAGGACGTCCGGAGATCGAACGCTGCTATGCGATTCGTCTCTCGGGAGCGACCGCTGGCACTCGGTTGTTTGCCATACGGATCACCCCCTTTCGCCCCTGAGGGACGGTCAGATGGGGCGATTCTATCTCGGGGATCGAAGAAGGCAAGCGAGGGCCCTCTGGACTCCGCGTGCATCCGCCGCCGTCCCCATCGACGCCTGGCCTGCCGCTACCCTGGCCCTCCTAGCGCCTCCGACGGCCGCCGTGGCTCGAGTACGAGCGGCCGCGTCCTGCGGAGCTTCGACGAACGGCGGGGAACTGCCGCTCGGGTTCGAACCCCGCCCCATAGTTGAAGTCCGGAAGGCGGCGCCGTTCCAGCGCGGTTCCGAGCGCCTTCTCGATCTGGCGGACCATCAGTCCGTCTCCCCGAACCGCGAGCGTGAAGGCCTCTCCCGTGCGCTCGGCTCGGCCGGTGCGCCCGATCCGGTGGGTGTAGGCATCGACCGTGTTGGGCATGTCGAAGTTGACCACGTGAGAGATCTCGGACACGTCGATCCCGCGGGCCGCGATGTCCGTCGCCACAAGCACGTCGATCCTTCCTTTGCGGAAGCCGTCAATCGCCTGCTGTCGCTGACTCTGGCTCATGTTCCCCTGAAGCGCGGCCGCGCGATGTCCGTGCTTCTTCATGTGGTCGGCAAGGTTGCGGGCGCGGTGCTTGGTGCGCGTGAAGACGAGAACGCGGCCGGTCGACGTCCGTTGAAGCATCGCGATGAGAAGCTCCTTCCGGCGGTCATCCGGCACCGGATACAGCGCGTGCGAGACCGTGTCCACCGGAGTCATCGATCCGATCTGCACCGTCTCCGGATCTCCGAGGATCCTGTCGGCGAGGACGCGGATGTCCTTGGGCATGGTCGCCGAGAAGAACAGGGTCTGCCGCTTCTCGGGGACCTGCCGGATGATCCGACGGACGTCGGGAAGGAATCCCATGTCGCACATGCGGTCGGCCTCGTCGAGAACCAGTACCTCCACGTGTGACAGGTCGATCCCGCGTGCGTCGACGTGATCGAGCAACCGCCCCGGGCACGCGACCACGATCTCCGCTCCTCGCCGCAGTGCCGCGAGCTGTGGCCCCTTGCTCACACCGCCGTAGATCGCGACGCTGCGGATCCCCGTGTCGCGGCCCAACTTGACGATGTCCTGGTGGATCTGCTCGGCCAGCTCGCGGGTCGGCGCGACGATAAGCCCACGGACCACGCCGCGCGGCCCTTGGCTGAGACGCTGGAGAATCGGCAGCACGAAGGCGGCCGTCTTCCCCGTTCCTGTCTGGGCGATGCCCAGAAGATCGCGCCCCTGCAGGATGACCGGGATGGCCCTCTCCTGAATCGGTGTGGGGACGCTGAAACCGATGGACTTCACTCCGGCGGCAATGCGCCGGTCAAAGCGAAACCGTTCGAAACTCAATAGGTACACTCCTTGGCTCCGTTGAGCCAAGTCGCACGCTCAGCTCGGGTCAACCGCAATTCTCGTTTGGGTTGGTATGCGATGGAATTGCTGACGAAACTGGTGCCAAGTATACCGGGTCTGTCTCTGCATCACCAGGTAACTCGTCCCTGTAGGGAAGCTGAACAGTGAAGCACAGAAGGTCGAGCCCGGCAGAGGCGACAAACGATATGGCCAGTACCGGTGCGCCGGGCGTTGATCAGGGCGCTGTCGAGTCGATCGCGAGAATGGAGTTCCCCCGCTCCTCCCGCGGGACGCCCACATAGGTCCGGAGGGCTGTGCCCCGGCAGCGAGCCTCACTCCGGTGGGTCCCAGGCGCGGATCCAATCGAACGTCTGGCCATCGAACGTGACGGTGAGTTCGAGAATGTAGTACCGCATGTCCTCTCCGACCAGGATCCACCCCTCGGCGCCGCCGGTCTGCCGGACGTGCGTCGGTTCGCCGGGGCCGGCCTCCGGATTGGTGATGTCGCGATGAAAGCTCTCTTCCCAGCGGACGCAGGCGGAGAAGGCCCCCCGCGCCCAGTCGGGGAAGGCCGCGTCGTCCAACGCCCCGACGAGGCGATCCCCTTCGTCCCACGTCACGCGACGGTACAGGTTGTACTCCAGGCCGGGCTGCATGGCGTAGGCGCGCAGGAGGTCCTGACCGATCCGGATGTACTGGTCGGCATCGGAGGAGGAGCACGCCGCCAGGAACCAGACCGAGAGCAGCACGAGCGCGAGAGCCGGTCGCTTCACACGAACCTCCTTGCCGATCGTCGCGCGGATCGTCTCGGCTCCGCAGCGGGACGGTGCACGGCGAACTTGTTCCCGGCGCCGGATTCCCGGCTCCCTACCCCTTGTACCCGATTGTCCGGAGGAACGCCTTCCGCTGGGCGATGTCGTCCGGGCCTTCGACGCCCTTCGGCCTGTCGCCGTCGATGACGCCGAGGATCCCTCGGCCGGATTTGGTCTCCGCGACGACTACTTCGAGAGGATTCGCCGTTGCGCAAAAAATCCGGCAGACCTCGGGGACCCGCTTCACGGCGTTCATCACGTTGATCGGGAAGGCGTCCTTGAGGAAGACGATGAACGCGTGGCCGGCGCCGATCGCCTCGGCGTTTCGGATCGCGAGCGCCTCGAGCTCCTCGTTCGTCCCGGCGTGGCGGATCAGGCACGGCCCGGACGCCTCGCAGAAGGCGAGGCCGAACTGGATCCCGGGGATCGCGGTGACGAGCGCCTCGTGGAGGTCCTCGACCGTCTTGATGAAGTGCGACTGCCCGAGGATCAGGTTCAGCTCGGCCGGCTTCTCGATCGGGATCAACTTCAGCTCCATCTCACCCTCCTTGGACGGCGTTGACGAGCGCGTCGACGGTCAGCGCGACCTCCCGCTCCTCGCCGGAGTCCATCTCCTTCAATGATGCGCGCGAAGCGCGCACTTCGTCCTCGCCGGTGACGAGGAGGTATTGGGCGCCGAGCCGGTTCGCCTCGGAGAGCTGCTTGCGGAGCCCGCGATCCCGGTGGTCGAGCTCGACCGAAAGGCCGGCCCTCCGGAGCTTCTCGGTCAGCTCGAAGGCGAATCGCCGCCCCGCGTCGCCGATCGACGCGAGGAACAGATCGAGCCGGTCCGGTTCGGGCTGCTTCCCCCGCTCCTCCAGCACCATGACGAGCCGGTCGGTCCCGCCGGCGAAGCCGACGCCTGGGGTCGGCGGCCCGCCGAGCGCCTCGACGAGCCCGTCGTACCGGCCGCCGCCGAGGAGGGAGTCCTGGGCGCCGAGGTCGTCGGAGATCAGCTCGAACACGGTCCGGGTGTAGTAGTCGAGACCGCGGACGAGGTGCGGGTCGATCTCGTAGGAGAGCCCGAGGCGGTCGAGCAGCGCGCGCACTTCGGCGAAGTGCTTGGAGCAGTCCGCGCAGAGGCGGTCGGCCGAGCCGGGCGCGGTCTCGATGAACGGACGGCACATCGGCTCCTTGCAGTCGAGGATCCGCAGCGGGTTCTCGTCGTAGCGGCGCTGGCAGTCGGCGCACATCGAGCCGATCGAATCGGCGAAGTGGGCCCGGAGCGCGGTCTGGTACGCCGCCCGATCGCTCGGGCAGCCGATCGAATTGAGGCGGAGCGACAGCCCGCCGAGGCCGAGATCGGTCATTAGCGCCCAGGCGAACGCGATCACCTCGACGTCGAGGCTCGGGTCGAGCGAGCCGATCGCCTCGATCCCGTACTGGTGGAACTGGCGATACCGGCCCTTCTGCGGCTTCTCGTAGCGGAACATCGGACCGAGGTAGAACCACTTCTGGAACGGCGCGTTCGTCTGGAGCCCGTGTGACAGGTAGGCGCGGGCGGCCGACGCGGTTCCCTCGGGGCGGAGCGTCAGGGAGCGCCCCTTCTGATCGGGGAAGGTGAACATCTGCTTGGTGACGATCTCGGTCGCCTCCCCGATCCCGCGGGTGAACAGCTCGGTCTGCTCGACGATCGGGAAGCGGATCTCGCGGTAGTTGTACCGCCGCGCGGTCTCGCGGATCGCTTCCTCCACGAGGCGCCACCGACCGATCTCCTCGGGGAGGACATCGTTCATCCCGCGAACGAGCTCGTAGCTCATTGCACTTCGCGGAGGACGTTGACCATCTCGATCAGGCTCTCGGCGGCCTGGGCGCCTTTGTTGCCGGCCTTCGTCCCGGCCCGCTCGATCGCCTGATCGACGGTGTCGGCGGTGATCACGCCGAACGTCACCGGGACCGACGCGTCGAGGTTGACGCGGGCGAGCCCCTTGCTCACCTCGCTGGCGATGTACTCGAAGTGCGGCGTCGCCCCGCGGATGACGGCGGCGAGCGCGATGACCCCGTCGTACCGACCGGTGTCGGCCATCACCTTGGCCGCCTTCGGGACCTCGAACGCGCCGGGGACGCGGCAGACGTCGACCGCGTCGTCGGCCACGTTCGAGCGACGGAGCCGATCGAGCGCCCCCTCGAGCAGGCGCTCGGTGATCAGGTTGTTGAATCGGCTGACGGCGATGCCGACGCGGAGGCCGCTGCCGTCGAGCTTCCCTTCGTAGACCGCTCCCATGGCTCCCTCCTCGGGATTCCTCTTGCTGCGTAGGCTTCAGACTTCGGTTAACTGGTGACCGAGCTTCTCCTTCTTGGTCCTGAGGTACTCACGATTGTACTCGTTGGGCGGGATCTCGATCGGGATCTGCTCGACGACGGTCAGCCCGTAGCCGGAGAGGCCGACGACCTTCTTCGGGTTGTTCGTCAACAGGCGGATGGTCGAAAGGCCGAGCTCGCAGAGGATCTGCGCGCCGATCCCGTAGTCGCGCAGGTCGGCGTCGAAGCCGAGGTGCTCGTTCGCCTCCACCGTGTCGAGCCCCCGATCCTGGAGCTGGTAGGCGCAGACCTTGTTCTTCAGCCCGATCCCGCGCCCCTCCTGGCGCATGTAGACGACCACGCCGAGCCCTTCCTCCTCGATCCGTTCCAGGGCGTGTTGGAGCTGGGCGCCGCAGTCGCAGCGGAACGAACCGAAGACGTCGCCGGTCAGACACTCGGAGTGGACCCGGACGAGGACGTTCTCCTTCCCGGAGACGTCCCCCTTCACCAGGGCGACGTGCTCCTCGTCCTCGATCGGGCTGGTGTAGCTGACGATCTTAAACGTCCCGAACCGGGTCGGGAGCGCGGCCTCGGCGACCCGCTCGATCAGCCGCTCGGTCCGCTTTCGATACGCGATCAGATCGGCGATGTTGACGAGCGAAAGGCCGTGTTTCTCGGCGAACGGCTCCAGCTGCGGCAGCCGGGCCATCGTTCCGTCGTCGTTCAGGATTTCGCAGAGGACGGCCACCGGCTTCAACCCGGCGAGCCGCGCCAGATCGACGGTCGCCTCGGTGTGCCCCGCCCGTCGGAGGACGCCGCCGTCCCGGGCGGTCAGCGGAAAGACGTGGCCGGGAAGCGCGAGGTCGTCGGGGCGGGTCGCCTCGTCGGTCAGCAGACGGATCGTGTGGGCGCGGTCGTAGGCGGAGATCCCGGTCGCGATCCCGTTCTTCGCGTCGACCGAGACGGTGAAGTGCGTCCCGTGCAGCGCGGTGTTCTCCGGACACATCGGGCCGAGGCCGAGGGCGCGGGCCCGCTCCTCGGTGATCGGCATGCAGACGAGACCTCGACCGTGCGTGATCATGAAGTTGACCGCGTCCGCGGTGGCGTGCTCGGCGGCGATCACGAGGTCGCCTTCGTTCTCGCGGTTCTCGTCGTCGACGAGGATCAGCATCTCGCCGGCGCCGTACTTCCGGATCGCTTCCTTAATCGTGATGAACAAACGGCATCATCCTTTCGACGTACTTCGCCAGGACATCGAACTCGAGGTTCACCGGATCCCCGCTCTTCCGATCCTGCATCGTCGTCTTCTCGTAGGTCTCCGGGACGATCGAGCACCGGAACGAGTTTCCGTCGATCCCGTAGCTCGTCAGGCTGATCCCGTCGACCGCGATCGAGCCCTTCTCGACCACGTACCGGAGGTACGCCCCCGGGTACGAGACGATCAAGATCCAGTCCCTCTCCCCCCGGTACAGCGCGCCGATCCGCCCGACCGCGTCGACGTGCCCGAGGACCCAGTGCCCGTCGAGGCCGTCGCCCGGTCGTACCGGGAGCTCCAGGTTGACCCGCGCGCCGGCGCGCAGCCCGCCGAGCGTCGTCCGCGCCGCCGTTTCTCTCGACAGGTCGGCGCGAAAGGCAACGTCGGCCAGCTCGCGGACCGTCAGGCAGACCCCGTTCACCGCGACGCTCGCCCCGATCTCGAGGCGATCGCACATCCGATCGGGGAACTCGATCTCCATCGCCCCGGCGCGCGACGACCGGAGTTGTCCGAGGCCTTGCACAACGCCCGTAAACATCGGCGAGGCGCAGTGTACCGCGGTCGAACCCCCTGTTCAACGGAGTTGCGCGCGTTTCTCGCCCACGATACCCTTTTCGAAGGAGGTCATCGTGGGAACGAAGCCAGTACGCTATGGAACGGTAGCGGTTCTTTTTCTTTTCCTGTCGCTTTGCGCCGCCGCGGCCGAGTTGGAGATCACCTTCGACGTCACCGAGCGGGAGGGGTACCGGGAGCTGATCGTCGTGACGCCCCTCGCCAACTACCTCTTCTCCGAGGACGGCGGCACGCTTCGGAGCGTCCTACTGACGTTCGCCCCGTACGGCTCCGACGTCGAGGAGCTGGTCTACGGGACGACGTCCGACACGACGACCTTCGCCCGGCGGTACACGGTCGACGCGGAGTTCCCGTTCAACCTGAGCGGTGAAGGTTCCGAGGGGACGTACACGCTCCACGAGCCCGAGCGGACCGACTCCAACGCGCTCGTCGTCACGTTCACCGGCGAGCTGGACGGCTACACGGTGATCAAGCGGTTCACGATCGAGCCGGACGCGCTGTACGACATGAGCGTCGAGGTCGAGATCGCGCCACGGGCGCCGGCCGGAGAGGACGCCGCCGTGCCCGAGCTCGCGATGACCGTCCATAAGTACATCCTGCAGGAGAAGGGGCGGCAGCTTCACTACCTGTTCGACGGCGAGCCTTCGCCGGCGATGCTCGCGCCCGGCTCGTACTTCTCGTTCGACGGGCTCGGCCTGATGGACAACGAGATCGTCTTCTTCCTCATCCCGGACGAGGGCACGGCGGTCGATCCGTTCGCCGAGGCGACGGCGTCGGGAAGCTGGCGGTTCGGCGTGAAACTTCCGGCGACGGAGGGGACGTCGACCTACCGGTTCACGCTGTACGGCGGGCGCCGCCGCTTCCTGCTGATGGAGGCCGTCGGGATTGAGGCGCTCGACGAGCCGGGCATCGGCGCGCGGGCGATGGTGCTCGTGATCCGGTTTCTCGACCTCCTGTATCGCCACACCGGCAACTACGGATGGGCGATCATCCTGTTCACCCTGATGACCCGGATCGTCCTCTTCCCGTTGATGCGGAAGCAGTACCACTCGATCGCGAAGACCCAGCGGATCCAGCCGCGGCTGAAGCGGATCCAAGAGCGGTACAAGGACGACCGCCAGCTGATGCAGCAGAAGGTCCTCGAGGTCTACAAGAAAGAGGGCGTCAACCCGATGGGCGGCTGCCTCCCGATGCTGATCCAGCTTCCGATCATCTTCATCATCTGGCGCGCGCTGCTGTACGCGAGCCCGCAGATCCACATCTCGCCCAGCTTCCTCTGGATCCCGGACCTGAGCGTTCACGACCCGTACTTGATCCTCGTCATCCTGACGACCCTGATCATGCTCGTCCAGCAGCGATTCATGTCCCCGATGCCGACCGGCGACGCGAAGGGGATCCAGAAGTACATGGGCTACTTCTTCCCGTTGATCATGGGCGTCCTGTTGTGGCGCTTCCCGGCCGGCCTTTGGCTGTACTACCTCCTGACCACCGCGGCCCAGGTCGGGCAGCAGGCGTTCGTCAACTGGGAGCTGGCGCGGGCCGAAGGCGGGACGTTCGCCGCTCCGGTCGAGGACGTCCTGGACGTGGAGGAAGCCGAGGAGAGCGATGGAGACGAAGGCGCTTCAGCAGGAGGTTGAGGCCTACCTCCGAGAGCTTCTCACCGTCCTCGAAGAGGACGCGACGTTCAAGGTCGAACCGTCGTCCGATCCCGAGGGGCTCTACGTCAATCTCGAGGGGAGCCTGTTCTCGCTTCCGGAGGACCGGGCCGCCCTCACGGCGTTGGAGCTTCTCCTCCGCGGCGCGCTCCGCCGGAAGTCGGGTCAGGAAATCGAGATCGTCCTCGACGTCAACGGGGCGGTGAAGCGGCGTCGGGCGGAGCTCATCCGATTCGCGTTGACCAAGGCGGAGGACGTCCGGCGCGACCGGAAGCGGATCCGCCTGAACCCGATGCCGGCCCACGAGCGGCGAACGATCCACGTCACGTTGGCCAACGTCCCCGGCGTGCAGACGCGGAGCATCGGCGAAGGGGACGAGCGGCGGGTGTTGATCGAGCCGGAAGACGCCTGATGGGCGAAGGCACCATCGCCGCGGTTTCCACCCCCCTCGGCGAGGGGGGGATTGGGATCGTCCGGCTGACCGGTCCGGACGCGATCGGCATCGTCGCCGGCCTGTTCCGTTCCGCCCAGGGCGACGCTCTGCAGGACGCGCCGAGCCACACCCTTCACTACGGCAGGATCGTCGTCGGGGATCGCCCGATCGACGAGGCCCTCGTTTCGGTCATGCGGGCGCCGCGAACGTACACGCGGGAGGATGTCGTGGAGATCAACTGCCACGGCGGGATCGTCGCGACGCGAGCGGTCCTCGACGCCGTCCTCGCCGCCGGGGCGCGGATGGCCGAGCGGGGCGAGTTCACCAAGCGCGCGTTCCTCAACGGCCGGATCTCGCTCGACCAGGCGAAGGCGGTCCTCGACGTGGTGCGGGCGCGGACGATCCTCGGCCTCGAGGCGGCCGTCGATCGGCTCGGCGGGCGATTCTCGGACGCGCTGGAGGAGATCCGGGGCGAACTCGCCGGAATCCTCGCCGACCTCGAGGTCGAGATCGACTACCCGGACCTCGACGTCGACGTCGAGTCCGCCCTCCCGCGGATCGAGGCGCTCTCCCGGCGCGTCGGTCGGCTCCTCGCCCGGGGCGAGCAAGGACGGATCCTCCGCGAGGGACTGACGATCGCGATCGTCGGTCGCCCGAACGTCGGGAAGTCGACGCTCCTGAACGCCCTCCTCGCGGAGGAGCGTGCGATCGTGACGCCGATCCCAGGGACGACCCGCGACACGGTCGAGGAGGAGGCGTCGCTGCACGGAATCCCGGTCCGCTGGATCGACACGGCCGGCCTCAGGGAGCCGGGCGATCCGGTCGAGGCGGAGGGGGTTCGGCGGACGCAGGGAGCGATCGATCGGTCCGACCTCGTCCTCTGTCTCGTCGACCGGAGCGAACCGCTCACCGAGGAGGATCGGGAGATCCTCGGCCGGGAATGGGGCGTCCCCTCGATCCTGGTCGTCAACAAGGTCGACCTGCCGGACCGCCTCGGCGAGCCGGTCGCGGGCCCGTGGTTCGAGCGTCTCGACGTCTCGGCGAAGACCGGAGACGGGATCGACGGGCTGCGGGACGCGATTCTCGAGCGGCTGGTCGGCGGGGAGCTGCCGACCCGCAACTCGGTCCTCCTTCTGGGCTCTTGGGAGCGCGACCTGATCCGGCGGGCCGGCGAAGCGCTCCGCCGGGCGGCGGAGACGGCGCGCGTCGGGCACACGCCGGACATGATCGCCGAGGAGCTGCGCACCGCCTATCGGACGGCCGGCGAGATGCAGGGGATCGACGTCGGCGAATCGATCCTCGACGCCGTCTTCTCCCGCTTCTGCGTCGGCAAGTAACCCCGGCTCTCGCTGAGCTCGCAGAGTTCGCAAAGAAAAACTCAGAGTGGAAACCCGTCGGCTTCCCCTTGGCGCCCTCTGCGTCTTTGCGAGAGGTGGGGAAACCGTCCCGGTCTCTCGCCAAGCTCGCCAAGGCGCAGAGCAGAACCCAGATCACCTGCCGCACAAATGAAAAGGGTTGAGCTTGTCTTGGCGTCCTTTGCGCCTCTGCGAGAAGTAGGGAAACCATCTCAGCCTCTCGCCAAGCTCGCCAAGGCGCAGAGCAGAACCCGGGGGTACTCACCTCGTGAATGGGGAAGCTCAAGCCTCCCTTGGCGTTTGGCGTTCTTCGCGCCTTTGCGAGAGGTAGGGAAACCGTCCCAGCCTCTCGCCAAGCTCGCCAAGGCGCAAAGCTGCCCCCGGATCGCCTGCCGTGTGAATGGGAAGTATTAAGCTTTCCTTGGCGCCCTCTGCGCCTTTGCGAGAGATGCCTTTCCTTGGTGGCTCTAGAAGGAGGGCGATTCGGCGACGAGGTCGATCCCCTGGATCTGGACGCTTCCGCGCCAATCGTCGAAGCCGGCGTGACCGACGAGGCCGATCGGCTCGGCCCGCTCGAACGCGTCGAGGTACTTCGCCATCCGGAACGCGATGAACGGAAGCGACGCGCCGTTCTGGGTCACCTGCCCCTTGAGGTGCTGCTTCCGGTTCCCGACGAGCGTCAGATCCGAGAACGTGCAATCCGAGAGGAGGAACCGCGGCCTGGGGTTTCCCGGGCCGAACGGACCGAGGGAGATCAGGTCGGCGTGGAAGCGGGAATCGACGTCGCCGATGGCGAGCCGCGCGTCGACCTCCTCGGCGGCGAGGTTCGTCAGCTCCTCGCGCCGCGCGGCGCCGTACGCGTACAGCCGCTCCTCCAGTCGCGGAAGGTTCTCGTTGGCGACGGAGAAGCCGGCGGCCATCCGATGCCCGCCGTACTGGAGCAGCAGGTCGCCCTGCGCCTCGAGACAGGCGCTGATGTCGAACTCGCCGACGGACCGGCACGACCCGCGGCTGACGCGATCGCCCCGGGAGACGACGACCGAGGGCACGCGGAACCGCTCGGTGAGGTACGACGCGACGAGGCCGAGGATCCCCTCGTTCCAGTACTTCCCCGTGACGAAGACGAACCCGTCCTCCTGCGGGTTCAGCGCCTCCTCGCGGATGAACTCCTCCGCCTGGGCGATCAGGTCGTTCTGCGCGATCTCCCGATCGCGGTTGTAGTCGAGGAGGATCTCGGCGAGGTACTCCGCCTGATCCGGGATCTCGGTGATCAGAAGGAGGAAGGCGACCTTCGGGTCGCCGGCGCGATTCGCCGCGTTCAGCTTCGGGGCAACGAGGTAGCCGATGTCCGAGGTGTTGATCTTCTTCGGGTTGACGGAGAGCTTCTCGAACAGGACGCGGAGGCCCTGGGACGAACCCTCTCCCCTTCCGATCAGCGAGAACGCCTCGCGGACGAAGGCGCGGTTCTCGCTCTCGCCGTCGGACGACAGCGGGACGAGATCGGCGACCGTCCCGAGCGCGACGAGGTCGAGGAACTGCGTCGGGGCGGGCTTCCCGAGGCGCTCGTAGAGGGCGCGGACGAGCTTGTACGCGACCCCCACGCCGGCGAGCTGCCGGTTCGGGTAGGACTCCCCTTCGCGGTGGGCGTCGATGATCGCCAGCGCACTGGGAAGCGGCTCCGGGGGGAGGTGATGATCGGTGACGATCGTGTCGATCCCCGCCTCGTTGAGGGCGTCGATCTCGGCGTGGTTGGTCACGCCGCAGTCGGTCGTGATCACCAGGCCGAACTCCTCCTCGATCGCGCGGAGGACGAACGGTCGCGAGATGCCGTGTCCGCTCGTCCGGTCCCCGACGTCGACCTTCAGCGTGTTCTGCGGGAGAAGAGGTCGGAGCCCGCGGTAGAGGACGGCCGCCCCGGTCAGCCCGTCGACGTCGAAATCGCCGTGGATGAAGATCCGCTCTCCGGACTCGATCGCCGTCTTGACGCGGTCGACCGCCCGCTCCATGTCGGAGAAGAGAAACGGGGAATGGAAGCTGCGGACGCCGGGATCGATGAGGGACTCCCACGTCGTACCACCGCGCTGGGCGAGGAGGACGGCGAACGGACGGGCGCAGCTGAGCGACGAGCGGATCCCTTCGACGAGGGCTTCGTCCGGCCCGGGAGCGAGTCTCCACGCTCTCCCGGGCCGAAGGAGGGACCTCATCTCCCCTTCTTCGCTTTGTCCGCCCGAAGGCTCCAGGCGTAGAGGATCGGGTTGGCGATGTACATCGACGAGTAGGTCCCGACGATGACGCCGATCAGCAGGGCGAGGGAGAACCCTCGCAGGACGCTGCCTCCGAACAGGAAGAGGATGATGACCGGAATGAAGGTCGTGATCGACGTGTTCAGCGTCCGGGACAGCGACTGGTTCACGCTGTGGTTGATGATCTCGAAGACCGACCGGCGGCGCTCGATCTTCAGGTTCTCGCGGATCCGGTCGTAGATGACGATCGTGTCGTTCAGCGAGTACCCGACGATCGTCAGGAACGCGGCGATCGTCGCCAGGTTGACCTCGACCTGAAAGATCGAGAAGACGCCGAGCGCGATGACCACGTCGTGGAGGATCGCCGCGACGGCGCCGATCGCGTAGCGGAGGCGGAACCGCCACGAGATGTAGACGAGGATCGCCACGAGTGCGAGCAGGACGGCCTGCCACCCCTTCTGCGCCAGCTCCTGGCTGACCTGCTGACCGATCAGGCGGCGGGAGATGTCCTCGACGGGAAAGTCGGCGCGGAGGGTCGTCTCGATCCGATCGATGACGCGTTGGTCCTCCTCGACGTTGAGGAGCTGCGTCGTGATCACCTTGGTGTTCCCTTCGGTGTCCTGGATGACGCTCGTCGTCAGATCGACGTCTCCGGCGTCGATCGCCCCGAGCGCGGTCCGGATATCGGCCGTGTCGACCGCCTCGGAGAAGAGGACGGTGAACTCCGTCCCGCCGGTGAAGTCGATTCCCCACTTGAGTCCGCGGACACCCGGAAGGAGGACGACGACGGAGAACGCGACCAGCAGGAGCGAGAGCGGGACGAAGTACTTCGTCTTGCCGAGGAAATCGATCTGCCGCATCGGACGCCTCCCCCTACGCCTGGACTCGCTTCGCCCACCTCGACTTGATCCGCGCGGCCTTGTTCGCGTGGATCGTATTTCGCTTGGCGGCCTTGTCCGTCGCCTGAGCGAGCTCGGGAAGGAGCGCCCGCGCCGCCTCCTTGTCTCCGGCCTCGAGATGGAGGCGGATCTGCTTTTCGACGCGCTTGATCGCGGCCTTCTTCGCCCGGTTCAGCCCCCTGCGCTTCTGGCTCTGCCGCAAGCGCTTTCGTGCGGAAGCGATGTTAGGAATCGTACTCACCTCTTCGAAGTCTCATTCTCACGTATTGCAGGTCTGGAATGACGATCGATGTTAGCCAAGCGGTGAACGCGAATCAAGCAGTGGATCGTTCTTCTCCGTTTGCCAGCGGGAGTCTGTCTCGCACGGAGGCGGGATCGATCTCGGGACGAAGTCCGTGATCGATGTCCGGGGTCGGCGCGGGAGCGGGACGAGCGCTCGTCCCCTTGCCGGTTCCAGCAAATTCGAGCAGATCGGGCACGATTGTCGCTCGGTCCCCGCGGTGCTAGGATAGGTCCTTTGCACCGGGCCGGTGGCACGCGTCCGAGAGGGGGGGTCATGCAGTACATCGTCAAGCGCGACGGGCGCGTCGTACCGTTCGACGAAGCCAAGATCACGACTGCCATTTGGAAAGCCATGCGTTCGGTCGGGGACCCCGACGAGCGGACCGCAGCGGCGCTGTGCGAGCGGATCACCCGGGCTCTCGACGCGCGGTTCGTCGGTGAGTACCCGACGGTCGAGGAGATCCAGGACCTCGTCGAGGAGACGCTGATCCACGCCGGCCGGACGCGCGCGGCGAAGGCGTACATCCTCTATCGGAAGCAGCACGAGGAGCTGCGGGAGATGCGCGGCCTGATGGCCGACCTCCCCTTGGTCGAGGACTACCTTGACGATCGCGACTGGCGGGTGCGCGAGAACAGCAACATGACCTACTCCCTCCAGGGGCTGAACACGCACATCACCGACAAGATCATCTCCCGCTACTGGCTTGGCCGGATCTATCCGGAGGCGATCCGGGCGGCGCACGAGTCGGGCGACTTCCACGTCCACGACCTCGGGACCCTCGGGGCGTACTGCGTCGGCTGGGACCTGCGCGACCTTCTCCTGCAGGGGTTTCGCGGCGTCCGGGGAAAGATCGAGGCGAAGCCGGCGAAGCACTTCCGCGTCGTCCTCCTGCAGATCGTGAACTTCCTCTACACGCTGCAGGGAGAGTCGGCCGGGGCGCAGGCGTTCTCCAACGTCGACACCTACCTCGCTCCGTTCGTCCGGGCCGACGGGCTCAGCTACGAGGAGGTGAAGCAGAACGTCCAGGAGTTCGTCTACAATATGAACGTCCCGACGCGCGTCGGCTTCCAGACGCCGTTCACCAACGTGACGCTCGATCTGAAGGTCCCCCGGTACATGCGCGGCGAGCCGGCGATCGTCGGCGGCGTCTTCCAGGAGGCGACCTACGGCGAATACCAGCCGGAGATGGACCTGTTCAACCGGGCGTTCGCCGAGGTGATGAACGAGGGCGACATGCGCGGTCGGCCGTTCACGTTCCCGATCCCGACGTACAACATCACCGAGGAGTTCGACTGGGAGAACCCCGTTCTCGACCCCGTCTGGGAGATGACGGCGAAGTACGGGATCCCGTACTTCTCGAACTTCATCAACAGCGATATGCACCCCGAGGACGCGCGGAGCATGTGCTGTCGGTTGCGGATCGACAACCGCGAGCTGCGAAGCCGCGGCGGCGGGCTGTTCGGCGCGAATCCGCTGACCGGTTCGATCGGCGTGGTCACGGTCAACCTGCCACGGCTCGGCTACCTGGCGAACGGCGAGGCCGACTTCTTCGACCGGCTCGGCGCGCTGATGGACCTCGCCAAGGAAGCGCTCGCCATCAAGCGGAAGACGCTCGAATCCCTGACCGAGCAGGGGCTGTATCCGTACTCCAAGTTCTACCTCGAGCGGATCATGGAGGCGGAAGGCGGCTATTGGCGGAACCACTTCTCGACGATCGGGCTGATCGGGATGAACGAGGCCGTCCTCAACCTGCTCGGCCGCACGATCGCCGAGCCGGAAGGGCGGGCGTTCGCCCTCCGGACGCTCGACTGGATGCGCGACCGGCTCGGCGAGTATCAGGTCGAGACCTACGACATCTTCAACCTGGAGGCGACGCCGGCCGAAGGGGCGAGCTACCGGCTCGCCCGCATCGACCGAGAGCGCTTCCCGGACCTGCGCATCTACAACCTCGAATCCTACGGGAGTGGCGACCCGTACTACACGAACTCGACGCAGCTGCCGGTCGGGTGGACCGACGACCTCTTCGAGGCGCTCAGCCTGCAGGATCCGCTGCAGACGCGCTACACCGGGGGAACGGTCTTCCACGGCTTTCTCGGTGAGCGGCTCCCCGACGGGCAGGCGGCGAAGCGGCTGGTCCGCAAGATCGCCGAGACATTCCGGCTCCCGTACTACACCTTGACGCCGAGCTTCTCGATCTGCCCGCAGCACGGCTACCTCGTCGGCGAACAGGCGACCTGTCCGACCTGCGGATCGAAGGCGGAGGTCTACTCCCGCGTCGTCGGCTACCTCCGCCCGGTCGAGCAGTGGAACGACGGAAAGCAGGCCGAGTTCGCCGACCGGAGGATCTTCGCGCCGGTCTCGGCCTCGGGATGAGCCGGAGATGGCTTCGGTACTCCCGATCGGCGGCGTCGCATGGACGACGCTGCTCGACTACCCGGGGAAGGTCGCGACGACGCTGTTCACCGTCGGATGCAACTTCCGTTGCCCGTTCTGCCACAACCCCGAGCTGGTCGATCCGGACCGCTTCGCTCCGGCGCTCGACGAGGGGGAGATCCTCGATCGGCTCCGCGAGCGCGCCGGGTTCATCGACGGCGTGGTGATCTGCGGCGGGGAGCCGACGGTCCATCCGACGCTCCGCTCGTTTGTCGAGCGCGTGAAGGATCTCGGCCTTCTCGTCAAGCTGGACACGAACGGCTCCCGCCCCGACGTGCTCCGGGCGCTGCTCGAAGCGCGGTGCGTCGATTTCGTCGCGATGGACGTCAAGGGGCCGCTCGACGCGTACGACCGCCTGACCGGGATCGCCGCCGAGGCGAGCGCGATCGAGGCATCGATCCGTCTGATCCTCGATCGCGCCCCGGACTACGAGTTCCGGACGACGGTCGCGCCGACGCTCTCACGGTCCGACGTCCTCCGGATCGCCGAGCGGATCGCTGGTGCGAAGCGGTACGTCCTTCAGGCGTACCGCGTCCCGGAGACGGGCCTCCTCGACCCGGCGTGGGAAGCGAAGCCCGCCCTGTCGAGAGGCGAGCTCGACGCGCTGTGGCACGAGATCCGGCCGGAGTTCGACGACGGCGGCGTCCGCGGCTGATCTAGCCGGCTCCGAGCCCAACCCGCCGGCGCACGTTGGCGATCGTCTCGTCGGCGATCGCCTGCGCGCGACGGGCCCCGTCGCGGAGGACCTCGACGACGTCGCCCGCGGCCGCAAGCTCGGCCCGCCGCTGCTGGATCGGCCGGAGGACGGCCATCAGACGCTCGAACGTCTCGTCCTTCAGGCGCGAGTACATCAGCTCGCCCCGCTCGTGCTCCGAGCGGAGCTCGGCGACGATCGAAGCGTCCCCGGCGATCTCGGTCGAGAGCTCGAGGATCTCGAACAGGTTCTCGACGCCGGGCGACATCTCGGCCCCGGCCTCGAGCCCGATGTCGGTCACCGCGGAGCGGAGCTTCTTCCGGATCGACGCCTCGTCCTCCATCACGCCGACGTAGTGCTGCTCGCCGGCGCTCTTGCTCATCTTCGCCGAGGGATCCGAGAGCGACATGATCCGGGCCCCCTTCCCGACGATCGGCTCCGGCTCGGGGAAGAGATCCCCGAACCGACCGTTGAACCGGCGCGCGATCCGCCGCGATAGCTCCAGGTGCTGGACCTGGTCCTCGCCGACCGGCACGCCGTGCGCACGGTACAGGAGGATGTCGGCCGCTTGAAGGACGGGGTACGTGAACAGGCCGGCGGAGACGAACGCGCTCCCGGCCGACTTCTCCTTGAATTGCGTCATCCGGGTCAGATCGCCGTACGAGGTGACGCAGCCGAGAATCCAGGCGAGCTCGGCGTGCGTCGGCACGTCGGACTGGACGAACAGGATCGTCCGTTCCGGGTCGATTCCGCATGCCATCAGGTCGAGGGCCATCGCGCGCGACGCGTCGCGAAGCTCCTCCGGATCGACCTCGATGGTGATCGCGTGGTAGTCGACGATCCCGATGATGCAGTCGTATTCGTCCTGCATCGCGGCCCAATTCCGGACCGCCCCGAAGTAGTTGCCCACGTGCAGCGTCCCGGTCGGCTGGATGCCGGAGAAGACTCGCTTTTTCATCGTCGACCACCTCCTGATGTCGATTGTCCGCGGCGGTTCCCGCGGACGGCCCGAGTATAAGGCGCGAGGTGCCGTCTGCAAGGGCGCTTTGGCTTGATCGTTCTTCTTCCGGTGCCGTATCATCGAACCTCGGGGGAGGGGCGAGATGGACGAGAGGCGGCACGGGGAAGACGCGGAGCTCGATCCGGTCGCGCGGAAGCGGGTCCTCGACGCGCTGCGCGGGATCGGGGTCACCGTCGTCGATCCGGATCGGACGTACGTCGGCGAGGCCGTTTCGGTCGCGGCCGGGACCGTTCTGTATCCCGGGACGCACCTCCGCGGCGCGACGACCGTCGGCCCGGGTTGTCGGATTGGCCCCGACTGCTGGATCGAGGACACGGCGATCGAGGATCGTTGCACTGTCCGCTATTCGGTTCTCGAAGGCTCTCGGGTTCGCGCCGATTCGACGGTCGGGCCGTACGCCCATCTGCGCCCCGGCGCGGACGTCGGGCCGGAGGCGCGCGTCGGCAACTTCGTCGAGGTGAAGGAGGCCCGCCTCGGTCCGGGCGTCAAGGCCGGTCATCTCGCCTACATCGGCGATGCCGACGTCGGGGAAGGGACGAACGTCGGCGCGGGGACGATCACGTGCAACTACGACGGCGTCGCGAAGCACCGGACGGTGATCGAGAAGGACGTCTTCATCGGAAGCAACGCGGCGCTCGTCGCGCCGGTGACGATCGGCGAAGGGGCCGTCGTCGCGGCGGGGTCGACGATCACGGAGGACGTTCCGGCCGGTGGGCTCGCTTTCGGCCGAGCGCGCCAGGTGAACAAGCGGTCCGAACGCAAGACCGAGGAGGGCGCAGGATGATCAGCAAAGTACTGAAGCTTCTTTGCGGCAACGCGAACCCGTCGCTGGCGGAGGAGATCTCCCAAGCGCTCGGCATCGAGCTGTGCGACGCCGCGGTGATGCGGTTCGGCGACGGGGAGATCCGCGTCCGGATCCGCGAGACGGTTCGCGGCGCGGACGTCTTCGTCATCCAGCCGACCTGTCCGCCGGTCAACGAGAACCTGATGGAGCTGTTGATCATGATCGACGCGCTCCGCCGCGCATCGGCGCGGCAGGTCGTCGCGGTCGTCCCGTACTACGGATACTCGCGCCAAGATCGCAAGCACACCGGCCGGGTGCCGATCTCGGCCCGGCTCGTCGCGAACATGATCGAGGTCGCCGGGGCCGACCGCGTCCTCACGATGGACCTCCACGCCGGGCAGATCCAGGGGTTCTTCAACATCCCGGTCGACAACCTGCGAACCGACTGGATCTTCGCCGATCACATCGAGGCGACCTTCGATCGACTGGACAACGCGGTCATCGTCTCCCCGGACGCCGGCGGCGCGGTCCGCGCCCGGATGGTCGCCGAGCGCCTCGACGCGCCGTTGGCGATCCTCGAGAAACGGCGATCGCAAGACGGCTCGGACGTCCAGGTGATGAACGTCATCGGCGAGGTCTCTGGAAAGCGGGCGATCATCGTCGACGACATCCTCTCGTCGGGCGGGACGATCGTGAAGGCGACGAACACGCTGCTCGAGCATCACGTCGAGGAAGTGTCGGCCTACTGCACCCACGGAACGCTCTCCGGGAACGCGCTGGAGCTGTTGGCGGAATCGCCCTTGAAACGGGTGGTTCTGACCAATACCATCTTCAACGAGCGCGCGAACGAGAGTGAGATCGTCGACTATCTCCACGTGGGCGAGCATCTGGCGAAGACGATTCATCGGATCTTCGAGTACAAGTCGGTGAGCCACCTCTTCCCGCACTACTGATCGAAATCCAACGAGACGGCTGGGTGAACGAGGATGCATACGCTGGAAGTGAAACAGAGGACCGCCGGGAGGGCGAACGCCCTCCGGCGGGACGGGTTCGTGCCGGGGGTCGTCTACGGCCCTTCGATCGAGAGCGTGTCGATCGCCATCGCGCGGAAGGACCTTCAGTCGCTCTTCTCGGAGATCACGAGAAGCTCGAGGGTCACCCTGTCGATCGCCGAGGAGAACGGGGCGCAGGAGATGGACGTCTTCGTGAAGGTCATCGATTACGACCCGGTGACCGACGAGCCGAAGCACGTCGACTTCTACCACCCGGACGTCGGGCGCCCGCTGAAGCTCCACGTCCCGGTGAAGGTCGTCGGCGAGGCGCAGGGCGTGAAGTCCGGAGGGATTCTGAACGTGCTGTTCAACACGGTCCGCGTCTACGGCCTCCCCAAGGACGTGCCGCACCTGATCACGATCGACGTGTCCGAGCTCGACCTCGGCGAGTCGATCCACGTCCGCGACATCGACTTCGGCGGCGTGGAGCCGATGCTTCCTCCGGAGCGGACCCTCGTGACGGTCATCGCGCCGCGCGGCATGGAGATCGAAGAGGAGGAGGCCGAGCTCGAGGAGGGCGAGGAGATCGAGGGCGAAGTCGAAGAGGGCGCCGTTGAGGAAGAGGGAGCGGAGGCCGAGGGAGAAGGAGAGGAGACCGCTGCAGAGGGGGAGTAGGTGAAGGCGGTCTTCGGGCTCGGAAACCCCGGCCGGGCCTACGCGCTCACCCGACACAACGTGGGGTTCGAGGTCATCGACCTGTACCGGAAGGTCCATCGACTTCGGGGGAAAGGGCGGATCGAAAGCTCCGCCCTCGTCTATTCGACCGCCGACCTGCTCCTCGTCAAGCCGATGACGTTCATGAACGACAGCGGCGAGGCGGTCCGCGGCGTGCTGTCGAAGCACTCCGTCTCTCCGAAGGACGCCCTCGTCGTGCACGACGATCTCGATCTTCCGCTGGGGCGGATCAAGCTCTTGAGCGCCGCCGGCGGCGGAACGCATAAAGGGTTGACCTCCATCCTGAACGCGCTCGCGACCGAAGAGATCCCGCGTCTGAAGATCGGGATCGAGATCGAAGGGCGGACGGAGACGGGGAGCGACTTCGTCCTCGATCGGTTCTCGCCCGAGGAGTGGGAGCGCGTCCTTCCGGCGCTGGAGCGCGCCGTCGACGCGATCGACCTGTTCCGGAGGGCGGACATCGACGCGGTGATGACGCGGTTCAACCGGCGCGACGTTTCCCTTGCCGAGGGGTAGACGCCCTGTATACTGTCGCCGTCTGTGCGGGCCTTCCCGAGCGGACTCCCTGAGGAGGGCAGATGTACGATCGATTCTCGCAAGAGTCGATGGAGATCATCGCGATCTCGCAGGAGGAGGCCGAGAGCTGGCGGCACAGCTACGTCGGCACGGAGCATCTCCTTCTCGCGTTCCTCAAGATCACCGACAGCGAGGTGTATCGCTTCCTCACGTCGAACGGCGTTACCTACGACAAGGTCGCCACGCTCCTCGAAGAGGAGAAGGAGCGCGGCGAGGTCCGTCTCTCCGCCGACGATCTCGAACCGACCGCGCGGCTGAAGCGGGTCATGAAGATCGCCTTCGAGGAGGCGCGGCGCGCGGGGTTGAACACGATCCGGCCCGAGCACCTGCTGATGGGGCTGCTCCGCGAAGGGGAAGGGACCGGCGCGGCGCTCCTCCATCACTTCGGCGTCGATCTGAACAAGTCGCGCGGCTACTTCCTCCCGCCGGGCGGCGCCGTCGGCATGACGGTGCGGACGACCCGACGGGGCGCCCAGCGAAAGGGCGACCTGTCGGAGTTCGGCCGGAACCTCGTCGAGGAGGCGATGGCCGGAAACCTCGATCCGGTGATCGGCCGCGAGGAGGAGATGGAGCGGATCATCCAGACCCTCACCCGCCGCCGGAAGAACAACCCGGCGCTGATCGGCGAGTCGGGCGTCGGGAAGACGGCCGTCGTCGAGGGGCTCGCGCAGCGGATCGCCAGCGGGGACGTCCCGGCCCTCCTCCGCTCGAAGGAGATCATCGAGCTCGACATGGCGTCGGTCGTCGCCGGGACGAAGTACCGCGGCGAGTTCGAGCAGCGGCTGAAGGCGTTGATCAACAAGGTCGCCGAGGAGGACAACGTGATCCTGTTCATCGACGAGCTTCAGACCGTCGTCGGGGCCGGCGGGGCGGAAGGGGCGATCGACGCGTCGTCGATCCTCAAGCCGCCGCTCGCCTCCGGCGCGATCCAGTGCATCGGGACGGCGACCCTCGACGAGTACCGCAAGTCGGTCGAGAAGGACCCCGCGCTCAAGCGGCGATTCAAGACGATCTACGTCGAGGAGCCGACGGTCGAGGAGACGGTGAAGATCCTGAAGGGGCTCCGGCCGCAGTACGAGAAGCACCACGGCGTCAGGGTCACCGACGACGCGCTCCAGCAGGCGGCGCGCCTTTCGGATCGGTACGTCACCGACCAGTTCCTCCCCGACAAGGCGATCGATCTGATCGACGAGACGGCGGCCCGGATCAAGCTCCAGCGAACCCGGATTCCCGACGAGGCGCGGGAGCTGATGGAAAAGGTCGACGGGCTCGACGAGCAGGAGCGGGAAGCGGTCGCCGGTCAGCATTACGAGCAGGCGGCGGGCCTCCGCGATCGGAAGGCGGAGCTGATCACGCGGATCGAGGAGCTGAGCGAGACGGCGTACGCGGGGAACGACCTCCAGGTGACCGGGCGGGAGATCGCGCAGATGGTCGCGATGTGGACCGGCGTCCCGATCGGGCACGTCCAGGAGGAGGAAACCGCCCGGATGGTCAACATGGAGGAGAAGGTCCACGAGCGGCTGATCGCGCAGGACGAGGCGGTCCGCGCCGTCTCCCGATCGATCCGCCGCGCGTACGCCGGGGTGAAGAACCCGAGGCGCCCGGTCGGGGTGTTCATGTTCCTCGGCCCGACCGGCGTCGGGAAGACCGAGCTCTCCAAGACGCTGGCCGAGTTCCTGTTCGGCGACGAGGACGCCCTGGTCCGCGTCGACATGTCCGAGTACATGGAGCGGTTCTCCGTCTCCCGTCTGACCGGCGCTCCGCCGGGCTACATCGGCTACGAGGAGGCGGGCGAGCTGACGGAGAAGGTCCGCCATCGCCCGTATTCGGTCGTCCTGTTCGACGAGATCGAGAAGGCGCACCGCGACGTGTTCAACATCCTCCTTCAGGTGATGGAGGACGGGATCCTCACCGACTCGCAGGGCCGCCGCGTCGACTTCCGCAACACGGTCCTCATCATGACGTCGAACGTCGGGAGCGAGCTGATCACCGACCGGGGGACGCTCGGCTTCTCCGATCAGGACGAGACCTCCGAGGAGTCGTACCAGGACATGAAGTCCAGGGTGACCGGCGAGGTGCGCAAGGTCTTCCGTCCCGAGTTTCTCAACCGTCTCGACGACATCATCGTCTTCCACCAGCTCAACCGCGATCAGGTCCGCGAGATCGCCGACCTGATGATCCGCGAGCTGGCGCGCCGGCTCGTTGAGGAGCGGGAGATCGAGCTGACCCTCGACAACTCGGCGTGGAAGCTGCTGATCGAGCAGGGATACGACCCGAAGTACGGGGCGCGTCCGATGCGCCGGACGATCGAGCGGTTGATCGAGAATCCGATCTCCGAGGAGATCCTCCTCGGCAACTTCCCGTCCGGCTCCGCGGTGACGGCGACCGTCGACGGGGAGGAGTTCCGATTCGAAGAGAGCGGTTGACATGCCGTTTCTCTGCTCCGAGTGCGGGTACCGATCGATCAAGTGGTTCGGACGGTGTCCGAACTGCGGCGCGTGGGACTCGTTCTCCGAGCGCGCGTCGTCCGACGACGAACCGACCGAGGCCGCGTCGTGGCTCGGCGAGGAGCTTCGCTCGATCGACCGGGTCGACCTGGCGGACATCGAGCGCCTGGCCACCGGGATGGGCGAGTTCGATCGGCTTCTCGGCGGCGGGCTGATCCCGGGCGGGGTGATCCTGTTCGGCGGCGAGCCGGGGATCGGAAAGTCGACGCTCCTGCTGCAGATCGCGGAGCTCGTCGCGCGCCGCTACGGGAACGTCCTCTACGTCTCCGGCGAGGAGTCGGAGGGGCAGGTCAAGCTGCGGGCGAGCCGGATCGGCGTCGACAACGAGCGGCTGTACGTGCTCTCCGAGCAGTCCCTCTCGCGGATCGCCGTGGCGATCGAGCAGGTCTCCCCGATCGTCCTGATCGTCGATTCGATTCAGACGACCGTCGACGAGCGCGCCGCCGGGGAAGCGGGAAGCCTTCGCCAGCTGCGCGAGGCGTCGAGCGAGCTGATCCGGCAGGCGAAGTCGAGGCGGATGGCGACGTTTCTCGTCGGCCACATCACCAAGGGGGGCGCGTTCGCCGGGCCGAAGTCGGTCGAGCACCTCGTCGACGCGGCCGTCTACCTCGAGGGGAGCCGCGGGGAGGACATCCGGATCCTCCGCTCGGTGAAGAACCGGTTCGGCGCGACGAACGAGGTCGTCGTCTTCCGGATGACCGCCGAGGGGCTGACTGAGATCGCCGATCCTTCCCGGTTCTTCCTCGCGGATTTGGACGAGGAGCCGCGGCCCGGAACGACCGTCGTGCCGATCCTCGAGGGGACGCGGCCGATCCTCGTCGAGATGCAGGCGCTCGTCTCGCCGACCGGCGGGTACGGGATCCCGCAGCGTCGCTGCACCGGCCTCGACGTCAACCGGGTCCTCCTGTTGCTCGCGGTGATGGAGAAGCACCTGGGGACCCAGGTCGGTGGGGCCGACGTCTACCTGAGCCTCGCCGGAGGCCTCGAAACGCGCGAGCGGGGGACCGACCTCGGTGTCGTCGCCTCCGTCTGCTCGAGCCTCCGCGATCGCCCGCTCCCGGCGCGGACGGCGATCGTCGGCGAGGTCGGGCTGTCGGGGGAGATCCGGCCGGTGCGGCGGCTCGGCGAGAGGATCCGCGAGGCGGAGAAGATGGGAATGGAGCGGATCGTCGCCCCCAATCCTCCCCGGTCCGCCGTGAGCGGCGGGATCGAGGTCGCCGCCGTCGATCGGATCGGCGAAGCGCTCGAAGCGATCGGACTGACGTAGGAGGACGCGATGAAGGACGGACGGTGGGAGAGGCTGACCGAGGCCCTCGCGACGCTGCGAGAGCGGATCGAGGAGGCGCCGGACGTGGCGATCACCCTCGGCTCCGGCCTGTCGAAGGCGTTCGGCGTGCCCGAAGGCGGCCGGATCGTCCCCGCGGAGGAGATCCCGCACTACCCCCGGCCGACGGTGGCCGGCCACGCGGGCGAGTTCTGGGCCGGCCGGATCGGGGAAAGATCGGTCCTCGTCCAGCGCGGCCGGGCCCACTTCTACGAGGGGCACGATCTCGACGGGATCGTCTTCGCCACGCGGCTGTTCGCGATGCTCGGCGCCAAGACGCTGATCGTCACCAACGCGTCCGGGGCGATCAACCCCGACGTCCGCGCCGGGGACCTCGTCGTGATCACCGATCACATCAACATGCTCGGCGCGAATCCGCTCCGCGGCCCGAACCTCGACCGGCTCGGCCCGCGGTTCCCCGACCTATCGGCCGTGTACACGCCGCGGCTTCGCGCGCTCGCCAAGGAGGTCGCCGCCGCGGAGGGGATCGAGCTGAGGGAGGGCGTCTACGTCGCCGCCCTCGGGCCGTCGTACGAGACGCCGGCCGAGATCCGCGCGTTCCGCGCGATGGGGGCCGATCTGGTCGGGATGTCGACCGTCCCCGAGGTGATCGCCGCGGCGCACGCCGGGATGGACGTTCTCGGGATCTCGATCGCCACCAACCTGGCGGCCGGCGTCGATCCGGGCGCGACGTTGACCCACGAAGAGGTCATCGAGACGACCGATCGGAAGGGGGCGGAGATGCGCCGCCTCCTGCTCGGGATCATCGCACGACTTTGACCGGCAGAAGACACCCCTTTGCGCGTTGCGATGCACGCTCCGACCGGTATAATGGCGCCGCCGTTCGGCGGCGGCCGCGCCGGTCGAGTCCCCGAATGGCACATCTCTAGGTCATTTGGGAGGGGACGGTAGATGGCCAGCGAATCGACGCTGAACCCGTTTGAGATCTCACAGCGACAGCTCGACAAGGCGGCGGAAGCGCTGCGGCTCGACCCGCAGGTCCACGAGCTTCTGCGCGAGCCGATGCGGACGCTCGAGGTGCACTTCCCGGTTCGCATGGACGACGGGAAGGTCAGAACGTTCACCGGTTTCCGCGTGCAGTACAACGACGCGCGCGGGCCGACCAAGGGCGGTCTCCGCTTCCACCCCGACGAGACGATCGACACCGTGAAGGCGCTCGCGGCGTGGATGACGTGGAAGACGGCCGTCGTCGACGTCCCGTACGGTGGCGGGAAGGGCGGCGTCGTCTGCAACCCCAAGGAGCTCTCGCAGTCCGAGCTGGAGCGGGTCGCCCGCGGGTTCGTTCGCGCGGTCGGCCGGTTCATCGGCCCGGAGGTCGACATCCCCGCCCCCGACGTGTACACGACGCCGCAGATCATGGCGTGGATGATGGACGAGTACGCGACGATCGTCGGCCACAACGCGCCCGGGGTGATCACCGGGAAGCCGATCCCGCTCGGCGGGTCGCTCGGCCGGGGCGACGCGACGGCCCGCGGCGCGGTCTACTGCGTCCTCGAGGCCGCCGAGACGCTCGGCTTCGACCTCAAGGGCGCGACGGTGGCGATCCAGGGGTACGGGAACGCCGGATACCACTGTGGTACGCTGATGCAGGAGCTCGCAGGGAGCAAGGTCGTCGCCGTGACCGATTCGCGCGGCGGGATCTACGATCCCAACGGAATCGATCCCGAGAAGGTATTCCAGCACAAGCGGGACACCGGGTCGGTCACCGGCTTCGGGGGGCCGAAGGCGATCACCAACGAGGAGGTCCTCGAGCTCGACGTCGACGTCCTGATCCCGGCGGCGATCGAGAGCGTGATCACCGCGAGCAACGCTGCGAACGTCAAGGCGAGGATCGTCGCCGAGGCGGCGAACGGGCCGACGACGCCGGAGGCGGACGAGATCCTGCAAAAGAGCGGCAGGTACGTCATCCCGGACTTCCTGTGCAACGCCGGCGGGGTGACCGTCTCCTACTTCGAGTGGGTCCAGAACATCGGCGGCTTCTACTGGACGATCGAGGAGGTCCACCAGCGGCTGAAGGAGAAGATGGTCAAGGCGTTCCGCGAGACGCACGACGCGGCGAAGGCGCACGGCGTCGACAACCGGACCGGGGCCTACTTGGTCTCGGTGCAGCGGGTCGCGGAGGCGATGCGACTCCGCGGCTGGGTTTAGCCTAAAACACCACCTTGACGGAAGAGCCGCGGGGCTACGATTGCGGGGACCCGCGGTTCCTCGCCCGGCGTCGGATTGCGGGCGCCGGGAGAGCTGCTAGAATGGCGGCGACGATGACACCGAAGAAGCCGGACGCCAAGACAAGGGAAGCGCTCCTAAAGGAGGTCTTCCCTTCCCTCTCTTCCGAGGGGATCGAGGAGCTCAGCCGCGTCTCTCTCTCGGTGCATTTCGACGAAGGTGAACTGGTCGCTCAGGAAGGTTCGTACGCGTCCGGGATCTACGTCGTCCAGTCCGGGCTGCTGAGCATCGGCAAGCACGCCAGTCACGGACACGAGAAGCGGGTGTTGCGCTTCCTCGCTGCGGGAGAGCTGTTCGGATTGGAGGCGGTCTTCCTCGCGCGCGAGCCGGTCAACGTCCAGTTCGCCAAGACGCTTGTCGAATCGGATCTGATCTTCGTCGAGCGGTCGAACATGATTGGATTCAGCAAGGACCATCCTTGCCTGTGCAACGATCTGTGTCGGTGGTTGGCTCGCGAAGTCATCATGCTCGAGTTCAAGCTGGCGCGAGAAGCGGTCGAGTCGATGGATCGGAACCTCGCGTTGCTGCTGATCGCGCTGGCGAACAAGTACGGCGAGAAGCGACCGACGGGCACGGCGATCGACCTGCCGGTTTCGCGGCAGACGCTTGCGGAGATGCTCGGCGTGTCGGTGGAATCGGTGATGCGTGGGCTCAAGCGCTTCCGAGAGCTCAAGCTGATTGCCACGGAGAACAGCCTGATCTGGGTCACGGATTTCGAGAAGCTCGCACGGCGGGCGAGAGTCAGCGAGTTCTACCTGTCGATCATCGAGGAGACGCTGTAGTCCGAATCACGCCGAGTCCAGCCCGAGATTCGCTCACGCTTCCCCCACGATCACCCACTGCTCGCCGTCCCACTCCGCACCGTCCAGCGAGTGGCACAGCTGCTTCGCCTTGCGGTACGTCATGTACGAGAGCTCGGCGACACGATGAAGGTCGATCTCCTTCGGAAGGACGACGCGGCCGCCGTCGGTCGGCCGACCGAGGAACGCGAGATCTTGCAGGAGCGTTTGGACGCGGTCCGCGGGGCCGAGCTGGGATCTCCACACCGCGCGCGTCAGCAGGAGTCCCCGTCGGGCGTAGTGGCTCATCAGCAGGAACCGCAGCTTCTCATCCGTCTCGATCGCCGCTTCGAAGTCGCTCTGCTCGAGGAACGACAGGGAAACCTGCGACACGGCCCGACAGGAGGACCGGTGAAGGGGCTCCCCCCCGGGGAGGTGCATCTCGACGCCGATCAGGCTTGCCGGGCCGTGGAGACCCGTCGAGACCGGGTCGCCTCCAGCGACTGCGTCGACGTACGATTCATGGACGATTCCTTCGGTCACCAAGTAGACGCCGGCGGCGTACGTGCCGGTCTGAAAGATCAGCTCGTTCGGCGCGTAGCGGATGTGAAGCGGTTCGTGTCGGGCGAAGACGTCCTCCGGGGTGCGATAGACCCCGGTCGTCGGTTTCGTCGTCCCTTTCATTCGGTCATCACTCCACGGAAAACGTACACCGGATGCGCGGTCCCACCAACCGGAGTTGACCTCTCGAAAGCAGGCTGTTCGCGCCGGCCTGGGTGCCAGGCGAAAGCCTCGGCCGTGCCGCTTGACAGTCAATGCCCATGCGGGTGGTAGCTCGATGCGATCCATTCGCGCGGTTCTTCCTTGCGGTTCGACGGTTGATTCTCGCAGCACCGACGCGATGCAAGTGGTGGGTTGACGTTCGATGATCTGCAAGAGTGTCGGACGGGATCTGTCGGGAGCGCTACTGCGCGTCGGCGAACTCGGATAGCCTTCGCGTTGGAGGTGAGTACTTGATGGCCATTCGAGATACGGCTCAAGCACCGGCCGGCCTAGCGGAAGCTCAGATCAACCCCTACGAAATGATGCTCCAGCAGCTGGACATGGTCCGGGAGTACACGGACATCCCCCACGGGATCTGGAACATCCTGCGCAAGCCCGAACGCGCCCTCGAGGTCAGCGTCCCGGTGGTACGGGACGACGGCGACATCGAGGTGTTCACCGGATATCGAGTTCAGTACAACAGCGCACGGGGTCCGTGCAAGGGCGGGATCCGCTTTCACCCGGGTGTGACGGAGGACGAGGTCAAGGCGTTGGCCGGCTGGATGACGTGGAAGTGTGCGGTTGTCAACGTTCCGTATGGGGGTGGCAAGGGCGGCGTTAGCGTCGACCCGGCTCGCCTGACGCGCCGCGAACTCGAACGGCTCACCCGGCGCTACACCGCCATGATCTTTCCGCTGATCGGAACCCGGAAGGACATCCCGGCTCCGGACGTGAATACGAACGCCGACGTCATGAACTGGATCGTCGACACCGCCGGCGTCCTCGGCGGCGAAGCGATGCCTGGGATCGTGACGGGGAAGGCGATCGAGATGGGCGGCGCCCTCGGTCGGCGCGAAGCGACCGGCCGCGGGGTCATGTTCGTGACCCTCGGGGTCCTCGAGCGGCTCGGGATGGAGATCGGGAACGCTCGGATCGCGGTGCAGGGGTTCGGGAACGTCGGCTCCGTCGCGGCGAAGCTGCTCGCGGAGCAGGGCGCGTCGATCGTCGGGATCAGCGATGTCTCCGGGGCGTACTACTGCCCGAGCGGATTTGACATCGACGACGCGCTGAAGCACGTCGCGGGCTCTCCGGGCCACCTTCTCGCCGGCTACGATGCGCCGGGCGTCGAATCGATCACCAACGAGGAGCTTCTGTCGCTCGATGTGGACGTGTTGGTCCCGGCGGCGCTCGAGGCGCAGATCACGGCGCGGAACGCCGCGGATGTCCGAGCGCGGGTGATCGTCGAGGGCGCGAACGGGCCGACGACGCCGGAGGCGGACCTGATCCTCGGGGAGCGCAACGCCGTCGTCGTCCCCGACATCCTCGCGAACGCGGGCGGCGTGGTCTGCTCGTACTTCGAATGGGTGCAGAACATTCAGTGCTTCCCGTGGGAAGAGGCGCAGACGAATCAGCGGCTCGGCAGCATCATGCAGCGGGCGCTGGACGAGGTCTGGACCTTGGCCAAGGAGCGGAACGTTTCTCCGCGGCTGGCGGCGTTCATCCTCGGCGTCGAACGGGTCGCAGCGGCGCTCCAGATGAGAGGGGTCTTCCCGTAGGGAAAGGGAATGAAGGACAGGCCGAGCGGGCTTCAGCCGGTCGAGGTTTCAGCTGCAGCGCTGTTCGCCGACGCGTTGGCGCACTGCGCGAAGCGAACCGGTCAAGATCCGGACACCGTGCTCGAGCGGCTGCGGGCGGGGGACCCGGAAGCGCACGGGACGTTCCGCTACGCCCTCGCCAAGGGACTCGGCGAGTACCTCGGAAGCCTCAGCGTCGCGTTCCGCGCGGTGTACGTGTACGGAAGCGCGATGGGAGAAGCCTCTTCGCCGTGCTCGGACATCGACATCATCCTCGAGCTCGACCGCCCCACCGATTGCGTCGATCGGCTGATCAGGGGGCTGGACATCGCGTTGGTGACGCAATTCCGGACGCTGTTTCCGTGGGCGCGGGAGCTGACTTCGTTGCTCGACGTCCGGACGGTGGGCGATCGGACGGGCAGGACGGGAGACCGCTTCAAGGCGGGCCTCTCAGGCGTGGGGACGTTCCCGGTTTGTCTCTGGCGCGTCCCTCCCGAGAACGGGGGGACCGTCGACGGGAAGGGCCCCCGGAAGCCTCGACCGGTCAGCGCGCATTGATGAAGAACTGCTTCATCCGCTGGGGATCGTAGACGTCGAATTGCACCAGGCTCAGCACGTCGATGTGGCTCTGGCTCCCGGGGTTGACGCACGGCGTCTTCCCGAGGCGGGTGCGGTAGTTGCCGAGAACGACCGACTCGTGGCAGTGTCCGCACAGGACGAGGTACGGCTGCGCACGCTCGATGAACCGCCGGATCTCCGAGCTTCCGACGTGGGCGGGAAGAGAGAGGTACCTGTAGGCCCCCCCCGGCGGGACCCAATCGAGCGGCGTATCGTACGGGGGGGAATGGAACAGGTGGATCGTACGCTCGGGGACGTAGTCGATCGGATCGCCCGTCGTCCTCAAGTACTCCTCGAAATCGGCGAGGTCGTCGGCGATCGTCCCGCGTCCCACTTCGTCGACGGTCCGGATGCCCATCGCGAAGATGTCGGCGCACGGATCGGTCCCCGGCGGTCGTAGTTCGGCGTGATTCTCGAACTTCACCCAGTCCATGAGGAGACCGGCGCCGGGAGGAACGAACGGGTAGCCGACGACGCGGAGCAGCGGGACCTCGGTCGGAAAGAAGGAATGCATCTGGCGCGAATCCTTCAGCTCCACGCTGCGGTCGTTGACGAGGTGGAAGTTGGCCGTCGCGTCGTCGAAGTCACGCAGAAGCCCCTCGACGGCGCGGCAATCGTCGTTGCCCTGGATCGCGTAGACGTGGGTCAGCCGATGGCCGTGGAAGAAGCTCTCGAGCAGCGGGATGAGCTCGCGGCGGAGGAACCCCGCCTGGCGGTCGACGAGATCGGCCGCCGGGTTCTTCTCCGAGGTGCGAAGACCTCCGCCGGGCGCCAGATCCCCGGCGATGAAGATCGAGGAGATCCGCCACACGTCGGCCACGCGGAGCAGCAGCTCGTACAGGGGAAGGTTCCCGTGGAGATCGCTGACCGCAAGCGCGTGCATGCCGTCGCAAGGGTATCTCCGGGGAGGGTCTTGTCAAGCGATTCGGCGGTAGGGACGGGGCCGCGCTGGTCGGCCTGACCGGCTCGGGCTAGACTCGGTCCATGCGCGGAGAAGGGTTCACCGTCCTGGTGGCCTCCCATTCGGTCGAGCACGTCCTCAACGCGGTGATGCAGCGGGACTTCGGCACCGGCCGGAGCGTCGAGACGCATTTCGGGGCGAAGAAGACGAAGGTGGACTACCGCGTGCCTCGGCCTCTCGGTGAGGACGATCTGCGTGCGATCGAGGTGGCGGTCAACGCGGAGATCGCGAAGGATCATCCCGTCACCTCCTTCGTCGTCTCCCGCGCCGAGGCCGAGCGCCGGTACGACCTGAGCGAGGTCCCCGCCGACGCGGAGGCGATCCGCATCGTGAAGATCGGCGACCTCGACGCGATCCCGTGCATCGGCGAGCACGTCGAGCGGACGTCGCAGATCGGTCGGTTCGAGATCCGAAGCGCCGAGATGAGAGGCGACGATCGGATTCGGATACGCTTTCGGCTCCTCCCGAATGAGGAAGGGCGACGCGTGAGGCTACAGCTCCGCCCGCCGGTATCGCTCCCACAGGTCGTGCGCCAGGTTGATCGGATCGCTCCTCACCCCGTGCCGGGTGAAGAACGCGCAGACGTTCTCGACGTCGCGCGTCAGCAGCTCGAACGCGCTCCGGTTGAATCGGACGTCGACCGCCTGCGGCAGATCGATGAGCCACGGCCGCCCCTTCCAGACGAGGACGTTGTACGGCGACAGGTCTCCGTGGACGAGGTTCTCCTGCAGCAGGATCTCGACGTTTTCCAGCACTCGGTCGAACAGCGACTTCGCCCGATTCGGGTCGAGCTCGATTCCGTTCAGATGCGGGGCCGGCCCCGCGCCGTTGCCGATGAACTCCATCAGAACGACGGACCCGCACAGCGCGAACGGTCGCGGGACGTCGGCGCGAGCGGCGACGAGCCGACTCAACGCCTCGTACTCGGCGTGCGTCCACGCCCCGGCCAGCGCTCGGCGGCCGAAGTCGGTTCCCCGGTTGATCGCCCGCAAGGTCCGCGACTTCATCGTTCGCTCGCGCCCCTCGAAGTAGGCGCCGGCCCGTCGGTACGCATGCGCTGCGTGCTCCCGATAGACCTTCGCCGCGAGGAACTTCCGGTTCGTCGACGGGTGAGCGCGACAGCAGTAGACGGTCGCCTCCTTCCCGCTGGCCAGCTTGGCATGAATCCGCGTGATCAGTCCCTGCCGGGCGAACGCGTCCAGCTCGGGGACGCCAAGCGCCTTTTCGTCGGCGAGCAGGGTGTCGGTCGGATCGATCCGATCCTCCGAAGCATGATGCAAGGGGGCCTCCTTCGTCGTGAGACAGTTGATTCGAGCTTTCGCGTCGTGCGCTGCCTCGCGGCAAAGGGGTGGAAATCGATCTACCGGTGGCGAATGCCTTGAACTAGAGCGCGTCCACGGAGGCAGCGGGCTTGACGTTTCGTCCGACGGTCACTGCGTACCTCCGTTTCACTCGGTTCGCGCCACGTGAGGTGGCTTGGACGCCGACCGCGCGAGGGTAGCGGCCTCGCGAAGGACTGTCAAGGGAGACGATGCCGAGACGTGGCTTTGCGACCCTCGTGCGACCGCGCGACGCGCGATCGAAACGGAGGGATTCCATGCCCGCGAAGGGAAACGACCGCCCGATCCGGATGCTCCTCCTGTTCGGGGACCTGTACGGAGCGAACTGCACATCGGACCAGAAGAAGCTGTCGATCGTCACGAAGTACCGCCGCTACGGCTGGGAACTGACCTTGGCCGGTGCAGAGCGGACGGTCAAACCCTGCCCGTTCGCGCAGCAGCACGGGGCCGAGCCGCTGGAGATGGATTGCACGATCGATGAGCTCGGCGACGTGACCGAGTACGACGGGATCTCGGTGATGCCCGGTCCGGCGCACCGCGGCCTGATCGACTCCCCGGCGGCGATGGAGACGATCCGGCGGGCGGCCGACGAAGGGCTCATCGTCAGCGGCTGGTGCCGCGGCGTCCGCGTTCTCGCGGCGGCGGACGTCCTGCGCGGGAAGCAAGTCGTGGGGCACACGGACGACAAGGACGCGATCGAGCAGGCCGGCGGCCAGTTCGTCGGACAAGACCACCCCCCGGTGATCGACGGGAACCTGGTGACCGGCGCCCGGTGCTACTACTATCGCGCCAAGAACGCGGAGGCGATCCGGAAGGCGATGGCCGACCGGTCGGGCAGCTAGTGGATAGACTCTGGCCGGGCACGATGCTGGGATCAGGAGGGGACCGATGAACACGATCGAGGCGATCGCGGCGAGGCGGAGCATCCGCGCGTTCAAGGACGAGGAGCTGCCCGAAGAGGCGGTGACGAAGATCCTGACCGCCGCGTCGCAGGCGCCGTCGGGAAAGAACCGGCAGCCGTGGCGGTTCGTGGTGATCCGGGGGGAGAAGCGGGCCGAGATGGTCGGCGTACTGCGCGAGGCGATTGCGGCGTTCAAGTCCCGCGGCGAGGACACCGGGAGCGCCGAATGGACGGCGAACGTCATGGAGCAGGCGCCGTTGACGGTCTTCGTCTTCAACGCGCACGGCATCGATCCGTGGCTGGAGCATTCGACGGACCAGATCTTCCAGGAGCTCGTCGACGTCCAGTCGATCGGCGCCGCGATCGAGAACATGCTCCTCGCGGCGACCGACCTCGGGATCGGATCGCTCTGGATCGCCGACGTCCTGTGCGCGGTGACCGAGCTGAAGACGTGGCTGGAGGAGGACGGCCAGCTCGTCGCCGCGGTCTCGTTCGGCGTCCCGAACGAGAGCCCGGACGCGCGCCCGCGGAAGCCGTTCGATGAGATCGTTCGCTTCGCTTGACGGTCGCGGCATGAAGGGCTCCCGTCCCGACCGAACCCTCGCGCTCGTGACCGTCGCGATGACGCCGGACGCCGATCCGGCCGTCAGCCGCGAGCGGCTCGGGGCCATCGTTCGGCGAATCGTGGGCGAGCGCCCCGACGTCCGGCTCATCCTGTTCGGCGAAGTGATCCTCGGCTGGTTCTACAAGAAGGGCGAGACAGCAGCGTATCACGGGCGGATCGCCGAGACGATCCCCGGGCCGTCGACCGAATTCGTCGCCGGCTTGGCGAAGGAACACGAGGTCTACCTTTCCTTCGGGATGACGGAAAGGCGTGACGAGAAGCTGCACAACACGCAGCTTCTCGTCGATCCGGCCGGCGAGATCATCGCTGTCCACCGCAAGTTCTGGATCCGGAACCGCGTCTTTGCGCCGGCCGAGCGGCGGTTTACGATTGCCGACGTCGACGGGGCGAAGGCGGCGATCCTCATCTGCGCCGACGCCCGGAGCCTCTGGCTGCTTCGCGCGATCCGGCGGGCGCGGCCGGACGTCGTGCTCGCCAGCCTCGCCGACTACGGAATCAACTTGCGGATGAACCAGATGATCGGAACCTTCTTTGACGCGTGGACGGTGGTCGCCAACCGGTACGGCGAAGAGCCCCCCATCACCTGGCACGGGCTGATCACGATCACCGACCGGCTCGGCCGGCTCCGGGCGCACGGGATCGAGAAGGAGCAGTACCTCTACCACCGGATCCCGATCGTCCGCGACGGTGGGATGCGAAGGCGTCTCCGGCGCCTTCTCGCCGCAGGTCGGTTTCTGGTCTTGGTCGTCGCGCTCCTGGGCGGGAGTGTCGCGACGAAGCTCCGACGAAGGCGGCCCTCCCGGTGAGACAGGCGCCGTTGGACCGGGCGGCGTTCGGCGGTACGATGCGGACACGACACCGGGGGTGAGACGATGCGAAGCGTGACCTTTGCTTGTGTTCTTCTTCTGGCCTTTGTCGTTGCCGTTACGGCGCAGGAAGCCGCAACGCCCGAGGAGGGCCTCAACCTGTCCACCGATCGCACGCTCGGCGTCGGGATGCAGCTCGACTTCCCGTTCGGCGGTCTGCTCTCCGGCCGGTACTGGTTCTCGCCCGATCTCGCCGGAGAGGCGATCCTCTTCCTCTGGGGCGACGCCGGCGAGGTCGAAGGGACGATCACCGGGCGGGCGCTCTACCGGATCGCCGATCGACCGGCCGTCGACTTCTACGGCGCGGTCGGCGCGTCGGTCCCGATCACGCCGTACGGGTGGGACACGGTCTACCTCTCCGCGGCCGGCGGGATCGAGTTCGGCTTCCGATCGGCCCCGAGCCTGGCCTGGAACATCGAGTTCGGGATCGCCTACTCCACCGACGGCGAGCTGTCGATGGTCTTCGGCACGGGGGTTCACTTCTACTTCTAGTCGCGACGGAACGGCGCGGCGACGTCGAGCAATCCGGTCAGCCCACAGCCCGACAGAGCGAGCGCGAGCCCGATCACTGGGATCGTCCATTTCAGGCCTTTGGTCGTGGTCTTCATCTTAGTTCCTCTTAGTTCCTCCTTCGAATGGAGATAGGCGGAGGGTAGGAGAGGCAGATGAATCCGCGGATCGGACACGCTCTCAAGAGCATACGTATTAGTCGCTGCGGCAGCGCACCTGAAGACATCCGGATGGTCCGATTGGGTCCGATTGGACCCGCACCTGACGGATGAACTAGATCGGACGGTATACTCGGTTCATGAACAGGTCGATGGCGCTGAAACGCCTTCTTATACCTGAACGGGCTCTGGTTTTTCGCCTTACTCACATCGAGAACATCCCCTGGATACTAGAGAACGGGTTGTGGTGTCCCAGTGCTGGGAAGATCGACCCTGCCTTTCATCAGATTGGCAAACCAGACCTGATCGAGAGACGGCGGACGCGGGACGTCAACGTGTCGCCCTTCGGCACTCTGAGCGACTACGTGCCCTTCTACTTCACGCCCAAGTCAATTATGCAGAACATGATCGTTACAGGCTATGGTGGCGTTCCGATGGAGGATCCCGAAAGCCTTGTGTTTCTTGTGGCCTCTCTACGGGAACTTGCACGTGATGGGTACCAAGTTCTGTTCACTAACGCCCATGCGGTTCCGAAACCGAGCAAGTATAGCAGCAACCTCGCGGACCTTGAGAGCTACATCGACTGGGAGTTGTTGCGCTACTGCGACTTCAGTACTGATCCTAACGACCCGGACAAGAAGTCGCGATACCAGGCGGAAGCACTGGTCCACAGGCACGTACGTTTCGCGTCGCTCCTGGGCATCGCATGTCGGGACCAAGCTTCGAAGTCTCGCCTTAAAGAGGAGTTGGACTCGCGTGAAATGGACTGTAGACTCGAGATACGGAAAGGGTGGTACTTCAAGTGATCTGCTACGTAAGGGGCAACCTCATTGAGGCTGACGTAGATGCCTTGGTCAACACCGTCAACGAGGTTGGCGTCATGGGCAAAGGCATAGCGCTGCAGTTCAAGGAGGCCTTCCCGGGCAACTTCGCTGTATATGCTGAGGCTGCGAATCACGAGCAGATTCGAGTAGGCAAGATGTTCGTGTATAGGAACGAGCAGCTTGGTGGTCCCAAGTGGATCATCAACTTCCCCACCAAGAGACACTGGAAAGGATCATCTCAGATCGAGTGGATTCGAGATGGTCTCACCGACCTCGCCAAGGTTATCCGAGAACTGGGGATCGGTACGATAGCCCTTCCTCCCTTGGGGTGCGGCAACGGTCGGTTGGAGTGGAGAAGCGTGAGGCGTGAGATCGAAAGCGCACTTGGTGGCTTGGATGATGTTCAGGTTGTGGTCTACGTGCCAACAACCAAGTACTACGGCCGGAAGCGGCGCGACCCGTTCCGCGAACTGACTCCGGCGCGCGCGCTGATCGTCGAGGTTATCCGGAGGTACTCGGTTCTGGACACAGGGTGCACGATTCTGGAAGTTCAGAAGCTCGCGTGGTTCCTGAAACGGGCTGTAGATACCCTACACCTACCTGACCCGCTGGAGTTGGAGTTCAAGGCCAACAAGTACGGACCGTATTCAGATCGACTCCGGCACCTTCTCGATGGCTTGGATGGGAGCTATTTGCATTGCGAAAGGAGACTTGCCGACGCCGGCCCACTAGATGAGATCGCTTTCGATGCATCCTACGCACCGGAGCTTGACCTCTATCTCAAACAGGATGAGGTTGCCTGCTATGAACCTGCGCTGGCACTAGCGACAGCAGTGATCAATGGATTCGAGTCACCTCTAGGCATGGAAGTGCTCAGCACAATTGACTGGTTGTTCACTCAGTTGAAGATCGAGAGAACACCAGAAAGCATACGTAGGGAGATCGGTGAGTGGCCTGGGGGTCGCCGCGCGGCGGAGAGGAAGCGGGCGTTGTTCGACGAGAGCATAGTGCGAATGGCAGTTGCGCAACTTGAGACGGAGCTTGTTGGGGCGCCCTAAGGACCAGGCACAACGCTCTCGCTGCACGCACAGCCGGTTTGCGCTTCGAGTGGCGGAACCTCTTAATCAATGTATCGCCCTATCTGCTAGTCCACTCGAGTCTGAGTTTCGGGGAATACAGCACGAGCCTTGCCAATCCCGGCAGTCCTCCTCTTACTTTAGTGCGAAACTACGGCTCCGACGCGACGAATTGCTTCCCGGCCTGCTTGCAGAGCACTTGGACGACGTGCCTACCTGACGAGACCGTTGGCGAGCCTGCCTCCGGGCGTCGTCCGGGAAAGTCCTGCTCCTGCTCAAACCGGAGTGACCAAGGATTCGACATCTCCCTCGCGATCCTGGCTTGCGTCCCCGATTTCCTTTCGCTCTCTGCGGAAGGTTGGCCGACCGCTTGCGAACCCCTTGTCTTGACGGAGTATGCCACTAAGATGGAGCTACTATGTCTGCGTATACGCATCCGCTGGCCTTCACCGTTCGCGCCAAGGAGACGGTAGGAGTGGACATCCGCATTGCTCCGGAGATCGGTTCGGATGCAGGAGTTCCGGGGACACAGTACCTAACTCGGCTCCGGGAGTTCCGGGGACACAGCGCTTGAAGGGGGTCAGAGCTTTATTTTCGAATTGCGAATGCTTCTCGCTTCGCAATGGCACTGATTGCTGAGAAGCGCTCGGGGTCAGGACTTCGGAGTTCCGGGGACACAATACGCGACTCCTAGCTTCCTTCCGCGATCCGGGTGTGTCCCGAGGTGACACTGGCTACTGGCTTCCCAGTAGCTGACCCAACTCCGCTCCAGCATCGCGCAAGGAACTCGGAGTCAAGGGCCTCTGGATCAGGCCTCCATTCTTGAATCGCACCCGCCACAGTCCATCCCGGATCTCGCGGGACGGGAGCGGACTCGAAAGCAACGGCTTGAATCCTGACCCGCGTGCTAGCCTCCTACGGACGTCGACAGACGAGGATCTCCTCTTCGCGGATTCGATCGTAGTGGGCCACCCGGTTACGAACAGCCCGTTCGACGGTGAAGGCCTCCTCCGCCAGGATCGATTCGAGGAGAGTCAGATCGACGCGTCCCGGATGCGACAGGTGGCTGGGGTTGACGAGCAGAAGGCCGCCGGGCGCGAGGCTTCGGTGGAGGCTGAAGACGAGGAGCCTCCAATCCTCGACGTGTTGCAGCACGTCGAAGAGGAGCGCTGCATCGAGGGACGCATCTGGGATTCCGTCGAGGGTCAGATCACCGTCGGTCTGGACGATGTCGATTCGATTGCGCAAGGGCGAGCCAGCGATGCGCAGCTTGAGTTCCTCCAGCCGTGCGGCGCTCCGGTCGAGGGCGACGACTCGGCCTTGCGGTCCGACGACTTGCGCCAACGGAAGGGCGTACGTTCCCGGTCCGCAGCCGAAGTCGAGGACGACATCGCCTTCCCGGATTCCAAGCTCGGTGAGGAAGGCAGCGCCCCGGCCATGGAACCAGGAGTTCATCTCGGAGCTGGCGTTTCGGTTCGACTGCTTCATGTTCGGTCTCCTGCGCATCGTACCGAATCGCACCGCAGGAGCTCCATGTCACCAAGAAGTCAGATGCTGTGTTGGAATCCGTCAGCGACTGCTCAGCACGCTGATCTGCTTGGGAGTCCCGGCGGAGTTCTGGGGTGACACTGGCTACTGGTTCTCCAGTAGCTGACCCAACTCCACTCCGGAACTGAGCGATTCAGTATTGCGTCCCCCGAATCACAAGTGCTCTTTGCTTGCGAGTGCGTGCTCCTTGAGCACGTACGAGGTTGGCTCCGCCAAACATCGTGAACGGATGCTCGGCAACAACGTTGGCGGTGTCCCGGGACTCGAGCTGCTCCTTCAGCACCAACTTCTTCCCTTGTTCGTAGGCTCCGCCTACATACCCTCCCATCGCCGGTGATGACGAATCCTACGGAGCAGATCAGAACGGAGAATCCGACCAAACGGATTCTTGGAAGAGAACTCCGCGCCCTTGCTTGTCGCTCTTCGACTGAGTTTCCGCGCCATGTTTGCACACGGCACAGGTATGCGGAAGAATGGTCCAGAGATGAGTTCGACAAGCGCGGAGAAGACGAATCACGGTCAACAGCTGGCTCTCCTGAACGGTGTTGCCAAGTATCCGGAGATTGCATCGCGCTTCCCGCGCTTGAGGTACATGGGCAGCAAACACAGACTCCTGCGTTGGATTCATCAAGTATTGTCGACGTTGAATTTTGATACGGCCGTAGATGCGTTCTCCGGCTCAGGCTGTGTCGGGTATCTCCTGAAGTCGATGGGAAAAGAGGTTATCACCAACGACTTCCTGCGCTTCTCGTACACGATCGCAATGGCAGCCATTGAGAACTCTCAGACAACCCTCTCCTCAGATGACGTCGCTATGCTAATGGAGAATGACCCGAACCACGACGACTTCATCGAGAGGACCTACTCAGGAATCTTCTATACACCTGCCGAATTGCGCTTCCTCGATCTTCTCTCGTGGAACGTCCGGAAGCTGGACGACAGCTACAAGCGTGCGCTTGCCCTTGCAGCCGCGGTGAGAGCGTGCGTGAAGAGACAACCCAGAGGTGTCTTTACCATTGCCGGCAACCTTGAGAAGTACGATGACGGTCGGCGAGATCTGAGGTTGCCTCTGCGGGAACACTTCCCTGAGCAGGTTCAGGTCTACAACGATGCCGTGTTTGACAACGACAGAGTGAACCGGGCGCTGTGCGGAGATGTCTTCGACCTAGATGTGGAAGCGGATCTTGTCTACATGGACCCACCATACGTTCCCCGCGCTGACGACAACTGCTATATCAAGCGGTACCACTTCTTGGAGGGGTTGGTGACGTACTGGGAGGGACTGGAGATCTTGGAAGAGACGAAGGTCAAGAAGATCCGTAAGCGCTACACTCCGTTCTCATACCGGCGCGACGCGACCGACGCGTTCGAGAGGATGTTCGAGAAATTCAAAGACAGCCTCATCGTGCTCTCATACTCCTCCAACGGCTATCCGAATCTCGAGACACTGGTCGGGCTGATGCATGAAGCTAAGGGCGATGTCCAAGTTTATGCCAAAGAGCATCGATACCACTTCGGCACACACAGTGCCGTTGCCAGGGCCAGAGTCCAGGAGTACTTGATCGTAGGAGCGTAGAGTGAAGCGCTACAGGCAAACTGAAGAGCAACTACTCAAACTAATCGGGGCGGTAGACGTCGATTGGCGAGATGAGCACTTCATGGCCGTATGGCATCTTCTTGAAACAATCCCGAAGCGTGGACACCATCGCCTTGAAGACATAGGAACCCTCTTCGATGCCGACTTCGATGCTGCGGTCACTGCGAGCCGCTTGATCCTAGACCTATCGAAGGATGCTTTCACGATTGCCTTGAAAGGGAAATTGGAAGGAGCATCCCCAAGCAAGACGAGCTTTGCTGGTGATCGAGGGAGGTTTCTCACGGCACTCGAAGCGCTGGGTATTGTGGACGCACTGAATCAGCTAGCCGGGCAGGAATACACGTGGAAAGACATCCTGGCCGAACGGCTAAAGTCCGGACGGGGAAGTGCGATCAGAGGGCAGAAACGAGGGAGAGTTCTTGAGGATTTCGCTGAAGAACTGATCCGCGAAGTCTTCGGTGAGAGGTATGAGTCCCGCTGCAACTTCGTCGGCGCGGACGGGGTGACGGAAGCGAAGTGCGATTTTGCGATCCCCTCTTCCAAGGACCCTCGCATTGTCATTGAGAGCAAGGCATATGGCGCGACAGGCAGCAAGCAGACTGACGTGCTTGGGGATGTTGAGAAGATCGTCCGGGCAAAGCGGCATGATACGAACTTCCTGTTCGTCACGGATGGCGAAACGTGGCGGGAACGCCGTTCAGATCTGAGGAAGCTCATCCGATTGCAGAATGAGGGCAGGATTTCTCGGATCTACACTCAAGCCATGCGGGAAGAACTCCTCAAGGATCTTGAGACCCTGCGAGGGGAACACTCCATCTGAATTCTGAGGGAACATCGCCGCATCTGGCCCCATTTCTAGCTTGGCTGCGGAGTTCTCCATGCGTTGCTGAGTGCCGACCTACGGCTCGGTCGCGACGAACCGCTTCCCGTCCTCCTTGCAGAGCACCTGCACGACGTGACGGCCGGATGACACGGCCGGTGGGAGGCCGCCGCCCGGCGTCGTCCACTGTCCGATCATGTGGAAGCCGTCCAGCCCGGGGAGGGGGTCTTCTGTATCTGCCTTCGCAGCTGTGTCTGCATCATCATCTGCTTCGTGCTCGGCAGCCACCCGTGGTGTGCGCCGTGCTGCTGAAGTCGAAGGGATTGACATCCGTACCCAGAAAGAGTACGAATGTACTCATGAAGGGTACGGAAACCACTCCATCCTCGCTCGGTACTCTGCTTCTCGGCAAGACCCGACTCTCGATCCTCTCTCTGCTGATCCCGCAACCGGAACGGCGGTTGTACTTGCGCGAGATCGTGAGACTCCTAGGGGCCGGACAGGGCGCCGTGCAGCGGGAACTCGCAAATCTCGTGCGAGCGGGAATCCTCACGAAGACGCGTGAGGGGAACCTGACGTACTACAGCGCGAATCGATCGAGCCCCGTGTTCGACGATCTCAAGGGGCTGATCGAGAAGACGGCTGGAATTCCGGGCGCAGTTCGATCCGCTCTTCTCCCTCTGGCAGACTCCATCGAGCACGCCTTCTTGTACGGGTCGATGGCGCGAGGCGACGAGCGCGGGGAAAGCGACGTCGATCTCATGGTCGTCGGCGATGTGGCGTTCCTCGAGGTTGTCAAGGCGGTCTCAGCGCTTCAGGAGACCTTGGGTCGGGAAATCAACCCAACGGTCTTCACCCGAGCGGAGTTTCGCGAGCGGATCGAGGATGGCGATCACTTCTTGACGCGTGTGATGAGCGAGGAGAGAACGGACTTGATCGGAGGGGATCGTGAGCCTTGAGTCCTGGCGCGATTCGCGATTGATCGTCGAACACGAGACGAGCCAGCAGGAGATCCATGAGTTGCTCGGGATCGTGAAGACGGATCTCCGAGACGCCCACATCGATGGACTGAGCCCCGACCGGCGCCTTGCCTGCTGCTACGGCGCGCTTCTCACGGCGGCTCGTGCGGCTTTGCGCGCCGCCGGATACCGGGTTCCGAAAGGCACGCCGAGCCATCACTACTACGCAATCCAGTCCCTGCAGTACACCGTCGGCCTGGATCCCGATGTGCTGCGGCAGATCGAGAGCATGGGGAAGAAACGAGCGACGGCCGACTACGTACGCGTGGGCGAGGTTTCCGAGTTGATGGTCGGGGAGGGCCTCGCACTTGCCGAGGAGTATTGCGAACGGATTGCCGACTGGATTCGCAGGGAGCATTCGTCCTTGGTGGAAGAGCCAGGCTAGGCGCAGGTCCTGCGGACAGGCCCTATCTCGACGTTCCTAGGCAACGCGTATCCCCACACGCGCTCCACCGCGTAAGCGGACCTACGGCTCCGTCGCGACGAACCGCTTCCCGTCCCGCTTGCAGAGCACCTGCACGACGTGACGACCGGATGACACGGCCGGCGGGAGGCCGCCGCCCGGCGTCGTCCACTGTCCGATCATGTGGAAGCCGTCCAGCCCGGGCAGGGTCTTCTTCATCTGCATCATCAAGTTGTTCCCGCTCGGAAGCCACCCTTCGTACGAGCCGCGCCAGTTCCCGGTGAAGCGCTCCCAGGTCACGGGGGTCGCCACGTCGCGCATCTCGACCTTCTCGCGAATCCCGGGAATCCGCTGTTCGAGCGCGTCGAGGACGGCCTCGCAGGCGGTCCCCTTCTCGGCCGCGTACGCTTGAGGATCCTTGCTCAGCTCCGCCCATCGGTCGTAGTCGCTCGAGAGCATCAGGACGACGACGCATTTCCCGTCGGGCGCAAGCTGGGGATCGAAGTTGTAGGCCTTGAACGACAGCCGTTCGCGGAGCTTCCCGTCGATCTCGATCGGCGGAGAAAGCGGGAAGGTGACCCCGGAGACCGTCGACGGGGTGGCATCGAGCGGATCGGCGACTCCGAGTCCGATGTACAGAAGCGGCGGGAAGAGCTTCATCGTCTCGTAGTAGCCCTTGATCGTCTCGTCGACGTACCGGCCGCCGAGCATGTCGAAGATCGTCGTCCTCCCGTCGGCGGCGGAGATCACGACGTCGGCGCGGTGCTCGGTCCCGTCCTCGAGCCGAACGCCGACGGCGCGATCCCCACGGTCGCCGGCCTCGGTCAGGATCTCGACGACCCGCGCGCCGTACTGGATCGAGCCGCCGAGATCGAGGAACCGCTTCTCGATGGCGCGGGCGAACGGGATCGAGCCCCCGAGCGGGTAGCCCGCCACTTTCCCGTTCTGCCACGCGAGCGGCATGATGAGCGCGAGCATCGGGAAGTCGTCCACCTCTTCGGCCATGCTCGCGAACGTCTCCCGGAGGAACGGGTTCTTCAGCTTCCTCGCGAAGTCGTCGACCGACACCTTCCGCCAGCGCATGAACGCGCCGGCGAACGGAAGCATCGCAAAGGTCATGCCCAGCTTGTCGCCGAGGTTGTAGAGCTCGGGCGCCTTGTCGACGCGAAGATCGAACCGCGTGAGCTTGCGGATCGCCTTCGTGAGCGCTCGAATCGTCCGAGCGTCCTCCGGCGCGAGCTCCAGCAGGTGCGCCTCGAGCCGGTCGACGTCGGAGTAGAGGATCAGAGCCTTCCCGTCGGGCCCCTCGACGCGCATGTACTCGTCGAGATCGAGCATCTCCGACCCCTGAACCGCACCGACTTCCCTCCACAGCCGGTGGTAGCCGACGCCTGGCGCCGAACCGACGAGCCAGTGAAGGCAGCCGTCGATCGTGTAGCCGTTTCGCTTCCAGGCGGTGCAGACGCCGCCCGGCATGTTGTGCATCTCAAAGATCTTGGTCTCGTACCCGTTCATCCGGGCGTAGCAGCCGGCGGAGAGACCGGCGATGCCGGCCCCGATGATGGCGATCGACTTCTCGGCCATGGTGTGTCCTCCTCGCTTCGTTGGTGCAACGCTAGTCGGAAGCGTGCACACGGTCAAGGGGCAGACGTACCGAAGGAAACCAAAGCATCGAGGGACGCAGACCATCTCGCACTCCGAGGCATTCTTCGCGGGGCGGGCGAACGGCGGACCGAGTCCGTGATGTCTCCCTTCTGGTTCCCTACGTCGAAACGGACGCGGCGTGACGCACCGTCTCCGGGGCCCCCGCGACCGTCCACCGGTCGCACCGTCCGCCGAGGGTTGCGACGGCCGATCCGGATTCGACGAACCGGACGATCTCGCACGCGTTGGGACAGTGCGGGCAGGTGAACGTCTCGGCCCGGAAGTCGGACGACCGGATCCGGTCGGGATCGCGCATCCCCGACGCCGGAAGGCCCAGCTCCTTGGCGACGAGCGCCGCGCCGAACGCCCCCATCACGTTGTGATGCTCGGGGACGGTGACCGGGACGCCGAGCGCCTCCTCGAACGCCGCCTCGATCCCGCGATTCGCCGCGACGCCGCCGAGGAAGAGGACCGGCGGCTCGATCGCCTTCCCCTTGCCGACGTCGTTCAGGTAGTTGCGAACGAGCGACCGGCAGGCGCCGGCGACGATATCCTCGATCCGGTGCCCGGTCTGCTGCTTGAAGATGATGTCGCTCTCGGCGAAGACGGTGCACCGCCCGGCGATCGCGACGTCCCGCGTCGAGGCGGCGGCGAGGTCGCCGAGCCGCTCGACCGGGGCGCCGAGGCGCGCGGCGAGCTGATCGAGGAACGCGCCGGTGCCGGCGGCGCAGACCGTGTTCATCGCGAAGTCGACCGGAACGCCGTCCCGCAGGACGATGATCTTCGAGTCCTCGCCGCCGATCTCGAGGATCGTCCGCGTATCGGGGTACAGCGACAGGCACGCCCGCGCGTGCGCGGTGATCTCGTTCTTCACCACGTCGGCGCCGACCAACGCGCCGACGAGCTTGCGGGCGCTCCCGGTCGTGCCGCACCCGGCGACGACCCGCCCGGCCAGCCGATCGGCGACGGCGTCGAGGCCGTCCTTGACCGCCTCGACGACGCGGCCCCGGGTCCGACGGTACGTCGCGGCGAGGACGCGCTCGTCCGCGTCGAGCACGACGACCTTGCAGGTGATCGACCCGACGTCGATTCCGATCCAGACGTTTCGGTTCATCGGGGGACTCCTTTGCTCTTCCTCGCCTCCAGCAGATCGATGAACGCCTCGAGGCGATTCTCCAGGCCCTCCTCGGCGAAGCGATCGCCGATCGAAAGCGAAAGCAGCGGCACGCTTGCATCCTGGGCCACCCGCTGGAGGACCGGCTTCAGCGCCGTCTGGGGCATGCAGCCGAACGCGTAGACGTGGAGGATCCCGTCGTAGCCCTCCTCGACGGACTCCAGCGCATGGGCGCACGAGAAGATCTCCGACGTCGCCGGCGCGTCGTGCAGGTAGCGGCGGCATCGTTCCTTCAGCGGCGCGAGCGTCTCGTCCGACGCGCGGGCGAGCATCCGAAACCCGCTTCGCCAGTCGAGGAGGATCCCGCGCTCGGCGACCCCCTTGACCACCGCCATGATCGAGTCGAGCTCGCTTAAGATGTGCTCGCCGCCGACGACCCCGATCCGGAGGGACGGCGGCTCGGGTCGGAGCGGGAGGCGGGCCGCCGCGCGGTCGAACCGGCGGGAGACCCGCCACAGGGCGAGCGGTCCGGACGCGCGGTCGATTCGGTCGATCGTCTCACGTTCGAGCGCGCGGACCCGCTCCGGCGTCGAGGAGAGGCACCGCAGCGCGGTGCACCGCTTGTCGACCTTGTGCAGCAGGTCGACCTTCCCGAAGAAGACGGCGTACGCTCGGAAGCAGTCGCGCTTCCGCACGGTCGGGCCGAAGTGCGACCGGAGGTTCGCCAGCGCGCCGCGGAACCCGTCTCCGCCGATCCGGTGGGCGGAGAAGCCGTCGGAGTCGGCGAACAGCGACCGGAGGTACTCGCTCGTGTCGGCGCAGCGGCACGCCTCCGGTCCGAGCGACGACATGAACGCCAGCCGCCGGTCGCCGCGGTCGAGCTGCGACGCGAGCTGTCCGAGGACGAGCTTCCCCGAGAAGCAGAGGAACGGGTGCGCCAGCTCGATCCCCCGCTCGGCGATCGCTGCGTCGATGCGCGGCGGGGTGGCCAGTTCGTGGCCGAGCGAGCGCAGCAGCCCCCGCACCGCGATGTAGTTGTTCCCCCAGGAGAAGGTGAAGTGGTTCACCGGGATCGACCTCCCGCTGCAACGGGTTCTCGCTCGAGCAAGTCGACGAACGCTTCGAGCCGCGTGACCAGCCCGGCGCTCGACTGCAGCTCGTCGAGGACGAGGGTCAGCATCGGCTTCGCCGTCGTCTCGGCCATGTACCTGGCGATGTCGCCGTCCGGGCCGCAGTTGAACGGGAGCAGGAAGACGATCCCGTCGACCTCGGGGGACCGGTCCCACCGCCGCGCCAGGGTCAGCGTTCGGGCGGCGAGGTCGAAGTGCAGCCCGGTCCCCTCCGGCGCGTACCCGATCGGCTCGACGTCGGCCTCGGTCAGGATCCGGCATCCGAGCCGCTCCAGCCGCTCGACGAGGTGGCTGTTCGCCCACGCATCCCGGACGACGTACGGATGCCCGACGAGCCCGAGCGTCGTGCGGCCGTCGTCGGGAACAGCGCCCCGGGCCTCGGTCCGGTCCCGGATCGCCGCGAGCGCCCGATCACACGCGTCGTCGGAGCGGCCGAGCGCACCGCCGAGCTCCCGGAACCCGCCCGCCGTCAGGCCGGCCGCATTGAACCGGAACGCCGGTGAGAGGAGGCGGGTCTCGTCACAGACGCCGAGGGCACGAACGATGTCGGCCAGCCGGGACCGCGGATGGCACGGGAAGACGCAATCGTTCTCGTGTCCGACGACGACCGGAACGACGATCCGATCGACGTTCAGCGCCGCCAGGTGGGCGACGTGCCCGACGAAGATCTTGATCGGGAAGCATAGCTCGTCGATCACGAGCCGCTTGCCGGCGAGGAAGATCTCCCGGTTCGTCGGCGGGGAGAGGACGACATCGACCCCGAGCGCCTCCAGGAAGCGCGCGATCGCCCCGTCGAACTCGTAGTGAAGGATCGACCGGGGGACGCCGACGCGCGCGGCAGCGCGCCGTACGACTACCACTCGTATCCCAGCCCTTCGGCGACCTTCAGCATCAGCCCGTGCAGCGTTCGTTGCTCTTCGTCGGAGAGCGGCGAGAGGAAGTCGCGCGTGTACGCGGCCGTCCCTTCGATTGTCTCGCCGTACGCGGCTTTGCCCGGCTCGGTCAGCGAAAGCCACCACGTGCGTCGATCGTTCTCATCCTGCGCTCGTTCGACCAGCCCGCGTTTCACGAGCCGCTGCACGTACACCGAGATCGTGCCCGGGTTGATGTCCATCCGCTTCGACAGGTCCCGTACCGTGGTCGGCTCGAACTGGCCGAGCACCATCAGCGTCGAGCGGTCGGGGAGGTTGAGCCTGCTGCGCTCGACCTCTCCGTCGCGGACCATGCGGGACTGGTACGCGTTCGCCACGCTGAAGACCGCTTGGTTCAGCTGGATGCACTGCTTCTTCGACAGTGGCATGTCGTCCTCCAGAGATTGGTTCGGCCAATCGTTTGGTTATCCAACGAATGGATCATACACATATCGGTTGCGATGTCAAGGAGCTGGGGAAGCGTAGTGGTTGGCAGGAACTCCGTATCGTGCTGTAGAAGGTTCGACCCTGAATCCGACGGCGATTGCCGAGGCGCGATGACCGGCCTACAGGATGTCGATTGAACGATTCGGCGCCGAGCGGCGACGTACGGGGAAGCACGCCTTGAGGAGGCACAAGCATGTCGTTGCGGCCGATGAGACTCCCTGAGGATTTCGTTCCCTTGATCGACATGGTGGCGGAGACGTTCCAGTACCCGGAGAACCCGGAGTGGGGCATTCAGAGCGACGAGCATCAGGACATGACCCGTGAAGCAAGGGTCCTGAAGCGGCTCTGGCCGATCTTCCGCGTCCTTCAAGTCCTCTCGCCGGCGCTGCGAGACATCTTCGGTGGCTTTGTCTGGGAGGAAGAGGGCAAGATGGTTGGCGTTGTGCTGTACGAGCGCCACGGGACGACGAAGTCCTGGCACGTGAGCACCATCGGTGTCCGCCCCGAGTACCGGCGTCGAGGGATCGCTCGGCAGCTGGTGACGAGGCTGCTCGAGGAGCTGCGCGCGCGAGGGGCCGAGCAGGCAACGCTGGGCGTGATCGACAGAAACGTCCCCGCCTACTCGCTGTATACGAGCCTCGGGTTCGAGCACTACAGCGGAACGGTCAAGCTCGAGGTCTCTCCCAACGGAGCATCGAAGGTTCGTGGGTTGCCGCCGGGCTATGTCCGAGAGCCCGTCAAGCGATCCGAGGATTGGCGGGTTCAATACGAGCTTGACAAGCGGATCAGCCCTCCCCAGCTGACGCGTTACAAGCCGGTCGTCCCCAGTGGGTATCGGGCGCCTGCGCTGCTGAGGACGTTCCTTCCCGTGAGGCGCCTCCTGCAGCGACGCGAGGAGAAGACGATCCTCATCCGCCGAGAAAGCGGTGGCAGTCCGGTCGCGTGGGGGCTGTACAACGTTCCGAAGCGGCCCGGCAGCGTGAACTGGATGCAGATCCGTCTCGATCCGGAGCATCCGCAGCTGGCCGACTACCTCGTCGCCTATCACCTCGAACGGGTTGCCACACGCGCGCCGAACCGACGGGCCACCCTGCTGATCCCGGACTGGATGCCGGGCGTCATCCAGGCCGCGGAGCGCCACGGGTTCACGCGCCGAGTCGAGTACCACTATCTCGGGCTGATGCTGTAACACGAGGCCGCGAGCTTCCCAGGTGTACCATGCCAACCCTACCCCTCCGGTTGCTCCCGGTACGCGCAGCCCCGTAGACTGTCGAGGCGACCGCGGGTGCGGCGACGAGACGAATTCGCCCGTCACGCGAAGGAGAGATCATGAGACGTCTGGGAGTGTTTTTTGCGCTGTTGCTGTTGACCGGCTGCGCCTCGCCGGACATCGCTCCGTCGGTCGAGGCCGAGCTGCAGATCGTCGGGGAGGATCAAGGGTGGGTCCGGGTGCAGGTCACGGGGATCCCCTCCCTAGGGTACCAGATCCTGTGGGGGGACGTCGACACCTCCTACGGCGTCACCGACGTGGCCCCTTGGGAAGGCACCTACGAGCACTTCTACCAGGCCGTCGAAGGCGGGCGCTCGGGAGAGCAGATCCCCACCGAGTATCGGATCACGCTCGTGGACACCGAGGCCCACGTCGTGGCCGAGGCCACCGTCCTCGTTTCGGCGGCGGTCTGCCACCTGGAGCTGGTCGGCATCGAAGGCCGGACGGTAACGGTGGAGTACTGGGGCCGATTCGGGATCGAGTACTCGATCTCGTGGGGCGATCACTTCGCCGATCACGTCGCCCTCACCACTCAGAAGGCGCACGGCACGGCGACGCACACCTACGCGGCGGCCGGCACCTACTCGCTGGGCATGGAGGAGATCTGGGCTCCCAGGCAGGTCTTCTTCTCCATCACGATCGAATCGCGTCCGTGAAGCCCCGTCGGCCGAGCCGAAGAGGTCATGGGGCTCTGCTATACGTCTCCGGGCGTACGTCGGCCAGGTAGGAGAGCTTCGGCGGACTACCCAATCTGCGGATTGATACGGCTCGCATGATGCAGTAGGCTATGGGCATGAAGAACCTAATAGTCTTAACTAGTCTACTCTTCGCAGTGGCACTTGTTGGGGGTGTTCTTCACACGGGGTTGTGCGCTGACCCGACGGATTCCATCGATCCCCCGGAGGGCGTCTCCATCTCGCCGCTCCGCGTCGAGGGAAGGTACATCGTTGACGCGACAGGGCAGACCGTCGTTCTTCGGGGGGCAGCGGTGGACTACCTGATGCCTTCGTACGGCCGAGGGGAGCCTGTCTTGAAGCGCGATCTGGCCATGATCAAGGCGTGGGGAGGAAACGTCGTTCGCATCCCCATCACTCCAGGGGAGTACGTATCGCTGGGAGCGGAGGAGTACCTCTCGACGTACGTAGACGACATCGTTCGCTGGGCGGGGGAGCTTGGACTCTACGCGGTCGTCTCCTGGAAGGCCCACGGGTACCCGTGGGAGCGTCAGGGACATCAGTGGCAGCACCTAGAGATGACGGTCATGGAGTCCGAAGAACCGATCAGGCAGATCTCCACGCGCTACTCCGAGTGTGACTGGGTCCTTTACAGCCTCTGGAACGAGAACCCTCCGATGCCGTGGAGCAGGTTCCGGCAGGCGATGATCATTCTCGCCGACATCGTCGCTGAGTGCGATCCAGAGGCGTTGGTCTTGGTCCCCGGGACACACATCGCCACAATGATGAGCCCGATTCCTCACAACCCTCTTCCACACAGCAACGTCGTCTACGTCTCAGATATCTACCAGGGCGCATGGCACGGGAAGACCTGGTGGAGGGATGATGCCGTCGCCCTGCTGGAAGCTGGGTACCCGTTGATGATCGGCGAGTGGGGATTCGGGTATCCCGAGGTTGGACAGAACCACACATCCACACCCGAGGATTTCGGATACCCGTTCCTAGACTTCTGTCAGGAACACGGGATCAGCTGGACGGCCTGGCAATGGAACCACATCTACGAGATCCCGATGTTCTACGACTACGAGAGACTCGAACTCACAGCGTTCGGGGAGACGGTGAGGGAGTACCTGCGCCGCTACGGTACTCCAACCCCCGATCGTGCTGCCCATTCCACAGCGGAACTCCGAGTCTCACCCGATGCAGCAGAGGCCGCGGGGTGCCGGATCATGGACAGACTCAGCAGCGACTACGGGGACGCCGGATATGCAATCTTGGAACCCAGCGAAGCTCCGGGGTGGTCCTTCGACCATTGGGAAGGTCCGGTCGACCGTGCAGGAGACCGTCTGATCAGCGCTGACATGCGCGCCCCCGGCCCTGTGGTCGCGGTGTTCCGGGAGAATCGTGCAGCGACGTACGACTGGACTCGGGCAAGTCGTGTACTGACATTCGAGCGAGACGTGGAGGTCTCGTACTGGTGCGATGGGCCGAAGCCTCTTGAGGAGGCCGAGTTCTGGGGACTCGCGGGGCACGAGATCAAGGAGATCCGAATCGCCTTTGAGGTTGACGGGTTGCTCGTGAGATGGGAATCCTACGCGGACGATCTCGCCGGCCCGTACTCGTACGATCTGCGGTTCACCGAGCCGGGGACCTGGGGGAAGACGCTGTTCATCAACGTCAATCCGGGAGCGAGCCGGGCGAGGCTGGCCGTCTCCGGCTCGGATCTTCCATGGAGAGATCTCGGAGCGGCCCACATCCTCGGCACGCACTTCACGGATTCCACGGCCGCGGTCCATATCGAGGACTTCTTGCTGCCATTCGGCCTGTGGGTGCGCGAACTGGAGTGGTGGTTCAACGAGGCTCACATCATTCACCCGGGAAGCAGCGGGCATCAGGAGTACTTCGGCCTTCCGGTAGTTCCCTGATCGAAACTGGGTTCGCGTCCGGGTTGAGGCGAATCTCGCTGGTCACATGCGCCGGTCGAGCCCGGGACGGCCCATCTTGATGCTTGATTCGAAACGCAAAGGGATCGGTGTCGGACGACATGTGGCCCGTCGGGTTGCGGCCGCGCGAATCGATCGTGAATCCCGCGCGGCCGGCTTCCCTTGGCCGAGGAGAACCGGCTATCCTCTGCGCATGCGCGCAACCGGAGTGGGGCGACTGGTTTGCGTCGTGGCGCTGCTCGGGATCGCGGGGCTTCCGGTCGGTCGCCCGTGCGCGGCCGCCGTGAACGAACCGGCAGATGGGGTCCAGCTCGCGGGGCGTCTTGAGGCCATCGTCGAGCGCATCCCGTCGATCCCGGCGGAAACGAGACTGCGACGCAGCCTGGCGCACGCGACGTTCTGCCTGCCGCAGAACGTCCTCGGGATCCTCTACTACGGGCTTCTCCAGGCGACCGGGGGCGTCCTGCACGCGCAGGAGATGAACGAGGCGACGATCATCGTCACGGAGGGCCCGGTCGGCGCGTCGCTCGGACGGTACCTCTTCGTCCCGGCGTCTTGCTTCACCGAGTTCGCCGTGCGGCACGAGTACGGCCACGCGATGCAGGGCTACCGACACGGACCGTTCTACCTGCTCTTCGAAGGCGTGGCCTCCTTCCTCCAGGCGGCGGTCTCGATCGTGTCCCCGTCCTTCGCCGACGGCTACTTCGACCGGTGGCCGGAGAACGAGGCGAACGAGCTCGGCGGCGTGTCGTAGAGATATCCGCTGCGTCATTCCACGAGGACCTCGAGTTCTTCAGGGGTGCTTCGCAGGCCGTCCGAGCGCGGATGTCCCGTTGCGCCACGCCGTTTCGCCTTCTACACTCGTCCCGTCGGCGGGATCACTGGGTTCTCGTTACGCCCGAGGGCAAAGGTGAGCCGGCGCAGCGCGTCGGTTCGGATGAAGGGGTCACAAGATGACGAAGCGGACCATTGCGGAGCCGTACAAGATCAAGGCCGTCGAGCCGATCAAGGTCACCACGCCCGCCTACCGCGAGGAGAAGATTCGCGAGGCCGGCTACAACACCTTCCTCCTGCGAAGCGAGGACGTGACCATCGACCTGTTGACCGACTCGGGGACGTCGGCGATGAGCGATTGGCAGTGGGCCGGCCTGATGCTCGGCGACGAGGCGTACGCCGGATCGCGCAACTTCTACCGTCTCGAGGAGGCGGTCCGCGAGATCTACGGGTTCAAGCACGTGGTTCCGACCCATCAGGGTCGCGCCGCGGAGCACATCACCTCGCAGCTTCGGATCGAGCCGGGGCAGTACGTGCCGATGAACATGTACTTCACCACCACGCGCGAGCACGTCGAGCGCGCCGGCGGGATCTTCTACGATTGCATCATCGACGAGGCGCACGACCCGGCGAACCGGCATCCGTTCAAGGGGAACGTCGACATCGCCAAGCTCGACAGGCTGGTCGCGGAGAAGGGGGCCGACGCGATCGCCTACCTCTCGATCGCGCCGTGCGTCAACATGGCCGGCGGCCAGCCGTTCTCGATGGCCAACCTCCGCGAGGTCTCGTCGTGGGCCGATCGGCACGGAATCCCGATCATCTTCGACGCCACCCGGGCGCTGGAGAACTGCTACTTCATCCAGCAGCGCGAGGAGGGGTACGCCGATCGCTCGATCCGCGAGATCTTCAAGGAGATGATGAGTTACGGCGAGGGGTGCACGATGTCGTCGAAGAAGGACAACCTCGTCAACATCGGCGGATTCCTCGCGACGAACAACGACGACTTCTTCCTCCGCGCCAAGGAGATGGTCGTCGTCTTCGAGGGGCTGCACACCTACGGCGGGATGTCCGGCCGCGACATGGAGGCGTTGGCCCGCGGGATCGAGGAGATGATCGACGACGCCCACGTGGCGGCCCGCGTCCGCCAGGTCGAGTACCTCGGCGGTCGACTGCTCGAGGCCGGCGTTCCGATCGTCGAGCCGGTCGGAGGCCACGCCGTGTTCATCGACGCGCGCCGCTTCCTGCCCGACATGCCGCAGGACCACTTCCCGGCCCAGGCCCTCGCCGCGGCGTTGTACGTCGACTCCGGCGTCCGCTCGATGGAGCGGGGCATCGTCAGCGCCGGCCGCGATCCGGAGACCGGCGAGCACCGTCGTCCGAAGCTCGAGCTCGTTCGACTGACCATCCCGCGGCGCGTCTACACCAACCTGCACATGGACGTGGTCGCCGAAAGCTGCGCGGCGCTGTTCGAGGCGCGCGACTCGATCCGCGGGCTGAAGATGGTCTACGAGCCGGAGAAGCTCCGCTTCTTCCAGGCCCGATTCGAGCCGCTGGCATAGAGGGCTCGCGCAGAAAGACCCAGCACGGGCCGGCGAAGAGACCGTGCCGCGACCGTTGTGGATCGGAAATGCGACCCCTATTGCACCGACTGCACGTCCGTCTTCCCGCGCCGGATGAATCCCAGCGCGGCGAGGCCGAGGAGCGCCATGCCGGCCCACAGAACGAACGGCATTCGAGCCCCATGGACGGCGAGGGCGTTGCCGAGTGGCGGGGCGATGAGCGCGCCGACGCGCAGCAGCGTCATCGCCAACCCGATCGCCGTTCCGGCGTACGCGGCCCCGACCCCGTTCACCTCGGTCACGGTGGTCATGAACACGGCCATGAACCCGTCGCGCACGGCGCCGGCGATCAGGACGGCGATCCAGATGATCGCGCCGTCGACGATCGACAGCAGTCCGATGCCGACGACGGTCGTCAGTGCCGCCGCGACGAGGAGCGTCCGTCTCGACCGGATCCGGTCGGAGAGGATCGCGAGCGGGAAGACGGCGAGCAGGCTGATCGCGTGGAAGCCGGCCAGCGATCCGTCGGCGAGGGGGGCCGACCATCCGATGTCGCGAAGGTACAGCGGCAGGTAGCCGAGCAGCCCCTGGATGCCGCCGCCGACGCCGAGAAGGGCGACGCCGAGGACCCAGATGTCGCGAAGGCGGACCACGTGGGCGAGGCCCTCACGGATCGAGCCGGCTTGATCCTCCGGCGTCCGCCTCGTCTCCCGGGGGGAGACCGGCGCGAGGGCCCAAGGGAGACTGAACATGGCGCCGACGGCTCCATAGAAGAAGAGCACGTTCCGCCAGCTTCCGAGCCAGGGGGAGAGAACGGTCGCGCTGACGAGCGAGCCGAGCATGAAGCCGAGCGCCATCCCGCCGGAGACGACCGCGTTGGCCGCGCCGAGCCGCTTCCCCGAGAACCACAGCGCCTGGACCTTGTGAAGGTTCATCGGGATCGCCGCGGTCAACAGACCGGTCAGGAAGACGGTGAACGTCATCGTGGCGAGGCCGTTCGCCAGCCCGCGCGAGGCGCCGGCCAGACCGAGCAGAAGGCACGCGACGGCGAGCGTCCGCCTCGTCCCGAACCGGTCGCCGATCATTCCACCGATCAGGCTCGTGAACAGGCCGGCGAACGAGACGGTCCCCCAGACGGCGCCGACCTGGACGAGGGTCAGTCCGAGATCCTCGGCGATCTCCGCGAACAGGACCGGCATCGCCATCGTCGGCGCCGCGACCGCCAGGGTGGCGGTGAGCCCCGAAAGGGCCAGCAAGTACCGGGGATACCTTGAGCGGTTCGGCTCGCAATCAACTCCGTTCACCGGACGGACTCCTTCGTGCCTCGGCGCCTCGAGTCCTCGCATGAGGCGGCTCCACACTCTCGCGCCTCCGTGTCGACGAGCACGAATCCGTTGCTCCCGGCGGGAGGAGGTAATCGATGCCTGCGTTGATTCGCTGGGATTCCCGGCGTATCCGCCCTCCCTGTGCGTCAGAGGAAAGTCCCAAGTGCGATGAGCACGGCGATGGTAGCGAAGACGAACGGAACGGCCTTGCCCATGGCGACGGTGGTCCGTCGATAGGCGATGAAGTCGGCGATCGCCATAACCCCGGCGAAGGCGGTGGCTGCGATCCCGACGACGGTTGCGGCACGGCCGACGTAGATCCCGAGCAGGATCATCGCCATCGGCAGGCCGCCGAGGAAAAGAAGCATGAACCCGACGCCGTGCCACATGGCGCGAACCATCCCGGCTTCGTTGGCCGGCGTATCCTTGAAGCCCCTGAGAGCGGGCACCGTTGACGCGAAGTGGATAGTCCCCAGAAGAATGGCGGCCCCCGAGCCAACCAAGACGAGAACGTCGTTCATCCCTCTCACCCCCACGCCAGCGTAGGTCTCACCGGGAGCGACGTCAAATCGGAGGGAGGTGTACGGGAAGTCACAACGGACGATACGACTCGCCTCACGCGACCCGCCGGCCTCCAATTCTCGCTCCGTGCGAGGCTCTGCTTGTGAAGGCCTTTACACGTAGGCTACTGATACCCGATCCAGCTCGCGAAGCTGTTCACGCTGAGGGTGAACCGGAGCAAGAATCGCGTGATGGCCTCGTCCGTCACGCCGCCGCCCACGTCCAGGTCCGCTTCGACGATCGGGTCCCCGTCCTCGTCCAAGAACGCCCGGCTGAAGCGCTTTTCCTGGTTGTATCCGTTGACGGTCCAGATCGTGGGTGGACTGGACATGCCGAATCCCGACCGGGCCAGCAGGCTCTCGTAGTTGTCGGGATCGTCCTCATCGTCGTCGTAGACGTAGAGACTGAAGTTCAATCCCGACTCGGTGATGGATATGCGCCACATCGGGTCGCCTGTGCCGTCCGTGTCGCGTTCATAGGTCATCACGTCTCCCAGCGTGTCCAGGATATCCTCGATCTGCTGGGCCGCGAGGTCGTCGAACGTCCATCGCTGGCCGTCTGCGAGCGCCGAGCCGGATCCGGCGACGAGAAACACGAGCGCCAGAACCAGCGCGACGAGGTCGCGCTTGTGAATGAACATGGATGTGCCTCCTTCGACGGGAACACTGTACGAGCACCGCGGCTTTGCGTCAAACCTCAAAGTCATATGGGGACTCACGACTTCGCGTTCTCACGGACGTCTTGGGAGGCGTGCAGACGACGAGGGGCGGAGGTGCCTTCGCACGCTCCCTGAAGACACGGCACCCTCTCGGCCGGGCTTTCGCGAACTCGTCGATCGTGCTATCCTCCGACCCGGAATGAGCCTCATCCTGGCGGTACGGGACGATCGGGACGTCGTCATGGCGAGCGACGGTCGCGTGCTCGGCGAGGACCTCGGCGTGATGTCGAACGATTCGCTGAAGACCCTGGCGCTCAACGCGACGGTGTGCCTCGGCCTGGCCGGCCCCACGGACGTGATGCGTCAGGTGCTTGGCTCGCTCGGGATCAAGTGCCGTGGCAGCCATCCGATCGACCTTCTCGGCGTGTGCCAGGAGGTGACCTGTCCGGTGGACGTCGACTATCGCGACGCGCGCGACGAACTGACGAGCGTGCTGCGGTGGATGACGCGGCGCGTGTCGTCGCGTCCTACCTCGTCGTCGATCCCGGCCGTGATCCTCGCGGGACGATCGAACGACCGCCCCGCCCTCTGCGAGTGGCGGGATCGGGCCCGCGCGATGGAGACGACGGGAACGGCGGGTTACTCCGATGCGATCGCGGGCAGCCTGCCGGAGGAACGGACCCCCGAACGGGCGGAGTTCCTTCGGATGGTGCGTGGGGGGCGGTCGACCGACCGCGCCGAGGAGCGGCTGACGCGGGCGGTCCGGTACTGCGCGGGGTACTTCGGCGTAAAAGGCCCGGTGAGCCGGACCGTGTTCGTCCGGCGTCTGACCCGCGGCTTCCGGCTGGTCCGTGTCGAGTAGCCTCTCGCGGTCGTCCCTTGAACCGGGAGGGATCCGCTACTACCCTTCCTGGCGATCGAAGGCGTAGAACGCGGCCGGCGGGTCCGGCCGTCGCGGGGAAAAAGGAGATCGTCCATGCCGATCCATCGGCACGAATGCGAGTCCTGCGGGAACCGGTACCGCGTCCTCGTGCTGCCGGGCGTCGACTCCGAGACCCCCACCTGTCCGGTCTGCGGCAGCACCGCCTCGCACCGACTGATGCCGCTCGTCGCCGTTCAGTTCAAGGGAAGCGGCTTCTACAAGACCGACCATGGAAGCAAGGGGCGCGCCCGCTCGGGCGGCGGAGAGACCGACACGGAAAGCGCCGAGACGCCCGGAAACTCCAAGGCTCCCCCCTCATCGCCCAAGACCTCTTCCGAAGTGTAGCGTGCACGGGTCACCGGGAGCCCTCGGGAGTCAGCGGCTGACTTCGCATCGGTCTGGCGCAGGGCGAAGCTCGACTCGGGCGCCGCGGAGCTCCTTTGCGGCGACGACGCGCCCTTCCGCCTGATCGCCTACGGCTTCAGTGCTCTCCCGTCTGCATGAGGTACCACGCGTAGCCTGTCGGGACGACGATCAGGATGTTGACGATGCCCAGCGCGATGTTCGCCCCTCCGAGGAAGAGGCTGATGAAGCCGAGGACGACCCCGGCGACGGTCACGACGAGGCAGGTGAGCTTGGCCGTCTCGAGGTCGTTCGCGCGGAATCGGAGGATCCCTCCGAAGACGAGGCCGAGCCCGATGGCGATGCCGATCACGAATCCCCACACGTTCTGCATCGAGATGGCGACGATCGACACGATCGCGATCCCCGCGAGCGTGACCACCATCAGCGACAGCGGATCGAACAGGCGTTTCATGAATCCTCCTTTGCACGGTGCGCGTCCGAGGGCGCCGACACAGTGTACCGTCCCCGGCGCGCGGGAGGAAGACGGGGCGCGGCCGCTAGGCCAAGCTGCGGATTCGAACCTCGATCTCCGGACGGTCCTTCAGCAGCTCGACGAGCCGCCCCGTGTCCGTGCTTCCGAAGTGATACGGGTAGAGGATCCGCGGCTTCATCGCGATCGCGACGTCGGCGACCATCTCCGGCGACATCGTGTACGGGAGGTTCATCGGCAGGAAGGCGACGTCGATGTCGGATTGCGCCTTCAGCTCCGGCGTGTTCTCCGTGTCCCCGGCGACGAGGACGCGCAGATCGTCGAATGTGACGACGTAGCCGTTACCGTTCCCCAACGGGTGGAACGGATCGCCGCTCTCGCGTTTGTGAACGAGGTTGTAGGCGGGGATCGCCTCGACGTGCAGGCCTTGGACCTCGGCGACGTCGCCGTTTCGCATGACCGTTCCGCCTTCGATCCGTCCCTCGCACAGCTCGGTGCAGACGACGTCGGTGGCGTCGGTTCGGATCTGCGCCAACGCCTCCGGATCGAGGTGATCGTGATGCTCGTGGGTGATCAGGACGACGTCCGCCTTCGGCAGCGTCGAGTAGTCGGCGACCCGGCCGAACGGATCGACGTAGATCCACTTCCCGCCGTAGGCGAACAGGAGCGATCCGTGGCCGAGGAACGTGATCTCCAGATCGCCGTTCGATGTCTCCAGACTGTCGGTCTCGTACTCACGCAGTGGCATGGGCTCGCCTCCCTCGTTCTGTCCGCACCGGTCATCCGGGTGCCGACCGCCGACTCACTCTATCAAGCTCCTTCGCGCGCCGCAACGGGTTGGTCGGTCTCCAGGCGCTCGATAGAATGGCCGACTGAGGTGATCGTGTGACTTCAAAGAGCGAATTCGGCGTCACGGCGAGCGCCACCGTCACGATCGTGGTGGACAACCTTGCAGGCATGCTCGCGCGATCGACCGAGGGCGTGAAGCGGTACGCGGGCGGAACGCTGATCGCGGAGCACGGATTCTCGGCGCTGATCGAGCTTCCTTCCGAGGAGCGGCGGATCCTCTGGGACGCGGGCGCGACCTCCTCGGCGGTGCTCGAGAACTTGGGCAGGATGGAGATCGATCCAGGGTCGATCGGCGTCATCGCGCTGAGCCACGGGCACTGGGATCACGTGGCCGGGCTGTCGGAGATCCTCCGGGTTGTCTGCCGCCCGACGGAGCCGAAGACGTTCCCGTCGAAGACGCCCGACGAGACGTTGATCGAGTACGCGAAGCCGGAAACGGTTCCGCTGGTCGTCCACCCGGCGGCGTTCCGCGAGCGATGGGCGTTCTACAAGGACGGCCGGCGCTACGGTCCGGTGAAGTCGACGAAGCGGGCGGAATGGACAGCGCTCGGCGCGTCGATCGTCGAGTCGGAGGGACCGCATCGGATCGTGGACGGATGTTGGACGACCGGCTACGTTCCGCGGGAGAGCTTCGAGACCGCCGGGCGATCCGAACTCCTCCGCTACCGCGAGGGGGACCGCTTCCTTCCGGACGACCTCGAGGAGGACCAGTCGATCGTCCTTCACGTCGAGGGGAAGGGGCTCGTCGTCATCGCCGGATGCGCGCATTCCGGGATCGTCAACACCGTGCGGCACGCGCAGGCGATCTCGGGCGTCGAAACGGTGTACGCGGTCCTCGGCGGCTTCCACCTCGGGCGCGCGGACGAGGCGGACATCGAACGGACCGTCGACGCGATCGCGGAGATGGAACCAGCGATGATCGTCCCGTCGCACTGCACCGGCTTCGACGCCATGCGGCGGTTCGCCGAGCGGCTGCCCGACGCGTTCGTCCTCGGGACGGTCGGAACGACGTACACGTTCTAGTCCGGGCCGGCGGTCCGTTCTTCGAGAGGAAAGATGGAAGCGATGGGGATTCGGCGCGGCGGGATCGCTCGGCCCGGCGAAGATCCGAGCGAGACGCTCGAGCGGGCGGATAAGTTTCTCTACCGAAGCAAGGAGGCGGGGCGAGACCGCGTGACGTGCGGCTAGCCGTCCTCCGGCGTGCCCGGCGCCCACGCCGCGGGGAGCGCCTCGGTCGGATTCCGGCTACGAGTTGCGCAGGAACTCGGTCGGCGTGAGGATCGGGACCCCGACGTTCGAGCGGCCGTCGAGGAGGTCGTCGTCCTGGGTGATCAGCGTCGCCCCGGCGGCGTAAGCGAGCGCGCCGAACACCCGATCGGCCGGATCGTCGACCTGTCCGAACCAGTCCGGATTGACCCGGCCCCGATGGCGGTTCTCCTCGCGGAAGAGGTCGGCGAACGGCTCCCACGAGATCGGCGGGATCCGATCGAGGATTCTCCGTGTCTCGCGTCGCGTCGCCTCGTTCCAGATCAGCCGCAGCCGTCCCTCACGGGCGGCCTCGACGATCCGCGCGGCGTGGCTCCGCGGACGGAACGCCGCGGCGACGAAGACGTTCGTGTCGAGGACGACGCGGGGGACGTCCTCCCGCCCACCGGTTCCGACCGCGGTCATGAGCGGAGCGTAGGGCGCATCGCGAAGCCGGGCAAGACCGGCGGCCGTTCGCTTCGTGTCGGCTCGTTCAAGCCGAGGCGCGGGCTACTTGAGGTTGGCGATGAAGTCGTCGATCGGGACGGCGGAGAGGGTCTGGATCTTCACGCTTCCGCGCGAGCCGAGCTCGACCGAGACGCGGGCGATCGCCGCGAGGTCGGGCGCCTCGACGACGGAGACGAAGTCGTAGGCCCCGAGGGTCGCGTACTGGTGGACGACGTGCGCCCCGAACGCCTCGATCTCCTGGTTGACCTCCTTGATCCGCTCCGGATGCTCCTTGATCGTCCCGGCGCCGGTGTCGGTCAGTCGACTGAGGAGGATGTAGGTCGGCATGCGAGCCACCTCCTTCGCTTGAGGGGTCCTCCACCATAGCGAGCCGCTCGGCGGGCGACAACTGCGGTTCGGGTGCATGCCGGCGACTACGAAGGACGCGGACCGAACAGGACGGTCCCGAGCCGGACCAGCGTCGCGCCCTCTTCGATCGCGATCCCGAAGGAATCGCTCATCCCCATCGAGAGGACCCGCATCCCGGCGTCCGGGATCCGGAGGCCGGCGATCTCGTCGAACAGGCGTTTCGTCTCCGCGAAGAACGGGCGGATCTCCTCCGGGTCGTCGACGAGGGGGCCCATCGTCATCAGCCCCTCGATCCGGATCGAGGGAAGCCCGGCGATCGTGCGGACCAGGTCGGCGGCCTCTTCCGGGAGGACCCCGGACTTCTGCGGCTCGCGGGCGGAGTTGACCTCGATCAGGATCGGCAGGACGCGACCGACCTTCGCCGCCTCCCGGTCGATCGCCTCGGCGAGGCGGACCGAGTCGACGGTCTCGATCGTATCGAACAGCCGAACGGCGGCCTTCGCCTTGTTCCGCTGAAGATGGCCGATCATATGCCACTCGGCCGCGTCGCGACCGAGCGCCTCGATCGCGCGCTGCGCCTCCTGGACGTAGTTCTGTCCGACGAGACGGATCCCGCCTTCGATCGCGGCGCGGATCTCGTCGACGGATCGCGTCTTGGCGGCGGCGAGAACGGAGACGTGCGAAGGAATTCCCGCGAGAACCTTCCCCACTCGATCGGCGATCATCCGGCGCCCTCCTTCCGGGCCGAGTCCTCCACGGCGGCGTGCCACGCATCGTACATCTTCGCCAGGGCGCGCTGAAGGTCCCGATGCTCGCCGCCGAGCGCGGCGATCCGGCGCCCGTCCCCCGCGGTGCTCGCCTCGACGAGTTCGCTCTCGACCCGTTCGAAGCGCTCCTCGATCTCCTCGATCTCCGACTCCAGCGCTCGGAGGGCCTCTTGGTCGATGCGCGCGCGGCCGGCCTCCGTCGTGCCCCGCTTTCGGCGGCTCGACGTCGCGGTCCGCCCCCGCGGCCGCGCGGCGTCCGCCCCGCCGTTCGTCGCCTCGAGCCTTCGGCGGCGGTGCTCGGCGTACCCGTAGGTGTGGGCGTTCATCCGGCCTTCGTCGATCAGCCAGACCTGCGTCGTGACCGCTTCGAGGAGGGCGCGATCGTGGGAGACGAGAAGGACGGTCCCCTCGTAGTCGAGGAGGGCCCGCTCGAGGATCTCCTGGCTGGCCAGGTCGAGGTGGTTCGTCGGCTCGTCGAGCAGCAGCAGGTTCCCCTCGATCAGCGCGAGGAGCGCGAGCGCGACCCGGCTTCGCTCCCCGCCGGAGAGGGCCTGGGTCTTCTTCATCACGTCGTCGCCGGAGAACAGGAACCGTCCGAGCAGCCCGCGCGCCTCGCTGATCGTCAGCGAGGCCCGGGAGAGGATCGCTTCGAGGACGGTGTCCGTCCCGTGAAGGCCTTCCTGGGACTGGCTGTAGGCGGCGGGGCGCACGTTGTGCCCGAGCTCGATCGCGCCGGCGACCGGCGCGAGCTCCCGCGCGATCGTCCGCAGGAGCGTCGTCTTGCCGCAGCCGTTCGGCCCGATGATCGCGACCTTCTCCCCCCGCTGAAGGTCGAGATCGGGGCAGGCGAAGAGCGGTCGGTCGAAGCCGATCACCAGGTCCCGGAGCGAGAGGACCCGCTTCCCGCTCGGCCGGCCGACGGGGATGCGCAAGGAGATCCGCTTCGCCTCTCTCGGCTGCTCGATCCGCTCCCTCTCGATCCGCTCGAGCTTCCGCTCGCGGTCCCTGGCCTGGCGGTGCTTCTGCCCCGCCTTGTGGCGGCGGACGAAGTCCCTGTACCGATCGATCGTCTCTTCCTGCTTCTCGAACAGGTCGAGCTGTCTTTGCCGCTCCGCGTCGCGGAGCGGCCGCGAGGCCCCGTAGCCGACGCGGTACGTCGCGACCCGACCGAACGCGATCTCCCAGGTTCGGTTCGAGACCCGATCGAGAAGGTGGCGGTCGTGCGAGACGAGGATGAGGGCGCCGGAGAACCGGAGGAGCCGCTCCTCGAGCCAGTCGAGGGCGGCGAAATCGAGGTGGTTCGTCGGCTCGTCGAGAAGGAGAACGTCCGGCTCTTCGAGCAGGGTGCGCGCGAGGGCGGCGCGCGCCGCCTCGCCGCCCGAGAGGAGGCCGACCGGCTTGTCGTGCTCGGCCTCGCCGAATCCGACGCCGGCGAGCGCGGTGCGGACCTTCGCCTCGATCTCGTACCCGCCCCCGTCGGCGAACCGATGGAGGAGCTCGTCGTAGCGGTGGAGCGTCTCGTCGTCGGCTCCGTCCGCGATCGACGCTTCGAGCCGCCTGAGCTCCCGCTCGACGGCGCGGTCCTCGGCGAACGCCCGCTCGACCGCGTCCCGGACCGAGCCGTTTCCTTCCAGTCGCGCCGTCTGAGGCAGGTGGCCGATCCGGACCTCCCCAACGGATCGAACCCCGCCCTCGGTTGGCTCTTCGGCGCCGGCGATCATCCGGAGGAGGGTCGACTTCCCGACGCCGTTGTCGCCGATCAAGGCGATCCGGTCTCCGCGGGAGATCTGGGCGGAGAACGGGTCGAACAGGGCGTCCGCCCCGAAGGCCTTGCTCAGTCGATCGATCTGCAACAGCGACATGGGATCGATGGTACGGAAAGCGTCTCGTGCGCGAAAGACCCGGCTTCCCTCCGTTCGGCCGGTGTGCTAGCATGCGTCCGGTGAACCCGATGCACGAGGCGATGCTGTACGACAGGCTGACCGGCGGTCGCGTCCGGTGCCGCGTCTGCGCGCACCGCTGCGTCATCGAGCCGGGCGCGCGGGGCGTCTGCGCGGTGCGGGAGAACGTCGACGGGACGCTCGTGAGCCTCGTCTACGGTCGGCTGGTCGCCCGCGACGTCGACCCGATCGAGAAGAAGCCGCTGTACCACTTCTATCCGGGGACGCGGGCCTACTCGATCGCCTCGGTCGGCTGCAACTTCACCTGCCTACACTGCCAGAACCACTACATCTCGCAGTACCCCCGCGAGCACGACGGGCGGATCATCGGCGATCGGGTCCCGGCGGAGGAGGTCGTCTCCGACGCGGTCGCGAACGGCTGCCGCTCGATCGCCTATACGTACACCGAGCCGACGGTGGCGGTCGAGTACGTCCTCGACGTGATGCGCCTCGCCAAGGACGAAGGGTTGGCCAACGTCTGGGTGTCGAACGGCTACTTCACCGAGGAGACGCTCGCGGCGATCGCCCTGTACCTCGATGCGATCAACGTCGATCTGAAGGGGATCTCCGACCGCGTCCACCGCGAGCTCGTCGGCGGAAACGTCCGCCCGGTCCTCGACACGATCGAGCGGCTGACCGAGGCCGGCGTCTGGGTTGAGGTGACGACGCTCGTCATCCCGGGGATCAACGACGCCGACGACGAGCTCCGCGGGACGGCCGAGGCGATCGTCGGGATCTCGCCCCGGATCCCGTGGCACGTCAGCCGGTTCTTCCCCGCGTACCGGCTGGCCGACCGCCCGCCGACGCCGGTCGAGACGGTCGAACGGGCCGCCCGCCTCGGTCGTGAGGCCGGGCTTCGTTACGTCTATGTCGGGAACGTCCCCGGCGAGGGCGAGGAGACCCGATGCGCCGAGTGCAACGAGCGCCTCATCCTTCGGAGCGGCTACCGGATTCGGGAGAATCGGACGGTCGACGGAGCTTGCCCGGCCTGCGGCGCGGCGGTCGACGGGGTCTGGTTCTCCTCCGAGTGACGGCGGAGTCGCGGATCCCGTCGCGCCACGGCCTGTCACGTCACATCTTGCGTGCGACGTTCTCGCGCCGCAAACCCCGTACTGTGGGCCGCCGCTCCCAACGAACCCCATGAACCCTACGAACCTAGGTTTCCACTTCTCAACCGCGAACTGCGCACCGCGAACCCCGAACTATCTTCTCACGTGGACGCGCCGCGCCCCGTCCTCGAGCATCTCGATCCTCACGTGCACGTCGCTTCGCTCGACGAGCCCGTCGATCCGATCCGGCCACTCGACCACGGCGACGCCGCGCTCCGGCGGCAGGTACGCGTCGAGGCCGACCTCGGCGAACTCGGCGAGCGAGGAGATCCGGTACGCGTCGATGTGGTGAAGCGTCAGCCGGCCTTCGTACGTCCGGGCGAGGAGGTAGCTCGGCGACACGACCACCTCGGTGATCAGGAGGCCCTTGGCGATCCCTTTGGTCAGCGTCGTCTTCCCCGAGCCGAGCGGGCCGACGAGGGAGACGAGAGAGCCGTCCGTGAGGTCCTCCGCGATCCCGATTCCGATCTCCTCCATCTCGGCCGGATCGCGGGCGATGATCGTCTTGTCCATCTACGTGCGGAGGCGAACGTCGAGCGCGCCGAGGCGGGACTCGATCCGCGCGACGATCCCGTCGACCTCCGGATCGGTCAGCGTCCGGTCCGCGGCGCGGAAGGCGAGCTCGTAGGTGAGGCCCTTCCGCCCTTCACCGACCTGTTCGCCCTCGTAGAGGTCGTAGAGCAGCGCCGTCTCGACCTCCGGCTCCGCCAGGATCGCCTCGCGGACCTCCGCCTCCGCCAGCCCGGACGGCGCCGAGACGGAGAGGTCCCGCTTCGACGCCGGGAATGGAGGCGGCTCGAAGTAGGCGATCGGATCTTCGGCGTGGACCATCAGCTCGGCCGCGTCGAGCTCGAAGACGAGGACCGTCGTCGGGACGGCGAACCGCTCGCTCAGGGATGGGGACAGCTCGCCGAGGAGGCCGATCGGTCGTCCTTCGCGGACGAACCGCGCGGCGCGCCCGGGGTGGAGGTACGGAGGAAGGTCCTCCGCGCGGACCTCGACGCCGCCGAGGCGGAGCCGCTTGAACAGGTCGTTCAGGATCCCCCGAGCGATCGGGAGGGAGACGCGCTCCTTGCCGCGGAGGGGGACCCCGGTCCGTCCGAACAGGGCGCCGCCGAGCGACTCCCGCTCGCCCCCGGACGCGGAGAAGACCTTGCCGACCTCGTAGACCATCCCTCCTTCGACGCCGCGGCTCAGGTTCGTCTCCACGATCGAGAGGACGCCCGGAATGAGGCTCGATCGGAGCCTCGACTGCGCGACGGTCATCGGGTTCGCGAGTCGGACGAGGTCGTCGTCCGGGATTCCGAGCGGCTCGCGCCAGGCCCGCTTGTCGAAGCCGTCGCCGACGACCTCGATCATCCCGAGACCGGTCAGGATCTCGCGGATTCGGTCCTTCGCCCGCTCGGTGGCGTCCTTCCGCCCGACCAGGAGGACCGGCGTCGGCCCGATGGCCTCGAGCCGATCGTAGCCGTAGATCCGCCCGACGTCCTCGATCAGATCGACCTCTCGCTCGAGATCGGGACGGAAGAAGGGGACCGTCGCGGCGATCGCCGAGCCGTTCTCCTCGGCGCCGATCTGGAGCCGGCGGAGGACGTCGAGGCACGTCGCCCGATCGAGGTCGAGGCCGAGGAGGAGCGAGGCGCGTTCGGGGCGTAGACGGACCGTCCGCGTCTCGCTCGGCGCCGGATAAGCGTCGGAGAGGCCCCGATGGACCGAGCAGCCGGTGAGCTTCTGGATCATGTGCGCGGCGCGCTCGGCGGCGAGGGCCACGCTCTCCGGATCGATCCTCCGCTCGAACCGCTGCGACGCCTCGCTCCGCAGCCCGACGGCGCGGGACGACTTGCGGATCGTGTAGCCGGTGAACGACGCGATCTCGAGGAGGAGTCGGGTCGTCTCGGAGCGGATCTCGCTCCGCTCCCCGCCCATCACCCCGGCGATCGCCAGGCCGCCCCGCCGGTCCGCGATCATCAGGACGTCCTCGGTCAGCCGCCGATCGACGCCGTCGAGCGTCCGGAAGGTCTCGCCCGGTTCGGCGCGGCGGATGACGATCGGCTCTTCGATGAGATCGGCGTCGAACGGGTGGAGCGGATGTCCGAGCTCGAGCATGACGTAGTTCGTCGCGTCGACGACGTTCGAAAGCGGCCGCATCCCGGCCTTGATCAGGCGATGCTGCATTCGAAGCGGCGCCGGGGCGATCGCGATCCCGTCCATCAACCGGACGGCGTACCGCGGCGTGTCGGACGGGTCCTCGATCTCGATCCGGATCCGATCGGCAGCAGGGGGGAGCGTCTCCTCGACGTCGGTTTCCAGCCCGGCGAGCGGGCGGTCGAGCGAGGCCGCGACCTCGCGCGCGACCCCGTAGACGCTGGCGCAGTCCGGGCGGTTCGACGGGACCTTGATGTCGAAGATCGTGTCGTCGTACTCGAGGACGGTCGTCAGGTCGGCTCCGACCTCGAGGTCGAGCCCCGGCTCGAAGTTCCAGATGCCGTCCGAGCGCTCCTCCAGCCGCAGCTCTTCCTTCGAGCAGATCATCCCGTTGGAGGTCGCGCCGCGGATCTTCCGCCGTTCGATCTTCAGGCCGGTCGGAAGCTCGCCGTCGGGGAGGACGACCGGGACGAGCGCGCCGTCGGCGACGTTCGCGGCGCCGCAGACGATCTCGACCGTCTCCGAGCCGACGTCGACCGCGCAGAGCGTCAGGTGATCCGACCTGGGAAGCGGCTCGCTCGAAACGACGCGCCCGACGACCGCGTTGCGGAGCGAACCGGTCTTCTCGATCCCTTCGACCTCGATCCCGGCGAGGGTCAGACGCTCGGCGAGCCGCGCGATTGCCTCCTCCGAGACGTCGAGATCGACGTAGTCTGCGAGCCACCGACACGGGACCTTCATGGGCCTTCCTCCGGCTACAGGGAAACCCGGGCGTAGAGGACGGGCGCGCCCGCGCCCATCACCGGCGTCGCCACCCCCACCTGCACCTGCAGCGACAGCAGTCCGCCCAGGGTCGAGAGATCGACGATCTGCTCGATCCCCGCCTCCATGTAGGGCGACGTTGTACCGAATTCGTCTAGGCTTGTCCAACCGATCCCTCCGGCGAGGAAGAGGCGGGACCGGGTCGCATCGACCATCGCCAGGTTGAACAGGTTGTACGGCGTCTCCGCGACGACCGGGATCTCCAAACCGAGCCTCCCGACGAGCTCGTGGGCCGTCGGCGGTGGAGAGAACGCGTGGAGCCCGGTCAGCCGGAAGCGGAACGGCGTCGGCGGATCGGCGAAGCCGAGACCGAACCGGGCGCTGCCCTGGAGGTACGCGCCGGGGAAGACGCGCAGCTCGTCGCTCGCGCTCACGGACAGACGGCCGGAGCCGTCCGCGGCGACGTCGATCGACAGCGCGTGGGTCCGCGACGAGGCGAACGAAGGATGATCGACGACGTCGAGCCCGAAGGCGACGAACGGCGTCTCCCCCGCGTACAGCCGCTCGACGCCGACGGTCCACGAGACGTCCGGCTCCCAGAACGTCGCCGGCGACCCGGTCTCCGGCTGGGCGTAGTCGATGGTCGTGAACGCGATCCCCCCGACGAATCGGTCTCCACCGGCGGACGTGCGCGCGGAGAGCCGGTGGTTCCGCCCGAGCTTGATCTGCGCCGAAGCGGACCCCTGCGCGACGGAGACGCGGAACCGGTCCAGGTACGAGAAGGTCAGGCCGCCGGTCTCGGTGTCGGCGGTCAGGACGTAGGCGTCGAGCGGATACGCCGCCTCGTTCGCTCCGCCGACGACCTTCACCGGGGCGTTGTTGTTCAACCGGTCGAGATCGGGGAGTCGGTGGTCGGGGTCGATCGTCACCCGGGCGACCCACGACGGGGTCCGGAAGACCAGCTCGCCGGTCTCCGACTCCCCGGACCACTCCTGACGGAGGGTCGCGCCGGACCGGAGCGTCGCCTCGACCTCGACCGGCTGCGGGGTCCCCCCGGAGCGCGTCACGACGACGGTCGTCACGTGCTCGGACCCGGAGCGCTCGCGGGACGCGATCCGGATCGCGTAGTCGACGCGTCCGGGACCGAAGACCCACGTGTCGAAGATCTCGTCGAGCGGGCGTCCGGCTTCCTCCTCGAGCAGCGCCTGGAGCGTCCGGACGTCGAGCAGGTCCGCTTGTCTTTCGTCGATCGCCCGCATGATCGCGCGCTCGAACGCGTCCTCCCCGGTCGCGGCGGCAATCGATCGGGCGACGAGGTATCCCTTATCGTAGAGGCGGACGTCCGATGCGTTGCCGAATCGGACGTTCTCGATCGGCTTGACCAGCGCTTCGTCGAACCCGACGTACTGCGTCGTCAGGTAGGGGAGCTCGATGAAGTGCTCGCGGAGGTTGAAATACCCGAACTGGCGCTTGACGAGCTCCTCGATGATGCCCGGGGAGCCGAAGCCGAACAGGTTCGGCTCGAACGCACCGTACCGGTCCTCGTAGTACCGAACCGCGAGGTACTGGGCGAGCCCCTCGGAGAGCCACGCCTCGGCGTTCAGGTCGATCCCGGTTCCGAGGCCGACCCACTGGTGTGCGATCTCGTGGGCGAGGACGTACTCGGCGACGCGGTTGAGCGCCCCGAAGAAGAGGACGTTCCGATGGGTGAAGAACCGCCGCGACAGCCAGACGATCCCGTCGGCGGCGAAGGAGAGTCCGTCGTCGTTCGGATTCTCGACGATCGTCAGTCGCGCCCTGGGATACGGCCCGCAGCGTTCCTCGTACGCTTCGAGGATGTCGCGGGCGAGGGTGGCGAAGAACCGGGCCTCCTCCTCGTGGCCCGGGAGGAACGCGACCTCGATCGGGATCGGCCCGTCGAGCGTGTAGCGGCGGTAGTCGGTCCCGATCGTCAGCCCGAGCGAGCGGGCCGGCGCGTCGTACGCGATGCGGAACCGCTTCTCCGCGTCCTCCTCGCCCGGTTCCCCGACTTGCTCCAGGACGTCGGTTCCGGCGATCAGATCGTACGAGCCGGGGACGGTGACGGTCGCTTCGATCCGGCACCACGGGAACGTCAGAGGGAACGCCTCGCGTCCGGCGTAGGCGATCCGCCCGTCCGCCTCGACGATCTCCTCCTGCGCCGGGAAGAGGGTCGGATACCAACCGAACCTCCACGTCAGGATCCCGTGGGTGATCCCCTGATCCCCGATCGAGCTGCGCGGAACCTTCGTGGTGAAACCGATCCGCAGCGTGATGGGCGCGTCGCCGTCCGGAGCGGCCTCCGGCAGATCGATCGCGAGGACCGTGTCGTCGAGCGAGTACGTCTGCCACGCCGGCGGGAGGGCGAGGGTGCGGAACGGCAGCGGCAAAGCGTCGCCGCCCTCCAGTCGCTCGACGCCGATGACGGTCGTCTCCGACGCCTCGAAGCCGAACGGATACCGCGCGTCGCTCGTTCGCGGCGAGAGGTACGGGTTCGGCTCCCGGTCGAGGTTCGCGAGGAGCGAGAGGTAAACGGTCGGCCCCGTCGGGACGAGGTGGAGCTCGACGGTTCCGTCGAATCGCCGACCCTCGGCGTCGTAGCGGACGTTGAGGACGCACGTCGGCTCGGCGGCCGACGCCGGGACGGCCAGCACTGCGACAACGAAGAGTGAAACGACGAGCCGCTTCATGGGACCTCCCGTTTGCACGCCCCGCTCAGCCTTCCGCTTCTTCGGCTTCCGTCGTACGATCGACATGGACGCGGGCCGAGGTGATCTCCCGGTCGGTCGCCCGCTCGACGAGGAGGGTCACCGGGCCGATCGCCACCTTGTCGCCCAGCTTGGCCATGGTGCCGAGGCGGTTCTGGATCAGGCCGTTGATGGTGACGCCTTCGTCCTCGGGGAGCTCCGCCGCCATCGCTCGGTTCAGGTCGTGGACGGCGGTGTCGCCGGTGACGAGCGCTTCGTCTTCCGAGATGCGCTGGATGACCGACGTCGGGCGGTCGTACTCGTCCTCGATCTCCCCGACGATCTCCTCGAGGATGTCCTCCAGCGTGACGATCCCGGCCATCCCGCCGAACTCGTCGATGACGACGGCCACGTGGACCTTCTGGCGTTGAAACTCGCGCAGGAGGACGTTGATCGGCTGCGTCGTCGGTGCGAAGAACGCCGGGCGGAGGAGGCCCTCGAGGGTCGTCTCGGCGTCGGTCGGATCGCAGGAGAGGAGGTCCTTGACGTAGAGGGTGCCGACGATCGCATCGGGGACCTCCTGGTAAACGGGGAAGCGCGAGTGCCCGTCCTTGGCGACGATCTGCTGAACCTCTTCCAAAGACGTGCCGAGCTCGATCGCCTGCACGTCGGGACGCGGGACCATCACCTGCTCGGCGGTCATCTCGTCGAAATCCAAAATCCGTCGGATCATCTCGCCGTCGGCCTGGTTGAGGAGGCCGCTCTCCTCGCCGGCGTCGATCAAGGTCTCGATCTGCTCGTCGCTCACCCGAAACGGCTCCACCTCCGACAGGTCGACGCCGAAGATCCTCCCGATGGAGCGCGCCGCGCCGCGGAAGAGCCAGATCAGCGGGCGGAGCAAGCGCGTCATCCCGTAGATCTGGTTGATCGTCAGCAGGGTCAGCCGCTCGGCGTTGTGCTTGGCGAAGTTCTTCGGGGTGATTTCGCCGAAGACGAGGAGCGAGACGGTCATCACGACCGTCGCGATCAGCCCCTGCACGCCCTGGGACGTGTTCGGCAGGATCTGAATGACCACCAGGGTCATCAGCGAGCTGGCCATCACGTTGACGAGGTTGTTGAGGACGAGGAGCGCGGTGATCAGGTCGTTCGGCTCCTCCAGGAGGAGCGTGAGAGCACGCTTCTTCCGGCCGTGCGCGTTGATCAGATAGCGGAGCCGCCCTCCGGCGAGCGACGTGACCGCGGTCTCTGTGCTGGAGAAGTAGGCGGAAGCGGCAATCAAGAAAAGAAGCAGCGCAAGTTGTGCGCCTATGGACACAGTCTCTTTCACCTCACGGTTCCGTATTATAGGTCCGGGGTCCCTGGGTGCAACAACGCTTGGGCCGTTGCTGTGACGGAGGGAGTCCCTGTACAATGGCCGGCCTCGTGGAGGGGAGAACGTGGAGCTCGACCAGCTTCAACAGATCATCCGGTTGCTGAAGGCGGAGGGTCTCACCGAGATCACCGTCTGCGAAGGGGATCAGCGGATCACGGTGAAGCAGGATCTCGCCGGTGCGGCCGTTCGACCGTCCTCACCGCCGATCCGCGTCGAGCCGGGTCCGCCGGTTCCGGGCGAGGAAGAGTCGGAAGACACGTTCGCCGTCTCGGCGCCGCTCGTTGGGACGTTCTATCGACGGTCGTCGCCGGACGCCGAGCCGTTCGTCTCGCCCGGAGACGTCGTGAACCCCGGAGACACTCTCTGCGTGATCGAGGCGATGAAGGTGATGAACGAGATCAACGCCGAGGAGGTGGGCCGGGTTCGACGGGTGCTCGCCGACGACGGCGAGGCCGTCGAGTACGGCCGACCTCTGTTCGTTTTCGACCGTCTATGAGCTTCCACACCGTCCTGATCGCCAACCGCGGCGAGATCGCTCTCCGCGTGATCGAGGCGTGCCGCGAGCTCGGCCTGCGAAGCGTCTGTATCTACTCCGAGGCCGACGCCGGGATGCCGTACCTGCGCATGGCCGACGAGTCGGTCTGCGTCGGCCCGCCGGAGCCGGTGAAGAGCTACCTGAACATTCCGGCGATCGTCAGCGCGGCGGAACTGGCCGAGGCGGGCGGGATCCATCCCGGGTATGGCTTCCTCGCCGAGAATCCGCATTTCGTCGAGGTGTGCGAGGAGCACGGCCTGACGTTCATCGGACCGCCGAGATCGGTGATGGAGCTGCTCGGCGACAAGCTGGCGGCGCGGGAGACGGTCGCCGCGGCCGGCGTGCCCGTCCTTCCCGGCGAGCCGGCCCCGGAAGACCCGGACGAGCTCCTCGCGGCCGGAGAACGGATCGGCTATCCGCTCTTGATCAAGGCGGTGTTCGGCGGCGGCGGGCGCGGGATGCGCCGGGCGGCGAACCCGGACGAGCTCGTCGGCAAGGCGACCGCCGCGTCGGAGGAGGCGAAGGCGGCCTGCGGCGACGGGGCGCTGTACCTCGAGAAGGCGCTCGCCGAACCGCGACACGTCGAGGTCCAGATCGTCGGCGACGGCGAGGGGAGCATGGTCCATCTCGGCGAGCGGGAGTGCTCGATTCAGCGGCGGCACCAGAAGCTGATCGAGGAGTCTCCCGCCCCGAGCCTGAGCGACGACGCTCGCGAGCACCTCCGGGAGGCGGCGCTGTGGGCGGCGCGCGCCGTCGGGTACCGGAACGCGGGGACGGTCGAGTTCCTGCTCGCACCGGACGGGGCGCTCTATTTCATCGAGATGAACGCGCGGATCCAGGTCGAGCACTCCGTCAGCGAGGTCGTCTGCGGCGTCAACCTGATCAAGGAGCAGATCCTCCTCGCCGCGGGGGAGCGACTTTCGTTCGTCCAGGACCGGGTCGAGCCGCGCGGGCACGCGATCGAGTGCCGGCTGAACGCGGAGGACCCGAAGCGGGACTTCCTCCCCTCGTGCGGGACGGTCACGATCGATCAGCTTCCCGGCGGGCACGGCGTCCGGCTCGACACCGCGCTGTACGGCGGAATGGACGTCCTCCCCTACTACGACTCGCTGGTGGCGAAGCTCGTCACGTGGGGATCGGATCGCGAGGACGCCCGCCTCCGGATGATCGCCGCGCTGGAGCGGTTCGAGCTCTCAGGCATCGAAACGACGCGCGATCTCTTGGCGGCGATTCTCGCGCGGCCCGAATTCAAGACCGGCGAGTACACGACCGCCTTCCTCGAACGGCTTCTCGCCGGTTGATCGGCCGTCCGGCGGACCGTACCCTTGCCGGAGCCCGTTCGAACAGAGGACAGAGAGGAGCGCGATGTTCGAATCCCTGACGACGAAGCTGACCGACGTCTTCGCTCGCCTGCGCGGGCGCGGGAGGCTGTCGGAAGAGGACGTCGCGTCGGGGCTGCGGGAGATCCGGCTCGCCCTGTTGGAGGCCGACGTCCACTACAAGGTCGCCAAGGAGCTGATCGAGCGGATCCGCGCGAAGGCGGTCGGCGAGGCCGTCCTCGATTCCCTGACGCCGGGGCAGCAGCTGATCAAGATCATCCGGAACGAGCTGGCCGAAACGATGGGCGGCGAGCGGGCGACGCTGTCGCTCGACCGACGACCGGCGGTCGTCCTCCTCGTGGGGCTGCAGGGGTCGGGGAAGACGACGGCGGCGGCGAAGCTGGCCGCTTTGCTCAAGAAAGAAGGCCGCAAGCCGGTCCTCGCGGCGGCCGACGTGGTCCGCCCGGCGGCGGTCGACCAGCTGGAGAAGCTCGGCGCACAGGTCGACGTGCCGGTCGTCTCGCGCCCCGGCCTCGCCCCGCCCGAGATCGCGGCGGCAGCGGTCGAGTGGGCGGAGGGGAACCTCCGCGACGTCGTCCTCGTCGACACCGCCGGCCGGCTGCAGATCGACGACGAGATGATGGGCGAGCTGGAGGCAATGGTCGCGAAGGCGGAGCCTTCGGAGGTCCTCCTCGTCGCTGACGCGATGACCGGGCAGGAGGCGGTGAACGTCGCCGGCGCGTTCGACGAGCGGCTCGGGCTGACCGGCATCGTCCTGACGAAGCTCGACGGAGACGCCCGCGGCGGGGCGGCGCTGTCGATCCACTACGCGACCGGACGGCCGATCGTGTACGTTGGGACCGGCGAGAAGATCGACGGGATCGAACCGTTCCACCCCCAGCGGATGGCTGATCGGATCCTCGGAATGGGCGACGTCGTCACGCTGATCGAGCAGGCCGAGGAGCGGATCGATCGGGAGAAGGCCGAGGATCTCGTCCGGCGGGTCCGCAAGAATCGCCTCACCCTCCAGGACTTTCTCGAGCAGCTGGAGGAGATGCAGAAGCTCGGGCCGGTGTCGACGATCCTCGAGCGCCTCCCCGGGGCGGCGAGGCTGAGGGCGTCCTCGGACTCCGATGAGGAGGCCGAGGTGGAGCGGGCCCTCGCCGTCCTCCGGTCGATGACGGTGGAAGAACGGCTCAACCCGTCTATAATCGGGGGTAGCCGAAAGAAACGAATCGCTCGCGGCAGCGGGACGAAGGTGCGAGACGTCAATCGTGTCCTGTCGCGGTTCGAGGAGGCCAAGCGGGCGCTGAAGGTGGTCGGAGGGCGTCGGGGGAAAGGTCGTTCGCCGTTCGATATGCTTGAGGCCTCGTAGATACGGTCTTTCGTTTCACGACATCCATCGTACTGAGGTGAAGCTATGGCAGCGAAGATTCGATTGAAGCGGGTCGGCCGCAAGGGACAGCCGTCGTATCGCGTCGTCGTGCTCGACGGCCAGAAGCCGCGGGACGCGAAGGTCGTCGCGGATCTCGGGTTCTACGACCCGAAGACGAACCCGCCGACGTTCGAGATCGACAGCGAGACGGCGCTCCAGTGGCTCCTCGACGGGGCGAAGGCGACGAGCGCCGCTCGGTCCGTCCTGGCCAAGGCCGGGGTCATGGCGGCGTGGGACGCGGCGAAGCGCGGCGAGACGGTCGCCATCCAGCCGAAGGAATTGAAGCCTTCGACCAAGCGGAAGAAGAAGGAAGAGCCTCCGGCGGAGGAAGCGAAGGCCGAAGAGCCGGCCGAGGAGCCCGCGGAGGAACCCGTGGAAGAAGCCGCCGAGGAGGTCGAGGAGACCTCGGAGGCCGCGGAGGAAGAGGAGCCCGCCGCCGAAGAGGAAGCGAAGCCCGAAGAGCCGACCGAGGAAGCGGAGCAGGAAGAGGCCGAAGACGCCGCCGAGCCCGAGGAAGAAGCGAAAGACGCCTCGGAGGAAGAGCCCGAGGCCGAGGAGCCGGCGGAGGATGCCGAGGAGGCCAAGGAAGAGGCCTGATCCGGGAGGCGTGGTGCTGTTTCGGCTGTGTGAGTTTCTCGTCCATTCGCTCGTCGAGCATCCGGACCGAGTCAAGATCGACCGGATCGAGACCGAGCGGGTGGACATCTTCTTCCTCCACGTCGGCAAGGAGGATCGCGGACGGATCCTCGGGAAGAGCGGCCGCACGATCGGCGCCCTGCGGACGTTCCTCGAGGGGGTCGCCGCGAGATTCGATCGGGAGGTCGTGGTCGAGATCCTCGACTGACGACCCGTTGCTGAGAGATCCCATGCGATTCGACGTCCTGACGATCTTTCCCGAATCCCTCCGGGGATTGTTCTCGGTCGGCGTTCTCGGCCAGGCCGTCGAGGCCGGCCAGATCGAGATCCACGTGCACGACCTGCGGGACTTCACCGACGATCCGCACCGCGTCGTTGACGATCGCCCGTACGGCGGCGCCGCCGGGATGGTGATGAAGGTGGAGCCGTTCGTCCGGGGGATCGAGGCGATCCGCCCCGAATGCGGCCCGAGCACGAGGACGGTCCTTCTGTCCTCGCAGGGGCGCCTCTTTCGCCAGTCGGACGCCCACCGATGGTCGGCGCTCGATGGGCTGATCCTCCTGTGCGGGCGGTACGAGGGGGTCGACGAGCGGATCGTGCACTTCGTCGACGAGGAGGTCTCGATCGGCGACTACGTCCTGACCGGCGGGGAGGCGGCCGCGGCGGTCGTCGTCGAAGCGACGGCGCGGATGACGCCGGGCGTCGTCGGTCGGTTCGACTCGGTCGAGAGCGACTCGTTCTACGACGAGCGCAAACGGCTCGGGGCGCCGCAGTACACGCGTCCGCCGGTCTTCCGCGGGCACGAGGTGCCGGAGATCCTCCAGTCGGGCGACCACGCGAAGATCGAGGCGTACCGCGAGGCCGAGGCGTGGAAGAAGACGGCGCGAAACCGCCCCGACCTTCTCGGGCTCGATCTTGAGGGAACGGGTCGGGATGGGTAACCTGTATGTCGGTCTTCTGCACTTCCCCATGCGCAACCGTCGTGGGGAGATCGTGGCGACGTCGACGACATCGATGGACGTCCACGACATCGCACGGTCGGCGCGAACCTACGGTGTGGCGCGCTACTTCGTCGTGACGCCCCTTCCGTCCCAGAAGGCGATCGCGTGGCGGATTCGCGGTTTCTGGACCGAGGGGGAGCGGGCCGCCGAGGCGAGCCGGCGCGGCGAAGCGATGGAGTACGTCGTCGTCGCGGAAGACCTGGAGGAGACCCTCGCCTGGATCGAAGCGGCGGAGGGAGTCCGACCGTTGCTCGTCGCGACGTCGGCGAGGGCGACGGAGAAGGCGGAGATCTCGTTTCGCGAGCTCCGGCGACGATTGAGAACCGACCCGGGTCCGGTTTATATTCTGCTCGGAACCGGCTGGGGGATGAGCGACGAGTTGATCGAGGCGTGCGACGTGATCCTCCCCCCGGTGATGAAGGACAGCGACTTCAATCATCTGTCCGTCCGCGCGGCGGCGGCGATCGTCCTCGATCGCGTCGCCGGGGATCGGGACGAGCGAAGCTGACGAGGAGGAGCCGATGGACGACATTCTGCGCGCGATCGAGAAAGAGGAGCTGAAGGAACGAGGGGAGTTCGCACCCGGGGACGTCGTCCGCATCCACGAGCGGATCACCGAGGGGACGAAGGAGCGGATTCAGGTCTTCGAGGGGATCGTTCTCAAGCGGTCCGGCGGCGGGACGCGCCAGATGGTGACCGTCCGCAAGATCTCCTCCGGCATCGGGGTGGAGAAGACCTACCCGGTCCACTCGCCGAAGATCGAGAAGATCGAGGTCGTCAAGGCCGGGCGCTCCAGACAGGCCCGGCCCTACTTCTTGCGTCGCCTGCGACGGATCCGCTGAGCCGTGCGCCGGAAGCGCGAGGAGCGACCGGCGCTGATCGTTCGCCTCGCTCACCGGCTCGGGTGGCGCCCGGGCCGCGTCGCGACCGAGGTGCTGGAGTGGGTCGAGATCCTCGCCGTGGCGGGAATCCTGGCGAGCCTCGTCATGAGCTTCGTGACGGTCCGGATGCACGTCCCCACCGGCTCGATGATTCCGACGATCGATCCGTCGGACTCGTTCTTCGTCGATCGAGTCTCGTACTGGTTCCGCGAGCCGAAGCCGGGGGACATCGTCGTCTTCTGGCACACCGATCGGGTCACCGTCGGTTCGGTCGAGGACGGCTCGATCGCCGCGCGCGTCGGGGTCGAGCCGGGCCTGGCGGTGAAGACCGTCAACCAGCGGCCGATCTTTGACGCGGCCGACGCGGACCGCGTGATCGCGTCTCTGCCTGACGGGACGGTCGTCTACCTGGGCATCGAGGGATGGCTCCCGATCGAGATCGGGACCAAGACGTCCGAGCACGCGTCGCTCGAGGACCTGGGGGTCCGGCTCCGCGATCATCGGATGCGGTACGTGAAGCGGCTGATCGCCACCGGCGGTCAGGTGGTCCAGATCCTCGACGGCGGCGTCTTCGTCGACGGGGGTCGCCTGACGGGCGAGCGGTTCGATCGGACCTACACCGCGGACGATCCGCGGATGATCTACGGGGTGGAGCCGACGCGCGTCCCGGAAGGGCGGACGTTCGTCCTCGGCGACAACACGTCCAACTCGTGGGACTCGCGCTACTGGGGGTTCGTCGACGAGCGCGATTTCATCGGCGAGCCGTACTTCCGTGTCTGGCCGCTGTCGCGGTTCGGGGCGATGAACGGGTATTTTGGGTCCAGCTGATGCCGCGAGGGGATCAGCGGCCCTTGGCAGTTCGTGCCCTCGGCCCGAACTGGGCTGCTTGCCAGCAGTGGGTCCAGCTGATGCCGCGAGGGCATCAGCGGCCCTGGCAGTTCGTGCCTCCGGCCCGAACTGGGCTGCTTGCCAGCAGTGGGTCCAGCTGATGCCGCGAGGGCATCAGCGGCCCTGGCAGTTCGTGCCCTCGGCCCGAACTGGGCTGCTTGCCAGCAGTGGGTCCAGCTGATGCCGCGAGGGGATCAGCGGCCCTGGCAGTTCGTGCCTCCGGCTCAAACTGCCGTTGGGTGAGCAGAGGAATTGGGGGTGCCGCGATTGGGACGGTGGTGTATAGCATGACCGATCGCGTCTTTGAGCTTCTCGAGTTCGACCTGGCGCTCCGCGGGGCGCTCGTCGAAGGGCGCCGCTTCCAAGAGCTCGAACTTCCCGACGTTCCCCGGGCCGATCGGTCAGGGCCGGCCGGCCCGATCCGATTCGTCGGCTTCGACGAGGCGGGACGGGGCGCGCTCGCCGGACCGGTCGCCGTCGCCTGCGTTCACATCGACCTCCGCGGCGGTCGGGGCACCTCCGGGCTCGACCGGGGGGCGATCGCGTCGGTCCTCGCCGGGCTCGACGATTCGAAGCGGTTGACGCCGCGTCGGCGCGAGGCTCTCTACGAGGCGATCGTCTCGATCGCGGAGTGGGGGATCGGATACGCCTCGGCGTCCGAGATCGATCGCTGGGGGATCGTCCGCGCTTGCCGGCTCGCCGCCCGGCGGGCGTACGCCAAGCTGTCCGTCGTGCCGGAGCTGGGGCTGTTCGATCGGGGGCTCTCGCTCGCTGGGGACGACACCGACATCGGGCCGGCGGGAATCCAGATTACCCGCGGGGACGCCCGTTCGTTGCACGTCGCCGCGGCGTCGATCGTGGCGAAGGTCGGCCGCGACGGGATCATGGAGAAGCTCGCCCCCCGCTTCCCCGGCTACGGGCTTTCGGGGCACAAGGGCTACGGCACCGCGGCGCATCGCGAAGCGATCCGCTGCCTCGGTCCTTCGCTCGTCCATCGGCGGAGCTTCTGCGCTCGGATCGAAACCGCGGAGAGCCAGACCCGTTGACACTTTCTGACGCGATCCCTATACTCGGTGCAATTCGTAGTGCAGAGGGGGTTCACCGATGAGAGGAACGAAACGGATTCTTGTTTTCGGGGTGGTGATCGTGACGCTGGCCGGCCTCGGCGCGGTCGGTCAGACCGGAAACGGGCACGCCGAGCCGCCGGACACGGGGGGGCTGTTCACCGACGTGCCGCGCGACCACTGGGCGTACGAGGACCTGGAATACCTCGCGGCGAGGGGGATCATCACCGGGCTGCCTGGCGGTCGATACAACGGCGACGATCCGCTCGACCGCTACTCCGCCGCGGCGATGATCGCGAGAGCGATCAAGTACATGCAGAACAACCCCGAGTCCGTCACCCCCGAAGATCTCGACGTCCTCAAGGGTCTGATCTTCGAGGTCTCGGACGAGGTTGCCGCCCTCCAGGGGGACGGAATATCCGGCGACGCTTTGGCGCTCGCATCGCGGGTGAGCAGAAACGAGCAGTCTATTGCCTCACTAAATAACAGAGTCGATGAGATATCCGTTTCCGATGCTTCGTCGTTGACAAAGCGGGTGCAGGCCAACTTCATCATTTCTCTGACTGCCCTTCTGATCGGAATCATCGGCGTGGCGTTGGCCACACTGGGGTTGTGAATGTGATGTACATCACTTGACAATGGGTTTTCCGCGGACTATGATGAGTACCAAGATCTAGTGGAGAGGCGAATCTTTGAGTAAGGAGGTGGTCGCCCGACGCGCACGAGCTCTCTTCTAGGGAGCACGCTTCTTGTCACAAAGCGATTACGGAAGACTGCGTAAGGAGGTTAGTCAATAATGAAAAAGGCTCTCGTACTTGGCCTGATCTTTGCTGTCGGGCTGGGCTTTTCGGCCTTTGCTCAGACGCTGAGCGGGCACTGGGACACCGACATCACGATCGACCTGACGAGCGGGTCCACGTGGCCCGACGCGATTACGATCACGTCGGAGATCGTGATCAACTACACGGTCGGTGACTGGACGTTCAGCTCCGAGACCGACATCACGAACGGAGCCTGGGACAACCAGGACTTCGATTTCGTCGGCGTGCTCGGCGCGTTCACGATCAGCGGTGACATCGAGTTCGACCCGTCGACGATCGCGTTCGTGTCGTTGGAGGCGAACGCCACCGTGTCGATCGCCGGTGTGACGTTCGGTGCGTACTTCGACCTGGTGCCGAACGGTACGGACCTGACGCTCACCGGGAGCGGGACGGCCGGCGACGTGGGGATCGCGGTCGAGGTCGTCCTCGGCGACGAGGTCGACTGCGACTTCGACTTCAACTCGGTCGAGATCGACGTTGACTTCCCGTTCTGCTGCGCCGACATCTCGGCGGAGCTCGTGTTCACGTGCGCGGGGTTCGACTACGTCGAGTTCTGCTTTGACGCACTGACGATCGAGAACCTGCCGTGGCTGACGCTGGCCGGATGCGTGAAGTTCCAGACCGACTCGAAGGTGTTCACGTTCGAGCCGGAGATCGATCTTGGCGTGATCGGCTGTGACTTCGACCTGTTCTACCGCCTGGTGACCGACGGCGGGACGAACTACGATCCGCTGCTGATCGATGGGATCCAGTTCGACGGGATCCAGATCGCCTGCGAGATCGGCGGGGTCGCGTTCACGGGGATCACCTACTGGGGACCGGATGACCACGGTCCGTGGTATGCGCCCGGCTCTCCTGGGATCCTGTACGGATACGAGGAGTACTGGGAGGCGTACCAGATCGCGACGACCGACGACGGATGCTGCGGGCCGTTCAGCTTCGACGTGACCGTCTTCTTCGCTGAGGACGGGACGGCGCTGTTCGACGTGGCGTACGTGGTCGCGAACATGGAGATCCAGGTTGCGACGCAGTTCACGTTCAGCCTGGGACTCGAGACCGACCTCGAGGCCGGTGAGGTCAACAACCTGACCTTCGGCTTCCTCGTGGAGTGGTAGGTCGGCATCTCTAAGTGAGTCACGTACAGGGCCCCGGTTCGCCGGGGCCCTTTCTCTTTGGGCGGGCGCCAGGGGTTCTTAGAGGCCCACTCCAAGTCCGGCCGGGACCGCGCGGCGCGGTCCGTTACTCCTCCTCGCAGCGGCAGCGGTAGACGTAGAACGTATCGGTGACCGAATGCGGTAGACCCTCGACGTCCCAGACGGTGAGGATCACGGTGTACCAGCCGGGACGCCGGAACTGTCGCTCGACGATCTCTCCATCGATCGCGAATCCGTCGCTCCAACTCCACCGGTAGCGGCGGGAGGGGGAATCGTCCGTTGGTTGATCGCCTCGAAAGAACGGCCCTACGGGGTACAATGCCCGAGGGCTGGTTTGCAGAGACCGGGCGCAGTCGGTTCGTCCGCGCTGCGCATCGTCGGTGCGAGGCAACTTGCGAGCACGAAGGATCCGGTGCGCTCACCGGGGAAGGGGTGCCGGGCATGTTGCATCGAATCGACAAGAGGGGCTTCCTCCTCATCGCGGCCTCGCTCGCACTGTGCATCGGCGTGGCCGGGGTGCGGGGAGCCGGCCTCGACGCTCTGGTGGAGGCGTTCTTCGTCGCCTCGGATCCGGATGAGCGAGCAGGAGCGATCGAGCAGCTGGTCTCGTCGGGGTTCGGTGTGTCCGAGATCGCGAGCCGTCTCAGGGCCGGTCGGGTCTACTCGAACGAGGTCGATCGCGGCTGGTCCGTGTACTACAGCGAGTGCCTCGACGGCGCGGCGCGACCGTTCCACGTCTTCGTACCGCAGTCCTACGATCCGGCGGCTCCGGTCCCCGTGTTGTTCGACCTTCACGGAGCCGTTTCCCGCGTGGAGCCGTACCCGGTCGAGAGCCTTATGCAAAGGCGCACGCTGTGGGAACCGACCGCCAGTGAGGAGGGCTGGATCCTCGTCGTGCCGCACGGGAACTACGGGGCGACGTGGTGGAGCGAGGCCGGCCGCGCGAACCTGCACGCACAGCTCGCCTTCCTGAAGCACCGCTACAACGTCGATGAGAACCGCGTCTTCCTGTCCGGCTTCTCCGACGGCGGGACGGGGGCCCTGTGGATGGGATTCCACGACGCGACGGCCTGGGCCGGGTTCGTCGACATCTACGGGCATCCGGTCATCGCCGGCTACGGACCGTATCAGACGTATCCGAGGAACCTGCTCAACCGGCCGATCCGCGCGTCGAACGGCACGTACGATGAGCTGTACCCGGCGTCGGAGATCCGGTTGTACGTCGATCAGCTGCTCGATCTCGGGATCGACATCGATTGGACCGCCCACCCGACCGATCATGACATCCAAGCCGTCGCCTTGGAGCGCCCGGCGGTCGTCTCGTTCATCGAGCGCGTCGAGCGCGACCCGCATCCGACGCGCGCGATCTGGGAGTCCTCCGACGTCACCGTCGGCCGGTGCGACTGGGTCCAGATCGACGAGATCGCCGACGTGGGGAACAACCTCGGCTTCGAGGACGCGAACGTCTGGCCGCTGAAGGAGGAGATCCGCTTCGGCGCGGCGTTCGTGTACCAGGGCGCGGACGTGGGCTTCCTGATCATGGGGGTCGAGCCGTGGACCATTGCGCACTTCGCCGGCGTCAAGACGGGTGATAAGATCGTGCGGATCGACGAGTACCCGGTCGAGACCGGCTACGAGGTCCCTGCGATCGTCGACGCGAAGAACCCCGGAGCCCCGGTCGAAATCGAGGTCATCCGCGACGGCGAGACGCTCGTCCTGCACGGCGAGGTGCCGCAGATCGAGCCGGCGTATCCACGCGTCGAGACGACCGGATCGATCGAAGCCGTAGCCGGCGGCAACCGGGTCGACGTCACGGTCCGAAACGTCGCGCGGTACACGCTATTCATCAGCAGCGAGCTGTTCGACCTCGATGAACCGATCGTCGTCCTCACCAACGGCATCGAGACGTTCTCCGGGATCGCCGAGCCGGTCGTGCGCTTCATGCTCGAACAAGCCGCGAGGGACGACGATCGCCGGGCGGTCTACGAAGCGAGGATCGAGGTCGTCGTACCGCCGGTCGAGTGAGGGATCGGACGCTGGCTCGGGCGAGCGCCGTTCCGCGCGCATCGAGCGCACGCCGTCACTTCGCAGCGCGCTCGACAGCGAATCGCGGGCTCTGTAGGATGGACGCCTTATCGAGGAGGCGCCATGGACGGACCTGCGAAGGGAATCGGCGAAGAGACGCACAAGAAGCTGGCGATCGACCTGTTCAACCGGGTCTGGGATCTGCTCGACAAGGCCGATCGGACGGTCGAAGAGGAGGACGAAATGGTCCACGCGGCGCACGCGTCGCGATACCACTGGGGGGAGATCGGCACGCCGCTTGAATTCGAGCGCGGGGAGTGGCAGATCTCGAGGGTCTACTCGGTGCTGAATCGACCGGAGGCCGCCTTGCACCACGCGGACCGCTGTCTCGAGATCTGCGAAGAAAACGGGATCGGAGACTTCGACCTCGCGTTCGCCTACGAGGCGCACGCCCGGGCGCACGCGGCGGCCGGGAACGAATCGAAGAGTCAGGAGTTCATCGCGCTCGCCGAGAAGGCGGCCGAGGCGATCGAGGACGAAGGGAATCGGAAGTACACCCTCGGCGAGCTCGCGGGCGTCAAGGGGATACTTTAGACACGGTCGGTCGATTCTTGCTGGGTCGAAAGGGGCTGGCTGAGCGGACAGTCCGGGACCTCGAAGAGATCGATCGCTCCGCGCCGAACGGTCGGCTACCCCGGCGTCCCGCGCAGGGCGAAGCGGATCCGGTTCCCGGCGTGGCCGACGATCGCGATGTCGATCGGCTCGTTGTGCTCCTCTTCCTCTCCGATTCGCAGTCTGTACGACTCGTGCAACGCGCTGGCGAGGGAGGAGAGGAGGAGCGGTTCGGTCTCCTCACTCGCGACGAACGTCCCGGCCAAGCCGTCGGGCGGCTCGCCCTCGATCGATGCCTGTCCCTCGATTCGCCACGAGCCCCACATGAGGTACGCCAGGCCGGTGTAGCCCGCCAATCTGTTTCGGTGGTCCATCGATACCCCTTCCGCCCGACCCTGCGAGCAGCCTCTGTCGTTCGATGGGCCCAACGGTAGTGCGGTGGCCGGATCGCGTCAAGGAAGGCCGTCCGCTTCCAAAGCGTCGGATGCACCATGGCGGCAGAGCCCGCTACGGCATTGACGATCCGCCCGTTCCACCGTAATGTAAGACAGACTGACAGCTAGGCCGTTTCGCACGGCGGCGGCTTCTCCGGGACGGCTCGGTGCGGAGGATTTCCTCTTGGGGTACGAGGAGCGAAAGGAGTTGGAATGGCGAACATCAGCGAACTCGAGGCGTCTCTTCGCCCATCGGCGATGGACATGCCTCCGTACCCGCCGAAGGTGATCACCCTCGCCAGCGGGGAGGAGATGGTCGTACGGCAGGTCGAGCGGGACGAGATCCCGACCCTGCTCGAGGCGATCTACCCGCTGCTCTGGGTCGAGCGCGACTTCTACGACATCGTCGCCGCGCGGCTGTTCGGCGAGCTGCTCGCCTACAAGCGGTATCGGGTGAAGGACGAGTACGTCCTCGCCGGGCTGATCGACGGGGTGCTCGCCGGGATGGTCAACGGCCGATTGGTCGACGGGAAGACGGGGATGAGCTACCACACCCTGACGATCCGCCGCGGGCTTCGCGTCGGGTCGCACCTGTTCGCGGCCAAGATGGAGTACCACATCGAACACTGCGGCCAGGAGGAGGTCCTGATCGTCGCCGAGAGCCCGATCGGCTTCCGTCGCTGGATGATCGAGTACCCGCTCGAGAAGCGGTTCGAGGTGCAGCACGAGCTCGGCGGCGTTCCCTCGTGGGTCCTGCTGAAGGAGACCTACTACAACGCCAAGCCGCGTCTCGTCTCCGGGCGTCGCCCGGTCCCCGACGAACTGATGCGGGGAGCCGCGACGATCTCCCTTCCCGAAGAGGACCTCGTCGTCCGCCAGGTGGCCGGTGAGAAGAAGGGGGACGAATGAAACCCGTCTACATCGCCGGCGCCGGGATGACGAAGTTCGGCCGATCGGAATGGTCGCTGATGAAGCTCGCCTCCGTCGCCTCCCTCGCTGCGATCCATCACGCGGACCTCGGTGCGATCCCGGTCGATTCCGTCGTCGTCGCGAACATGGGCGCAGCGCGCATCAACCACCAGACGGCGCTCGGGAGCGCCCTCGTCGACCGGCTGGCGCTCTACCCGGCGATGGCCGAGGCGGTCGAGAACGGGCCGGCCTCCGGCGCGTCGGCGTTCAAGGTCGGATGCCAGGCGGTCGCGTCCGGAATGGCCGACGTCGTGCTCGTCACCGGCGTCGAGCGAATGCGGATCGTGAACGGGCTGGAGGGGACCGACTTCGTCGCCAGCCTGACGCAACCGGAGGCCGAGTACATCTACGGGGTCACTCTGCCGGCCCTCGCCGGGATGTTCGCCCGGCTGTTCATGGACCGGTTCGGGGTCGAGCGGAAGCACCTGGCGATGATCGCGATCAAGAACCACGAGAACGCGATGAAGAACCCGTATGCGCACATCCAGCAGACCGTGACGATGGAAGGGATCCTGACGGCGCCGGAGGCGGTGGTGAACAACCCGCCGATCGCCGAGCCGCTCCACTTGTTCGACTGCTGCCCGGTCAGCGACGGCGCGGCGTCCGTCGTCCTCGTCTCCGAGGAGGTCGCGGCGAAGCTCGACGGGCCGAAGGTCCGCGTCGCCGGGATCGGCCAAGCGACCGACACGCACGCCGTCCACGAGCGGGAGGACCCGACCGACCTGAAGGCCGTCCGGATCGCGAGCGAGAAGGCGTTCTCAACGGCCGGCCTGAAACCGGGCGACGTCGACGTCGCCGAGCTCCACGACGCGTTCACCATCCTCGAGATCGCGGAGAGCGAGGCGGCCGGCTTCTTCGAACGGGGCGAAGCGCACGAGGCGATCGAGCGTGGGGAAACCCGGCTCGACGGCAGACTGCCGATCAACCCGTCCGGCGGGCTGAAGGCGAAGGGGCATCCGGTCGGCGCGACCGGCGTGGCCCAGCTCGTCGAGCTCGTCTGGCAGCTGCGCGGCGAGGCCGACGCGCGGCAGGTGAAGGACGGAAAGGTCGCGTACGCCTGCAACTTCGGCGGCTTCGGGAACAACGTGGTGGCGACCGTGCTGCGAAGGGAGGAGAAGTGAGCGACAACGTCTACGGTGCGAAGTGCACGTCGTGCGGCACGGTGAGCTACCCGACGCGCGCGGTCTGCCCCAACTGCCGGAACGAGACGTTCGAGCCGATCGAGATCGGCGGCGAGGGGAAGGTCCTGACGTACACCGACGTCTACGCCCTGGCGATCGACTACGAGACGCGGTATCTGCGGCTCGCGATCGTCGAGCTCGACGACGGAATCCGGGTGACCGGGCAGCTTCTCGACGACGACCCGAAGCTCGGCAAGCGGGTGAAGTCGACGGTCGGCATCGTGCGCACGTCGGACGAGGCGCCGATCCTCGGGCTGCAGTTCGTACCCGTTTAGCGGGCCTCTCCAACGGGAACGATTCGGAATCAGAGGCGCCCTCTCTGGAGGGCGCTTCTCCATCTCCGGCTGTGCGCCCCCGGTCGCCGTTTTGAACGCGGCGGCCCGATGGCCCAACATACGGTTCGACGGCCGCGATCCCGCGCCGTTGAGGCACTCGACTTGGGAGGTGTGGCATGTCGTACCTGATTCTTCCGTTCCGCCTGTTGATCCACGGACTCGGTAACGCGCTCCGCCTGCTCGGCAGAGCGCCCGACTACGTGGCGTTCACGCTGGAGGGGCCCTATCCGGAGATGGTGCCCCCGAGGCCGCCCTTTCCGAAGCGGCTTCTCAGTTCGAAGAAGCCGAGCCTCCGCGATCTTCGAGCGCAGATGCGGCAGGTCGCACATGACCGCCGCGTCAAGGGCGTCGTGCTGAGGATCTACTCCGTCGGCACGGCGGCCGCCACGCTCCAGAGCCTGCGCGATCTGATCGCCGAGCTTCGAGAGGCCGGCAAGCGCGTCGTCGTCTGGTCGAACCACTACGACATGACGAGCTACTACGTCGCCTGCGCCGCCGACGAGATCCTGCTACAACATGCGGGCGGCGTGACCGCGCTCGGCGTGGCCCAGGGGTTCGTCTTCCTCGCCGACGCCCTCCACAAGGCCGGCCTCGAGGCGGAGGTCATCCAGATCAGCCCGTACAAGACCGCCGGGGACATGCTGACGCGCAGCGAGATGTCCGAGGAGAACCGCGAGATGGCGAATTGGTTGATCGAGGACGTCTTCGACCAGCTCGTCGCGGGCATCGCCGAGGGCCGCGGCATCTCGACCGAGGAGGCTCGAGCGCTGATCGACCAGGGCCCCTACTCCGGTGTGCCCGCCGTGGAGGCGGGGGTCGTCGACAGCGTCCTCGGCGAGGAGGACCTTCCGCGCCATCTCGGCACGGAGAAGCGACCGGCGAGGCTCGCCGACTACGGTGTCGCCAAAAGGCGGCTTCTGCTCCCTCCGCTCCGGATGCCCGGGAAGTACGTCGCCCTGGTGCGAATCGCCGGCGACATCATCGACGGCCGGAGCTCCGTCCCGCCGGTGAAGCCGCCGTTCCGCATCCCGCTCCTGTTCGGCGAGCGGGTCGGCGACCTCACGATCGTCCAGCAGGCGCGTGCACTCGCGAAGAACAAGCGCGCCGCCGCGGTGGTCGTCTTCGTCGACTCGGGAGGAGGCTCGGCGACCTCGTCCGAGGCGATGGCCGCGGCGTTCCGCGAGGTGGCGAAGAAGAAGCCGGTCATCGTCTCGATGGGGGACGTCGCGGCCTCCGGCGGCTACTACGTCGCCACGCCGGGAACGCGCATTCTCGCGCAGCCCGGAACGCTCACCGGGTCGATCGGAGTCCTCTCCGGCAAGATCGTCAATGCCGGCCTGTATGAGAAGCTCCTTTGCCATCGCGAGATCGTCAGTCGGGGCGAGCACGCTGAACTCCAGTCGGGTTCGCGCCCGTTCACCGAGGACGAACGCCGGGCCATGTGGGAGCTGATCAGCCGCGTGTACGACGTATTCATCGACCGGGTCACAGCGAGTCGCGGCATGACGCGTGAAGCGGTCGACGCCATCGGGGGCGGTCGCGTCTGGACGGGACGGCAGGCTCTGGAGCGCGGGCTCGTCGACGAGCTTGGCGGTCTCGACCTGGCGATCCGCCGCGCCCGCGAGGAGGCCGGCCTCGGGCGCCGTGCCAAGGTGCGCGAGGTGAAGACGGGCAAGAAGCTGCTCGCCCCCGTTGGGGCGGGACCGTCCGCCTGGCTCGCCTACGCGATCGATGGGGTCCGCATGTTCCGCCCCGGCGTCGCCCTCGCGCTCTGTCCGCTTCTGCCGATCGACGAGTCGCTCTGAACCGGGGCCGCGACCAGGTCGTGCTGTTGGCGGAGCGCCCCTTAGGTCGCGCTCCGGGGACGGTGCGCGGCCCATTCCTCCGCGAGGATCGCGTACACGTACTCGTCGGTCCAGCCGGAGTCGTGGTGGCAGTTCTTGACGAAGTGCGCCTCGCGGCGCATCCCGAGCCGCTCCATCAGCCGCCACGACCTCCGGTTGTCCGGCGACGTCATCGCGTAGACGCGGTGGAATCCGACGGTCCGAAAGAGGTAGTCGAGGAGAGCGGTGGCGGCCTCGGTGGCGTAGCCGCGCCCTTCGTACGCCTTTCCGAGGATCCAGCCGATCTGCCCTTGGAAGCTGTCTTCGATCCGCTTCGCGTTGAATCCGATGTTGCCGATGACGCGCCGCCGCGATTCGAGCTCGACGACGAGGGAGAGCCACTGGATCGCTTCCTCCGGCTTCATCGCGATCATCGGCGTCCACCACTGACGGACGGACTCCTCGGTCGGCTCCCAGTCGACGTTCCTACGACGATGCTCGTCCGACGCCTCGTGCCGCGAGTACTCGAGGATGTCCGGAACGTCGCGCTCCTCGAACCGGCGGACGATCAGTCGTTCGGTCTCCATGCGGAGGTCGGTTTCTCTCATGCACGGAGTATAGCCGCGCGGTCAGCCGCCCGGATCGCGTCGCGAAGTGAAGACTGCCGCACGATACGAGGCGAAAACCGTCCCCCAAAAACACGTCCGAAACGCGACGTTGAAAACGGGAAATGGAACGGTACTTTCACGGCAGGAGGTGGAGATGACCGAGCGGATCGAGACGACCGACGACGTCCTCGCCCATTACCGGCTGCAGTCGCCCTACTCGACGGCCGGGGCCCACGCTTCCCTGTACGACGACCTTCCGGACGACGTCCCGAGCCTCTGCGCCGCGCTGCAAGGGACGATCCTTCACATGTTCTGGATCGGCGAGAAGACGTACGGAATCACGCATGAAGCGTTGAAGGCCGCCGGCCGGGAGATCTGCGTCGAGTTCAGCTACGGCTCGGCCGAGGAACGGCTGGCGAACATCGTCGACCTCGACGACCGCCCGCTGACCGAGCCGAGGGAGCCGAGGCTGCGGAGCGTCGGCTGCTGCCGCGACTACGCCCTGATGCTCGCCTCGATCCTCCGCCGCAAGGGGGTTCCGGCCCGCGTCCGCACCGGCGTCTCCCTCTACTTCGTCGCGCCGGAAGGGCGTCTGATCGAGGACCACTACGTCACCGAGCACTGGAACGCCGAGGAAGCGCGCTGGCAGATGACCGATCCGCAGATCGACGACGTGCAGCGGCCGGCGATCGAGAAGGGGCTCGACACGATCGACCTGCCGGACGGCGTGTTTCTTACGGGATGGCGGCTGGTCGAGGGGCTTCGAGCCGGGCGGATCCCGGAGTCGGTCGGCTTCCCGCCGCGAAACGCCGGCTTCACCTACGGGCGGAACAAGCTGTTCGCCGACTTCGTCGGTCTCACCGGCCACGAGCTTCCGGTCCACGGCTGGTGGGGGATCGGCGATCCGCTGGCCGATCCACGGCCCGGCGACGACGCCCTGGTCGATCGGATGATCGGGATCCTTCGAGGGATCGACGCGAACGATCCGACCGCGCTGGCCGAGGCGTTGGAGCTCGCCTCGACGCATCCCCGGCTCGCGATGCCGGACGGCTACGAGGTGCCGACGTACTCGTCGCCGCTCTGCTGAAACGGCGCGTTCCGGCCGAGACGCATCGTGCGATCGTTACGCCGACCCGGCACGCCTGCGCCGGCTGGCTTCCCGCGGGCCTCTCTCGGTTAGGAGAGGACGTGGCGCTGCAACCCCGAGGCGAGCGTCTGGAACTCCTTCTTCACTCGGGCGGCCCCGAGGGCGCCGCCGCCGAAGCCGCTCATCCCTTTGGAGACGGCCACGGCGACGTGGTCTCCCTTTCTTGCGACCGTCACGTTGAACTTCGCCCGGCGAACCAGCGGACCGAGCATCGCGCCCCACGCCGCGCTCCCTCGCCCGTACACCCCCTGCAGCTTGTCCCCGCTCTCCAACCGGTAGCCGCGCTCGGTCATGAACAGGGCCACCTTGTCAGCGATCTCCTCGACGCCCGCGCCGCTGAACTCCATCGTTCGCGATTCCTTCGTCTCCGCCGATCCCACCATCGCGATGTCGGCCATCTCTTCTCCCTCCCCCGGATACGCCCTGCAATACGGAGACATCGTAGTCGTACGGTTCTCCCGAGACAACAGGGAAGCTCAGGCGGTCACCGGGATTGCAGCGAACCGGGGCGGCGATGCGTCGATCAGAATCCCAGCTCGCGGTAGCGGGCCTCGAGGAGCTCGGTGATCCGCGCCGGATCGAGGCCGGCCCGGTCGATCACCTCCGATAGCGGGATCGGCTCCCCGAAGACCACGCGGATCGGCCTTCGGTACTCCCACCGGCCGAGGGCCCTCAGGAGGGGGTTTCTCGACAGCAGGTGGAAGATGCCGGTGATCGAGGCCCAGATCCTGTACGGTACGAGAAACGTATCGCCGATTGCGGCGTTGTCTTCGGCGATCCGCGCCACCAGCAAGCCGATCCCCATGCGCCACTTGTCCTTGGGGTTGTGCGCGTCCGGCGCGATGAGCAAGGCGCCGCCGCTTCGAACGTGCTCGACCGCCCGGTTCAGCGACGTGCGGTTCTGCTCCCGCGCGACGCCTTTCTCCACCGGGGCGCTCAGCCGGGCGGTCAGCCACGCGCCGATGCGGAGCAGGATCCCTTTCCTCGCGGCCCTCCGAAGCGTGGGGATCGGCAAGTGGACGGGGTACATGGTTCGGGCGACGTTCGGGCCGAGCTTCCCCACGTAGCTCGCGGCGAGCATTTTCAGATCGGGGCGGTCGAGGGACGCGGCGATCAGAAACGGCGTCAGGATCGAGCCGTGCTTCCCGAAGACGACGACCGGGCGCGTCTTGATCTCGCGCTCCAGGCCGCGGGGAAACTCGGCCCGCCACGACGTGGGAAGCGTCGAGAGGACCGCCTTGGAGCCGTCGGTCACCCCGAGCTCGCCCAACCGGCGATCGACGTCCTTCATGACGTCGAGAAGGGACGTCGCCGGATACACGAGGTCGATCAGTCCGCAGAACAGGCGATAGGAGAGGCTGCTCTCCATGCCGGCCGAGTGCGCTTCGGCCATCGCCGCGATCCCGCCGGCGTCCAAGGACGCCTTCAGCTCGGCCACGATACGGCGAACGGAAGTCACGCGATCCCTCCTCGCGGGCGGAGCCAGCTGCGCTGGGGAGCGCGGGTCGTGCCGCCCGGATGTCGGATCCCATTCTAGGGGAAACCGGTTCGCGCCGAGAAGCACCGCCGGCGCCGGACATCGGCTCGTCCGTGCGATCGTGGTCGCACTCAGTGATCGGAACCGCGTCGCCTTCCTCCTCAACCATCGGCGCCGCTCTGCAAGCCATTCTATCTAGAAGTTGGGCGGATAAGGCAGAATCGATAAGGAAACTTGACGGCGTCCCGTGCTGGTGTGGGACGCTCTGACCGCCGCGGTGGAGGAGACGATGAAACGTGATGAGGGCTTGGATCGGGCGGAGATGGTCCGTACCGCCGAACGACCCCGCCAAGGCGCGGGCCGCTGGTTGATCGACGAAAGGCGGGCGCGGTGAGCCTGCGCGCGCAGACCGCTCTCGCGCTCGGCGTGATGCTTCTTGTGGCCCTCGCCGTGCTCTTCGCGGTCGTCGGCCCGATGCTTACCGGGACGTTCGCGCGGTTGGAAGTCACGGAGGTGCGCGAGCACGTCGCACGCGTGGTGGACGCGATCGATGCCGACCTGGCGTCGATGAGGAGCACGGCGGGAGTTTGGGCGGCGTGGGACGTCACGTACGAGTCCGTCGGGGGGGAATTGCCTTCGCTCTACGAGGACAACATGACGGCAGCGTCTCTGGTGTCGCTTCGCTTGAACCTCATGCTGCTCAGCGGCCTCGACGGCGAGCCGATCGCGTTCACCGCGGTCGATCTCGAGAGCGGTGAGGAGGTCGAGGCTCCGGCGGAGCTTCTCAGTGCACCGTACGTCTCGTCGCTGTTCCCGGCGCTGGTCGGCGGAGAGACGTCTCTCACCAGCGGGCTGCTTCGGCTGAACGACGGCCTCCTCCTCGTCGCGGCCCACGCGATTCTGACGAGCGAGGACGAAGGGCCGAGCCGGGGCGTGCTGATCGTCGGGCGGTTCCTCGGACCCGCGGAGATCCAACGCCTGGCGGAGCAGACCCACCTGATCGTGACCGTCCGGGGCCTCGACGACCCGCGGTTCGACGTCTCCATTCTGGATCGGCTGATCGGTGGGGCCGCGGAGTCGGAGGACATCGTGGTCCACTCCACCTCCGGCGAGTCGATCGCGGGGCACACCCTCCTGCGGGACCTCCGGGGGGAGCCGGTGGGCATCGTGTCGATCGAGACCACAAGAGACACCTACCAAGCGGGCCAAGCCTCCCTCCGGTACTTGGGAGGCACCGCGCTCGGCACGCTCGTCTTCACCACGGTTCTGCTGTTGTTCCTGCTGGACAGGAGGGTTCTCGCCCGGACGTCCGTCCTCGCCAAGGGCGTGGCGGAGATCACGGCGCAGAACGCCCCCAGCGGGCGCGTCGCCGCGTCCGGGCGTGACGAGATCGCGCAGCTGGCCGCCGGGATGAACGAGATGCTCGAGACGCTCGCGCAGTCGCGGCAGAAGCTTCAGCGGAGCGAAAGACAGTACCGCAACCTGTTCGAGTATTCGAGGGACGCGATCTACATCACCACGCCCGAGGGGCGTTTCATCGACGCGAACCACGCGCTCGTCGACCTTCTCGGCTGCCCACGAAAGGAGCTGATGCAGCGCGACGCGGCCTCGTTCTACCACGATCCGAAGGCGCGCGACCGGTTCAAAGCCGCCATTGCCGGACCGGGCTTCGTCGTCGACTATCCGGTCCAGCTGAAGCGATACGACGGAACGGTCCTCGACTGCCTCTTGACCACGGTGGTGCAGACAAGCCCGGACGGAGAGGTCTCCGTCTATCAGGGGATCATCCGGGACGTCACCGAGCTGAAGCGGCAGCAGGCCGAGCTGTCCTACCTGGCGATGCACGATCCGCTCACCGGTCTGCTCAACCGGGGCGCGCTCGAAGATCGGCTCTCCTTGGAACTGGCGCACGCCAGCCGCAACCTCGAACGGTGCGGCGTGATGTACGTCGACCTCGACCGGTTCAAGGAAGTCAACGACACGCAGGGGCACGCGGTGGGAGACGAGATCCTTCGCCAAATCGCCGGTCGGCTCGTCGTCGTGCTGCGCAAGAGCGACTCGGTGGCGCGCATCGGTGGCGACGAGTTCGTGGTCGTGATCCCCGACATGGAAGAGCTGTCGGACGGGGGCAACGTGGCGGAGAAGCTGTTGCGGGTCCTCGAGGAGCCGTTCGTCAGTCCCGGCCAGCCGGTCACGCTGTCGGCGAGCATCGGGATCGCCATCTACCCGGACGATGCAGAGGAGGGGGAGCTCCTGGTCCAGTACGCCGACGCGGCGATGTACGTCGCCAAGCAAAAGGGTCGGGGCACGTGGTACAAGTACGATCGTGGCGACGCGGGCGCGTAGGGTCCCTCGGTCCGGGAGACCCTCGGATCGACGGGCCGATTGCGAAGGCCCTTCCCTTTTCGCGCCGATTGGGGTACCGTGGGCTACGCGAACTCCGTCCTCGGCAGTCGCTGCCCAACGGACCGGGATCGCAAAAAGGAGATCGGATGGCATATGGAGAGCGCAGGATGGTCGACGTACGGCACCTTAACTTGAAGTGCGCCGACTGCGGGAAAGAGATCGACGAGCTTCCGTTTGAGCCGTCGTCTGACCGTCCTGTGTATTGCGAGGACTGCAACCGCAAGCGCCGCCCGCCGCGAAGCGGCGGGGGCGGTCGCGGAGGCAGACAGGGTGGTGGCCGAGGCGGTAACTCCCGCGGAGGCAAGAACAACGACTGGCGATACTAGGCTAGAGACAGAGCTTCACGGTTTCGAACGACGGGCCGGCGAGAGCCGGCCCGTTTCTTGTTTGTACTGTTCGTGAAGGCACAAGTACGAATGCGGCGACGCGGGCGCGTAGGATCGGGTCTCCAAAGACGCGGTCGGATTAGCGGTTCGGAAGTCGATCTACCAGAGCGGAGTCGGTTTCTAAAGCCTGTGAAGAGATGGATGACAATGACAGCAGGGAACGGAACATCACTGGGGACAGGATTGCCGATGCAGCAAGAAGGCTACCACGGATCCTGTGTCTTGTCACACGCGATCTCCTGAGCACTGGCTACAACGGAAGACTACGACGTGAAGGTAGATGGCTTACATGTGCCCGTCAGGCTTCCCGTTGCGATCTGTTGCTCTTTACGTCGCTGCTATTGCCGGTCTATGTAGCCAGCTAGCTGGGCGTACTTTCGTAGTGTCTTCCTGATCTCGTTTCGAACCGTGGCAGGCGTTGTGTTGGCTGGGGAGTACAGCTTCAGCTCGGTGAGCACGTGCTTCTGGTGCACACCGGATCGAGTGCTCATGACGTCAGCGACTACTCTTGAGCTCGCGCTGCGGATCTCCGTCTCATATTCCGAGGGGTAGCCAAGCTCGGTAAGACACTTCGCTAACCTTTTCGCGACCGCAGTAGGCGATGAAGTAGCTTCCTCATACCACTTACGACCCTCCTGCGCTCGCTTTGAATCGCGAGCGAACAGGGAGCCGAAGGAGCGCTCGTCCGACGCACCTGAGAGGACCGAGTAGTAGTGCGTCTTTGCGAACTGGTTCAGGTATGATGGAGCGGGAATGTAGTCGTCATCATCCAGCCTCCTGCAGATGCTATGTAAGTCGGCAACAGGTACTGGAATGACTCGGAAGTCGAAGTAGAGCCTGGCTTGGTTGTATGAGCGTAGTGGAAGCTGTTTGCGGTCCTCGTTGTTCAGTCGGTTGTACCACGCGCTCCAGTTAAGCGTATAGCCAGCGGCTGAGTTGGCGAAGCTCTTGACTCTCTCAATGCCAGTACCATCCACTACTGGCCACAGCAGAATCACGTGGAACTCCGACAAATCCTGCAGTCGATAGAGTGGCTCACCGATTCGACTCCCGATTTGCTCGATCGCATCGCCAATAGTAGACGCGACTCTACAAGTGCTCTCAGTGTCACTTGTGAGCACGTCGAAGTCGGCGAGTTCCTTGCCTTCGTTGTGGAAAGAGAATGTCTCCTCGATGATCTCCGGCCATTCATCACGAGGAAGACCAACCAGCTCGAAATCAGGTTCGAGAAGGATCCTGGTGTTACGGCTGGTGGCCGACGTGAGCGATTTCTGGAACTGCCTATCTGTTGTGAGCCAGAGGAAGATCATCGGCTGATCACGCAATGGTCCCCGGTCCAGCAGACTCAGCTTCTCGATGAACTCTGTTGGTATGGCCTCTGAACTCCTCACCTTCTCCTCGTATTGGTCGATCACCCAGATGAAGAGGTCTCGTTGGCTGAAGAGGTCGATGCGGCGGCACAGATGCCCGGTCAACTCATCGGTTGGTAGCGTTAATTGCTCGTCGGTAAGAAGCTCGAGATGCGAGGATGGAATGTGTGTCGATAACTCACATGCAGCGCAAGTCTTGCCGCATCCGCTCTGCCCGAAGATGGGGAGGAAGCGAATTCCACCACTGACCTGCATACTTGCATAGGCTCGCTGGATGAGGGCATTCAGTCTAGGAACAGGTCGCAGCTTGCTGCGGTACTCCTCGTCGAGATCTTCATACCGCGACGGCAGTCGGATACTCACACTGACCTCCCATGACACACCACTGCTCGACCGCTGGCCAGCCGCGTCTGATCGCTGCAGTAGCAAGTCACTTGGGACACGGTCAGCTTGCAGCCGATCCTCTGTGCTTGTACCTGGAGACGAGCACTACAAGAGCTATCGTACGTTGAGGCGGACGTCGCTACAAGCTCCAGCAGCGAAACGGCGCAGAGCGTGTATGCGCAAGCGGAGGTTCCACAAACGAACCGAATCTCCAAGCCATTGATGTTCCTGTATCCTATCCCGGAGGCCATCGACCATGACCATCCCGGAATCTGACGAGAAGCTGCTCGGTGAGTGCGAGGTCGAGACGTTCCGCGCGAGCGGGCCCGGCGGTCAGAACGTCAACCGGCGCGAGACCGCGGTCCGGCTCCGCCATCTGCCGACCGGGATCGTCGTTACCTGCCAGCAGGAGCGGAGCCAGCTGCGCAACAAGCAGATCGCGCTCGAGGAGCTGCGCCGGAGGCTCGAGGAGCGCGTGGTACCGAAGCGGCGGCGGATCCCGACGATCGTCCCCCGCGCCGTGCGCCGGCGAAACGTCGCGGAGAAGAGGAAGCGGAGCCTGAAGAAGCTCCTCCGCAGGAAGCCCCGAATCGACGACTAGCCGGCCCCCAGTAGCGCCGCGACCGCCGCGGTCCGCTAGGTATCGCGCTCCTTCACCTCGGACTCGATCTCGACGGACGTCGCATCCGACTTGAGGACGAACCGCTCCTCTCGCCTTCGGGCAGCGCGCCTCGCCAACCGTGGCGCGAAGAAGCCGACGACCTTCCACAGCCCGAAGAAGAACTTGCCCTTGGATCCCTTGGAGTCGTCCTTCGCGGCGAGGGCCTTGTCCAGGTCCTCCGCGTTCTTCTTGAACTGCTTTTTCTTCTTCTTGCGGTCCTTGTCGTCGGCGAACTTCTTCTTCCACCACTTCGCCCACCCATCTGCGTGTGCGTCCTTGGCTTTGGCGCCCTGCGGATCCCCGTTGTAGTCGGGGTCTCCCGGGAAGCGGTGCTCCGCGTATCGTTTGAAGTGGTAGCGCATCAGCTTGATCGCGAAGGTGTCGCTCTCGCGTAGCCACTTCTCGATCTTGTTCTCGGGGTCTCCGGCCGGCCACGCGTTGCCTGCCTGCTTGGCCGCGAAAGCGTCGAGCGCCTTCTCCATCTCCTCGTAGGTCACGCCGGCGGCGTCCGCGAGGTTCTGGACCGTCTTCTTCTTGCGTTTTTCCTGGAGGACGTACTGCTTGAGGAGATCCTTCACCGTGGCGGGCTCGAACTGCATCAGGCCGCGCGCAGGACCTCCGCCTCCTTGCTCGCGGGTCGTCGCGTGCGCGCTCTCGTGCCACATGATGTACATGAAATGCCAGGCGATCCAGTTGCGCTTTCTCTTCTGTTTCTCGTTCGCGTCTTTCTCTTTTTGGTTCTTCGGGTCGGGATACGGGTCCGGATCGGTCTCCTTCAACACCTCGTCGACGATCTCCCGCAGCTTCTTCGCGCGCTTCTTCGCGTCCTTCTCCTTGACGTCGATCTTCTTCTTCGTCAGCTTCGGCGCCATGATCGCCCTCCTTCCTTCGTAGTCGGATCGTCTCCCTTGATATCATCCGCGCACCTTGCAGATCAAGTATGACTCGATGACGATTACGGAGGCGGTTGCGATCTACCGATACCGCGTCAAGCCTTGCGCTTGAGGATCGGTCGGAGCAGCGGTCGCCAGTGGCCGTTCCACTTGGTGATGGCGCGCTGTCGCGACTCGGCCAGTGGTCCTCGACAAACACAGCACGGGCAGAAGACCTGAAAGGTGTCTCGGTGGGCAAGGCGTGGTTGGGGGCCGGAGGTGATCGCGAGGGTCGTGTTCCCGCAGAACGGGCACGGCCGAGCGTCCTTCAAGCTCGGATCCGAGTACGCCTTGGACAGGAGTTCTGCCTCGTCGCTCATGTCGCCCTGCCTCCGTCGTGGATTTCATCAGGAGTGCGGAGACAGATTATACGCCGTGGCCGTCCCTGCGACGTACCGAGCGCCACGAGCCAAGATCCTCGAGTGACCGAAGGATGCCGGCAAGCATCTCGAGTCCCGACGTCGCGCCTTGAGAAGCCAGCGAGTGGGTCGCCGGTCGGACGTCGCGATCGAACTCGGAGACGAGCGCGGAGAGGACTTCGAGAACCGGTTCGAACACCGATCCGTTCGCTGCCGTCGCCAGCATCTGAGCCGCAGGAAGGGAAGTCCCCTGATTCTCTGCTGAGTGCAACGTGGCGCGGAGGTCGAGGAGCGATGTCTTCGCCTCATCCGAGATCCGTTCGAACGCCGTGAAGCCTGCCAGCATACCGACCAACGCGTCGTCCCCGCTCGGCGTCGAGCCGGTTCCGAGGCCGACGAGGTCGAGGAGCACTTCCGAATCGCCGGTCTCCTTCCAGTGCTTCAGGATTGCATCGATCTCGGGCCGGAACGGATCTGAATTGCGCTTCGCCCGCTCCTCTTCGAGGAGCTCCTTCAGAATTGGCAGTCGAGACAATACTCGTTCTCCCTCCTCTGAGGTGTAGGGCTTGATCTTCAGTTCTTCAACCGCGGCTGCCGAAACGTCGAGTGTCCACCCGCCGCGGAATCGGAGCCTTCTCGATTCCGCCAATACTGGCTCGTTCTCTGACAGTTCCAAGAGAGAACGAGCCTGTACAGCCCAGGGATGAAGTGGCACGTCTTGCATCTGAATCGACACGAACCCGGGATCCGACTCTTCATGGAAGAGCACGTTGAAGCCGCGCCGAAACGCCGAAGCGACTCGTCCCGAGCGTGGCTTGGCTATGAGGTACCGAAACGCGTGTGCTCCAATTCGGTTCGCCGCTTGAACATCCATTGCTCATCCACCACGAGTTCGTGCTAGGCACGAACTCGCAAGGGACTCACCAGCCATGGAGCCGGGTGAGTACCCAACCGATGTGGGTCGAGTAGGGTTGACCGCCTCCGGTGGCCAACCCTACGTGCGACCCACCTCATGCAAATGTGGGTTCTTCGCGCCGGCGATGTCGCCGAACTTGGTCAGGACGCACTCGGACTTGACCTGCATCAGCTCGTCGTACCGTTCGTCGTCGACGATCGCCACGATCCGGCAGATCGAGCTCTCGCCGTCGACGAACCGCCACGGGAAGCAGCCGATCGTGGCGCGCTGGTCGAGGAGCAGGTCGATGTCGCCGCCGAGGCACTCGGCGTGGATGATCCCGTATGGGAACAGCTCGATGTGCATCAGCTGGTACTTCGACGCGTCGAACCGCTCGGCGAGCGACGTGCCGTATTTCTCCTGGAAATGGGCCTCGGCCTCCTTCGCCTGGCGAGGCATCCAGTCGCGGATGATCGTGTTCATCGGGTGGTCGGCGGAGCCGCAGTCGACGCCGATCCAGCGGATCTTCTTCTCCCGGCACCAGACGGCGAAGTCGCGATCCGGACCGGGGTGCTTGACCATGTACCGGACCTCGTCGGCGGTCGGCTGGTCCCAGCCGTAGTGGTGGTAGCCGGTGTGGAGGATCAGGACGTCGCCTTCCTTCACCTCGACGCGCTCCTCGATCATCTCCGGGGTGTAGATGTCGTAGTCGCCGACGGCCTCGGACAGGTCGACGACGACGCCGTCGTGGACGAGGAAGTCGAAGTCGAGCTGCGCGATGTCCTTGCCCGGCGTGTAGAAGTGGATCTCCCCGTCGAGGTGCGTGCCGACGTGATTGGAGTGCGTCAGCAGTTGGCCGTTCGCCCCGTTCGGCGCCAGCCGCTTGAAGTACTTCACCTGCAGCGGCTCGTACGTCGGCCACGGCGGCGTGGCGATCGACAGTGGAATCGTCAGATCGATGAACTTCATCTTCCTACCTCCCTTCAAAGCTTCACCGCAGAGGACGCGGAGACACGCAGAGGGAAGATCTCAAGGGTAGAAGCAAAGACCTAACCATCTGCTCTGCCTCCCGTTTCGGGTCTCTGGTCGGTTTCCCGATTCCTGCTCTCCGGCCCATGACTTCTGCCTAAACCCTCTCCTTGGTTCTGGCTTTCTCGGCGTGCTCTGCGCTCTCTGCGGTTCATGCTTCTGGTTCTCCGCGGTTAGGTCTTGCCTACTGCCAGTGTTTCCGCAAGGGCGCGCGCCGCGTCGGCGAAGCACTGGAACGGCGGCGTCACGAGTCCCGCTCCGACCATCCCCACGCCCGGCTCCTTGTGCGCGATCCCGGTGTTGATCGCCGGGACGATCCCGGTCTCGACGACGCGGAGGGCGTCGATCCCTGTCGGCGTCCCGCGGAAGCCGAGCGCCGGGACCTGATAGACGCGGCTCTCGGCGAGCGCGATCTTCCGCATCCTCCTCGTCGTCTCCAGCGCCCGCTCCGGCGAGCCGCCGACGAACTGGACGATCGCCGGCGCGGCGGCCATCGCGAACCCGCCGTACCCGGCCGTCTCGGTGATCGCCGAGTCGCCGATGTCCGGCGCCGCGTCGTCCGGTCCGTATCCCGGGAGGTACAGCCCGTCGACGATCGGCGCCGGGGCGGTGAACCAGCGGTCGCCGGTCCCCGAGACGCGGACCCCGAACTCGGTCCCGTTCCGCGCCATGACGGTCACGAGCGAGCTCCCCTCGACCCCGGCCGCGGCGTCGAGGGCGCACTTCCCGGCCGGCATCGTCAGGTTGAGGGTGAAGTGGTCGTTCCCGTGGAGGAACTCGAGCACGCGGGCGACCGCGGCGCGATCGGCGTCGAGGCGGACGAGGAACGGCGCCAGCTCGCGGATCAACAGCGACGTCCCGGCGCGGTTCCGATTGTGCCCCTCGTCGCCCATCTGCAGCGCCTGGGCGATCAGCGAGCGAAGGTCGAACGGGCTGTGCGCTTCGATCGCTGCGGAGAGGATCGGCGCCAGCTCGTCGGCCATCCAGTTCAGCCGGTCGATCACCTCGTCGGCGTAGGCGCCGTAGCGGAGGACCTTCCCGAGCCCCTCGTTCAGCGTGCAGTAGGCGCGGTTGCCGGCCGCCGCGTTCTCGACGATCCAGACCGGCATCGACGGCGTGACCACCCCGGCCATCGGCCCGACGGCGTCGTGGTGATGACAGGGGTCGAACGCGATCTCGCCGGACGCGGCGAGCTTCTCGGCCTCCTCTGGCGACGCGGCGAGCCCCTCGTAGATTAGGCCGCCGATGACCGCGCCGCGCATCGGCCCGCACATCCGCTCCCACTCGACCGGCGGCCCGGCGTGGAGGATCGTCCGGTCGGTCATCCCCGGGATCACGTCGCGCGCGGTCCCGATCCCGATGACCCTCGGCTCGGCGGCGAGGAGCCGCGCGACGGCCTCGGCGTTCGCCCGCTCGATCTTCTCGATCCATCGACCGTCGACGGCGAGCCGGTCGAGGAGGTCGGCGAGCTCGGCGTCCCCACCGGCCGGCGGCCTCCAGTCGAGGTCGACGACCGGCGTGCCGCTTTCACGTAACGTCTCGGCGAACGACGAGAGGCCGAGGTTGACGACGCGAAGCTCGCGCGAGAAGAGCTCCTGGATCGGCGGCCGGTCGGCGCTCATTCGTCGCTCTCCTTCAGCGCGTCGACGACCCATCCGGCGGCCGCGGCGTTGCTCGGCGCGACGAGGACGCCGGCCTCGGTCAGGGTCGCGACCTGTTGGCTCCGCTTCTGAGGGTCTTCGTCGGTCCCGGTGACCGACGCGATCACGAGGAGATCCCGGCCGTCCTTCCCCGCGAGCTCGATCGCCCGCTTCGCCGCGTCGGCAAGGCTCCCGCCCGGATCCGGATGCGCGCCGTGGCCGAGGACGCAGTCGGTGAGGACGATTCCGACAGCCGGGGCGTTCGCGTAGCGAACGACTTTGCCATCTCGCAGGGACGGCGCAATCATGGGATGCGGCTTTCCGACGGTGAACGCGTCGTCGCCGAGGTCCCAGACGACGTGGCCGGCCGCCTCGTCGCCCGGTCGGATTTTCAGCGCCGGCTCGGCGGCGACGTTCGAGCGGACCTCGAGGCCGGCCCGATGGAGGACGTCCCACGCCTCCTGGGCAAGCGTCCCGCCGCAGAACAGGCCGATGACTCGGCCGGAGACCGATTCCTGCGCGGGAAGCGTTTCGGCGAGGGGGACTTCCGGTCGGATGCCGGCCGCGGCGCAGCCGAGCACGGCCGCCTCCGCCAGCGTGCGCGCGAACGAGATACCGTCGTCGGCCTTCCGCGCTCCCGCTGTCACGAAGTGGACGACGGCCGGCTTCCCGGCCGCGCGCAGCGCGGCGACGACGCGATCGGCGACCGCCGGCTCGGGCGCCTTCGAGACGACGACGATCACGTCCGTCTCGGGATCGCTCGCGAGCGCCTCGATGCCGAAGCGCGTCATCCGGGCTTCGACGTCGCGTGACAGGTCGCGCCCGCCGGTTCCGATCGCCTGCGAGATCCCTCCGCCGAGCCGATGGACGAGCGAGGAGATCTCCTGAATGCCGGTGCCGGAGGCCCCGACGATCCCGATCCGTCCCCGGCGGACGATGTTGGCGAAACCGAGCGGGACCCCGTTGAGGATCGCGGTCCCGCAATCGGGCCCCATCAGCAGCAGGCCGCGCTCGATCGCCTCCTTCTTGAGGGCGATCTCGTCCTCGACCGAGACGTTGTCCGAGAAGAGCATCACGTGGAGCCCCCGACGGAGCGCCCGGCGCGCCTCGCGGGCCGCGTACGCTCCCGGGACGGAGATCAGCGCGAGGTCCGCGTCCGGATCGATCCGGATCGCCTCGGAGATCGTCGTCGGTCTTGGTCCGTCCGCCGTGCCGCCCTCCTCGCCGGACGGTCCGGCGAGCAGCAGCCGGAGGCGTTCGTTCGCCGCGTCGATCGCGTCGTCCGAGGCGGCGCCGATCGCGATCACTAGATCGTTTGCGTGAATCGTCTGCGACGATTCACGAGCGGCGAGCGATTCAGAGGAATCGTTCGCCTGGGGAATGACGAAGCCGGCCTTCTCCAGGTTCTCGAGATTCGCGCGCGTTCCCATCGCGACGATCGCCTGGCCGACCTCGGGGAGCCGCTCGAGCTCGTGGCTGATCCGCATCAGGAAGACCGAGTCGAAGTAGCGATTCGGCTCGATCAGGATCCGCTTCATCCGATCTCTCCCTGCTCTCGGATGCGAAGCAGAACCCGCTCGGCGTCGAGCGGCAGCGTGGTGAACTCGATCCCGAGCGCGTCGAAGAGGGCGTTCCCGATCGCCCCGGGGACGGAGATCATCGGGTGCTCGGCGATGCCGCGCGCCCCGTACGGCCCGCCCGGCTGGGGGTTCTCGAGAAGGATTTGCTGCGTCCTGCGCGGGACGTCCTTGGCGGTCGGGATCTTGTAGTCGACGAACGCCGGGTTCAGGAGCCGGCCGTGCTCGTCGAACTTGAACCCCTCCCACAGCGCCGAGCCGAGCCCCTGCACGACCCCGCCGACGACCTGCCCGACGCACAGCTTCGGATTGAGGACCTTCCCCGCGTCGATGGCGGTGGCGATGTCGAGGACCTCGATCTCGCCGGTCTGCGTGTCGACCTCGATCTCCACTCCGTGCGCGCCGTACGTCCAGTACTGCGCCGGCAGTCCTTGGCCGGTCTCCGGGTCGAGGTGCGTCAGGCCGGTGGCGATGTAGCGGCCGTGGCCGATCACCGGTCCGCCGATCGAGTTGCCGTTCTCGAACGTGTAGCCGAGGGCGAGCCGCGGATACGGGATCCTCCGGTCCGGATCGTCCTTGACGAACGCGGCGCCGTCCTCGCAGACGATCTCGTTCGGCTCGACGTCGAGCGCCCGGGCCGCGACGTCGCGGATCTGGCGGAGGCAGTCGGCGGAGGCCTCGATGACGGCGTTTCCGCCCATGTAGGCGAAGCGGCTCGCCACCGTCTGCCAGTCGTACGGCGAGAAGGCGGTGTCGCAGTCCCACGTGACGTGGACCTTGTCGATCGGGAGCTTCAGCTCCTCGGCGGCGACCTGCCTCAGGACCGTGTACGTCCCCTGGCCGTAGTCGACGCCGGAGACGAGCACGTCGGCCGCCCCGTCCTCGTCGAGCTTGATCACCGCGGCGCACGACGTGTAGGTCGGCATCGCCGGCGCCTTGTGGAGCATCGCGATCCCCTTGCCGCGGGCCTTGTGCGGCTCGGAAGGCGGCTCGCTCGGCCTCCCCCAACCGATCGCCTTCGCGACGGCGTCGAGGCACTCGACCGGGCTGCCGTGTCCCGCGGTGAACGGTTCACCGGTGATCGTCGTCTCGCCCTCGCGAAGGAGGTTGACCCGCCGAAACTGGGCGGGATCCATTCCGAGCTTCCGGGCCGTCATGTCGATCGCCCGCTCGATCCCCCACAGGACCTCGAGGTGCCCGAACCCGCGGTAGGCGGTGCCGAAGACCTTGTTCGTGTAGACGACGTAGGAGTCGATCCAGCAGTTCGGAATGACGTACGGCCCGGCACCGGAGTAGGCGGCCGCGCGGCCGATGTTGACCCCGTAGTCGGCGTACGCGCCGGCGTCCCAGACGTAGGTCGCCTTCAGGGCGACGATCCGCCCGTCGCTGTCCGCGCCGATCTCGACGGTCGAATGGAGGCCCTGCCGCGAAGGGAGGGTGTTGAACTCCTCCTCGCGCGTGGCGACGATCTTGACCGGACGTCCGCCCGCAGCCCGCGAAAGCACGTAGGCGAGCGGTTCCAGGTGGAGCCCCGCCTTCCCACCGAAGCCGCCGCCGACGTACGGGACGTGGACGCGGAGGTTCGCGTGCGGGAGGCCGAAGCAGACGCTCATCAGGTGGCGGACGGTGTACGGCGACTGGCTCGACGACCAGATCTCGGCGCGGTCGCCCGGGAGGGCCTGGCCGATCGTCGCGTGGGTCTCCATCGGGACGTGCTGGACCGGCGGGTTGTAGAACTCGGCGGTCAGCGCCACGTCGGCCGAGGCGAACGCGACGTCGACGTCGCCCTTCCTCACCTTCTGATGATGGGCGATGTTCGTCCCCGACTTGGGGAAGAAGACGCCCTCCATGTGCGCGTAGGTGCCCAGGTCGGGGTGGACGAGCGGCGAGCCTTCCTTCAGACCGTCGCGAGGGTCGAGGACGGGCTCGAGCGGCTCGTACTCGACCTCGACGAGGCGGCAGGCCTCGCGCGCGGCGTCGAGCGTGTCCGCTGCCACGGCGACGACCGGCTCGCCCTGGTACCGGACGACCTCGCGGGCGAGGATCCGCTTGTCCTGCAGGTAGAGGCCGAGGCGGTAGTCGAGCGTGTCGCCGGTGAGGACCGCGCGGACGCCGGGGAGCGCTTTTGCGGCCGACGTGTCGATCTTCAGGATCCTCGCCGACGCGTGCGGTGAGGTCAGGACGGCGGCGTGAAGCATCCCGGGCAGGGCGAGATCGTGGGTGTACCGCGCCGCGCCGGTCACCTTGTCGATCGCGTCGTCGCGCGCGACCGGCTTGCCGACGTAGCGAAGCTCATCCGGCACGGGCGTCACCTCCGTTCGAGCGCTCGGCCGCTCGGTCATCCTCCACGGGAAGCCGTCTGTCCTCTCCGGCTTCCCGTCCGTGCTGGTCGGCTGCAAGCCGAACAGCACGAAGAATCGCCTCGTACCCGGTGCACCGGCAGAGGTTCCCGGCGATCGCCTCGACGATCTCGTCGTCCGTCGGGTTCGGACTCCGCTCGAGGAGCGCGCGGGCGGACAGGATCATCCCCGGGGTGCAGAAGCCGCACTGGACGGCGCCGGCGTCGATGAACGCCTTCTGGAGGTCGGACAGCTCGCCGTCGCGCGCCTCGCCCTCGATGGTCCGGACGTCGCGCCCGTCCGCTTCGACGGCGAGGACGAGGCAGGCGGTGACCGGCGCCCCGTCGAGGAGGACCGTGCAGGCGCCGCACTCGCCGATCCCGCAGCCTTCCTTGGCCCCCGTGAGGTGCAGCCGCTCGCGCAGGAGCTCGAGCAGGGTCATCGCCGCGGGGACCGTCGCCCGCTCGATCCGTCCGTTCACGGTCAGCCGGATCTCATGCATCAAGACCGCCTCCCTCCGCGGAGAAGCCGGTCGACGAGGCGTCGGAGGAGAACGGGAAGGACGGCGCGTCGATAGGCGGCCGACGCGCGGACGTCGGAGATCGGCGACACGGCGGCCTCGGCGAGCTCGATCGCGCGGCCGGCGACGGCGTCGACCGAGCCGCTCGCGTCGATCGGCTCGAGGAGGACCGGGGTCGGCGCGCAGCTGCCGACGGCGACCCTCAGCGTCCCGGCGTCCGGCGCGTACGATCCGGCGACGTTGACCACGGCGAGGTCGTGTCCGCGGATCCGCTGCTGCTTGAGAAACGCGGTCCGCGTTCCGCTCTCGGGGGCGGGAATCCGAACGTCGGTCACGATCTCCTCGGAGGTCAAGCAGGTCCGCTTGACGCCGGTGAACAGCTTCGAGACCGGGACGGTGCGGGTCCCGCTCGGCCCGGCGACGGTCAGACGTGCGTCGACCGTCATCAGCACCGGCGCCGAGTCGGCGGCCGGCGAGGCGTTACACAGGTTCCCGGCGAGCGTCGCCCGATTGCGAAGCTGGTAGGTGCCGATCGAGAGGGCCGATTCGGCGAGCGCGGGAAACGCGTCCCGGATCGCCCGGTGCTCGGCGACCCGGTTCAGCGGGACCGCCGCACCGATGACCCGTTCCGGCCCGTCGACGTCGAGGACGGCGAGCTCGTCGACCGACTTGACGTCGACGAGGAGCCTCGGCGAGCGAAGCCCGTTTCGGATCTCGACCAGGAGGTCCGTTCCGCCGGCGAGGACCGCGGCGTCGTCGCTCTCGGCGAGGAGGCGGCAGGCCTCGTCGATCGAACGGGCACGAACGTAGTCGAACGCTCCGAGCACGACTCGCTCCTTTCCCACCAACCTATTGAAAGGCGAAAAGACGGGCTGAATTAGCCTCGTCACGGTTCCATGATAGACAACGGGCCGGGATTTGCCAAGTCGCCTGACAGGTTGCGGACCGGGGCGTTGCGCCGCTCTCGGGCCGCGCGATCCGCCGCCGGGAATCCCGGGCTTGATTC
>Ga0315545_1000029_pt1 | contig 131151 bp, 136 predicted proteins | sample SalMarSW160210MG_FD_203096 | JGI IMG/M metagenome (GOLD analysis project Ga0315545, IMG submission 203096) | Salt marsh sediment microbial communities from the Plum Island Ecosystem LTER, Massachusetts, United States - Salt Marsh Sediment SW1602-10 ... | reverse complement strand
CAAGGAAGCCAAAGAGGCTGAGGAGAAAGAGAAACGGGGAGCCAAGGAAGCCAAAGAGGCTGAGGAGAAAGAGAAACGGGGAGCCAAGGAAGCCAAAGAGGCTGAGGAGAAAGAGAAACGGGGAGCCGAGGAAGCTAAAGAGGCTGGGGAGAAAGCAGAGCGAGAAGCCAGGGAAGCTGAGGAGGCTAAGAAAGCTAAGGAAGCCAAACGAGCTGAGGAGAAGGTTGAAAAAGAAGCTGAGCCGGCAGTAGGCGCTGCGCTTTATAAGGGAATAGTGGAACTGACGATAGTGTCGCCAATAGGTTTAGGCCAGCTGGAGAATTTGGAGGAATATTTACGCCAGGTTGAAAATCTGCGTCTGGTATTAGTTGGGGGTTCGGTGGAGAAAGGCAGCAGAATTGTTGTATCCGCAGAGAAGCCTATCCCTTTACTTTATATCCTGGAAGAAATGCCAGCCGTAGAACAGGTGATTAAGAAAGGCAAAGAAATTCAGCTCACGCTGAAAGAAAAATAACTATATCTAAGGGATATCTTCAGACTAGCATAATTTTTTATTTAGCTCTTCTTCTTCGCACCCAGAAGCCAAGGATACCGAGTAGTAATACGCCTAGCGCGGAAAAGATATACCAAGCCCAATCTGGCATTGAAGTCCAGCCAACGCCAACGTGGAATGATATTGGATATGTCCACTCACTCTCATTGAAGGCACTATCTACTGCCTTTACCCTCCAGTAGTAGGGGGCTTCCTTTTCGGTTGGCTCTAGCTTCTCCTCTTCAGCCACAGTATATTCCGAACCGGACAAGCCTTCCCTCTCCAGCACTATGGTAGTGAAATCGGCATCAGAGGCAACCTGAAGGGTATAGCTCACACCACTGGGGTCGGTAACATCTTCCCAGTCAAAGTATGCCTCTGCCGCAGCTGTGCCGGTGACTTCTGGTTGCAGCGGCACTGGCGTTGGTGGTGCCTGTGATTCCATAGTGAAGGTGGATGTTGCCGTGCTGGTGTCATCAGTGACGGTTATAGTATAGCTTCCAGCTATACTGGGCGGGACAGTAAAGTCCACCGAGAAACGTCCGTCATCATCAGCGGAGACTGTAGCTACAGGGATGGTTTCATCATTATTGCTGTAGGTGATGGTAACCGTAGCGTTGGCTATGAAACCAGCGCCACTGATGACAAGCTCCATGCCAACATGACCGGGCGAGGTCGGGCTGGTGGTTGGGCTTAAACTAATGCCACCCCAAATAGTCAATTGAGCTTTAGCCCTATGGCGGCTATCATCACGAGCTTCTATTTCCCTGGTGCCATAGCTGCCATGGAAAGGCACGAGGAAGCTACCATCGAAGCTACCGTAGTGATTGGTATTTATGGTCACCGGTATAGTGGTAACCTTAGCGTCATCAAGGATGATGGTTATAATCTCCCTCTTCCCAAAGCCGGTGCCGCTGAACTGCACCAGTTCACCTGCTGCCTGGCTGGTTGGGTCTATGGTTATTTGGGGTTCCACGCTGAACTCAGCCTCGGGCTTATTGCCAGATTCGTCAATGACGGTTATGGTATGGCTGCCAGCACTGCTCTCTGGGATAATAATGGCGCAGGTAAATTTGCCATCGCCATCGGTTTGGCTATCACCACTTGCTATGTCAATCTCTTCCATATCATATTGAATGGTGATTTTTTGGCTACTGCGAAGACCTTCACCGCTAATCTCGACCTCGGTGCCTACCGTGCCCTCATCAAGGTCTAGCTCAATTCCACCGTCAATTACGGTAAATCCAGTAACAGCTACTATGCATTTGCTGGGGATATAAGTGGCATAAATATAATAGTCACCACCATGCACATCTTCCCTATGTTCGCCTTCGCTGAGTTCATCAGGTACATAGAATATGTAGGTAAGGGAGAAACCGCCATCGGGATTGATATTAACTCTGGCTACTTGTTCGTAGGCAGTGACTTCGACGTCGATATAATCACCCCTTTCGGCTATATCACTGGAGAAATAGATAAAGACTAGCTGATTGGCATTGAAATCGCTGCCCTCGATTTCAATCCGGTCGCCGATTTCGCCCTCGTCGGGGTAGAGAATAATAGACGCACCGGCGGCGTTGGCGAGGGCAGTCGATGCCGGTATCAGCAGGGCAAGGATAATGCTTAATGCCAGGATGTGGCAAATTTTACTATATCTCATTCTGTTTTACTTAGAGGCTTTTTACCTCGTAAAATTTATTTGGTAATTATCCCTTGACAACACGTATATTCTGTGATATAATACGTGTAGAAAGGGGATAAGGAAATGAGGAAATACACTGTAAAAGACTTTGATACCGAGTTCCCGAATGACGATGTTTGCTTGGAGTGGATTAAAAACCATCGCTACCCCGACGGCATACATTGCCCTATATGCGACAGGGTGACGAAGCACCATAGGATTAAGACTCGCCCTTGCTACAAGTGCGACAACTGCGGGCACGAAGTCTATCCCACCGCCGGCACTATCTTCCACAAGTCGGCTACACCTCTCAGAGTTTGGTTTCAGGCAATCTACCAGATGGCTTCCACTCGATGCGGTATATCCGCCAAGCAAATCCAGAGGGAGTCGGGTGTCACCTACAAGACGGCTTGGCGTATGTTCAAGCAAATCAGGAAGCTCTTTGAGCAGGACTTCCCCATGTTCACTGGTGAGGTTGAGGCTGACGAAACTTATATCGGCGGTAAGAGGCAGGGGAAACGTGGGCGTGGTGCAGAGGGTAAGAGCAAGGTCATAGGCATTGTCCAGAGGGAAGGTAGAGTGACGGCAAGTGTTATCCCCGATGTTAAAAGGCACTCCATTGTCCCCTATGTGTTCAAACAGGTTGACAGGAGCGCAATCCTCTACACCGACGAGTTCCCCAGTTATAACACTATGGCAAGGCTGGGTTTCACCCACCTTAGAGTTCGCCACCACGACAGGGAATATGCTCGTGGGCGCATCCATACCAACAGCATTGAGGGGTTCTGGTCGCTGGTGAAGCGTGGCATCTCTGGCGTTTATCATTCCGTTAGTCCTCAATATCTCCAGTCTTACATTAACGAGTATTCGTTCCGTTACAACCACCGCAAGGATGAGCAGCCGATGTTCAAGGTTGTTTTGGCTCAGATTCAGCCTCAGCATCCTTTGCCCGATTTGCCGACAGATATTCTATAGGCATTTCGGCAATATGTTCTATCAGTGCTTCAGGAACTACTACCATTTTCATAGGGCAATCATCATTCGCACAGGCATATCCTTGGTAGCCACCCCATATCAAGCCGAACCACCTAGTGCGAACTGGCACTACTGTTTTCTGTCCACACACGACACACGGGTAACAAAGAAAATCTTTTGCCTTTACAATAAGACTAACCTTTCCGTTGACAGCTTTTGAAGTAATTTGCTCCCATAAAGCGGTTTTTTGCGTGTCAATTATTTGTGCCTGAGTCCATGCCCATCTCTTAACCGCTTCTGGGTCTTTCCATACATCGTGACGGTAAATGACTACAGGGAGGATGGGAATAGGCCAATGCCATTTCTGCGGAGTTTTTATCTCGCATAATTTCTCGCCAGCCTTGTCGCTATAAATTACGACCTTTTCGCTACTGCCACTAAACCAAGGCATATTATGCTAATCCCTTACGCTTTTGCTATGTTTTGGGTTTTTCCTTCTTAATTGGCTGAGAGGCTTTGTCAAGTATGCTATGGAATTGCTCCTTAGAAATCCCATATCCCTTACCCCTAGACCGGATAGGAGGCAAATATCTGGTTATAGTCATTTTGATGGGCGGGGATTTGCCTTCTCTTTGTGGTATTGTTCGCTTTATTACTTCCACTTTCATATCTTGCTCACCTCCCATTGTTCCATTGTTCCGCCCATTCCTCAGTAGTGGAGTCATCTTCGGGGTTCCAAGTTACCTGCTTTGGTGCTATAACCCAAAGCGGCACGACCTGTTTTTGCTCTTGGTTTATTAGGATAGACAACTCGTAGTAGTGCGGTTCTTTTATCACCACATTGCGGAACTCATATTTTTCAAACCACCTGTAAGGCGTATCAATCACTTCGGATAAAGTTAACACCTCATCTTGTGAAAATATCGGTGAGGCATCTATATCTACTATTGTCAGCGTCAGCTTGAATGTCTTGTTGGACTCCGAAGGATAGGCTTGATATGCAACTATTGCCTGTAAGTCAACAATAAATGGGAAGTCGCTTCTTTTGGGCTTCCATATATTCTCGTAGATTCCTAGAATGTCAACAGAGCCTTGTTTTTCATCAAGACGAATTTGTTTCGCCCAAGCTCCCCATAGGACATCCATCCACTTCTTGCCTCTAGGATTTACTTCAAACATAGTATACCACCTCTAGCCTATATGTAAATACGAGAGCTATTTAGCCGGCTTACTTCTTTTCTTTACCCTTTTTGCTACTGCTGGTTTGTTTTGTCGCTCCATCAATCTTTCAATTTTTGTGCCTAGTTCTTGTATTGAGTTTATGATTCGCTCAGTATTCTCCCTTATATCTTTTCTCACCGGGTCTTCTGTAATTTGATGCCGCAAACAATACACTGCTAAACAAACCGTAAATAACATCCCTAACACGCCTATTACTGCTACTGCAATCATAAACCCAAACATTACACAACCCCCACCACTAGTTTCGTATACTGCATATAAAGCGAGGGCAATAGCAATAAGTGATAAGAATACTGTGGAAGCCACAGCCACAAGTCCCCAACGGAGATTGGGGGAATCAAGATAGAACCCCTTCTTTTCCAAGAGACTAACAATATGCCCCATATATTGGTCAAACTTATTAGTTTTTCGTGGCATATTATAATTCTCCTAGCCTTATTGCCAAGAGTATAAAATAGCATGGTAGGCAAAATCAATTGACTTAAGACATTCGCTATCCTACAATAATCCTTACAATGGCTGAGGGATTTCCACCGAGTTGCAAACTTACGCCACAGTTGAAGGAGAAGGTGTTGTCTACAAAACCCTCCCGTCGCCGTTATGGAACTTGCAAGTGGTGCTGTATGTTGAGCATAACAAAGCCTTACCGTGACATATGCTTTCATGCCAAAACGGTGGTCACTTAGGCAAGGCGGGAACTTACGTGTAGCTAAGGTATACTTACCATTTATTTTAATAATAGGCTTCAATGTGCTTCCTGTCAATCGCTGGCTTCCATACTTGAGGGGTGAGGAATATCACCAACATTAAGCGGGGAATAATTAGCCGGCAGAGAGAGATATCTGGAAAGCGAGGGGGATAGAGCGGAGGGTTGGAGCAGGACGAATAGTTAAGTTTGCTTGGTTACTACAGGCGAGCCCTTTTTAAATTATCTAATCGTTTATATTTTATGGCTTCTTTGAGAATCGTTAGTGATACCTGTTCTGCCATCTTGGTCAGTCTGACTACATCGTCTAGGTAATCCTGCCTGGAGGTGTGTACTTTGGTTCCTAAATATACCTCAGCAATATCGTAGTTCTTCATGGCAGCCTCTATTAACAACCACATATCTATGCCCCAGCCATCGGGCCAGTCTCGGTTCCTGAATAGGGTCTTGAAGAGCTCAGCAGTGCCACATATTTCGCCGGTAAGAGGTTGATTAAAATGGGCAATCTCAGGGAAGAAGGTCCAGGACAGCGGCTTAGCCACCAGCTTGGTAACGGCACCGTCATAATTGGCTCTCTGGTAATAACCGCGGGACATATCGCAGGTTTTTTCAATCACGGGCTCGGCAAGCAGGTCGACCCATTCCGGCGTCAGATTGACGATATCAGCATCCAGAAACATGATGTAATCTACCCCTCGGCTAAAAGCCTCCTTCAGGCCGTCTTTTATGGCTACACCTTTAGCCGGGAAGATACCTCGGCTCTGCTTTATCACTATGGCACCAGCACTCTTAGCCTCTGCCCCGGTTTTATCTGATGAGTTACCGTCAACCACCAGTATCTCTGGCTCGTACTTACTTTTTTTAGCGGTTTCAACGCACTGGGCTATAGTTTTGCTCTCATTTCTAGCCGGAAAGATGACAAATAGCTTCATTTTGACACCCCTGCATTATATAACGGTCACAAGACTAGCCTACCTTGTTCATTTACTAGTTCATCAGGCGGCACACCGAGTGCCTGGGCTAATTTCCTGACCGTGCTCGGTCTCAATTTAGTCTGTCCGCATTCCGCCCGATAAATCGTACTTGCGTCAACGTGGGACTGTTGAGCAAGGTCCTTTCGGGATAAAACTCTGGTTTCTCTGATTCGTTTTAGATGTCCGTTCATCAATTTACCAGGCAAATTTTTGATATTATATCATTGATGCATTAAATATGCAATAGTTATGCATTAAATATGCATTAAAAATGTATAAAAAATGTGTAAAAAAACATCTTGCTTACCAATGAGCAAGTTACTGAGCGGTTAAACATGCCTTATAATTACGGGCAGATAAAAATTAGTGGCTGGAATAGCGCCCTTAACTTTTAAAGCGAGTCCAAATCATGCTATACTTACATACCAAAAATGGTTGAGCAAGGAGGTAACTAATTCATGCCAGACTATGCGGCTTTAAAGAAAAAGGTAGACGAACTGGCAGAAAGAGAGTGGGATGTGGCGGCGATTGAGGCTAGAATTAAAAAGCTGGCTAAAGAGGGGATTCCCAAGAAGAAACTCGATCCGAAAGAGCTGCTGGCTCACAAGGAAGAAATCCTCAATCGCGTTCAACTGCGGGCTGAGGAAAATAACTTTGTTCTCAGGAATTGTGCTCAGGCCACGGCGCTTACACTGATGGAAGAATTCGGTCTGGGCAATATGGAGATCATTAGGGCCTTGACCCCATTTCCCGGTATCGGCGGTACCGGCGAGATATGTGGGGGTATAACCGGGAGCCTGATTACCTTTGGGCTCTTTTTCGGCAGTGATAACCCGCTGGATTATGAGGCGAAGGGCAAGACTATACAGACTGCCCAGAAGTTTATGGCCCTTTTCGAAAAGGCACTAGGTCATAGGCATTGCGCTGACATCATAGAGACGGTGACAATTGGATATAGACTAAATCCCGGGGAAAGCGAAGAGGCTATGATGACCTTCGCTAAGGAGAAGGGTTTTGAGAAGTGTGGCCTGGTTCCGGGAATAGGTGTCAGGCTTGCCGCTGAGCTTATTATTGATAGCATGAAGTGATGCCGTGGGCATTTCACGTCTCGCCCCTTCAAGAAGCAGGTGCAACACTTAGGATAATGTCATATCCGTAGCAATGGGACGGGGTATAAAAACGCCTGGACGAAAGTCCGGGATTTTTTTATGGAAAACACCTCTATGGATTTGGACTTATGACCTTTGATGGCTAATAATATTGACAGTTGTCCACGTTTTGTGTATAATGCTATGTATTATAAAACCTAAAGGCTTGCCTAAAGTGTTAGGACAAGGTATAGCAAGGAAAGTAGTTGTTACTGGTGGAGCGGGTTTCATTGGCTCGCATCTTGCTGAAGAGCTAGTAAATCGAGGTTATCATGTTGTTATCCTCGATGACCTATCTACGGGGAAGAGGGAAAATATAGAAGCATTACTGAAGGGAGAAGATGTTAAGTTTATCCAAGGCAGCATTACTGACCTTCGCCTGCTCCAGGGGCTTTTTCAGAATGTTGATTATGTCTTCCATCAGGCAGCTATCCCCAGCGTTCCCCGAAGCATAGAGAACCCTACTACTTCCCACGAAGCAAACATAACCGGAACTCTGAACGTGCTTTTAGCAGCCAGGGATAACGGTGTTGGGAAGGTAATCTATGCCTCATCGTGTGCTATCTATGGCAATACACAAACCCTGCCGATAAGGGAAGACGCGCCTCCCCATCCCCTGTCCCCCTACGCCGTCACCAAACTTGCCGGGGAATACTACTGCCAGGTCTTTCACCAGGTCTATGGACTCCCCACCGTTTGCCTCAGATATTTCAATGTCTATGGTCCGAGGCAGGACCCCGATTCCCAGTATGCCGCCGTCATCCCCCGGTTTATTAGCCGGGCTTTAAAAGGCGAGCCACCAATCATCTATGGCGATGGCGAGCAGACCCGGGACTTCACCTTTGTTAAAGATGTTGTTGAAGCAAATATTTTAATGGCTGAAAGCGAGGCTACGGGTATTTTCAACTTTGCCAGTGGCGAAAGCGTATCAATAAACCGATTGGCTGAGGTCATCATCGAATTTAGTGGGAATGCTCTTGGGCCAACTCATGAAGCCCCGAGACCGGGGGACATAAGACACAGCTTAGCCGATATTTCCCGAGCTAAGTCTTTTGGCTATGGTCTTAAGTGGAGTTTAGAGGAAGGGCTTAAAGAAACTGTAAGAGTTTTTGGGCAATGATGGAGCCGGAAGAGAAGATCAGGAATAAAACTGCCAAAGTGGGCGTTATCGGCCTTGGTTATGTTGGGCTTCCTTTAGCGCTAGCTTTCGCAGAAGCAGGTTTCAAGGTGTTGGGATTTGACCTGCAGCAAAAGAGAGCGGATTTGGTCAATCAGGGGAAATCTTATATTGCTGGTGTTTCCGAAGATAATCTTTCATTTGTAGTGTCCAGAAAGTTTCTCGAGGCAACCACAAGCCAAGACAGGCTTGGTGAGGTAGATACTATCTGTATTTGCGTTCCTACCCCACTAACCAAGACCAAGGAGCCAGACTTATCCTATGTGATTCGTGAATCAGAGGAAATATCAGAGCGCCTTAAACCGGGGCAGCTAGTAATTTTGGAAAGCACTACCTATCCTGGCACCACAAGGGAAATAGTTTTGCCTGTATTAGAGCGCTCGGGACTTAAGGCAGGCTCAGATTTCTACCTTGCTTTTTCTCCAGAGCGGGTTGATCCTGGAAACAGGAAATATGCCGTTAAGAATACCCCGAAACTAGTTGGTGGCATAAATCAGGAGTCCACCAGGCTCGCCGAGCTTGTCTACAAGCAAGTAGCGGATGTGGTGGTTCCTGTCTCCTGCCCCGAGGTAGCTGAGATGACAAAAGTATTTGAAAATGTCTTCCGTGGTGTAAACATCGCCCTGGTCAATGAGCTTGCCCAGCTTTGTGAGAGGATAGGCATCAGCGTGTGGGAAGTTATAGATGCTGCTTCCACCAAACCTTTCGGCTACATGCCTTTCTATCCCGGACCCGGAGTAGGCGGACATTGCATTCCCCTTGACCCTTATTACCTGGCTAATAAAGCCAGGGAGCTTGACTTTCATACCAGATTTATTGAACTTGCTGCTGAAATCAATGAGCGGATGCCTTACTATGTGGTTTCACGCATTATGGAAGCCCTAAACACTCAAGGGAAGAGCTTAAATGGTGCTGCTGTGCTGGTGCTGGGGGTGGCTTACAAGAAAGATGTGGAAGATATTAGAGAATCCCCTTCCTTAAAGCTGATTCGACTGCTCCAGGAAAGGGGAGCCAAGGTGAGCTATAATGACCCCTATATACCACAGATTGGGCTAGCCCAAGATAACTTAACTTCAGTAGACCTCGCTGAAGAGGAACTATCCTCGGTGGATTGTGTTGTAATAGCTACCAACCATTCCTGCTACGATGTAGAACAACTAGTATCCTCCTCTAAGCTGCTGTTTGATGTTAGGGGAGTAACCAGGGGATTAAACCGGGCCAATATTGTTAGGTTAGGAGAATGAGGAACGTAAAGAGGAATATAGCCGTCGTTGGCTGCGGCTACTGGGGGAAAAATCTGGTGCGGAACTTCGCTGAACTCGAAGCTCTTCACACTATCTGCGATGCTGACCCACAGAAGCTTAAAAACTTCAAGTCTGCTTACCCCTGGGCAAATATGGAGACTGACTATCTGCGAATGCTGCAAAACGAGGGAATAGAAGGAGTTGTTATTTCTACTCCGGCCGTCCTTCATTATGAGATGGCAAGGCAGGCCCTCCTTGCGGGCAAGGATGTCTTTGTCGAAAAACCATTCACTACAAATAGCAAAGATGCTCAGGAACTGGTCAAGATTTCTCAGAAGCAGCGGCGAGTCCTTATGGTTGGACATCTTCTCCTCTATCATCCGGCAGTTCAAATGCTGAAGGAGATCATCAAATCTGGTGAACTCGGCGAGATTTACTACCTCTATTCCACAAGAGTAAATCTGGGGCAGATACGGCAAGATGAAAACGCACTATGGCGTCTTGTTCCTCATGATATTGCCGTGTTTGTTTACTTGCTTGAGGAGTCTCCGGTAGTTATTTCAGCCCAAGGCGCCCCCTACCTTCAACCTAATTTTGTAGATGTGGTGTTTGTTACATTAAAATTTGGAGGAGTATTAGCTCATGTTCACGCTAGCTGGCTTGACCCTCATAAAATACGGCAGCTCACTGTGGTTGGAAGCCAGAAGATGGCGGTATTCGATGATATGGAACCAGAATACAAATTGCGGATATATAACAAGGGAGTGATGAGTAGTACCCTCTTGACAAGGTCAGGAGAAGCTACCTTTCCTCGATTGGCTCTTACTGAGCCGCTCCTGCTTGAGTGCCAAGAGTTTGTCAGGTGCATAGGAGAGCGCTGCCAGCCATTATCGGATGCCAAGCTGGGGCTTAAGGTGGTGAAAGCTTTGGAAGCAGCTCACCTATCAATGCAAAACGAAGGACAACAAATTTCAATATCGGAGGCTTAAATGGGAACTCATATCGCAGAAACTGCCAACGTAGGTAAAAACTGTACTCTAGGGCACAACGTGGTAATTTTAGACAATGCCCAGATTGGAGATAATGTTTACATCGGGCATAACGTCGTTATTCATGAAGGAACCAAAATCGGGGACGGTACTTTTGTGGACGATGGCTCTATTTTGGGTAGAATGCCGAGGTCAGGCACGCTTAGTCGAAGCAAGGCAAGTAAAGAGCTACTACCCTTGCAGATAGGTAACAACTGTACCATAAGCGCCCACGTCATTCTTTACAGAGGAACGAAGATAGGTAACGAAGTAATGATCGGGGACTTTGTCTCTATTAGAGAGCATAACGTCATCGGGGATAAAACCATCATTGGAAGGTTGATTTCTATGGAACCCCGGACAGTGATTGGACAACGTGTAAGAACTGCAGCCGTCACTCACCTCACCAGTGATATGATAATAGAGGATGACGCATTCATAGGCTCTCATATTAGCACGACTAATGATAATCAAATGGGCAGAGGAATTGCAGGGGTTTACAAAGGCCCTCATATCAAGAGAGGAGCCAGGGTTGGCTCAAACGCAACTCTCCTGCCCGGCGTAGTTATCGGAGAAGAGGCACTGGTAGCCGCTGGAGCAGTGGTAACGCATGATGTACCCGATAGAAAAGTAGTCATGGGTGTACCAGCCAAAGTAGTGCGAGATGTCCCAGAAGATCAGCTCCTTCCTTCAAAGGAGACTCATTGAATATCCCTGTAGTTGACCTCAAAGCTCAATATGATTCACTAAAGGATGAGATTGATGCCGCCATTTACAAAGTCATCGAGCAGGGGCAGTTTATCCTTGGTCCTGAGGTTAAAACCTTTGAGAGGGAAATAGCATCATATTGCGGCACCAAGCTTGCCGTAGGGGTTGCTTCGGGCACTGATGCCCTGCACCTTGCCCTCCTCGCCTGCGGCATAAAGCCCGGTGACGAGGTGATAACCACTCCCTTCACCTTTATTGCTACTGCTGAAGCCATAACGCGGTGCGGTGCTATACCCATATTTTCAGACATTGACCCAAGAACCTATAACTTAGACCCGGCACAAATTGAGAAAAAAATTACCCCTAGAACTAAAGCCATAATCCCCGTCCACCTTTACGGACAGCCAGCAAATATGGAGCCTATTCTGGAACTTGCCAAGAAATATAACCTTAAAGTCATCGAGGACTGTGCTCAGGCGCTGGGAGCAGAATATAAAGGTAAGAAGGTCGGTTCTTTGGGTGATGCGGGCTGTCTTAGCTTCTTTCCCAGTAAGGTCCTCGGTGCCTATGGGGATGGCGGCATGATAGTGACCAGCGAAACCAAGATTGCTGATACTGCTGATTTGCTTCGCAAACATGGTGCCAGGAGCAGCTACTACTACCTGATGCACGGCTTCAACAGCCGCCTCGATTCCATTCAAGCAGCTATATTAAGAGTGAAGCTCAAGTACCTGGATGAGTGGAATGAACTGCGTCGGGATAAGGCAAGACTATATGCCCAAATGCTAAGCCAGATGGGGAATATTGAGCCACCTTATGTGGAGAAGGACGGTCTATCATCATTCAACTATTATACTATTCGTCTGAGAAACCGGCGTATAGACCGGAATGAACTAAGAAAATACCTAGCATCAAAGGGTATCCAGACTTCGGTTTACTACCCTTTATCTCTGCATCTCCAGGAGGTATACAAATCCTTGGGTTACAAAGCTGGCGACTTCCCGGCAAGTGAGCTAGCGCAGGAACAAGTCCTTTCCCTACCTATGTATCCTGAGCTAAGTGAGAAGCAGATTGAGGAAATAGCCGTAGCCATCAGGAGGTTCTATCGAGGATAGAGCTTGCTAAAACCGGGAGCGGGAGCACCCAGACGAGGCACATAATGAGAATTTGCTATATTGCCGGTATTGGCAGTCTACATACCCAGAGGTGGGTGAGGTACTTTGCTAACCAGGGCCACGATGTGCATGTGATTACCCTGGGCTCATCTGAGGTTAATACTATCAAAGATGTAAGGCTACATGAACTCAAGAGTATTCGTCCCCAAATACGATTTATATCCTATGGGGCGAACCTGCTATTCTATGCCATACAGGTCAGGAAGTTGCTACGGGAGATTAAACCAGATATCATCCACACCCATTACATTACGTTCTGGGGTTTTCTAGGGATGTTGAGCGGATTTCATCCTTTTGTGCTGACTGCCTGGGGGTCGGATGTGTTGATTGACCCGAAACATAATCCTATATGGAGAATTCTTACCAAGTACACCTTAGCTAGAGCGGACTCAATAACTTGTGATGGGAATAACCTGAGGAAAGCGTTAACAGAATTAGGGGCTGAGCCCCAAAAGATTTATCGCGTTCTCTGGGGAGTTGATACGGGGAACTTTAACCCGGAACAAAGGAGTGAAAAGATAAGGGAGGACTTAGGAGTATCCAGCTCACCTATGATAATAAGTTCAAAAAATCTCAGGCTGGTATATGATATTGAATCGCTGGTCAAATCTATACCCTTGGTGCTTAAAAAAGTCCCAGAGGCGGAATTTGTGATCGCAGGAAGCGGCCCTCAAGAAGCAGAGCTGAAGCAATTAGCCGAGTCCCTGAGTGTTTCTGATAACGTTAAATTTATAGGCTCTATTCCAAGCGATGAGTACCCAAAATATTTAGCATCAGCAGACATTTATGTTTGTACTTCGCTATCAGATGGTGGACTCGCCATCAGCACCAAGGAAGCGATGTCTTGTGAACTGCCGGTGGTAATCACCAATTTAGAGGTAAATGCAGAGTGGATACAAAATGGGGAAAATGGATTTCTTGTCCCGCCAAAGGACCCAAAAACTTTAGCCGAGAAGATTCTTCATTTGAGTGAACACGAAGATGTTAGGATGAGGTTTGGAAAAGCGGGCAGAAAACTGGTTAAAGAGAGGTTTGAATATAACAAGGAGATGCAAAAGGTAGAAAAGCTTTATAGACAATTAATAAGAACGCATAAGAAATAAAAATGATGATAACTCAATATTTATGTGATGGAAGAAGCGTAACATGAACATACTGGTTACAGGCGCAACAGGGTTTATTGGTTCACACTTGTGCAAAGGTTTAATCCAAAAAGGGCATACTGTCTTCGGATTATCCCGGGCAACCAGCATCCGGAATATTAAACCATTGTTGAACCAGAGAGAATTTCATTTGAAAAAAGGGGATATTCGGGATCCCGAGTTCTTCCTTGAGATGATAAAAGTCAATAAGATAAAGTTAATTTTTCATTTAGCGGCGCAACTCCCATGTGACGAAGCTCTTAATAACCCCTTTTTGTATTTTGATACTAATGCGAGAGGGACATTAAACTTGTTAAACGCAGCCTGTCAAAATGGCGTGCAGAAATTTATATATACCTCTAGTTTAAGTGTGTATTCTGAGCCTCCCGAGTATTTACCCGTGGATGAGAAGCACCCAGTGCAACCATCTACAATTTATGGCGTGAGCAAGTTAGAGGGCGAGCTTTACTGCAATGTATATTCCAAAGTAATGAATGTAGTTGTGCTCCGCTATGGAGGGGCTTATGGGAAAGGGCAGCGGAAGCATAATGCAATACCCACATTTATCAGCCAGGCATTAAACAACATGCCTATTACAATATATGGCGATGGCACGCAAACAAGCGATTTCGTGCACGTTGAAGATGTTGTTCAAGGGACTCTTCTAGCAGCAGAGAGGGGCAAGACAGGAGTCTATAATATTGGTAGCGGGGAAGAAATGAGTGTAAGAGGTTTAGCCAGGCGGATCATTGATTTCACCAAGTCGGAGTCAGAAATAGTTCTGGCAGATAAAGATACTGACAGACCCTTTAGATTTGTTCTGGATATAACAAAATCGCGAAAAGATTTTGGATATTCCCCTTATTCATTTGATGAAGGTTTATCCAGATATATATCAGAATTTAATGCGACGTCCTGTTAAGAAATTAGACATGTGAACCCTCAGATTACCTTACTTTGTGGAATATTAGCGTATTCGCTAATGACTTAAAAGTATTCCTGTCTTCTCTGGTAAGAAAACGATTCAGCACTAAAACCACATAAGCCAGCAAAATAACTCCACCGACTATGTAATGGCTTATAAAATTGGACCCGCCCCAAAATAATGCCACGGCAATAGCCGCCAGGCCTATTGCCTGGGCAAACCATCTGAAGTCGACCTTTAGCTTCAATACACGCGGTATTAATGCCAGGAAAATTATATTTCCAAGCAGCAAAGACGCTGTGGTAGCTATGGCTGCCCCCAGAATACCAAAGCGAGGTATGAGTAAAACATTCAATACGACGTTTGTGCCTACCGAGATAGCGTCAACCTTTAGAGCTAGCCCCGGTCTGCCTATGCCGCTAAAAGACCCGCCTATGGGTACAGCAGTGCTTCCTCTTATGACCCTGGCTATGAGCAAGACACATAACGGTAAAACGGCGGGCATAAACTCTTGCCCATATAGCCCGGTAACAATTTCCCGGGCAAAGAATCCGATTCCGAGTCCCATGGGTAGCAGAATGCAGGCAGAGTATTTCATACTTTTGTCAATTACTCTTTGCAAAGCGGCGCTATTATCTCGGGACCAATACTCTGAGGTCGCCGGGTAGGTTATCATTTGAACTGCCTGCGGTAATGATAGCAAAAGATTACCCAGACTAACGGCAATGCTGTAGTATCCAACATCTTTAGCCTTTAGGAAATATCCTATTAGTATGATGTCTGTGTAAGTGGCTATCACACTTAGTGCGTTTGCCCCGAACATCAGGCTGCCAAAGGAAACTAACCTTTTAGCATTCTGGGCATAGCCTGTGAAATTCAGGCGTAAGAGCCTTCTCGACATGTATAATCCTCCAATGCATCCCCCAATCATAGACAGGACTATACCGAATACGGCACCTTCAACACCAAACCCCAGGCTGGTGAAAGTAATAACAAATAGAATCATCAAGCCATTTTGCGAGATGATGAGGAAGGCGTAAGTTTTCATCTCCCTCAGGCCGTTTAGCGAGCCCAGCATGCTTTGAAACAAAGAAGTAAAGGGAAGCATAATGGCAAGGATTCTTAAAAGGTGAGCCAGTTGGGGCATGTTAAAAACACTGGCGAGCGCTCCGGAAAGGGCGTAAAGGAGAACGCCGGTGGCTATTCCGAAGATTAACAGGCTGGTAATGCCTGGGGTAATAATTTGTGACAATTTATCCTTGTCATTCTTATATTCGGCGACATATTTAGTCAGTGCCCCGGGAATTCCGAAAGCCGTAGCAAGTCCGGCAATCCCTAGGATAGTGATAACCATGCGATACAGACCCAGGTCGGCGGCTCCAAGCCATCGAGCCAGAACTATGCTAAGCAGAAAGCTAATGATTAGACTCGTTCCAGAGCCAACCAGCACCCAGCCAACATCAAAGGCGAATTTCTTTATCTGCTCCATATCAAAACTAGTTTATTCGGCTTTTGGAATTGCGTAGGTTTTCGTATTTCCATTACTGTATATTAGTGGCCACTCATCAAGCCCTTGCTCCTTCATATAATCCAGGATTAGCACATATGCCGACTCGTCCTTGCTATGTATTATTCGCTCTCGGTATTTCTCGTTCCACTCCGGGTGACGGAGATAGTAGTTCCTTTCCACGAATATCTCGTTACTTCCTTGTGTCATCTCCATGTATTTATCGTATCCTATTACATAGGGGAAGATAAGACCGTAATATAAATCCGTTCTGGGGCAACCACATCTCATATCTGATAAAGTCTCGATGGCAGTAAGCTCTGACTGGGTATACCCGCTCCTTATGGCTCCGTTGTAGACCCAGGGACTATCATTATTCGCTACACAGTTTGTGGTCATGATGAATATAACCGTAAGTAGTACCAATATCATCACGCCTAATTTCACCAAATTATACTTCAGAAGGTTAGATATGCTTCGTAACCCCTGTAGCGCTAAAATTGCTAAAGGCACGTATAAGAATATGATCCAGCGGCTGGGTAATATGTTTTCCAACTGGAATAGGATGAAGCTATAAGGGAGGAAAAACAGCATGCCGGCCATAAATACCAGTGCTACCCTACCCTCGGTTCGATTTTTAGGATGTAGATTGATTAAAGCTCCTATAGCGGCAAAACCCAGTAAAAGTAAATACCCCCCTGAATTAAGAAGCTTAATTCCGTATGGGATGCTTGCTGGAGGTACTGGCGTTGCTAACGCAAACTGAGCGTCCATTTGCAGTGAGCTAAGGAATTGCGCCAAGCTGAGATCGAAAAATGCAGGGGTTCCCGTTGGACTCTGCATCCATCTGGTCAACATAGCTACCCCAAAAAACAATATGAGAGTTAGCGAGACTGTCTCATATGGCGTAATAGGTCTACTTATTTGTTTGCATAGTTTGATGCCAATATGAATAGCAACAAGGCTAACCAACATTACCAGGGCAGCAATCGTATGAGTCAGTATTAAGGATATTGACAAAAGTATAATCAAGAAAGAATTTACGGCTGTCTTTCTCTCCTGGCAAAAAACTAGGTACAAAATCACCAAGACGAAACAAAACCCAAGGGACATCGGGATTATCGCTGTGGCTCTCTGGATGGAATTAGTGGTAAGTGGAACAATTAGTGCTGCCAATAGGCCAACTTTGGTATTAATTAGCTTTCTACCGATTAAGAAGATAAATACGCAGGACATGGCCATAAAGACTCCGGTAGAGATGAAGACTGCACTATAAGAGGCCAGGCTGGTGGTGGTTTGTACCATGGCAGCTAGGAGATGAAATACTGGAAACAGGTAATAGCCATTATTCAAAAATTCTCCCCTGGTTATATGCCCTAGGTTCACTGTTTCCTGAATCCATTCATTATGCCACCAGGGGTCAGTGCCATAAATACCGGAAAATTGATAGTAAATCCCAGCATAGATAGAGAGAGATAAGACAATTATTTCAAATAAGACAATCGTGGTCTGGGAAGTTTTCTCTTCACTCAAACAGAGTATCTCTAAGATGATACAAGCAGTAGCCACTAGTAGTAAGGCAAAATAGAGGGGTGGTCGGTAATACATATTGCTCCACAGGAGCAATATGCTTAGGGAGATACTGGCTATAAAAATGATACGGACAACGGACCTAATTCGGTTCACATTTCGAAGTTTAGGTAGACTTTCATCTTTGGACAGCCTTCCTCTAAATGCTAGGTAGAAAAGGGATGCGGCAGCTATAACACTAGGTAGCTCTAACGCATAGTGTTTTAGAAGCACAGCCCAAACAATGAAGGCTATGCTTAGGCATAATAACGAAAGGGCAATAATCTTGTCCGGTGCAAAATCATGTCCCTGCTTTTGTTTAAGAGAGATGTTAGACATATAATCCATTCAAGCGGTTCCAATCCAAATTAGTCACTGCTGGCGGTAACGATTTTCGAGTCTTGTTGGGTTAGGCTTTCGAAAATTTGAAAGAACTTCCTTACCAGCTCACGCCGACTGTATTTATTAATTACTGATACCTCCTTGTGCCAGACTATTTCCTTTTTTAACTTGTACTCTTGATACATCCTCTCTAGGGCACGTTCAACGTCTTCTGCCAGTGGAGCCCATATACCAGCTCCGGTTTCGGTTAGCAGCTCATTTACTACATCATTGTGCTCGCCTACCGCCAGTATCGGTCTCATCGTGGCTAGATACTCGAATATCTTTGAAGTAATAACTCCAGCCTCCTGCGAGTCTTGCCACATCAAAAACAACAGTACCTGCGACTCCCTCTGTTTTTCCAATGAGACCTCTAATGGCACTCCCCCATACTGCTTGACGAACCCAGATAACCCATATTTTTCGATTTCTATATCCAGCCAGTTTTCTTTAGGCCCATAAAACCGGACTTCGATATCATCTGGGTTCATAACCCTTTTGGTAATTAGATTTTGCAGGGCCTTGAATAGTCTTGAAGGTTCTCGCAGAGCTGGGTGCAGGCTTCCGGTATAGGTAATGGTAAATTTTTCTGACAACTTAGCTGGCGGGATATTCAAATCCGAAGGGTCAAATCCGTGAGTGATGGAATATATCGGTTTGCCTTTGTGCAATGTCCCTAGCTTTACGGTCAACGGCTCACAAACTGTTACCAGCGCGTCAGCCGATGATAATGTTTTCAGCTCCAACCTTCTATCAATCAGCTTTCTTAAAGGGCTGTATGGATAGCCATTATTCTGTGACCAGAGGTGGCAAAGGTCAGCAACCCAGGGAATTTTATGCCTCAGTTTCAACTCTCTGGCGATAAGGTGGCTTGTTACCGGTGGCGATACACTCATAATTAATTCAATATTTTTATTTTCCAGGAGTTCGCTGCCCGCCTTGATGGCAAAAGGCTTCCAGCCCCTTTCGAAGTCGGGATAACCAACGATTTCATCAAAGCGGGTAAAGATAAAGTCCATAAATTTCTTTTTAGCCGATCCCTTGGCGGCTACGCCAAATCGCTGGCTTATTTGATTTCTGATACCTTCCTTTGATTTGACCCGGAACAAGCTCTTATAAAGACTTTTATAGAAGCTCAAAACGTCCCGGCAGGGAGTTTCGATGATTTCACATCCTAAATCCGGTTTTTCACTCAGGGGCGCGGTAAGGACAACCGGTTGCCAGCCAAATTCAGGGAGATATCTGACCAATTTGGGAATACGCCCACCCCCTTTGGGATGATACGGCCACATATAACCGATAACTAAAGCCTTTTTCACTGGCAGGATACCCCTATCTGAGATGTCTTTATGTTCATGATTTATTTACGGTAGAAATTATGTATGGACTCTATGACATACTCTACCTGCTTGTTACTTAGTTCTGGAATCAGGGGTAATGAAAGTGCTTCCCTTGATATTTGTTCCGTCATCGGGAGGCGGAAATGGCTTAACCCCAAAGCTTGCTGGTGATGCATCGGCTTGGGCCAGGATATTAGAATCTCAATGCCGCATTCCTTTAGATGCATAGCCAGCTTATCCCGTTCCCGGGCACGTATTACATAGTTGGTATAGACATCGAAATAACGACCTTGCGAATTTGGGGGTGGGGGCAATTTGATGTACTGTAAATCCGAAAGCCCTTGATGGTAGAGAATGGCTAACTCTCGCCGCCTTTCAATCCAGTGGGGTAGATGTTTGAGCTTAACATCGAGAATCGCCGCCTGAAGGTTATCCAGTCGGCTATTAAAGCCATAGTAAAGGATGTCCCCGCTGGCTCTTTGCACCCCATGGTCTCTAAGCAGGTATACCTTTTCGGCTATCTCTTTATCATTGGTCAGCATAATTCCCCCATCGCCAGCTCCGCCCAATATTTTTGCCGGGTAAAAGCTGAAGCAGCCGGTCAAGCCAAAGGAGCCAGCTTTCCTGCCATCAAAACTGGCGCCAAGAGCCTGCGCAGCATCTTCTATCACGATTAGGTTGTGCTTGGTGGCAACTCTCATTAACTTTTCCATATCGCAAAGTCGCCCATTAAGGTGGACAGGTATGATGGCTTTGGTTCGAGGAGTGATGGCTTCCTCCACTTGGGTCATATCCATATTGTAATCTTCACCAATATCAACAAGGATGGGGATGGCTCTGAGGTGGACAATGACTGATACCGTAGCCACAAAGGTATGGGCAACGGTAATAACTTCATCTCCCGGTCCGATGCCAGCGGTTCGTAGAGATAAATATAGGGCATCTGTTCCGCTATTAACCCCCACTGCATGTTTCACACCAACAAACGAAGCTATGTTTGCCTCAAATTGCCTTAACTGCTCACGAAGTATAAGGTCGCCTTTAGATAATACCTCCTTAACTGCTCCCATAACTTCATCCCACAGGGAACGATAATGCTCAGGATAACTTACAAATGGGACTTTATACATAAACTATACCTCCAAGGCTTGCTTAACCGCAGAGGTTATATCTTTTGCTCTAGGATAATAAATCCTCTCTAATGCCGAGCTTGCCGGAGCTGGAGTATCGGGTAACGAAACTCGCCTGATTGCCGTTTTTAGATATTTGAAGGATTTTTCCACTATCAGGGCAGAAATTTCAGCGGCTATGCCGCAGGTCTTCCAGCCCCCATCAGCAATAACTACTCTCCCCGTCTTTTTTACTGATTCAAACAGGAGTTCCTCATCCAGAGGCTTGAGAGAGCGCAGATCTACCACTTCTATATTTATGTTTCCCTTTTCCAGATTCTCAGCAGCTTCCATTGCTTCCGGCACCAAATATGAAGTGGCTATTACGGTAACATCCTTTCCCTCTCTTCTTATCACTCCTTTGCCAATGGGAACTGAGTCTAACTCTTCAGGGACTTCTCCTATAAGAGGATAAAGCCAGCGGTCATCAACGTAGACTACCGGGTTATCATCTTCAATGCTTGCTACGAGAAGGCCTTTGGCGTCATACGGAGTGCTCGGAATAACGACTTTGAGGCCAGGAATATGGGTGAAGATTGCCTGCAAAGCCTGCGAATGCTGGGCAGCCTGTTCCCCACCCCTGTTGATAATCGTCCAGATGGTTAAGGGCACGCTTAGCTGCCCGCCAAACATATAGTGCCAGTTGGCGGCATGGTTGGCTATCTGATCCAGGGCATAATACATGAAGTCCATCCTTGGAAACACCAGAATTGGATGCATTCCAGCTAGCGCAGCACCAATGGCTACTCCAGTGGTACCGTTTTCCGATACGGGAGTATCAATCACTCGCTCAGGGCCAAATCGGCTGATAAGCCCAACTGTAGTGCTGCCTACATACCAGGGGCTGGTAACCCCTTGTCCAATCAAGATTACGCGATTATCCTTCTCCAGAATCTGGTGAAGGGCCTCGTTTATTGCCTGGCTAAAAGAAATTTTTCTCATCTTACATACTATTTAAGACTTGAATACATTGCTGAGAAGTTTACTTTCATCGGGATAAGGGCTTTCTTTGGCGAAGACAATAGCCTCCTCTATCTCCTTCTCAATATTGTTATGGATCTGGTTTTTCTCTGATTCAGACATGATGCTGCGGTCGAGCAAAAATTTCTCCAGCTTCTTAATTGGGCATCTTCCCATCCAGTAATCCAGTTCCTCTTTACTTCTGAGCCCTTTATCTAGGTCATAATCTCGTCCCACATGTCCTCGCCATCTATAGGTCAGACACTCTATCAAGGTAGGGCCAGTGCCACTGCGGGCTCTTTCAATTGCCCCCTTAGCTGCCAGGAAAACCTCGACCACATTATTGCCATCAATCTGAATCCCGGGCATGTTAAATATCTCGGCCTTCTTTGCGATATTAATATCGCTGAGACAGGTGACTATGGGCATATGGGTGGAATAAAGATTATTCTCACAAACAAAAACTACCGGCAATTTCTTGAGCGCCGCAAGGTTGAGAGATTCGTACCATATTCCTTCATTGACAGCACCATCGCCGAAGAATACTACAGAAACCGTATCTCTTCTCTGTAGAGAAAAGGCTAGTGCGGCACCGACGGCTATGGGAATTGTACCGGCGACAATGGCTGAGCTTCCTGGTAAGCCAACATCCACCGATGCCAAATGCATTGAGCCTCCTCTGCCCCTGGAGCAGCCGGTGGCTCTGCCATACAATTCTGCCATTAGTTCCTTCATAGCGCCGCCTTTAGCAATATAATGTCCATGTGAGCGGTGTGTGCTAAAAACATAGTCATCAGTGTGCAGGTTGGCACACACGCCAGCAGCCACTGCTTCTTGTCCAATATACAAGTGAACCGGGCATTTTATCTCCGGGTCAGGCTGAAGAAGGTCAGCTATTTTTTCCTCGGCTTTGCGAATTCTCAGCATCGTCACATACATTGCCCGCAATGCCATTGGGGAAATATCTTCACCTACCTTGTTGATGACTAGCTTGGAGCGTTTGTTATTCAATTTCGATTCTCTCCTCAAATCCGTAGTTCTTGTACCATTGAACAAATTCTCTCAGCCCTTCTTTGAAATCATAATTAGGCTCCCATCCTAAAAGCTCCTTGGCTTTTGTGGCATTAGCAATCAATCTCTTAACCTCGCCTATCCTTGGCTCCACATGAACCGGCTCTCCATTGCCTCTTTCACCACATAGCTCAATGATCATGTTGGCTAGATTGAGTATAGACACCTCTTTGCTGCTGCCAAAATTAATCGGCTCTCTTAATGGCTCATTACAATTCAAGACGGCATCATACGCCTTAATGGCATCCTTGATATAAGTGTAATCCCTCGTTTGGTGGCCGTCTCCGTAAATAATCGGGGGTAAGCCACTCAGGACTCTCCGTGTAAATATGGATATTACTCCACCATACCCAAAATCCCTTTGCCGCGGGCCAAAAACATTGAAAAGTCTCATTACGGAGATATCCATACCATAGGTCTGGATATAGGCATGGCACATTCTATCGGCAGCGATTTTGCTGGCTCCATAAGGATGGGGGGCATTTAAAGGATGTTTTTCATCAATAGGGGCATATTGGGCTGAACCGTATACTTCGCTGGTAGAAGCAACAATTACCCTCTTGGCGTCATATAACCTGGCTGCCTCTAGAATATTTTGTGTCCCCATTACATTTATTTCATAGGTCAATTTGGGCTCGATATATGAACGGTCAACATGAATCTGGGCTGCCAGGTGAAATACTACATCCACATCACGTATAACCTTTTCCAGTAAATCAAAATCCCTGATATCACCCTTTATGAGCTTGAAGTTTTTGTAATCTAGCAGGTGCCTGACATTCATCAGGTTCCCGCTCATAAAATTATCTAAACAAAGTACTACGTGTCCCTCTTTGCTGTATTTCTCGCACAAATGGCTGCCGATAAATCCAGCACCACCGGTTATAAGTATTTTCATTTCTCACCCCTCGTTTTCATTTTTTGTGACACAATCAGCTGCTCATAAAGCTCCCCCGCCTTTTCCATTTGCTTCTCATGGTTGTTTCTTTCTTCAATTATTTGCCGACCAGCCTGCCCGAATCTAATTCTGTCGTCTCTTTTATGCAGGAGGTAATTAATACGGGAAGCCAGGGCTGCAGGGTCGTGCAAGGGAACAATAAATCCATTTACCTCATCCTCTACCCACTTTCGGTTATCACCAAAATCGGTAACTATCACTGGCAGCCCACAAGCCATTGCCTCGGCAGTGCTAGCGGCGAGTCCAGCATCGGAAAGCGAAGTAGAGACGTAAATATCGGCTGAGGTTAAATATTCGGGGAGTTTATCATTTGAAATCCCGCCGACAAATCTAGCACTTTCAGAAGCCCCTAAAGATTTGGCTAAACCTTCCAAGTAAACCCGTTGCTTCCCATCACCAGCAATAATAAATTTTGCTTCGGGGATCTCCTTTAGCACTAGTGGCATTGCATTAATCAGAGACTCAACATTATATATTGGGATGAGATTCCTTAAACTTATTACCACCGGCGAGTCGCCCAGTCCTAATGTCTCCCTTAATCCATTGTTCCTTGGCTGCGGTCTGAATTTCTGAATATCCGTGCCAAAGTAGATAAGGTGGATCTTTTCTGGATTTGCTCCCAGTTTTATTATCGCTTCGACAATATGGTCGGCATCACAGGTTATTGAGTCCGCCTTCTTTAACGCATATCTGGTAAGCATTCTCCATACCCGGTTTTTTCGGGGGTGAATCAATATATCTGAGCCCCAGGCGGTGAATATAAGAGGGTGAAAACCAGAGACAACACCCAGATAGCCATTGACGGCAATATGATGGGCATGAAGTATATCAGGCTGTATCATCCTTACCAATTTCCTAACTTGAATCATCTGAACCAGAAAGTCGAGATACTTGGATAGTACTGGCAGTTGTGGTTGGAGCGTAGTCAGCCGGTGGAAATGGACACTACTGACATAGCCCTCGCCATCCCTAGAGGAAATCAAGTGGGTTTCATCCCCTCTATCGGCGAAATAATTCACCCATCTTTGAGTATGTACGCTTGAAGCATCAGCGATATAGCAGATTTTCATTTAAATTCCAGACGCCACTACTTCAGCGAGCTAGCGGCCTCATCCAACTCCTTAGCTAACCTCCGGGTCTGCTCTCTTCTGGTGTAGTTAGCAATAACTTCTCTTCTTGGGGAATAGTGGCTAGTGATGCGTCCATGTTTCTGGAATTCATCTAGCCATTTAGCCAGAATAAGCTTGATCTCACGTTTTTCGCTACAGACCATACCCGCACCCGATGTTTTTAATAGCTGGTCAACAACCCCATCCTTGGGGGCAACGGCAAGTACCGGTCTTCCTGCGCCCAGGTACTCAAATACCTTGCCGGTACAAACTCCCTTACCGGCAAAATCAGTCCGTACCAGTAATAGAAGGGTAGTAGATTCCTTTTGCCTTTTGATACATTCTTTATAAGGAACGATATCATGCACCGTGACCAACTGGTCTATTCCCAACCTCTTAATTGCGGGCAATAGACTATTCTCCGAAACAAATCCTGCGACATTCCCTCCAAAAAAACGGACCTCAAAATTATCTGGCGAAATCCGTCCTTCTTGCTGTAGCTCATACACTGCCTCAAGAAATGGAAGATAAGGTTCTCTCCCGACAAGAGTTATATTCCCGGTGTGACTGATGGTGAATTTAGAAGAAAGGGGAACTTCCTCTTTATAGTCTTCAGAGTCAAATCCATTGGGAATCACCACTACCTCTTTTGAGTGGAATGCCTGCAACTGCTTGGCTGCATTTTCCTCGACTGTGATTATATTGTAGCAACCTTTTATCACCCGCTTTTCAAGCCATTCCTGTAGAAACTGGAAGGGTTGTATTTTAGAGCAGCGGGGGTCTAGAGACCACAAGTCTCTGAAGTCGGCGACCCAGGGGATGCCTGTTTCTTTGTGAAGTTTAGAGGCTATGAGGTGTGATGTCGAGGGACCGTAAGTGCTGTAGATTACATCTACCCCTGAGTTCTTAGTGATTTCAAGCCCTTTGCTCACCGCATAGGGATACCAACCTATAGGGTCAGCTACCAGCATTCTTACTGCAGGCATGTGGTAGAAGAATCGTAAATGTGCTATTAACCCATTATAAATTGCCTTCTTACAGGTCGAAGCCAGAGACTTGTCCTTAGACCTAGTGGTATTATTGCTAGACATCATCGATAGAATATTGTCGGCGATGCCAAAGTAGGGAGTTCGTACTACTTTTGATGAGTCGGTTTCTGCTGGTCGGGTAAGAGGTAGCCCTCTTTTCAGTTTATCTACGGTGAGGACTACAGGTTCCCATCCATGTTCAGGCAGGTACTTGGCAAATTTACCTACCCTTGCCGCTCCTATCATATTAGTGGGTGGAAACCAGAAGGAGATTAACAGCACTCTTCTTTGTCTATGGCTAGCCATTGTCATTTTGCTCCTTTGAAACCTTCGTGGCAACGAAGACCCATCCTCCGGCTATTGAGTGAGGAGCGTAATCAGCTAGCTTACACTCAAGCCAACTCAACGGGCTCAACCATTTCCAATCAAGGAACAGACCTAAACTTTGGTTACTAATATCCGCCAGATAAAGACCGCATTTATTTAGCAGCCTTACGAATTTATTGAGAGTAAAAAAATTTACATGACCGCAACAGATATTTAAGGTAGCATCTGGACGACCAGTCAAAATCCGATACACTCTGTTCGGTAACTTATGAAACAGTGTGGTAATTCTTAATCTTCGGAAAAGACGGCTAAATACTAGCTCATGAAAACAGTAGCCATTCGGTATGGTTATTACGGCAATACCATCTGGGTTAAGGTGTTTACTTATCGTCTCTAGCAGGTGTTCAGGATGAGTTGAATGCTCAAGAACCTCAGAACAAACTGCAACATCGAACTGTTCTCGTAAATCAAGAACCGCAATATCGCCAACCAGATAGGTGGCATTAGGGAAGGTATTTTTACTATGGCATGCCTCAATTGACTGCGGATCTATGTCAACACCCACCACCCTATATCCTAAATAGCTCAATGGGAAGGTCATACCGCCGATACCACAGCCAAGGTCAAGAATTTTGAGTGCATCTTTCTTCGTTTTAGCGGCATATGCCGATACCCGCTCCACGACCCTAGCCAGACGCTTACGAGCCAGTACATCTTTATAAATAGTATACTTCATATAGTCGTTCATTTTGATGCTCGTACTATATTAGTAGGCGGAAACCAGAAGGAGACCATAAGCACTCTCCTTTGTTTCTCCCTAGTCCTTAACATTTTGCCCCTTGGCTTTCTTATTGATAACGAACACCCATCCTCCGGCAAGGGAGTGAGGAACAAAGTCAGCCAACTTGCACTCAAGCCACCTTAATGGACTCAGCCATTTCCAGTCCAGGAACAAGCCTAAACTCTGGTTACCGATATTCACCAGATGAAAACCACATCCATTTAGCAACCTTGTGAATCCACTCAAAGTAAAAAACTGCACATGTCCGCAAAAGATATTCAGGCTGTGATATGGAGATGGAGAGCCAGTCAAAGCGCGGTATATTCGGTTCGGTAACTTATGAAACAGGGTAGTGATTTTTAATTTCTGGAAAAGGCGGCTAAATACCAGCTCATAAAAGGAGTAGCCATTGGGCACGGTTATTATGGCAATACCATCTGGGTTAAGGTGTTTACTTATAGTATGTAATAGGCGTTCCGGATGGGTTGAATGCTCAAGAACTTCGGAACAAATCACAACATCAAACCGTTCTCGTAAATCAAGAACCGCGATATCGCCAACCAGATAGAGGGCATCAGGGAAGGTATTTTTACTGTTGCATGCCTCAATTGACTGCGGGTCTATATCAACGCCCACTACTTTGTATCCTAAATAGCTTAAAGGAAAAGTCATACCACCTATGCCACAGCCGAGGTCGAGAATTTTGAGTCCATTTTCCCGCATTTCGGCGGCATAGGCTGATACCTGCTCCACGACCCTAGCCAGACGCTTGCGGGCTAATACATCTTTGTAAAGACTGTGACGCAGATAATCGCCAGACCGGGGTGCGTTTCTTAATTTTCCCTTTCTGGAAGCACTAGTCGCACTCTTTTTAGTCCTACCAGCCAAGTTCGGTCTCCTCTGCCTTTTTTCTAGAAAGTGCATAGGGCAGGTAGTGTCTTGCCGAATACATTACCGAGCCCCATGTACCGGGTCTGGTCAGTATCCGGAAGAGATAATTGGGGCTGAAGAAGATCCGGTTCAAAGACCATTTATTCCACCGGTATATGTCTTCTGTGGATAGATGGGGATAGTTTGGTCTTTCATCATTCAAACAACCATGCTCTTCCAACCACTGGTACAGGGGTGTTCCGGGGTAGGGTCGGGCTATTTCGATAGTGTACCTAAGGCAGGGTAGTTTCCTTGCCCATTCGGTGGTTTCTTTTATCGTTTCCACAGTTTCACCAGGTAGTCCGGTGATGAAAGCACCAATAATCTCCAGTCCCGCTTTCCGTGCATTCTTGACGAATTTTTCCGCCCCGGATACCGTGATTCCTTTTTTGATGTTCCTCAGGATTTCAGGGCTGTGGCTTTCAAAGCCAACCTCAAGGATATGGCAGCCCGCCTTCTTCATAAGCTCCATAGTCTGGAGGTCTAGAGTTGCCCGGGAATAGCAACTCCAGCGAATCTTTAATTTGTTGTCCAGAATAGCTTCTGATAGCTCAATAGCTCTTTCCTTGGGTAAAGTGTCATCCTGAATGTACACCTCTTTTATATAGGGCATCTCTTCCTTGACAAACCTCAGTTCCTCAATAACATTTTCAATTTTTCTGGTCCGATAGCCGACTCCCTTGTTTATAGTGTGTGGCCAAAAGCAGAAGGTGCACTTCCCCCAAGCACAGCCTCTGCCGGTAAAGAGGTCAACATAAGGATAAGGATGGCAGCTCTGACGGTAGTTTCTGATATTAAGATGTCGGCGATACACATCGGTAACAAAGGGAAACACATCCAGTTGCTCTCCCGTGACTGGCTCACGGGGTGGGTTCTCTATGCCTTCTCCCCTGGAGTTTTTCCAGAAGAGACCTTTAATCTGCTCGAGGGGCACTTTGTTAGCTAAATCCAGCACGGTGAAATCGTATTCACCTTTAGCCAGAAAATTGATGCTGGGCGATTTCTTAAGAGTCTCCGCTGAGTCAAGGAAGGCTGAGGGGCCAACCAGAATAATCTCACTCCCGGTAAGCTCACAGATTCTTTCGGCAACCTTAAGGTCATTATCAATACTCTTGATGGAAAAGTTCAGAACAGTGAGTTCCGGGGAAAATTCTTTAGCAATGCGGAAAGTTTCTTGGTGGCTTAGCCTGCTGGCGGGGGCATCCACCAGCTTTGTTTCGTGTTTTTCTTTTTCGAGCAGGGCAGTGCAGTAGGCTAAGTAAATAGGATACCACCAGCTTCCGCTGATTTGCACACCTTCCCAGCGAGCGTTTCGCGAGAATCCCGGGACATGGGGCGGCATAAGCAATAAAACTCTCACCCACGACCTCCGGAATGAACAGTTTGCATCATATTTATTGCTTTTGTGGCATCAGCAATGAATTGCTTCACAGTCTCCCGTGTATATTTGTGGTCTGCCATTCTGGTTAGGAATTGCGGCGGGATAGTGATGATGTGCGCACCAGCCATCGCCGCCTGGAGGATATCTTGAACCGACCTTATACTCCCCACAATTATTTTGCTTTTGAATTTCCAGTGCTCAAGCCACTCTACCGAATTCTTTATAACTTCAGGGACATTTCCACCCTCATCCCCCACCCTGCCGGCAAAGATGCTGATGTAGGTTGCTCCTGCCTTGCCGGCTAGTATAACCTGCCCTAAAGACATGGCTACTGTGGCATTAATCTTTATGCCCTCACTTTCAAGCTGATGCATTACCCCGTAGCACGGGATACCATCTTGAGTCGCCTGCGGGATTTTGATCGCAATATTGGATGCCCAGCTTGCTAGCTCCCTCGCTTGAACCGTCATCTCTTCAAGGTCGTTGGTGGTGACCTCGACGCTCAGTGGGCGGGGATGGATTAAAGCGGCAATCTCCTTTGCCCCTTTCTCCATATCATATACCCCGTCTTTGAGCATGATGGAGGGATTGGTGGTGACTCCATCAGCGATGCCCATGCTGAACCATTTCTCAATTTCCTTTATATCCGCTGAATCAATAAATATTTCCATGAGTCCTCCTTTTTATCTTATGCTTTTGAGACCTCGACTTGCTGACTAACAACTAACCTTGCTGCTTCTAGTAAGTCTGGGACAATAAAGTCCGGAGAGGCATCCATCTCATCCATTAGCCGGCAAAGCTCGCACTTCATTTTGCCCAGAAGGATGGTTCTGCATCCGGCACTTTTCCCTGCCTTAACATCAGTAAGTCCGTCCCCAATCATCCAGGATTGAGACAAATCTATATTCAGCTCCTTTGTAGCTTGAAGCAAAAGTCCGGGGTTGGGCTTCCGACATTCACAGTTTGCCTTGAGCCTTTCAACTTTTGCTTCAGGATGATGGAAACAATAGTACTCGCCGTCAACAAAAGCCTCCTGTTTCGCCAGTTCCTCCCTCATCTTTTCTACAATCCCCCCGAACGTCTCCTCGGAGAGATGCCCTTTGGCAATCCCCGGCTGGTTTGAAACTATGACTACCTTATACCCTGCCTCAGATAGCTTCTTAATTGCGTCACCTGCCCATGGAAAGGGCTTAAATTGCTCTACAGTGAACGGGGAATCAACTACCCCCTGCTCTTCGTGGTAGACAAGCTCATTTATTACACCATCCCTATCAAGAAAAACCGCTCGGTTCATGACTTGGCTATCTTCTCCTTCAGGCAGCTACAAATAAAATGTTCTAGAGCCAGATGAAAGGATTCCACTTGAGGAGTAGAATTCGCTGGAACAACAATACAGACATCGGCAGTGTCTTTCATCGGCCCACCGTCAAAGCCAGAAAACCCGATGGTCTTGCCCCCCGATTCCTCGGCATACTTCATTGCCTTGAGGAGGTTTTGCGACCACAAGCCGGCTTTATCCTTCCCAGCGCCGCCATGTACGCTTATGCAGATGAGAACATCATCCTCCTGGAAGCGGTCTTTAAGCTGTTCGTAAAAGAGATTATCAAAGCCCTCATCATTTATAAGCGCGCTCATAAGTGGGATATTATCATTGAGGCAATAAGCTTTGAATCTGGGTTTGCCTTCCACAATGGTGGTCTTAGACAGGTCACAGGCAAAATGAGTGGCAGTAGACGCCGACCCCCCGTTTCCGCAGATGAAAATCTGGTTTCCTTTCTGCCAAGCGGCAAAGAGAAGTTCTACTCCCCTGTCTATAGCTTCAACGGGCATAGACTCAATAATCTTCTTCATATCAGAGAGATAACCTTTGATTAATTCCTTGTTTCCCATTTTGTCTCCTAAAACCTTTTCATATTGACCAGAATCTTTGCCCCTTCAAGATCAAAGTGAAATCGCGCTGGCTTAAGCCCTATCTCTTTCATAGCGCGAGATAATTTGGGTTTATCACTGTTCTTGCAGTAGAACATGAAGAAGCCCCCTCCTCCAGCACCCATTATCTTGCCGCCAATTGCGCCATTCTTTCGGGCCACTTCATAGCATTCATCAATAAAAGGGTCTGACATCTTTTGAGAACGTTTTTTCTTTGTCTCCCAGTGAACATGGAGTAGCTCACCGAGTGCGTCAACATCGCCTCTCTCCAGATGCTTTCTGGTCTGTAGGCCTATCTCCTTGATTTGATGAAGGTTCTGGATCACTTTCGGGTCATCTGCTTTACTCTTCTCGTCTTGCTCCGAAAGTATCTCTGAGGAGTTCCTTTCCTTTCCAGTAAAGAAGAACACCAGGTTGCTCTCCAGTTGATCCAGAGCCTCGTCAGAAATTCGGAGAGGTTCGACAATAGTCTCTCCATTCTTCTCAAAAGTGAAGCAAGTGATGTCGCCAAAGGCAGCAATGTATTGGTCTTGCTTACCTATAGGTTCCCCCAAGACATCAATCTCGATATGGCACGCTTCCTCAGCAAGCTGTTTCTGGGTAATAAATTCTCGCTTATAAGCGTGGAGGGCGTTGAGGAGAGCTACTGTAAAGCTGGAGGATGAGCCTAGCCCGGAGTTAGCGGGGACATCACTGACGGAGTGCAGCTCGACGCCCTTTTCAATACCAGTGAATTTTAACGCTTCACGAAAGATGCGATGCTCTATCTGGTCAACGTTGTCCCTTATCTCCATCTGGGAGTAGCTAAGTCGGATGCTGTCATAGAATCTCTTGCTGGCTAAGATGGAGCAATATCTATCAACTGCAGCCGCAATCAGAAAGCCTCCATACTTGGAATAGTACGACTTAAGGTCGGTTCCCCCGCCCCCCAATGTTATCCTTACCGGTGCCCGAGAGAGGATCATTGGAGCACCCCCCTTTGTGATATGTATCTCCTGAATTCCTCCAGCCCTTCTGGGGAGCCGATCTGATAAAAGCGTTCATCTACCTCGTAGGCCAGAAGTTTCTTTTGTTCTATCAACTGGTCGAAAAGTCCTTCTAGTGAATAGGCTTGATTTTGCGGCACCAATTCAAGTGCTTGTTTTCTCAAGATGCTTGCCCCGTAGTCAATATGAACCATCCCTTCTGCCCTGTCTTTTTTGCTGTATTGCTTCACCAGGTTGCCCTCAATAACCACATTGCTCTCATCATAGCGGTCATAGTTTTTGTAGACGACCATGAGTCCCAATTTGTTCATCTTCTCGAAATAAGACATAACAGCCGCAAAATCGAGGAAGAGATAAGAATCGCCATACATCACGAAGAATTCATCTCCTAGTAACTGCTCAGCGTTTTTCAAGGCACCGGCAGTGCCTAGTAACCTTTCTTTTTCATAGCTATATCTTAAATTCACCCCAAATTTGCTACCGTCACCAAAGTATCTTTCGATTTGCTCTCCCAAATGACCTACACATAAAACTACATCTTTTATGCCAGCCTTTTTCAGAAAATCCAGCTGATACTCCAGAAAAGGTTTCTCGCCGATTTCCACTAAGGATTTAGGCACTTTATCAGTCAAAGGCCTTAGCCTTGTCGCTTGACCTCCAGCCAGAATGACCACCTGCATCTGGACTATTCCTTCTCCAGAATCTCTCTTATTGCCTTTCTGACTGCATCATCTGAGGTATATTTGGCTTTCCATCCCAGTTTATTTATCTTTTCCACGTTGAGCCTAACCTGAGGCACATCTCCGGGCCACCCCCTCTCACCTCCAGTGTATTTGAAACTTACCCCACCCAACCCCATCTCTCTGACCAGCGCCCTTGCTATGGTATTCACATTGGTCGCTGACGAACACCCAAGGTTGAACACATTGACTTTGTCATGCGAGTTTCCGAATCCAAAGAGCATGCCCTTAATGCAATCTCCAACATGTAAATATGGCTTACATTGATTACCATCTCCTAGTATTTCTAGCTCGCTGTGATTTCGTTTTAACTTTTGAATGAAATCAAAGATAACCCCATGGGTCGCTCTCGTCCCAGCAACATTGGCAAACCTGAAAATCCAGGCTTGCATATCGAAAGTGCCACAAAACGCACTTATCAGACCCTCAGAGGCTAACTTACCAGCTCCGTAAAGTGAGATAGGGAGCGTAGGACCATAATCTTCAGGTAAAGGAATGACTGGTGTTTCGCCATAAATAGTGCCGCTTGAGGCAAAAACTATCTTCTTAATACCATTAACCCGCATGGCTTCAAGAATATTGTAGGTAGCGATTGTTTCCTGTTTCAGGTCAAGTTCGGTATTTTCTATTCCCCATCTGGCTTCAGGGTTGGCAGCTAGGTGAAAGACAACTTCATGTCCTATTGTGGCTGCCTTGACCCTGTCTAAATGGAGCAAGTCAGCTTCTATGAATTTGAAGTTATCCTTTCCTTCGTGTTGCTCAATAAATTCCATTTGGCCGGAGCTAAGGTTATCCAGCACTGTCACCTGATTACCTTCCGCTATCAAGCGGTCTACTAGGTGGCTGCCGATAAATCCGGCACCGCCGGTAACAAAAATCCTCATCGCCTTACTACTAAACCTCTCCAAAGGCCAAGTGTGTATAAACTATGCTCGATGACATAGACGATTGGTATAGAAACAAGGTATTTGATATTTTTCTCTTGAACAGCGAATTTCAATCCCATTGTCACTAGAATGGCCAGGTATAAAGCAAATAGGCTCGGAAGAACCCAGTGGGTAAAGAGCCAAGATAGGAGAACTAAAGGGACCAATAAAGGGGGAATAACTTGCAAACCTACCCTTCGTGCTACTCCTCTATCCCTTCCATATCGAAGCATCTGTTTGGCAAATTCCCTTAGTCCCCTTCCATGGTCATGAAGGATAACCGCTTTAGGGACATACAGTAACTTTCCTTCCTTCAGGAGTCGCCCATTTAGGTCCGTATCTTCGGCACCAGGCAAGCTGGCGTTAAATCCGCCAACCTTCAGAATGTCTTGTCTGCGGTACATGCTGTTACATCCGCTTATACTGTTCGCAAACCGCTTGTCCTTGAAGATTCTTCCTTGCACTGAATTGGCGCTTCCCAAGAAAGTGTTATAGGCAAGGTTAACCGAGTGGGTCCAGAAGCCATCGCCAATGTTTTTAACGGCACCGCCAACCCCAACAGTGCCGTTGGTAAATTCCTCGGCCAAGTTGTCAAGCCAGTCCCTTTCGGGAATACAATCAGCATCGGTAAATGCTACATATTCGCCTCGGGCGTGTTCTATACCAACCTGACAGGCTCCACCTCTGGTGTGATAATCCTCAAAGAGTATCTTGACAGGGAATTTTTCAGCCCTTCCAATAGTTCCATCATCGGAGTAGCCATCAACGACAATGATTTCGTGCGGCTTACATGATTGGGAGAAGACTGCCTCTAAGCACCTCTCAATCTTGTTGGCTTCATTTCGTACCGGTATGATGACTGATATTTTAGGCTTGCTCATCCCTTTTTATCTTCTTCAATAAGCTATTCTTGAGCCGAATCCTTAATACCGAGAGAGCCACACCAAGCCCATGCCCAATTGCTTTCAGATTGAGCGTTGAAGGAACATAGGAGCAAGAGATATGGGACTCTTTGATGATGGCTCCTTTGCCTCTAGCCCCCTCCAGCGTCTCAATGCTAACACTCATCCCCTTCTCAGAAAGAGGGAGGGTTTCGAATATCTTTTTGCTGTAAGCCCTAAAGCCGCTCTGAGCATCAGATACCTTTACCCTGGAGCCAAGGTTATAGAGGAAGGTTATGACATTAATACCGAATTTGCGGTATCTGGGCATGCCACTGTGGTCGCCAAGAAATCTGGAGCCAATTACCAGGTCAGATTCACCTTTTAGAATTGGAGCTAAAATTTCTGGGATTTCATCCGGGTTATGCTGTCCATCGCCATCGAGGATAAGCAAGACCTCGGCGGCGTTTGCCTTCGCCGCCTCAAAGCAGGACTTGATAGCTTCCCCGTAGCCCCTATTTGTGCCATGATTTATCACTAGAGCGCCGGCTGCTCTCGCTGCCTCGGCGGTACCATCCTGCGAGCCGTCATCTACCACTATGACCCGGTCAACATACTTTTTCGTTTTAGACACCACACTTCCGATAGAACCTTCGGTGTTGAAGCAGGGGATGGCAGCGACGATTTTCGGTTGAGATTTACTGCCATTCATTTCACCGTCACCGACTTTGCCAGGTTGCGCGGTTTGTCCGGGTCCAGGCCTCTAGCCACGGCGAAGTAATAAGCCAGCAGTTGAAGCGGCACCACGCTTACCAGTGGATAAAAGATTTCTTCGACTTTGGGGATCTTAATCCACTCGTCAAAGCTCTGCTCGTGACGGTCGGAGATACCGGTGACGAACGCCCCGCGTGCCTTGGTCTCGGCAATATTAGACAGGGTCTCGTCGAAGGTATAGTCGCACGGGCAGATGGCTATTACTGGGGTGCCCTTCTCAACCAAAGCCAAAGTGCCGTGTTTTAGCTCGCCAGCCGGCATTCCCTCGGCGTGGACATAGGCAATCTCTTTTAGCTTCAAGGCGCCTTCACCGGCTATGGCGAAGTTTATCCCGCGGGCGATGTAATAGAAGTCCTTCTTTTCGCCCAGCCTTTTGGCGATCTTGCTTACCTTTGTCCCGTTATGACTTAAATTGCCTTGAATTAGATTGCACACCGCTTCTAGCTTCTCAACGCCTTCATCAAACCTGTTGACCATAGCGAAAGCTAAAAGGTAGAAGACCGCCAGTTGACTTAGGAAAGATTTGGTGGCGGCGACACCTATCTCTGGGCCACAATTAAGATAGAGCACCCGGTCACTCATCCTGGCAAGGGAGGAGCCAACTACATTGACCACCGAAAAGATAATGGCTCCATTCTCTTTGGCTTTCTTGACTCCCTGTATGACATCGGCTGTCTCGCCGCTCTGAGAGATAGCTATTACCAGGGTGTTCTTGTCAATAGAGTCGGAGAAGTACCCGAATTCCGATGCCATGACCACATCACTGAACTTGCCAGCAACCCGGGAGAATACATACCTGCCAATGAGGGCAGCATATCTGGAAGTGCCGCAGGCAGTGAACACTATCTGCTTTGCTCTCAGGATATCCATAGCCATTTCCATTATCTGGTTCCTGTCTTGTATTAAAGCACTGCGCACTGCCTGCGGCTCCTCGAGAATTTCTTTCAGCATGAAGAAAGGACAGCCCTGCTTGGTAGCGCCATCCCATTTCCAGCCAACTTCACTCGGTTCTCTGGTCACCTCTCTGCCTTTGCTGTCAAGGAGACAAACCTTCTCCTTGGTCAGGACGACGGTTTCACCGTCTTCAATGAAGATAACCCGGTTGGTCTCTTCAAGGAAGGGCAGGGTGTCACTGGCAATGAAGTTACCTCCGTCCCCTACGCCAATAACCAGGGGGCTGTCCTTTCGTGCACCGACAATTTTTTGTGGTTCCTTGGCTGAGATGGCGAGGATAGCATATGAGCCTCTAAGCTTTTTGGTCACCTGAAGCACGGCTGTCTCCAGAGGCGTTCCGTCTTCTATATACTCTTCAATGAGATGGGAAATCACCTCGGTATCAGTGTCAGAGGTGAACTTGTGCCTCGGGCTAAGATAAGAGCGTAGCTTCTGGTGGTTCTCAATGATGCCATTGTGGACGACGGCAATCTGCCGCTGACAGTCGAGGTGGGGGTGGGCGTTCTCCATGGTAACCCCGCCGTGAGTTGCCCAGCGCACATGCCCGATGCCAGTTTTTCCCGGAAGCTTGTCCAGGCGGTGCTTTTCATTGACCTCAGCCAGCTTGCCTACGTCTTTCTTGAGCCACAGCCGGCTATTGGTAACAGTGGCTAGACCGCTGGAATCATAGCCTCGGTATTCCAGCTTGCCAAGGGCGCTCAACAAAATAGGTGCCGCTTCCCTATTACCGGTGAAACCGACTATTCCGCACATCTTAGCTCTTCTATCCTCTGGTCAATCCTCCGTTTTTTCTCGTCGTCTATCTGGATTGGGTTCCTGATGGTCTTGTTAACCACTTCAGCCAGGATGAGCCTATTTGGTTCCAAGTCCTCAGTCAGGCATACCTGAGAGCTAACAATAGAATTAGGCCCAATTTTGACCCCAGGCATGACACTGGCATTAACCCCGGTCTTGGAATTGGTCCCAACTATAGCCCCAAACTTATTTAGCCCTGTATCTACAGGCTCACCGTTTATGTTGACTGATATGTTCCCTTCATCGAAACGAAAGTTAGCCAGCACCGTCCCGGCGCCGAAGGAACAGCCGTCGCTTATTATGGAATCGCCGACGTAGCTCATGTGAAACCAGCAGCCATCGCCTATATAAGAGCCTTTTACTTCAGTGGAGTAGCCGACTACGCAGTCAGCCCCGATGTGGCTGTACTCCCTGACCAGGCTGTTATTTCCGATTACCGAGTTTGGTCCGATATATGCCGGTCCCCGTATTACCGCTCTCTCCAAGACTCTGGCATTGTCGCTTATAATGACCTTGCCTTCGATGGTGGCTGTGTTGGAGATAGAGGCTGAGGGGGAGATATATTCCTGGCTCTGGCTCAGGAAACGCCTCACCACGGTGAAAATATGCCACGGGTATTTTATGGTGTCCCATAAGCCTGTATAGGGTACCACCCTGATGCTGCCGGTGTCCTTGACCATATCATCAATAGCACATTCATAAATATCATCTTTTTTTGTCTGGACACCGGCAGCACAATGGAGGAGGCTCCTCGGGTTGGTGTGGAGGTGGACCAAAATATTCACCAGGTTGGAAGGTTCATTCCCCCTCCCTGGCTTTTCTATAATTTTATTTAGTTTTCCATCCTTACCAACCACGAGGTAGCCTCCAGGGAAATAACCGCTTACTTCATACCCAAGGAGGTATGAAGCAGCCGAGTTGGTCTGGTGAGCCTGGAGGAGTGTGGTATAAGCGGAGGTTTCAAAAACATCATTGGGATTGACCACAATAACTTCGCCGTTGAGAAACTGGCTGGCATTCTCTAGGGCATCGGCAATCCCCAGGGGTTCTTTCTGGACGGCTAGCTCAGCTTTGATGTCAGGTATGTTGGCTATAGTCCTCTCTATGTCGGTGATGTTTTGAGGGTTTCCCACGATAACAAACTCGGCGAGCCCTGCCTCTTTAGCCATCTCAATCTGATGCTCAAGCAGCGTTTTCCCCACAAACCTGAGCAGGAACTTGTCCTCGGTTATGGGAAACATCCTCTTCCCGATGCCGCCACAGAGAAAGACTACCTTCATGCCATTAGTCCTCCCAAACTCCTTTCACGGCTTGAGCTCCCATATTGAGCAGCGCTTCTGTCTTTGCTCTTGAGGTTGACTCGGCAATCAGTCGGATGGCTGGCTCTGTCCCGCTAGCTCTAACGAGTATCCAGGAATCATCAAATTCAAATCTTAGCCCATCCAGGGTGTTCAACTGGCTTATGCCTGAGAAGCCGGCATTCTGTTCAATCTTGCCTACAACCGCTGTCTTAAGGCTGTTAGGGCAGGGGAGCTTTCTCTGCCCCAAAAAGAGCTGCGGCATATCTTTGAAGAATTTCCTGATGTCACTGGCTTCCTTTATTCGGCTGAGCAAGGTAAGCGCGGCGAACATGGAATCCGGGTAATAGCCAACCTGGGGCATTATGTAGACCCCCACCGGCTCGACGCCAATGGCAGCGTCCAGCTCCTGGGCAAGATGAGCCACATTTACATCGCCAACCCTGCCCCGCACCACCTTCACCCCTAAATCCCTTAGTGCCAGGTCAAGAAGCCTTCCTGTCTCAACAGTAGCCACTACCCTTCTCTTCTTGCTCTCCTCAACAGCCAGACGCGAAATAAAGGTAATCGCTTCATTAAATCCCAGGAAGCCTTCCTTATCGCAGAAGACAACGCGGTCAGCATCACCGTCAAAACAGACGGCAAGGTCGGCATTCTGCTGCCTGGTGAATTCAATGGTACCCTCAAGGGTGTCTTCCCTTGGTTCCGGGTTTCTGTCTGGGAAACGCCCATCCGGCTCATCGTTTAGGGGTATTACATCTAAACCCAGCGTGGAGAAAAGCTCACTGGCGAATCCTGAGGCGGCACCATTACCAGGGTCAACAACAATTCTTAAACTATGAGCCAGGCTCTCCTTTGGAAATTTGCGTTGCATAAACTGGATATACCTTTCTTTAGCCTCCTGGCTCTGGTCAAGGCTACCCAGGTAACCAGTCCTGAACCCCTTTTCGCTGTATACCTTTTCTATTTCCACCTCTTGTTCTTTGCTGTATCCGACGCAATTTCCATTGAAAAGCTTTATGCCGTTAAACTGGGGAGGATTATGTGAGGCGGTAATCATCACCCCGGTGTCGAATCCCATTTCCCTGGTCAAGAAAGCCAGTGCCGGGGTGGGTAAAATTCCGAGGTCAGTGACATCTATTTCTGAAAAGCGTAAACCCGCGATAGCAATTCTCTTAATGATTTCTCGGCTCTCTCTGGTATCGGTGGCGATACAAACCCTGGAGTGTGGGGCTAGTGTAGTACCTATTGCCTGGGCGACTTCCATGCAGAGACCTGCCGATAAATCCTGCCCAACGACACCCCTGATGCCGCTGGTTCCAAACAGGCGGTTACCGCTTTCAGTCAATTGTTTTTTTCCTGTTGCCATTCTAGGATGGGTCATGACCGCTTCTCAGTGTCTTGATTGTTAATCCCTGCCTCTTGGAAGAGCTTCTTAAGCTCTCGGCGAGCAAGGCGGGTAGGGTTACCCCCCTTACTCTCCCAGCGCTGCACCGTGGATAGGCTAACGTCGATTTCGTGAGCCAAATCTTCCTGAGCCCAGCCCATCCTCCTCCGCAGTTCCTTTACCTTTTCTTGAAGCTTCACCATGCTAACCGCCAAGGGTAACGTTAAATAGCGTTTTACCTGCCACGTTACTTGACATGTGCGCAGGTAAGTATTATACTTCACAAGTGGACATTTGTCAATAGTTGTCTACAATTGTTGACAATAGTCTCCCAAATAGTAGTCGGGAAAAGCATGAAAAGGTGAGGGACATCAATTGAAGATAAAAATAGGTAACGGGCTTCTGCCGCTGAACCTGCTGGTTATGGTGCTGGTTGTGGTTGTTATCTTCACTCCTTCCGTCGTGCTGCGCATAGTTATCGGTTTGCCATTTGTCCTCTTTTTCCCTGGTTATGTTCTTCTCGCCACCCTATTTCCTAAAAGGGAGGGGTTGGGTGGTATTGAGAGAGTGGCACTGAGCTTTGGCATGAGCATTGCCATGAGCATTGCCCTGGTGCCGCTCATTGGACTTATCCTGAACTATACCTGGTGGGGGATAACACTGGAGTCAGTCCTATATTCTGTTGTCTCTTTCATCTTTGTGGTATCCATCATTGCCTGGGTCAGAAGAAGGAGGTTGCCGGAGGAGGAAAGGTTTAACATCGGGTTTCAATTGAGACTGCCAGGCTGGAGAGGGGATGCCTGGGATAAAGTATTATCGGTGGTATTGGTTGTTGCTATACTAGGAGCGCTGGGGATGCTGGGTTATGTCATAGCTAAACCTAAGGTGGGAGAGAGGTTCACTGAGCTTTATATTCTGGGGGCGGGGGGAAAGGCTGAAGACTATCCCCAAGAGTTGACGATAGGTGAGGAAGGAAAAGTAATCGTCGGCATTATAAACCGCGAGCACGAGAGGGTTAGCTATCACGTAGAGGTTATGATTGATAACGTCAAGAATAACGAGGTGGGACCGATAGAATTGGAACAAGATGAGAAATGGGAGGGAATAGTTGTCTTTACCCCAAGTGAGCCGGGCGAAGACCAAAAAGTAGAATTTCTGTTATACAAGAATAGGGAGGCCGAACCCTCCGTGGAGTCACTTCACCTGTGGATTGATGTGATGGAATAGGGCTGAAATACCGGGGCTTGCAGCTTGACCACTGGAATGTTAGTTATATATAATTCCAACAAGAGCAAAGTGAGAGGTGCTGAGTCTTCTGATATTTGCTACCTTGTTTACTCCTCCCTGCTGGTGGTTGTTTTTCCTTATTCGCAGCCGTTAGATTCTGTATTTTCATTCTTTTGGTAGATATTACTTGCCCTGTTCTCTTCATCGCTTAACCTCCTTAATAATGTTTTCCAGTTCCTCTTTCGTCGGTGGCTTAGTGCCAAGGTAGCGGATAATTCGTTGTCTCACCTTGTCTCCCTCGCGTTTGCTTTCCACGAGGTAGTAATATACTCTTTGGCCTCTGCTCTTCCCATGGCAAAGGGACAACCTAGCCCAACAAGCAGAGGAATATTTAAAAGACCTTCTATCCGGATACGAGCATGATCCAGCGACCGGAGTTTACACACGGAACTAGATAATACATTGCTCCTTCTCAGGACAAAACTTCATACCTAAGTCGCTTTACTCGCTAGTTTTACCTCTATCATCAACACCTTCTCCCTTAGCTCCCGTATGACATGGCATGATTATAAAGGGGGAAAGGTCTTTGTTCGTGTTCCAAATGTGGATATTACAAAATGATGTTTTGTTTGACAGACCCTGTGCGAACCGAGTAATCTTGATAGCAGAGGAGACTACTATTTGAAGACATGAGTTGGATAGACATAGTTAAGCTAATAGTAAGTATAGTTGCCTGCGAAGGCGCGGGCGGCATCGGTGCCATTTTCACGACACCCGCAATCCCAACCTGGTATAAGGGTCTGAAGAAACCAGCCTTTACTCCTCCCAACTCTGTTTTCGGACCTATCTGGATCACTCTTTACATTTTGATGGGTATAGCCGTTTTCTTGGTCTGGCGAGAAGGATTGAGTCAAGAAGGGGTAACAATAGCTTTTGCGGTATTTTGGGGTCAACTGGTTCTGAACATCCTGTGGTCGGTAATCTTCTTTGGGCTTAAGTCTCTTCTCGGTGGAATGGTTGTGATTCTTCTACTTTGGATAGCTATACTAGTCAACATCATTCTGTTCTTTGGCGTGTCGCCCATCGCCGGCGGGCTTCTTATCCCATATATAATCTGGGTTAGCATTGCCGCCAATCTGAACGTGCAGGTCTGGAAACTAAACCGAGGCGCCCGTACGTTATGATAGAATTCACACAAGATGGAGAATCGAAATGGAAGTAAATTATGTCAGACGCCGCTGGAAATGGTCTTGCTACAGTAAACAAATACTATGAGGATTACAGCTGCCGGGCCAGGGAGCTAAAACAACAGGGCAGGAAAATATTGGGCTATCTATGCGCCCTTGTCCCCGTGGAGATGCTCACTGCTGCCGGCTTTATTCCCTCTAACTTCAGGAAGCCCCTTGAAGAAGCCAAGGAAACAGGAAGGACACCAACTGAAATGGTATTTGAGAGGGTTGAGACTATGATCTACCCAGTTGGCAGGTTTGGTGAAAAACCTTAAACTATGGTTGGGGTTAGTAAGGAGGAATAACTGGTGCCACAAAGTGCGATTGTAGTCGACAAGAAGGATAACGTAGCCACAGCACTGCGCCAGCTTGAGCTGGGGGAATCTGTCCGGGTTGAGTTGGAAGAGCATTCTATTGATGTCACCTTACTCCAAACTATCCCCTTTGGACACAAGTTCAGCTTGAAGGATATTGAGCTGGGGGAACCGATAATCAAATATGGTGAGGTAATAGGTTTGGCTACAAGAAAGGTAATGAAAGGCGAGCATGTTCACGTCCACAATGTTGAGGGGGTGAGGGGGAGGGGAGATAAGCAATGAAGTTCTGGGGATACCATAGAAGTAATGGTAGCATCGGCATCCGGAATCATGTGCTAGTATTCCCTACAGTGATTTGTGCCTCTACTGTAGCCCAGATGATAAGCAAAGAGGTGCCGGGTACCGTTTGCGTTAACCATCCTCATGGCTGCGGTCACCTTGGTGAAGAAAAGGAGCACATGATTCGAGCCATGGCTGGTTTTTGCGGTAACCCTAATGTGGCTGGTGTCTTATTGGTTGGACTTGGTTGCGAGTTACTTACCCCCCAATTAATTGCTGAGGAGCTACATAAAACTGGTCAGAGGGTAGAGACCATTAGCATACAGGCTATAGGAGGCACGACTGATGCTGTAGCTAAAGGGAAGGAGCTAGTCAAGAAGCTTTTGAAAGAAACAGCCAGTGTCAAACGCGAATTGATTGACGTCTCTGAGCTTATCTTGGGCACGCATTGTGGCGGCTCAGATACCCTGTCAGGGCTCACCGCTAATCCGGCGCTGGGGGTTGCCTGCGATTTACTGGTGAGCGAAGGTGGAACGGCAATGATTTCAGAAACGGCTGAGATGCTGGGGGCAGAGCATATTTTAGCCAAGAGAGCTGCCAATGATGAGGTTAGAAGACGTATCTGGGAGATAACCTCGCTTACTGAGGCTAATGTTAAATTGATGGGTGTTGATATTCGCGGGACTGAGCCATCACCAGGGAATATAGAAGGCGGGCTAACCACCCTGGAAGAGAAATCACTGGGTTCTATCCGTAAGGGTGGCACTTCAGCTGTTATGCAGGTGGTTAAGTATGCCGAGAAGCCATCACAAAAAGGATTGGTGATAATGGATGGGCCGGCTCATGATGTTGTCTCTGATACCGGCATGATAGCGGCTGGGGCTCAGGTGATTGTGTTTACTACCGGGCGAGGAACACCACTTGGTTCACCTATTGCCCCGGTGATAAAAGTATCGTCCAATAGCATTGTCTATCATCGTATGAAAGAAAACATAGATATAAATGCCGGAGTAATACTGGATAGCGGGGAATCAATTCAAAGTGTTGGTGAGCAAATATTCAAAGAGATTATTGATGTGGCATCAGGCAAACTAACCAAGGCTGAAATTATGGGCCACCATGAGTTTGCCATACACCCGATTGGCCCTACAGTTTGAACATAAGGAGGAGAGAATGCCCAAGCAGGTTATTAATATACCCAATGCGCCTAAATATCCCTTTTCGCCAGCTATCAGGGCTGGAGACTATATCTTCGTATCGGGTCAGGGGGGATTCGTAGATGCTGAAGGCAAGGAGGTTAAAGGAATAGAGGCCCAGACCAGACAGTGCCTGGAGAATATGAAGCAGGTCTTAGAGACAGCAGGTTCGTCCCTAGATGATGTGGTAAAAGTAACTGTCTTTCTAGGAAGTGTCACTGATTATGCCAAGATGAACGAGGTATATCAGAGCTACTTCCCAAAAGACCAGCCTGCTCGCTCAACAGCTATAACCGGTCTGGCAATTCCTAACATGTTTATCGAAATGGAGTGCATAGCTTATTCGCCACGGCCTTAATAGTGATGGATACACTAATACCACTGTCTTTCAAATTTATTTAGAAAAGCTTGACTTTACCCTAACAAGATATATAATTATGGTAAAAAAGTGGAATAGACGCTGACAGAATGGGCGGCGGAACTTTAGGAAAGCTAATAGATTAGAGGAGGTGATATAGTAAATAAATAATCTGGTAGTCTGATAAGACGAAATTCGGAGGAGGTCACTGAATGAAAAAGCATTGGTTACCAAAGATACTTGTTGGTATTTGTCTGTTGCTAGTATTAGCCTTAGCGTTACCCTCGGTGAGTGGCTGTGCGCCGGCTGAGGAAAAGGTATACAAGATTGGTATAACTCAGATAGTTACCCACCCCGCCTTAGACCTGGCTCGTAATGGCTTTATAGAGCAGATGGCCGAGGAGGGCTACGTTGAAGGAGTAAATGTTGAGTATGACTACCTCAATCCTGAGGGTGACATGACCACAGCCGCATCTATTGCCTCGACATTTGTTTCTGAGGGTGTGGATATGATCTTCACTATATCTACACCGAGCACTCAAACCTGTGCTAAGGCAACTGAAGGCACCGGTATACCGGTAGTTTTTGGTGCTCTAACTGACCCGGTGGCGGCTGGAGTGGTTGAGAGCTGGGAAAGGCCTGGCGGCAACGTGACCGGAGTTAGTGATTGGGCAGATGTTGGTCTTCAGGTAAAGTTGGGTATGGATATTTATCCGGCCAAGAGACTGGGGGTCGTCTACAATGCTGGTGAGGTAAACTCAGTAGTACAGATAGATGAACTCAAGAAGGTAGCAGCAGGCTTGGGTATTGAGGAGATTGTTGAGGCTACAGCAGCGACAACTGCCGATGTTTACACTGCGGCAATGTCCCTGGTGGGTAGGGTTGATGCTATATGGGAGCCTTCTGATAATACAGTGGCAGCAGCTATAGACGCAGTGATAAAGGTTTGTGAGGAGAATAAAATACCACTGTTTGGCAGTGATATCAGCATGGCGAAGGCAGGAGCCATTAGTGGTCTTGGCCTCGACTACCACCTCAATGGCATAGAAGCCGCTAAGCTAGCTGCTCGTATTCTAGAGGGTGAAGACCCGGCTAACATACCTGTTGGCAAGATGCCAATGACAATCGTCTATTTGAGCCCGGCAGCAGCTGAGAGGATGGGGGTAACCATTCCTCCAGAAGTCCTGCAAACGGCAACTGAGCTAGGAGAATAAAAGCTCCATTAAACTGTCTTAGGTCATAAACTTTGCAATCAAAAGCTCCCTCGTGGTGAAGTCGAGGGGGCTTTTGAAGATTTTTGCTGTTCCTCTCGGCTTCCCTAGCTATTTTCATGTGTGATGGCGTCCTTTAACCGAGGGGCAGGAGATATTTTGTAAATACCTAGAAGGAGATAAAGTATGGGAGTGCCTAACAGCGTATTTAGTGTTATGGAAAAAGAGGGGCTAACTACGCTGGAGATTTTCCATAATAAAAAAGAGGATAAACTCTTACTAAGAGGAATGAAAGAGTGGGATGATTATGTGCGCTGGGATAGATACATGGTTGATTTCACCCCTGAGGATATTCTAACCAGTGACTACAGAGCGGTAGGCACGGCGACGCTACTTTCCACCTTTGGTGAGCTAGGTCTAAAAGATTACCTTGAGCAGATAAAAAAGCTTTTGACAGAAGGCGGGCACCATGGTATCGAGTTCTATTACAATGGCAAGAAAAATATCAGGGTAATGTATTGCAAACATGTTAATACACTCGGCATAAGAAATAGACGGCATGCTATACGCTCCGGCGGGATGCGAAGACACGAGTTAGACGAGCCTGAACTAAATGTTCTTGTTGATGGGCTAAACCTGGCTCGGGCAATGGCCTATAAAAACGCCATAGCTAATATACCCTATGGTGGCTGTAAAACGATAGTCCAATGCGACCCAGTGAAGCTGGATGACTTTGAGACCATGGGCTTTCTCGGCTATATAATTTATAGAGTAAGAACGTTTACGGGGCCGGATATGGGATTCAAACCAGAAATGGCTGATATTATCCGTGAGAAATTTACTGAAGCCATTACAGGTGGTATTAACAGCCCATTGGGGCCAACTGGCGGCCCCACCGCCTACGGCGAATACCTAGCTATAAAAGAGGCGTGCAACTTTATTTATGGCAGCAGAGATATATTAGATAAGAAGATAGCCATTCAGGGACTGGGGGAGGTAGGCTACCCATTGGCTGAGCATCTATTGGGTGATGGGGCTAAACTCATTGTCACCGATATAGACCTAGCCAAAGTACAGAGGTTACAGCAGAAATGGGGTAAAGATTTAGTTGAGTATGTGGAACCGGATAAGATTTATACCGTAGATGCCGATGTGTTTTCTCCCTGTGCTATGGGAGGTATCATAACCGAGGATAGAATACTCCAGTTCAAGTTCAACATAATAATAGGCACCGCCAATAACCAGCTTAAGGCGACAAGCAAGGAAGGCGAGCTAGAGCTAGCTAAAAAGCTTGCCGATGCCGGTATCCTTTTTGTCATTGATTGGGCACATAATACCGCTGGGGTTATAGCTGCTTGGGCCGAATGGCTATTACAGGATAAGGCAACTTTTGATAAGATAAAGCCGAGAATTGAGCTAGTCTGCCGAGATAACTTCAAGAAGCTTCTAGAGGAAGCTCAAGAAACAGGAAAGACGCCCACTGAACTTGTCTATGAAAAGGTTGAAGAAACAGTCTATTCGGGCGCCGAGTTTAGTGAGCTAACGTGGTAGGAAAATTGAAGAGCCAGAAATGTACATGCAGGCTATAGATAGGGGTAAGAGATAGTGGGTGCCGCAGGTGCTATATTTGGCTTCTCCTTCTACGAGGGGCTGGTATTCGGCTTAGTTGCTATCGGTGTATACCTTACGTTAAGGGTGCTTGCTTTCCCCGACCTCACTGTGGACGGAAGTTACACCCTCGGTGGGTCAACCGCCGCCGTGTTAATCGTAGCCGGGGTGAATCCCTTCCCGGCAACCCTGGCTGCCGTTGGCGTAGGCTTAGTTGCTGGTTTGGTGACCGGGTTACTCAACACCAAGCTGAGGCTACCTGCCTTACTGTCTGGTATCCTCATGATGGTCGGACTTTATTCCGTAAATCTGAGGATTATGAGCGGGGCTAATGTTTCGCTCCTTCGCGAAGTAACCATCTTTAATGAAGTCGCAGGATTTCTGGGGCTTAGTAGCGGCAGCCTCATAGTGTCAATCACTGTGGCTTTAGTATTTGGGGTTATCGTTTTTCTCATCCTAAGCTGGTTTCTGCACACTGAGATAGGTCTAGCGCTGAGGGCAACCGGTGATAATGAACAGATGGTGCGCGCTCTGGGTGTAGATACCGATAAGAATATTATGCTCGGCTGCTCCATTTCCAACGGTCTTGTTGCCCTTGCCGGCGCTGTAGTCGCCCAGGGGCAGGGTTTTGCTGATGTGGGTATGGGGATAGGAATGATTGTAATGGGATTAGCCTCAGTAATAATTGGTGAGGCACTATTTCGCCCCCGGGGTGTGGCTAGGATGCTGCTGACGGCAGTAGGTGGCGCTTTCGTCTACCGATTGTTCATAACTGTTGCCCTTAGATTGGGCATGGCGCCGGGTGATTTAAAGCTGATTACGGCACTGCTGGTGGTCATAGCCCTGGCCATTCCATACATACAGAAGAAGATACGGCGCGAATGGATACCACCAGCAGTAAGATGGTAAAATGGTATATGAGGATGTTTCATGAGTGAAAATCAGAGCATATTACAACTTAGAGGAATAACCAAGATATTTTCCAGAGGCACAATAGACGAGGTTACTGCCTTAGACAACATTGACGTTGATGTTAAGGCAGAGGACTATGTTACCATCATCGGTAGTAATGGCGCCGGAAAAACTACCTTGCTTAATATCATTGCCGGTGTCTTCCCTCCAGAAAGAGGGGGTAAGGTTATCATTAATGGTAGTGATATAACTGGCTTGAGTGAGTATAAGCATGCGACATATGTGGGCAGGGTATACCAAGACCCCAATATAGGCACCGCAGCTAAGATGACCATAGAGGAGAACATGGCTATGGCTTTGCTGCGAGGGCAGCCAAGGGGACTCAGGACAGCTAGTAATAAACAGCGTAGAGAGCAATTCCGCACCGCACTGGCTCCACTCGGGCTAGAACTGGAAGATAGATTAAACGCCCTGGTGGGCACGCTTTCCAGCGGGCAAAGGCAGGCAGTAGCCCTGGCTATGGCTACTATAAGTAAACCAGCACTGCTACTACTTGATGAACATGTTGCCAATTTAGACCCGCGGACAGGAGAGGTGGTGCTCCAGTTAAGCGACATGATTGTACACCATGAGCAGATGACCACCATTATGGTCACCCACAACATGGAAATCGCCCTGCGCTATGGCAACAGGCTAATCATGATGCACAAGGGCAGGATTGTAGTAGATATAGGTGAGGCGGATAAGAAGAAGCTTGCCATCAGTGACCTGATAACTGCTTTCGAACGAGCTGCTGGAGAGCAACTCAAGGACGATACTATTCTGCTCAGCCGCAAAGAATGAGAGTAGAGACGGGCTCTGTCAGGGGAAACTGAGGTACCAGGGGTTTTATTCTTTCTTCCTAACTGGTTTAAATATTTTACCTCACCCTCCCTTGTGGGTAGCCTCAGCTGTAATCGGGCAAGTGGCACCCCGCCTTTTTTATTACGTGTTTCAGCTTACTATCGCACATTTGTCCATAATGTATAGGGTCACAGTTGCTTGATTTGTGCAGCCCCATACTCGAAAAAAGAGAGGCTCTCCCACTGATACCTTGGAGAGCCCCTACCTTGCGACGAGAGACGCCCTGTAGTCAAAATCTAGGCGCTTTTCCGGGGTGGTCAACGCTTACCCCCTCCTATTCGGAAGGCTGAAAAAGGGTAAAAAAGGGGGAGTGATGAAAATCACTCCCCCTTGAAGAAAATGCCCCATGTCGGTGCAAAATTTTGACGAAGCAAGAGGTCTATGTTTACAAAGCTGATTTTTAGGGTTAAAATAGATACGATTTTGGGCGGTTAGCTCAGTGGTTAGAGCGCTTGCTTCACACGCAAGAGGTCACAAGTTCAAGTCTTGTACCGCCCACCATAGTGTACGGTAGGTAGAACTCCCTCTTTTTCGACAGCCATCTTTTCCGGCAAAAGAGGAATCGAGTAGCTCAAGACCGCTTCGTCGCCAATTACTTTGACCTCTTTGACGGAGCTTCTGATAAAAGCCCTTCTCTCCGTTAGTGAGCCTTCTTTGAGAAGGTCATGCAGGTCTTCAACATAACAAGATATGGTTTCTAGGTCAGCTAGTTCGACTTTCCTGTCGGACATCTGGGTCTCAATCTCAATTTTTCTAGTCTGTAGCTGCTCCTGACGACTCTGCAATTCACGGATCCGCGGCACCAACTCATCGAGATTTACCTTGCCCGTTTCCAGGGCATCATACAACCGCTCCAGGCGGTGGTTGGTATTAGTTACTGAATCACATACCACGTCCAACTCGTCTTGACAAGCCTTTGTCGCCGAGTCCATCTCTTCATTGACCTGCTTGACAAGTTGTATCAGATTCCCCCTTGTTAAAATACGCTCCCTTATTTTACTAATTACAAGAGCTTCGAACTTATCTGCGTTCAGGTATTTAGCCTGGCATGAACCGCTGCCTTGTTGAACATTTCGCTATTTTGTTCAGCAGGATATTAAGGGCGGCGCAGGCCCCCGGTTTGCCTATTCGTGAACTCAGAAAGCCTGCGCCACCCTTTGGGAAGCGGTTGAGCCAGGATTAGATTGACCGATTATCAATCAATCAGGCCGTGTGCAACCAGGTAGTCATGGGCAACTTCTTCCGGTTCCATCAATTCGATGTCCACCTTGGCATTAAGCTCCTGCCAGACCGCCTGGCCCTGGGCGACTATTGCCGGTGTAGCCGCCATACCTCCCCCGGGGAAGGTAGCCACCAGCTCGTTGAGAATACCCTCAATCTCAGGATACATATCAAGGATATCCTGGCTAACGTAAGGAACTAGGTCATACGGCGGGAAGAAGGCTTGGTCGTCTTGATACACATGCCAGCCGTGTTCGGCAATAATGGCGTCGGTGCCGAAGGCCATGGCAACGTCGCAGTCATGGTTTTCCAGTCCCAGCAGCGAAGCTCCCGGAGCTCCGGTCATCAGTGAAGCCTCAGGGACGGAAAAGTCATAGTGCGCCTCCAGAGCCGGCAGGCCATCGGGGCGGGTGGAGAATTCAAAGCCGACAAAGGTTTTAATCTCAACTTCTCCAGCTCGATAAAGCGCCGCCAGGTCGGAGAGGCTGGTTAGATTATTCGCTTCAACGAATTCAGTCCAGGAAACCAGGACATAGGTGTTGTTGTTCCAGATTGGGTCCAGCCAGACGAAGCCGTTAGCCGCTTCCTCTGCCTTCACCAGGTCATAGAGCTCGTTGTTATCGACTCCCGGCTCATAGACATGGGCGAGGTGGACCATCCAGGCCGTGCCGGTATATTCGGCACAGATATCAATGTCGCCAGCTTCCATGCCTCCCCTGAGCACGTCGGTGGCGAGGTCAGGCACTAACTCAACGGTGAAGCCATGGTCTTCCAGTAACTGCTTAATCATCTCACCGATAATATATTGCTCGGTGAAGTTTTTGTTGCCCACAGTTACTTTCTTGCCCTCCGCTCCACACCCCACTCCCATAACAATCAGAGACAGGGTCAAAACTACTGCCAAAGTAATAGCCAGTTTACGCATCTTCTTACCTCCTTAAAAATTTTAATGTTCTGGCTTTAGCCACTTCAAAAAATCGCTGTGTCTCATATCATTATCTCTCACCTCCTATTAAGCCATTTCAGCCTTGACCTTAAGGCCACGTGCAGTCAGCCAACTCTCTATGCGTCCCAGTATAAAACCCAGGGTAATGGCCAGGGCTGCGGTAGGGGCTGCCCCCTGCAGTATGAGTAAGACCTGCTGGGAGAATACCCCGGACAGTGTGATTCTGCCCAAACCTCCGCCGCCCACCAGCACCGCCAGCTCGGCCGTGCCCACGGTGATAACGGTGGAGATTCTAATTCCGGCCATTATCACCGGCAGGGCCAGGGGCAGCTCTATCTTGCGGGCAATCTGCGCTCGCGTCATTCCCATTCCCCGGGCGGCTTCCACAATCGCCGGGTCGATGTTGTTTATACCAGTGTAGGAATTGCGTAAGATGGGAAGCAGTCCGTAGATGACCAGGGCCACGATGGCTGACTGGAAGCCGAAACCGAGAATGGGTGCCATAATGGCAATCACCGCCAGGCTGGGGACGCTCTGCCCCACGCTGGCACCGCCGATTACAGGGGTGGAGAGCCTCCTGAAACCGGGGCGGGTGACCAGGATGCCCAGGGGCACGCCGATGGCGATAGCGATAGCCTCGGCTATGAGCACCATCTCAAGGTGAGCCCTGGTGCAATTCAGCACATCACCCCAAGGGAAAGGCTTATACACCCCTTCCTTAACCCACTCCATGTTAGTAATCACAACGGTAGCTACTATACAGAGCGTTAAAAGGGTGATCAGGACGATGTAACGCCTCACTTGGATTGTCTCCTTTGGGCAATCTCCTCCAGCGCTCTCTTAATGGCTTTGTCAGCGCCAACGAAATCAGCCACAAACTTGTTACGGGGTTTGTGAATCAGATTTTCCGGCGTGTCATATTGCACCAGCTGTCCCTCATTCATCAGGGCTATCCTATCCGCCATCTTGGTTGCCTCAAAAATATCATGAGTCACAAAGATAATGGTCTTTTTTATCTCCTGCTGTATCTTTAAGAATTCGTCCTGTAATCCCGTCCTGGTTATCGGGTCAATGGCGCCAAAGGGCTCATCCATTAGTAGTACTGGGGGGTCAGCGCCCAAAGCTCGAGCTACACCCACTCGCTGCGCCTGACCACCGGAGAGTTCATTAGGATACTTGTCTATGAACTCAGCGGGGTCCATTTCCACAAGTTTTAGAAGTTTCTCTGCTCTCTGCCTCCGCTCCGCTTTCGGCCATCTTTTTAGCTCGGGAACTGTCCCTATATTCTGCCCTACGGTCATATGCGGGAAGAGCCCTATCTCCTGAATGGCATAGCCTATATTCCGGCGCAGTTCATTCTCATTCATTTGGGTATTGTCTGTCCCATTAATATATATCTTACCGCTGGTAATAGGGATAAGGCGGTTTATCATTTTCATGGTAGTGGTCTTACCACATCCTGAGGTGCCTAACAGCACGCAGAACTCACCATCGTTGACCTCAAAGCTCACCTTTTTCACCGCTTCTGTCCCATCAGGATATACCTTGGTTACCTTGTCCAGCTTTATCACTGTCTCACCTCGTCCTTAATCCTCTGGGAGTAACCCATCGCTCCACCCGGCTCATAAGATAATCGACCAGTAGAGCTAGAATGGAGACAGATATTCCTCCCAAAATGATTAAATCCATCCGAGCGTTTCTCAAACCTCGGAATATGGGAGCCCCCAGCCCTCCGGCGCCAATCAAAGCGGCAATGGCGGCAATGCCGATAATTAGCACGATGGCATTTCTCAAGCCAGCCATAATGACCGGAACCGCCAGGGGAAGCTTAACCTTAAACAGGAGTTGCCTTTCTGTCATTCCCATTCCCTTCCCCGCCTCAATCATGGCCGGGTCAACCCCGCGAATGGCGGTATAGGTATTGCGCAGGATAGGTAGCTGGCCGTAGACAATCAGAGCAATGACAGCCGGCAGGAAGCCGAAAGTTTTTAGTCCCATGCTGCCAAGAAGGAGCATAAGCAGGCCAAAGAGAGCCAGACTGGGAATAGTCATCATTATCTCCGCCAAGTAAAGCGTGGTGTCGGCTACATGTTCCTTACCCCTGCCGCTGATAAAGATTCCCAGAGCTACACCAAGGATGACAGCTATTACAATGGCAACGAAGATTATCCAGAGGTGTTCAAGCGCCCATCCTGCCAGCTTGTCTGGATGATTAACTAAATATTGCCAAGCTTCCAGCATTTACTTGCTTACTCCTTAAAGAGTTGGGCCAGGGAAGGGTCATATATCCCAAAAACCAGCGGTGAAAGGGTCCCAAACCTTTACCAGTTGGGGCAACGAAGGGTGTTTGAATCTAAGCCCGGATTTTTGACGTGAGGGGAGGGTGATATCAGTCAGGAGGGTAGATTTGCTATACGCCTGGTCGGTTGCTTTATCTTGTAGGGTAGTTTCTGTTTTTAGGCTGCAGCGGCCCTTGGCTGCATATTCGGTGCGGCTTGTCCGAGTCTTATATGAACCCCGGTGTCGAAGGCTTATGAGCGTGGTTTCCAAGGCAAAAGTAGCGCCTCCTTGGACGCCAGCTATTTCAGCCATAAAAACTCCCCTTCTTAGCTAACCGTCATGCTTTCTCCTGATCAAATAAATAAAAGACCAAACTGGCTTATAAACCTTTAGCGAAATTATTCCTTTTCAGCGGCAACACAAGCTGTGCAGCATCACCGGAGGAAAGACGCAAAGTAGGACTGTGTTTAACATCATAACCCCTGAGGCAGATGCTGTCAACCTCTATAGGCACGCGGCCACCACGGTACCCCTTCTAAAATTGCTCTTTTTCTCTGCGGCACTGTGTAACAAAACCCCTTGATGTTGAAGGAGGTACCAAGGGTAACAAAAGTCAGTTTTGTGCAATGGTAAGGGGGCTTTACTGTTCCCTCTAATCTGGTCTTTATAGATGGTCCCACTACTTCTTCATTGGGACTATCATTTCTTACTTTCTCAACAGCTGCTCGATGACCTCAAAGTTGTGATCTTGGAACTCCTCCTGGACATCCGAACGACTGATGCGTGGGGAATGGTTTGGATATTTGTGCGTAATCAACTCATTTGCCCTAGCCCCAGGGAGAAAATATAATTCAGGTTGTTGAGTGGCATCCATCCCAAGGCGAACAAGTGCTACAACAGAGTTCTTGCTAGGGTTGAACTCATGAGCAACTAACCAATCATAACCATGATACGTGGATTTGACTTGTATATTAATGGTCCTTCCAGAGGGGCCTAGTGCTATCATGTCGAAGATCTTCGCTCTACCTATCGTAATGCCAATATCGTATCCCAAGCGAGAGAGGATGAACGCTACATAATACTCCCCTGCCAAACCTCTCTGTTGACTATCTGGTTTACCCATTATTATCCCTTTTCAGGCTTTCCAAGCGTTACAATGTTTTTAAAAGACGTATGACAGCCTTGTTGAGATCTGCAATTTCTTTAGCTTCCTCTAGGCTTGGCTCAATATTATGGTGGATGAGATCATTGCGCTTGTCATGTGCTTTGAGCCAATTCTGCCATAGCTTATTATCCACCTCTGCAACTGACTTTAGCCCGTTTTTATTGAGTAGTTCTTTTAAACGAACTTTCAGTCGCCAGTTATCCCCACTTGTAAGAAAACAATCGATATCAGTTGCGCTCATTTTACTACTTAGTTTTTGGTAGTAGAACTGTTCAACATAAACCTCGAGGGATGTGAAACTCTCGATTACTGCTATCTTAACATCTCGTTGATCTAGTGCGACCTCAGCATTTAACTCTAATAAATAGTAGGTCTCTGGGGGCAATTCCCGCTCAAGAGATTTCCGGGAAGTGTCAATAATTACACCCGGCTTATTGACAACTGCTGGCCTGATGCCATGTGCTGAAAAGAAAAACTCGGAAGGCTTCCAAATTGGCTGCCTTAAGTTCATGTAGCACTTACTATGACCCCATAAAGCAATGGCTACTGCTATTCTCGTCGGCTTGGTGAAATCATATTTTCACTTGCCATAGTAATAGATAGCCTTAGTCCAACAAGGTGCTGCAGTCGGCACTGTTTGAATTCTAACGTCGTTCAAGCTGAATAGGGTCGAGAATTTATCTCGACCCTATTTTTTATCTCCAGCGCTGTAAGAAACGAGCAAGTGTGTAAGGGTGTGTATAATTGAGAAAGGCTATTTCCTATTCAGGGCTTTTTAACAATCTGCCGATTGTCTTCTTCAGGTCTTGCAAACTAAACGGCTTAGTTATATATCCGTCAGCGCCCATCTGTTTGGCAAGCTCCTTATCGAGTTCATTGCCAAGACCGGTAAGCATGACCACGGGGATTCCCTTCGTAACCGGGTCTGTTTTAATTATGCTTAAAGCGGCGTAGCCACTCGTCTTTGGCATTAGGATATCCATCAGGATAAGGGCGGGTTTATATCGCCGAGCCATATCTACTGCTTCCTTGCCATCGGCTGCTTCCAGCACAATATATTTATCGCCCAGAAGCTTTCTTACCAACGACCTAATAGATTGTTCATCGTCGGCGATAAGTATTGACATTTTTTGCTTGTGACCTTGAAACCTCTTATTTGTGTGCTTGAGATGCGTTAAAATGTGTTACACAATGAGTTCGGTGCTGAACTACAACTCAGGCGCTTTATGGAAAGCCAAGATGCAAATGCTCACCCTCCTTAAGTAACTCTTTAGCCCAATTGAATTATAGCAGATAAACATTAGTAACGGAATATCTATGATTGAGGCCAGGAAGCATTTGCTTGGCTAAGATGCTCATTCCGCTATTTTGTATAACTGTGGTCTATCGGCTTTCCTGGTTAGCTCCAGACTCATCAAGAATATGTTGCTTACGGAGTGGGATTTCTTTGAGGAACAGGTTAGCGATGAAAGCAAGAACAATCATAACAAAGGCTACCTGAAAAATCTGGCTAAGACCAGAATTAAGCGCTTCACGCAGTGTCTGGAGTGCCTGGTCATAAAGAACCACCCCTTGCTGTCCCATGCCACTGAAAACGGCTTGCAACTGAGCTTGCGCCTCTGGACTCACCAGCACCTGAGCATTGTGTGTTATTGAATATAACAGCTCTGGTGGTATAAGTGTCCTTACTGCTTCAGGGAGTTTAGTAGTGAACTCTGAAGCAAGGCGGTTGGACATTATCGAGCCGAAGATTGACAACCCGACAGTACCGCCGACGGCGCGGGAAAAAGGCACAAGAGAAGTAGCGGCACCAAGGGAGTTGTAGGGGACTGTGTTCTGAACAGCAATGGTATAAAGTGGCATGATGATGCCCAGGCCAAAGCCGATAAGGGCAATGTTTACCAGGGCACTAGCATAGCTTGTTTCCGGATTCACCCTGGAGATAAGCGCCAAACCTAAAGCCATGATGGCTAGGCCCAAAATACCCTGAAGACGGTAATGTCCGCCGGTACGAGCTAGTAACTGCCCGGAAACAAAACTGGCGAATACCTGGCTAAGCATCATGGGTGTCAAAAAGCTGCCGCTGGTAGTAGCCGATAGCCCCAGAACCCCTTGAAAGAAGAGGGGAATAAAAATGATACTGCCGAACATGCCAATACCAGAGAGAAAGGTGATCGAAATCGATATAGCTACAATCGGATTTTTGAAGATGCGGAGAGGTATAATAGGTTCCTCACTTTTACCTTCGATTATCGGGAAAGCTATGATAGCTATCGCTGATAAGGAAAACATGCCGATGATCGGGACTGATACCCAGGGATATTCAGTCCCACCCCAGGATAGAGCTAGCAGCAGTGGTACTACGGCCAGTACCACTGCGGTCATACCGGCATAGTCAACCTTATGTTCCCGACTGTCCGGCCGGAATTGGGGGAAGAAGAAAACGAATAGGATTATAGTGATAATGCCCAGGGGGATGTTTATATAAAATATCCAGTGCCAGGAAAAGCTATCGGTGATGAATCCGCCTAAAGTTGGGCCAATCACCGATGATACACCAAAGACGGCCGTTACCAGCCCCACATATTTCCCACGTTCGGCAGGCGGAAAAAGATCGCCAATAACGGTGAAAGAATTGGCCATCATGATGCCGCCACCAATACCCTGTAGGCCGCGAAAGATAATAATCTGGGTCATCGTCTGGCTTAGCCCACACAGTAAAGAGCCAAGGATGAAAATCGTGATTCCTGCCGTGTAAAAGTGCTTACGACCGTACATATCAGTTAGCCTGCCCACTATCGGCAGCACGATGGTTGAAGTCAGCAGATAGGCTGTAGCCAGCCAGGTATAGTGGGCAAAGCCACCAAGGTCAGCCACAATGCGCGGCATAGCCGTACTAACAATCGTCTGGTCCAGCGAACTCAAGAACATGGTCAGGAGTACTCCGCCTAGAGTAATGATTACTTGTTGCCTGGGTAATGAACGCAGACCGATTGGTTGTGCTTGAACCTCTTTTCCCACGTTATCTCCCAAAATGAAACATTATATCATATTTCTCTCGTCTAACAGAAAAAGAATTGTTGCACTTCCCATTTTCTTTTTTACCAGTCGGCTTATCCCACACTTTGCTAGAAAGTGCAGCGGAGTGTATCTAACTTCACAAACTCGACGGCTGTCTCTTATGTTGCAGGGCACAAGGGCATCTGGCTAATATATATAAGATATGAAAACTCGCAAGCGTATTGGCTAGTTAATTTTCTGCGAAGGCTAGAATCAAATCAAGCGTAAATTAGATACTGTGTATTTTGACTAAGTTGGTGCTTCCTGGAACACCTAGGGGAATTCCGGCAATAATCACTATCAGGTCTCCCCTCTTAGCGAGATTCATCTCCAGCACGACTTTGTTTGCCAGCTCGAAGACCTCTTCCAAGTTTGCGGGCTCAGGTTTTTTAAGTGGTAGTACCCCCCAAGCTAACGAAAGGCGGTTCACCACTGATGCCGAAGGGGTTACCGCCAGAATAGGATGATACGGTCTATATTTCGATACCCTTAAGGCCGTGGTCCCACCTGTGGTAAAGGCGATGATGGCTTTAGCCTGCACCTGGTAAGCCATCTGGCAGGCGGCTCTGGCAGCAGCGTCATTGACCTCAGGTAAAACATCCTGCCACCGGCTGTGGAGTATCTTCTCATATGGGAACATTGCCTCAGCCTCCAAGACTATTTTTACCATCGTCTCTGTAGCTTCGATGGGATAACTACCGATGGCTGTTTCCTCGGAGAGCATCAGAGCGTCACTGCCATCAAGGACAGCGTTGGCTACGTCAGCGGCCTCTGCCCTCGTCGGCGTAGCTGAGCGGACCATAGACTCAAGCATCTGAGTGGCGGTAATTACCGGCTTTCCCTGGCGATTGGCCTCATTTATCAGCCTTTTCTGGGCCATTGGCACCTTCTCGATGCTTATGTCGAGGGCTAAGTCGCCTCTGGCCACCATGATACCTTCTCCAGCCTCGATCATGGCTCCGCTTTCTTCCAGGGCCCGCGCCTCCTCTATCTTGACAATGACAGGTATGTCAGACTTCATTTTTCTGAGCAACTGCTTGACCTCTCGTACCTGGCGCACTGAGGAGATGAAAGATAAGGCAACAAAGTCCGCGTCCTCGGTGAGAGCAAAATCAAGGTGCTGCCCGAAAACGGCCGTGATATCCCCATGGCGACGTTTCAGTCCGGGAAGATCGAGGAGGATGCCTACAGGAAGTTTGAGCTTTTGACTGAGCGACCGAACTTTGGAAATGAGTTGGCTGTGCTCCTGAAGTGTCCCATACGCCAAGTTAAAGCGCGCGACGTCCGTGCCACCTTTTAACATACTTTCAATAACTTCGGGAGAACTGCTGGCAGGACCCAATGTACACACTATCTTGACGTGACGTTTTATTATGGCTTTGTCCATTGCCACCTATTATAACATAGCGAAAGTTACGCAACATTTGGGGGGTAGTCTGATGAAAGAGTAAGCAAATTGCAGTATAAAACTAAGGATATAAATGGGCGTAACCAAAATCCAGGCAAGAGGAACCGTATACTGCACATTCTGAGTTATTGTTAACAAAACGTCAGTTTGTCACTACGAAGGTAACCTATATAAGGTGACCTGCACTCGTTTTACAAAGGGGCTCTCTTTAGTGTATAATATATATAGTTCCAGTTTAGGTTATTGCAAGCTTCTTGGAATCCTCACGGATTGCTTATGCATTGGATGACCAAAACTCTAACTAAAATTTAAAAGAGAGGAGGTCATTCAATGAGTTTTAATGACAAGTCGCTTCAATGTTCTGATTGTGGGACTACCTTCACTTTCAGCGCTGGCGAGCAGGAGTTCTTTGCTAGCAAAGGGTTCACCAATGAGCCCAAGCGCTGCCCTCAGTGCCGACGAACCAGGAAACAACAGAGCCGTAGTTCATCTAATGACTATAGCTACGGTTATCAGCGGTGAAGGTAAATGTATACCGCTGTCTATACCTCTTGTGATAAAGTACCGAGGTACATTTTGAACCTCGTGGGGACAAGCCGGTGTACTGTAGCGATTGCTACCGCAAAGTTAGACTGAGTAAATAAGTAGGGTTAAACCTAAAGTTACATCCGGGTTGGGCAGCCGATCCGGGTGTGACTCTGGAAAGTGTAAAAGTTTGTCGTTAGAAGTATCTATACGTGAAGGTGAATCCCAAGATTCCTTGCTGCGTCGTTTCCAAAAGATGGTGCAGATGAGCGGGGTGCTGCGCGAGGTAAAAACCCATCGTCATTTCCTGTCCAGAGGAGAGAAGGCACGTTTGAAAGCGCAACAGAGCGCCCGACGGAGACGACGTCAGGGTAATAGTGGAGCACGCTAGAAAGTAAATAAAGGGTCACTGCTTATACTGATTTCAGACAAGCAGCAAGATCCGGTGATTTAATAAGGAGTTTTAATATGAAAATCTATGTCGGTAACTTATCCTATGAGGTAACTGAAAAAGACTTGCGGCAAGAATTTGAAGCTTTTGGAAAGGTTGAATCTGTAAGTATCATAACTGACAAGTATAGTGGACGGTCAAAAGGATTTGCGTTTGTTGAAATGACTTCGGTGTCTGAGGGACAAGCGGCAATCGCAGCTCTCAATGGCAAGACGTTAAAAGACCGGACTCTCACCGTGAATGCCGCACGGCCCCGTTCTGATGACAGGGGTGGCGGATCTTATGGCGGTAGAAGGGGTGGTGAATTTGGTGGAGGAAGACAGAGAAGATATTAAACCCCCTCTTTATTTCCTTCTGCCTAAGATACCTAAAACATGTTCATAACTCCGAAGGCCTATTGGTTTGGGCGCTAGTGACAAACAGCGGACCAAGCCTAACCCTATTACCAAAGGAGGGTGGGCAAGATGAATATCTACGTGGGCAACTTATCCCTGGATGTGACCGAGGAGGAACTGCGACGAGAATTCATGGCTTTTGGAGAAGTGATGTCTGTAACCATTATGAACGATAAGTATATTGGTAGCGGACAATCCAAGGGATACGGATTTGTTGAAATGCCATCACAGTCTGAAGGTCAAGCTGCAATTACTGCCCTCAATGGAAAAAGACTCAGGCGTAGGCCGATTGATGTTATTCAGGCCCTCCCTCTTTCTGACAACGGCGGCAATGGCTCCTATAGTCACAAGATAGGACGCAGGCACAGTAGGAATGTAAGACAGAGAAGAAGCTAAACCTTAGTCATGCTCTATATTCCTGAGATGTATAACAATCAGTCATAAAGTGTCCACCACTCTTTGTAATTCTCATTTTTTGCTTGACACGGTAACCGCCTGAGTCTACACTATCGTATTATGGTAAAGTTGCCCTTAAGGAGCGATGGCTATGATTTGCCCCACCTGTCATGAGGTCATGATAGTAGTCGAGCAAGATAAGATTGAGCTAGACCATTGTGCTAACTGCTCCGGAGTCTGGTTCGACGCTGGGGAATTGGAGCTAATGCTGGAGAAAATGGGACTTGATATCAGCGCTTTATCCCTCGCCAAAATAACAGATTTGCCAGAAGCCAGGAGCGCAGAGAAAAAGCGGCGATGTCCTATCTGTGGCCGAAAAATGAGAAAGACGAACATAGGGCAGGAGCCGAAAGTGCTCATTGATTTCTGCCCAAAGGGAGATGGCCTATGGTTTGATGGTGGTGAGATACGCCAGATTATAGAGCAGTGCGCGGAAAAGTCAGGCACTGAACTGGATTCCGAGAACCGCGTTCTTACCTTTTTGGGAGACACATTTAAAGCTGAACGCCAGCCAGACTCATAATAAGCCCTGGCTTTAATAACAGCTTCAAGAACGCTGGTTCGCTTGGATAATATTATAAGGAGGTCCCGATGGTTGCAGTCTATATTATCGGCGGTATTATTGTAATACTTATCATCATTTTCATTGCTACCTACAATGGCTTGATAGGACTACGTAATCAGTTACGTAACGCTTGGGCTCAGATTGATGTTCAACTTAAGAGGCGGCATGACCTCATTCCAAACTTGATAGAGACGGTTAGGGGCTATATGAAATACGAGCGGAAGACGCTGGAAGCAGTAACCAAGGCTCGAAATCTGGCACAGAGCCTTGCCAGTGGTGATGTCGGCGCTCGTTCCAAGGCTGAAGGTGAGCTTAGTGGTGCCCTGGCCAGACTGCTGGCGGTGGCGGAAAACTATCCTGACCTGAAGGCAAATCAGAACTTCCTAGCGCTCCAGGAAGAGTTGACTTCAACTGAGAACAAGATAAGCTTCTCTCGCCAGTACTACAATGATTCAGTCTTGAGGCTAAATAATAAGGTCCAGATGTTTCCCTCAAACGTAGTAGCGTCTATGACCGGCTTCAAACTAGGCGAGTTCTTTGAGGTTACCATAGCTGAGGAGAGAGAAGCACCAAAAGTTGATCTTACCTAGGAAAAAGCGGTCAAGATATGTGGGAACAGATTAGAGCCAATCAGACGAGGTCAGTGGTCCTGACCGCAGGCATGGGAATACTGCTGCTCTTGTTAGGCTATTTTCTGGGCTTGTATTTTTTCGGGAGTGGCATTGGCGGACTCATTATCGCTCTGATTGTCTGGGGACTAATGAGTCTGGTCGCTTACTTTCAGGGCGATAATATTTTACTGGCGGTGTCACGGGCTAGAAAGATAAGTCGTGACGACCATCCTCAGCTATACAACGTAGTGGAGGAAATGAAAATCGCTTCGGGACTGGAGAAGATGCCGGACATCTATATTATCGACGACCCGGCGTTAAACGCCTTTGCCACCGGGCGTAACCCTGACAAGGCAGCTGTTACCATCACCTCGGGACTACTGGCCAAGCTCAACCGCGATGAACTTCAAGGGGTAATCGGCCACGAGATATCCCATATCAAGAACCGCGATGTACTGCTGATGGCAATGTGCGCCGTTATGCTCGGTACTATTGTCATTTTGGCCTGGTATGCCACGCGAATACTGTTCTTTAGCGGCATGGCTGGCGGTAGAAGGAGTTCGAGGTCAGGTGGTGGCCAGGCGCAAATAATAATCTTAGCCATAGGCATTTTACTTATGATACTGGCGCCAATTGCGGCTCAGCTTATCTACTTCGCCATTTCCAGGAAGCGGGAATACCTGGCTGACGCATCTTCTGCCCTGTACACCCGCTACCCCGAGGGATTGGCTTCGGCATTGGAGAAGCTTGCTGCCTCAACTACACAGCTTAAATCAGCCAATCAGGCTACAGCTCCTATGTACACGGTGAACCCTTTCCGCAAGGAGGGAAAACCAGCCAGTAACCTCACCAGCACTCATCCGCCTATCCTGGAGAGGATACGTATCCTTCGTGCCATGTCTGGAGCTTCTCTGTCTGACTACGACCAGGCTTACCGGCAGGCAAGGGGAGGGGTTGGTATTGCCCCTGCCTCAGCGCTGGCTCTAGATGGGGCAGCTGGTGGTGCTGCCTTGCGGGCACCATCACCTGAGACAAAGCCCGTGGAAGAATTGCCGCAGAAAGTCGAACGCGCCCGGGAAACCTCAGACCTGATGTGGCGGCTCAGTGACTATAAGACTATCTATTGCACCTGTGGCACTAAGTTAAGGGTATCACCCAACTTCAAGGGAACTAGCGTGAAGTGCCCTCACTGCGGTAGAACCAACTCGGTTTAAAAACGCATGAACATCAAGCTAACTTTCCTAGGGGCAGCCCAGAACGTCACCGGATCACAATACCTTGTTCAGTTTAATAATGTCAACTTCCTGGTAGACTGCGGCCTCTATCAAGAAAGAGAACTAAAGGGGCGAAACTGGAGCCCCTTCTTTATCCCGCCCGAGTCGTTAGATGCGGTTCTTTTGACCCACGCCCATTTAGACCATAGTGGTCTATTACCCAAGTTAGTTCGGGAAGGTTTTAATCATGCCATCTACTGTACAGGTGCCACCTCCGAAATCACCCGGATAATGCTGCTAGACTCGGGGAAAATACACGAAGAAGATGCCGATTTTAAAAGACGCCGACATGAAAGGGAAGGTGGAAAGGGCCCCTATCCCGAGATTCCATTATACACCAAGGATGATGCTGAAGCTGTGTCTCCCCTGTTCTCACCCATTAAATATGGCGAGACCGTCGAGATAGGCGACGGTATTGAAACCACCTTCTATGATGCAGGACACGTCCTGGGCTCGTCCATGGTCAAGCTCAAGATACGGCAAAACGGGGAAGGAAGGACAATCTTGTTTTCTGGAGACATTGGTCGGTGGAATAAACCGATGCTTCATGACCCAACGCTCTTCGATGAGGCAGACTATGTCATAGTGGAGTCCACTTATGGTGATAGGTTGCTTGAGCGTCCGGAAGACGCGGCTAACCAATTTGCCGAGGTTATAAATACCACTGTGAAAAAGGGGGGAAATATAGTTATACCTAGCTTTGCATTAGAGAGGTCTCAGGAGATTTTGTATTATCTAAACACATTCCTGCTCAAGGGTCGCATTCCCCGCCTTAAGGTTTTTGTTGATAGTCCAATGGCGGTGAGTGTTACCGAGGTGTTTGAGCATCATCTTGAGCTATTTGACAAAGAAATGAAAGAACTCTTGCACCAGCGAAAGTCACCTTTTGACTTTCCTGGCTTGAACTTGGCAGGAAGTGTTGATGAATCGAAGGCGATAAACCATATAGCTGGCAGCGTCATTATAATTGCTGGCTCCGGCATGTGCACCGGCGGCAGGATAAAACATCACCTGGTGAATAATATCTCGAGGGAGGAAAGCACCATTCTCTTTGTCGGGTATCAGGCCGTTGGGACTCTTGGGCGACAGATTGTCGATGGTGCTAAAACAGTGAGGATTCTGGGGCAGTACTATCCTGTTCGGGCGAGAATAGCGCAGCTACATGGATTTTCGGCGCATGCTGATAGAGGCGAACTTGTTAGATGGTTGTCCAGCCTGGATAAGCCACCAAGGCGTGTTTTTGTAACTCACGGTGAACTCAATGCCTCACAACACCTGGCCAGTTTAGTAAGAAGCAGCCGCGGCTGGGAAGCGATAGTCCCATCATACAAGGAACAGGTTTTCTTGAATTAGAGGTTTTTTCACAAGGTGACTTAAACATTCCATCGTTTTGTTTGCTCTCCACTCCGTGGGCAGATTCGATGAGATAGCAAAGCGCTTGAGCCTATCTTATACGGTTAGTCTACGTCTCATTGTAACCAGCGATATGGAGAAAAAGAGGGCAGTTAGACCAATTATAAGAGCCAGCGCCCAGAGAAGGTCAATGTGAAATTCCCCACTAATTAGCGCCCGGCTAAGATGCACCACCGGTGTTAGCGGTGCTATCCAGCTCAAGGTCTGCACTATCTTGGGAAAAGAGGAGAGGGGGAAGAACACTCCGCTGAAAAAGAACATTGGAGTGATAAATAAAGTGAAATAGTAATTAAAGCTGTAGATGGCGGGGGCAAAAGAGGTGAAGAGTATAGCAATGGAAGCAAACATTATGCCTTCCAGGAAGGCAAGTACCGGTATGAGCAGTGCCCAGGGTGAAGGTACCAACTGGAAAATAGCGGCAATGGCGAGGATGATAGTGCCCGTCAGGAGCGAGCGTGTCGCTCCCCAGAAGATTTCGCCAGCGATGACATCTTCCACGCTCAGCGGAGTGGCAATGATGGCGTCATAGGTTTTCTGATACTCCATGCGAACGTAACTCCCGTAGGTACACTCAAAGCTGGCGCTGAACATAGCATAGCCGGCGATAATACCAGGGGCAATAAACTCAATGTACTTCTGCCCATCAACCAAGCCTACATATGCTCCCAGACCTAAGCCCATAGCCACCAGAATAATAATCGGTTCCGCTATAGAACCAGGTGCTTCTGAGTGCCATAGCCTGAAGAAGACATCCCGGTTGCGCTGCCACACCCTGATAAAACGCCAGGAAAAGGGTTTCATTCGACTAAAGACCTCCCCGTAAGCCGGAAGAAGACATCCTCCAATGTGGCTGGTCTCCGCCTCAGTCTCTCGGGAAGATTCACTAATTCCCTGCTCATCTCGCTGGCCTCCACGTGGAAGGCGTGAATCTTACCTCCCACCTCCTCAAAGTCAAGTCCACGACTTTCTAAATCCTTGATAGTTTTATCCCTTTCCTCTGGGTCCACCTCAATCTCCCATACTTCACTACCTACATATCGGGAAATGAGACCCTGGGGAGGACCAAGGCTCAGGATTTTGCCTTGATGCATTATCGCCACCCGGTCACAAAGCACAGTCGCCTCTTCCATATTCTGGGTGCATAGAAGCTGGGTGACGCCCTGGGATTTTAGCTCAGCGAGCTTGTCCCAGACTAGATATTTGCCCTGCGGGTCGAGACCTATTGTCGGCTCGTCGAGAACCAATATCTGGGGCAGGTTAATCAAGCCCCTGGCTATCAGCAGGCGCCGCTTCATCCCTCCTGATAGCTCCCTTATGTGGCTATTGCGCTTGTTTCCAAGCTCAAACAGGCTTAAGACTTCCGTACTGCGCCGATGTGCCTCATTCTTAGGTATGTCAAAGTATCGAGCAAAGGTCATCAGATTCTGAAGCACTGTCAAATCTGGGTCGAGGTTATCCAGCTGGGGGACTACCCCTAAGATAGCCTTCACTTGCCGGGAGCAAGTCTTCAGGTCATTACCCAGCACCTGTATATCACCCCTGGTGGGAGGTGATACCGCAGTTATCATTCTGATGAGAGAGGTCTTCCCTGCCCCATTAGGTCCCAGTAAACCGAAGCATTCACCCTTTTCCACCTCTAAATTTATATCATCTACCGCCAACAGGTCTTTAAATTTCTTGGTTAAGTTACGAGTCTTGATAATTAACATCAAAAACCAGCTTCGCCAGATTAGATTCTGGCAAATTATACCAGCTTCAAGCTGCGGCAACAAATGGGCAGGGACTTCGACTGTCTAATTTAACTTTTTACTGATGCGAGGAGGGGAGTGCCATTTCTTTCAATGTAACTAGAGATGTCCCACCGGCAACCCTAAACAAAGTGGCTAATTGTGTAGTTCCGCTTCAACATCGTAGTTAAGATAGCTTTCTACAAGGCCGTTCTCACAATATTTGAAGCTAGAGGCGCATAGCTAAATCTGCTATTCAAAAAAGCAACCTTTTTATCCAATAACGAGACAAGATAGTGTAACCTATTGAAATTGGGAGCTCTGCTTGCAATGTATGAGTTTCCGGTTATGGAACGAGGTAAACGAGATCTGGGAAGAGGGCATTATGTTTTTCTTCCCAGATTGGTCTTGTATACAAAGAATAAGAAGATTGGGAATTGACACTGATCGGTAAATTTTTGATTAAGGTTTTTTGAATAATTTGGGAAATATGCTAATCTTAATTAGTCTAAAAATACGACCAGGAAGGGGAAAGCGAGGGGGAAAGTGATAAGGTTCGCTAAAAAGCAGATTACTTTTCTATTGTTTGGTTTCGTTTTTTGGCTTCCAATTGCAGTGTTGATTTATATAATTGTTTTTCTGTTCAATAATGTAGAAGACATTGGAAGAAAATTTTTGCTACTTTTTCTTCCAGAACAGTTTTTTTATGCCGGTTTCGGCATCGTTCTTGGCATACTAATTGTGTATTTTTCAGGAATCGTATTGAAATTAACAAAAGTCGGGAGGATCTTTTCTAAGATTCCAGTTTTAGGCCTCTTTTTTGGAGCCGGCGAAATAATGACTATTGACCGACTACTTCATCTGGGTCCCTGTCTCTTTTTACTCTCACCAACCTGTCTTTCTTATGGTTGGATACTCTCGGAGGAGAAGGTTAAATTAAGCAAAGAAAAAGCTATTTTCACTTTGGTAAATGTTTATTATCCAAACGTTCCAACTCTTATTACCGGCCAGGTTTTCCCGGTAAGAAAAGATACGGTCATCAAACTTGGTAATTCCTCGAAAGAAATAATTGATCTTTTGCTTTATGCTTTCCGAAGCCCAACGGATCTTAAATATATTCCTTGGGAAGATGAATCTCAGGAAGATTTTGAAAAAAGAGCGAAATCTTTCGGTCTAGACTTAAACACTGAGGTACGCCCGAACAACAGGCACTTTGATTAGCTGAGTCTCTTGTCAAGCCGCTTCTATTGCACTTTATAGTGGATTGTTTGTTCTTGACCACAAGACTGTCTTTTCAATAGTAGCGGCTAGCATCCGGCTGAGACTATGGAACGAGGAGTTGATAGAGTGACCAATATCTGCGAGCGGGTAGTCTATATGGTAACAGGAAAGATGGAGGAGATAGGAGCCTCAAAGTATTAAGGGCTGCAGCGCGATAAAGGATGCCCTGCAAGTCTTGTACCGCCCACCAAATTGCTACCATGCCGGAGAGCTGACGTTTCCCGTTGTTGGCTTAATCTTCTACCTTGGTCTCCTTCTCCAGCACTTCGGCTAGAGCTTTGTAACCCTCACCGCCAAAGGATTTGATTTGCAGGATAAGCAACTCTGAGTACTTAAACCCTTTAGATTTAATCCAGTCTCTATGCACCTTGTCTCCCCGGCCCATCATGTGTCGGGCGAGATCCATAGCGCTGCCTGAAACCTTATTACACACCGGGCAGTGATAACTCATAGCTAACCTCCCGCCTAGTTGGCGTCAATGCCTTATTTACTCTTCTTCTGTTTCTCCTTTAGGGCTCGGAGAACCTTCTCCGGGGTTATGGGCAAATCATTTATTCTGACACCGACTGCTTTATATACCGCGTTGCCTATGGCGCCGGCAGTGGGGTTGGTCAGCCCTTCGCCAGCCTCCTTGGCGCCAAACGGCCCCTCAGGCTCATAGGTGTCAATCTCTAAAATCTCGGTCTCCGGCATATCCAGGGAGCGGATAAGCTTGTAATCGGCAATCGATGGATTAAGTATCTTACCCTCGTCCATTGGCTGGTCTTCGCAGTAACCGTAGCCTCCGGCCATCATTATTGCCCCCTCCAGCTGCCCTTCAATGCCCACGGGATTGATTACCGTGCCGCTTTCATGGGCGGTGGTCACATTTACCAGCTTGTATCTGCCAGTCTCGGGGTCTACGGCTACTTCGGCAGCCTGGACGCCAAAGCTATAGGCGGGGGATATCATCCCCTTGCGGTGGGGGGTATAGTGCCCCCGACCGATTATAGTCTCGCCGTCCTTACCCCTTATCGCCTCTTTAACGATGTCAAAGTAAGAGATGCCCCTTTCCGGGCGGTCAGCCAGGTGAATCCATTGGTCTTTGATATCCAGGTCGTAAACAATGTTGGGTCCCATCTTGGCGGCGGCAAACTCCAGGAGCTGACGCTTGGCGTCGGCGGCTGCCATCTTGACCGCATTGCCGTTCATCAGGGTTGTCCGGCTACCCCAGGCACCGAGGTCAACAGGACAGATACCGGTATCAGCGGCATGTATCCTGATATCCTCAAGTTTCACCCCCAGCTCCTCGGCGCAAATCATGCTCAGCGTGGTATCAGAGCCCTGACCAATTTCACAGGCTCCGGTGAAAAGGTCTACCTTACCGTCGATGTTTATCCTGACTATAGCCGCTGAGAAAGCATAAGGGGTATCAAACCAGTTGAAAATGCCACCGGACATAAAGCCGTAGGCGGATACGCCTATGCCGTGGTTGGGAGGTAGCTTACCCCGCTCCTTAATGTATGCGTCAATCTTGTCCAAGCACTGGTGCAGCCCGCAGCTCTGAATATAAGCCTGCCCCGGGACCTCATAGTTGGGCGTCATTCCATTCTTGCGCCTGATTTCAATGGGGTCTATCCCCAGGTCATCAGCCATCATGTCTATCTGAGATTCGCTAACAAATGTTGACTGGGGGGCGCCGAAACCGCGCATGGCTGATGTCGGTGACGTATTGGTGTAAGCCCGATAGCCGTCAAACCGGTAGTTAGGATACTTATAGGGGAATGAGGAAAAGAAACCGGTGAGGTAGAGCGCGGTGGATCCCATAGCCGTATAGGCGCCGCCCTCGGTAATGGCCCTGACTTCTTTAGCCAGCAGGGTGCCGTCCTTCTTGGCGCCGAGTTTGACAAAGTAATACATGGGGGTTCGCCGCTTGGTGGCGGTGAACTCCTCTTCCCGGTTAAGAACTATCTTCACCGGCTTGCACAGCTTCATGGACAATATAGTAGCGCAGAACTGGGCAGAATCCAGCTCAAACTTACTGCCGAAGCCGCCACCGGTATGCGGTTTGATTACCCTTATATCACCCTCTCTCAGACCGGTCATGTCAGCCAGCAGTCTCTGTATATAATAGGAAGACTGGGTCGAAGTCCACATCGTCAGCTTGCCGCCATAGTCAAAGCTGGCTACGGCATCGTGGGTCTCCATGCAGACATGGGCTTGTGAGCACAATTTGTACTGGTCTTCACGAATATGGTCGCACTTCTCAAATGCCTCATCAACATCGCCCCACTCAATATGACGGGTTATATTAATATTGAGCTCAACGCCATCGTGAATCTGAGGCGCTTCTTCCTTAATTGCTTCCAGGGGGTCAAATACCGCCGGCAGTGGCTCATACTCAACATCAATTAGGTCCAGCGCCTCCGCGGCGGTGTCCTCATCAATGGCGGCTACGGCTGCCACCGCGTCACCGATATAGCGAACCTTCTCCCGGCAGAGAATTTCCTCGTCACAGAGTTCGGAGAAACGCCGCCAGATACCCTGTTTACGCCCCAGCGTATCCTTACCGGTAACTACCGCCTTCACCCCGATTAGCCTTTCCGCCTTGCGGGTGTCAATCTTGAGAATCTTGGCATGGGGGTGGGGACTTCTCAGGATTTTGCCGTAGAGCATGCCGGGTAGAACCAGGTCGAAGGTATATTTGGCGTTGCCGGTTACCTTTTCCGGTCCGTCGACTCTATGTACCCGCGTACCGATTACTGAATATTTACTCATTTCGCCTCCTTATACTCACCCTTAACCACAGCGGTTACGGCTCGGATAATGCTGTTATAGCCAGTGCAACGACAGATGTTGCCATCAATGCCTTCTTTTATCTGTTCCTTGGTGGGCTTGGGGTTTTCATTGAGCAATGCCGTAGCTGACATCAGCATCCCCGAGGTACAGAAACCACACTGAAAGGCACCGTAGTCGAGGAAGGCTTTCTGCAGTGAATTCAGCTCATTCCTCTTAGCCAACCCCTCAACAGTCAGCACCTCTCCGCCGTTTGCCTGCAGTGCTAGCACTGAGCATGACCTGACTGCCATGCCATTGAGAATTACAGTGCAAGCCCCGCAGGAACTGCTATCGCAGCCTCTCTTGGTTCCGGTCAGCGCCAGGTGGTCTCTTAGCACTTCTACTAATAGGGTTTTGGGCTTTATATAAAGCTCATAAGGCTGACCATTCACCTTAAGTTTTAGGCCTTTTTTCATTTTCACTTAACCTCCCTCTTAAGCTTTCTTTGCCCTAGCCAGGGCTTCCTTGCCTACCCGTTTAACCAGAACCTTAATCAGCTCTCGCCGGTACTCCTCTGAAGCATAGATATCGGATATCGGTTCCGCCTCAGCGGAGGCTACCTCCCCGGCTTCCTTAAGTAGAGCATCGGTAATCTTCTTCCCTCTCAGCATCTCTTCTGCCTGTTTTGCCCTCATCGGGATTGGTGCCGAAGCACTCAGTGCTACCCGGACATCCCGGCAAATATTATCGCCGGAGCCCAGAGTGATTGACACGGCAGCTCCCGCCGTAGGCAAATCGTTTTCTATCACGGTGAATTTAGTATAGGCGGTGCCGGTGTGAGGTGGGACCACTGGTACTTGAATCTCAGTAAGTAACTCGCCGGTTTTCAGCGCTGTTTCAAAGTAATCCAGGGTGAAATCTTCAACCGCCATGGTTCTTTCGCCCTTCAGACCAGCCATTTTTAAGGTAGCGTTTAGCGTTATGAATACTGGTGCCGGGTCTTCAGCTGGGTCACCATGGCAGAGTTCCCCACCTATAGTACCCCAGTTGCGGGTCTGAATTGAAGCCACATGCCGCTCTATCTCAGCCAGCACACTGAAGCCATTTCGCATCATTGGGGATTTTTCTACCGTCCGATGTGTGGTCAGGGCACCAATCTTCAGTCCCTCTTTGGCATCAGACTTAATGTAGTTTAGCTCAGATATGCCCTTAATATCGATCAAATACTTGGGGGCGACCAGTCCCTGCCTCATCAAGATTAGCAGCGATTGCCCGCCGGCGATTACCTTAGCCTCGTCCTGGTACTTATCCAGTAAGGTGAGGGCTTCTTTAAGTGTCTTGGGAGCGAAGTATTCAAAGTCTCTTATCATTTTTGCCTAACCTCCTACCCTGCTCTTCATTTTCTCCTGCAGATTACGGGTAAACTCCTCCCCCACTTTGTGGACCTTAGCTCGCATTATCCTCTCGCCGAAGGTAGCCAGCCGACCGACTATACTTACATTGGAGCGATAGGCTACCTCCACCTCATCCTTGGCAAGCTCTTTCAGGTCGACGACGGTCTCTTGGGTAAAAGTGCCGGCCTTAGTAATGTCAGAACCTCTGCCAACGGCTTTCACATGCTTGGGCGGGTCAACCTCGGTCAGGGTCTGGGTAAAGTTGAGCTTGATGGTTATTGGCCCCACCTTCTGCTTGACCACGCCTTCCCAGGTCTTGTCATCGATAGGTTCCATTTTTTCAGCGCCGGGGATGCAGGAAGCCAGTGTCCCTGGCTCAAGCAGAAAATCCCACACCTCTTGAATAGGCGCTTTCATGGTGAACTTCCCCTCAATTAACATTTCAGATTAGACCTCCTTTTCGTTCTCTTTAAGGGCTTTAATAAATGGGTCACGGGGGCTTTTCAGCTTTATTATCGGCATCTCAAACTTACCATTGGAGCCTGTCCTTAACGCTGGAGGTATTTTCCCCGATTCAGCCAGATGCCCCCGATATTTCTCGTAGAAACACAAAAAATAATGTCTGCCTCTATATACGGGACAGTCCTTGCAGGCTATGCCCGAGAAGGGACATAGCATTCTCGCCTTAGCCATTAGGTTGTTGCTCTCCTTGTTCTCTCACGTCCTATTTTCACATACTATCCCTTGGCTATGCAACTTTTGGGTAGAATCATGGGCTGGGTTTAATCTCAGGGCTTTCCCAGTCCTTCATTGGCTTCATCCACTCCGCTCGCTCCACGAACTCGTCATGGGCCAGGGGCACTGGTGGGTGACAGATAAACTTGGGGTCAAATTCGTCCTTTACCTTTAGCAGCCATTTATGGTAGTTTGGCCCATATGCCGGTCCGGTGAGATAAAGTGGCTGGTGCGGGCCCAGGAGCGAGGTATAAAAGCGTTTTCTTATGTTTTCCTTGGATGTTTCCAGGTAGAAGTGGTCAACGCCATCAGTATTTTCATCCGGGTCCCAGTAGACGAGGAACTCAGAATAGCCCTGATGACCCAGCTCAAAGCTCTGGAACCAGCCGGGGTCACCATAGTCGGGCATAAGCGGTGGGGTGAAATTCCTTTTCAACTTGGCGTAGTTTTCACCGTGGGGGATGGCATGCTCAATGGTTTCTATGACATAATCCACGGAGACATATCCCCCGCACATCAGCCACATTCCGGCTGAGTCGGCATTCTTGAACCAGGACTCATCCGAGGGGCGGGTGCGGCGGGCTTCGCCGCCAAGCTCCTTTATTATGTCCATCAACACTTGCTCCTCGTACTCCATCTGCTCCTCGGAGGTAAAGGCGATGAGCAAAACGCGGAGAAGGTGAAAGCTACTGATGGTCTCCTCGTTTTCCTGTGACCAGAGCTCCCAATACTCCTCTTTCGACCTCGCCTTGGCAATCGCCCGCCAGAATATGGGCACCTTAGTGACCCCACCCCCTATCTCGGCTTTTGCCATCTCGAACATGGCCTGCCTCATAGCATCTTTGCTGGGCATGGTAAAATTAATCCACTTTACTCTACTGGTGGGGAGCTGGAGGGTGGTATCTGGCGAAATTCCCGTCGGCTCCAGCCTTTCCGGCTGGAAGGGCAGGAGCTTTATCGCCATTTTGGTCACTATTCCCAGACAGCCTCTCAGTCCGGTAAAACCGCGCAGCAGTCCCCGAAGGTCCGGTCCCAACCCCTCACCCCAGAAGGGGTCATCCTGCGTTGCCAGCGAACCCATCAGCACCAGTTCGCCATCAGGCAAGACAAGCTCAGTGCCCAGTATTCGCCGGTGGGGCAGGCCAACCCGGTAGCTCAGGGGCGACCAGCCGTCGCCTATCATGTTGGCGATGGCCGATACCTGCGAGCCGCCACCGCCGATTACGATGTACATGCCCCGCCTCATCGCCTCTTCCTGGAGTTGGGAGTAGATAACCCCCGGCCCAACCACAGCATAAAGATGATTCTCGTCAATTTCAAAGTCGTTCATCCTCTTCAGGTCAATAAGTAGCTCGTCAGCAACATGACAGTGAGAACGGGGACCATACCATCCGGTGCTATAGGGAACGAATGGGACTTTATAGCGGTTGCACAACCGCACTATTTTCTGGACTTCTTCGGTAGTCCGCGGCATAATGACACAGCCCGGAATCTTGGTCATTACTCTCTCATACCCCAGGCCACATTCATATCCTCCCGGCCCCGCCCGGTAACCTTCGCAGACCACCGGGTCAGCCGAAATATATTCGGCACCGACAATAGCTTCCAGTCCTTTATAGGCTTCTTTAGATATAGCCATAATTTGGCCTCCTTAGCCCGAGATTGCCGCTAGGATGAGTTCGGAAATATCAAATACCTTCAGCTTATCACCATTCTGGCTCACCGCTTGGGCAAAGTTCTCCTTGCACCAGGGGCAGGTGGCGACAATAGCTTCAACACCGACCGCTTTTACCTCTTCCAACCTGTGTTTTGCCGCCCATAAAGCGAAATCGGGGAAGGCTTCTTTGGTTCCCCGACCAGCGCCACAACAAAAAGCATTTTCTCTCATCCTTATCATTTCCACCAGCTCCACGCCGGGGATAGCCTTCAAGATATCCCTTGGCGGCTGGTAAACGCCATTGGTGCCGCGCCTGCGTTCCAGGGTTGGGCTCACCATTCCCCACTCTCCACGCTCCCCCTGCCACGGCACCCAGGGCTCGCTTAAGCGGCTCAGGCTGCAAGAATCATGGTAGGTCAAGCGTAAATTAACCGGCTTGGTGAGCTTGAGAGCGCCTTTTTTAATCAATTCGTCCACAAATTCTACCAGGTGGACTACCTTGAAACCCAGGTCTTCGGTTGAGATGTTGAGTAGCTTGGGATAATCAACCTTCCACATTCGGTAGCCCTCGGCGCAACTGAGGAGGAGGGTTTTAGCTCCTGTTTTCTTGACCGCCTCAATATTGCGCCTGGCTAGCTCCCGTGCCTCATCTATCATGCCCACCGAGTAGAGCACATTGCCGCAGCACCACTCATCGGGCATCAGCATAAATGGAGTGCCGGAAGCATTCAGTATTTTCACTGTTGCCTGGGCTATCTCAGGGCTGGTATAAGAAGCCGAGCAACCGACAAAGTAGAGCACCTCGGCTTTGGCGGCGGGTTTTATATTATCGGGGAGCCATTTATTTCGGTTCTGGTGAGGTGAACCAAAGCGATTGTGTTTGGTTGATATATTCTGGGCTACCTTTTTATGCTGGGGCATAGGACCTTTGCCATCTTTTACCGCCTTTATTCTGAGTGCTTCAAGGGTAAGCTCTATTTCCAAGTCGAGATTCCGCTTACAGCCCACGTCGCAGGCGCCGCACAGGGTACAGGCATAGAGTATCTTCAGCAGTTCGTCGGAATAATCCAGCCTTCCCTCAAGCATGGCCAGCCCGATTCTCATCTTGCCGTAGGCACCGTAGGAATCAAACAGATAGCGGGTGGCGCTGGGACATCTGGTGCTAAAGGTTACCCCCGGCATATAGATGTGGTCGACCCAGGTGCATCCCTTACACTTGATGCACTTGCTCATATCATATTCAAAATTATCTAACTGCGTTACATCCAGACTCACTTTGCCTTTGAGCATCCTTGTCCTCCCTAGAAGCACAAATTCCCCGGATTCATAATATTGTTGGGGTCGAAGAGCTTTTTCACCCTTTTTAGTGTCGCCGCATAGCCGTCGGCTTTATCGTACACCAGTTTAGCCAGTTCCCCGTAGGGTCGGGTAAAAAGAGCCCCCTCTTTGAGCAGGGCTTTGGCAGCTTCACTGTATAATTTCCCGACTCGTTCCATTTCGGGGTGGCTGGTGGGGTCATAGAAGAAATCGAACTCCAGATAACAGGCCCGGTTATGCTCTATAGGCTGGATATAACCTCCAATGTCGCTTACCGGGTAACCATGTTTGGTGGCTATTTCTTCCAGCTTCTTGATGAACTTTGGCGCCAGAGCCGGCTTGGTGATGAAGAAAAGGCTGTGGCAACCACCTTTGTAGCGGTTCTTCCAGTAGGTAACTTCCTTAGGCCAGGGTTTGCGGAGCATGGCTAGCAGTTTCTTGCCTGAGCCGGGAAGTCCAGGGAGGCTATCGGCGAGGGAAATTCGTGGAAACTCACTTTTAATAACCTTATTAAGGGCTTCTTCTTCATACTGGAGCTTTCCCTCGGGGCGTCTCTGGTGGCCGCTTATTACCAGAATGAGAGTCCAGGGCGGTAATGATGCCCGCAACTTGTCGAAATCCTTGGGCCAGTCCCCAGCCATTATCGCCGCCAGGTTGATATTGTTCAGCAGGAGGCACTCCTGGCCAATCCTCAGCCTTAGAATTCTATACAGGAATTCCATAGCCTGGCTGAGGTCATTAACCGGAGCCAGAAATATCCTGTCCATCTTGGTCAGGTATTCAGTTTTCAGGTTGGCCCAGGTTATCACCCCCATCGTTCCCTGAGCACCCTGGAGAAAGCGGTAAAAATCTATGCCTGGTCCTGAGGGGTTAGCCCCCTTGGATGGGGAATCGGGGTAGCCGGCGACACTGGCGGAGCCGGTGCGGAAGATTTCTCCCGTGGGCCAGACCACCTCCATGCTTTGAAGCGGTTCGCCGTAATCATATACCGTATTGGTGATGACTTCTCTCTCCAGATGGTCGGTAACCGCCGAGCGCAGAGGGTGGGGTAGTAGCGGCATCATTATTCTGAAGCCTTTTTTTGCCAGATGGCTGGTGATTTGTTCCCAGGTTACGCCGACTTCCATCCTCACCCTTCGGTTAGGCTCATCAACCTCAAAGATGCGGTTCATTCTGGTCAGGTCCAGGATGATACCGCCTTGCTTGGGAATGGTAGCCCCATGAAAGTGCGCCCACGAACTAACCGGCACCACGGGGAGCGAATTCTCGTTGGCAAATTTGATGACCTTCTGCACCTCTTCAGCCGTTTTAGGTTTCACCGCACAATTCGGCGCTCCTGAGGGGGTAAGGCTGAAGTCCTTAGAATATGTGTCCAGAGCTTCAGGGTCATCTGAGAAGTTCTCACTGCCTACGATTTCCACAAGCTTGTCCCTGCTGTTCATAGTTCTACCTCCCACTTTCGCGTGGCGCTTCACTCATGTCAAAAAAAAGACCCTGTGAGTGTGTCGGGTCTGAGGTGTGGTCACCTTAAATTTGGGTGTCCAGCAGTTGTAAGTAAATGCCGGTGACATATTGCTGTTTCAGGATAGCATAAAAGCCTGCTTGTTGGCAACAACTACTTTATCTTGGTGTGTTTATGGTTGGGGAGGCAGAAGTGGTGATTACAAGATGCCAGACAAACTTAAGAGTGGGATTTCTTGTTTGGCCGGCGGCTACCCTTTTGCTTATTGAGGGGAGTGCGGACGCTAGAGGGCAGATTGATGAAGTATTTTTCCGCAGTAAAGGGTGAGTAACCTGTACGAGCCTTCCGTCCACCCTCTGTAATCTCGAGCCCGACACCGCATCTGGGGCACATCTGATTCCGCGGAAAGTGTAATGCCCAACCGGCACAGTGGTATCCACACTTTGGACATTTGCCCTCTAACATACCTTCATAATACCAAAGCGGTCATCTTTGACTGTCAAGTTCATTGTCTGGGGGGGAGAGTAGGCCTTCATCTTTATCAACTTCTGTAATTGCGTTCATTCTCTGTTTTTCAGCCAGTTTCAAACAAGTCATGAAAAATTGTCGACTGTCCTATATCTGTGGCTGAGGTGCTCTGCTTGCTTAGAGAGATTGACTGTTATTGATTATTGTTAACTATTATCAAGATAGCGTCTATACCAGGCTAAATGGTTTAGCACTCTGGCGGCACGGCGCGGACTGGGGTAGACCGGGATTTCTTCTCTGCTGAAGAGAGAAGCTACATCCGGGTCAGTGGCAAATTCAACTGCCGGCTTGACCATAAACACCGGCTTCTCCTGCTGCCTCACCCTCTGCCTGAGCAGGCTCAGGCTGCTTTCCTCCGCCTGCCTGAAAGCTCTAAGTTCTTCGCTATCGAACATGGTGGATAGACGGTTGGTGTTAGCCCCCACTGGAGCCTGCAGTAAGACAGCATCTACGTTTTCATCCTCCATCAGTGCCCAGAGAGAGGAAAAGATAACCGGATTCTCAGCCATGCTGGTACCAGCCATGTCCACAGGATTAGCGTGGGACCATCGTGGTGGAAGGCAGGCATCCAATTTCTTCACGGTGGATGGAGCCAGCGGGGCAATCTCAAGTCCTTCCTTCTCACAGGCTTCAGCAGCCACTACTCCCAGTCCACCCCCGATAGTCAATATGCCTATCCTGTTGCCCCGAGGCAATGGTTGATAGAGCAAAGCAGTAACCACATCGCAGAGTTCATCGTCATCTTCCACCCTGAGCACTCCTGACTGCCGGAATGCCGCTGTATAGATTACATCTGAGCCGGCTAAAGTTGCGGCATGAGACCAGGCTGCTTTTGCCGACCCCTTAGTGGCACCGGCCTTGATGGCGATAATAGGCTTGCTGAGGGTAGTCTCTTTGGCTAACTGGAAGAAGCGCCTGCCTTCTCTCAGCCCTTCAATATAAGCGGTTATTATCCTGGTATTCTCATCCTGTGCCAGATATTCAAGGTAATCCTCCAGATGTAGGTTGGCTTCATTTCCAGTGCTAATAAATTTGCTGAACCCAATCCCGGAAATCATTCCCCGGTGAATTATGCGGTGACCATAGTTGCCACTTTGAGATATGAGAGCCACCGGGCCCGGGGGCATTTCCCATGTCCAGGCCAGGGTAGAGAGCTGAGAGGAGGTATCAGCATGCCCCATGGTATTGGGTCCGATGAAGCGTATGCCTCCTTGCCGGGCAATCTTGACCACTTCAGCCTCTAATTTACCGCCTTGCTCACCGGTTTCGGCAAATCCACCGGAAACGATAACCGCCGCCTTCACCCCTTTCTGCACACATTCTCGCATTACCATGGGAACTCGTGAAGCTGAGACAGCGATGACGGCTAAATCAATTGAGTCCGGTATATCAACCACGCTACCATAAGCTGCTATTCCCTGAACCTCGGGGGTGGTGGGGTTTACTGGGTAAATCTTTCTCTTGGCTGAGGCAAGGAGATGCTGCATGATGCCATACCCCCACGAGCCTGGGGTATTGGAAGCGCCAATGACGGCTACAGAATGAGGGGCGAATAAATATTGCCAGTTGATATGTCTACTCCGCCTGGTATCGTTTAAACTGTCCAAGATTCCCCAACTAGATTTTACATGCTGTATATGTTATAAACAAGTCTAGATATGCGGCAACAGACCGTGAGTTGCTTCCCGGGTTGGGAGGTGGAAATGAGATGGAGGTAAGCAGTGGCTAGATATGAAGTGGTCATTATCGGGGGTGGCCCTGCCGGGCTTACTGCTGGCCTGTACACCTCACGGGCTGGGCTTAAAAGTCTTCTGGTAGAGCGCGGCATGTTTGGTGGTCAGATAGTGAATGCCCCACTGGTAGAAAATTATCCCGGCTTTCCTGAGGGCATCTCTGGCTCTGAGCTGGGTTTGCTCATGCATCAACAAGCTACTAAATATGGTCTGGAGACGGTAACTGCTGAGGTTACCGGGGTGGAGGTGGGGCAGCCATATAAAATCGTTACCACTGAGGGTAACTTTGAAGCTGAGGTCATTATTATCGCCGCTGGCTCGGAATACCATAAGCTGGGCGTTCCCGGCGAGGAGATGCTTCTGGGGCAAGGTGTGTCTTATTGTGCTACCTGTGACGGCTTTTTCTTTCGTGGCCGAGAGGTAGCTGTGGTGGGAGGGGGTGATGCCGCTATCACTGATGCCCTGGAGCTTGCCCAGCATGCCAGCAAGGTCTATGTGATACATCGGCGAGACCAGCTTCGGGCAGGGCAAGTGCTCCAGCAGCGAGCCTTGGCTGAGCCCAAAATTGAGTTTATATGGAATACGGTGGTAGAGGAGATTATGGGGGAGCAGGTGGTAAAGGCGCTTAAGCTGCGCAATGTGAAAACTCGCCAACTTTCCACTCTGGAGGTGGCTGGTGTCTTTGTCGCCGTGGGGCTTAAACCCAATAGCCAGCCCTTCGCTGACATTGTGGAACTCAGTGAAACAGGGCATATCATTACTGATGAACTGATGGCTACCTCAGTCCCCGGCATCTTCGCTGCTGGCGACATCCGGGGGAAATCAGCCCGCCAGATTGCTTCTGCTGTTGGAGATGGCGCCACTGCTGCCTTGTCTGCCTTCAGTTATCTCTGAGGCTGAGGATTGAGAAAGGTGTTGGCGACCCCGGGGGGATTCGAACCCCCGATCTCCACCGTGACAGGGTGGCATGTTAGTCCGCTACACCACGGGGCCATTTTATTATGAGGCGTTTAGTTTAGTCAAAGTCTATCAGGGGCATTTTATTGTGTCAAGCTGGTTGGTGGTAGGGCGTTGTCTGCTTCTCTATTGTATGTTATAATATTTAATCTAAGTTTTAAAGGAGACTATGGTTTCTCAAGAAGATAAACAGCTCCATGACTACGAACTGGTAGTAATTATTAATCCAGAAGTTGTGGATAATGCTCTTGATAGTGTAATAGATAACATAAGTCGTTTTATTACCGGAAATGGTGGCACTGTTTCCAATGTAGAGCAGTGGGGTAAAAGAAAGCTAGCCTATCCAATAAAACATTTTATGGAGGGTAGTTATGTGTTGACTCGGTTCAAATTGAAGCCTACATTGGGTAAAGAGCTTGAAGCAAGTCTGCGGATTTCTGAGGATGTTCTACGGCATTTGCTGGTCAAGATTTAAGTAGGCAGTCAAGAAACGCCTGTTTCCTACGGATGGTGGGGGAGGGCGAAAGGAGTTTAAGGCGATGTTGACGCTAAACAAGGTGATGATTATAGGAAATGTTGGGACTGAACCCGAAATGCGTTTCACTCCTAATGGCAATCCGGTAACCTCATTTCGGGTTGCCACCAACCGTGTGTATACCACCCCCGAGGGCGAGCGTAGGCAGGAGACGGAGTGGTTTACCGTGGTGGCTTGGAATAGGCTAGCTGAAAATTGTAACCAGTATCTGACTAAAGGTCAGCGTGTTTATGCTGAGGGCAGGCTGCATACCCGTACCTGGGAAGGTCAGGATGGGCAGAGGCGCTCTCGTTCCGAAGTAGTGGCTAACAGGGTGCTATTTCTTGATAGGCAGGCATTAGCTCCTCTTCCCGGGGAGGGGCCTGAGGAAGTTGGTGCTGGTGAGGTTGGTGCTGGTGAGGTTGGCGCTGGTGAAGTTGGTGCTGGTGACCCAGAGGCGGGGGAGGACGTTCCATTTCCCGATGAAGGTTAAAATTTTGTCCTTCAGCCGAAGGATTAGAAGGGTTTAGGTAGCTGTTCAGAGGTGGCTAAACGAAAATCTGACGTATCAAGGCCCAGAAGGCAGGGTAGGTCGAGGTATATACCGAGGCGTAAGTTTTGTTCTCTCTGTGTTGATAAGGTCGAGGTGATAGACTACAAAGACCCGGCTAAATTACGCCGTTACATATCGGATAGGGGGAAGATTGAACCTCGCCGTAAGACCGGTACCTGCGCTAAGCATCAGCGTGCCCTGGCATTGGCGATAAAGAGGGCGCGGCACTTAGCCCTTCTGCCCTATGTACCAAATCATATCTATAAGACAGGGGGCGTTGGCATACGCGATTAGTTTGATATTCGCCAACATTATCCTTTTAAGTACCTGGAAAAATCTACTTTATCTCCTTCCTTAATAAAGGGTTATAGTTTTTCTGAGTTTCCTCCAGATTGACACCCCAGAGACGACAGAAGTATAATCATTCTGATTTATTACGGAGTTACAGTGCCAAAGAGGACTTATCAACCGAAGAAGATTCCAAGAAAGCGAGAACACGGCTTTCGGGCAAGAATGAGTACCCGAGGCGGGCGAGCTATCTTGAAAGCAAGGCGACTTAAAGGGCGTAAGCGATTGACCGTGGTGTGACGATGCGAGGGAAAGAATACCTTACTAAGTCAGAGCAGTATGCCTTGGTTTATGAGAAAGGTAGCTCGTGGGTAAGTGACCTGGTGGTGATGAGGGCTTTGCCTAACGGGCTTAACCTATCACGCTATGGCTTCTCGGTCAGCCGGCGAGTGGGCAAGGCAGTGGTGAGAAATCGGGTGAAGCGCCGGCTTCGGGAAATCTTGCGTCCAGCACAGCTCAAGCCGGGATGGGATATTATCTTTATCGCTCGTCCTAAAACCGCCGGCGCCAGTTTTGCCGGTCTGGAGGAGTCGGTTCAGGGCTTATTATCCCAGGCACGATTGTTAGCGAGAGAATATGAAGAGGCTTGCCTTAGGACTAATTAGACTTTATCAGGTTACACTGTCGCAGGTTATGCAACATAACTGCCGCTTTACCCCAACCTGTTCTCAATTTACCTTTGAGGCTATCTCCAGGTTTGGCTTGTTTAAGGGGGTGTGGCTGGGGGCAAGACGCATAGCTCGCTGCCACCCGTTTAATCCTGGTGGCTATGACCCGGTGCCGTGATATTTGACTCTTTGAGAAGGAATAGGTGAATGAGGATTAGAAATAAGGCAGTATCGGTGGGCAAGATTTGTTTGCTGGTTATCTTGCTCCTGGTTGGGCTAACCGTTTTGGGGTGTCTTGGAATTAAGACTTCACCCGAGGGCAGTTCCGGGGGGACGATAGCCGATGGGACTATATTTTTGTGCCCTGCCTTGAAGCAAGCCGCTGGATTTGGTTGTACCGCTCCAGTCGTGGAAGGTAAGCTGGTGGCGGTGGATATATCAGATGGTAGTCGCCTGTGGGAAACTCCGCTGGAAGCCTCAACGCCAACCGGTGGTGGATTTGGCTGTGCCTCATCAGCTACACCGGTAGCCATCTATGGCAACCCGGCGGTGGTCGGAGAGCTGGTTTATGTTGGCGGCTATAATGGCAGGGTTTATGCCCTTAATTCCAGTTCCGGAGCACTGAGATGGGAATATCCCCGTGGTGCGAGCAGTCTGGAGCCCATTGTTAGTGGAGTTGTAGTTGCTCTGGACAGGCTCTATTTTGGTTGCTCCGATGGCAAGGTATACGCCCTGGATATTGAAACTGGTGATAAGCAGTGGGAGTTTTCCACCGGGGGCAAGATTTGGGCAACCCCGGCAATTGATGGCGAGACGCTATACATTGGTTCCTTTGACAAGAAGCTCTACGCCATAGATGCTATTACTGGCGAAGAAAAGTGGGAGTTTGAGACCGAGGGGGCTATCGCTTCTATCCCTCTGGTCTATAATAATACGGTTTATATTGGCTCCTTTGACAGGTATTTTTATGCTGTGGATGCTGCCACTGGCAGCCTGAAATGGGAATTCCTGGCTGATAAATGGTTCTGGACGAGAGCGATAGCTTGTAATAATACTATCTATGCCGGGTGTTTTGATGGCCGGGTTTATATCCTGGATGCTGAAAGTGGTGATGAGGTGGTAGATGCCATTGACCTGGGAAGCCCGATTTATTCCTGGCCGGTTTTGGTTGAGGGCAAGATTATTGTCGCCACTGAAGAAGGTGAGATATACGCTATAGATACGGCTAATAATCAGGCAGCGCTGTTAGCTGATTTGGACGAAACGATATATGCCCCCCTTTGCGCTAGCGATGGAATTATCTATATCTACAGCCTGGGGCGAAACCTTTATGCCCTGAATGCAGCCTCTGGGGCGAGGCTGTGGAGTCAGGCTATTGAGTAGTAGTGAGGTAAGTGTTCAGTGGGTATAGGGGACATCTGGAATTTAATTGCTATGCAGCCAATGATAAACACCCTCATTGTGCTGACTCATTATTTATTCAATAACTTTGGGCTGGCTATTATTGCCATTACGCTTATTGTTAATGGCGCAATGTTTCCCCTTACCCTGAAGCAGATTCGTGCCTCTAAGGCAATGCAAGACCTCCAGCCCAAGCTTGCCGAGCTTCAGAAGAAGTATCCCAAGGATAAGCAGAAACTGGCTCAAGAGCAGATGAAGATGTATAAGGAGTCGGGGGTGAGTCCTGCTGGCTGCCTGTTGCCCCTGTTAATCCAGATGCCCATCTGGATAGCCCTGTTTCAGTCAGTGATGCGGGTTCTGGCGGTTATCCCGGAGAATCTGGTGGGGCTGTCTCCGTATCTTTATTCCTGGCCGGTGGTATATTCCACCCTGCCGCTTAATAATCATTTCCTCTGGTTGAACTTAGCTGTCGGGGACATGTTCCTGGCACTCTTGGTGGGGGGAACGATGTGGGTGCAGCAGAAGATGGTAATGACGCCAACTGCTGACCCCAAGCAGCAGACGCAGAGCAGTATAATGCTGTGGATGATGCCCATTATGTTTGCCTTCCTCACTTTATCGTTTCCCAGTGGACTGGCTCTTTACTGGGTGACTTCAAATATCTTCAGAATCGGTGTTCAGTATTCTATTGGCGGGTGGGGAGGTTTGGTTAAAACATCGCCCAAAAAACAAACTGGTAGGGATAGGAAGTACAAGGAGCGTATTGCCAAGGTGGAGAAAGCACCCGAAGGTGCCGATATTGTTGTGCCGAGTTCTACGCAGGAAGAAGGTTTGAGCTATGAAGAATCTGGAGGTGAGCGCCAAGACCGTGGAGGAGGCTATCCAAAAAGCATTAGAGCAACTAGGCGTCACCCGAGAAGAGGTGGAGGTCACCGTCGTAAAGGAGGGTAAGCATGGCATCCTGGGTCTGAGGGCTGAGGAGGCTAAGGTGAAAGTGCGGCCTTTGGCGAAGGTGCCTGAGAAGATGGATGAGGCGGTGCCTGAGAAGATGGATGAGACAGCAAAGGGGGTCTTGGAGACCCTTCTGGAGCGGATGGGGGTGGAGGCATCTGTTGCCTCTCAAACTAGACCCCCGCTTGAGGGGGGTGGAGAGGCTTCTGACATCTTTGCCCTTGATGTAACTGGTGATGACCTCGGTATCTTGATTGGGCGGCGGGGGCAGACCCTGGCATCTCTGCAGTATATTGTCAGGCTTATAGTAGCTCATCAGACGAAGGCTCGGGTGCCTATAGTTGTTGATGTGGAAGGGTATAAACAGCGCCGCTATGAGGCATTACAGGCTTTAGCCCATCGTATGGCGGAGCAGGTGAAGGCCAGGGGAAGACCATTTACCCTGGAGCCTATGATGGCTTATGAGAGGCGCATTATCCACCTGACTTTGGCTGATGACCCTGATGTTACCACTGAGAGCGTTGGTGAGGGTGAGGCTCGTAAGGTGGTTATTATGCCCAAGGGGCAATAGCATGTCAGCTACAGGTAGCTTCAGAGTAACGCCGGGAGTGCCACATTGACAGTCGCTGTTTATGATTCTCTGGGAAAATGACGAAAGGGGGGAGGGAAATGGTCAAGAAAGAAGCGTCGAAGATTGACTGGGCAGGACTTACTCAGGAGATGGAGCGTTTGCTTCGCCTGAAAACGAGCCCCGTTGCCTATAAGAGACTGGAGAAGGTGGAGGAGCTGGATAAAATACCTGAGGTGATGCGACTTGATCGCCGGGCTTCTTTTTGCCAGGTACCAGCGCTGGTTCGAAGAATAGGCTTGACGGTAGGGGCGACCAGAGACAACTTCGGTGATCGGTGTGCTCGAATCAATGGTCTGGCGCCGACTACCGAAAAGCAGGTCGCCTGGGAGGCAAATTCCTTCGCCACCACCTGGTTTGCCAATGTGGAAGAAGCCAGAAAACAGATGGCGGCATATCCCCTGGTCCCCCCTGGAGAAGCCATTGTGCTCGCCCCGCTGGCTTCCGGGAAATTTGACCCCGATGTTATCTTAATCTACGCTAACCCGACGCAGATGATGTTGCTGATGAACGGGCTCCAGTTTAAAGATTACGAGCGTTTTCAGTTTTTCTTCATCGGCGAAGGGTCTTGCGCCGATGGATTAGCTCAGTGTTATGCTACTGGCAAGCCTGCCCTGGCTATTCCCTGCATGGGAGAGAGGGCGTTCGGCAACGTTACCGAGGATGAGCTGGTTATGGCGCTGCCACCGGGAATGATGGCCAAGGCAGTCGAAGGATTGCAGGCGCTCAAAGAGAGAGGAATTGGCTACCCTATTATGTATCTTGGACCTCTGTGCAATCCCTCTCCGGTGCTGATGCAAATCTACCCCGAGTGGTGGGAACGTCGTTAACCTCAGATACAAGTGGCCGCCCACGGTATCAGCCTGGCTTGATTTATTTTTCAAGCTGTGTTAACCTTTAGCGGTAAAAGCAGTGACGGAGAGGAGTAAGGGAGATAAGGTCTCTCCAGCGAGTCTGGTATGGTGGGAGCAGACGTGACCGGCCCCTGAAAATCACTCCCGAGCTACCAACCGAACGGTGGATTGTTAGGAATAGGACACCTAGTAGACTTGGTCGGTAGCGTCAGCCGTTATCATTGACGGGGGCATTAGTTTGTGCCCTGAAAGGAGTGCCCCCGCCTCGTGCGGGGGAAGTAGGGTGGTACCGCGGGTCGATAAGTCCCGTCCCTAAAGGGCGGGTTTTTTAATTTTTGTATAGAGGTTCTTATGTTTCATCCAGTTGGTAGTAAGGTGAATTTTCCACAGCTTGAGGAGAATATCCTCGGCTTGTGGAAGAGTAAAAATGTCTTCCAGCGGAGCGTGGAGGCTCGGCGGGGCGGTACTCGCTTTGTATTTTATGAGGGACCGCCTACGGCTAACGGCAGCCCGGGGATACACCATGTGCTGGCTAGGGTGTTTAAGGACGTCATACCCCGCTATAAGGCAATGAAGGGCTATTATACCCCGCGCATCGCTGGCTGGGATACTCACGGCTTGCCCATAGAGCTGGAGGTGGAGAAGGAGCTGGGCTTTTCCAGTAAAGCAGACATTGAGAAATTTGGCATTGACAAGTTTAACGCTCGCTGCCGGGAGAGCGTTTTCGGCTACCTCAAGGAGTGGGAGGCAATGACCGAGCGCATCGCCTTCTGGGTAGACCTTCAGAGTGCCTATGTTACCATGAATAACGATTACATCGAGACCTGCTGGTGGGCGATAAAGGGGATGTGGGATAGGGGGCTGATTTATCAGGGCTATAAGGTTACCCCCCACTGCCCCCGCTGCGGCACCTCCCTCAGCTCCCATGAGGTCGCCCTGGGCTACCAGGACGCCGACGACCCTTCAGTTTACATAAAGTTTAAGATTGTCAAAGGGTCGTTTGCTGGTTCTGAGGTTCGTGACCGTCTTTTTAAACTTTTCCACGCTTCAGATAAACCTGTTTATTTTTTGGCGTGGACGACTACCCCCTGGACGCTACCGGGAAATACGGCACTGGCGGTAGCCGCTGACGCTGAGTATTCTGTGTTGGAGGGTGAAAAGGATTACCTTATTTTGGCATCGGCCCTGGTTGAAGCGGTGGGGCTTGAGGGCTACAAGGTGGTGAAGAAGTTAAAGGGAAGCGATTTGGCTGGAATCCACTATGAACCACTATATGAAATTCCTATTGCTTACAGCGAGGAAGATAAGCCAGCTTATCGTGTTATTGAAAGCGATTTCGTTTCTATGGAAGAAGGCACTGGCATTGTCCATATGGCTCCTGCCTATGGTGAGGTAGATTTTGATGTGGCTGAGAGGGAAGGTCTGCCTCTCGTTCACACGGTGGATTTGAACGGCCTCGTAAAAACTATCTTGCCTCATGGTCTTACCCCTAAAATGAGAGAAAAAATCCGTGAAGGTGTTGTCTCAGGCCTGATGTTTGGGCCGAAGACGCTCAATCTACCAGGGAGAGGTAAGTTCGTCAAAGACGCTGACCCGCTTGTTCTAGATGACCTGAAAGCGAGGGGGCTTCTTTTCCGCAGCCAGACCATTCGCCATACCTATCCCTTCTGCTGGCGGTGTGAGACGCCGCTCCTCTACTATGCCAAGCAGACCTGGTATATCAGGACGACGACGGTAAAAGACGACCTTATTGCCCGCAACGACGAGATAAACTGGTATCCGGAGCATATCAAGTACGGGCGGTTTGGCGATTGGCTTCAAAATAATGTGGACTGGGCTTTTTCCCGGGAGAGATACTGGGGGACGCCGCTGCCTATCTGGCAGTGTGAGTCCTGCTCGAGTTACGAATGCGTGGGCAGCGTGAAGGAACTGGAGAAAAAGCCTGGGTTCTCCGGGTTTAAACCGCCGCTGGATTTGCACCGTCCCTTTGTTGATGAGCTGACCTTTACTTGCCCCAAGTGCGGGGCAACCATGCGGCGGGTGCCGGAGGTAATTGACTGCTGGTTTGATTCTGGAGCCATGCCAATAGGGCAGTGGCATTATCCCTTTGACAATGATACCTTGCTTGAGGACGGGCGCTTTCCCGCTGATTATATCAGCGAGGCGGTTGACCAGACCCGGGGCTGGTTTTATAGTCTGCATGCCATATCTACCTTGCTGTTCAACCGACGCTGTTTCAGCAATGTTATCTGCCTGGGGCATGTTCTTGATGCCAGAGGGGAGAAGATGAGCAAGGCTAAGGGGAATGTGGTTGAGCCTTGGGCGGTAATCAACAGGTACGGGGCTGATGCCCTGCGCTGGTATTTCTTCACCAGCACGGCGGCGGGTAATGTCTTCCGCTTTGCTGAGGAGGCGGTGGCTGAAGTAAGCCGTCGCTTCCTGTCCACCTTGTGGAATGTCTATTCCTTCTTTGTCACCTATGCCAATATTGACCGCTTCACCCCCGGTGGGGAGGTTATATCTGAGCCATCGGAGCTTGATAGGTGGATTATTTCTGAGCTTAACCAGCTCATAGCTGACGTTGATGCCGGGCTGGATGGTTATAATCCCACTGAGGCGGGGAGAAGGATAGAGAACTTTGTAGGCGACCTGTCTAACTGGTATGTGCGCCGCAGCCGGCGACGCTTCTGGAAGAGCGAGAGCGATGCCGATAAGCTGGCGGCATATACTACGCTATATGAATGTCTGGTGGCGCTATCCAAGCTGCTGGCACCATTTACCCCCTTCCTGGCTGAGGAGATGTATCAAAACCTGGTCGTCTCGGCGTTCCCCGAAGCCCCGGATAGCGTGCACCTGGCTGACTTTCCCGTTGCCGATGAGGCTAAGATTGATAGGCAACTGTCGGCTGATACCCGCTGGGCTATGAAAATATCCAGTCTGGGGCGGGCGGCTAGGAGTCAGGCGGGAATAAAAGTAAGGCAGCCTCTACCGACTAATTACGTAAGCGATAGTGCAATTTCATTGAAGCAACAAATGGATTTGATTAAGAGCATCAAGCAACAGATATTAGACGAGCTTAATATCGAAGACCTTGAGTTTATTGATGATATGAGTAAGCTTGACCCCCAAAAGTATGTATTCGTCTCGGAAGGTGGACGTTCTTATGCTGTACCTAAGAAAGAGGAGATTCCTGAGAGGCTTTTAGCTGAGGGGGTGGCGCGTGAAATTGTGCGCCGCTTGCAGGCAATGCGCCGCTCCGCCGGCTTTGATATCGCCGACCATATTATCACCTATTATCAGGGGGATGATTATATCAGGGAGATAATGGCAAATAAAACTCTGGCTGAATACATCAAGCAAGAGACGCTGTCCCGAGAGTTGGTTGATGGGGTTCCTGAAGAAGGCGTCTTTACCGAGCGCCATAAATTAAGTGGCTATGACCTATTGCTGGGGGTTAAGCGGCTGACCTAGGATGGCGGGCTTTCAGCAAGTATGGCGTAAGTAGTGTTTTTAGCATTGCCCCGCCAGAAGACTATTTCTACCTCCTGCCCAATCTGGCTGGAATGGATGGCTTGAATTAGCTCATCGGCGGTGGTTATTTCTTCGCCGGCAAATTTGGTTATGACGTCGCCCGGCTCAATTCCAGCTTCATCGGCCGGGCTGCCAGTAGCCATCTCGGTAATGAGTGCCCCTTTATCTACGGCCAGGCCGTATCTAAATACCGCATACTGGTCGACGGTATAAAACACAACCCCCAGCCAGGGACGAATTACATAGCCTTTTTGCACCAGTTGCTGGATAATCGGCTTAGCCGTGCTGCTGCTTATGGCGTAGCCCATGCCCTCTACTCCCACCTGGGCAATCTTGACACTGGTGATGCCAATTACCTCCCCGGCCATATTCACCAGTGGTCCACCGCTATTACCCGGATTGATAGCGGTATCGGTTTGAATCAGGTCGTCCAGGGTTTGCCCCTCGGATACAGAGAGGGAAATGCCCTTAGCGCTGACAATGCCTTGGCTGGCGCTTATCTCCATACCCAGCGAATTGCCGATAGCCACCACCCAGTCGCCCACCCTCAGCATATCCGAATCGCCTACCTTTGCCGCCGGCAGGTTATTGGCATTAACCTTGATTATGGCCAGGTCGCTCAGCTGGTCGGTGCGTATGGTTTCGGCGGGGAAGGTTCTGCCGTCAGCCAGGGTTACGGTGACACTCTCAGCTCCTTCTACCACATGGTTGTTGGTTACGATAAGCCCGTCTTCATCTATAATCCATCCCGAGGCAGCCCCCTCTTGGGTGTATGGTCGATTGAAAATATCATAGCTAACATACTCAGTATTGATAGCCACCACTGAGGGTTTGACCAGAGCCACCACATCGGCAATAGATGGTAACGCTGGCGCCTGGCTCTCTACGGCTAGCGGCGTCCAATCGGGGTTAATGGGGGTGACGGTGGAGGTTGATGATGAGTCGGGGGGTGACGAGGTATCTACAGTAGGCAGCACGCAGCTACTGCCCACAAAAAGAAATATAATTATGACCAGGCTGGTCAGCAGGTATTTCAGATTTAGCTTTTTCATAGGTAAATTCCTTGCTTCGTCTTTAGTAATAATAGTGTCTGAATATTAAGCTATTGTTAAGAATTGAGGGAAACTTTGAATTTTCCGCGACGCGTTCCTGTCTCAACCCTTACAATATTGTAGCACGGGGGTAAAATTTGGGCAAAGGGTTTTTGTCGCTAATTTTGGCTGCGTTTTTACCTCTTTTTCCCAACCACCCCCCGTTTAGTCCTTCTTCCCACCCGCCCGCCCACAAAGGCTTTGCCTCTAAAACTCTTTTATTCCCCCCCAGGGGGGAAAGTGAAGAGAGGTAAAACCTCTATAGGGTGGGTTGGGGTGGGGAGAAAAGCAACCGAAAACAGAGGGAGGTTTTGCCGCCCCCTGCTTTAAGGGGGTGAGGTGTTACTGATCATATGAACAGGTCTGGTTGCTTTGCAAAGGTGGTAAAATCTGATACACTATTTAAGTTCGATTTCTAATAGCGGAGGACGGTCTTGGCAACGGGGAAGCAGATAATAGATGAAGCCAGGAGCGAAGGCAGGACGATACTAAACGAGGTCGAGGCTAAGCAGCTTATCAAGCAGGCAGGGATAAGCGTTGTTGATACCAAACTTGCCGTATCTAAGGAAGAGGCAATCTCCATAAGCCGAAAGTTTGGCTTCCCGGTGGCATTGAAGATAGCCTCGCCGGATATTGTGCATAAGAGTGACGCCGGTGGGGTTAAGCTGGGACTGGAGACCGCCAGGCAGGTAGGCAAAGCCTATGAAGACATTTTGCAAGCTGTCAGCCAAAAGCATCCCCAGGCGAGGATTCAGGGGGTGGCGGTGCAGAAGATGGCTCGCCCCGGCGTAGAGGTGATTATTGGTATGTCCAAGGACGACCAGTTCGGTCCCGTGCTTATGTTTGGTCTGGGTGGAATCCTGGTGGAGGTTCTTAAAGACGTCTCCTTCAGGATTGTTCCCTTGGCTGAAAGGGATGCCGCTGAGATGATAAGGGAGATAAAGGGCTATCCTTTGCTGGAGGGCTATCGGGGACAGGAAGCGGTGGATGTATCTCATCTGGAGGAGTTACTGCTCAAGGTCTCTGATTTTGTTGAGCGAAATCCTGAGGTGAAGGAGCTTGACCTCAATCCCATTTTTGCCTACAGCGATGGTGCCGTGGCGGTAGATGCCAGAGTTGTATTAGAGGAAAGTAAATGAACCTGAAACAGATGTTGGAGCAATCAGCAAAGCAGTACGGAGATAAGACGGCTATTGCTATGGGCGATAGCCGTTTATCTTATGCCCAGCTGGATGAAGCCTCAAATAGGGTGGCTAATGCTTTGAAGGGAATGGGAGTAAGCAAGGGCGACCGGGTGGCTATGCTACTACCCAATAGCCCGGAATTTGTCGCTATCTACTTTGGGGTGGTTAAAGCTGGCGGCATAGCTGTCCCACTGGATATCAGGTATAGACTGGATGAGTTGACCTCCCTGTTTGATAACTTCCAGCCTAAGGTCTTGGTGAGCGGAAGTCCCACTCTGGAGACAATAGTTCCGGTTTTGAGCCGATTTAGCTACATTGAGCATGTTATAGACGTGAGTGGCGAATACGGGAGTCAGTTCCATGATTATCAGGAGATTATGTCTGCCAGTTCAGCACCGATAGCCGGGGTGAAGCTGGAGCCCGAAGATATAGCCCACATTGCCTATACCTCAGGACCTACCATTCATCCTAGAGGGGTCATGATGTCCCATCAAGCCCTGGTCAGGGAAGCAGCTATATCAGGTGAGGGATTTCGGCAGACGGATAAAGATATAGTGGTGCTGTTTGCTCTGCCTATGCATCATGCCTTTGGCCTGGTGGTAGTAATGCTGACTGCAGTTTCCAGGGGTAGCACGGTGGTAGTGTTACCCGGGTTATCTATTGATGGTCTTCTAGAGGTTATTGAGAGGGAGAAGGCAACTATATTTATGGGGGTGCCCTTTGTTCATGCCCTGATAGTTAACGCCGCCGAGGCGGAGGGGATAAAGCATGATTTGAGTTCTATTCGTCTGTGGGGCACGGCGGGGGCGGCTATGCCGACTGATATTTCGCAGAAACTCAGGCAGTATTTTGGCTTGGAGGCTGTTGATTTCTGGGGCATGACTGAATCGGCGGCTCATGTTACCTGCCAGTCCCTTGATGGAGCTGGAAAGCCTGGCTCGGTGGGGGAGGTTTTGCCCGGCTGGGAGCTAAAGATAGTGGATAGTAATGGCAAGGCGTTGCCCCCCAACCAGCCAGGTGAGATAATTGTTAGAGGACCAATAATGAAGGGGTATTATACCAATCCTCAGGCTACTGCTGAGGCGGTAAAGGATGGCTGGCTTTATACCGGTGATATTGGCCGGGTTGATGAGGATGGCGACTTGTTTCTTATGGGCAGGAGCAAGGAGATAATTATCATAAAGGGTCAGAATGTCTATCCCGGTGATATTGAAGAGGTGTTGTATACTCACCCCAAGGTAGCCGAGGCGGCAGTGGTGGGGATTCCCGATGAAATGCGAGGGGAGACAATTAGGGCTGTTATAAGCTTGAAGGAGGGTGAGGTGGCTACCGAGCAGGAGATTAAGCAATTCTGCCGACAGCACATGGCTGATTACAAGGTGCCTAGGCAGGTCGGCTTTATGGATTCTTTGCCCAAAACTGCTGCTGGCAAAATTGATAAGAAGAGCTTAACCGGGTTCGGTTGAGTTTGCCGGCGGAGAAACACCGATGAAGAGAAGGGTTGTGATAACCGGATTGGGGGCGGTAACCCCCCTGGGGGTAGGGGTGGAGGAAAGCTGGCAGGCTTTATGCCAGGGGAAATCGGGCGTAGGCGTTGTTACCGCCTTTGATGCCAGCGATTTTCGGACCAAGATTGCTGGCGAAGTCAAGGGGTTCAATCCGCTGGATTTCATTGACCGGAAGCTGGCAAGGAGGGGGGACCGTTTTATCCACTTTGCTCTGGCGGCAACTCGGATGGCGGTGGAGGATTCCGGGCTGAAGATAAATGCCGGTAACAGTGAGCGGGTGGGGGTTTCGGTGGGGACAGCCATGGGCGGAATAGAAAGTATAGAGAAGAACCATCGGCTGCTGCTTGAAGGGGCTCGCCAGCAGATTTCCCCCTTCTTTGTACCCAGTTTCCTGTGCAATATGGCAACCGGGCAGATTGCCATTCAGTTTGGAGCTAGGGGAGCTAATATGTGCTCGGTGACCGCCTGTGCCTCAGGGACGCACGCCATTGGTGATGCCTTCAGGGTTATCCAGCGGGGAGAGGTTGATGCCATGATTGCCGGTGGGGCTGAAGCGGCTATCAGGCCCCTTGTATTTGCCGGACTGGAGCCGGTGAGGGTGATGAGTACCAGAAACGAGGAGCCGGAGAAAGCTAGCCGTCCCTTTGATAGGGAGCGTGACGGCTTTGTTATTAGTGATGGGGCGGGGATAGTCATATTGGAGGAACTGGAGTTTGCCCAAAATAGGGGAGCCAGGATTTACGGCGAGGTATTGGGCTATGGCTTAAATAGCGATGCCTATCATATAACCGCCCCCGACCCTGAGGGCGTCGGGGCAGCCAGTTGTATGAAGATGGCGCTTAACGATGCCGCCCTCTCTACTAGCCAGGTTGATTATATTAATGCCCACGGCACATCAACTGTGCTAAATGACCTGTCTGAGACCAGGGCGATAAAGAGCGTGTTTGGGGGGCGGAGCCATAAGATACCGATTAGCAGTAACAAATCGATGATAGGTCATATGTGGGCTGGTGCTGGGGCGGTGGAGGCAATATTTTGCCTGCTCACCATTAACCAGGGTATTATCCCGCCTACCATCAATTATGAGACCCCCGACCCTGAGTGCGACCTTGACTATGTGCCCAATGTGGCCAGAAAAGCCGAGGTGAAAATAGCCCTGTCTAACTCCTTTGGTTTTGGTAGCACTAATGGCAGCTTAATCTTCGGGGAGTTCTCTCCGTAGTAAGAGTCTCTTATTTTTAGAGAGTTACCTATTGCAAAACGGGGGAGTATATGCTATATTATACATAGTTATACTAGGTGTTATGATAAGCGAGGTAAGTTAAATGGCACAAAGGCGTGAGTTAATCAAAGGCAGTATTGATTCCCTGCTTCTTTGCTTGGTAGTTCAGCAGCCAATGTATGGCTACCAGATTATTAAGGAGCTGGAGAGAAGGAGCCAGGGTTATTTCAAATTTAAGGAGGGCACTCTTTACCCTGCCCTTCACCGCTTGGAGGAGGCGGACTTAATCCAAGGCAAATGGCAGACGCTGCCCAGTGGTCGGCAGAGAAGATATTATCATATTACGGAAAAGGGACTCTATAGCCTGGCAGCCAAGAGGAGCCAGTGGCTGGATTTCCTGGTTGCCATGAACCTGATTATACAGCCAGCATCTGACTGATATGAGGTGGATGGAGTGACAACTGCCTTAAGTCATTATCTGGATAGTGTGAGGGAGAATCTGAGGCTTGACCTTTCCTTAGAGAGTGAGGTCATTCACGAGCTAGAAACGCATATTGAGGACGAGCTCCAGGAGCTGAAGGATACCGGGTTATCGGAGGAGGAGGCGACTAGCACCTGTCTGACGCTTTTGGGCTCGGCTAAGCTGGTAGCCCGTCAGATATATGAAACTCATAGTCAGGGTAGCTGGTCTCAGGCACTGTTTGCCGCCATGCCCCACATGCTTTTCGGTCTGTTATTTGCTCTCAACTGGTGGCGGGGTATTGGCTGGCTATTAGGTATGCTGGTGCTGGTCCTCAGTATGGTGGTCTATGGCTGGTGGCGTGGTAAACCAGCCTGGCTTTTCCCCTGGCTGGGTTACTCTTTATTGCCGGTGGTGGCTGCCGGCCTGCTGCTACTTTATCTGCCTCAGGGGTGGTCTTGGGTGGCAATACTCCTCTATATCCCGATGGCATTATTGCTGGTATACGCTATCACGGTTAAAACCATAAGGAGGGATTGGTTATATAGCTCGCTGATGCTGCTTCCGCTGCCGATTATCATCGGTTGGTTTCTGGCTGTTGAGCCGGTAGATAAACTGCCAGAGTACTGGCTTCAGCGCCTTCAGGATTTTGCCCCCTGGATTGGATTAAGTTTTCTGGCTTTGGGGGTAACTGTAGCTACATTTATTCGCTTAAGAAAGCGCTGGTTAAAGGTATCGGTCCTGGTTATGTCGGGACTGATAACTTTGACCATGGTTGCCTATTATACTGAGGGCAGGCTTAGTATACCCGCCCTTTTGATTTTAATCATAGTAATGCTGCTTCTTCTGCTAAGCCCGGCGTTGGTGGAACGGACGCTAAGGCATGCTGGACAACGACCGTCGGTTTAGGATGCTATCTTGCTAAAGGGACTATGAAGCCAAAGGTGGCCATTGTCACTGACAGCATAGCTTGCCTGCCCGGTGAATTGGTGAGGCAATACCAGCTGCGGGTGGTACCGGTTAATATCCATTTTGATGGTAAGGTATACCGGGACGGGATGGACATAACCGCCGACGAAGCCTACAGGCTGCTTGAAGAGGCACCTGACCACTTTGCCTCTTCGCCAGCTTCCATAGCTGGGTATCTTGAGGCTTATCGCCAGGCAGGGGTTCATTCTGATGGTACACTTTGCCTCACCCTTTCCTCCAAGCTTAGCACACTTTATAACATGGCCCGTTTAGCTAAGGAAGAGGCTGAGAAGGAAGCTTCACGGAGAACTATCGAGGTGTTTGACACCGGGACTGCTGCCGGCGGTGAAGGGCTGATTGTTTCGGCAGCAGCTCGGGCAGCAGCCGAGGGGAAGAATCTGTCTGAGGTTGTCAAGGTAGCCCAGGCGGTGAAAAGCAAGGTCAGGGTTATTGGTCTCATGGAAACCATCCGCCATGTCTATCGGACCGGGCGAATCCCTAAATTTACTGCGCAGGTAGGCTCTTTGCTCCACATTAAGCCGATGTTTGGCATCTCGGCGGGCGTGGTGCGTTTGGCTGGCTTAACCAGAAGCAAAGAATCCGGCATGAAACGTGTCCTTACCATGATGAAGAAAGAAGTGGGCTCAAGTCCCGTACATGTGGCTGTATCACATGCTAATGCGCCTGAGGAGGGAGAGAGGCTCAAGCAGCTAATCTCTTCCCAGTTCAATTGTGTTGAGCTATGGATTACCAGTTTCTCGCCGGTGATGGGTTATGCCACCGGTAAGGGAACACTGGCAGTTGCTTTTTACTCCGATAACTAGGGAGGTGCACTTCTATAGCTAAAGTCAGGATAGTTGCCGATAGCTCGGTCTGCTTACCCAAGGAACTAATAAAGAAGTATGGCATTGAGCTGGTGCCGGAGACTATTATCTTTGGCAGCAGGGTCTATCGTGACGGCGTGGACTTGGTGCCGCAGGACTTCTATGCCCTGCTGGGGAAGGCAAAGGACCTGCCGACGACATCAGCCCCATCACCCCAGGATTTTGTTGATGCTTACCAGAGTGCAGCCCAGGGTGCAGACGCCATCGCCTGTATCCTGGTAACCTCGGTGTTCAGCCAGATGGGATTGCAGGCAGCGCTAACGGCGAGGAGGAGCATTTCACAAGTACCTCCTATAGAGATTGTTGACTCGCGGACGGCGGTGGGGGCTTATGGGTTCGTCGTTCTGGCGGCAGCACGGGCTGCCGCCGCTGGTAAGCCTCTACCTGAAGTTCTCAAGGCAGCCGAGGATGTGCAGAAGCGGGTCAATTTGATATTTACCTTAGATACACTTAAGTATCTGGCAAAGGGGGGGCGCATTGGTAAGGCAGCCCACTGGGCAGGGAATATGCTCAGTATTAAACCTATTCTGGAAGTGCCTATCTCCACTGGAGCTATTGAACCGCTGGAACGGGTCAGAACCAGACGGAAAGCGCTGGGGCGGTTGCTGGAGATTATGCAGGAGAGGGTCAGTGAGGGACAGCGGATACATGCGAGCATAGACCATGCTAATGTGCCCGAAGAAGCAAGCTGGCTTGAGGCTCAGGTGTTATCGCTTTTTGATTGCGCTGAGGTTTATATCAATGATTGGGCTCCGGTGGCCGGGGTTCACTGTGGTCCGGGGGTAATCGGGCTTTCTTTTTACGCTGAGGACTGAGGAGTATTTCTATGGCTAAAAAGGTAGCTATTATTACTGATAGCATAGCTTGCCTCACCAGGGAGCACGTGGAGCAGTATGGGATTATTATTGCCCCCATCCCTCTTTCCTTCAAGGGAAAGATATATAGGGACTGGGTGGATATAACCCCTGATGAGGCTTACGAACTCTTTCTGCAAGACCCTGGGTCGTTTAAGACAGCCGGTGCCTCACCCGGTATTTTCCTTGAAGCCTACCGCGAAGCGAGCCGGCAGGCCAAAAACATCCTTTGCATTACCCTCTCGACTAAGCTTAGCGGGGCAAATGATGCGGCTAAGCAGGCAAGAGAGGAGATTAAGGAAGAGCTTCCCCAGACCACTATAGAGGTGTTGGATTCTCAGACGGTTACTGCCGCCCAGGGCTTTGTTGCTCTGGCGGCGGCTCGGGCGGCAGAGGAGGGCAAAAGCCTGGCTGAGGTGATTAAAGCCACTGAGGATATGAGAGATAGGGTTACCTTCCTTGCCTTCCTGGATACCATTCGTCATCTTTACCGCACCGGGCGCATTCCCAGGATAGCCGCTTTGGCCGGGTCGGTGCTTAATATCAGGCCAGTGCTTACTGTTTCCTCAGGGCTGGTTCGTTTCACCGGTGCCGTGAGGAGCAGGGAGGGTGGTGTAAAGCGGATGCTTAAGATAATGAGAGACAGGGTGGGGCAAAGTCCGGTTCATGTGGCAGTGATGCATGCCTATGCCCTGGATGAAGCCCAGAAGCTAAAGGAGAGGGTGGCTGCTGAATTTAATTGCGCCGAACTCTGGATTACAGGCTTTAGCCCGGTGATGGGCTATGCCACTGGTACTGGAACCCTGGGAATCGCTTTTTATAAGGAGGATTGATGGTTAATGGGATTGTAGCTGTGATTCTTGGCTATCTGCTCGGTTCCATTCCATCAGCCTATATTACCACCCGGCTGGCTACCGGGAAAGATGTTCGCCGGTTGGGTGGGGGCAATGTTGGCGGCTTGAATGTCTACCGGGAGGTGGGGTTTCTGCCGGCGGTAGGGGTGGCTATTGTTGACCTGAGTAAGGGGGCAACCGCGGTATCCATAGCCTATTGGCTGCTGGATGTTTCCCAGCCTTTCGTTCTGGCGGCGGCGGTGGCAGCGGTGGTGGGGCACAACTGGATGGTCTTCCTCAAATTTAGCGGCGGCAAGGGTATGGGAGCAGCCATCGGTGGCCTATTTGTTCTGCTGCCCGTCTATGGCTATCCGATTGGGTTAGCCTTCTTCTTCGGTGTAGTCCTGATACCCTTCATAATCACCCGCAATGTTGCCCTATCTATGGGCATTGGGCTTCTTTCGCTGCCCTTTATCGCCTGGCTGGGGATGCAATCTGCAGAGTTTGTTATCTTCAGCGTTGTCTTAGGTGTGGTAATAACGATAAAGTTTATACCCACGGCTAAGCCGGCTATAGTTAGGGCTCGGAATTTGAAGGCTTTTCTCTTTGACCGTGGGCAAAGAGGTAGAAGATAGCAAGCTATCTAGCCAAAATGAGGGAAACATTCTATAATGGGGGGTGTGGGGGACAGCCAGCTTATTCCCGATGTGCAGCGGCTAACTGATGGCTTGGGGGAGTTCCCCGAGCCGGTAGTCAAGCCCGCCTTTGTTGCCGTCAGCGGCTTACCTGGAACAGGGAAATCTTACTTCTGCACTAAACTCGTCGAGAGACTCCCCTTTGTTATCCTGGAAAGTGATGCCTTACGCAAGGCGCTTTTCCCATCGCCAAGCTATAGCCCAGAGGAGAGCTCACGTCTTTTCCGGGCACTGCACCTCCTCATTGAACGGCTGCTTAAGAAAGGGATTTCCCTTATCCTGGATGCCACCAATCTATCAGAGCGATATCGTGAGCGCCTGTATAATATTGCTGACCGTCTGGATGCCAGGCTTATCCTGGTGCGGGTTGAGGCGCCTCCAGAGGTGGTATATGAACGGCTTAAGACCAGGCGGGGGGGAGTCAACCCGGGGGATAAATCGGACGCCGACTGGGCAGTATACCAGCGAATGAAGCCCTCGGTTCAGAAAATCCGTCGTAACCACTATGCCGTGGATACTTCTAAAGATATTACCCCGGTACTGGACAAGGTTGTTCGTGATGCGAGGCGCTAAACTAAAGGAGGATTTAAATGGAGATTGAAGTCATCGCCGGTAATATTACCAAGATTGAAGCTGATGCTATCATATTGAGTTTCTTTGAGGGGATGGAGCGCCCTGATGGTGACCTGGCTGGAGCCGACAGGGCTCTGGACGGGGCTATCTCCCGGCTCATTGGTCAGGGTGAAATAAAGGGTAAGCTCAATGAGGTAACCGTTATTCATAGCCTGGGTAGGCTGCCGGCAGCCAGGGTGGCGGTTTTGGGCCTGGGTAAGAAGGAGGAGCTATCCCAGGACAAGGTTCGAATGGCGGTGGGTGGAACCTGCCGACTTTTGCAGCAGAAAGGGGTCGGCAGTGCTGCCACCGTTGCCCTGGGAGCGGGGGTAGCCGGGATAACTGCGGAGGGTGCGGCTCAGGCGGTGACCGAGGGTGCCCTGCTCGGTATTTATTCATTCCGCAGGCACATGACCAGGGAAGCTGAGCATGGCCAGCTCGAGCGGCTTACCATAGTTGATGCTGATAAGGCTAAGCTGTCTGTTTTGCATCAGGGCAGCGATAAAGGCAAGGTTCTGGCTGAGGCGACCAAACTGGCTCGCGACATGGTCAATGAGCCAGCTAACTATATGACGCCTTCCCATATGGCGGAGACGGCAGCCAAACTGGCCAAGACCTGCAGCTTGGAAGTGGAGGTTCTTGAGAAGGAGCAGATGCAAAAGCTGGGCATGGGGGCGCTACTGGGGGTAACCCAGGGAAGCCGCCAGCCACCAAAACTCATCGTCCTCCGCTATCGTGGCGGCGGTTCGGCTCAAGTTGATTTAGCCTTGGTGGGGAAAGGGATAACCTTTGATTCCGGGGGCATTTCCATAAAGCCGTCATTGGGGATGGAGGAGATGAAGGGTGATATGGCGGGGGCGGCAGCGGTTATGGCGGCGATAAGTGCCATTGCCTGGCTTAAGCCCAAGCTCAACGTGGTGGCTATTGCCCCTTGTGCTGAGAACCTGCCCAGTGGTGAAGCCCTGAAACCGGGCGATGTCCTGACGGCTATGAATGGCAAGACCATTGAGATTATCTCCACCGATGCCGAGGGGCGGCTAATCCTGGCTGACGCCTTAGGCTATGCCAGTAAGCTCGGCGCCAGGCTTATCGTCGATGTGGCTACACTGACTGGATCCATGAGAGCCGCCCTGGGCGACATCTATAGTGGTGCTTTTGGTAATAATCAGGAGCTGATAGACAAGGTAATTGCGGCCAGTGCTGAGGCTGGGGAGCTTATCTGGCAGATGCCGATGCCGGAGGAGTATAAAGAACAAATCAAGAGTGATGTAGCTGATATCAAGAATGTTGGTGGTAAATACGCTGGATCTATCACCGCCGCTCAATTCCTGGCTGAATTTGTTGGTGATACATCATGGGTTCACCTGGATATTGCCGGTAGTAGTCTCAGTGAAAAAGACCGAGGCTATATAGTGAAAGGGGCAACCGGGGTGACAGTACGTACCCTGGCTAATCTTGCCCTTTCCCTGGCTAAATAGGAAGGAGGTTGATTATGAAGATTAAATGTCTGGGGCATGCCGCCTTTATTATCACCTCGGACGCCGGACTGAAAATAATAACTGACCCCTATTATACAACCCGAGCCGGTTTGAGCTATGGGGAGATAACGGAATCGGCTGATGTTGTTACCGTAAGCCACGACCATCTTGACCATTGCAATGTGGCTGCGGTTAGAGGCAACCCTGAGGTAGTTAGAAGGACGGGCAGGTCAGCAGCCAAAGGAATAGAGTTTAATGGCATTGCTAGCTATCATGATGATGCGAAGGGGAGGTTGAGGGGTAATAACATTATATTCCGCTTTGAGGTGGATGGAATAAAGGTCTGCCATCTTGGCGACCTGGGTCACTTACTCGATGATAAGCAGTTGGCGGGAATAGGCAGCGTGGATATATTGCTCATTCCGGTAGGCGGTTTTTTCACCATTGATGCCAGGGCTGCCACCCAGGTCTGCGACCAGTTAAAGCCCAAGGTAATTATACCCATGCACTATAGGACGGAGAAAAGCTTCCCCGATATCGCCGGGGTGGATGAATTCATAAAGGGGAAGAACAATGTCACCCGGCAGGACTCAAGTGAGGTTGAGTTCAAAGCGGGTAAGCTTCCCGCCACCAGTCAAATCATAGTTCTTAAACCAGCGCTTTAGTCGTCTTTCTTCCCACCCTCCCGCCCTATAGAGGTTACACCTCTTTTAATTCTTTTTTAGCTCCTTTATCCCCCCGCCCTATGGGGGCTTTGCCCCCAATCTCCTGCTTTATTTGGGGTGTCTAAGAGGGGCGAAGCCCCTCTTCAGAAAAGCTCTTCCCCTTCCCCTTGGCAAAGGGAAGGGGATAAAGGGGATGGGGTTGATAAATAATCTTAGCTTCGGGTTGTTGACTATTGTGGTATAATAATATATGGGGGGTGAGGTTAGGGGAACCGAGAAATATATTTTGGATATAAGTTGTATTGTTCTTGCTGGTGGCAAGGGCTTGCGTTTGGGGCGGGACAAGGCTCTGGAGAGAGTTGACAACAGCAATTTGCTCCAGCGGGTAGTATCCCAACTCAGTTCCTTTAGCAACGATATTATTGTAGTTACGTCTAGGGATAAGTCCCCTTCACAGTTTATTGGCTACTCGAGGTTTAAAGTAGTAGCTGATGCTTACCCCGGTAAAGGCGCCTTAGTTGGCCTAGGTACTGGCTTAGCTGCATCAAACTCATGGCATAACCTTGTTGTCGCCTGTGATATGCCCTTCCTGAATCAAGCCCTGCTGCGTTATATGGTACAACTTTCGCCCAGCTTTGACCTGGTGGTTCCTCGGGTGGGTGAACTGGTTGAGCCGCTTCACGCCGTTTACGCCAAGAGCTGCCTGGCTCCTATAGAACGGTTGCTTGAGCAAGGCAATCTAATGGTTAGCGCCCTGTTTGATTTGGTTAAAGTCAGGTATGTAGAGGCTGAGGAGATTGACTGGTTCGACCCCCAGCACTTGAGCTTTTTCAATATCAATACCAAGGCTGATTTGGAGAAGGCGCAGCAATTGGCAAAGGGGATAGAGTGATAAGTGTTGAGCAGGCTCTGGAGAAAATTCTGGAACATATAGAGGTTCTTGAGACCGAGGAGAGCCCTATCCTGGGCTGTCTGGGGCAGGTTCTGGCTGAGGATATATCTTCCGACATCAACATCCCTCCGCTGGACAACTCAGCTATGGATGGCTATGCCGTCAGGTCAGCCGATACTCGTGGTGCCAGCCGCAAGTCGCCTCGTTTTCTGCGCGTTATTGACACCGCCGCCGCTGGCTCTATTTCCCGGTTTAAGGTAGAACCGGGGACGGCGGTTCGGATTATGACCGGGGCACCGATACCCGGGGGCGCCGATTGCGTGGTGAGGTTTGAGGATACCGATGAGTCAGAACGCCAGGGGGCTCCATCGGAAATAGGCATTCTGGTCGAGGCAGAGCCTGGTCTGGAAATCCGGCGGGCGGGTGAGGATATCGCTGCCGGGTCAATAGTGCTTAAGCAAGGGACAATGCTCAGGCCGGCCGAGGTTGGTGTTCTGGCTTCACTGGGGCGCACTAAGGTGATGGTTATCCGCCGTCCGGTGGTGGCTATTTTAGCCACCGGAGACGAGGTGGTGGATATCGCTCAGCCGCTGCCTGAAGGTAAGATATACAACAGCAACAGTTATAGCGTGGCGGCTCTGGTTCTGCGCTATGGGGGTATGCCTAAAATATTGGGCATAGCCTCAGACATTGAGGATTCACTAATATCCAGGCTTCACCTTGGACTGGATGCTGATATGCTGATAACCTCCGGCGGCGTCTCTTTTGGCGATTACGATATTGTGAGGGATGTTCTGGCTAAGGAAGGTGAAATTGTCTTCTGGCGAGTCAGGCAGAAGCCGGGGAGACCTCTGGCCTTTGGCATGATTAAGGCGCTGGGTAAGGGGGGCGGAGTCAGAAATATACCCCTGTTTGGTTTAGCCGGTAATCCGGTTAGCGCCATGATTAACTTTGAGTTATTTGCCCGCCCGGCTATGCTTAAGATGATGGGCAAGAAAAGTCTGACCAAGCCCATGATAGAAGCGGTAATGGAGGGTGCCATTGAAAATACTGATGGGCGCCGTATTTTTGCTCGGGCGGTGGTTGAAAAGCGCGGCGACAGGTATTTTGCCCGACTTACTGGTCCCCAGGGCTCAGGGGTTCTAACCTCTATGGCTCTAGCTAACGGGCTGGTGATTATCCCTGAGGATAAGCCCGGGGTGAAAGAAGGGGATTTAGTCCAGGTGATGATGTTAGATTGGAGCGAGGAGGTAGAGTAATGGTTTTAGGAGGCAGGCTTGATATTTGATGCTTCGGCGTTTGTTTTTGAACCGCCATCGGTAATATCCAGGGCACGGCGGGTTTTGATTAAACCCAGCGCCGCCTACCCGGCATCATATCCGGTGACTACCAGCCAGAGTGTGCTCTCGGCAATAATAGAGGGTATCAGACAGGTTAGTGATGCCGATATTCTAATCCTTGAGGGTACCCCCGGAGGGGAACCAGTCTTCCCCATATACCAGGCATTGGGTTATAATTTCCCCCGGGTATTGATGCTGGATGTGAAGGATTGTATCTGGGTAGAGGTGGATAATCCTCTACCTAAGCCCTTGGCTGTGCCCACCTTCTGGGTGCCTAACGTTATCTTATCTTGCGACTACCTGATAACCGTGGCTCCATTAAAGGTGGTTAAGGGTAGAGGACATTTAAGCATAATGAACCTGCTCTCAGTGCTGCCCAGCAGCAAGTATGGGGGTGGGGCACCGTGGGGCTGGGAGGAGTTATATGGCCTGGGGATAGACAAGGTGGTGGCTGACCTCTATTTTACTTTACCTTTTGACCTGGGGATTATTGAAGCTCGCCAAAAGTTCATTACCCAAGAAACCCCCACTCAGGGTGAGGTCGGGGAGTGTGGTAATGTTTTCGCTGGTGAGCCTTATGAGGTAGATAGCGAAGCTTCAAGGGTGCTGGGGATTAAGACAGATTACCTTGATTTGATTGAGGAAGCTAGAGCAGGACTAGAAAGCTAGGTATAGAGAGTATGACTAATGACCAACCCGGTCCGCGCTGGTTTATTGATTTAGACTGGCTTGAGCAGAATAATCGCTCATTCTTGGTTCTGGCTCAAGGCTGCTTGTGTCCCAGGTGCCGTGAGCGGCTGGGGGAGAGCAAGGGGGAGATTTCGGCGGCTGACCTTATATCTAATATCAGGGATTGCTGCTCCCAGACCTCGGGATTTATTACCGATAGGTTGCCTGTTTTGGAGAGTATATTCCGGCTTTTCCTGACTAATGGCAACCAGCCGCTTGATTTGGAGGAACTGGTCGAGCAGTTAAGCGAGTGGCGTGGCGATACCCGACGCACCCCGGCTGAGGTTCTCTCTCGCCTTCTCAAGAATGAGCGGTATTATGGGCTGAGGCAGGTTGCCTAATACCTTGTGCTGAACTCGGAATAGCGCCCGCTGTATTCTAACCAGTTGGTAGTTATCCTCGCCACCTTAGCTGCCGGCGGTCCCACTTTAAGGTGAGTGATTAGCTCCTGCAGTTGCTTTCTTTCCCCCTCAGCGAATACCTCTACTGAGTCTCTTCGGGGCAGATTGCGCGCATAGCCGGTCAAGCCCAGCTCTCTGGCCCGGCGTGCGGCAAAGGCGCGGAAAAAGACGCCCTGAACATCGCCGTATACTATTGCTCTAACCGAGGCTAAATCTGTCTTCTTCATCGCTTTATCTCAGGACGAACCTCAGTGGTCGTGGGAATTGCTCTTTATCCAGTCTATATAGACCTTGCTGGTGAGCCAGGTCAATAGCATCGGAGAACTCCTGCCCGAGCAGGGGGCGAGCCAGCTTCGGTATGTCAAAAGCCTTATAGCAGGGGTGATACTGAGACATAATGTTCAGGTAGGTATTGGCCGAGACCTCTTGGGCAAGGAAACTCACCACTTCATCAGTCCCCGCCAGCCCATTGGGTAAGACAAGGTGGCGCACCAGGAGACCGCGCCGGGCTACGCCTTCCTCATCTAGCTGGAGGTCGCCCACCTGACGGTGCATCTCCTTGACCGCGGCTTTATTTACTTTGGGGTAGTTTTTTATCCCCGATAACTGCTCAGCGGTTTTTTCATCGGAATACTTCATATCAGGCATATAAATATCAACCACGCCGTCCAGTAGCTTTAGCGTTTCTATAGCATCATAGCCACCGGTGTTATAGACCAGGGGCAGGTTCAGCCCTTTAGCCGCTGCCAGGTCTAGGGCGTCCAGGATATAAGGCACGACGTGAGTGGGGCTGACCAGATTTATATTGTGGCAGCCCTTCGCCTGGAGTGAGAGCATCATCCCGGCTAATGTCTCCCTGCCTACCGGGCTTCCCTCACCGAGCTGGCTTATGCTGTAGTTCTGGCAGAAGGTGCAGTGCAGGTTACAGTAGGCGAAGAAGATAGTCCCTGAGCCGTGCCTGCCCACCAGAGGCGCTTCCTCTCCGAAGTGGGGACCATAACTGGAGACTATGACCTCCGTGGTAACCTGGCACTCACCGCTCTCGCCAGCCAGGCGATTGACACCGCAGTGGCGGGGACAAACCTGGCACTCTTCCAGTATGGCTCTGGCTTTCTCCGCCCGAGCCTTTAACTCCCCGCTATCATGGAACTGTTGGTAAGCAGCTATCTCTATTCCTCCTCTTCTCGCCTCTTCCCCTTTTTAATCACTTCCACCGTTACTGGAGGCGGTAAGATAGTGGGGGTGGCTATTTTCTTAGCCTCCTTTTTCGGCTTCTTCGGCTCTCGGTGTCTGTAATTTCGCTTCCCCATAGTAACACCTCTATCTGAGTATGATAACCGATGGCTTGACTAATTGAAGTTTAGCAAAGGGGAGTCATGGTGTAAAGTTGGCTGGAAGTTGGTCTAAAGCCGAGCGGGCAGCCTCTGCCTCAGCCGCTTTTTTGCTTTTGCCCGACCCCCTGCCCAGAACCCTGTCGCCTACTCTCACCTCAACGGTGAACCTCCGGTCGTGGGCTGGTCCCACGGCTTCTATTATCCGGTAGGCGGGCGTTTTTTGCTGCTTGGCCTGGGTAATCTCCTGCAATCTTGATTTATAATCAGCCTCTATCCCTCGACTCAGCACCTTATTTAGCTCTTTATCAGTTGACCTCAGGATGAAATCCCTGGCGGCAGCTAAGCCCCGGTCGAGGAAAATAGCGGCTATTAGCGCTTCTAAAGCTCCAGCCAGGTTAGCCGGCTTACGCCGCCCCCCGCTCGTCTCCTCCCCTTTTCCCAGATAGAGGTAATTGCCCAGTTTGATAGCTCTTGCCATACGGGCCAGGGCATCCCGGCGCACCAGAGAGGAGCGGAGTTTGGTCAGCTCCCCTTCACTGAACTGAGAAAAGCGTTTATACAACTCTTCAGCGATGATAAAGCCTAAAATAGCGTCGCCCATGAACTCCAGCCTTTCATTGTCGGCGGGGGCAATTCCCGGGTTCTCATTGAAATAGGAGCTATGAACCAGAGCTTGCTCCAGGAAGGATGGGTCGTTAAAGCTGACGCCCAGCGTTTGTTGCAGCGTGGCTAAATCAGTCACGGCGTTATCTCCTTTTCCTAGATAACCATAAACCGTCAAGCCTGCGGTGTCAAATAGCGCTATTTATTGCCCTCCAGTTTAGCCCTATGCTATAATCTACGTGTGCTGGGGAATCGTCTAGTGGTAGGACAGCGGACTCTGGATCCGTAAGGGAAGGTTCGAATCCTTCTTCCCCAGCCATAAAATAGGTGGCGCATTCGTCTAGGGGTTTAGGACACCTCCCTCTCAAGGAGGAGATCACCGGTTCGAATCCGGTATGCGCTACCAAGCTTGACTTTTATAGCTGTCATTTTTATAATATGCCAGTTGATTGGCGCCTGTAGGATTGGGGCATGAACTATTGCCCGAGTGGCGCAATGGTAGCGCAACCGACTTGTAATCGGTAGGTTAGTGGGTTCGACTCCCCTCTCGGGCTGAGGTCTGGTGTGGGGAGGGGTGCCGGAGTGGTTAATCGGAGCAGACTGTAAATCTGCCGCCTGAAATGGCTACGCAGGTTCGAATCCTGCCCCCTCCACTTAAATATGATAAGATGTGATTAGACGTTATACAATAAAAACTTGTATAATAGTCCTAGTGCCCACATAGCTCAGTAGGTAGAGCACGTTCTTGGTAAGAACGGGGTCACCAGTTCGAGTCTGGTTGTGGGCTTAAAGTAAAGGGGGTTAAAAAATGGCAAAGAAGAAATTTGAGCGGACTAAGCCTCATTGCAATGTGGGCACTATCGGTCATGTTGACCATGGGAAAACAGTTCTGACCTCAGCTATTACCAAGATATTGTCGACGGTGGGTCCAACTGAATACCGTGCCTTTGAGAGCATTGATAATGCCCCTGAGGAAAAGGCACGGGGACTGACCATCGCTATCGCCCATGTTGAATATGAGACCGAGAAGCGCCATTACGCTCATATTGACTGTCCGGGGCACGCTGACTTTATCAAGAACATGATAACCGGCGCTGCCCAGATGGACGGCGCTATCTTGGTGGTGAGCGCCCCAGATGGACCTATGCCTCAGACCAGAGAGCATGTCTTGCTGGCTCGCCAGGTGGAGGTGCCTTCTATTGTGGTTGCCCTTAACAAGGTAGACCAGATGGAGGATGAGGAGCTTCTGGAGCTGGTGGAGGTGGAGATAAGGGAGCTGCTGAACAAGTATAAGTTCCCCGGCGATGAGATACCGTTGATAAGGGTAAGCGGGCTTAAGGCTGGGGAATGTGGCTGTGGCAAGAGAGATTGCCAGTGGTGTGGTGGCATCTGGAAATTGCTGGATGCTATAGATAGCTATATTCCTATCCCGAAGAGACCTAAAGACCAGCCCTTCCTGATGCCGGTAGAGGATGTTTTTAGCATCAAGGGTCGGGGCACCGTGCCCACGGGAAGGGTTGAGCGGGGAGTCATTAACCCCGGCGATGAGGTGGAGATAGTTGGCTTACATCATGAACCTCGCAAGACAGTAGCCACCAGCCTGGAGATGTTTCACAAGACCCTAGATGACGCTGAGCCAGGAGATGCGGTTGGCGTTCTGCTGCGGGGTATAGAGCGTGATGAGATAGAGCGAGGCCAGGTGCTGGCTGCCCCTGGTTCAATTAAGCCACATACCTATGCTGAGGCTGAGGTATATGTTTTGAGTAAGGAAGAAGGCGGCAGGCATACCCCCTTCTTTACCGGATATAAGCCCCAGTTTTATATCAGGACTACAGACGTTACCGGGAGTATCGAGCTGCCGGAAGGAGTGGAGATGGTTATGCCCGGTGATAATATAACCATGAAAATAAAGCTTATCTATCCGGTAGCCCTGGAGAAAGGTCTGCGTTTTGCTATCCGGGAGGGGGGTAAAACAGTAGGTGCTGGTACTATTAGCCGCATCATTGAGTAGACATGGCGAGAAAGGCTGAAGCCAGGGTTATTATCCATCTTGCCTGCACCCAGTGCAGTGAGAGGACATATACTACTACCAAGAACAAAAGGAATGACCCCAAACGGTTAGAACTTAGAAAGTATTGCCCCCGTTGTCGTACCCATACCCTCCATAGGGAGATAAAATAGTGGAAGGCAGCTGGGAGGCATTTGAGGCTATTCAATGACTCATCGTAGTGTTACTACCAAGCGTTCTAGGTTCAGATTTATTGGTGACATTATAGCCGAGCTGAAGAAGGTGGTCTGGCTCACCAAACGAGAGGCAGCTTATCTAACCTTCTTGGTGCTACTGGTTACTATTAGCATGGGTCTGATTCTGGGAGCCTTTGATTATGGTTTTACACGCCTCGTCGATAAATTCTTTTTGGGTGGATAAACTTGGTCGGTTTCTAATTCCTATTCTTTATCTTTAGCGGGGGTTATTGGTGGCTGAGAAGCAAAACAAGGTGGCAGAGAATCAAAAAGACTGGTTTGTAATTCATACCTACTCCGGGTATGAAGAGCGAGTTAAGAAGAACTTGGAGCAGCGCATCAAGTTCATGGACAGCGCTGATGAGATATCAGATATAATTATACCTACTGAGGTGGAGATTGAGGTGAAGGACGGGCAGCGGCGGAATGTGGATAAGAAGATATTGCCCGGCTACATCCTGGTTCAGATGAAGATGAGCGACCAGAGCTGGAATATAGTGCGTAATACCCCGGGTGTCACTGGTTTTGTTGGTAGCGGAAGCAAGCCAGCTCCTTTGCCGGAGGAGGAGGTCAACCAGATTTTGAAGCAGATGGCAGCCGAAGCCCCCAAGGTTAAGGTTGGCTTTCGTGAGGGGCAGAGTGTGCGGGTGACCAACGGTCCCTTTATTGATTTTGTCGGCGTAGTGGATGAGATAAGCCCGGACAAGGGCAAGGTCAAGGTGCTTCTTTCCCTTTTTGGGCGTGAAACGCCGGTGGAGCTCGACTTCCTGCAGGTGGAGAAGCTTTAGGAGATAAAGTGGCGAAAAAGGTTAAAGCGGTGATTAAATTACAGATTCCAGCCGGGAAGGCAAATCCGGCGCCGCCGGTAGGTCCTGCCTTGGGCCAGCACGGGCTTAATATTATGGCCTTTTGTAAGGAGTATAACGAGCGCACTGCCGACCAGGCTGGCTCTATTATTCCTGTGGAAATAACTGTCTTTGAAGACCGCTCATTTACCTTTATTACCAAAACGCCGCCGGCCGCCGATTTGCTTAAAAAAGCATTGGGTATAGAAAAGGGGTCAGGTGATGCTGGACATGAGAAGGTGGGTAAGTTATCTCGGGCTCAACTTCGTGAGATAGCCGAGCTTAAGGCTAAGGATTTGAATGCTACCAGTATTGAGGGAGCGGAGCGAATTATTGAGGGCGCCGCCCGAAGTATGGGCATTGAGGTGGAATAAAGTGACCAAACACGGCAAGAAATATGCTGAGGCGACAAAGCTGATAGACAGCACAAAGGCTTATTCTCCCCAGGAGGCTATTGAGTTAGCTAAGAAGGCGGCTTATACCCAGTTTGATGAGACGGTTGAGCTGCACCTTCGGATGGGTGTTGACCCGCGAGATGCCGAGCAGCAGGTGCGTGGTGTCGCCCTTTTGCCCCACGGGCTGGGCAAGGGAGTGCGGGTCCTGGTTTTTGCTCAGGGCGAGGCGGCCAGAACCGCCGAGACCGCCGGAGCCGATTTCGTTGGTGCTGATGATTTGATTAAGAAGATTGAGGGTGGCTTCTTGGATTTTGATACGGCTATCGCTACCCCGGATATGATGGGTAAGGTAGGCAGGCTGGGGAAAATCCTGGGGAGGAGAGGGCTGATGCCCAACCCCAAGTCAGGAACAGTGGTAGCTGCCAATGACCTGTCCCGGGCAATCGATGAAGCCCGCCAGGGGCGTGTGGAATTTAAGCTGGACAGGCAAGCTATCATTCATGTCCCCCTGGGTAAGGTTAGCTTTGAAGATGATAAGCTGATGGGCAACCTGACAGCAGTGGTGGAGGCGGTGATGAAGGCTAAACCGGCTGCTGCCAAGGGTCAGTATGTCAAAACCGCCTCTTTAGCTACTACCATGGGACCTGGTATAAGACTTGACCTTAAACCAGCCTTATCTTTAACTTCCGGTTGATGATTAAATAATCTAGAAGGGTGATATTTATGGCAGACGTGGCTATTGTCGGTGCCGGGCAGAGTGTTTTCTCTCGTAGCTGCGGGGTATCTATCAGGGAGTTGTCTTTTGAGGCTTTCAAGGAGGCGATGGAGGGTCTGGATATCACCAGCAATGATATAGATGCCTCCATTATTTGTTCTGCGCCAGAATATGATAAGCAGCGCTCGCCGGCGGGCTTGATATCGGAGTATCTGGAGTTAACCCCCAAGCCGAGTTTCTATGTTGAGACGGTATGTTCCTCCAGTAGCACTGGCTTGAGGGTAGCCTGGTCACTGGTGAAGGCAGGTCTTCATCGGGTGGTGGCGGTAATAGGTTTCCAGAAGATGTCCGAGCTTTCCTCCCGAGAGGCTGCCGAGAGGATGGGGAGGGGAGGGGATATAATCTGGGAATCGCCCTTTGGTCTGACCATGCCTGCCGGTTATGCTATGTATGCCCGGGCTCATATGGCTGAGTATGGGACTACCGAGGAGCATTTAGCCAAGGTACGGGTTAAGAATTCACACTACGGGGCGACCAATCCCAAGGCTACTTATCGCAAGGAGCTGAGCCTGGAGGATATTTTGAACTCGGAGGTGATAACCAGTCCGCTGAAGAAGTTTGATTGCTGCGCCAATGCTGATGGCTCCTCTTGTGTCATAGTGGCCAGAGGAGATGTAGCTAAAGGAATAACCAGCACCCCAATCTGGATTATAGGCCTGGGGGCGGCCACTGATACCATGACTATGGCAGGAAGAGAATCGCTTACCGGCTTGAGGTGTGCTCAGGAGGCAGGTAAGCAGGCATATCAGATGGCTGGTGTTAAACCGCAGGATATTGATGTGGCTGAGGTTCACGATTGTTTTACCATATCCGAGATTCTGGCTTATGAAGACCTGGGCTTTGCCAAGCCCGGGGAGGGGGTGGGGTTGATTGAGGAGAAGCAGACCTATGCCGATGGCAAGATGCCGGTAAATGTTGATGGCGGCTTGTTATCTAAGGGTCATCCTATTGGCGCCACCGGAGGCTCACAGATTAGAACCATTGTCCGCCAGCTCAGGGGGGAGGCTACCGAGGCTCAAGTGAAGGGAGCGGAAATAGGGCTGGTTCATAATATAGGTGGCATCGGTCAGTACGGCAATGTAACCATTTTGAGGAGGTAGCTCATTGGGTTTTGAGAATTTTGGTACAGTTAGCTTCACTACCGAAGCCAAAGCGACTGATTTTATGACCTACCTGGAGGCAGGTAAGGTAATGGCAACCAGATGCAAAAAGTGCGGGGCTAGCTACTTCCCACCCAAGTCGGACTGCCCCAGGTGTTTGTCCAGCGACGTGGACTGGTTTGAAATTAAAGGCAAAGGTGAGCTGGCTAGTTATACTTTGGTGAATTATGGGCCCACCGGTTTTGAGAATGATGCCCCGTATATTCTGGCTTTGGGCAAGTTTGATGGCATTCAAATCTTTGCTCGTTTGAGCCGGGATATTGAGGAGAAGGATATCCAGGTTGGCATGAGTTTGGTGGTAAGCCCGGTAAAATTGCCTGATAACAGGATTGCTTACGAATTCAAGAAGGGCTGAAAAATAGAGCTAATAAGAGTTATACTAAGAGGCTAAGGAGGTTTAATATGCCTGATAGAAATGTTTGTATTATTGGCGGTGGCATGAGCCAGTGGGGGGTGAGGGAGGCAAGCATAATAGATATGGCTCAGGAAGCGGCTAAAGAGTGTTTTGATGAAGTTCCGGCGCTTAAGAAGGAGGACATAGACGGTCTTCTATTTGCCTCCTCATATTGTGGACGGAGTGCCTTTCAGGTCAATATAGCTCCGGTAATAGCCGAGCGCATAGGTATTAAACCAACCAGTATGTGCACCAGGGTGGATACCCTGTGTGCCGGTGGCAGTGCCGGTATTATCCTGGCGACGGGGCTGATAAAGTCAGGGCTGGCTGATGTTATGATGGTAGCCGGTGGCGAGAAGTTATATACACCTCAGAGGTGGGAGACCTATTACAGCGAACTGGCTTCCATAGACCATGATTGGGATGGAGCCCAGGGAATGGGACTGCCACCCCCCTTCTTTAGTATGACGGCTCAGGAGCATATGAAACACTATGGAACCACCAAGGAACAACTGGCAGCCGTCTCGGTCAAGAACCGCAGAAACGGCTCTACCAACCTGAAGGGGCATTTTCATAAGGAGGTTACACTGGAAGAGGTGATGTCAGCCAGACCGATAGTTCCTCCCTTGAGCCTCTTTGACTGCACCCCTATCACCGATGGGTGTGCCGCCGTGCTCCTGACTTATGAAGAGAAAGCGAAGGAGCTCAGCGATAGACCCCTGGTTTATATCAGGGGAGCGGCTCAGGCATCACTTCACAGTATGTCGATGAACTGGCCCGGCGAACATCTGGGTGATTGGGTTCACCTGAGAACGGCGGCTAAAAGGGCTTATGAGACGGCGCGGGTTGGCCCTGATGATATCGATGTTGCCGAGACCCATGACTGTTTCACCATCTCTGAGATTGTTGAGATGGAGGACTTAGGTTTCTGCAAGAAGGGGGAGGGTGGACCCTTTGTTGAATCAGGGCAGAGTGATTTTGGGGGCAAGCTCCCAGTGAATACCGATGGCGGGCTTCTCTCTTGTGGACATCCCTTTGGCGCCACTGGAGTCCGCCAGGCGCGGGAGATGCTCTACCAGCTACAGGGAAGAGCCATAAGGCAGGTAGAGGGCGCTGAGATAGGACTGACTCACAACCTCAGTGGACTCAATGTTGAGCATACCATAGTCATTTACGGGAGAGAGCCCTAAGAATTAAATCATAAGGGGGAAGTTATGCCAGTACCGGGAGTACCAATTTTAGAAGGTTTATATCCATCCACCTTGGACCTTTATCCCTTTGAGGCTAAGGAGTTTAACCGAATTCACCAGTTCTATGAAAACCTCGGGCAGAAGAGGTTTACCACCACCAAGTGTAAAAAGTGTGGTCATGTGCCTTTCCCACCCCGGGTCGTCTGCCCTAAATGTAATTCAGATGATTTGGAGTGGGTAGACCTTCCCACCCAGGGGAAAGTGCTTCAGTTTACTGAGGAAGTGGCGGGAGTCCCTCTTGGCTTTGAGGCACCTCTGATTCACGCCCTTATTGACCTGGGCGAGGGACGTAAGCTCGTCTCCCGCATCATTAACTGCAAGGAGGGGCAACTTAAGGAGGGAGATACCGTCAAGCTGGCTGTCTTTGATATACCTCCCATGATAATAGAGAAAAAGGGTGGTGTGATGGAGGAGGCAAAAAGGGTATTTTTTGCCTTTGAGCCGGTAAAGAAGTAAAATAGATAAGATAAGAATAGTTTCCTGAGACAGCGGGTGCCTTAGGGCTCAAATTAACTGCCTGCCGAGGAAAGAGGACTTTTAATAGTTGAGTCCTTGTGCGGCAGGCGCAAGGACTTAGTTTTTATTGGTTAGGGGGTGATGAGAGATGTCCGGTAAGGAAAAGAAGGCGCAGATTATTGATAGCCTGCAGCAGGTTTTTTCCCGATGTAGTGTTGGTGTTCTAACCGATTATCGGGGGCTATCAGCAGCCGAGATGACCGGGCTGCGCCGCCAGTTGAGGGAAGCGGGTATCGAGTTTAAGGTGGTGAAGAATACATTGGCCCGGTTTGCCGCCGAAAGGGCGGGCAAGGAGGAATTACTCAGCTTCTTTGAGGGTCCGGTGGCTATCGCTTTCGGCTACGGTGATATAACTGAGCCAGCCAGACTCTTAGTTACCTACATTGAAGGCTCTAAAGTAAGCATGAGCATAAAGGGAGGTTTTTTACCTGACAGGTTGCTTACTTCGGAGGATGTAGCCACCCTGTCGGCATTACCATCAAGGGAGATATTGTTAGCCGGGGTTGTGGGTGGGGTGCAGAGTCCCATCTCGGCTCTGGTCGGCTGTCTTAGCGCCCCTGTAGTAGGCATTGTAGGAGCGCTACAATCAAGGATTCAACAAATGGAGGGAGGATAAAGATGACACCAGAGGAAGCAAAGGCTAAGAAAGAAGCCAAGAAGCCCGAGCCCGAAGTGAAGGAACCTGAAGCCAAGGCAGAGGCGAAAGAACCCGAAGCCAAGGCAGAGGTGAAAGAACCCGAAGCTAAGGCAGAGGCGGAAGAACCCGAAGCTAAGGCAGAGGCGGAGGAACCCGAAGCTAAGGCAGAGGCGGAAGAACCCGAAGCTAAGGCAGAGGCGGAGGAACCCGAAGCTAAGGCAGAGGTGAAGGAACCCGAAGCCAAGGCAGAGGCGAAAGAACCTGAAGCCAAGGCAGAGGTGAAGGAACCTGAGGTCAAGGCAGAGGTGAAAGAACCCGAAACCAAGGTAGAGGTAAAGAAGCCCGCTGCCAAGGTAGAGGTGAAGAGGTCCAAAGTCGTTGAGGACATAATTGGTAGCATAAAGAAGATGAACGTGCTTGAGCTATCGGAGCTGGTCAAGGCGCTACAGGCTGAGTTTGGCGTTAGTGCTCCGGCGCCGGTAGCGGCACCTACGGCGGCACCGGCTGCGGCTCCAGCGGCGGCTGAGGAGCAAACAGAGTTCAACGTTATTCTCAAGGAGATAGGGGCTAACAAGATTAGTGTTATCAGGGCAGTGAGGGAGCTAACTCCCCTGGGGCTGAAGGAGGCAAAAGATTTTGTGGAGAGTGCCCCGCAGACGGTAAAAGAGGGAGTTAATAAAGACGAGGCAACAGCGGCAAAACAGAAACTGGAAGCCGCTGGCGCTACCGTTGAAGTTAAATAAACCTGGGGGTTGACTGTGTCTTCTGGCGAGTGTTTTATACCGATGGCTATGGGTGGCTTTTTTGTCATCGTGGGCATAATTTTGGTTCTTTTAGGCAGGGCTGAGAAGAGGTCTTATTATGATTCCCTGGCTAGTCGCACTGATGCCAGGGAGTTTCTGGAGCACTGGCCGGAGCGCCCCAGAGTGGGGACATTAAAGATAGGTGGCTGGATAGCTCTGGCTATTGGCTTGCTTATGGTGGTTATGGGTGGTGCCTTCTGGCTTTGGGGATAGTAACGGTGAGATTCTTATCATCCCCAGGCCCTCCACACTCTCTGTAGCTCAACAGCGATGAGCTATTGCCTGAACCTTTACTGTTGTTGAAGAGCGTTTTCGGCAATGAGCATGGTTAATATTAAAAGTAGCGGGTCAAATTACAGGTGGTATGTGCTCATCCTGGCGGCACTGACCTTCACCTTTGCCTGTGCCACGCCCGTAGTTTGTATGTCGGTTCTTTTCAAGGAGATATCAGATGACCTCGGCTTGAGTCTGGTGCAAGTAGGCGCGATTTGGGGCATGCCTAACTTTGCTGCCTTGTTTGTTGTCTTAGTCGGTGGCTTGCTGGCTGACCGGTTTGGGGCTAAGCGTGTCATAGGCATTGCCTGCCTCCTGGGAGGACTGACTGGTGCTATGAGGGGTCTCACCGGGGACTTCATTAGTCTGGCAGTAGTTACGTTCTTTGTTGGTCTCTCGACTTGGATTATACCGGCCGGTGTGTTTAAGACTACTGCCACCTGGTTCTCGGGAAGACCGCTGGTGATTGCCAATGGCGTTGTGTCAGCCGGTATGGCGCTTGGGTTTACCGTGGGGGCAATGATTAGTGCCACCGTACTGTCACCGTTGCTCGGTGGCTGGGAGAACGTATTGTTCCTGTATGGTGGCGTGTCATTCATGTTTGGTCTACTGTGGTTTTTCACGGTGAGGGAGCCTGAACAGCCTGGCTTATCCGGTTCTGGAGGTAATGTGCCGCTGCGCCAGTCGATATCGCGCGTATTTCCTATCAAAGCTATCTGGCTTCTCGGTCTTACTCTGTTAGGTTATTCGGCCTGTGTTCAAGGAATGGCCGGTTACCTGCCTACCTATCTTCGTGATATGGGTTGGACGGCCGCCAGTGCTGACGGCACGTTGGCTACTTTTAATGGACTCAGTACTCTGGGAGCTATCCCACTGGCTTTACTATCCCACAGGCTTGGTTTGAAGAAAGTGCTCCTTTTCCCGATACTGTTTATTACCATTATCGGCGTGGCTCTACTGCCGGTTGTTAGTAGCGCCATGGTGTGGGTGCTGATGATAGTGGTGGGCGTTGCTCGTGACGGTTTTATGGCTGTCTGCCTCACTATGAGCACTGAGACCGAGGGGGTGGGTGTAGTATATGCTGGAACAGCCATAGGACTGATGCAGACTATTTTGAATGTAGGCCCTATTATTTCTCCTCCCCTTGGCAACAGCCTGGCCGGTGCTGATCCCGGCTTTCCCTTCTTTCTCTGGGCGGCTTTCGGGCTTCTGGGATTAGTGGCTTTTTGTTTCGTCAAGGAAACGAGGTGGAAGCGAAAATAAGATTTTAGTCATCCTCGCTCCCTTTATGCACCCTCTCCTTCAAAGGAGAGGGGGAAGAATATTAAAAAGAGGGGCTTCGCCCCTCTTAGACACCCTGTTAAATCTAATCCCCTTCAATCTACCTTGGCTAAACCAAACTTCGTGGTCGATATTGGATGGCTTCAGCTATGTGGTGGGCTTTAATGATATCGGCGTTTTCCAGGTCGGCGATGGTGCGACCTATCTTGAGGATGCGGTGGAAGGCGCGGGCGGAGAGATAAAGCTGCTTCATGGCTGCTTTAAGTAAGCTCTGGGCTGGTTCTTCTGCCTGGCAGAACTCTCTTACCTCGGTGGGTGTCATCTCGGCATTGCAGGCTAAATTTGTTCCTTTAAAGCGCTGGCGCTGTATTGAGCGAGCAGCCTCAACCCTGGCTTGAACCTTCTCCGACTTTTCCCCCAGCCTATCGTCAGCCAGCTTCTCATAGTCAATGTGGGGCACCTCAACAAAGATGTCAACGCGGTCAATAAACGGTCCGCTGACCCGTTTCTGATAGCGGGCGACCAAGCCCGGGGAGCAGGTGCACTGTTTAAACGGATCGCCATAGTAGCCGCAGGGGCAGGGATTCATCGCTCCCACCAGCATAAAGTTGGACGGGAAGGTTACACTCCCCTGAGCCCGGCTGATGGTGATTATCCTATCTTCCAGGGGCTGGCGCAATACCTCAAGCACGGCATGCCCAAATTCGGGAAGCTCGTCAAGGAATAGCACTCCCCGGTGGCTGAGGCTTATTTCACCCGGCCTGGGCCAATGTCCGCCCCCCACCAGCCCAGCGTTGGAGATGGTGTAGTGGGGGGAGCGGAAGGGGCGTTGTCTGATGAGAGGGGTATTTGCCGGCAGCAGACCGCTGACACTGTATATCTTGGTGACCTCCAGGGCTTCCTCGGTGGTCATTGGCGGTAGTAATGAGGGAAGGGAACGCGCCAGCAGTGTTTTACCGCTGCCCGGTGGTCCCATCATAACTACGTTGTGCCCGCCAGCCGCCGCCACCTCTAAGGCTCGCTTGACGTGCTCCTGCCCCTTGATGTAAGCCAGGTTGGTGGTGGGCAGGGTGGCTGGGGTATATTCCTCAACTGGCTCCGGTTTATATTCCGGGGTTGGTATTTCCCCCCGAAAATAGCTGACCAGCTTGGATAGGGAGGTAAAAGGGATGATTTTGGTGCCTTCTATTAAGGACGCCTCCCTGGCATCAATGTCGGGCACAATAATGGTGGGTATCTTTTCCTGGTGAGCCAGGGCGACCATCGGCAGGACGCCGTTGGTATGGCGCAGGCTGCCATCAAGGGATAGTTCGCCGAGGAGGATGGTTTGAGAAACATCGGCTGATACTTGCTCCGAGCTGAGGAGGATGCCAACAGCAATGGGTAAATCGTAAGCCGGACCTGCCTTTTTGAGGTGGGCGGGAGCCAGATTAACTATGATGCGCTTCATAGGGAAGGCACAGCCGGAGTTTCGTATGGCGGCGCGCACCCTTTCCTTGGCTTCCTGGACGGCGGCATCAGGCAGTCCCACGATGGTGAATGAGGGTAGGCCGGGGGAAATATCTACCTCAACCTCAACAATAGCCCCCTCCAGCCCAACTATGGCGCAGGTTATAACTTTGGCTAGCATCTGTTGGCTATATTACAGCGGAGCCTGCTATGTGTCAATGAACTGGGATTGTTTAGTCACCCCAGAGTTTATATTTTACGAACTTCATTTTTACAGGGCGCACTAGTTGCGCTTGGGGGGCAGTTTTTTGAAAATGTAAAAATATAATCACTAATGAATTAAAAGTTTAAAGTTACCCTCCCAATTGGAACTGGGGTATAATTGGGACGATATTACTGAGTTGAAAACTGGGGGGGTAATACTTTAAACTAGGTATGCTAAGAAAGGGGTGACATTATGCCGGAAGAGGCTGCTGGTAGAGGGTTAGCGGCGGCGGATAGATACTATCAGGACTATGGCTCAAGAGCCAGAGAGCTAAAGCGGCAGGGCAAGAAAATACTCGGCTATTTGTGTGCTTTTGTTCCCGTGGAGATTATAACTGCGGCTGGCTTTGTGCCCTTCAGGATAAAGGGGGATGTTAATGAGCCAATTACCAAGGCTGATACCGAGATGGAGACTATCGTTTGCCCCCTGGTTCGTAGCTGCTTTGATATATCACTCAAGGGGAACTATGAGTTTCTTGACGGTATAGTTATACCCCACGCCTGTGACAGTATCTGCCGAACTTACGATGTCTGGAAATATAGTCTCCACCTCCCCTACTCCCATTTTATCAATATGCCTCATGGAACTGGTAAGCCATCTTTAGACTTTTACCAAGCGGTGCTGGGTACATTTAGAACGAGCTTAAGCAGGTTTGCCGGGAGGGAGATTTCTGACCGGGAGCTGACTCAGGCAATTAAGCTCTATAATCAGAATAGGGCTAAGGTCAGAGAACTATATGGATTGAGGAAGGCGTCTCCTCCTCTAATCTCAGGCACAGAAGTAGCCAGGGTATTGATAGCCGCCATGAGTATTCCTGTAGAAGAGTCTATTAAGATGCTCGGCGATGTTATTGAGGAGGTTAGGCAGAGGGGAGGCGTTCCCGCCCGGAAATCAGCCCGGATAATGGTGGTTGGCGCTCAGGTGGATAGCGTTGCCTTTATCGAGCTGATTGAGAATAGTGGGGCGTGGGTGGTAGCTGATGACCTGTGCCCTGGTGCCAGGGAGTTCTTTTCCGATGTGACTGTTACCGCCGACCCTATTGAGGGCATAGCAGAACGGTATTTGAGAAAGGTAAAGTGTGGTCGGACTTATCGTGAAATGAAGGGCAACTATGAAGAATATTTAGAGGACAGGTTCGGCCATATGAGCCGGATGATTGAAGATTTCAAAGTTGATGGGGTGGTGCTTTATATCTACAAGTATTGTGACCCCTTTGGCTTTGAGGTGCCCCAGATAAAAAGCTATATTGAATCCAAGGGCACTCCAGTTCTTTATCTTGAGGATGAGTATTCCATGTCCACCATTGGTCGGCTGCGAACCAGAATCCAGGCTTTCCTGGAACTGCTTGGCTCAAAATAGTCATAGATGAAGGAGAATGAGCATGACAGAAGAAAAGAAGCCAGAAGAGAGAAAGAAGAGAAAAACGGCTACCGAGGCAGCTAGCAAAATAGGCCCCATTGTTAAGGCAACAATTGGGGGGACGGTGCGGGCAAGGGAAGAAGGGAAACCTATAGCCTATTCCTTTATCTGCTGTTGTTATGATGAAATCATCCGAACCATGGATATTGTCCCGGTGTGGACTGAGAACTATGCCGGTGTATGTGGGGCTAAGCGTGATGCCCAGAGATTCCTGGAGAGGGCTGAAGCGGAGAATTTCTCTCGCTCCCTCTGTACCTATGCCCTGTGTGGGCTGGGCTTTGACGCCTGGCGCGAGGAACTGGGGGAGATGCCTCCTGAATCCCCATGGGGAGGACAGGCAAGACCGGATATGATGCTCGGCAGCGGTCAAATACTCTGTGACCCGCGCAATAAGTGGTTTCAGGCAGCCCAACGCTATATGCCCGATGTTCCCGTCTATGATGTAGGTCTTCCCTGGCCGCCCTACGAGGACGATTACGACTACCGTGAGGTCCAGGGCTACTATGTGAAATATATAGTGGAGGAGCTTAAGGGTCTGGTGCAGTTTCTGGAGAAGCATACCGGCCGGAAGATGGACTGGGACCGCCTCAGCGAGCTGGTTGACCTGGCTGACAGGACCTGGAACCTGATATGGGAGACCTACGAGCTGCGTAGAGCCGTTCCTACTCCTATGGGCACCGGAGATGCTATGAATACCATGGTGCCCATAGTGTTTATGATGGGAACTCAGGAAGCTTATGACTTTTTTAAGGAGTTAAATGACGAGCTAAAGCATAAGATAGCCAATAAGGAAGGTGTAATTCCTGATGAGAAATACCGGCTGATTTGGGGAGGGGGATTGCCCTCATGGTTTGCTCTGACCGACTTTAACTACTTTAACAGCAAGGGGGCGGTATTTCCCGTAGAGACCACCTATCGGATGGTAGAAGCGATTTATAATTTTGATATTGATTTGTCCAAGATTACTGACCCTCTGGAGCATATCGCCTGGAGATGGGTGAAGTTTTGGACTTACTGGTATGATAGGGCTAAGAAGCGTCCCGGCTCCCATCCTGATGTTGAGCGGCTGATTCAGTATATTGAAGATTACAAGATAGATGGTATAGTAATGCATGAGGCTTTTTCCTGCCGCTCCTGGCATGTCGGCTTAATCTGGCAACTGAACCTGCTAAAGAAGGTATATAGAGATATCCCCTCGCTAATCCTGGAGAGTGATATTGTAGATATTAGTTCCTATAATGAAGCCGACACCAAGGCCAGGATAGATGCCTTTATTGATACCTTGGAGGCGGTTAAGAGCAAGGGAAGGTGAGTTCCCGATAGTGGCTATGATATAATTAGGGCGCTACTAAGTAGCGCTTTAATTATTAATGCTTTAGCGGGTGTGAGCTACATTGAGCCAATATTTTGCCGGGATTGACCTCGGTTCTACCATGACCAAGGCAGTGATTATGAACCAGACAGTGCTCGCCTCGGTTATCGGTCCTACCGGGCCCGAGCACAGGAAGCTGGCTAATCAGGTAATGGAAGAGGCGTTGGTCAAGGCAAACCTGCCCTTTGCTGACATAACATATGTGGTGGCTACCGGCTACGGGCGAATTAATGTCCCCTTTGCCGATAAGCAGATAACCGAGATATCCTGTCATGCTAGGGGGGTTAGTTACCTGCTGCCAGAGGCGAGGACGGTTATTGACATCGGCGGTCAGGACAGCAAGGGGATTAAGCTTAAAGATGGTCGGGCGGTGGACTTTGTCATGAATGATAAGTGTGCTGCCGGCACCGGCCGGTTTCTGGAGGTGACGGCTGAGGGGCTTGGTGTTAAGCTGGAAGACATGGGGAAGCTTTCCTTGACTGCCAAAAATGCGGTGAGGATAAGTAATACATGCACCGTGTTTGCCACGCAGGAGGTGGTGGCTAAGCTGGCGGAGGGGGCACCACTACCTGATATTATCGCTGGTCTGCATGAGGCGATTGCCGCCAGGGTATACAGCATGGTGGGGCGCCTGAAGATAGAGAGGGAAGTGGCGCTGACCGGTGGCGGGGCTAAGAATATAGGCCTGGTCAAGGCTTTAGAAACCAGGCTGGGTTATCCGGTGTTGGTGCCTCCCGAGCCCTTGCTTACCGGAGCCATTGGTGCTGCTCTGCTGGGCAAGGATATTGTCAGAGAGGCGGTGGAAAAGGGAGAGGCCTTGCTCAGAAGTGAGCGTCGCTTAACAGAGGCTACCTTCTTTACATAATAGTTTAAAAGAGGTGAGAAGCCCTTCAGGGCGGGTGGGTATGGGAAAGAGAGAACTGAATAAAGGCGGGTGGGGGAAAAAGAGAGGGGCTTTAGCTCTCTCTTCCCACCCTGACCCACCCTCAGAGGCGGTGCTTCTAAGACTTCCTTGAACAGGGGGGAAGAAAAACAACTGAAAACAGGGGATAGGGTTCTAAAATAGCTATGGTTTATGTTGCCGGCATTGATATCGGTTCCGCTTTTTCTAAGGCGGTAGTAATGGCCGAAGGCAAAATTATCTCTTACCATGTAATGCCTTCAGGTGGGGATTATAAGCTCGCTGCTGAGCGAGTAGCCGGGGAGGCTCTGGCCAAGGCAAAGCTATCTTTAAAGGACTTGGCTTATACCGTAGCCACCGGTTATGGTGCTGCCAATGTCTCCTTTTCCAATCAGGCGGTTACCGATATATCCTGCCAGAGTAGAGGTATATTCTATCTGTTCCCCTCTGCTCGAACTGTGATTGATATTGGTGGGCAATTCACCAAGGTGTTTAAGGTTGATGAAAGGGGAAGGGCTACCGCCTTTCTGCAAAGTGAGAAATGCGCTGCCGGGAGTGGGCGTTTTTTGCAGATAATTGCCCGCGTGCTGCAGATTGGCCTGGAAGACATCGGCGACTTGTCTATGAAATCTCAAAACAAAGTCGATTTCAATACCGGCTGTGCCGTATTCGCTGAATCAGAGGTAGTATCCCGCATTGCTGAGGGTGCTGCTAAGGAGGATATCCTGGCTGGTCTTCACCGGACTTTAGCTGCTAAAATCCAGACCATGGTGGAGAGACTGGGAATTGAGCCCGATTGCGCTGTGGTGGGTGGTGGGGCTAAGGATATTGGACTGGTAAAGAGCATAGAGGAAAGATTAGGCTGTAGCCTTTTGGTTCCTGAGGAGCCGCAAATTGTAGCTGCTTTGGGTGCAGCTTTGCTAGCTGAGGAAAAAGCGGCTACAATTAAAGTTCACCACTAATTTGAAGGGGGGCTGATATGTTGGAAAAGAAGCTTATATCACAACTGCGCAAGATTGCTGGCAAGGACGCTGTTCTAACCTCCAAGGAAGACTTGAATGCCTATTCCTATGATGGCACCACTACCTGGGCTCATATGCCTGATGTGGTGGTGCTGCCGACGACCGCTGAGCAGGTGTCTCAGGTTCTGAAGCTGGCTGATGAGAATAAGATTCCGGTTACCCCCAGGGGCGCCGGCACCAATGTCAGCGGTGGCTCAATCCCGATAAAGGGTGGCATTGTATTATGCACCACCAAGATGAACAAAATCCTGAATATAAACAAGACCAACCTGACGGCTACGGTTGAGCCTGGCGTTGTTCTTCAGGACTTCAATAACGCCCTGGCTGAGCAGGGTCTGTTCTACCCCCCTGACCCCCAGAGCTTCCTGGGCTGTACCATAGGTGGCACTATAGCTGAGAATGCCGGCGGTCCGTATTGCGTGAAGTACGGCGTGACCAAGCAGTATGTTCTCGGGCTGGAGGTGGTTTTAGCCAATGGCTATATTATGAAGCTTGGCGGGGTGACGGTGAAGAACCGCACCGGATACGAGCTGATGATGCTGTTCACCGGCGCCGAGGGGACGCTGGGAGTAATAACCAAGATAACGCTGAGGCTATTACCAATGCCGCTGGCTAACCAGACGATGATGGCTATTTTTGATGATATGGCGGCGGGTGGTCAGGCAGTATCCAATATGATGGCTAGCGGGGTGGTGCCAGCCAAGGTTGAATTTGTTGATAATTTCGTCATCCGGCGCATTGAGGAAATGACCCCCATGGGTCTGCCGGTGGATGCCAAGGCTCTGCTGCTCATTCAGGCTGATGGCTCCCCGGCGGCGGTGGAGGCTGAATCAGCACAGATTGTTGACATCCTGAAAAAGAGCGGAGCTAAAGAGGTTAGGGTAGCCAAGGACGCTGATGAGGCAGCCAGGTACTGGAAGATGAGGAGCGCCGGTTTTGCCGCTGTTTTTGGCGCTGCCCACACCGTCATGGCTGAGGATGTAGCCGTTCCCCGGGATAAGCTGGCTGAGTTTATCCGCAAGCTGGACGAGATATCAGAGAAGTCTGGTTTCTTTATCCAGTATCTGGGTCATGCTGGCGATGGCAATCTTCACCCGTCTATATTCACCGATATCAGGAATAAAGAGGAGTTTGAGAGGGCTCAGCAGACGATGGAGGAGATATTTGAAACGGCGCTTTCCCTGGGTGGTGTGCTATCCGGGGAGCACGGTATTGGTCTGGAGAAGCAGCGCTTTCTCAAGCGGGCGATGGACCCGGTAGCCCTTAACCTGATGAAGAAGATAAAGGCGATACTAGATCCCAACCACATTCTCAATCCGGGCAAGATATGGGAAGAGGAAAGGGTATGATATGGTGAAAGCCACTGAAGATAGGTATGAGCAGATAAAGAGGTTTGAAAGCGACTTAAGCCAGTGCATGAAGTGTGGCTTTTGCACCTTTTTCTGCCCGGTATATCAGGAGGAGCGGATAGAGCCTTCGGTTGCCCGGGGCAAAAACATGATGATACGGGGGCTGCTGGCTGGTGACCTGGAATATACCAAGGAGTATGCTGGCCGACTGAATAAGTGTACCCTGTGTATGACCTGTACCGCCAACTGTCCAGCCAAAGCCAACATTCCCAACGTCATCGTCGCTGCCAGGGCGGATACAGTCAGAGCCAAGGGGTTGAAATTTCCCTATAATATTATCTATCGCTGGCTCTTGCCCCGCCGGACATTGTTTGGTAACGTGGTCCGGTTTGCCTCCTGGTTTCAGGGTATTTTCCTGCCCAAGACCGAGGGCACCATCAGGCATTTGTCTATGTTCCTTTCGGCGCTGGGTAAGGGGAGGAATATACCTCAGATTGCCCCCAGGTTTTTAAGGCAGATGGTTCCGGTGGTGAATAAGCCGCCGTCTGGCGTTAAGACCAGGATGAAGGTGGGCTATTTTACCGGCTGTATGACCGACTTTGTTCTGCCCGACCTGGGCAAACATATAATCGATTTCCTTAATAGAAACGGGGTGGAGGTGGTGATGCCCAAGGAGCAGGGTTGCTGTGGGGCACCGGTATTTCTGGGGGCGGGCGATTTTGACACCGGCCGGAAGATGGCCGATACCAATGTTAAGGCGTTTGAAGATTTAGACTATGTTATTTCAGACTGCGCTACCTGTACCTCAGCGCTCAAGGACTACGCCAAGTTTCTCGCCGATACCCCAGAGAGGAAGGAGGCTTACGCCAAGTTTGGTGACAAGGTAAAGGATATTTCTCAATTCCTGGTTGATGTGCTGAAGCTGCCGGCGTCAGCTTACCAGCCCTCGGCTCAAGCTAAGGGGAAGAAGGTTACCTGGCATGACCCCTGTCATCTCAGTCGTCATCTGGGAATAACCAGCCAGCCAAGGCAGATTATAAAGTCGATACCCGATGTGGAATACGTGGAAATGCCCAATGCCGATAGGTGCTGTGGCATGGCGGGCACATTTAGCATTTATTACTACGACCTGTCCAAGCAGATTGCCGATAAGAAGGTGGAGGCGATTAAGTCAACCGGGGCTGATATTGTCGTCAGTAGCTGCCCTGGGTGTGAAATTCAGCTAATTGACAGTCTTTTGCGAAACAAGGTGCCGGTAAAGGTAATGCACATCATGGAATTGCTAAAATAGTGCCTATTTAACCGCCTGCCGGCACACCTCATAGCCCAGGTCAAAGGCTTTAATATTAACCGGGGCTACTTTGGCTGGAAAGCGTGCCCGGATAGTTTCCTTTATCGTTTCTGTATTTATGGGAAGCTGCTCGGTGCTGAATAACGCCCCCAGCATCACAATGTTGGTTGTCAGCAGGCTTCCGGCTTGTTGAGCCAGTTGAGCGGCATCTAGCTTGATTACCCTGTCTGAAGCCTGAGGCAGTTTTCCCAGGATTTCATCCAGACCGGGGTATTTGCTTTGACCCAGGGAGACGGTGAAGGGGACGGTCGCCACCGTGTTAAGAATAACCAGACTGGACTTTGATAGATAGGTGATATTTCTCAGTGCCTCCGAGGGCTCCATTCCGATTAGGATATCGCACTTCCCCAGAGGGATGAGAGGACCGTAGACCTCGTCTCCAATTCTGATGGCGCTGGTTACTGAGCCGCCCCTAACTGCCATCCCCAATATCTCCGAGCCTCTGACCTTCAGCCCGTCTTTAACCGCTGACTTTCCCAGAAGCTCCGACATTAAGATTACCCCCTGTCCGCCAACACCGGTGATTAATATGTTGAATTCTTTTATCATTCCCTCTCCTCTATTATCGCCTTGTAGGGGCAAATCTGGGCGCAGATTCCGCAACCAGTGCATAGCGAGCTGTCAATTATGGTCTTGCCGTCCTGTTTTATTATCGCCGGACAACCCAGAAGTTCGATGCAGGCGTTACATTTGGGACTGCATTTATCCTGGTCTATATAGTAGGGGATAACCTTTTCCTTCCGTTTTCTCTTTTCTCTCTGCTCAATCATGGCACAGAGCCTTCTGGAAACGACGACCGCCGGTCCATCAAACCTTATTGCTTTCTCTATGGTCTCGGTGGCTTTTTTCAGGTCAAAGGGGTCTACAACCTCGACGAATTTTACCCCGCAGGCTTTGGCTATATCTTCCGGCTTTAGCTGGATGGCCTCGTCTCCCATAGCGGTATAGCCGGTGCCGGGATGAGGCTGGAAGCCGGTCATAGCCGTGGCTGAGTTATCGAGTATTACCATAGTTATGTTTGCCTTATTATAGACGGCGTTTATCAGCGGCGGTATGCCGGCGTGAAAGAAGGTGGAATCGCCCAGGTGAGCTACTATTGGTGCGTCCACGACATGGGCGAGACCATTGGCGATGCCGAAGCTGCCTCCCATACAGATGATGGTATCTACCGCTTCTTGCGGTGGGTTATAGGCTAGAGAATAGCAGCCGATATCACCCGGGTAGATAGGCTCTACCTCTTGCCCATAGTCTCTAGCCACTCTTCGCGAGGCTACCCTGATGGCATAATGGGAGGCTCGGTGTGAACAGCCGGGACATAAGGCGGGCGGTCTCCAGGGTAGAAGCGGGACAGTTTCTTGCTCCAGCTTATCCAGCTGGGCGAAATCCACTGGGAGCTTGGATTTGGTTAAGTGGGCGATGGCTTCGGTGACCCTTCTGGTGGATAACTCTCCAACTACCGGGACTAAATCCTTGCCGTGGATTTTGACCGGTGTATTATGTTCTCCGGCGATGGCTTTGACATGTAGCTCGACGAAGGGCTCCAGTTCCTCTACCACCAGTATCTCCTTTACCGATTTTAGCAATTTTATCACCAGTTCCTCGGGGAGTGGGTTTGGCGTTCCAATCTTCAGTATGGAGACCTTGTCCTCAATTCCCAGCCACTTTACCGCCTCCAAAGTATAACTGTATGACAATCCGCAGGCGATAATACCCAGCCTGGCTCTATCAGCCAGCTTTAGCTGATTATAGACCAGTGTATTCACCCTTTTCTTTATTTTCTCAAACCTTTCCAGCATTAAAGGTTTGTTTATTCTAGCCTCACGCGGGGTATAGACCAGCCAGGTGCGGTCTTTTGTAAATTGCCCTTTTCTCCTTTCCCGTGATATTTTCCCCAGCACAATATCGCTCCGGGCATGTCCTATCCTGGTTACCGACCTGAGCATGAAAAGGTGCCTGAATTCCTCGGAGAGTTTGAAGGCGTCAGCCATCATGTCCTTGGCTTCCTGGACTGAGGAAGGCTCAAGGACTGGAATGTAGCCCTGAAGGGCGATGTAGCGGTTATCCTGCTCATTCTGAGAGCTCCACGCCCAGGGGTCATCGGCGGAGACCAGGACCAGCCCCCCTTTAGCCCCTATATAGCCGGCGGTAATTAGCGGGTCGTGAGCTACATTCACCCCGACATGCTTCATCGAGGCCATAGCCCTTATCCCGCAGATGGAGGCGGCCAGAGCAACCTCAAAGGCTACCTTCTCATTGGTTGACCACTCGACGTACATATCAAGCTCTTTGGCTACGCCGGCCAGGGTTTCCAGTATTTCGCTTGATGGGGTACCGGGGTAAGCCGCCGCCACTTGAACCCCAGCCTCTATCGCTCCCCTGGCTATTGCCTCATTGCCCAGGACAAAAAGTCTTTCCCCGGGAGCATCAGAACTAATGGTTAATTCTTTCAATTTCAGTCTCCTTCCCTGGCTGGTGAAATATCAATAAATCAGCCATTTAGTCAGCATGCCATTAGGCAGTATATCCGATGCTAGGGGTGTAATCAAGGATTTACGCTTGCCCTTGTTGTGCTATGACCAGAGTGCTACAATAAAATTTGGCTACAAAGAGGGCTTTGGGATATGCCATTAGATAGTATTGTTGTTAAGGGGGCTAGGGAGCATAACCTCAAAAATATAGATGTGGTTATCCCCCGCGATAGGCTGGTGGTTATCACCGGTGTCTCCGGCTCAGGCAAGAGCTCGCTGGCATTTGATACCATCTATGCTGAGGGGCAGCGCCGCTATGTTGAGTCTCTATCGGCTTATGCCCGCCAGTTCCTGGGCAGGATGGAGAAGCCCGAGGTTGATTATATTGAAGGCTTAAGCCCGGCTATCTCTATCGACCAGAAGGGTCCCAGTAAAAATCCACGGTCAACAGTGGGCACGGTAACCGAGACCTATGATTACCTGAGGCTGCTTTTTGCCCGGGTTGGACATCCTCATTGCCCCAAGTGCGGGCGGGAGATAACGGCGCAGACAGTGCAGCAGATTGTTGATGCCGTGCAAAATATCCCCGCCGGCAGCCGCATCATGATTCTGGCGCCACTGATAAGAGACCGCAAGGGTGAATATCAGGCGGTGTTTGATGATTTGCGCAAGGCAGGCTATGTCCGGGTTCGGGTTGATGGCGAGATTCGTGACCTGGCTGAGGAAATTCAGCTGGATAAGTATAAGAAGCACTCCATTGAGGTGGTGGTGGACAGACTGGTAATCGGGCAAAGCGACCAGAGCCGCATTGCCGACTCGGTGGAGACTGCCATTAAGCTTGGGGCGGGGGTAGTGCTGGTGTCTGTTGATCAAGGTGAGGAACTTTTGTTCTCGGAGCACTTTGCATGCGTCCACTGCGGGGTTAGCCTGGGGGAGATTGCCCCCAGGACCTTCAGCTTTAATTCGCCTCATGGCGCCTGTCGCGCCTGCACCGGTCTGGGGGTTAAGCTGGAGATTGACCCGGAGATGATTATCCCCAATAAGGAGCTGTCCATAGCTCAAGGGGCGATTCATCCCGGGTGGTGGTATTCCTGGCATGCCGGGGAACTGGAGATGCTTGCCCGACGCTATGGTTTTTCCACCCATACCCCGGTAAAGGAGCTGGATGAGCATCACCTTAAGGTTATCCTTTATGGGGAAGAAGGAGAACTGGTAAGATACCGCAACCGTTTCGGGCGGGTGAGGGAATACTTCACCGGTTATGAGGGCGTAATTCCCTATCTGGAGCGGTTGGGTCGGGATACCCAGTCTGAGCGTACCCGGACTGAGATTGAACGCTATACGATGTCCCGGCCCTGTCCTGTTTGTCAGGGTAAGAGGCTTAAGCCGGAGTCGCTGGCGGTGACCGTCGGTGATAAGAATATCGTTGAGGTCAGCTCAATGT
>Ga0315545_1000026_pt1 | contig 145492 bp, 130 predicted proteins | sample SalMarSW160210MG_FD_203096 | JGI IMG/M metagenome (GOLD analysis project Ga0315545, IMG submission 203096) | Salt marsh sediment microbial communities from the Plum Island Ecosystem LTER, Massachusetts, United States - Salt Marsh Sediment SW1602-10 ... | reverse complement strand
AACTAAGCGGCTTAATGCCCAAATCAGGTACTGATTCCGGGAAATCAATCTTAATTAAAGGACCTTTAATCCAGTTATAAGCTCCTAAATCTGTTTTTTCTACTTCGCCACTAATTTCAACGATAAAGGGTGATAAATTCTGTCGAAGATGAGGAGGACGTAGAAAAGAAAATATGCTAAATTTATTAGGATCTGGAGGTTCAATAGGATTTGGTGAATAAAATCTTATTTCAACCTTTCCCTTTTTAGCATCAGTTGGCTTATAAACCATTACATATTGGAAAATAACTTCTTTTTTTTCTCCTTTCATTGAAATATATTTAAATTTCATCGCTCCGGGGCTTATTCTAATCTCATTTTGAAGCAAGGTCTTCATTCCATATTCAACTGCTTTTTTAACCGTCTCTTTCTCAAATTTATCCAAAGCAACTGAAATATCCTCTGCCAAAAGTATCCGGGCCATTTCTACAGCACCTTTTATCACTTTACCGGCAATTTCTATAGGGGCATCTATTAATAGATAACCCATGGCCTGTACTTTCGTAGCTTTAAGTAGAATTAGATTTACCGCTATTTTTCCATCGCTAGGATAAGCTGAACCCCATAGATTTATTCCCTCATTAGTAAGAACTTGAATTAATGACCACAATAAATTTTCAACATCTTTGTCAGATAGCTCTAAATATTGTCCCATTTCCTCCAAAGTAACATCATCAAAATCATTAGCCAAACAAAATTTTGGCAAAATCAAAAAATCTACTAAAAAAATTAGTAGAAAAATAAATAAAAATTTCCTACTTGCCCCGTTAGAAAATAATCTTCTAATAGGATTTGTAAAACACTTCTCCATAAAAAAATCCATATTAAATTGATTTTCAATCACTTAATTGAAACTGTTTCTAAAAATTCCTCAAATTCCTGAAAACATTTTTCTTTTCCATGAAAGGGACTAGCTAGGGACATTTTGTAAACTTTATTTCCGGCAGACAGATGAACTGTAATATAAAACATTTTAAGATTTTCAATATTGGTAACGCATTTAAGTGCAGGAAAATCACTGACTTCTATTTTTTTAAACTCATCTATTTTTATTGCCGAATCCCATTTTCTAAAATCTTCATTTATAGTCCTTTCAAGTGTATCAAGATTTGTTTTAATATAACTTATATATACATCAATACTACATCCTTCTTCAAGAATATCACTTCTTCTTTCATTAAATTCGGCATCCGGACTATAAAAAGAGATATAAGAAACAAAAGAAGGGGCATCTTCTAAAATCCATTCTTTTGGTATTAAGAAGTTAATTCCCGCTTTCTTATTCTCCACTATTTTCCCTTCTGGAGTTTCTTTTATAATATAATCTTCTCGTGGACTAACTTTTGCTGTATCCCATTTTTCTGGCGGTGTTTCCCTATTCCCCTGCCACCAAAAAACTCCTCCGGCAATGAGGAGTAAAACAAAAACAATAATTATTGAAACAATAATTTTTTTCTTCATAGATTTAAAATTCGTAGTTAATATTTAATAAAGAAACAATTTAATTATTTTACAAAACAAAACCACAGCTGTAAACTGTGGAAAACTTTTTTGTCGTAGCAACATGATAATTTTCTAGTTGAGCAATTTCCAATAACCAACACCCGAGGTTGGTTAAATGATTATTATATCTATCTATTCCAAGAAAAAGAGTTGGAGAGTGGCCATTTTTTGTTTCAAAAACTCTTTTATAAATTTTTGATATTCTTCTTTATTCTCAGATTGGAAAGAATATTTTTCTAAAATTTCTTTAGGAGCTAATATCTTGGCGTTTCTCTGACCAACTTTATCCGGAAAACTGGAAAATTGATAGTTTTTCAAAAATTCAAAAGCCTTCTCCCAACTCTTCAATCCTTTTTCTCTCCATCCTGGTTGAAAAACATCCAAAGGATTAATTACGCTCACATAACGAGAAACAGCATCCGATTGAAATTCTGTCTTCACTATAATACTTTTGTAACGACTACCAAATAAAGCGCCTTTTCGACCATGTTTTAAGTTAAGATATTTAGCAAACCCATTATTTAATTTTTGCATAAGGAGAGGCACTGAATTTTCAACATTAGGCAACAAATAAAAATGATTATGATTTATCACTAATGAAAAGTCTAAAAGATAAACTAATGGAGGATGTTCTTTAATTATAAATTTTGAAGAAATCTCCTCTCCTTGTAATAGAGATTCTCCAGCTTTTATTATGTCTTTACCTCGCACATTAGAATTCCGACGTCCAAGATTAGCTGCTTGGAAATGAAAAATAAATCTATAACAATCTTCTTCTTCTCTAAAAATTTTAACTTCCTCTACCGCATGAGAGACAATATGAAAGGGCTGATTTTTTTCAAAAAATATTCTTCGATAAGGCATTATTTAATTTAAAAGGATTTATTTTAACCAACCTCGGGTGTTGGTTAAACGGGTCTTGAACAGTTTTAGATTATGGCTCGGTCGGCTTTTTCCTGGCATTCGCATTTTTTTTCTTCTGGCATATTTTCAATAATAGCTAAAATCAGTTTTTTTAATTTTCCGGTATTCTTTCTAAAATTGCTCAAAACCTCTTCAATTGAAACCGGTTTTACTTCCATCTTGGCGTAAATGCCGGCATCATAGTCCGTAACTAAGGAAATATTTAAATAACAGATACCCAGTTCTGAGGCCAAAACCACTTCCGGGTATTGGGTCATATTAATTAAATCTCCACCCATTTGAGAAAAGCGAATACTGTCGGCTAAGGTTGAAAATCGAGGGCCTTCAATTACTATCACCGTCCCTTTGGGATGGATTTTTATTTTCAATTTTTCTGCCTGGGAAACGGCAATTTTCCTTAGTTCCGGACAATAAGGATAAGCCATTTCTATATGGGCCACCTGGGGGCCGTTAAAAAAGGTGTCTTCCCTTTTCTTGGTCTGGTCAATAAACTGGTCACAAACTACAAAATCGCCCGGCTTAATATCTGTTTTTAAGGAACCGACTGCACTGGGAGCAATAATTCTCTCAACACCAAGTTTTTTCATAGCAGCAATGTTGGCTTGGTAAGGAATTTTATGAGGGGGAAGCTGATGTTTTTTTCCATGCCTTGGCAAAAAGGCAATTTCTTTTCCAAATAAATTACTTATGGTGATTTTATCGCTGGGCAAACCAAATTTTGTTTTTACCTCAATCTCTTTGGTTTTTTCCTTAAAAAACTGGTAAAAACCAGTTCCCCCGATTAATCCGATTTTTATTTGCTTTTTTGCCATAATATTGCCCGACAGGATTAGGCCTGGTATTTTGCCAATGACCTTATTTTATATCCTTTCAATTTTTTTCGGCCCTTTAAAAAAGTTAATTCAATTATAAAATCTACTCCCATAATTTTGCCTTTAAGTTTCTCAACTAAACCTAAAGTAGCTCCCATTGTGCCGCCAGTAGCTAAAAGGTCGTCAACTAAGAGAACTTTTTCGCCTGGCAAAATAGTATCTTTGTGCATTTCAATAGTATTACTTCCATATTGAAGAGCATATTTTTTGGAAACTTTTTTTGAGGGAAGTTTTCCTTTCTTTCTAACAATGGCTACTCCTGATTTTAGTTTATAAGCCAAGGCGGCAGCGATTATAAAGCCCCGGGCATCAACTCCCACAATCTTGTCAATCTTTCTGCCCAAATAGGGCTTAGCCATTGCGTCAATAACCCTTCTAAATGCCTTACCATCTTCAATCAAGGGAGTAATATCTTTAAAATTCACTCCTTTTTGCGGCCAGTCAGGAATTTCTCTAATTTTTGATTTAATTAACTTTTCCATAGTTAAAGACGACAATTGCCTAAAAAATGTTCAATACCGGGTGTTCAATACCGGGTATTGAACATTTAGAAGCCGCAGAATTCTCTTATTTTTGTAACGGGGATGGCTCTAACTTTTCCTTGAGAATCAATAGTGCTTATCCCTACTAACTGACCTTCTATATTAAATAAGGGGCTCCCTTCAAGATTATCTTGCTCAAATATATTGGTCTCAATAGATTCCTTATTAAAAGTTTTGACAATTCCTTGATTGACTATTTTTTGAAGACCTTCAGTTTCTAAAACCGCTCCCAGCAAAAAAATTCTTTCTCCTAATCTCAATTTGTCAAAATCAGCAAATCCAACCGTAGCTAAATTTGTCTCTTCAATTTTTATTAAAGCCAAATTTTCTTTTAGATTTCTCTCTAAAATTTGATATTTAGGAGTTTTACCGTCTACAAAAAAAACAAAGTCAGCTCCTTGGGGAACAAGTTCTGCCAAAGTAATTATTAAGCCGTCTGAACTAACAATCAAGCTGGAGCCGGTTAAAATTTTTCCGACGCTTGTCTCTGTTCTTACTGCCACTACTGCTTTTTCAACTTTTTCTATAGCGTTTCTAAGGGCAGTATTTTCTTGGATAACAATTTCGTTTGTTTCGGTAAGATGTATTGGAGATTGCTCAAGCCGATATTCATAAAAAAGAGGCCTTTCTATAAAGTAAGGCCAAAGAATTTGGTCAGCAAAAATTCCCCCTCCCATTCCTAAAACAAAAATCGCAATGATTTTAAAAATATTTTTCAGCATTTATAAAAATAAATATTCAAGGTCGGGTCTTAAACACGGGTTCCCCAAAATAACCAACACCCGAGGTTGGTTATGAGATAACCAACCTCGGGTGTTGGTTATGGTAGTCAGGGGCTCAAGGTCGGGTATTGAACACTACTTAAACACTAACAGCACTGGGTTCTTTAATTTTTATCAAATCCTGAGGAGTTCTAATTACAATTTTCTGGTTTTCAACGTCAGCGACTACCATATCCCCTTCTTGAACTAAACCGGCCACAATTTTTAGAGATAAAGGATTAAGAACTTGACGTTGAATTACTCTTTTCAGGGGCCTGGCTCCTAAGCTGGGGTCAAATCCTTGTTTTGCCAGCAAGGCCTTTGCTTTTTCAGTAACTTTAATCTTAATTTTCTTGCTTTCTAAACGTTCGGCTACTTTATTTAGTTCAAGTTCAACTATTTTTTTAATTTCTGACCTGCCGAGATAATTAAAGATAATAATTTCATCAACTCTATTTAGAAACTCGGGTCGAAAATCCTCTTTAAGGGCTTCCATTATTTTTTCTTTAAGGGATTGTTTCTCTGCCTCTTCTTTCTCCCCCAAAAAACCAAGAGCACCCATCTTGGTAATATGTTCAGAACCAACATTTGAAGTCATAATCAAAATAGTATTTTTAAAAGAAACCTTTCTTCCTTTAGCATCGGTTAATCTGCCATCTTCTAAAATCTGGAGTAAAATATTGAAGACTTCTGGATGGGCTTTTTCAATTTCATCAAGCAAAATCACGCTATAAGGCCTTCGTCGAACTTTTTCGGTTATTTGTCCTCCTTCTTCATAGCCCACATAACCGGGTGGTGAACCTATTATTTTAGAAACAGTATGCTTTTCCATATATTCTGACATATCTACCCTAATCAAAGCATTTTCATCATTAAACAAAAATCCAGCCAAAGCCCTAGCGGTTTCGGTTTTGCCAACCCCTGTAGGTCCTAAAAACATAAAAGAACCTAGGGGCCGATTTTCTTCAGAAATTCCGGCCCGAGAGCGCCGGATAGCATGAGAAATAGCGGAAATTGCCTCTTTTTGGCCAACCACCCGCGAGGAAAGAATTTTCTCCATTTTTTCCAGTTTCCTAGCTTCTCCCTCTATTAATCTGGTTACTGGAATCCCGGTCCATTTTGAAACAACTTCAGCTACATCTTCTTCCTCTATTTCCTCCTTTAAAATTAAATGCGTTTTCTGAATTCCGGCTAATTTTTTCTCCGCTTTTCGAACTTCTTTCAAAAGTTCAGGGATTTTTCCGTATTTAATTTCAGCAACTTTTTGTAAATCTGCTTCTCTTTGAGCAATTTCGGACTGAAAAGAGAGCTCATCTATTTCTTTTTTAAGATTTCTAATTTTTTGAATTATTTCTTTCTCAGCTTTCCATTTCAATTCAAAAGCTCTAACTTTTTCTTTTAAATCAGCCAAAGAGCGCTCAATAACTATTAATCTTTTTTTAGTTCCTTTTTCCTTTTTAATTGCTTCTTTCTCAATCTTCAGTTTTTGAATCTCTCTTTTTAATTCATCAAGATAAGCTGGTTCCGATTCAATTTCCAATCTTAAAGCTGACATTGCTTCATCCATTAAGTCCACTGCTTTATCAGGTAGGAAACGGTCAGTAATATAGCGAGAGGAAAGCTCAGCCGCTGCTACTAAAGCCGAATCCTTTATTCTAAGGCCGTGGTGAACTTCGTATTTCTCTTTAATCCCTCTTAAAATAGCAATAGTATCTTCAATTGAGGGCTCCTGGACATAAATTGGCTGAAACCTTCTTTCCAGGGCAGCGTCTCTTTCAACATACTTTTGATATTCTTTTAAAGTAGTCGCTCCTATTGCCTTTAATTCTCCTTTGGCTAAAGCTGGTTTTAAAAGATTTGAAGCATCAATCGCCCCTTCAGCCCCGCCTGCTCCCACTAAGGTATGAAGTTCGTCAATAAAAATAATATATCTGCCGGCTGCCCGATTTATTTCTCTGAGCAAGGCCTTAACCCGGTCTTCAAATTCCCCTCTATATTTTGTTCCAGCAACCAATGCCCCTAAATCTAAAGCAATAATTTCTTTTTCTTTTAAACTTTCTGGAACATTAGCTTTAACAATTCTTTGAGCCAGTCCTTCCACTATAGCTGTCTTTCCCACCCCTGCTTCTCCGATCAAAACCGGATTGTTTTTTGTTCTTCGGGAAAGAACCTGCATTAACCGACGAATTTCATTTTCCCGGCCAATAACAGGATCAAGCTTTCCCTGACGAGCCAAAGAAGTTAAATTCCGAGCATATTTTTCTATAACCTGATACTTTGATTCTGGTTGAGGGTCAGTAATCCTTGTCCCACCTCGAATTTGGGATAAGGTTTTCAAAACTACATCATAATTTAATTTATCAAATTTCAAAGCAGCGCCTTCCTTAGTGGGCTGGCCAGGTTTTAAAAAAGTAGTTTTATCTAAAATCTCTTTTGCCTTGGTTTCAGAACCAAGCAAGGCTAAAAATAAATGTTCTACTGAAATAAACTCATCTCCCATCTTCATCGCCTCTTGCCGGGCTCTTTCCAAAACTCTGGCCATATCCTGAGTTAAATAAAACTGTCCAAAAGTTTGAGGAGTAACAATCGTAGAAATTTTATTCAAAGCTGCCTTGGTTCTCTTTTTTAAATTTTCTATATCTGCGCCCAATTTTTGGAGCAAAGTCAAAACAACACTTCCTTCTTGAGAAAGTAAAACGGTGAGTAAATGCAAAGCATCAACCTGCTGTTGGCCTCTTTCTTGAGCAACAGACTGAGCGCCCAATATAGCTTCCTGCCCCTTATGAGTAAAATTAGCCCCATTCATGCTTTCTTTTTAACAAAAAACTTTTAAAGAGTCAAGACAGACAGAATAAAAATCAAGAAAAAAAGCCTACTCGGTAATAAAATACCTTTCGGCTCTTGACCCCGTAGAAGAATTTCGACAAAGGTTTTCTTTCAGAAAACCTCGTATCGCAAGGCGAGTCGAAATTTCTCTACGGGGTTGAAGACGAGCTAAGCTCACAGCTTCTTTCTCGTCTCCCTGAGCTGGTACTCGGCTACTCTGAGCTTCATCTGTTTCGGGGTTTCTGGTCCCCGAAGCAGAGAATAAACAAAGAGCAAACTGAGCATACCCCAATACATGCCAATGCATTTTGCCAATTCCGTTGTCAGGTTCATCTTTCCTTTCTTTCCTCCTTCTTTAAAAATTGCTTTTCTGTTCTACCTCCTCGATCTCTCCTCAGAAGTCAACTCTGCCTTCTGTTGACGTTCCGAATCAACAGGATTGCGAACTTCTTCGGGTGTTCTAAGACCAGTACCTCCTACCACGTTGGCGCCGCCGGTTTTGCAGTAGTCGTCAATAACCCCAAAGGCAGTGTTGCATGCCCTGAAGTCAAAACCTGAACCATATTTTTTTGCCAATTGACGACCGAATTCCCGTGTCTGGACCTTTCCCTTTCGCAGAAGCTCTGCCAGAACCTCAATCTTGCAAAGAATCCCCTGCTTTTGTTCCGGAGCCAGAAAAACTACATCCTTGTGCATTGCTCTTTGTCGGTATTCCGCGAGCTTGTCTTCAAGCTGCTTCCTTCGTGTCTCATCTTCTAGAAGCACAATAACCGGTGATTTTTTAGCTTTCATCTTTTCTCTCCTTCCTTCTTTCAATTTTTGAAGTTGTCAAACTTATTTCTACCGGATTACCAGCAGGTCGTAGCTCTTTTACAACATTTATATATTAGCAAATATTTACAAATTTGTCAAGTCCTTTGTAATGGTTTAATGACTTGGAAACACTTTAGGATATAATAGATTTTTTCCACAGAAAACTTTACTCGCTTCTCTGGTCTAGGGTTGCTTGAATAATTTTTTCTTGACCTTCTCTCAAAATCTTCAAAACCACTTCATCTCCTGGATTATACTTCATAATAATCTTTGCTAAAGAATTTTCAACAGTAATTTTTTCATTATTAAATTCCAAAATTATATCTCCTTCTTTTAGGCCGGCTTTTTCAGCAGCCGAACCCGGCGTGATAGCTGGCTCTCCTTCTCCGCTAATAATTAAGGCTCCGTAATCTACGGTTAAATCATTTTCCTCTTTAACCTTTTCATTAATAAGAACATAGCGAATTCCTAAAAAAGGATAAACAATTTTACCTAAAGTTTTAATTTGCTCAATATCTTTTTTCGCTTTATTAATTGGGATGGCAAAACCAATACTTTGAGCTTCCAAAGCCATAGCAGTATTTATCCCAACTACCTCGCCCCTTATATTTAAAAGAGGACCGCCAGAATTCCCCTTGTTAATTGCGGCATCAGTTTGAATAACATCTTCAATAACTTCAACGAATCCACTGCCGTCTGAAGCTGTAATCTTTCTTCCTAATCCAGAAATTACTCCAACCGAAACCGTATTCCGAAACTCTCCTAAGGCATTACCAATAGCAATCACTGTCTGACCCATCTCTAATTTATCTGAATCGCCGAGTTTTACCACCGGAAATGTTTCCAGAAGAACTTCTCCTTCGTCGTTTATTTTCTTTTCCTGCTCAATCTTCAATAAAGCTAAATCTTGAACCGGGTCTTTGGCTAAAACTTTTGCTGGAAACTTTTTTCCATCATTGGTAAAAACCGTATATTCGGCGTCTTCCTCTAAAACTACATGTTTGTTGGTTAAAATCATCCCATTTTCTGAAATAATAAAACCAGTCCCTCCTCCAATCTGCTTTTTTTCTGTGCCTTTTTGGCGGTATTGGGGAACTTCAAATTCAAAAGGACCGGGTCCGAAAAATTCCTCAAATTCTTTAAAGGGCTCATAATAATATTCTTCAAAAATCGGTAGGTCTTTGGAAATAATAATACTCACTACTGCCGGTGAAATTTCTTTTACTGTTTTAATAACTGCCTCTTCTTGAGATGCCTGAGGGAGATATTCTTTGCTAACAATCTCTTTTTCAATTACCGAGGGCAATTTAATATTAAGTTTGGCCAGACCATCTTTAATCTGTAAATAAAAATAGGCTCCAGAAATACTTCCGGCTAAAAAACCAAAAACAGAAGCAACAATAATTACTAAAATAATCAGCCGAAAAAGTTTTTTTCTCTCCTTAGCCCGCACCTTTTGAAAAAATGTGCGCGGTTTAGAAATTCCTAAAAAATTTTTAACTTTATTCCCGCTACTAATAAGTTTTCGGCGCTGAGATTCAGGTAATTTATTTTCTGGTGATTCGTATAAACTCATAATAATATATTATATTCTATTTTTTTTCTTCTTACAATAGAATTATAAATTATATAATCGCGGCATTCGGTCAAAGAAAAAAAGTAAACTTTTTTTCTTTTCCCTCACTTGCGATTATAATGATCAAATTTGTATTTAAAAATATCTGATTTAACCGGTCCCAGAAAAAGCATATAGAGTCCGGCAAAAATATATTTTAGATAGGTTTTTAATCTTCCGTCTTCTTCTAATCTTCTTGAAGAAATTAAAATAGGTCTTGTTCTCAAAAAGCCGTATTTGCCAAATCCTCTGGCTTTGCGAGCATAAAAATGATCTTCTGCTATTTTTATTTCTTCGTCAAAGCCTTTAACAAGCTGATGAATTTCTTTTTTAACCAATATCACTTCGCTGGCATGGGCTAAGAAATTTTGGCTCAATTTTGCCCAAAAATTGTAAAGCCCATAAGCGATTTTATCTATTATTTTCACTTGGGGACAAACCCTATTAGAAAACCTTGGATTTCTAACCGGGTAAATTGGGAAAGAAACAATATCTAAATTTCGATTCTTAAATTCTTCCAAAATTTTATCTAAAAATTGAGGCGGCAAAGAAATTATATCGGCGTCTATAAATAAAAAAATGCTGCCTTTGGCAATTTTTGCGCCTTGATTTCTTCCTTTAGCCGGCAGACCGCCGGAAGTAATTCTGGAGCCATAACTCTTAGCAATCTCAATTGTTCTGTCTTTTGAACCGGCATCAGCAATAATTATTTCATAATCCCTAAAATCCTGCTTTTTAATTGACTCCAATAATAAAGAAAGATAATCTTCCTCATTTAAAGTTGGGATAATAATACTTAAATGCATTATATTTTATTGTTTTAACACTTTTTTAAGATAAATAATACTTGGTGGCTAAATCTATTTTTAAAAATTATTTTAAGTTGAAAATCTTCAAATATCTTTTCCCATTCAGAAACTCTTTTAAAATTAAAGGGCATTTTTTCTCCAAATGGTCTAACCAAAAAGCCGGGCAAATTGGTTAGAACATCCCAAAAATAAAGAAAAAATTTATCAAAATAGGATGAAAATACATCTTCAAAAATAATTATTCTATCTTTAGTTACCCGTTCTGCCTCTTCTAAAACCTTCAAGGGATTTTTTGTATGATGCAAAACATAAATCAAAAGAACCGCATCAAAAGTATTATCTGAAAAAGGTATTTTTTCTCCATCATAGAGAACAAGTCTTAAATTAGTTTGATTAAAGTCGGTTACATCTAAGAGAGCAACTTCATTATTTTTCCTTTTCTGAATTTCTTCAGCAATCCAGCCAGCACCGGCTCCGATATCTAAAACTTTTTCTTCTTTTCTAATAAATTCATCAAAAGAATTGACTATCTTTTCTGTTCTATTTCTGATTATTCTTTCTACTAAAAATTTAAAAGGAAAATACCGGTAATATTTATTTTTAATTGATATTTCTTTATCCATAATATCGGGGTCAGACCCCTAAAATAACTTCTTTGCTTCCTGCCAAATTTCCGGCTTGTTTTGTTCGGTTTTCATCCAATACCACCATTCGCTTCCCCAGAGATAAAACTCATCAAAGCCGGTTTTTTTAGCGAATTCAATATTTTTTTGAAACCGCTCTAAATTCATTGTCTTCTCTTGTTCTTCTAATGGCGAATCATACAAAAGTTTAGGACCCCAGGGTTCTGCCTGAAGTTCAACGCAGATTACTTTTTTGCCAAAAAACTTTTTAATAATTTGGGCTTTCCGCCAATAAAAAATTGATGGATAGGGCAAATAAAAATAAGAGTTAAATTCTGAAGACCAGACCTTTTTATACATTGTCGTTCCAACTATATCCCCAAGCCTTGCTGCCCGGAGCCACAATGACAATTCTCCGCTATCTGAAATAATAACCGGCCGAGAATCAAGCGATTTTACCAAATCAATTTCTTTTTTCAAGAATTTTTTATCCCTCCAAGGACATTGTCCAAAAGGGAAAAAGGGCTCATTTTCCACCTGCCAGGCCCAGATAGAACTTTCAGATTGATACCTCAAAACAATCTCTTCAATTAGTTGTAATATTCTTTTTTGCTGCTCTTCCTTGCTTAAATTCTTTGCCCAATCCGGAATATGACACTCTGGCCAGCGGCCGGTCTTCATTCCTATCACCAAAAGGAGCTTAACTCCTTTTTTCTCTGCTTCTTTAATTTGCCAATCTAAATCCTCAAAATTGTATCTCCCATTTTCCTGCTCAATCAAATCCCAATGGCTGGTTATTTTTAGATTTTCCACTTTTAAATCATTAAGCAAAGCTAAATAATTCTCTTTCCAATTCAGGCCCAAGTTCTCAGAATGCTGTTGGGAAAAATTAACTCCCCATTTAATTTCTTTTGCTGGCTTAGGCTTACCAACAAAGAAATAACCGATAAAAATTAAAAAAATAACTAATAAAATCAAAAAAATCATTTTAATAAATTTTTTAAAATTTAAATTCATTCTTAAACTAATAATTCTGCGGAGACCGGGTCTCCGCAGGCTCGGTATTATTTCACTGCTTAAATTGAGGATTTAAATAATTATTTTATCTCGAATAATATCACTCCGTCAAATCGAGGATTGCCATCTTCGCCAAAATAATAATTAAGAAAATCTACTGTCACAACTTTTTTTTGCGTCGAACTTGCATGAAAAAGAATACTACCGTCAAACAATAATCCTTCATGCCTAACATCTAATCCAATCTCTTCGTCTCCTTCTTTGATAAAAGCAATACCAATAGCTTCGGGCAACCCGGAAAGAAGTTCTTTGGTAATATATCCATTAGGAATATATTTCATAACTATTTCTTTTTCCCAATCAATATTTATTAAACGTTCGCCATCTGCCTTAATTTTATTTAAAATTACTTTCTTCTTTTTTATTCTGCTCGGACCGGCAACCTGTTCGGTAATATCTTGGAAATAAGGCGATGTGATGTTGCGGTCGGTGGTAAAATGTAATCGGTTTTCAAAAGTTATTTTATATTCTATTTCTCCGGTTTCTAAGCTCTTCTCTGACCGATAATTCAAAAATCTCATCATTTCTCCAGCCTCTTCTAACCTCTGAGAATGGAGCAAAGCCGCATTAGTTAGCACAAACACAGTACAATCTGTTACATCTAATCTAAAAATAGGATTTTTATCTCTAGCGGATTCTTCACCCAAACAACCGAATTGATAAGGAGTATCAAGACGCAAAATAGACAAAGCCCTTAGTCTTTCGTCATTATCAGAAAAGCGCCGCTGGACCTCTTTTAGGATTGAATTGACTTCTGTCAGGGTTAACTGATGTAATTTTTTTTGGTCATAAAGCCATCGTCTATTGGTTTCAGATAGTTCTTCAATTCTTTTTTCTTTCTCTTTTTCGGACGGAACAAAAATTTGAGCTTTTTGGATAGTACGAGAACCGTTCTCGGAAATAAAGTTATAAATAATAAAACTTACTGCTAAAATCAAGACAAAAACTAAGAAAATTATTGCTAAAATCTTCCCTAACATATTTTTTGAATATTATAGACGCCTAAATTTTCCACCTCTACAAATCCCTGCATTGCCGCCTCAGCAAACCGGCCGCTGGCCAAAAAATCAAAAAGCCACTGGTCTGCGTAGTTCGGATTTTCTTGTAAAACCCCGGCACCTAAACTCAGAAGCCACTTTCTATTAAAATCTTCCTGAGAACCTATTGAAGGGGCAATAATAATGGGCAGGCCTAAACCAGTATAAAAAGAAAGTTCGCTTGGTTTAGTCCACAAAATATCGGTTTTTCTCAGTTTCTGATTAAATTCTTCAAAATAATCCTCTATATTTTTAGAAAAAATTATTTCAATATTTTTATCTAAATTTTCTTCAAGGCCAAGTTTTTTTATATTCTCAACAAAATACTCTTTAACGGTTTCTCTGATACCGGCAGATAAAATTATTTTAATCTTTCCTGACTTAATTTTTTCAGCTAAACTTTTAACAAATTTCATTGCCAGCTCTTTTTGGGCTCCTGCTCCTCCAATAGAAAACATCATTGTTAAAGGATGGTCTGACTTTTCTGGCAAGGAACCGATATATTTATCAATCAAAGGTTTATATCTTCGGCGATATTTCCCGGTAGCATCTAAATTTAAAATTCGGTAACCCAAATCGCTTTTCAAGATTTCTTTTTCCTCTGTCCCAATATTTTTTAAAGGCAAAGGATACCCGGTCAAAAAAATATTTTCTTTTTTTACTCCGTAAAGCTTTAATCTTTCAACCACCCAAGAATTAGGAGCGAAATACTTGATTTTACTTTCTGAAGGGTTTAAGGGAACCCAGCTTCTGGCAATGTCAGCGTCACAAATAACGCAAAAAATCTCTCCCGGATAATTAAAAACCTCAGCCATAAAAGCCGGAATGAAAAAGGTAGTAATTATATCGGGTGGTGGGTGGGTTGTAGTCTTCAATTTTAAAATTAAATCCCTGCCCCATCCGTTTTTAATCGTAGAAAAGATTCTTTTTAAACTAAAGGCCGGCTTGGACAAATCTCTTTGGGGATAAAAAGTAGGAATCTTCTGAAATTTATCATAAAGGGAAAAAACTATATTGCCAATTAAAGGAGTCCTCCTAAATCTTGAAATAAATTCGTAAAATCTTCTGGACGATTCCCAGATTTTTCTATCTGTTTCAGGAATTCCTTGATAACTGTTGGCATTAATAATTTTGTCTTGAAAGGCAAATCGTTTTAAGGGATAGGCAGTCCTCTGATGGCCATAACCCATATTAACTGCCACAACCCATGCTTTTTTCCCATTGTTCATGTTCTCTTATTATACCCTAATAATCCGAAAACTTTAATATTTTCTTGTAATAAAAAGCCAGAGGTTTTTTCTGGTCTTTTATGAAACTTTTATGAATTAAGAACCTACTCGCTAACGCTCGAGAATCTTTTTAGCAAATCTATGACGGCATTATAGGTTTCGTCAATTTTTGCCTTAACTGTAGCTCGTTCTTCTTTGGCCCCTTTAAAACCAACTAAAATATTGGTTTTATTAACCCCCACATCTATTTTCTTCTTTTCAATACTTTCTTCAACTCTATCAAATCTCTCATCTAAATATTTTATTAGCTCTTCATTCATTTTTTTGTAGATATTTTTTAATGGATTTCAAAAATTTTACACCGGTCACACTTTATTATTTCCATATTTCTATCTTTATTTTAAGACTAAATGATTATACATTAGCGAAACAAGATTCTGAGATGCGAAGTGAGGCAGGTTCTTATTTTAATCTCTCTGCAATCCTTGTCAAATTTTTTGTTTAAGGTCGGGTGTTCAAGGTCGGGTCTTGAACATTTTAGTAATTCAGAAATTTTAATTTTTGTTTTTTGTTCAGCTGCCAGGCAATAAAGCCCAAAGTTAAATATGAAATTATCAACCAGAACCAATGGACATTTTCAATGGTTTTGGCTGCCCAGGAATGAGAAAAGAAATCTACCACTTTTATTAAATAGGTTAGTAAAAACCAAACCGGCCAGGATAAAATCCAACCCAGGAACTGCCAAAATATCCCGACCAGACCAAAAATAAAGCCCAAAAGCATAATCCAATATAGAATGGGTAGAATTAAAATATTAGTTAAGGGGGCTACTAAGGAAATCCTTCCGAAGTTGTAAATTAAAATTGGCAGAGTAAAAATTTGAGCGGCTAAGGTCATTGCCAAAATATTTTTTAAGGCGGCAAGTTTTTTTGGAATAAATTTTAACCAATTATTAAAAGTAGGGGTTAAATAAATAATCCCGAGCACTGCTAAAAAGGAAAGTTGAAAGCCAACATCATCTAATAAAAGCAAGGGATTTATCGCCAGCATTAGAGCCGCTGCCATTACTATTGTTCTGGGACTAATGGACTTTCTTCCGAGCTTCTGGCCTAAAAGAAACAATCCACCCATTATTCCGGCTCGAATTCCAGAGGGCTGAAACCCGGTCATAATAATAAAAAGAGAAATAAGAATTATTGAAAAATAAAATGCCTGACCTCTCCAAAGGCCCAAACCGAGCAATAAAGACATTAAAATAGTAGTCAAAATAGCAACATGCATTCCGGAAACAGCAGTAATGTGCCTGACGCCGGCAATATTTAATTTTTCTTTTAAATCTTCCGGTATTCTGCTTTTATCCCCTAAGAGCATAGCTCCTAAAATTGAACTCTGGGGAGGAGAAAGATTTTGAAAAATACTTTCTCTCAATTTATTTTTAAAACCCAAAATTTTAGCGTAAACGACAGAGGCCCGTCCTCTGTCAGTGACAGAGGACGGGCCTCTGTAAACTTCGATTTCAGGATAATATATTAGAGAATAAATCCCTTCTTTTCTTAAATAATTCTTATAATTAAAATCTTCAAAAACAGGAGGGGTTTTTAACTCCCCTGTAATTTTTAATTTATCTCCGTATTGATATTCAGGATAACGATTAGCAGTTGCTAAAACTTTCCCGTCAACAGGGCTAGGCCCGACCTCGCCCTGGACTTGGCTAACTTTTATAGTTAATTTTATGCTATTTCCCCTGACATCGGGCTCTTTGACAACCGTTCCGAGCAAAGTAATATTTTGTTCTAAATCATTATATTTTCTTAATTCATCATTCTTAATTTTTAATTCAACTACTTGGTGCCGCCAAATTCCTAAAACCAAAAAAATTAAACAGAAGCCGAGCACAATTAGCTTTTTGTATTTAGATAAAACAGAAATTAAAATTATTCCTGAAATTAACCCCGCGCCTATAAATAGGTGCGGGGCAATAAAATCCAGCTGAGCGACTATTGAATTCAGAAAAATTCCAGAAATGAAGAAAAGACAGAAATAAAAAAATACCTTTGATTTCGTCATCTATATTGTTAAAACCCTTAACACCCGACGTTTCCCTTGGCGCCTTCGGCACCAATTCCTCAACGTCGGGTGTTGTAATCTTAAAATCCTGTAGCAACTACCGTTACTTTTATTTCTCCTTTTTTTAGTTTTTCGTTTTGAATTGCTCCAAAAATTATTTTGGCTGAGGGAGAAACTTCCTGGGTAATAATTTTAGCCACTTCGTCCACCTCGGAAAGACTAACATCTTCATTCCCCGAAACATTAAATAAAATCCCTTTTGCTCCCTTATAAGAAATATCAAGTAAAGGAGAATCAAGGGCTTTCCTGGCTGCTTCCTTGGCTCGTTCCTGACCTTTTGCTCTTCCTATTCCAAACAAGGCAGAACCCGAATCTTTCATAATTGCTTTGACATCAGCAAAATCAATGTTAATTATACCAGGAAGAACAATCAAATCAGAAATTCCCTGAACAGCCTGTCTTAAAATTTCATCACAAATCCAAAAGGCATTTAAAACTGTAGTTTTGGGCTCTAAAATTGAAAGCAACTTATCGTTGGAAATAGCAATTAAAGTATCAACCTTTTCTTTTAGTTTTCTTTGGCTGTTCTCAGCAATTTCCATTCGCTGAACTCCTTCAAAAGAAAAGGGTTTGGTAACCACGGCAATTGTCAAAGCGCCTAAATTCTTAGCAATCTCAGCCACAACCGGAGAAGCTCCGGAGCCACAGCCGCCACCCAAGCCGCAAGTAATAAAAACCATATCTGTATCTTCCAAAGCTTGCTCAATTTCTTCTCTTTGTTCTTCTGCTGCTTTTCTTCCAACCTCAGGGTTCATACCTGTGCCCAATCCCTTGGTTAATTCTCTTCCAATCCGAATCCTTTGATGAGCTTTAGTTCTTTGAAGATCTTGGATATCAGCATTTAGAGCGATTAATTTCACCCCCTTAATTTTACACCTCATCATCCGAGAAATAGCATTTGTTCCTGACCCTCCGACCCCGACTACTTTAATTTTTGTATTCACCCCGTTAGAAATCTTTGGTAAATTTTTCATAGTTTTTATCCCCGTAGAAATTCGTTTGTTAAGGTTAGATTTCTAACGGGGTTCATGGTATAAAAATTTTTAATATTTTTTTAAATTTATCTTTGATTCCCGTTACAAGCCCTGTGCCCTCTTCCTCTTCTTCTAAATCATTTGCTTTTAAAATTAAACCATAAAGTGTAGATAAAGCAGGGTCTTCTTGAAGGGTAGGGATTTCTTTGGGGATTCCAATTCGGCAAGGCAGATTCAACTCTTTTTTCGCTAAACCAATAATTCTAGGCATCCTTGCTCCTCCTCCAGTTAAGACCACTCCTGCCGGAAGCAATCCTTGACGAGAAATTTTCTTTAACTCTTTATCGGTTAAATCAAAAATATCAGAAACCCTGGCTTCAATAATTTCAGTCAATCTTTTCGGAGAAAAAATAAGCGGTTCTTCCTCAGCCTCTATATCAATATCTTTGCGAAGAGGCTCAATTTTTATTTTTCTTTCAGTTTTTTTAGGTTTTTGGGAAAACCGAGAACAGCTGCCAAATTCTAATTTTATTCTCTCGGCAGTATCAATATCTGTTTTAAAACAAGTAGCAATATCATCAGTAATATGACCCGAGCCTACTGGAAAAATAGCAGTATGAATTAAATTTCCTTCCTCAAATACAGCCAGCCCAGTAGTCCTTGCTCCAATATCTAAAACACAAACCCCTAATTCTTTCTCTCGAGGGGTCATTACTGCTCGGGAACTGGCTAAAGGGGTAGGAATCAAATCATTAATCTGAAAACCAGATTTTAAAATAGTTTGGCTAGAATTTCTTAAATAAGGAGAAAAACCGCAAAGAACTAATACAGCCGCCTCTAACCTCACTCCCTGCATACCGGTCACCTCTTTTACACCTCCTTCACCGTCAACAATAAATTCTTTAGGGAAAACATCAATAATCTCTTTGTTGGAAGGTAAAGAAAAGGTCTGAGCAGCTTGTAAAACTCTATCAATATCTTCCTCTGAGATTTTTTGGTCGGCTCGAGAAACAGAAACTAATCCCTGGGAAGAGGTGCAAAATATATGACTTCCTCCAATGCCTGCATAAACATCATTTATGTTTTTGCCACAACTTTGCTCAACCTGTTTTTTCAAAGAAGAAATAATTTCTCCTACTTTAAGAACATCAACTACTACCCCTCTTCTTATTCCGAAAGAAGGTTCTTGACCCTGCCCTAAAACTTCAAAGTCTGTTTTACCGGGTTTTTTTAAAACAGAAAGAATTTTTATTGAGCCCGAACCAATGTCCAGGGCAGTAATGATGTGAGACCTTGCCATAATTCGCTTGTGCTTAATTGTTGGAAATTTGGGAAAGATAGTATTCTTCCTTTTTTCTCATCTCCTCTGCTTTCTCTCCTTCTTTTTCATGGTCGTATCCTGAGAGGTGTAAAATCCCATGGGTTAAAACCCGAATTAACTCTTTTTTAAATGTTGAACCATATTTTTTAGCATTCTTCTTAACTTCTCTAAGACAAATAACCGCTTCTCCTAATTCTTGTTTTATCTTCAATGGTTTTATGAATTTAGCTTTTGGCTTTTGGCTGAAAGCAAGGACATCTGTTGCCCGATTCTTGCCCCGATATTTTTTATTCAGTTTTCTCATTCTTCCCTGTCCAACCAAGGCAATAGATAATTCTGCTTCTTCTTTATTTTCACCTTTTAAAATTTTTTTGGCAACCCTCTTCAAAAATTCCTCATCAATCTCCACCGTAGTTAAATTATTAATTTCAATCATAATTATTTGCCCGTCGAGCTCTAAGAGAATAGCGCAATCAAGGTCAAAATCGTTGCCGGAATTAATAAAAACCCAATAACTCCTATGAGAATAAAAGCAATTTTTGTCTTTGTTCTTGGAGATTCAAATAGCGCTTCTCCTTTTAATTTTTTCAGGTTTTCGTAAATTAAAAAGCCAAAAATCATAGAAAAAGGAACGGTAAATAATATAATAAACCTTCCAACAAAGGGGATAAACCCAACAATAAGACCAATTAGGAAAATAATAATATTCAAGACCAGAAATCTCCAAAAAACCTGCCACCAAAAGCCTTTTATTAATTGCTTGCTTCTGAAAAGAGCATTCATTCCTTTTAGGCCCTCTGAAACTAAAACAAAAGCTGCCAAACTGAACCAAATAGCTAAGATAATCCCCGGAACAATAAGAAGCAGATACCCTCCAATGGTAATAAACCCAGCCAAAATAGAAATCCATAAATAAGAAATTATTTTAGGCCATCCCTTGGCAAGCGATTCTTTGATTCCAATTTTTTGGTCTCTTTCTTTAATGGCATAAAGCAAAGATAGACCGGCCCAAAGATTAATAACAACCATTACAAGAAAAGCAATAACAGCCATTAAAATTCCAAAAACAGTTAAAGGAATAAATAAGAAATCTGGAATCCGATCTTGAACAAGCCCTAAGCTAAAAAAGAAGATTGCGAATGGTAAAATAAAAAGAAAAGGAACAAGTAGAATAATAAGCATTAACAAAAGAAAAACCCAGATTCTGTTCTTAAAAATCTGGAAACTTTCTCTTAATAATTCACCAACTTCAGGTAAAGAAAGAGAAGGTGTCGGTGAAGGAGATGTCAATGGAAATCGTTGGTTGTTCATAGAAGCTTTAGTTTCGTGTCTATTTAGTGATTTTTTCTAAAATTTTAATGGTTGATTGTTTTTCTACCCAGTTTTTATTCTTCTTGAAACAACAATTCTTTTACAATTTGGCTAACTAATTTGCCGTCGGCTTTGCCTTTCACTTGGGGTATTAATTCGGCCATTACTTTGCCCATATCCTTTATTTCTTTAGCGCCAACTTTCTCAACAGCTTTTTTAGCTAATTTTTTAACTTCTTCTTCGGAAAACTGCTCTGGTAAGTATTTTTCTAAAATCTCAATTTCTGCTTTTTCTTTTTTAACCAAATCTTTCCTTTTACCCTTCTCAAATTCTAAAATCGCTTCTTTTCTCTTTTTTATTTCAGAAGTAACAACTTCAATGATTTCTTCATCTGTTGAAACAGATTTTTCTGCCAGTTCTTTTTCTATCAAGTCCGGTTCGGCTTTGGCAATCTTATATCTCTTTTCTTTTTCTTTATTCAAAATAGTAGCTGAAAGCATCCGTAAGGTAGAACGGCTAATTTCGTCGCTTTTTTTAATAGATTCCCTAAGATCAGTTTGAATTTCTTGCTTCAACATAAATCATTTTAACATTTAAGCATTTAAACATCATGAGATTTAATCTTGTTTATGTGTTTAGATGTTTAAATGTTTAGATGATTATTTCGGCTTTCCCATTTTTTCCATCTTCTCATACTCTTTTTTTAATTCTTCTTTTCTCAGAGCTGCTCTTTTTTTCATCTGGCGGCTTTTCGGTTTTCTCTTATAGCGAATTTTTCTCGCCTGAAGCAAAATCCCGCTTCGTTTCATTCTTTTTGAAAAGCGGCGAATTAAACTTTGTGATGTTTCTCTGTCTTGTTTTTTTATCTCTAAAGCCATTGTTTTAGGGTAATTTTATTGGTTTCCCGCTTAATAAATGTAAATGCAAATGGTCGATTATTTGACCACCCCCTTGGCCAACATTGATTACTAATTTATATCCTTTTAAATTTTTCTCTCTGGCTATTTTTTGAGCAACCAAAATTATTTCTCCCATTAAGGTTTTATCTTGAATTTCTATATGATCTACTGAAGGAATATGCTTCTTAGGAACAATCAAAAGATGAATAGGAGCTTTGGGGTTAACATCTTTGATAACAATAATTTTATCGTTCTCATAAACAATATCAGCTGGCATTTCTTTATTTACGATTTTGCAAAAAATACAATTTGACATGTGTTACCCCTTTAGTTTGTTTTTCATCTTATCCACCACCTCATCTAACTTTACTGTTTCTTGACTTCCTGTCTTCATATCTCGAATTATAATTTTTCCCTCCACTGTTTCTTGCTGTCCAAGAATTAAGGTATATCTTACCCCAATTCGGTCAGCCCTATTCAACTGAACTTTTAAAGAATCTTTTCCAAAAGATTCAGTAATTCTCAATTTTGCTTTTCTAAAATCTTCCAAGAGTTTTAAGCTTTTTCTTTTTGCTAAAATACCTAATTGAGCTAAAAATATCTGAGGTTGGACGGCTTTTGGAAATTTTATATCCTGGATTTTCATTAAACTTACAATTCTCTCTATTCCAGCTGCTCCACCGCAAGCCGAGGTATCTTTCCCTCTCAAAAGCTTAACCAATTTATCATATCTTCCCCCCCCTAATAAAGCGCCTTGAGCTTTTTGGCCGTCTTCAGATAATCCAGAAAAAATCTCAAAAACAGTTTTAGTATAATAATCCAGGCCCCTAACTAAATGAGGATTAAAATTATAAGGTATTTCAATCTCATCTAAAAATTCCAAAACTTCTTTGAAATGCCTGTGACACTCCTCGCAAAGATGATCAAGTGTCTGAGGAGCTTCAGCTATTACGGCTTGGCATTTTTCTTTTTTACAATCTAAAACTCTCAAAACATTTTCTTTAATCCTTCTTCTGCAATCAGCACATAAAAAAGTCTCCTTTGACCTTAAATAATTCTTTAAAAGTTTTTTATAATAGGGCCGACATTGCTCATCGCCAATACTATTTATTTCTATAATTAAATTTTTCAATCTAAGTTCCTTTAAGATATTATAAAAAATTTGAATAATTTGAGCGTCTATTACCGAACTTTTTTCTCCTAAAACTTCAAAACCAAACTGCCAAAATTGGCGATATCTACCTGCCTGCGGATGCTCATAGCGGAAAAAAGGACCAAAATACCAAAGTTTCAAGGGTTGAGGACGGGTATACATACCATTTTCAATATAAGCTCTAACTATTGAAGCCGTTCCTTCTGGTCTTAGAGACAAAAAATCTCCTCCTTTGGTTCTAAAACTATACATTTGTTTCTTTACAACATCGGTAGCCAATCCGATTCCTCCTGAAAAAAGCTCTGTCTCTTCAAGAATCGGAGTATCAATTTTTCCAAATCCATAAAAATCGGCGATATTAGAAACTACATCATAAATTCTCTGAAAATATTTCTGTTCTTCCGGTAAAATATCGCGCATCCCGGTTGGAGCTTGAAATTTAGGTCTCTTCATTTTTTATAGAAGCAGACATACGCAGATAGTTACGCAGATTTACGCTGATATCTTCTTCCGCGTTTTTCTGCGTAATTATCCACGTTCTTACGCTTCTAATACTCTGGTGCTTCAAACTTCTCCATATCAGCAAATGGCCAGGCTCTGATAAAAACACGGCCGACAATTTTCTCTTCAGGTACAAGGCCAAACTTTCTTGAATCAAAAGAAAAGGCTCGATTATCTCCTAAAACAAAATATTCATCCTCGCCCAAAGTAACTAAAATATCTCCCGATGTTTTTAAAGAGGAAGGAAGGTAATCTAATTCATTTAAAACTTGAGGTTGATTGTTTTCGTAGATTACTATTTTACCTTCTTTAATTTCCACTGTTTCTCCGGGAAGGCCAATAATTCTTTTAATAAACCGATAAGAAGATTCTTGGGGATATCTAAAAATTATTACTTCTCCTCTTTGGGGTTCTCGAAAGCGATAAGAAATCTCATCAACGATTAAATAGTCGCCATTTCCAAAATTGGGAGTCATTGATTGACCCTTGACAAAAAATGGCTGAAATAGAAAATATCTAATGGGAACTACTATTGCTAAAGCAATAACAGTTATTTTAAAAATCTCCCAAATGAAAACAAAAAACTTTTTCATAAATTCTTTCTATATTATTTTAACAGATTCATTTATTTTAGCAAGCCCTTATGATACAATAAGTAAAAATCATGATAATCATCGTCGGTCTCGGTAACCCCCGGGAAAAATATAAAAATACCCGGCACAACATCGGCTTTCGAGTGCTTGATGAATTTATAAGGAGAAACAATTTTCTTGATTTGAAATTTTCAAAAAAATTTAAGGCCGAAATCTCTGAAGAAAGAATTGACAAAAAAAAAGTTATTTTAGCCAAACCCCAAACTTTTATGAACAATTCTGGCAAAGCAGTAAAGGCCTTAATCAACTTTTACAAAATTAGGAGAACTGCTCTCCTAGTGGTTCATGATGATATAGATTTACTTTTAGGGAAAATTAGAATTATCAAAAATCGAGGAGCAGCCGGACACAAAGGAGTAGAGTCAATAATCAATGAACTCAAGACAAAAAACTTTGTAAGATTTAGAATTGGAATTAGCCCCGCCTCCGCTAAAATTCCGCCGGGCAAAGCGAAAAACGCTGAAGCTTTTGTTCTCCAAAAATTTAATAAGGAAGAGAAAAAAATTGTAAAAGAAATAATTGAAAAAACTGCTGAAGCAATTGAATTAGGTTTAAAAAAAGGAATAGAAAAAGCAATGAATGAATACAATCAATGAACAACGAACAGTGAAATATTTTACATATAATAAAAAAAGCCGAAGCGGTTATTCTACCTCGGCTTGCCCCATCAGTGGAACCTTAATGCCAAAAACTGACATTTATAATTACAAGCGAGGGGGAAAAAGAAAAATTTATTTTTCTTTTTTGACCGAACGAAGTAATTTCAAGGTTCTGACAAAGTCAGGTTCTTATATTTTTACTTTGAGACCTCTTTCGTTTCCTCTTTCTTCTTCTCAAGGACATTAATCGTTTCATCAACAAGTTTGTTCATTGTTTCTTTCCACTCTTCGTATCTCCTTTCTTTGTAAAAATCTTTGTAATAATGAAGAAACTTTTTTCTCGTCTTCTTAAGTGCCTCAATCAGTTCAGGAACTTCCTCAACCGGTACTACTATTTGTTGGCACAACCCAGCAAGCTCGCCGAGTCTCCAGAACTCTTCTTTAAGATACCTCCTAACTATTTCATAATCTGATTCAGGCCTGACCTTTTTGTTCTTTGTACGCATTTTCTCATCCTTTTTTAGGTACCCACACTGTTTATCTTCTTTTGATTATAACAATGTGAGTTCCATTTTTGACAATGTGCTGTTAATATGCCTTGATTTTTAATAATACCAAAAATCAGAAAAAATTTCAAGGTTTCGCGCTTTGTGTTATTATTTAACTATATGGAAAAAGACATACAAAAAATAACAATAGAAGACAAGAATTATCCGGAACTATTGAAAAAAATTAAAAAAGCACCGAAAACTCTTTATTTCAAAGGAGAAATCAAATTTAATCAACCCTGCTTTGCTGTTGTGGGAACCAGAAGATATTCTTCTTACGGCAAGCAAGTTGCCTTGGAAATGGCTGGAGATTTGGCAGAAGCTGGATTAATAATTGTTAGCGGCTTGGCTCCGGGAATTGATACTTTTGTTCATACAGCCGTAGTTGAGCGGGGGAAAAGAACAATTGCCGTACTTGGCACAGGTCTTGATGAAAAAAGCATTTATCCCAGAGAAAATATCAAATTAGCTAGAAAAATTGTTGAATTAGGAGGTTGTTTAATTTCAGAATATCCTCCGGGAACTCCGGGCAGTCGTTTTACTTTTCCCGAGAGAAACCGAATAATTTCCGGCCTTTCTTTAGGCGCTCTAATAGTTGAGGCAAAAGAAAAAAGCGGGGCCTTAATTACGGCAAATTATACTCTCTCCCAAGAAAGAAAGCTCTTGGCTATACCGGGTTCAATTTATGCTTTAAACTCCCGCGGCCCTCACATTTTAATAAAAAGAGGGGCAAAATTAGTTGAATCAGCCAATGATATTTTGAAAGAGTTGAACCTCCCTCAAGAATCAACGAGGCCCGTCCTCGTTGAAGGAGATACCGGAAAAGAAAATCTTATCCTGGATTCTCTAAAACAAGAATCTCTATATATTGACAAAATCATTGAAAAAACTAAACTTTCAGCTGCCACCGTAGCCAGCATTCTTACTGTTTTAGAAATGAAAGGAAAGGTAAAAAACTTAGGAAGAAACATTTATGCGCTTAGGCGCTAATTTTCAATTATCAATTTTCAATCATCAAATTATCAACTAAAAATTAAAAATAATGCAGCTTATTATAGTTGAGAGTCCTGCAAAATCTCATACCATCGAAAAATTTTTAGGCTCAGAATACAAAGTTCGGTCTTGTTTTGGACATATCCGAGATTTGCCAAAAAATGAACTCGGCGTTGATACTAAACACAATTTTAAACCAAAATATGTTATTCCTCCTAAATCAAGAAAGGTTATTCGAGATTTGAAAAACGAGGTCCAAAAGGTGCAGACTACCATTTTGGGTGTGGACGAGGATAGAGAAGGAGAAGCCATTGCCTGGCATCTTAGCCAAGCCCTTAATCTGAAAGATCCCCAAAGAATTGTTTTTCATGAAATTACCAAATCAGCAATTGAAGGAGCCTTAAAAAATCCCAGACAAATTGATATGGACTTAGTTAATGCTCAGCAGGCAAGAAGAATTTTAGATAGAATTGTTGGCTACAAACTTTCGCCCTTTCTATGGAAAAAAGTAGCCCGAAGATTATCTGCCGGAAGGGTTCAGTCGGTTGCAGTAAGATTGGTGGTAGAAAGAGAAAGAGAAATTGAAAATTTCAAACCGGCTGAGTACTGGACAATTGAATCCTTGTTGAAAAAACAAGAAGCTGCACAGGTTAGACCCGTGCATAATGAATTTAAAGCTTTATTAGCCAAAAAAGATAATAAAGTTATCCCAAAGCTCGGGATAAAAAATAAAAAAGAAGTAGACAAAATTGTCAAAGATTTAAAGGGAGCGGAATATAAAGTTGAAAAAATTGAGAAAAAAGAAGTAAAAAAGAATCCTTTACCGCCTTTTACCACCAGCACCCTGCAACAAGAATCTTGGAAAAGATTTCATTTTCCAGTAAAATTTACAATGGGGGTAGCTCAACAACTTTATGAAAGGGGATTTTGCACCTATCACAGGACAGACTCTTTAAATCTTTCTGATTTATCTTTATTTGCTGCTAAAAAATTTATTGAGGCAAATTACGGCAAGGAATACTGGGCAGGTTTTTTGAGGAAATATAAAACCAAAACTAAAGGAGCTCAAGAGGCCCATGAAGCAATACGCCCCACCTTTCCAAATAAAGTTCCTGATGATTTGAAAACAAAAGCAAAGCTTGATAACAATCAATATCGTCTTTATAACCTTATCTGGCGAAGATTTATCGCATCACAAATGGCTCAAGCTCGTTTCCATTCCACTGCCGTGGATATTCAGTCCAAAAACTATACTTTCCGGACCGCAGGGCAAATATTAAAATTTGATGGGTTTTTAAAAGTTTACCCAATACAATTTAAAGAAACTGAATTGCCAATATTAGAAAAAGAAGAAATTTTAGAATTAGTAAAACTTATTCCCTCTCAACATTTTACTCAACCGCCTTCAAGATATAGTGAAGCAACCTTGATTAAAACTTTAGAGCAAAATGGTATAGGCCGTCCTTCAACCTATGCTCCAATTATCTCTACTATTCAGGCAAGAAATTATGTTGAAAAAGACGAAAATAAAAAATTGCGACCATCTGAAATCGGCAATGTGGTTACTGAGCTCTTAATAAAACACTTTCCTAAAATTGTTGAGATTAAATTTACAGCTAATATGGAGAAGGATTTAGATAAAATTTCCCAGGGCAAAAAAAAGTGGGTGCCGGTTATCCGAGAATTTTACCAACCCTTTGCCAAAAACTTAGAAAAAAAATATCAAGAAGTTTCTAAAAAAGACATAACCGAAAAACCGACCGGAAAAAAATGCCCAAAATGCGGAGCTCCTCTGCTAATTCGGCTGGGAAAATTTGGAAGGTTTTATGCCTGTTCTAAATTTCCAAAATGTAGATATACCGAGTCCTTAGAAGAAAAAACCTTAGGGATAAAATGCCCAAAATGCAGCAAAGGAAATATAGTTGAAAAAAGAACTAAAAAAGGAAAAATATTCTATGCTTGCGACCAATTTCCCAAATGTGACTTTGCTTTATGGGACAAGCCGACCGGAGAAAAATGCCCAAAATGCGACTCTTTGCTGGTTAAAAAAGGAAAGAAAATAAAGTGTTCTAACAAGGATTGCCAATTTGAAAAAAATGTGGCAGAATAAAAGAACAAATTGCCGCGGTGGCGGAATTGGTTTACGCGTGCGATTCAAAATCGTATAGGAGAAATCCTGTGTGGGTTCAAGTCCCACCCGCGGCACCATATAAAAAATACCTCATTTGAGGTATTTTTTATTTTAATCAATGTATAAGTCCTCTACTTCTCCATATAGCATCAATCAATGTTCAACGTCGGGTGTTCAATGTCGGGTATTGAACATAGGCCAGATTTTGTGGATTAGCCAGCCGGAAAATATTCCGACAAGAGCTCCGGCTAAAATGTCTAAGGGCCAATGGATGCCCACAAAAATTCTGGCTAAACAAATTAAAAAACTGGCTAAAAAAAACAAAAGTCCGGCTTTTTTATTGTAAAAATAAACAATGATGGACATTGCAAAAAAGAAAGCAGCATGGCCCGAAGGAAAAGCAACCGAATTATGAGTTATAAGCAAATTAACGTGATTATGAATAAATGGTCTTGGTCTTTGCCAAAGCCAGCGAATTAACTCAACAACAACAAATCTTGCCAAAACAGCCGAGATAATACTTTGAAAAACCATTCTCCAGTATTTTTTAAACCGTATTATCAGAAACAAAAACAGAGAGAAGATTAAAACATACTCAAAATACTCAGCAAAAAAAACGGCTAAAACATCTAACCAGAGCCATTTTAAAGCAAGTTGATTTATTTGTTCAAAAAAATATAAATCCATTATTCAAAGAAGAAAATCGTTCAATACCGGGTGTTCAATGTCGGGTATTGAACAATTTGATTAAATTTTCAAGCAAGTAGGCAACTGTCATTGGGCCTACTCCTCCGGGAACAGGAGTAACACAGCTTGTTTTTTTAGAAACGCTTTTGAAATCTACATCCCCTACTAATTTTCCTTTTTTGAAAGATATACCGGCATCAATAACCACCACGCCCTTTTTAACCATCTTTCCGGTAATAAGATTAGGTTTGCCTACTCCAGAAATTATAATATCTGCTTTTTTAGTAAAAAAAGAAATATTTTTGGTAAATTCATTAACAACTGAAAAGGTTACTTTCTTTTTACTCAGCCAAACGGTTAGCGGCAAACCAACTAATTTTCCAGCTCCAACCAAAACTACATTTTTACCTTTAAGAGATATTTTATAATCTTTTAAAAGGCGGGAAATTCCAGCAACTGCTGGCGGTGAAAGAGCTAAACTTCCAGTATAAAACTTGCCCAGATTTATTTCCGATAAAGCATCAATATCTTTTTCTGGGGGGATAAGATTAAGAAATTCTTGAGGGGTAAATTTTTTAGGTAAAGGCAGTTGAATTATAGCTCCGGAAACGGTTGGTTTTTTGGCAATTTCAAAAATTTCTTTCTTCAGTTTTACCGGGCTAATTTTTGCTGGAAATTTAAATAATTTAAAACCAATCCCAAGAGTTTTACAGGCCTTTTCTTTTTGACGAATAAAAATTTTGGACACAGAATCTTCACCAATGAAAATTACAGCTAAACTTAATTTTAGACCTTGTTGCTTTATCTTTTTTTCAAGATTTTTTAGAATTTTCTCAGCTGATTTTTTCCCATCCAAAATTATCATCTAAGTGTTCAAACTACCGAGAACCGTTCTCGCTAGATTGATTTTAAGGTAAAGGGAATTTCTGGCAGAGTTTCTTGATTTCCTTCCTGACCTTCAAGCAGGATTTTGGCTTTGAAATAATCTCATCAATCCAGAAAGCAATCTTTTTCATCTCTTTTCCTTTCATCCCCCTGGTTGTTATAGCCGGTGTCCCTAAACGAATTCCGGATGGCTTAAAGGGCGGATTGGGGTCAAAAGGAATAGTATTTTTATTAACAGTAATTCCGGCTTTTTCTAATCTGTTTTGAGCTTCTGCGCCTGAGATTTTTTTGTTTCTTAAATCAATTAAAATTAAATGATTATCTGTTCCCCCGGTTACCAAATTAAAACCCTGCTTTAAAAGTTCTGAAGATAGGATTTTACAATTTTTTACTATCTGCTTTCCATATCTCTTAAAAGCTGGTCTTGAGGCCTCTTTCAAACAAACAGCAATGGCAGCAATGTTATTTTCATGAGGACCGCCCTGAAGGCCGGGAAAAACAGCTTTATCAATTTTTTTAGGAAGCTCTGGATCTTTTTTTAATCCTTTTCTGGTAACCATTATTATTCCTCCCCGGGGACCTCTCAGGGTTTTGTGGGTTGTAGTTGTAACCAGATGAGCAAAAGGAACCGGGCTGGGATGAACGCCGGCTGCAATTAATCCGGCGATATGAGCTATGTCGGCCGAAAGATAAGCTCCAACCGAATCAGCAATTTTACCTAATTTTCTCCAATTAAAAATACGAGGATAAGCAGTAGCCCCTACCCATATAAGTTTTGGTTTTACTTTTTTGGCTAATTTTTCTATCTCCTGGTAATTAAGTAAATTTGTCCTTTCATCAACTCCGTATTGAATTGAATTATAAATTTTAGCGGAAAAATTTACTTTCCAACCGTGAGTTAAATGTCCGCCATGGGGCAGAGACATTCCCATTATTGTATCTCCGGGTTCACAAAGAGCGAAATAAACTGCCTGGTTTGCCGGTGAGCCGGAATAGGGCTGAACATTAGCATAAGACACTTTAAATAATTTTTTTACCCTCTCCTGGCAAAGAGTTTCAATTTTATCGTAAAACTCCAAACCTGCATAATATCTTTTCCCGGGATAACCTTCTGCATATTTATCTGTTAAAACCGATCCCAAAGCTTCTCTCACAGCCAGAGAACTATGGTTTTCTGAAGGAATCATCTCAAGGGTAGTTTTTTGTCTCTCTATTTCTTTGGCAATGAGGTTGGAAATTTGAGGGTCAATTTTTTTTAATTTCATAATTACCTTTCCTTAAAATTTTTGGAAGTTTTACATTACGAGGACGGGTCTCGTTAATGAGACCCGTCCTCGTTTTAAATAACGAAATTAATTAATTTGTCGGGAACAAATATGGTCTTTTTAATCTTTTTTCCCTTTGTCCATTTTACTATTTTTTCTTGAGATAAAGCAATTTTTTTAGCTTTTTCTTTGGAAATACCAGCTTCCTTTTCTATCTTATCACGAACCTTACCATTTATCTGAATAATCAAAGTTATAATCTTTTCTTTAACTAATTTAGGATTATACTGGGGCCATTTCTGCTCATGAATACTTCTTTTATAGCCCAATTGGCGCCAGATTTCCTCGCTAAGATGAGGGCCAAAAGGAGTAAAAATCTTCAAAAAGTTTTTAAAATCTTTTTTCCCTAAAGCATTTTTATCTAGTTGACAGGCATTACAAAATTCCATTAAAGAACTAATAGCTGTATTAAATTTTAAACTTTCTATGTCTTCTGAAACTTTTTTAATAGTCTTATGAATCAATTTTTCCAATTCAGGAGAGCTCTTTCTTTTCTTTTTCTCCTGGCTAAGGAATTGAGAGCATATTTTCCAGACCCTGTCCAGAAATCTCTTTACTCCATTTAATCCTTTTCTATCCCAGGGAATCATTTGCTCAAAAGGGCCCATAAACATTTCATAAATTCTCATAGCATCAGCCCCATAATCTTTTACAGCTTCATCAGGATTAATCACGTTGCCTTTTGATTTGGACATTTTGACTCCTCCCTGGCCAAGAACTACTCCATGAGCAGTCCGCTTGTTATAAGGCTCAGGTCCCAAAGATTTTGGTACCGCTTTTATATCCCATAAAAATTTATAAATAAAACGAGAATATAATAAATGTAAGGTATTGTGTTCCATACCGCCGTTATACCAATCTACCGGCATCCAGTATTTCAGCAATTCTGGCTTAGCTAATTTTTTATCGTTTTGGGGGCCGCAATAGCGAAGATAATACCAATTAGAGCCAGCCCAATTTGGCATAACATCAGTTTCCCGTCTTGCCGGGCTGCCACATTTGGGACATTTAGTATTTAGCCATTCTCCGGCTTTCGCTAAGGGTGATTCGCCTTTTTCAGTAGGTTTGTAATTTTTAACTTGAGGCAATTTTACCGGTAAATCTTTTTCCGAAACAGCAATCCATTTCTGGCAATTTTTACAAAAAACAAGCGGAATTGGTTCTCCCCAATAGCGCTGCCGAGAAAAAATCCAATCTCTTAACTTGTAATAAACAGCTTCTTTAGCCAATCCTTTCTTTTTTAACCAATCCTTAATTCTTTCTTTAGCGGTTTCAGAATTCATTCCATTAAATCTTCGGGAATTAATTAAAACCCCCTCTCCCCCATAGGGCTCTTTAAAGCTGCCGTCAGAAACAACCAATGGAGCTTTTGAGGGCAGTTCTTTTTTCTTAGCAAAGGGTTTAATAACTTCAATAATTGGTAAATTATATTTTTTAGCGAAATCAAAATCTCGCTGGTCATGGCCGGGAACTGCCATAATTGCTCCAGTCCCATAATGCATCAAAACATAATCAGCAATAAAAATAGGAATTTCCCTATTATTAACCGGGTTTATGGCTTTAAGACCTCTTATTTTTATGCCGCTTTTTTCTTTGTCTTCACTAATTCTTTCTTTTTCTATTTTCTTTTTTGATTTTTCAACATAATCTTTAACAAATTTGTAGTTTTCAATTTGGTCTTTAAGTTTTTCAATCAAGGGATATTCCGGGGCTAAGACCAAATAAGTACATCCGAACAAAGTGTCTGTTCTGGTAGTAAAAACAGGAATTGATAGTTGAGAATCCGAAATAGGAAATTTTATCTCTACTCCTTTACTTTTTCCTATCCATTCTTTTTGAGAAATTTTAATTCTTTCTAAATAATCAACCTTATCTAAATCTTGGATTAACCTCTCAGCATACTTGGTTATTTTTAAGAGCCACTGCTCTTTTTCTTTTCTGATAACTTTTGTTCCACAACGTTCGCAGCGATCATTAACTACTTCCTCATTAGCCAGTCCGATTTTGCAAGAGGAACACCAGTTTATTGGTATTTTAGCTTTATAAGCCAATCCTTTTTTAAAAAGTTGAATAAATATCCATTGGGTCCATTTGTAATAAGATGGGTCGCTAGTATTAATTTCCCGGCTCCAATCAAAAGAAAGTCCCAATCTTTTCAGTTGTTTTTTAAAATTAGCAGTATTTTTTCTGGTAACAATTCTGGGATGAATTCCGGTCTTAATAGCGTAATTTTCAGTAGGAAGACCAAAAGCGTCCCAACCCATAGGAAATAAAACATTAAAACCTTCCATCCTTCTTTTCCGGCTGACTATATCCATCCCTATATAACTTCGACAATGACCGACATGAAGTCCAGTGCCAGAGGGATAAGGGAATTCAACCAAAATATAATATTTTTTCTTTTTTGACCTATCAGACGCTTGAAATATCTTTTCTCTTTTCCAAAATCTTTGCCATCTCAGTTCAATTTTTTTAGGGTTATATTTTGAAATCATAATAGCTTAATTCTTAATCATTGCGGCTTCGCCGCATAATTGCGGCGTTCGGTTGAAATACAAAAATAAGAACCTTTCGTCGCTTCGCTCCTCAAGAACCTTGATTCGCTAGGGTATAATCATATTGCGGCTTCGCCGCATAATTGCTTCGCTCGGTTGAAAAAGAAAAATGAATTTTTCTTTTTCTCCCTCGTTTGCAATTATAGTCTTGAATTAAATTTTTGTATTTCTCCCTCACTTGCAATTATAACATAGTTAAATTCCTAAAAAAAGATAATTACTCCAAACGCACGGGCAAAGGCTTGACAAATATATTTTTATTTGATATAATATTGTAGTATACGTTCTTTGACATCGGCTCTTAAAGAGCCTAAAGAAAGGAGAAAAAATGAAGATTTTGGTAGTTGATGACGAAGAAGAAATACGCGAGCTCCTTAAAGACTGGCTCGCTGCGACCGGTCAGAAAGTGTTCACAGCCCAAAACGGAGAAGAAGCAACCTATGCAATTAAAGAGCCCTCTTCATCGTTTGACCTGGTTATCACTGACACAGAAATGCCACAAATGGGAGGAGTAGAGCTAACCGAATGGGTTAAAACAAACTTCCCGAAAATTCCGGTTATTCTGATGAGCGGCAGAGAAGAACCAGCTAAACATCGGGCTGACGTTTTTCTGCCAAAACCTTTGCCCCTGAAAGAATTAGGGGAAATAATCGATTCCCTGAAGTAACTCGACCTTTCCCAAGGAGCCAGATAAATCCCTCACCACTTTTCCTAGAAAAGTGGTGAGGGGGTAAAACATCTGGCTTTTTTTCTTGTTTATCCTCAAAGAAATTAAATTCTAAATAATTTCCTCGCGTTCTCCGTTGTCACTCTTGCCACTTCCTCAAAACTTACTTCTTTTAATTCAGCTATTTTCTTTGCTACATATTTTATATATAGGGGTTCATTGCGGCCGGTCTTTGGCAAGGGGGTAAGATAAGGACAATCAGTTTCAATTAAAATTCTATCCAGAGGAATTTTTCTAATGTTTTCTTGAAAATCAATCCCTTCAATGTTTTTGAAAATTATCCCATTAAAGCCAATATAAAATCCCATTTCTAAATATTCTTCTGCCTGTTTCCATTTACCGGTAAAACAATGAATTACTCCTTTCAATCGTTCTTTGTTCTTTACTCTTTGTTCTTTGAGGATTTTTAGTAAATCATCATGGGCCATCCGGCAGTGAAAAATTACAGGAAGATTTAGTTCTCGGGCTAACTTCAATTGCACTTCAAATACCTCCTTTTGTTTTTCCTTGAACAATTCAAGTTTTCTTTTTGTTTTGGGTTTGTAATAATAATCCAAGCCAATCTCCCCTATCGCCACTACTTTTTCTGAACCGGCCAGTTCTTTATATTTCTGGTAATTAAATTCTTCTTCAGCAGTTTGAAATTGCTGAATTTCTTCCGGGTCAACTTTTATTTTCACCAATTGGGTTTCCAAATGAATCGGATGTAAACCAACTGCAGCCCAAACACCTTGTTCATAATTTTGAGCAATCTCTACTGCCCTTTTACTTGTCTCATATTTCGAACCAACATTAATGAGCCAGACATTATTGTCCAGCGCTCGTTTTATCACTTCATTTCGGTCATCTTTATAGGCAGCGAAATTGAGATGAGCGTGAGTGTCAAAAAGCATAATTTTCAATTTTTAATTCTCAATTTTCAATCAATTTTAAATTTTACAATTTTCACACTAATAATAGCTGAAGTTTTAGGTTCAAGCAAATATAAAAATAAAAAAAGACCACCAAGGAAAAATTTCCGGTGACCATTTTGGTTTTGGGTTGTTATCTATTTGTTTCGATATCAATTTTTATCCTGCTGTTCGGAATCAACTGGTTGAAAAACTATAACCTCAGTTTTCACTTTCCTAATTGCATCGGATTCATGATATTTTTTTTGGAATGTTTCAATTTCTTCCTCGGTCATCAAAACCTTATCTTCGCTACTGAATAATGGCAAGCCATCCTTCGCTACAACTGAAAAGGATTTATCAAATTGACATCTTATCGCTACAAGATATTTCCTTTTTTTAGCCATCCTCAATCCCTCCTTTCAGGTTTTTGAATTGGGTTTAGTTTCTTTTTTGTCTTCCAGAAAACAAGAATAAACTACCGCCGCCAAAAACTAAAACAGTAGACAACGCAAGCAACATAATTGTTTCAGACATATCTGCAATTCTTTCTCTTAAGAAATATATAGATGATATTATTAGTCCGATGGCAATAGAGGCTCCTATGAGCATTAGTATAAATCCAATCCACTGTTTACGAGTCATTCTTTTTCCTCCTTTTTCAAAATTAAAAGAACTAATTTCCTCTATTTTGGATATTAGGTTATGTTAATATTTTTGTCAACCAGTCCCAATATAAATTAAACTCGTGGGAAAAGAATCTGGCTCTTCCGGATTCTTAAAATTTGAGAGATTTTCTCTGAGGTTTCGGGCAAAATAGGTCTGAGCAATTGAGCAATGTTTTCTAACAAAAATAATAAATTGCTAATTACTAATTTTTGATTTTTTGACTCTTCCCAGGGCCGTTCCTTTTCAATATATTTATCGCAAAAACTAATTAATTTCCAAATTGAAGCCAAAACGCCATTAAATCTAAAATCGTCCAATGCTTTCTTATATTCCCTCTGTGTGTTATCAACTACTTTCTCTATTTCTCTCTCTTTTGAGGGTTTATATTTGACGGCCGATATTTTCTCTGCCATTGTTAAAACCCTCGCCACCAAATTTCCTAAGCCCGAAGCTAAATCCGAATTATACCTCGCTTCAAATTTTTGAAAAGTAAAGTCACCGTCCTCGGCCGGAGGAATTTCCCGCAAAAGATAATATCTAACCGGGTCAGTTCCATATTTCTTAACGAGTTTAAATGGGTCAATAACATTCCCTAATGATTTCGACATTTTTTGACCCCCAACAGTAATAAATCCATGAACAAATATGGTTTTGGGCAGTTCTAGTCCAAGCGATAAAATCATCGCTGGCCAAAACAGACAGTGAAATTTTATTATATCTTTCCCAATACAATGAATATCAGCCGGCCAATATTTTTTAAATTTTTCATCTTCTTTTTCGTATCCAATTGCTGAAATATAATTAGTTAAAGCATCTGCCCAACAATAAATAGTTTGGGTTTTATCGTCGGGAACCGGTATCCCCCATCTTAAGTTTTTATTTGACCGAGAAAAACTAATATCTCTTAATTCCTGATTTATAAAACTTAAAATTTCGTTTTTTCTTGTTTCGGGAATAATCTTTATCTCGTCCTTTTCTATAATTTTTTCTATCTTTTTTGAATATCTTGATAATCTAAAAAAATAATTCTCTTCCTCAACTATTTCGGGTTCTTTTTGATGAACAGGGCACTTTCCGTCTACTAAATCTTTCTCTAAAATAAACGCCTCGCATCCAACACAATATAACCCCTTATACTTTTTTTTATAAATATCGCCATTCTCTTTTAATTTTAACCAAACTTTTTTTACTGCCGGCCAATGCCTTTTTTTATCAGTTGTCCTAATAAAATCATCATCGGACAAATTTAAAATCGTCTTCAATTCTTTATACTTATTTGAAATTTCATCAACAAATTCTTTTGGGTTTTTTTCTGTTTTTTTAGATGCTTTAGCAATTTTTGCGCCGTGTTCGTCAGTACCGGTTAAAAAAAAGACATCCTCATTCAAAAGCCGGTGATATCGAGCTATCACATCTGCCTGAATTGACTCTAAAGCAAATCCAATATGGGGAAAAGCATTAGCATAAGCGATACTAGTTGTAATGTAAAATTTTCTCCGCGCCATAGCTTTAAAATCCGACCCCTGTCCCAAAAAGCTCGGAGGTGTTCAAGGTCGGGTGTTCAAGGTCGGGTCTTGAACATTTTTATATCGTTATTGCTTTTTGCTCTCTTTTCTTCTGGAGAAATTCTTTAAGAAATTCAAAGAGTATTCCGGCTAAAGGAATAGCCAAAAAAGCTCCCAAAATTCCCCAAAGTTTTCCCCCAATAATTAGGGCAATAACCACCATCACCGGAGGAATACCAATAATTCTCTTCATTAATAAAGGAGACAAAACATTACCCTCAATCTGCTGAATTAAGAAAAAAACAATTAAAACAAAGAGCGCTTTCAGCATTTCGCTAGGAAAAATAATTAAGAAAAGCAAAATTGCGGTAAAAAGCGGTCCAATATAGGGAATAAAATTAAAGATCCCGGCAAATAACCCTAAAATAAAAGGATATTTAATATCAAAAAGCAAAAATGTAATAAAAGAAGCTATTCCTACAAATAAACAAGCTATTATCCGCACCCCAAACCAGCCGGCAACTTTTTTCTGACATCTTCCCCAAAGATTCAAAACGTATGTCTCGTATTTTTTGGGAAAAAGAAGAACTAAAGTTCTCTCAGCCGCTTTTTCTTCAAGAGAAAGGAAAATAGCAATAGTAATAATGCTTAAAAATGAAAAAAATCCACCAAAAACAACAAACAAAACGTTGAAGATACTACTGGCCATTTTTCCTAAAGTATTTCCAATACTTTCTATAAAACTTTCCATACTCTCAAAGGCCTGGAACCCGAGTCCTTCCAAAGGAGGAGAAATTTTCTCAAAATACTGAGGAAAGGATTCTAAAAATAAATGAATTTCAGAAGCAAACAAAGGAATAACTAAATAGATTAAAAAACTAAAAACTCCGAAAAAGCCGAAATATACAAGAATAATACTAAGAATCCGAGGAATTTTTTTCCTCTGGAGAAAATCAATAACTGGATTGAACAAAATTGAAATTGTCAAAGCAAAAATAAACCAGATAATGATATTCCTAATGGAGTAAAAAACAAAAAAACAAATAACAACAAGAGAAATTTTTAAGATTGTTCTCCAAGATATATCTAATATTTTTTCGTTGTCCATTTTTCATCAGTGGAAATCAGCCATTATCCGCGGTCATCTTTAAATTGATTGCCGCTGATTTATAGCTGATTACCGCAAATTACAGCTACAGCTTCAAAAGTTTTCCAAACTTTCTTTTGTCTTTAAACGGCCCAATTAAAGCTAAATTTAATTTTTGGGGTTGGAAAATGTCTCGGCTAACTTTAAAAATGTCATTAACGTTTACTTGATTAATTTTATCATATACTCCCTTCGGAGCTAAAAATTTTCTTTCAAGAATCTCCTGAACTCCATAAAAAGATGCCTGGGCATCAGAGGTTTCTAAGAGCAAAGTCATTCTTCCTTTTAAATTATCTTTTGCTTTTTCAAGTTCTTTGGTCAAAATCTTCTTCTGAGAAATCTTCTTGTATTCTTCCAAAATAACAGAGATGGCTTTTCCAGCTTTTTTGTTATCCACTCCGGCTTGAGTAATCAAACATCCGCTATCCGGGTCAGAAAAAGAATTGGTTTTAATATAATAGGCAAGCCCCAACTCTTCCCTTATCTTAATAAACAAACGAGAGCTCATCATTCCCCCCAAAACCGTAGCTAAAACATCCTGAGTATATCTCTGGGGATGAGACAAATTATACCCTCTCACGCCTAAGCAAAGGTGAGTCTGGTCAGTTTTTCTTCTCTGTAATAAAAATCGAGGTTCTGTTTGTTTTTCAATAACATCAGATTTTTTAATAGGTGTTTTAGCTTTTATTCCAGAAAAATATTTCTTTACTTCATTTATGGCCTTGGCATCAGCTGGTATATTCCCCGCTAAACAGATAACAGTGTTAGAGGCAACATATTGTTTTTTTATATAGTTAACTAATTGTCGGTGAGAAATTCCGGCTACGGTTTTTTTAGTACCAGCAATATCCCACCCAGCCGGTTGGTCGCCGTAGAGCACTTTATTCCACAAGCCCTGAACATAAGAAGCAGGATTATCATAAGACATATTAATTTCCTCAATAATAACTCCTTTTTCTTTTTTTATTTCTTCTGGGTCCAGTTTTGAATTTAAATAAATATCAGAAATTATATCTAAAGCTAAATCAAAATGTTTAGCATCAACTTTGGCAAAGTAGCCGGTATAATCCTCTCCGGTAAAAGCATTATAAACTCCCCCTGTTCTGTCCAACGGCTCAGAAATAGAAATTTTAGAAGGTCTTTTTTTTGTTCCCTTAAATAATAAATGCTCAAGCAAATGAGAAATTCCGCTTATTTCTTTTTTCTCGTATTTAGAACCGGTCCCGGCCAAGACCAAAACTGTCACCGCTCTGGTGCTTTTTTGGGGAACAGTAATTATTCTTAAACCATTTTTGAGAGTAGTTTTTTTAACCATAGCGATAAGCAAAAAAATTGAGGGGGTTAGAAGGTTGGATGGTTAGCTTTTGAATTAAATCTCCTAATCTCCTAATCTCCTAATCTCCTGCCTGAATTCTTTTCTATTTATTAATATCAAAAATCTGATTTTTAGAAGCTGATAGGTCATTTTTAAACGATTTTTAAATCCCTTCAAAAGCCCCCACTTTTTTTCTTTTATTATTACAGTCAAACCTTTTAACTCTTGATAATGAACCTGCAGTCTATTAATTAAACAATAATAATTTAAAGCCGTCTCAATAGCAAATCCTTGGATAAACCTTTCCGGTATATTCTCAAAAACAAAACGTTTCATCGCTCTTTCCCCTCCAATAGCTGAAAGAGAGTCAATTTTAACAATAATTTTAGGTAAGCCCCAGTAACGTTCTCTTAATCCCACGCACATTACAGCTTTATTTTCTAAAACAGGCTGGACCAATAAAGAAATATGCTTGATGGTCAAACCAATTAAATCGGCATCAACAAAAACTATTATTTCAGCTTTAGTGCTTTTTACTCCCTGTTTCATAGCATTACCCTTGCCTCTATTTTCTGACAAGCTTATCACTTTGGCTCCGAGCTCTGCTGCTATCTCAGCCGTTCTATCCTCTGAACCGTCATCTACTACAATCACTTGAGCAAGGTCTTTTGAATTTAAAAGCACCTTTAAAACTCTGCCGATATTTTTTTCTTCATTTAAAGCGCAAACAATAGCGGCAACTTTATTCATTTAATTTTTCTCTTAAAACCTTAATTAAATCTTTAATTTTTACTCTTTCCTGTTTCATTGTATCGCGGTATCTGATGGTCAGGTCGTCTTGTTTCAAACTTTCAAAATCGATAGTTAAACACAGACAGGTTGCCACTTCGTCTTGCCTGCGGTATCTCCTACCAATTGAACCAACTTCGTCATATTGACAAACAAAATGGGATTTTAGTATTTGATAAACCTCTCTAGCTTTTTTAACCAATTCTGGTTTATTTTTAACTAAAGGCAAAACTGCTACTTTAATTGGGGCTATTTTTTTATCAAGTTTAAGCAAAACTTCATTTTCTTTTGTTGCTTTTGTTGTCTTAGTTCTTCCGCCTTTTATCTCCTGATAGCCATCAATTAAAAGGGCTAAAAGGGCTCTCTCTATTCCCAATGTCGGCTCAATGACATAGGGATAATAATTTTTCTTTTTTCCCTCATCAAAATATTTCAAATCCTTGCCGGAAAACTCATTATGTCTTTTTAAATCGTAATCTCTGCGATTAGCCACCCCAGCAAGCTCTGCCCAACCAAAAGGAAACTTATACTCTATATCAACCGTTCTTTTTGAATAGTGAGCCAAACTTTCTTTAGGGTGCTCAAATCTCCGTAAATTTTTCTTTTTTAATCCCAAATCCAAATAGAACTTTTCCCATTTATTCAGCCAAACCTCAAACCATTTTTCATCCTCTCCCGGCTCAACAAAAAACTCAATTTCAGCAAGATCAAATTCCCTGGAACGAAAAGTAAAATCACCGAGAGTAATTTCATTTCGGAAAGACCTGCCAATCTGGGCGATACCAAAGGGAATTTTTAATCGCGAGGAATCTAAAACATTTTGAAAATTTGTAAACATTGACTGAGCCGTCTCGGGCCGCAAATAGGTCTGGTGGGCTTTATCTCCAACTGGTCCCAAAAAGGTCTTGAACATTAGATTGAACATCTTGGGTTCTGTAAAATCTTTGCCCCCACATCCCGGACACTGATTTTTCTCTTTTGCCTCACCCTGACCAACAAACCGCGCTGCTGCCAAATGGTCAGCTCTAAATCTGAAATGACATTTTTTACATTCCCTGAGAGGGTCAGTAAAATTCTCTACGTGTCCTGATGCCTGCCAAACCTTAGGATGCATTAAGACTGTTCCGTCAATTAGAACAATATTATTTTCTCCTAAAACAAAACTCTTTAACCAAAATTCCTTTAAATTATTTTTCATCAGAGACCCCAAAGGTCCATAATCCCAAAGGCCGGCGACTCCGCCGTAAATTTCTGATGATGGGAAAATAAAACCCCGCCTCTTGGAAAGGGAAACGATTTTTTCCATTAAATTAGTTCTGTTTTGTTCTTTACTCATTACATTTAGTATAATATTTTTAAAAGGACTTGACAACGTCTTTTGTTATGATAATATACATTTAGAATTCTTGAGAAAAAGGAGGATAGGCAACAGTAGCCACTCGAAAGGTAAAAAGCCGACTTCTGAGCTCTACGGGGACTACTGTGCTCACGCACATACGCCTATCCTCTCAAAATTCCAGCGGCAAGCTCTTTTCCGGGTTCTCCATTGGTCTGTCGGCCGCAACTACCATGCGGTGCGAACCCCTCAACCCGAGAACCACGGAGAGACTTGCTGCTGGAATAAATAGTTCCCTTTTGGGGAACAAAAGGCGATAAGGAAAAGGTTAGTGGTGCTCTTTTGCAGTGCGACGTCAAACAGCACACCACGCAGATGACGTCACGACCACAAACCTCTACTTTATCGCCTCTTTTTTTATCATAACAACGAGGACGGGCCTCGTTGATGAAATCCGTCCTCGTATTGTTTCATATTTCATAAATTTACTGGATTACTCCCATCTCCCTACTTACCGTCTCATCGTCTGGCAAAGTAGTATCTATTGCTGGGGCTATATTCTCAATAATTGTCTCTGTCCATTGGTCTTCCCCGCTAATCCTTGCTTCATTAATAATTGAAGCCACCTCTCCCTTTTGTTTTGAAGTAGGAGTTAGGGCGACTTGGAAAGCAATGTTTGGGGCTGGATTCAAAACCCCTGTCCCTGCTTCCATCATCTCATTATCTCTAACCGACCAAACAATTTCCCTGCTTTGGTTATCAAAAGTGAATTTTGTGTTTTCTTCTTCAGGAAAAATTTTCCCGGTTAACCTGACGTTAGAAGGCAACATTGCTTTTACCTTTACATTTTTAACATCATTAAAATAATTCTTTGCCTGCCAAATTATAACATATCTCGTCTCTTCCCCGACTTTTGGTGGAATTGGCCCTGATTTTCCAAAAATCTCATTCTGATAATAACCTTTCTGGGAAATAGCTAATTTTGAATTTACTTTTGTTACAAATTCTTCTTTCATTTGAGAAAGCAAAACCGTATTTTTCAAAAGCCCATTTTTTTCTTGAGGACTGCTAATTTCCCATTTTTCTTTGAGATTTATCCAAAACTCAACTTTACCTTCCTCCCCTTGCCCTAAAAAGCGAAGCTTAGAAATATCCTCATAGTCCCACATTATAGAATTATCTCCTTTACTGAATTGACCATTATTTATTTTTATAGTTTCGAAATCAAATCCATCACCCCCTAAACTAACTGCTAAAAACAAATCTCTAAAAGGGTCTTCTCCAATGTTTCTAAAATAAATTTCGTAATGAAGCAAATCTCCGGAATTGGCAATGTAGTTATCTTGCTTATTTATTTGCTGGAAAACAAAAAGACGAGGTTCGGCAATTTCCACCCCTCTGGTTATTTTTTTTATTGGAATAAATTCATTTTCTAACCAAATACCAAGAATAGCTTGGAAAATTTTTTGCTCTTTAAACTCTCCTAATAACTTTCCTTTAATTTCAACTCTTCCTCCCTCAGCTCTATTTAAAAGAGGAATTTCCCATTCTGTTTTCCCCAATGTTTCGGGTTCACTTTCCAAAAATTCAAAACCTGAAGGATATTCAATTTTTATTCCAAGATTGCTAAGAGGATAATCCAAACTGGAAAAATAATTCAAAGAAAAATTGAAATCTCTGCCTGTTTCTACTTTTGAAGGAAGGTCAAACTCAAGAGTTAAAGGAACTGATTTGACCACGGTGGTAAAAGTAGTAACTGACTCATAGCGGGCTTTTAAATTTTTCGGCCGACAACTCAACCAAACCTTAGCTGTCTTCGCTTCGTTTTCTCTCCCAAAAAGCCTTCCCTTAAACTGGAAAGTTCTTTCTTCACCGGGATAAATATCTCCTAATTCTTCCGGTCCTATTTCTTGTCTTCGGGAAAGATTTTCTTCTCCTTCAGCTTCATTATCCGAAGAAATAATAGTATGTTCTGGAAATTCAAAAATAAGTTGTGGTTCTTCTAATCTAACATTGCCATTATTTTTATATTTCACCGTATATTCAACTTCCTGAAAAATCGCTGTTTCTTCGGGACCTAAAATTTCCAATTTCAAAATTTCCTTTGAGTAAGGGTTTCTTTGCCAATACCAAAAACCAGCAATTCCCAAAACTAAAGCTAAAATTATAATAAAAAAAATAAATTTCTTCATAGATCTATTTTATTATAGCAAATTATTCAATTTTTTGTAGTAAACTGCTATGTTCTTTTTTAATTCAAGACTATGATTGCAAACGAGGGAGAAAAAGAAAAATTCATTTTTCTTTTTCAACCGAGCGAAGCAATTATGCGGCGAAGCCACAATATGATTATACCTTAGCGAATCAAGGTTCTGCCGACTTCGTCTGGCCAGAGACCGACTTCGTCGAGCCGACGGCCGAGCGTTAGCGAGGCAGATTCTTAAATCTCGTAGTCTTCAAACCCTCCTAATTCTCTCAGATATTCCTTCTTGTCCTTTATCTCATCTCTCTCTGTCCTGGTCTTTGCCTTTCTCTCTTGGGTTTCTAATTCCCTTAAAACTTTCTTGTAATCATCTCTGGAAATCTGACCTCCATATTTTCTGTTAAACACTCCTTTCGCTATTTTCTCTCTTTCAGCCCGAGTATATTTTTTGCCCCCTGTTTCAGGAATTATCCCTGAAGACTGCTCTATCTTTTTTCCGATATCTTTCCGGGATAAAGATTTTTTTTTATCAAAAAGTCCCATATTTGTTTATTAAATTTTCTTAATCCCCAGCCATAATGTTTCCTTATTAACTTTTGCTTCTTTTTTAATTTCAAATTTTATTTTTAATTCCTCTCCGAGCTTAAAATCTTTAGCCAGAGTTTCTTTCAGAATAAAATCTCTTTTTCTGTTTAAAATTTTATTCAGATGAGTTGGGCCCTGGGCTTGAACTAAAATTTTATCTTTGGGCTTCAAGCCAGCTTTCTTTCTCAGAGCTTGAATATGTCGAATAACCTCCCGAGCAACTCCTTCCTCTTTAAGTTCTTTTGTAATTTTAGTATCTAATTCTATTTCTTCGCCAAAAGTAATTTTCTTAACATTAACTTCATCTTTTATTAAATCCAATAAACCTTTTGCTTTTCTTAATTCTTGATTCCTGATTCTTAATTCTTTCAATGGCTGCCTCACTCTTATCCCTGCTTCTGCCCTCAGACCCAAGGATTGAGTAACAACTTCCCGAACCTGCTCCATTTTTTCTTCTAAATCTGAATTAATTAATTTTTTATCTGGCTCTGGGTAATCACACAAGTGAACTGATTTTTCTGCGCCATTTAATTTTTGATACAGCTCTTCAGCAATAAAAGGAGTAAAAGGAGCTATTAGTTTAGTTAGTTTTAAAAGCACATAATATAAAGTTTGAGAGGCCTCTTCTTTTATCTCTTTTGTCTCTGGTCTTTGAAATCTCTTTCGAGAACGCCGGATATACCAGTTAGATAAATCATCAACAAAATCCTCAAATAATCTAGTCGCCTCCACCACATAGTATTTATCTAAATTTTCTATAATCTGCTGGCAAAGGTTCTGGAACTGAGAAACAATCCATTTATCAAGTAAGTTTTTGGGGCTAAAATTCTTTTGGGGCTTGAATTTCTTATCAGTATAAGTGGAAAAGAAAAGGTAAGAATTCCATAAAGTACCAAGGAATCGCCGAGAAATTTCCTGAACATCTTTGAAATCAAATCTTTTGGGTTCTGCTGCCGGATTTATTGTATAAAAGTAAAAGCGAGCAGAGTCAGCGCCAAATTTATCAATAACATCTTTTGGCCAAACAACATTGCCTTTTGATTTTGACATTTTCTGGCCCTTAGCATCCAAAACAATGCCATGGGAGATAACATTTTTGTAAGCCGGGCCCAAATTAAGCAAAGTAGAAACAGCTAACAAAGTATAAAACCAGCCCCTGGTCTGGTCAATGCCCTCGCATATAAAATCAGCTGGGAAAAAATTCTTTTTATCAATTTTTTCTTTATTCTCAAAAGGATAATGCCATTGAGCATAAGGCATTGAACCCGAGTCAAACCAACAATCAACTACTTCAGGAATTCGTCTCATTAGGCCTCCGCACTTTTCACACTTAAAAGTAGCTTTATCAATGGAAGGACGGTGCAAATCTTGTAACTTGTAACTTGTAACTTGTAACTTTTTTAATTCGTTTAAACTACCAACACAAATTTGCTTATCGCACTTTTCACACTGCCAAATCGGCAAAGGCGTGCCCCAATATCTTTCCCGAGATAAATTCCAATCTTTAACCTCCCGCAGCCACTCGCCAAACCGCCCATCTTTAAGATAATCTGGTATCCAATTAATTTTTTTATTATTTTCAAGCAGTTTTTTTCTCAAACCTGACATCTTAATAAACCAAGAGGTCTTGGCGTAATACAATAATGGGCTGTCGCACCGCCAGCAAAAAGGATAATCGTGTTCATACAGTTCTTTTTTATAAAGTAAATTTCTTTTTTGAAGACTGGCAGTAATTTCTGGGTCAGCGTCTTTTACAAATTTACCTGCCCAAGGTTTAACTTCTTTTTTAAAAGTACCATCTTCGTTCACTGTTATCAAAATCGGTAAGTCATTTTGCTTGCCAACTTCCATATCCTCCTCTCCAAAAGCCGGCGCGATATGAACAATACCAGTGCCTTCTTCAGTAGAAATAAAATCACCGGCAACAACCTTAAAAGCTGGCTTCTCTGTTTTCATAAAATCAAATAGCGGTTCGTATTCTAATTCTAAAAGCTTTTTACCTTTTATTTCTTCAACAATTTTGCCTTTGACGCCACAAGCCTTAAACCTCTCTTTGGCTAAAATCAAATATTCATTATTTACTTTCACCTTTGCATAAATAAATTTTGGGTTGACCGCTAATGCTACGTTTGCAGGCAGTGTCCAAGGCGTGGTTGTCCATACTAAAAGAAAGGTATTAAATTTTTTATTTTTAATTTGTGTTTTTGATTTTTTATTTTTTATTTTTAACTTTAAGAAAATAGCTGGCTCAGATATTTTCTTATATCCCTGAGCTACTTCATGAGAAGAGAGAGAAGTGCCACAGCGAGGACAATAAGGAACAACTTTGTAATCTTGGTACAAAAGACCCTTTTCCCAAATCTTTTTTAAAATCCACCACAAACTCTCAATATAATCATTACTGCAGGTAATGTAAGCGTTTTTTAAATCTAGCCAAAAACCAATTCGTTCTGTAAAATCCTCCCATTCTTTTTTATAAGTGAAAACACTATTCTGACAGGTTTCAATAAATTTCTTAATCCCGATTTTCTCTATGTCTTTTTTAGATTTAATTCCCAGTTTTTTTTCCGCCTCCATTTCCGTTGGCAAACCATGCGTATCCCAACCAGCCTTTCTTTCAACAGAAAAGCCCTGCATTGTCTTATAACGGAGAATTACATCTTTGAAGGCCCGGGACAAAAGATGATGAATTCCGGGCAACCCATTAGCAAAAGGCGGTCCTTCAAAAAAAACAAACCTTTTGCCTTTTTTGGTCTTTTTAAGGCTTTTCTCAAAAATCTTCTTTTCTTTCCAGAATTTTAATATTTTTTCTTCAATTTGCGGAAAATCCATCATATTATAACTGGCGCAGTTCTCCGGTTTTAATTCTTTTTTCTTTGGGAAATTTTTTTAAAACTTCTTTTTGAGAATAACCTTTAACTCTGCCTTCAAGTAGTATAAGCGGAAGCTGATGGCTTACTATAAGGATGTTTTTATTGGAATATTTTTTATCAATTTCTTTTAGAAAATCAGACATTCTTTTAGTTATGTCAAGATAGATTTCTCCTTTAGGCGGTTTTTTAAAAAATCTTTCTTCTTCGTTTTTAAAAAATTCCCTAAATCTGTTTAGTGATTCTCCATTAAAAATTCCAGCATTATATTCCCTTAATCTTTTATCTTCTTTTGGTTTAATTCCTAATTCTTTTCCAACAATCTCAGCTGTTTGGCGAGTTCTTAAAATATCAGAGGTAAAAATCAAGTCAATTCTCTTGTTTTTTAATTTTGGCACCATCCTCTTTATCTCTTTTCTCCCTTTTTCGGTCAAGGGAAAAGAAGATTTTTCCGGCCAGCAGGAAATAATCTTTTTTTGATTGCATAGTGCCTCTCCATGCCGCAAAATAAAGTAGTTATTATCCATATTTACATTTTTTCAGGACTAGAAATTCCCATTAAATCTAAAATATTTTTTAGAACAATTTTTGTTGCTTGAACTAAATTCAGCCGGGCTTGGGTTAAATTTTCATCGTCCCCAATCACTCGACATTCCTCATAAAATTTATGAAAAGCTGTTACCAATTCTAAAGCAAATTGGGGCAAGCGCTGAAGTTGATAATCTTTAGCTGTATCCTCAACAACTTCTGGAAATCTAATCAACTGCCTTGTCAAATCCATCTCGCTCGGCTCGTCAAGTAAATTGTCGATCGACAATTTACTTGATGGCGATTTTTTAATCTTTTTTGCTTCTGCTTTTCGGAGAATGCTGGAGATTCGGGCGTGGGCGTATTGGATGTAATAAACCGGGTTTTTCTTTGATTGTTTCTTGGCTAATGCCATATCAAAATTTAAGTGAGTATTAGCTGATTTTTGTAAGAAAAAGAATCGAGTAACATCTTTTCCAACTTCATTGAGTAATTCGTCCATTGTCACATAAATGCCTTTTCTTTTGGACATTTTTACTTTTTCCTTTTTTTCCAAAAGAGTGACAAACTGTAAAAGGATGATATCTAATTTTCCCTTATGACCCAAAGCCGCAACTCCAGTCCGCAACCCCTGAACACCGCCAGCGTGGTCAGCTCCCCAGATGTTTATTACTTTGTCAAATTTCTTTTTTTTAAATTTATATTTATGGTAAGTAATATCACCGGCTAAATAAGTTTTTGTTCCGTCTTTTTTAACTAAAACTCTGTCTCTATTATCTCCGAATTTTTTACTTCTAAAAAATTCAGCCCCTTCTTTTTGATAAATTAATTTTTTCTTTTTTAAAAAATTCAAAACTTTGTCAACCTCTCCGGATTCATAAAGCGTATTCTCGGAAAACCATTCATCAAATTTAATCCCCATTTTCTCAGTTGTTTTCTTGAGCATCTCATCAACTATTATTTTAGCTGCCTTTTGGCCTGCCTTATATGGGTCTTTCTCCTTAATTTTTTTGTGGAGATAATCAATATACTTTCCTTTATATTTGGCCTCTTTGTCTTTCAAAACCGAATGGCCTAAAGCCAAAATCTGATTTCCATAATCATTAATATAATAAGCTTTCTCTACTTTAAAACCAGCTTTTTTCAAAACATTTCCCAAAACATCGCCAAAAGGACCACTCCGGGCATTACCGACTGTCAAAGGTCCTGTCGGATTAGCGGAAATAAACTCAACCTGAATTTTTTTATTTTTGCCAATATCTAAATCACCAAATTTCTCGCCTTGCTTCAAAATTTCTCCAACCTGTTTTTGTAAGTATTCTTTACACAAATAAAAATTTATAAAGCCGGGTTTGGCTATTTTGATTCCTTCAAATAAACCTTGTAACTTGTAACTTGTAACTTGTAACTTTATAACTTCTGCTATCTCTAATGGCTTCCTTTTCAAAACTCTCGTCAATTGCAAACCAATGTTTGAAGAATAATCTCCAAACTCCTTATTCTCCGGCCTTTCAACTTCAATTTTCGGTAACTTTTTCAATTTAAATTCCTCTTTAACTGCCTTTTTAATTAATTTTTTAAGCTCATCTCTAATCATTCTTTTAGTATAGTTTATTTTAACTCTCGATTCAACTCTCCCCCGCCGCACTTTGTGCAGCAGGGTTTTTTTATTGCTCAAATAAAATTTAAGTGTTAAATTAAAGATGATGACGGTTTTGGCTTACAATCGAAAGGCAATCTATAATTACGAAATCCTGGAGAAATTTGAAGCGGGCATGGTTTTGATTGGCCAGGAAGTGAAATCAATAAAGTCAGGAAGAATGAGTTTAAAAGGTTCTTATGTAGTTTTAAAAGGAGAAGAGCCCTTTTTAATCGGGGCTAATATCCCTGCTTATCAGCCAAAAAATGCGCCCCCGGATTATAACCCGGAAAAATCCAGAAAGCTTCTTTTGAATAAATTAGAAATCAAACGTTTAATCGGCAAAACCAAAGAAAAGGGCTTGACTTTGGTGCCCTTAAGGGCGTATACTAAAAGAGGTAAAATAAAGCTTGAATTCGGAATTGCCAAAGGAAGAAAAAAAACCGATAAAAGAGAAATAATTAAAAAAAGAGAAGCCGAAAGGGAAATGAAAAGGGAACTAAAAACCCGGGGGTGAAAGTTTCGACAGAAGATTTTACTAAAATAGGGCAAGCCGAGTATTCTCAAATCTCGTAAAACTTTGAGAAAAAAATAAGTGCTAACTTATTCAAAAAACCTGCGTTAGCATTTGCCTAACGCCATCAGGATTACCGATTCTCGCTAAGTAATCTCTGGTGTAATAATTAGCGAGATAGATAGTTTTTTCTTCGCCTCAAAATAATTATCAAAACTTTTCGAGGTCAGGATATTAAGCTTTTTGTCTGTTTTCTACTTGGTATCCGAGACTAAAACAGACTAAGTTTGTAGAACTGTTTTAGCAAAACTTCTGGACAAGGGTCCAATCCCTTCATCTCCACAACAAAAAATAACCTAAAAATAGTCTGCCAAAAAAATTCCTCATTAATCATCAAATAAAAGCCAGAGAGGTAAGAATCATTGACCAGACCGGAAAACAATTGGGGATTATGCCATTAATAGAAGCGCTCCGAACAGCCAGGGAGCGTAGTTTAGATTTAATTCAGGTTACAGAAAAAGTGATACCTCCTGTTTGTAAAATCGGAGATTATGGAAAATATCTTTATCGGCAAAAAAAGAAAGAGAAATTAGCCAAACCTAAGGGGGGCGAACTTAAGGGGATAAGATTAACTTTCAGAATTTCTGAGCATGATTTAGAAACAAGAGCCCATCAGGCAGAAAAATTTTTAAAAAAAGGGAACAAGGCCAGAATAGAAATGAAATTAAGGGGAAGAGAAAAAGCCCTTCAGGGATTTGCTAAAGAAAAAATTAAAAAGTTTCTTGAAATCTTAGAAAAATCAATCCCAATAAAAATTGAGGGAGAATTACAAAGGAAGCCAAGAGGGCTAACAATGATTATTTCAAAAGCATATGTCAAAGACGAGGAAATCAATAAAAAAACGTTTTAAAATTACCAAAACTGGCAAGGTCCTGAGAAGAGCAATTGGTCAGGACCATTATCGGGCAAAAAAATCAGGAAAGCAAAAAAGAGAAACTCGAAAATGGGTTTTGGTTTCCAATGTTGAAGCCAAAAAAATAAAGAAATTGTTTAAACAGTAAATAATATATGGTCAGGATAAAAAGAGGAAAGACAGCTCATAAACGAAGAAAACATCTCTTAAAAGAGGTCAAAGGTTTTCGTTGGGGAAGAAAATCAAAATACAAATCAGCAAAAGAGGCCTTAAGACACGCCTGGGTCTATGCTTATAGAGATAGAAAAACCAAAAAAAGAGAAATAAGAAAACTCTGGCAAGTTCGAATTAATGCTGCCAGCCGAGAACTCGGCTTGCCTTATAGCCGTTTTATCCAAGGATTGAAGAAAAAAAAGATTGAGCTTGATAGAAAAATTTTAGCCGACTTAGCCCAAAACAACCCAGAAATCTTCAAAAAAATTGTTGAGGAAGTTAAAAAATAAAATGTAACGCGGAAAGGTAACGTTACATCGTTACAATAAAGTAGACATAATTGACAAACGGCCGTTTGTCAATTATGTCTAAAAACATTCTCGAGATGTCCGGTTGTGTTAAAAAAGCCGCTTTTTCAAGGTGGCTTTTGAATTTTCCCGGTAAAAACTCCGGGGTTTCTAACAGAAGAAATATAAAAAATCGCGTCGTCAGGGTGGGATAAGACATCTCTAATAGAAAAGAGGGGCGGTGTTGTACCGTCCCTTAGGCTGATGCCTTTTTTCTGAGCTCAGAAAGAACCCACTTTGCCTCTTCGGTGATTTGGGCTACCTGCCGACGAATCTTTCTGGGAAGAAACCTCCAAAGATGGGGTAAAAGAAGCTCCTCTTGAACAAGTAATTCTCGGAAAACGCGGACTGGACTTAGTTCAGAAAAAGGAGAATCCTCCTGCCCCAATTTCTCCTCCCTAAACAAAGTGAGAACCCGCTTGAGGTAGTAAATCCACATCCAGATAGCCTGAATGGCCTGCCGCTCAACCACCTTACGAAAATGACTTCTTTCCAGCTCCTGTTGCTCTTCCACGCTCAAAAGGCTAATAAGCGAAAATTGACCAGAGTTATAGGTGCGCAAAAACTCGGTGACCATGTCCCGAACTTTCTTGACTCGCAAATTATCGGTTATCGCTGTCAATGCCCACCACTCTATCTCTGACTCCTTTAGCCCTGCCTTCTGCTGAAGCCGAGCGATTTCGCAAGCTACCCCGTAGGGAATTTGGCCATTTTCGACAAATTCCCGGACGCCAGCTGGCAGAAGGCAGAATTTTACCGCCTGCCGGATGGTGCTCGGACTCCGGCCTACTTGCTTGGCAAATCGAGCCAAGGGGTAGTTTGGATCCATTTGTCTGATGAGCCGAAAGAGCTGGTCGTAGAAGGTCGCCTCCTCATGGGCCGGCAGCTTCATGTGGATGTTCTCGGAGGCCTGGATAAAAACCGCCTCCAAGGGCGGGATATTGATGCAGAGACGCACCTCCACGCTTTGGTCGCCGAAGTGGCGCTCGTAGCAATAACTATCCTTGCCAAATTGTTCCTGGCATTGTTCACAGCCAACATCTCGTAGATACAAACAGGCTCTGAATCGACGCTCACCAGCCAGCAGGATGTAAAAAGCTTTCTTGCCTTCATCTATAGCAATAAGATCACTTGTTTTATAGGTTGTTGCCCAGAGCCGATTGATGAGGCTAAGATAGTGTCGACAGCCTGTCTCACAAAATCGAGCCACAATAAGAGGATTCATAAGGTTCTTGGCAGCTATATCTTCTGCCAGAAGCTCAATCTCCTCAAAGGTCTGGCGGGGCTGTAGCAACACATTGATATCAGCAAGAGCTATACGTGCCCCAACATACTGATGAGGCTCAAGGCCGTTTTTCCTAAGCAACGACGTCAGGGAAGTTGGCGCCGTCTTTGATTTTGTTGTCATGGCTATTATCCCTCCCTGTTGTTGTGTCCATTTTCTAGTCCGTATTCTACTGTCAAAGTACTTTTAAGGGTTTCCGATAGAAAAAGTAAAGCTTCCTAATCCTTTCCGTTTTTTATCTTAATACCTTCTTTTTGTAAAAGCAAGGTTTTTTTCTTAGCCCCCTGATAATAGCCACCGATTTTTCCATCAGAATAAACTACCCGATGACAGGGGATTTTTTTATTTCTATTTTTTTTAAGGATATTCCCTACCACCCGCCAAGCTCTGGGATAACCTGTTTTCTAGGCTACTGTTTTGTAGGTCAAAAAACTCCCCTTGGGGATTTTTTAAACAACTTCAAAAACTTTATTGCGAAAAACTGTTTCATGTTTCATGCTTTATGTTTTATGTTTTTTGAGGAAATCATTGGCTTTTTTTAAAATTTCTTTTGATTTTTTAAAATTCAGTTGTTCAAGAGCTCGTTCATAAGGCAGCCATTTATATCCAGTATGCTCAAAAGAAATTTTTACTTCTTTAGTTTTTGTTTCTGCTAAATAAAAAGTGACTATTTTAAAAACCAAAGAAGCTTTTCCTTTTTCTTCTCTTTTCAAATTATAAGTACTCCGGAAAAAATATTTTATCCATTCTTTAAAACCTTTTATTATTTTAATATCTTCAATGCCTGTCTCTTCTTTAACTTCCCGCTTTGCTGTTTCCTCTTCGCTTTCGCCTTTTTCAATATGTCCTTTTGAAAAATCCCAATGCCCTACTTCATAATGCAAAAGCAGGTAATAAATCTCATTATTTTCCTTCCTAAAAATTACAGCTCCAGCTGATTTCTCAAAAGGCATACCCCGTAGAAGAATTTCGAATTAAAAATTTCTTCGAAATTTTTTATTTGCCCCGCAGGGGCCTTTCGAAATTTCTCTACGGGGTATAATAATATCTCTCTTTATCTTAATCCTAAATTATAAAAAATAAAACCCAAAAAAAATTATTAGACTTGACAGTTTTTTTTAAATGACTAATATAACATAGAGTGCGAGGGAAGGTCCAAAATGCATTGCCCGGTATAGCTGAAAATAGTGATTACGAACACTGAGGAAAACCCGCTTTCAGCAAGCTGGGCAATGCAGCAATTATTTTTTAGAAATCTGGTCTGTCCGAGAACAGCACAGTAGAGGTAAAAGGCTCCGCACTATAATAGGGCAAATAACCTGCTACACAGCGCTCGGCAGCACCGGAGCCCCGCTTGAGCGGGGCGCAATAGTTCTTTCAGATTTGGGATGGTGAAAAGGCAACGATAGAGGCTTCCCGCTTAGCACCCCCCCCAAGCCCCTATGTCGTTTTTTCTCATAGCCGTCCTATTATATAGGGTTGTGAAAAAAGTTGTGTCTCAGTTCCCATCAAGACACGGCTACTCCTTTCTCAACCCCGGCCGGGCTAACACTAGTCCGGCTTTTTTTATTCACCCCGTTTAGAAATTCACGATTTCTAACGGGGTTTAAAATATTTTAATAATTTTTCCAAAGGTCGGGTGTTAATTATGTCTTTTTTCTCCGCCCAGCCGCGGCGAGCCTGGTATACTCCGAATTCCATATATCTCATCTGGCTTTTGTGATGACTATCAGTATTAATGACCAATCTCACTCCCATTTCAATGGCTTTTTTTATATTGATGTCGTTTAAATCTAATCTTCCAGGAAAAGAATTTATTTCTAAAATTGTATTGGTTTCTTGGGCGGCTCTTAAAATTTTTTCTATATCTATTTGGTATTCATCTCTCTTTTTTAAAATTCTTCCGGTTGGATGGGAAATAATTTTAATATAGGGGTTTTTCATTGCTTGAATTATCCTCTCGGTCATCTTTTCTTTTGACATTTTAAAGTTGGAGTGAATCCCGGCAATGGCATAGTCCAATTTTTTTAATGCCTCATCTTTAATATCAATGGAACCGTCATTTAAGATATTGGTTTCTGCTCCTTGAAGAATTCTAAACTTTATATTTTGTATCTTGTATTTCCTGTTTAATTTATCTATTTCTTCCCGCTGCTGAGCTAATTGTTCCTCATTTAATCCCTGTTCAATTCGTAAAAATTTTGTATGGTCAGTAATCCCTAAATATTCATATCTTCGCACCATAGCCATATCTTCCATCTCTTTAATTGAATTTTGCCCTCCATCCCATTTTGAATGACAATGTAAATCCCCCCTTATATCTTTTAATTCTACTAATTTTGGCAATTTTCTTTTTAGAGCGGCTTCAATTTCCCCTTGATTTTCTCTTATTTCCGGAGGAATCCATTGGAGGCCAAGAACTTTATAAACACCTTCTTCGGTTTTGCCGGCAATCATTTTCTTGCCCCGAAAAACCCCGTATTCATTAAGTTTTAAACCTTTCTCTAGGGCAATTTTTCTGGTAGCAATATTATGCTCTTTTGAACCAATAAAATACTGCAGAGCAGAACCATAACTTTTTTCAGGAACCACCCTGAGATCCATATCAAAACCATCTCTCATTCGGACCGAGGACTTTGTTGCGCCTCTACCCCAAATTCTAATAACTCCTGGCAAAGAAACAAAAAAATCCATTATTTTTTTTGGATTTTTTGAAATTACCAAGAAATCAACATCACCGATTGTTTCTTTCCTTCTTCTAACCGAACCGGCTACTGAAATTTTCTGAACCTCCTTTAAATTTTTAAGTTTTTCTTCAATTTCTTTAACAATGGGTAAAATATTCCCTAAAAGAAATCTTCCCTTACTTTTCTTTAAGAAAGCGATTCCCTCTAAAATATTTTTCTCTGTTTTTATTCCAAAACCTTCTAAATTTCTAATTTTCCTGGCTTTAGCGACTTTTTCTAAATCTTTTAGGTCCTTCACTCCAAGTTCTTGAAAAAGAACTTTTGCTCTTTTAGGCCCCATTCCTTCAACCTTTGTTATCTCTTCTAAATTTAGAGGCAGTTTCTTTTTAAATTTTTCGTAATATTTAATCTTTCCTGTTTTTAGATATTCTTCAATTTTTTGGGCAATGCTTTCCCCAACACCGGGAATTTCTTCAAGCGCCTTAATCCCTCCTCTTTCATAAATCTCCTTAACATCCCTCTCTAAGGATTCTAAATTAAGAGCGGCTTTTTGGTAAGCATAGGGCTTAAATTGAACTTCTTCTATTTCTAAGAAGTAAGCTATCTCGAAAAAAATCTTAGCCAATTCCTGGTTATTCATAATCTTAGCCCTTAGGATTTTCTAAAAGGAAAAAAGCGCGGGAAAATATGGTCCCTGGGGAGAATATGCTTATGAACAAATAAAAGGAGAAAAGATGAAATTATAGTAAAAACTCCGACTAAAATAAGAACTATTTTAAAACCAAAAGTGGCAGCTATAATTCCTCCAAGACCGGCAGTAATTCCCGCCCCAAGGCCCATGCAGGTACTGTCCATGCCCCATTCAAAAGCCAATCTATTTTTATCAATATGCCTGGTAAAAATAGCATTCCAAGAAGGAACAAACAAAGCCATACCTAAAGCATGTAATACTTGAAAAACATAAATATGCCAGGGTAAAAAAGAAATCAAAAATCCAAAAGGAGTTAAGCCAGTTATAAATAATCCCAAAACCATAAACCAATAATCATCTTTTTCTCCGTGAATATTGTCTAAATACCGACTAATCGGAACCTGAGAAAATGACTTTACAATCCAATAAATAAGAGCTGTAAAGCCAGCCACTTCAGCTCCTTTTACAACATCTCCGGCAACAATATTTTTTAAAATAAAAATGGCGAAAATAGGACTAATAAAACCCCAGGCAGAACTTAAAAAGAGATCACTGGCTATTAGAAATTTTATAACTATGTTAATTGATTTAGACATAAATAGCTATTAATCATTATACTCTTTCATTTTACCAAAAATTTTAGCAAAATTCTAATATTAAAACGAGGTCTGGTCTCATAAAGACGGGCCTCATAAAGAAAACTTATTAGCTATATTCTTTACACTTCCTGTTAAAAATTTTATTCCTAATTTTATCAATATTATCAGCCCAAATAAAGCAACTAAAACTTCTGCTCCTCTTAGAATAAAACTAAAAGTAATTCCTGTAGCCGATCCTAACCCTAAAGAACCAAAAGCAAGAGCCTGAGCTATTTCTGAGCTCCCTGCTTTAGCTGGAAAGGGAAATATATAAGACAGATGAACAAAAAATAATATTGTCAGAGCAATCAAAATATTCATCTCCCCGACTAAAAAGAAAAGCAAAAACCAACAGCGGACAAAAGCTGAAAAAATTTTCAAAAAAGTAAGCCCCAAACCTTTCCACATTAAACTTTTTTTAAAATCAAAAAAATGAAAAACTTCTTTCTCAAAATCTTGAGTTATATATTTATTTTCTTTACCATTGACTCCAAAAAATTTCGGAAACCATTTTAAAATACTCTCTTTTTTAAAACTTTTAAAGTAAAAAACAGCTAAAAGCAGGGTTAAAATCCCTATAAAAACCCCGACAGCTATTCCCAAATTTCCCAGAGGACGATTAGTTAAAAAAAGAAAAGAAATTGCTCCAGAAATTAAAAACAATAAAAGAATACTTATATAAAGCAATTTCTCAATAGTATTTACAGTAAGATTTTTTTCCCAGTTTAGAGAAAATTTTTTCTTAATAGCGTAAATTTTAAATGCCTCTCCCCCAAGAAAACTTGTAGGGAATAAATAACTAATAGCGAAACTGGCAAACAAAATCTCCCCTAAACTAAAAACAGAGAGATTATATCCCTGAGATTTGAAAATAAACTTCCATCTCCAAATTTCAACTAACCAAATTAGCAAAGTTATCCCTATAATCACCAGCCCTTTGTAGCCAGAAAAAGTAAAAAGAATTTCTTTTATCTCTTTCCATCCTACCCATTTAATAACCCAGAAAAAAAGCCCCACTCCAATTAAAAAAGAAACTACAAAAATCAAAATCTTTTTCATACAATAATGCTTAATACCCGACATTGAATACCGAATCTGGCAGGAATCAGACCCCTATTATTTTTCAATATGTTTAATGTCGGGTATTAAACATATATTTTCATATCATATATAAACATTATATTCTATTTTTAGACAAAAACAAAACCAGCACCGAACTTCGCTTTAGTGCTGGTTTTCTCAAATCTTAATAACTAAACCATTCCTGAAAAAAATCAAGAAACCCTATCTACTTTTACAAAATTTCAAAAGTTCTTTGGCGTTTTCAACGGCATAGCCCATTGCGTCATTATTGAAATAGACATAAATATCTAAGTTTTGTTTTAAATATTTTTTGATTTTTTTTGCCCATTTTTTTAATTCTTTTTTTGAATAATTAGAAGTATAAAGAACTTTCCCACCGTGCATTCTAATGTAAACAAAATCTCCAGTAATTATCTCTTCAAAGGGCCATTGAGGCGAATCGGCTAAACAAAGAGAGATATTTTTTTGTTTTTTTAAAATCTGATAAACATCTTTTGAAAACCAGGTTGGATGGCGGAATTCCAGAACAAATCGGTATTTTTTATCGGTGTCTTTTATCATTTCCACAAATTCTTTTAATCTCTCTAAATCTTTTTTCCAATTAGGCGGTAATTGGAACAAAAATGGACCGAGTTTATCTTTTAGATGCAAAGCTCTTTTTAGAAATGTTTTCCAGGCGGTTTTGCATTGATGGAGATATTTAATATGAGTAATGTGCCTTGAAACCTTTATTGCAAAAACAAAATCCTCACTTGTTCTTTTTCTCCAATTAGAAAAACTCTTTGAAGAGGGCAATCTATAAAAAGGATAATTCATTTCTACCGTATGAAAATACTTAGCATAATATTCCAGCTGTTTTGTTTTTGCTAAACCCTTGGGATAAAAAACATTATCCTCCCAATGAGGATAGCTATAACCGCTTGTTCCAATAAACAGTTTTCCTTTTGGCATAATTCAACAATTCTATAATACGAGACCCGACCTCGTAACGAGGTCGGGTCTCGTATTTACGTTTTTATAAGAACCTGCCTCGCTAACGCTCGGCAGAACCTTGATTCGCTAAGGAACAATCATATAGTCTTGAATTAAAATAGAGAAGACAAAAATTCTCTCAGAAAGGAGCTCAATCCTTGTATTTTATTTTTTTAATTTTATAAATTACTTTTATCGGAGAAGAAATAACAATCTCGTCTCCAACCTGATGACCTAAAAGAGCTTTTCCTACCGGCGATTCATTGCTAACTTTCCCCAGGGAAGGATTTGCCTCCAGGGTTCCTACAACCTTAAATTCGTCTTTATCTCCGTCTACCTCTACTAACACTTTAGATCCTAAACAAATAATATTTCTTTTCTCTCTTGAGGGAGATTTTATTAATTCTGCATTTTTTAAAATATTCTCCAATTCAATAATTCTTGTCTCAAGAAAACTTAAATCTTCTTGAAAGAAAAGGTATTCAGGATTTAAATCCTCAGAATGTAAAATCTCCGGAGCCTCTTCCCCTCTTCTTTTAGCTAACCTAATTCCTTCCAAGATTTTATATTCTTTTTTTATATTTTCCAAGCCTTTGGCTGTCAAATAATACTTTTTTTGCTCTCCCATATCTTTTGCTTAGTAAAACTTACTGATTTGGATCTTTTAGTTTGTTTTTTAAGTTTTTAACAAACTTCGGGATGCTTTTCTATTTTATTCTGCCAAAATAGTTTGTCAAGTCCTTTTATTAACATTGCCCGACAGGATTCGAACTAACATCAATTTAGCGGAGCGAATTTTATTCAAATTCAAGGCGCGAGGAGTGAAGTGTGTTATTTACACACGAGCGACGAGCAACAAAGAAGCTGGATAAAATTCACCCGCCCGCAGGGAAGCGAAATAATAGGCCAATTTCTTCGTTACTCCTCCTCGAAGTGTTTTCTAACACTCCTTCGTCGTCGTGCCTTGAACTTGACCTATTCTTTCGCTTCTAAACTTGATGGTAGTTCGAATCCTGCCGGGCTTACAAAAAGTACTCGCACTCACTGCATCTTTTTTCACAAAGACGCTTTTTGGACTCTTCAGAAAAGTTAAGCGCTAAATGTCCTTTTGGTAATATCGGTAATTCCCCCAAATCAACTTCAACATATCTTATTCCTGATTCTGACCTTATCTGTTTTGTTATGAAATCATCTATTCTTTCTAAACTAGGGGAAACAATATCAATAATTAAATTATGATGCCCAGAATAAACCTTAACTAGATTATAAACCAGGGGACAGTTCTCAAACCTTCTTATCAATTTAGAAACAACATCAGGAGAAGTCTCAATTCCAATAGTAGCTGTCACCGAATAAAATTTTTTAATATTTAATAATCCTTGAATTTTTAATATATCCTTTTCAATTAATTTTTCAACTCTATTCTTAGCCCCGACCGGAGTTAATCCAGTCTCCTTTGCAATTTTAACAAAACTTTTTCTTCCATTTTGGGACAAGATCTTAATTATTTTAAGGTCAATTTTGTCCAAATTCTTTAAATTCCAAAAGCGAGGAGCGGGATAATCTTCAACGGAAAAATCAGCTACTTTTATTCTGTCGCATAAAACAGCAAACTTTATATCTTTGAGCTTTAACTTTTTTCTCTTTCTTCTCATCAAATCCATTATTGTCCGGTAGGCCTTGCCAGTAACAATATCATTATCAACCAATAAAACTTTTCTCCCCTTTATTTTATCTTCCTCTAATCCCTTTCCATAATCATCCATAGTAATAAAAGTTATGTTTTTATTTTTTTGAGATAACCAATGGTAAAGCCCTTCAGCATAAAAAACACCATCATCTTCTAATCCGATTATACACCCTTTATCTTTACCAAAATATTTCTTTACTTCTTTTCCAATTCCATTAATAAACTTTCTAACTGGTTTAAGATCCAAAAGAGTATTTTTCGGCATATTTTTTAACATAATGTTTTATTAAATCATCACGAAGTTCAGGAGTAGAAGTAGCAATTAATAAATCCATCTTATCATGTTGTCTTCCGGGAATAAATTGGTAATCATTATAGCTCCCGTCAGAACCAACGCTAACAATCTGACAGTTAGCTTTTTTAGCAATTGGAAAACCAGGATCAATCTCTGAACGCGGCTCATTAAACATCACATAGGCATCAACTAATCCTGAAGCCAGGAAGGCATAAATATAAGAGCCGCCTTGAGGATAAAAAAGGGCTTTAGGATGCATATTTCTGATTAAGTCTTCAAAAATATCAAGAAACTTTGGAGAATACTGAGAACTCATTATGTAACTAGATAAAACAATGGGTTCGGTCAATTTTTTCTTGAAAGAAGGTTTAATTTTCTTTTTCTCCCCGGTCTTCATTGAAACTAAATAATTCCCATCTTCTTCGGTGATATAATATTTTTCATTAACAATATCAGCTATGCCGCAGTATAAAGGGCTTTTCTCTTTGTCAAAAAAACTCAGGACAGTATACCAATTGTGTTCAAACCCTCTAAGATAAAGCATTGAACCGTCAAAAGGGTCAATAGAGCCGAAAATTTCCCCTCCGTTTTTAATATCTCTGCCTTCTGGTTCAGAAAAAATGGTTGCTTTTATTTGATGTTCTTTTAAAAGTTTTTCTAAAATATCTTCTCCTACTCTATCAATTCCAATTTCCAGGTCTTCCGGCCTATTTATTGTCTCGCCTAAAACCTGTCTTCCCCCTCCACCGGCGGCTATTCTCTTTACCTCTTTAACTGTCTCAATCAGGTATTCAACTAACAAGTTTTTTATTTGCTGTTTTTTTCCCATTACTTAAGTGTAGCATTTTCCTTTCTTTTTTAAAATAATCAACACCCGACGTTTCCCTTGGCGTCTCTGACGCCAATTCCTCAACGTCGGGTGTTTCAATAACGTCGGGTGTTGATAAACTTAGTTGGTGTTAAGTCGGGTTTAGGTTTAGTAGCCCATTGGAGGCATTTGGGGCATTTGGCCTCCTTTTTCTTTCTCAGATTCCTTTTCAACAACAACAGCTTCGGTGGTTAAAAAGGTGCCAGCAGCAGAAACAGCATTTTGAAGAGCAGACCTAACCACTTTGGTAGGGTCAACAATGCCAGATTCCATCAAGTCCTCATAATTCAGGGTTTCGGCATTAAAACCAAATCCCTCTTTCCCGTCCTTTACTTTTTGAGCCGCTACTGCTCCATCAATTCCAGCATTTTGGGCAATCTGTCTTAGAGGCTCTTCTAAGACCCTCTTTAAAATATTAATTCCTGTTTTTTCATCCCCGTCGGCATCGGCTGGCGAGGCGAGCAATTCGTCTAAAATTAAACTTGCTCTTAGTAAGGACACTCCTCCGCCAGGGACAATTCCTTCTTCTACTGCCGCTTTAGTTGCCGCAAGGGCATCTTCTGCCTTATGCTGTTTTGCTTTTAGCTCAACTTCGGTAGCCGCTCCAACTTTAATTACCGCTACTCCTCCGGCTAATTTTGCCAATCTTTCTTCTAACTTTTCTTTATCAAATTCAGATTCAGTTGTCTTAAGCTCTTTTTTGATTTGATTAATCCGTGCCTCAATATCTTCTTTCTTGCCTTTGCCTTCAATAATTGTAGTATTCTCTTTAGTAGAAACAATCTTTCTGGCTGAACCCAACATTTTCATTTCAGTATTTTCTATTTTTAAACCAACTTCTTCTGAAATCACCTGAGCTCCGGTAACACAGGCAATATCCTGAAGCATTTCTTTCTTCCTATCTCCAAAGCCAGGAGCTTTAACTGCCAAAGTGTTAAAGGTTCCTCTAAGTTTGTTAATCACCAGAGTAGCCAGGGCTTCTCCTTCTATATCATCGGCAATAATTACTAATTCCTTCTTGCCGGCCTGAGCCATTTTCTCCAATAAGGGCAAAATTTCGTTTAGAGCAGATATTTTTTTATCGGTAATTAAAATATAAGGGTCCTCATAAACCGCTTCCATTCTTTCGGCATTAGTGAGCATATAAGGAGAGATATAGCCCTGGTCAAATTGGAGTCCTTTAACAATTTCTTTCTGAAGACCAAAAGTTTTCGATTCCTCAATTGTGATTACTCCCTCCTTACCAACTTCTTCCATAACCTCAGCAATTAAATTACCAATTTCTTTACTTTCGGCAGAAATAGTTGCCACTTGAGCGGTCTCTTCTTTATTGGTAATTCTCTTGGTCATTTTCTTTAACTGAGCTACTACTTTTTCCATCCCTTTATCAAGCCCTCTTTTTAGGGCTAAAGGATTAGCGCCGGCAGCTACATTTTTTAACCCTTCTAAAATTATAGATTGGGCTAAAATTACAGCCGTAGTAGTGCCATCTCCAGCCGCCTCATTGGTTTTTTCAGCCACTTCTTTAACAATCTCGGCTCCAAGATTCTCAATTTTATCTTCTAATTCAATTTCCTTGGCAATAGTAACCCCATCATTGGTAATAGTGGGAACTCCGAAACCTTTACCTAAAACAACATTTCTCCCTCTGGGACCAATGGTAACTTTAACCGTATCAGCTAATTTATCTACCCCAATTTTTAGTTTTTTTCTTGCCTCTTCTTGATATTTGATTTGCTTAGCCATATTTCAGCGGACAACGAACAGCGAGCAATAATATTGACGTCTGTTGGTATCAAATACCAACAGACCATAAATAAGAAATTTTATTGTTCATTGTTGTGTCCTTTGTTTATTGTCCATTTAGCCATTATTGAGTTTACTCAATAATGGCGAGTACGTCTTCTTGTTTTGCAATTAAATAGTTTTTATTCTCGACCTTTATTTCATTTGGACCATATTTAGTAAACAAAACCTTATCTCCGGGTTTCACCTCAAGAGGAATAATTTTCCCGGAACCCGTTTTGCGGCCCGGTCCTGTTGCAATTACTTTCCCCTGTCCGGGTTTTTCTTTTTCAGCGGTCTGGGGAAGTAAAATTCCTGTTTCTGTTTCTTCTTCTTCTTTCATCGGTTCAATAAGTATATGATCTGAAAGTGGTTTTATTTTCATAGTTCTGCCTGACAGGATTCGAACTATCGTCAACTTTAGAAGCGAGAGAATAGGTCAAATTCGAGGCACGACGACGAAGGAGTGTTAGATAACACTTCGAGGAGAAGTAACGAAGAAATTGGCCTATTATTTCGCTTCCCTGCGGGCAGGCGAATTTTATCCAGCCTCTTTGTTGCTCGTCGCTCGTGTGTGAATAACACACTTCACTCCTCGCGCCTTGAATCTGAATAAAATTCGCTCCGCTAAATTGATGTTAGTTCGAATCCTGTCGGGCTAGTTTTATAATATTAGCAGTGACGACCTTTATCCCCACACCAGAACAAGGACTGGCTTTGCCAATTTTCCCGCCTTCGGCGGGTTGTCCTTGTTTGGTGTGGGGGTTTAGCTTGTTAATCATGTAATAATCTATTTTAATCATAATCAAAAATCTGTCAAGTAATTTGACAGTAGTTTGACAGCACTACAATTGACTTTCGGCTCAAATCTTGATATCATTAATTTATGCTCACAAGGTTGCTTTTTCATATTCTGGCTGGGATTTTAGGACTTTTCTTAGCTGCTCGTTTTGTCCCTGGGGTAGAATTTTTCGGCACTGTTAAAATGCTACTGCTCATCGGAAGCATTTTGGGTCTGATTAATTTTTTTATCAAACCAATTTTAAAAACAATCAGTCTACCTTTAAGATTTCTAACTTTTGGATTATTCAGTTTAGTAATAAATATGGGCCTGGTCTGGCTCGTAGAAATACTTTTTCCTAAAGAATTAGAAATCACTGGTCTCATTCCTCTTTTTTACACAACAGTTATAATCTGGGGCTTGAATTTAATTTTTGGATTATATAATAATAAGAGAAAATAATATACTTAAACCTCTTGCGAAAAAATTCTTATGAAAACCTTTATATTAATCGCTCAAATCATCGTCTCTATTCTCCTAATTATTTTCATCCTTCTCCAGCAGAGAGGAACCGCCCTGGGTTCTGCTTTTGGAGGCGGAGGCGGAGGGTTCTACGCAACCCGGAGAGGCATCCAGAAAAAAATTTTCTGGGCTGCTATAATTTTTGGAATTTTATTTATTCTTCTGGCATTAGCAAACCTCCTTACATAATAAAATGGAATCAAGTTGATTAAGTTGACTAAGAGATCAACGTCTGTTGAAATCAATCTTCAACAGACATAATTTTTAAAAGCTAATATCCTAACCCCCTAATCTCCTAATCACCTAATTTAATGTCTTCTTGGTCTAAAAAAAAGGGTTTTAAATGGCCCTCTAAACAGCAGTGGAGACAGTTTTTTAAAGTTCTAACAAAAAAAGAAAAAATTGCCTTCTTGATTTTTTTTCTTTTGGCTTTCAGTTCCCTTACTTTTATTTTACTCAACTTTTATTTTAGAAATACCGAGCTCAGCCCTGCTCGGGGGGGGATTTACACAGAGGGAATAATCGGCCAGCCCCGATTTATCAATCCAGTTTATGCCAACTCTGATGTTGATAGGGATTTAGTTGAATTGATTTTTTCCGGCTTAATGAAATACAATGAAAATCTCCAAATAATCCCTGATTTAGCTCAAGATTATCCTGAAATTGAAGAACAAGGAAAAATTTATAAATTTTTTCTGAAAGAAAATATTTCCTGGCAGGATGGTACCCCCCTTACAGCCGACGATGTAATTTTTACTATAAAAACAATTCAAAGCCCGGATTATAAAAGTCCTTTGAGGGCAAATTGGGTGGGAGTAGAAGCGGAAAAAATTAGCAAGTTTGGAATTAAATTTGAATTAAAAAAACCCTACAGCGCCTTTCTGGAAAACTGTACTCTAAAAATTCTACCAAAACATATCTGGGAGAATATTTCTCCAGAAAATTTCCCTTTAGAAACTTATAATTTAGAGCCAGTTGGTTCAGGGCTTTACAAAGTAAAAAAAACAACCCAAAATAAATCTAATAAGATAAGTTCTTTGACCTTAGTTCCAAATTCTAACTATTTTAGAGAAAAGCCAAATATTTCTAAAATTAAATTTTTATTTTTTGATAATGAAGAAGAACTAACTAAAGCAGCTCTGCATGAAAAAATTAAAGGGCTATCTTTGAGTTCTTTTACAAATCTCGGTGAAAATTGGCAGAAATATTATCTTTCTCTGCCCAGATATTTCGCGATATTTTTCAATCCAGATAAATCAAAAATCTTATCTGAAAAAGAAGTAAGAATAGCTCTAAATTACGCCACTAACAAAAAAGAGATTGTTAAAGAAATCTTAAACCTTGGAGAGTCTTCTCCAATTATTGAAAAAGAAGTTACTCATTCCCCTATTTTGCCAGAAATTTACGGATTTAGTTCTCCTTTAAATATTTATGAATTTAGTGTTGAAAAAGCAAAAAATATTCTGGAAAAAGCCGGATTCAAAGAAAATCAAGATGGTTTAAGAGAAAGGATCGTTAAAAAAGGACCTGCTTTTAAATTCAAAACACGGCTAGTAGAAGATTCCCAGGGGAAAGAAGTAGAAGAGCTTCAAAAATGTTTAGCTAAATTCCCAAAAATTTATCCTGAAGGAGAAATAACCGGCTACTTCGGTCCAAAAACAAAACAAGCGGTTATTAGGTTCCAAGAAAAATATGCCCAAGAAATTTTAGAACCCTGGGGATTTAAAAATGGAACGGGATTGGTGGCTGAAACTACTAGAACTAAACTAAATGAGGTTTGTTTTGAGGCACCAGAAGAGACCTTACCTTTAAAATTTTCCCTGGTCACCGTTGACCAACCTCAATTACTTGAAGTGGCTGAACTTTTAAAACAACAATGGGGAGTTATAGGAGCAGAAGTTAATATTGAAAAATTTTCTATATTACAACTTGAACAAGATTTTATTAAGCCAAGAAATTATGAAAGTTTACTTTTTGGAGAAGTTTTAGGAGCCCTTCCTGATCCTTTCCCCTTTTGGCATTCCTCCCAGAAAAGAGACCCTGGTTTGAATCTGGCAGTATATGAAAATAAAAAAGTTGACAAATTATTAGAAGAAATCAGAGAATCTTCAGGCCCCGAGATAAGAGCTGAAAAATTAGCTCTTTTCCAGGATATTCTAATTGAAGATACTCCGGCAGTATTTTTATACAGTTCAGATTATGTTTATCTGGTATCAAAAGAAGTTAAAGGAATAGAAGTGAAAAAAATTGCCGACCCCTCAAAACGTTTCTCTGGAATTGAAAATTGGTATTTAAAAACTCGAAGAATTTTTAAGTAAATCATAATATGAAAAAGCCCCAAATAAGATATTTATATGATATGAAAGAAGTTCTCTATGACCAGAAATGGGCAAAAACAGCTCCTAATTTTGAACTTTATTATATGTATAGGGGTATTAAAAAAAAGAATGATTTAAGGTATGATATTACTGTCATCCCGGCTAAAATGTTAGGTCAAGAATTTGTTAAAACTAAAGGACACGAACATCTTGGAAAATTTGGAGAGGTCTACATTGTCCTTGAAGGTCAAGCAATCTTTTTGATGCAAAAGCAAGAAGGGCAGGAAATTGAAGATGTTTATGCTATCAAAGCTAAAAAAGGTGATGTGGCTATTATTCCTTCCTATTATGGACATGTTACTATCAACCAGTCTAAAAAAGATTTGAAAATGGCTAATTGGGTTTCTGACAATTGCGAAAGTGATTATCAGCCATTTTTAAAAAAACAAGGAGCTTGTTATTTCTATACTAAAAACGGCTGGATTAAAAATAAAAATTACAAAAAAATTCCCAAACTCCGCTTTGAGAAACCTTTAAAATCAATGCCAAAGAATTTGGATTTCTTAAACCCCGTAGAGAAAATTTGACTGCCTTTGGCAAATAGTGTTTTGTTTTACAAAACACCTGTCAAATTTCTTCTACGGGGTAAAGGGATAAGCCGGGGTGGCGGAACGGAAGACGCGGCGGCCCCAGGAGCCGTTGGAGGAAACTCCATGTGGGTTCGAATCCCACCCTCGGCATAGTAAAAGTTCAAATTTCAAAATCTTTCTAAACTATGAGAAAATTCCAAAAACAATCAAATTTGCAAATAATCCCTCTGGGCGGTTTGGGCGAAGTAGGAAGAAATATGATGCTCCTTGAATACAAAGGGAAAATTTTGATTATTGATATGGGTCTTGGTTTTCCGGAAGAAGATATGCCGGGAATTGATTGTATTATTCCCAATATTAGGTACTTGAAAGGTAAGGAAAAAAATATTTTAGGAGTGGTTATTACTCACGGCCATTATGACCATATCGGCGCCATCCCTTATCTGGTTGAAAAGATTGGCAACCCTCATTTTTTCACTTCTATTCTTACTCGAGGAATTATTTCAAAAAGACAAAAAGATTTTCCGAATTCGCCAAAATTAGATATTACTACGGTAAAAAATGGCGACAGAATAGAATTAGGGCCATTTAAAATTGAATTTTTCCGGCAAAATCATAATATCCCAGGAAATCTTGGGGTTTTCATCCACGCTCCCATAGGAAATATTGTAATTACTTCTGATTTTAAATTTGACGAAAATCCAGTTAATGAATTGCCTACTGATTTTAAAAAACTAAAAGCATTAGGAAGAAGAGATATCCTACTTTTAATTTCAGATTCAACTAATGCCGAGGAACCCGGACACTCTTTGTCGGAAAAAACAATTGAACAAAACTTAGATGAAATCTTCAAAAAAACAAAAGGACGGATTATCGCATCTACCTTTGCTTCTCTTCTAAACAGAATTCAGCAACTTATTACCCTTTCTGAAAAATACGGAAGAAAAGTTTGTATAGAGGGCTATTCAATAAAAACTAATGTAGAAATTGCCAGAAACTTAGGATATCTAAAGATAAAAAAAGGCGCCTTAATTAAGGCAAAACAACTCACCGATTATCCCAGTTCAGAAATAACTGTTATTTGCACTGGAGCCCAAGGAGAAGGTCGGGCAGTGCTTATGAGAATTGCCAACAACGAACATAAGTTTATCCATCTTAAAAAAGAAGATACAATTATTTTCTCTTCTTCTGCAATCCCTGGTAACGAAAGAACGGTTCAAGTTTTAAAAGATGAATTTTATCGCCGAGGAGCAAAGGTTTTCCATTATAAGATGATGGATATTCATGCCGGCGGACATGCCCATCAAGAAGAACTTAAAGAAATGATAGAGATTATGAAACCGAAATTCTTTCTTCCTGCTTATGGTCAATTCTCAATGTTGGTAACTCACGCTGAAATTGCTCAAAAAATAGGTATCCCCCAAAAAAATATTATTTTAGCTGAAAATGGACAAGTAATTAATTTAAGCAGAGAGAAAATCTTTATAGAGAAAAAAACTGTCCCTTCAAATTATGTTATGGTTGACGGTCTGGGTGTTGGAGACGTAGGAGAAATAGTTTTAAGAGACCGCCAAATGTTAGCCGAAGATGGAATGTTTGTTATTATAGTTGTAGTAGATAGACAAACTGGTCAGGTCAAGGGTTCACCTGATATAATATCAAGAGGATTTGTTTATTTAAGAGAATCAAAAGAGTTACTCGCCCAAACTCGGCACAAAGTAATTAACATTGTAAATAAAGCAGCCGGAAGCGGAGGAGCGGTTAACTGGGCTTATATCAAAGACGAAGTCAGAAACAAAATTGGCCAATTTCTTTTTTCAAAAACCCAACGAAGACCAATTATACTACCGGTCGTTATAGAAGTATAAATATTATTCTTCAAATAATAAAAATCTAAAATCTAAAGGCAGTTTTTAAATTCTCAATTTTCAATTCTCAATTTCCAATCAATTTTCAATTCTCAATTTTCAAACGGTTTGTAAATTGAAAATTGTAACATTCAATGAAAATTGAAAATTAGAAATTGAAAATTATTATGAGGGTTCTATCAGGCATTCAGCCGACAGGTTTAATACATATCGGGAATTATTTAGGGGCTATCAAGCAGTGGGTTGAACTCCAAGAAAAAAACGAGTGTCTATTTTTTATTTCCGATTTACACTCCTTAACTATTCCCTATAAGCCAGAAGAACTTCAAAAAAATATTTTTGAAGTTGCTATCGCTCACCTGGCAGTTGGTATTGACCCCGAAAAAAGCATCTTTTTTATCCAATCACATATTAAAGAACATACTGAGCTCTGCTGGCTTTTAAATACTGTTTGTCCAGTTGGAGATTTAGAGAGAATGACTCAATATAAAGAAAAAGCAAAACAGTTCAAGAAAAATCTTAATGCCGGACTCTTAGATTACCCTGTTCTAATGGCAGCTGACATTTTGCTTTACAAAACAGAGATAGTCCCGGTTGGAAAAGACCAGGTCCAACATATTGAATTAGCCAGAACAATTGCCAGAAAATTTAACCAGAGGTTTGGTAAAACCTTTATTGAACCCAGGGCATTACTTCCTAAGGTTGGAGCAAAAATTATGTCCCTAAATGACCCCCGGAAAAAAATGTCAAAATCATTGGGTGGAACAAACTACATTTCTCTTTTTGAAAAACCTGAAGAAATTAAAAAAAAGGTGATGTCGGCTGTAACTGACACCAAAAAACAAATAAAATATAATCCAAAAAGGAAACCGGGAATTTCCAACCTTTTAACAATTTATAGTTTATTCAGCGGAAAAACAATAAAAGAATTAGAAAAAAGCTTTAAAGGCAAGGGTTATGCTCAATTTAAAAAGTCCTTAGTTAAAGTCTTAACAAATTCCCTAGAACCTTTCCAGCGGAAAAAGAAAGAACTTCTCTCCAGAGAAGTCTATGTTCAAGAAGCTCTAAAAGTAGGCGCTAAAAAAGCAATGTTCCTTGCCGAATCCACAATGTCTGAAGTCCGCAAAAAAATGGGCCTACTCTAATATCAACGAGGACGGGCCTCGTTGATGAGGGCTGTTAATTCTTTTTTCTTTTCTTCTAATAATTCTTGAGTGTTGGCTTCAAGGGTTAATCTCAAAAGAGGTTCAGTTTGCGATGATCTAACATTAAACCACCAGTCTTCATATTCCACAGTAACGCCATCTAAATAATCCTGTTTCCCGTCAGAATATTTTTCTTTAACTTTGTTTATTACTCCTTCTTTGTTTTCAATTTCAAGATTAATTTCAGGTGTTTTAGCATAGGGAGATAGTTCGGTTGTTATCTCAGAAACTTTCTTATCCGATTCTGAAATCAATTGTAATAAAGTTAAAAAAGCTATAAATCCAGAATCAAGATAAAAATTGTCCCTAAAACAATAATGTCCCGATATCTCTCCGCCCACTACTCCATTATTTTTTAATATCCCTTCTCTAACATTAGCGAAACCGACCTGAGTGCGAATGGGATTTCCTCCCCATTTCTTGATAAATTCCGGGACAGCCTTTGAACAAATTAAATTATATGAAATTGCTGAACCAGGATTTTTTTCCAAAAAATATTTAGCCAAAATTAAAAGAGTAATATCACCCCTAGTAGAATTACCGTTCTCATCTATTAAAAAAATCCTATCAGCGTCTCCGTCAAAAATAAAGCCAAAATCAGCTTCTTCTTCCCTTACCTTTTGGCTAATCTGATCAGTAACGCCTTCAAGTAATGGATTTGACGGATGGGCAGAAAAATTTCCGTCTAATTTAAAATTTAAAGAAACGATTTCAATAGGCAATTTAGGAGAAATCTGAGGGATAACCTTTCCCGCCATACCGTTTCCTGCATCCACTACTACTTTAAACGGCTTTATTTTCTTAACATCAACAAAAGAAAAAATATGAGCTAAATAATCCTGCCAAATATCTACTTCTTTTATTTCACCTTTCTTTTCTGCTTTTGAAAAATCACCTTTCTTAATTATCTGGACCATATCTTTCCCCCGAATTATCTCAACCCTTTCAGCTTCTCTTTTGACCAACTTAAACCCATTGTAATTTTTTGGATTGTGGGAAGCAGTTATTATAATCCCTGAGTCATAGCCGTAATTGCCCACAGCAAAATAGACGCCTTCGGTTGGAACTTGACCAATATTAAAAACATCGGCACCCTGAGCAATAATACCTTTGGTAAGGGCTTTAAAAAGAGCCGGTGAGGAAAGACGCATATCGCGGCCAACTACTACATTTTTTGCTTTTGTGTATTCAATAAATGCCTGACCGATTTTATAGGCAGTTTCTTTATTCAGTTCTATGGGATAAATCCCCCGAATATCGTAAGATTTAAAAATTGATAAATTGACTTTCATATTGAATCATTGTAACATAAATCCATAAATATGTCATTTTCAGTAGGTATTGTTGGCCTTCCCAATGCTGGAAAATCAACCTTATTTAAAGCCCTAACTAAAAAGAAGGTTGATATTGCTGCTTATCCTTTCACTACCATCCATCCCAATGTTGGGATAGTTATTGTGCCTGATGAAAGATTAAAAAAAATCGCTTCAGTTGTTCAGCCGGAAAAAACTACTGAAACTTTTATTGAGTTTATAGATATTGCCGGACTTGTTAAAAATGCCCATAAGGGCGAGGGATTGGGAAATCAGTTTTTATCTCATATTAGAAATTGCGATGCAATAGTGGAAATTGTTAGAGCTTTTTTAAATCCTAATATTGAACATGTTGCCGGGGAAATTGAACCGAAAAGAGATGTTGAAATAATAAAAATTGAACTTCTAATGAAAGATTTAGAAACTTTAGAGAGTTTGCTTTCTAAATTAGAGAAGGACATCAAGAAAGATAAAAAAATAGCAAAAAAATTTGAGCTTTTAAAAAGAATTAAAGAATCGCTCTCTCAGGGAAAATTAATTTCCGAAATTGATTTAATTGATGAGGAAAAAGAAGAAATCAAAGAATATCAACTTTTGACAGCTAAACCAAAGGTATACCTGCTCAATATCAATAAACCCCCAGAAAAAATCCCTTGTTTAAAACCTCAATTTAAACATTTGGTGATGAATTTGAAAGATGAAGAAGAAATATCAGAGTTATCGGAACCTGAAATAAAAGAGTTAGAAATACAGTCCCAACTTGACCAATTAATCCATAGCTGTTACAATGTTCTTGACCTAATTACTTTTTTCACAGTAAAAGGAGGAAAGGAAACCAAGGCCTGGACTCTCAAAAAAGGCCTGTCTACTCTAGATGCTGCAGAAAAAGTCCATTCTGATTTTAAAGAAAGGTTTATCCGGGCAGAAGTAATCCCTTGGCAAAAATTAGTTGAAGCCGGCTCTTGGGCCAAAGCGAAAGAGTCAGGCCAGGTAAAAACAGCAGGAAAAGAATATATGGTTCAAGACGGAGACGTTATCGAGTTTAAAATCTAAAATATGAAGCTTTACGAACTAACTTACTTAATTAGACCGGATTTCTCTGAAGAAAAATCAAAAGCTTTTTCTAAAAAAATAAGCGATTTTATTTTAACAGAAGGGGGTACTTTAGATAGAACAACAGCGCCGATTAGAAAGAAACTCGCTTATCCTATAAAAGAAAAAAAGGAGATGTTTTTGGCTGCTTTAAATTTTTATTTAAATCCTCAAGGGTTGGAAAACTTTGAAAAAAAACTTAAGTCCGAAAACCAAATTCTCCGTTATATGCTTTTGACAAAAAAAGTATCTAAAAAAAATACTTCAGAGAAAGATAGAAGAAAACCTCTTAAAATTTCAGAGAAACCATTTAGGCCTTCTGAAGGGATAAGGATTAAACCCGAAAAGAATAAAAAGGTCGAATTAGAAGAAATTGACAAAAAAATAGAAGAAATCCTCAAAGAGTAACATGAATTTAAATAAAGCTTTTGTTTTAGGAAACCTTACCAGCGACCCAATCATTAGAGCTTTACCCTCAGGTCAATCTGTAGCCAATTTTGGCGTAGCTACTAATAGGTTTTATTATGACAAAGACAGGCAAAAACAAGAACGGACCGAGTTTCATAATATCGTTGCCTTTGGCAGAAACGCAGAAATTGTTCAACAATACTTAAAAAAGGGCTCAATGGTTTTAATTGAAGGAAGGATTCAAACCAGAAACTGGCAGGACCCCTCCTCTGGCAATAAAAGATATAAAACAGAAATTGTTACTGAGAGATTACAACTGGGACCGAGAACCGCCTCTTTCCAAACAACCCCTTCTGAATTCTCTGCTTCAGGTCAAAGCCAAGTTCAAAAAGAAACGTTACAAGAAGATATCCCAATCATTGAAGAAGGGAAAGAGGAAGATAAGCCCCCCTCTGCTTCCACTGCTTCCGCTCCTCCTGCTAAAGAACCCCAACAAAACCAAACTGAAAAAAGTCCTTTAGGGGATAAGGGACAGGACGATGAAATAGATGTCTCTCAAATCCCTTTTTGAAAATAGAAATCAGTTAATGGAAAACAAAGGAGGGCATCTGGATATCGGGAGATCCGGGACTAGGAGATCAGGCTATCAGGAGGTCCGGGAAAAATTAGTCCCTGATATCCGAATCCCCAGATATCCTTTTCCATTTTCCAATTTCCTAACCATTTTCTAATTTCCATTATTATGGTTTGTTATTTTTGTCAAAAAAACATTAGAGAAATAGATTTTAGAAATACTGAACTTCTCCAGAGATTTACTTCAGGATTAGCTAAAATCAGACCAAAAAAAAGAACTGGACTTTGTTCTAAACATCAACGCCAAATAGCAAAAGCTATTAAAAGAGCTCGACATTTGGGATTGCTGTCGTATACAACAAAGTAGGCTATCATAAAACAAAAACGCCTTTTCCTTTTAAGACGTTCTATTCAAAATGGGGCGTTTTTTTATGCTTGTTCTGTTATAGCCTTTTTTATTTGTTTCACTATCTCAGGATTTCCTTTTAAAAACTCTTTAGCTCCTTCCATCCCCTGACCTAATTTTTTATCCTCATATTGGAACCAACTGCCGGCTTTTTTTACAATTCCCTGCCTTAAACCAATATTTAGAATATCAGCTAAGTAAGAAATTCCTTCATTATAGTAAATATCAAACTCAGTAACCTTAAAAGGGGCAGCTACCTTGTTTTTATCTATTTTTGCTTTAATCCGACTGCCAATAATTTCATCTCCGTGTTTTATTTTGGCAATTCTTCTTAAATTAATTCTAACCGATGAATAAAACCTTAAAGCCAAACCGCCAGAAGTTGTTTCGGGGTTCCCAAACATTACTCCGATTTTCATTCTGGTTTGATTTAAAAATATAACAGATGTCCTGGTCTTAGCAACAATCGCCGACAACTTTCTCAGGGCGCTTGACATTAATCTTGCCTGAAGCCCAATCTTAAACTCGCCCATTTCTCCGGCAATCTCAGCCTTAGGAGCTAAAGCAGCCACTGAATCAATAATAATAGCATCAATTCCGCCTGACCTAACCAAACTTTCAACAATTTGTAAGGCCTGCTCCCCTGAATCTGGCTGAGAAATTAAAAGGTCATTAATATTTACTCCGATTTTCCTGGCATAATCAGGGTCTAAAGCATTTTCAACATCAATAAAGGCGGCTACTCCTCCTTTTTTTTGAGCCTCAGCGCAAATATGCAATGCCAACGTCGTTTTTCCAGTTGACTCAGGACCAAAAATTTCAACCACCCGACCTCGGGGAATTCCACCTACTCCCAAAGCCAAATCTAAAGAAATAGAACCGGTAGGGATTATATCAATATCTACTGCTCTTACCTCATTAAGCTTTATAATTGCTCCCTCTCCGAAACGTTGTTTGATTTCAGATATTGTTTCCTCTAAATCATTTTTTTCTTTGTTGACTGGCGAATTTTTTTCTTTTTTCTGTTTCATGCTTCAATTTAACAATAATATTTTTAATGAAAAAAGTCAAACGCTTTCATTTTAACATTTTAACAGAATTAGATTTAATGTTGATATGTTGAGATGTTTAAATGTTGATATTACATCTATACTTTCTGCCATTTATCCTCGCTTTCTGAATTTTCTGGCTTCTCGCTTTCCTTCTGCTGACCTTCCGTATCTCCATACACCTCTCTCGGTTTTGCTCCTTCCGCCGGTCCAACCATTCCTCTTGCCTCCAAACTATCAATCAATCTGGCTGCCCTGGCATAGCCAATTTGTAATCTCCTCTGAAGTAAAGAAGACGATGCCTTTCTTGCTTCAATTACTACCCTTTTTGCTTCCTCATAAAGCGGATCTTCCTGACTATAAATACCCTTAAATCCTTTCTCTGCTTCTTCAGAACTTTTTTCTATTTCCTGGAGCAGTTCGGTCTCTATTTCTGTTTTAGGTTCCAAGCTTTCTTCTTTTGAAATTATGTAATTAACAACCCTTTTAACCTCTTTTTCCGAAAGATAAGCCCCCTGAATTCTTTTTGGTTTCATTACTTCTGCTGAAATATAAAGCATATCTCCCGAACCTAAAAGTTTTTCTGCGCCAGCTGTATCCAAAACAGTTCTTGAATCAACCTGAGAAGCAACCTGAAAAGTAATTCGGGAAGTTATGTTCGCTTTAATTAAACCGGTGATTACCTCTACTGAGGGTCTCTGAGTAGCAACTATCAAATGAATACCAACTGCTCTGGACATTTGAGCTAACCTGACAATTTTAGCCTCAATCTCTCTGCCTTTTGCTGCCATCAAATCAGCCAACTCATCAATAATAACAATAATGAAAGGTAAAGGAACTACTTCATTCTTCAGGGCTTTCTCATTGTAGGAACTAATATCCCTTGCTTTGATTTCTGATAATAAATCAAACCTTCTTTCCATTTCTTTAATCAGCCATTTCAGAGCATTAACGGCTTGAGCTGGATTATAGATTACCGGACAAAAAAGATGGGGAAGATTACTGTATACCGGGAATTCAACTCTTTTCGGGTCAACCAAAATAAATCTTAAATTTTCCGGACTGGCACCTGTGGGCTGATAAAGAAGACTTTGAATTAAAGAATTCAAGAAAATTGTCTTACCCGTACCAGTCGAACCGGCTACTAAAAGGTGAGGCATTTTAGTTAAATCGGCATAAACAGGAACGCCTGAAACATCTCTACCTAAAGCAATAATCAAATTTGACCTAGGCCCTCCAAAATCGGGATTTTCTATCAGGTTTCTCAACCTGACTTGAGCCCGGATTTTGTTCGGAACCTCAAGCCCTACCAAAGACCTTCCGGGAACAGGGGCTTCAATTCTAACCGGATGGTTGGCTAAAGCTAAAGACAAATCATTAGAAAGGTTAGTTATCTTAGACAACTTTATTCCCTCAGCCGGTTTCAAAGTGTATTGGGTAACAGTGGGACCAATGTTTATTTCTGACATTGTAACGGGGATGCCGAAGCTTTCTAAGGTTTTCTTAATAATGGCTGAATTTAATCTGGTATCGCCGCTGTTAGGAATTCCTCGATCAGGCTCTAATAGTTTAGCGGGAGGAGGTTGATAAGAAGAAGTCTTGAGCCCGGCTATTGGCTTGGTTTCCCAGAGCTGCTTTTCAGGTTTAACCCCAACCCCCGGGTTTGGAACCTCTTTTACTCTAAATTTTGGAGCAAAGATTTTTTTAATAATTGAGGGTTTTACCGGTTCTTTTTCTTCAGAAGCAACATCTTTTTTCCGCCCAAAAGAAGAACGTAAAAAATAACAGAAGATTAAGACACCAATAATTATCAGGGTTAAAAATATAATTTGGGTTGCCCAAAATCCAAGATACTTTAAAAGGGGCCAGCTTAAAATATAACCGAGCCATCCTCCTTTTTTGACAAGAGGATTAAAGGTATTGGTAATTCCTGTTATTCCGAAAATTAAAATTAAAATCGCTAAGATTATTGGCCAAAAAACTTTTTTCTCTTCTCTAAAAACATTTATCCTCTCCTTTGTAGTTAAAAATACCAAACCCCCTAAAACAAAAATTAAGGGGATAAAAAAAACTATCTCTCCAATTAAAAACCGGGCACCTTTCATAAAAAGCTGGCCCACTGCTCCGGCTTTTCCAAAAAAACTCAAACCAATAATCACTGCTAATGAAATTATCAAAACTCCCCAAATCTTTTGAATAATTTCTCGAGGTAAAGAAAGCCTATTGGGCCTTTTTTCTTTTACAAACGGCTTTTTGAATTTTTTTCTCTTCTTTTTTTTCACTTCGTGAAAATTTGTTTAAATCCTGTGCCTACTGGTATTAGTTTACCAATTATCACATTTTCTTTCAATCCTCGGAGTTTATCTTCTTTCCCTTCAAGGGCTGCTTCGATTAATACTCTGGAAGTTTCTTGAAAAGAAGCAGCTGACAAAAAGGAATCAGTGGTAAGGGCTACCCGTGATATCCCGAGCAAAACAGAAACCGCTTTGGCTAAATTCTTTTTTTCTTTTTTAAGTCGAGCGTTTTCTTCGAGAAACTTAGCTTTTTCCACAATTTGGTCAACAGCAAAAAGACTATCACCGGGTTTCTTAATTTTTACTCGAGAAAACATCTGACGGATTATCACTTCAATATGTTTATCATGAATACCTACTCCCTGAGAAACATAAATATTCTGTATTTCATCTAAAATATATCTTTGAGTTTCCTCTTTACCCTTTATTTTAAATACTTCCTTTAAATCCAAACTCCCCTCACAAAGCTGTTGTCCTTTTTTAACGTCCCAGCCTTTTTCTACAAAAATCGCTGTTTTAGAAGGTATTTTGTATTCAACAATCTCTTCCTTTTTACCCCTCACCTTTTCTGTGGAAAAGGTGAGGGGTTTACCCTTCTTAATTCTTAATTCTTTATTCTCAATTCTTATTCTAATTATTCTATCTGGCGTTATTTCTAATACTTTTCCTTCTATGGAGGAAATCTCTGCTTTGCCTCCAGGCACCCTTGCTTCAAAAATCTCCTGAACCCTGGGAAGACCAAGGGTAATATCTCTGCCACCAGCTACTCCTCCGGTATGAAAAGTTCTCAATGTTAATTGAGTACCCGGTTCTCCTATTGCCTGAGCTGCTACAACCCCTACTGCTTGCCCTGATTTAATTAATTGGTTCAAGCCAAGGTCCCAGCCGTAACATTTCTGGCAAACTCCCCTAACAGATTTACAAGTTAGAGGAGACCTAACTCTAACTTTTTTAATTCCTGCCCCAACAATCTCTTTTGCCGCATCCCAGTCAATTATTTCTCCTTTTTTAACAATTTTTCTCTTTGTTGTCGTAGACGAACCATAGGCTCCTTTTTGCCGTCGTAGACGAACCGTAGGCTCCTTTTTGATATCTTCTATGGCTACCCTGCCAACAATTTTATAAACAAAATTCTGTCCTATTTTATCAGCGTCTTCTTTGAATACTTCAAGTCCTGTTGAATCCCCACAGTCCTTTTCTGAAATTACAACTTCATGGGAAACGTCAACAAGCCGTCTGGTTAAATATCCGGCGGTTGAGGTTCGCAGAGCCGTATCAGCTGTCCCTTTTCTTGCTCCATGAGTAGAAATAAAATATTCTAAAACATTAAACCCTTCTTTAAATGAACTCTTCACCGGAAGTTCGATAATTTGACCAGCCGGATTAATGACCAAACCCTTCATTCCGCACATTTGAACTGGCTGAATCCAAGACCCTTTGGCCCCTGAATCAATAATAGTAAATACCGATCCCATTTCAGGTAAGGCTTTAGGGACTAATTTTTCGATTTCTGATTTTGCTTTTGTCCAGACCTCAATTACCCTACTGGTTTTTTCTTCTTTAGAAAGTAGACCTTTCTTAAAATGATTTCCAATTATTACAATTTCTCTTTCAGCATCTCCAACAATTTTTTCTTTTTCTAAAGGCACAACTAAATCATCCATTCCCCAGGTTATTCCGGATAAAGTAGCGCTTTTAAAACCTAAATCTTTAATTTTATCTAAAGTATCCTCTATGGTTTGTTGGTCATAATTTTCAATAATTTTAGCAACTATTTTCTCTAATCTCCTTGAATTCATTAATTCATTGATAAAGGGATAATTTTCAGGCAAGGTCTCATTAAACAAAATTCTTCCTACAGAAGTTTCTGTGAAACCGCCGGATCCTATTCGTACCCGAATGCGGTCTCTTAAGTCCTTTTCCCCAAATTCATAAGCCATGATTGCTTCTTCAGGACTAGAGAAAACTTTACCCTTTGGCTCTCTAATCTCTAATGAAGTTCGAATCTTAGTTAACCAATAGCAGCCCAGAATAATATCTTGAGTTGGCGAAATAACAGGAGTCCCAGAAGCCGGTTTTAATAAATTATGGCTGGATAACATTACTTCTCTTGCTTCCTTTTGGGCCTCTTCGCTTAAGGGAAGATGGACCGCCATCTGGTCTCCGTCAAAATCGGCATTGAATGCTTTACAAACCATGGGATGGATGTGAATTGATTCTCCTTCAACCAAAACAGGTTGGAAGGCCTGAACTCCTAAACGATGTAGGGTCGGAGCCCGATTTAATAAAACTAACTTATCTTTAACTACTTCCTCTAAAATTGCCCATATCTCATCAGTTTCTTGTTCAATTAATCTTGAGGCTCCTCGAACATTATAGACCAATTCTTTATCTAAAATTCTTTTAATAACAAAAGGTTTAAACAACTCCAAAGCCATTTTTTTAGGAAGCCCGCACTGATGAAGTTTAAGTTTAGGCCCAACAACAATTACTGACCTTCCTGAATAATCAACCCTTTTGCCCAAAAGATTTTGGCGAAATCTGCCCTGTTTTCCTTTCAGTATATCTGCCAATGATTTTAAAAATCTCCTTCCTCCAGTAGTAGCAGTGGTTAAAACACCTTTTCTCATTCCATTATCAATCAAAGCATCTACTGCCTCTTGAAGCATTCTTTTTTCATTTCTGACAATAACCTCGGGTGCATCAATTTCTAAAAGATATTTAAGGCGATTATTTCGATTAATCACCCTTCGGTAAAGGTCATTCAAATCCGAAGAAGCATAACGACCTCCGTCCAATTGGACCATCGGCCTTAAATCAGGCGGCAGAATCGGTAAAACCGTTGGGAACATCCACTCCGGTCTAATCTCGCTTTTAAGCATTCCTTGAAAAATTCTCAATCTTCTCAAAATTTTCTTTCGAGTTGTTAATGTTGCTTCGCTTTCTTCTTTTTTTAATTTCTCAATCTCCTTTTTAAAATCAACTTCTTCAAAAATTTTCTTTAAGGTTTCGGCTCCGGTGCCGGCTTCAAAAATCTCTCCGTATTTCAAAGAAAATTCATAATAATCAATTTCAGAAAGAGCTCTTAGGGGTTTAATTCCCGAAACTTCTTCTTTTGCTTTGTCCCTTGCTGTTTTTAGCTCTTCTAAAACAGTTTGTAATTCTTTTTTATTTTTAATCTTCGGTTTCTGAGTTTTAAGTTTTGCGCTTTGACCTTTGATTTTCCCTTTATATTCTTTTTCAATCTCCTTCAAAGCTTTTTTCTTGGCTTCTTTATTGACTTTTGTAATAATATAGGCGGCGAAATAAATTACTCTTTCTAATTGATACATAGGAATATCTAAAACCATTCCCATTCTGGAGGGAACTCCTCGCAAAAACCAAATATGAGAAACCGGGCAAGCCAATTTTATATGACCCATCCTTTCCCGCCTGACCGAGGATTTCGTCACCTCGACTCCGCATCGGTCACAAATTATTCCTTTGTAACGAATTCTTTTGTATTTGCCGCAGTAACATTGATAATCTTTTGTTGGACCAAAAATTCTCTCGCAAAAAAGTCCATCTTTCTCTGCTCTCTGGGTCCGATAATTAATAGTTTCAGGTTTAGTCACTTCGCCGTAACTCCATTTCAAAATTTCCTCTGGTGAGGCAAGTTTTATTCTTATTGCTTCTAAATCAGAAACATGCATAGATAAAAAATATCTAAATCCTAATAACTAATAACAAATAAAATGTCAAAGCCCAAATGTCCAATGTTAAATTTTTGACATTTAGTCATTTGACATTTAGAATTTTATTAGAAATTAGAAATTTGTTATTTGGATTTTTTGCCTTCCTTGGGTTTCTCTTTGACTTCCACACTTAATCCCAATGATTTCAATTCCAAAACCAATAAATTAAATGAGGCAGGAACATTTGGACTCTTAATCGGCTCTCCTTTGAGAATTGCTTCATAGGTTGCCGCTCTCCCTAAGACATCATCTGATTTTATAGTTAACATCTCCTGCAAGTTCTGAGCTGCGCCGTATCCCTCTAAAGCCCAAACCTCCATCTCCCCAAATCTCTGTCCCCCAAATTGAGCTTTTCCTCCTAATGGCTGCTGGGTAATTAAAGAATAAGGGCCAATAGACCTCATATGAATCTTATCTTCAACCATATGGATTAACTTCATCATATAAATATAGCCGACAGTAACTTTTTCAGAGAGAGCCAGACCGGTTTTTCCGTCATACAAAGTAACCTTCCCATCTTCTGAAAAACCGGCTTTTTTTAATTCTTCCTTAATGTCCCTCTCAGTAGCACCGGCCATAGCTGGAGAAACAGCAGTATAATTCAATTTCTCAGCTGCTAAACCAAGATGAGTTTCTAAAACTTGACCAACATTCATTCTTGAAGCCACACCTATGGGATCTAAAATAATATCCACTGGCGTTCCATCTGCTAAAAATGGCATTTCTTCTACCGGGACAACCTTAGAAACAACACCCTTGTTTCCATGCCGACCAGCTAATTTATCTCCGGCTTGAATTTTTCGAATAACAGCCACCTCAACTTCAATCCTCTTTATAACTCCTGGTTTTAGCCTATATCCATCTTCTCTGGAAAAAACTTTTACTTTAGTTATTCTCCCCCTTTTCCCATGTTCCATTAATAAAGAAGTATCTTTAATATCTCTTGCTTTTTCACCAAAAATGGCCTTTAATAATCTTTCTTCAGCGGTTAGACCAGTTTCTCCTTTTGGTGAAATCTTTCCAATCAAAATATCATTTGGTCCGACCTCAGCTCCAATTCTGACAATTCCTTCCTCGTCTAAATCCTTTAATTTTTCTTCTGAAACATTAGGAATATCACAAGTAGTAACCTCGGGTCCTAATTTTGTTTCCCTAACATCGCAACTAAAACTTTCAATGTGGATTGAAGTATAATAATCATTTTCTACTAATCTTTCTGAAATAACCACTGCATCTTCAAAATTTAATCCCTCCCAAGGAAGGAAAGCGACAAAAACATTCTGACCCAAGGCAAGCTTGCCTTGAGAAATTGCTCCGCTATCTGCTAAAATATCTCCTTTCTTAACTTTTTGACCCTTTTTAACAAGCGGTCTCTGGTGAAAACAAGTATATTGGTTGGTTTTAACAAAAGTCCTTAAATCATAATTTTTAACTTTTGACTTTTGACCTTTGACTTCTATATGCTCAGCATCTACCTCGCTTACAACCCCGTCCTCATCACTGATCTTTTCCTGACCAGAATCTCTAGCCACCCTTTCTTCTACCCCTGAACAAACTAAAGGCGGCTCGGCTTTAACTAAAGGAACAGCCTGGCGTTGCATATTTGAACCCATAAGGGCCCGATTGGCATCATCATTTTGTAAAAAAGGAATAAGAGAGGTTCCAATAGAAATACACTCTTCAGTAGAAACATCCATAAAATCTATTTTATCCCTATTAATTTCTCCCGGCTCTCCTTTTATCCTGGCTTCAACTCTTTTAGGAATAATTTTTCTTTTTTCATCAACCGGCACATCTCCAGGGGCAATATTATATTTTTCTTCTTCAAAAGCACTAAAATATTGGATTTTAGATGTTACTTTCCCTTTCTCAACCTTAAAATAAGGCGTTTCAATAAATCCATAAGGATTAACTCTGGCAAAAGAAGCTAAATGGTTAACCAATCCAATATTCGGTCCTTCCGGAGTTTGAATAGGGCAAATCCTTCCATAGTGAGAAGGCTGAACATCCCTGACTTCAAACCCTGCTCTTTCTCGGGTTAACCCGCCGGGCCCGGTAGCCGACAATCTTCTTTTATGCTCAAGTTCAGCTAAAGGATTTTCATTATCCATAAATTGGCACAACTGAGAAGAAGTAAAAAATTGTTTAACAGCCGCCATCACTGGACGAGCATTAATTAGTTGAATCGGGCTTAAGTCCTGCGCGTCTAAAGTTGACATTCTGTCTTTTATAATTCTTTCCATTCTCATTAACCCTACTCTGAACCTGTTCTGTAAAAGTTCAGCTGAGGTTCTTACTCTCCGATTTCCTAAATGGTCAATTTGGTCTGGATTAGCTTCCGGGTCATTGTTTAATCTTATGATTTCTCTTATTACCGCTATCACATCCTCTAACTTCAAAACCCTATCCACTGGCTTAATTTCTCCCTCTTTTGTTTTTTTTAGTTCCGGTAATCTTCTTCCCATTCTCCATCTACCGACTTTAGATAAATCATATCTTCCAAAATTGAAAAAAGTATTTTCAATCAGCTCTTTGGCTGTATCTGGCGTCACTAAATCCCCTGGTCTTAGACGTCTATAAACTTCAACAAGGGCTTCTCCTTGATTCTGGACAGTATCTTTTTTTAGAGTCTCTTCAATATAATTTACCCCGTTAGAGATTTGCTCGCTTTGTGGTTTTTCCTTGCCTTTGGAACCTCTAACGGGGTTTATTTCTTCGCCTTGAGTAAAATTCTGAAAAATTTTTTTAATTTGCTCATTATCGCCGATTCCCAGGGCTTTTAACAAAGTGGTTGCTGCAATTTTTCTTTTCCTATCTATTTTTACTCCGATAAAACCAGAAAAATCAGTTTCAAATTCAAGCCAGGCCCCCCGATTAGGAATAATCTTTGCTCCAAAACAGCTTCTTCCTCGAAGAGTTTGGACAGTAAAAAAAGCTCCCGGAGAACGGATAAGTTGGGCAATACCTACTCTTTCAATTCCGTTAACAATAAAAGTTCCCCTTTCAGTCATTAAGGGGAAATCGGTTAAGAAAACTTCCTGTTCTTTAATTTCTTTTGTCTTAAGATTAACTAATTTTACTTTAACTCTTAGGGGTGTCTCAAAAGAATCATTATTTTCCTTTGCCTCAAGATCATTTTTATATTTTGGTTCACCAAGTTTATAATCTAAAAACCAAAGCTCAAGTTCTTTCCCAGTATAATCTTGAATAGGAGAAACTTCAGAAAAAATTTCCCTCAACCCCTTTTCACAAAACCACTGCCAGCTCTCTTTCTGAAGAGTTAATAAATAGGGTAAAGGCAAAGAAATTTTTGATTTCGAAAAATTTTTTATCTTTGTATTTTTTATATTTTCCATAACTGCTTAAATTACCCAGGTCCGACCCGTGTTTTTTCTGCAGATACGTCCCTTAGGGAGTAGAATACGAACCAGAGTCAATTTAGCGGAGCGAATTTTACTCAGTTTATACCCTCTTATAGATAAAAAATTAAAATTGCCCTAAGGTCTTGCGGCTTAGAACCGGGGACTTTATTTAGTTTTTTAAAAAAGAGAAAACAAATATACAAAAAAGATATTTTTTCAAACAAAATATCTCCTGATTTAATTTAACAGTATTTTAAATTCTATTCTTTTTTAAAAATTTGTCAACTCTTTGCCTCCTTCTTTCAGCTATTCAGAAGGTGTTTCTTCAATAGGAACCTTAGGGGGTTCTTCTTCAATAATACCTTCTAAAGCCTCTCGACCCGTCCGCAGATTCTCTAAAATTTTCTGAATTTCTAAATTATCAGGGTTTAACTCAGCAACCTTTCTAAACTTCTCGATTGCTTTAGAGTTCTGGCCAAGTTGGTCATAAGTTAATCCTAAGAAATATAAAGCATTGGAATAATTAGAATTAAGGAAAATTGCTCTTTCAAATTCGGCCTGAGCTTTTTGGTAATCTTTACTTTGATAATAAATTAGCCCTAATTGAAAAGCTAAACCAACGTCATTGGGAGCTATACTTCTCGTTCTCTCTAATTCCTGGATTGCCTCTGATTGTTTCCCCTGTGCCTGATAAACCATTGCTATTTGGAAGCGGGCTGGAGCATAATCAGATTTCAACTCAATTGCTTTTTCAAACTGGCCCTTAGCTTCTCCAAGAATTTTTTCTTTTTCCTCCTGCTGCTCCTTGGACAAAAACGAGGCCTCTCTTAAAAAAGCAATGCCAATTTTGGTTGGGAAATAAGGATTGGTTGGTTCAAGCTCTAATGCCTCCTCATAAGATTTCTTTGTCCAATCTTCCGCTCCGTTGATTATTCCTATCAGGTTCTGATAGACAAAACCGCGAACTGACCAATTAGCAACATTTTTAGGATTTAGCTCAGTAGCTATTTTAACAGAATCTACAGATTTTTTTATTAAAATCTGAACTTGGCTATTAATTTCTTCTCGGGACAAATCTGTTCTTTGAACTACTTCATTTATTCTTTGGATATAAACCTGAGATAATTCCCGCCAATATAAGTCTACTTTGGAATTTATTCTATTTGCTTTTTCCAGATAGAGGATAGATTCTTGGCTGTTCCCCTGCCGCCAGGCTTTTACCCCTTTTAAATAACTTGCCTCTGCTATATATCTTTGCCCTTCAAGAATAAAAATCCCCAAACCAAAAATAAAAACTAAAGTAAAAACAAAAGTAACACCCAGAGTTGTCAAAGAAGAAGATTTAAGTAAAAATTCTTTTCTAAGAGGAAAAACTAAAGAAATAAATCCAGCCAGCAGTAAAAAGTAGATAAAATTCAAAGATAAATTTGATTGATAGAAAAAATATCCAATAGTTAAAATAATAAGACTAATAAAAATTCCAACGCTTAAAATCCATAAAAACCCTTTGTCTGTTTGCCCCTCGCCACCAAATTTTGGTGTGGGGGATCCTTTGGCTTGCTCTAAAGCTTTCTTGCTTAAAACACTTCCTTCCTTGGTTTTGTCAGGTAAAGAGACCTCCTTTTTGTCTGATTTTTCCTTCTTCAAATTCCCAAAAAGAGATTTTACCCCGTAAAAAATGAAAAAGCTAATAAGAGCTAAAAAGGAAAGAATTCCTAATATTCCGGTAGTAGCTAAAGTATTAAGAATTTTTGAACTGGCTCTCTCAAATCTCAGACTCCAGAAAGGACTCTGATTAAAATCAATTTCTTTGTATTTTGAAAAATCATAAACAAAGGTACCGGGGCCCGAGCCCAAGACCGGGTTTTCTCTTAAGACCTCCTGAGCAATACCAAAACTTGTTCTCTGGTTTAAAAAAACCTCTATAACCCGGGAAGGCATTCCCGAAATCTGGAATCTAAAGAAAGTAAAAAACAAAGCCAAAACCAAAAAGAACATTGGTAAGGTTAACCAGCGGATGTCAAAAAAATCTCTTTTCTGTATCCCTAAAGTAATAACCAAAGCGGCTCCAACAAGCACCAACCACCAGGCAATTGAAAAATTAATTAAAACCAACAAAACAGTGCCAAGAATTAGAGCAATTACAAAAAATGCTTTTAAAAATCCCTTGGCTCTGGTCGTTAAAATAATAGTCAAAGGCAGCAAAACAGCAGCAAAAATTGCTAAACTATTTACAGACCCAATAGTGTTAAAAGAAGTGGTTTTAGTAAAGTCAAAAGGAAATAAAAATTTACCGAAGAGTTGAAAAATTCCCAAAAGCGCTACCAAAAAACCGGAAAATATCAAGGAAGTCATTAAATAGAAAATCTCTTTCTTTTCAAAAGCACTGGTTATTAAAAAATAAAGTAAGACAAGACTAAGTAAGGTAAACAAACTCTCCGAAGTAATTTGAGGCCAGCCCCAAAAACTTCCGTAAGACCACAAAGAGAAAATTGTTGAAACTGATAAAACCAAAAACAAAACTGCTATCGGGATATGGATCCAATTAAGGTTAAATCTAAACTTTCCCAAAATCAGAATTTTTAACAACCAGGCAAAAATAGAAATTGAAACCAAAACTATTAATAATGCCTGTTTATTAAAATCAAGAACGTTTGCTGTCCAGGGTAAGAAAAAAAGTGGCAGTAAAAAAACTAAAAGGTAAATACTGCCTTTAGAAATTTTTTCGCAAATCTCAACTACTTGAGAAGATTCTTTTGATGTCTTTGTCATATTCTTTTATTTTATTTTATTTTTATTTTATTTTATTTTATCTTTTTTTAAAAAACAAGTCAAGCTTAAATTTCAATGTTTAAATTGAGGATTTTGCCCTGTCGGGCCTACAGCTTGATTTTAGCTCATTTTTCTCTTAATATATTAAAAAGCGAGTCTCGTAGACTAATATTAGCATCTTAGTGTATTTTAATAAAGATGGAGTTATTAACACCCGTTGAAAAAGTTCCTCGGATTGGTCCTGTTTACCAAAAAAAATTAAAAAAATTGAGAATTAAAACTATCCAGGATTTGTTTTTCCATTTTCCTCACCGCTATGAAGATTTTTCAAACATAGTTTCTATTTCAAAAATAAAAATAAACGAGACCTGCACTGTTCAGGGCAGAATCCTTGAAATTAAAAACTCCAGAACTTGGAAAAGGAAAATGTTTTTAACTCAAGGACTAATTGAAGACAAGACAGCAGCAATAAGAATAGTTTGGTTTAACCAGCCCTATTTAATAAACATCCTAAAATCAGGAGATAATGTTTTTCTTTCAGGAAAAGTAGTTTTAAGAGGAAACGAAGTATATTTAGCTAATCCTGCTTATGAAAAAGCTTATCAAGGCACAGACTTAACCCATACTGGAAGATTGGTGCCGGTTTATCCCGAAACCGAGGGACTGTCTTCAAGGTGGCTCAGATACATTTTAAAATCGCTTTTGACCTATTTTTCCCCCTACGCCCGCCAGAAGGCGAGCTACGGAGGATCCACCGTAGCCTTCGGCAAAGGTGGAAAAAATAAAATTCCAGAAACCTTGCCAGAAAAAATAATAAAAGAAAATAATCTTTTGCCGCTCAGTAAAGCTCTCTGGCAAATTCATTTCCCGGACTCAGAAAATTTAGCTAAAAAAGCCCAAGAAAGATTTTCTTTTGAAGAGCTTTTTTTTATTGAACTTTTTGTTCTCAGAGAAAAAGTAAAGTTAAGTAAAGAAAAAGCAGCCGCCTTTCCCTTTAATTTAGATTTAATTAAAAAATTTGTTGCTTCTTTGCCTTTTAAATTAACTGATGCTCAAAGAAAGTCTGGCTGGCAGATTTTAAAGGACCTGGAAAACCCCCGGCCTATGAATCGCCTTCTTGAAGGAGATGCCGGCTCAGGGAAAACAGTAGTAGCAACTATGGCTGCCTTAAATGTAATTAAAGCAGGTTATCAGGTAGCTTTTATGGTCCCAACTGAAATTTTGGCTAAGCAGCATTTTCAGGAAGTTTCTAAACTTATTCAAAACTTTAAATTAAATATCGGTTTATTAACCGGGAAACAAGATCAATTTCGTTCCAAAAAATTAAAAAACGAAGTGATTGAAATATCTCGGAAAAAATTATTAGAAAAAACAGTAAAAGGTGATATTAATATCTTAATTGGCACTCATGCTTTAATTCAAAAGACAGTAAAATTCGGGAAATTAGGTTTGGTAATCTTGGACGAGCAACACCGCTTTGGCGTTGAGCAAAGAGCTAAGCTCTGTAAACAACAATCTTTAACACCCGACGTTTCCCTTGACGCCTCTGGCCCGCCTAAATTTTTCTCTGAAAAACTTGGGCGGGCTGGCACCAATTCCTCAAGGTCGGGTGTTATTATTCCCCACCTTTTATCAATGACCGCTACTCCTATTCCCCGAACTCTTGCCCTAACTATCTATGGGGACTTGGATCTTTCTTTAATTGATAAATTACCCAAAGGAAGAAAAAAAATAATTACCAAAGTAGTAAGCCCAGAAAATCGGAAAAAATCCTATAATTTTATCAGAAAGCAGGTTAAGAGAGGGAGACAGGTTTTTGTAATTTGTCCCAGAATTGAGGGAAATGATAATAAAGAAGGAGTTAAACAGTCGGAAGCCCAGCTGAGCTGGGCTAAAGTAAAAGCAGTTAAAGAAGAATATGAGAAATTATCAAAAGAAATTTTTCCTGATTTAAAAGTAGGGATGCTTCACGGGAAAATGGCAACTAAAAAAAAAGAAAAGATAATGCAAGATTTCAAAAATAAAAAAACTGATATTTTGGTTTCAACATCGGTAATTGAAGTGGGTATTGATGTCCCTAATGCAACCGTAATGATGATTGAGGGAGCAGAAAGGTTTGGATTAGCCCAACTCCATCAGTTCAGAGGAAGAGTAGGCAGAGCAGGTTTTCAATCATATTGTCTTTTATTTACTGATTCTTTCGCCCAAAAAACCCGGCAACGGTTGAAGGCTTTAATTACCTCTGAAAACGGTTTCGCATTAGCTGAAAAGGATTTAAAAATTAGAGGACCGGGCGATTTTGCTGGCACCAGGCAATGGGGAATTCCTGACTTAATGATGAATTCCTTAAAAGATATTTCTTTAGTTGAAAAAACCAGACAATTAGCAAAAGAAATCCTATTCCAAGACCCTCAATTAAAAAAATACCCGCAATTACGGGCTAAATTAGGAAAGTTTAGAGAAAGAATACATTTGGAATAACTGAAATTAGAAATTGGTTATTAGAAAATGGAAATTAGTAATAGAAAATGGAAAACAGAAATTAGTAAACCTTTTCCAATTTCTAATTTCCATAACCAGTTTCTAATTTTAGATTATTTCTAACAACTAATTTCTAATCTTTTTACCATTTTTCATTAACTATTTTTTACTTTCGGACTTTTTCGGTGCACCAAAACCCCATATACTTGCCCAATATCCATCGCGTTTGAGCGTCTAAAGCTGGAAAAGCGGTAAAAAATATCATCATTATCGGAAATAAAAGCCAGCCAAAAGCAAAAACTAAATATTTAAAACGGCCGTATTTTAAGGGCTTTGGCGGGAGTAAAAGAAAACTTAGATAAGCGGAACCAATCAAACCAAGCATAGCCAGAGTCATAATTCGGCTGATTGCTCTTGGTAAATTATAAGAAATTAAGGTCTGAGAAAACTCCTGCCCTCCTAAAATTAAGGGAAGCCAACCTAAGGCAAAAATCAGAATAGAAGTGACAGCCCAAGAAAGATGTCCTTCAATCAGTTCTCGCCCTAAAGAAATTTTTTTAAAAAAAGAAATTTTTTTATTTTTATAAAAACCAAAAAGAAAATAGGGTATATCTCCTACTCCATAAGCCCATCTTCTTTGTTGTTTATAGATATTAACTAAAGTTCTAAAAAAACTTTTTGCTACATTAGCATCCATAGAAACCGGATAATACAAAGGTTGAACCTGATAATCTCCGTTATATTTCAAAAAACACTGCCAGAAAATTCTTGAATCGTCTGAGACAACATTAGTTTGTTTAAAACCAACCTCTACTAAAGCCTGAAAACTCATTGAATGGGAAGAAAAAGTAACTAATTTTTCCGGCCGTCCCTGATTCATAGTATGCCAAAAACTAGAAGAAAAAGAAAAAACTCGGGAAATTACTGATGCCTGCCAGATATTATTAATATAAAGAGGGATAGGCTGGAAACTGGTTCTGAAAGGTTTGTTTGAGGTTAAATAGTAATAGGTCAAACAACTAAAATACTTTGGAAAGACGCAGGTATCCACATCAAAGGAAGAAACTATAATATTTCCGTAAGGAATTTTTAGGACATCGATAATTTTCTTTTTCGCTTCTTTGACCGCCCAGGCATCGTTGGAACCATGACCGGCAATCTCGCCCGGTAAATTTGCCGGATGGCAGGTGATTAAGAGTCTAAAGAATTTATCTCCAAATTCCTGCTTAATAGCTTTAGCCTTTTCTTGGGCTGATTCTCCTGCTCTTTCTTCGGTCGCTAAAACTACCATCACCTTATCCTTTGGAAAATCAGTATTTTCTAAAGCCTGAAAAGTCCCTCGAACCACCTCTAACGGTTCTTTATACATGGGGAGAATTATCAAGTGATAAATACCTCTCCAATCTTTAGGTATTGTATTAAGTTTTCCAAGCCAATCAACCGCCTCGTTTTTTTTCATTTTTTGGTAACCTGACCAAAGATAGAAAAAAAAGTAAATTGTTCTAAAAAACCAAAAAATAGTAAAAGCAATAATAAAAATAGAAACCCATAAAGGCTGCCACCAGGAAAGGAAAACAACTAAGGATAAGATTCCCCAGGATAAAACTCCTGGCAAAATCTCAAATAATCTAAAAATCGTTCTCTCTCTTGGATTCTTTAAATCCTGGGCTCTGCCAATTTTAAGATAATAGTCCACAAAAATTAGGTGATAGGTGATAGGCGTTTAAATCTTTGCCTATTACCCTTCTTTGGGTCTCTTAAATAACCAGTAAAGCAAAAGAATTGCTGCTATCCCCAATAGAAGCCAAATATACCATTTTTTAAGAAGAGATTTTAGGGTTAATCCTAGGGCAGCTTTTCCTTTTTCTAATCCTTGGGGACAATCCTTAGAGCAAGTATCATTGTTCTCTTGACAATTACAAATATTATCACCACAGTGCTCACAACTTTCACAATATTCTGAAGAACTAACTTCACAGGTTACTCCATCGCATTTTAGAGTATTAAAACAGGCGCTATTTTCACATCCGTCCATAGTGCAAGGGTCATCATCCGAACATTCTTGCTCTTTATCCTGTTTCTCCCCATTTGAATCAAACCAATAGAGAGCATTATCATAGCAATCTTTTTCATATTTTTTGATGTAAGCGGCTTCTGGCTGGACACAGCTTGAACTGTATTGACACTGAGAACTACCAACTGTACAAATTTCATTTGATGAGCAGTAATCAGAAATTCTCCAGGCAGTCCAGGACAACCAGTTATGCCAGCTGCCAGTACATTGAGAATTATCTCCTGAACAATATTTAAATCTGGTTTTTGTTCTCTGGGCAGTATCTGCACCGCAACCCAATCCCCAAGGACATCCATACTGAGTTTGAGTTTCAAAATCACAAATCTGGGTAGAGGGTCTATAATTGTTGCCGTCGCAACACGGTCCTTCAGAACATTCGGACGAACTTACGCAACTTGAATCATAATCACAACCATAAGTGCAATTTCCTCCTGAACAACGCCAATCAGGCCTTTCGTCATCATCACAAGTTCCGTATCCACAAGAGGTATTACCTGAACATAATGTAGTTGAAGACCATTCTAAACAAGAATCAGAATCATACTGTCCGCATATTTGCTTGCGGCTGCTGTTATAACAGCGGGTTTGTCCGCTGTAAGAACATTCATCTGTGCAAGAAGAAGGAATGGAAGAAGTAGAATCTAAAACAGCTACGTCAATATATTCAGGGGAAGTGGGACCAGATTCTGTCTCTCCCCAGAGCCAACCCGTCCAAGTAGAAGGGTCTGAGTCAACACCAAAAACTCGACCATAATATTTATAGGTAGCAGGTGAATCTTCAGTTATGGTCAAAGTTCTGGTAGCCGAAATTCCGCTAACTTTCTCTCGATACAAACAATGATCTTGATCATATATTTCAAACTGGACAAGGCCGTTATTATCTCGGCCGGTGATAGAAATGGTAATTGGTTCTCCTATATGAACTGTTGTTGGACTTACAGAAAGAGTTCCCGAAACCGGGTCGTTTGTTGAGGCATAACTAATATCCTTTAATCCTATAAAAAGAAAAACCAAGGTAAATATAATTACCAAAAAAAGTTTCTTAGGACTATAAATTTTTTTCTCTTGTGTTTTCATAATAAAAATTGCATAACTAGAACAGTTCTTGTTGAATTAATAATTTAAATGTTAGAACAGATTTTACAATTTGTCAAGTAATTTGTCAACCTTTCAGTAAAAAAAGGCGATCCTTCTGGATCGCCTCTACTTTTGGAGATGCAGACATTCAGCAAGTCCATCTCTGAAATTTGCAAATGTCAGAACCCCAGGAAAATTCCCACAGACCAGCCATAGTGACGACCATTATAGCGATAATAGCCAGGCCACCCATAATAGAACCGGTCGTAATGGCGGTATCCGCCGTGGAAAGCGAAATCAGTCCAGGGTCCAGTGTAGCCCCTGTAATAGCCGCGGTAATCACTGCGGTAGCGACGACTGCGGCTCCTGTAATAACCGCGGTAATCACTGCGACACCGATTGTAGCGCCTCTGCTGACCGCCGCGAAAGGCGAAGTCAGTCCAAGGTCCACCGGCCATGGCAGAACTAGACAGGCCCATCAACACCATCATCGCTAAAACTGTTACTATCCTTTTCATCTTTCTCTCCTTTCTCTCAATGGTTAATGGTTAGAAACTTCCCTTATTTGCCTTTAATTGTTCTACTTGTACTATACACCTATCCTTCAAATTTGTCAAGTCCCTGACGAGATTTTTGGCGAGATTTTCTGCGGCCCCATGGGTAGTCGAAACCCAATTTTCAGGATGAAAACCTGATGTCCTATCCGTTAGACGATGGGGCCAAAATCAAGATTATTCTACCTGAAAAATTGAAAAAAATCAAGTTTTTAGATAAAATAATTAGCAATGAACATTCTTGCCATTGAAACATCGTGTGATGATACCTGCGTCGCAGTAATTAGGGCTTCTGGTAAAAAGAAGTTTAATCTTGATATTTTATCCAATGTTGTTTCCTCTCAGGTAGAAGTCCATAAAAAATATGGAGGAGTCTATCCTACCCTGGCAAAGAGAGAACACCAGCGCAATCTTGTTCCAGTACTAAAACAATCTTTATTAGGGACAAAATTGCTAAAATCAAAAATCAAAAAGGAGCCTAGGGCTCGTTTACGACAGCAAAAATCAAAAATAAATATCAAAATTCAAAATTTACAAAATATTTTAAAAAGGGAAAAAGAACTTCATAAAAAATTAAAAGAGTTCTTAGAAAAATATCAAAAGCCGAAAATTGATGCGATTGCGGTTACAATAGGTCCTGGTTTGGACCCTTGTTTATGGGTAGGAATAAATTTTGCTAAAGCCCTTTCTTATTTTTGGAATCTGCCAATTATTCCAGTAAATCATATAGAAGCACACATATTTGCTAATTGGCTTTTGCCAATTAGCTCAAAATTAAAAATCAAAAAGAAGCCTAGGGCTCGTCTACGACAGCAAAAAATAGATTTTCCGGCCGTGTGTTTGGTTGTTTCTGGCGGTCATACCCAGTTGATTTTTATAAAAAATTTTGGGAAATACGAAATTTTAGGTGAAACAAGGGATGATGCGGCCGGAGAATGTTTTGACAAGGTAGCCAGAATTTTAGGATTAGGGTATCCCGGAGGCCCAGCCATTGCCACCGAAGCAGCGAAATACACGGGTCGGACCCGTATTACTTTGCCGAGGCCGATGCTCAAACAAAAAAACTACGATTTCAGTTTTTCCGGCTTGAAAACAGCAGTCTTGTATAAGGTGAAAGAAGAAAGGTCAAAGATAAAAGACGAAAAGTATATTCAGAATATGTGTTGGGAAGTACAACAATCTATAATTGATGTATTAATTAAAAAAACTATAAGAGCCGCTAAAGCATATAGGGTAAAAGCAATAATTCTTGGCGGGGGAGTAACTGCTAATAATGAATTGCGAAAGCAATTTGCAGAAGTTATTAAAAAAGAATTACCAAATATCCAATATCTAACACCTAATATCCAATTTTGTACTGATAATGCCGCAATGGTAGGAGCAGCCGGATATTTCGGATGGTTGAGAAGAAAAACCAAGCCATGGAGAGATATTGAAGCAAAAGCAAATTTGAGAATAATCTAATCTGTGCTAAAATAATCTAATGCGTTGTAATAATATAGAAAAAGAAATGAATCTTTCAAAAACTTACGATCCAAAAAAGGTAGAAGATAGAATTTATCGCTTTTGGGAAAAGAAAGGTTTTTTTAATCCGGATAAGCTCCCAAAACGTCATAAAAAGCCCTATACAATTGTCATCCCCCCTCCAAATATAACCGGAGAACTTCATATGGGTCATGCTTTAAATCTAACAATTCAGGATATTCTAATCCGCTGGAAAAGAATGCAAGGATTTAAAACTCTCTGGCTTCCAGGAACAGACCACGCCGGGATTGCCACTCAAAATGCAGTTGAAAAAGAATTAAAAAAAGAAGGAAAAACCCGATTTGATTTAGGGCCTGAATTATTTGTTAAAAGAGCCTGGGAATGGAAAAGAAAATACGGAAATATTATTCTAAATCAATTTAAAAAATTAGGAGCATCTTGCGATTGGTCAAGAACCAGATTCACTATGGATAAGGGCTATAGCCAGGCAGTAAGAGAGGCCTTTCTCCATTATTATAAAAAAGGCTGGATTTATCGGGGGAAAAAGGTAGTTAATTGGTGCCCTCGATGTTCTACCAGTTTATCTGACCTGGAATTAGAATATAAGGAAGAGGAAGGGAAATTGTGGTACATCAATTATCCCCTATCAACGAGGACGGGCCTCGTTGATAAAAAGTATATTACGGTGGCGACGACGAGACCGGAGACAATGTTAGGCGATACAGCAGTAGCGGTAAATCCCAAAGATGAAAGATATAAAAATTTAATCGGGAAAAAAGTTATTCTGCCTCTGGCTAATAGAGAGATTCCAATTATTGCCGATAGATTAGTTGACCCTGAATTTGGGACAGGAGCGGTAAAAGTTACTCCTGCCCATGATTTAAAAGACTATGAAATAGGTCTAAAGCATAAATTAGAAACTATTGAGATTATTGACAAAAAAGGCAAAATCACAAAAAAAGCCCCTTTTCCTTATCAAGGGTTAAAAGTTCTCCATGCCCGAAAAAAAATTGTTGAGAACTTAAAAAATCAAGGGTTACTAAAAAAAGTCGAAGATTACACCCATCAAATTCCCAAATGCTATCGCTGTAACACTACTATTGAATTAATTCCTTCTTTGCAATGGTTTCTGAAGATGAAAGAGTTAGCTAAAATGGCTGAAAAGCCAATTAAACAAGGTAATATAAAATTTCATCCCAAAAGTTTTGAAAAACCCTATTTTGATTGGCTGAAAAATATAAAAGATTGGTGTATTTCCCGACAAATTTGGTGGGGCCATAAAATTCCTATTAGAGGAGAAACCGATGTCTTGGACACCTGGTTTAGTGCTGCTCTCTGGCCCTTTGCAACTTTGGGCTGGCCCGCTTCCGCTTCCGCCTCCGCCAAGGCTACGGCGGACAAGAAAGCTTCGACAGGCAAGCCCAAAAAATCTGATTTAGAAACTTTTTATCCAACAGATGGTTTATCAACGGCAAGAGATATTATTAACTTATGGGTTGCCCGGATGATTTTTTCTGGAATGGAGTTTATGAAAAAAATTCCTTTTAAAGATGTTTATATTCACGCCACCCTTTTAACCCGGGAGGGAAAAAGAATGTCAAAATCTCTGGGCATCGGAATAAATCCATTAAATCTTATTGAGCAATATGGAGCCGATGCTACTCGATTCGGAATTGCTTATCAAATCATGGGGGGCCAGGATAAAAGATTTGTAAAAGATAATATATTAATGGGGGGAAAATTTTGTAATAAGATATGGAACGCCTCGCGGTTTATTCTTATGAATAAACCGCCGCTGATTAACGCTAATTTAAACGCTGATAAAACGCTGAGGGAAAATCTAACTGCCAATGATAAAAGAATTTTAAAGGCATTAGATAAAACAATAAAATCGGTAAATAATGGTTTAGAAAATTTTCAATTTGGCAAAGCCGCTCATACTTTGTATAACTTTTTTTGGCATGATTTTTGTGATATTTATATTGAGAAGGCTAAATCGCAAAACAATAAAAAAACTAAAAAAATTTTAGTTTATGTATTACTATCCTCTTTAAAACTATTACATCCATTTATCCCTTTTATCAGCGAAGAAATTTATCAAAAACTACCCATCAAAACGAAAAAAAAGTGCTTAATGGTTGAAGAATGGCCCCAATAAAATATGTCTCTCCCTATCTACGTCTTTTTCGGTTTAGCTCCCAGCATCATCTGGCTTTTGTTTTTCTTGCGAAAAGATAGCCACCCTGAATCAAAGAGAATGATTCTAAAAATTTTCTTTTATGGAATGTTCATTGCCCCAGCGGCTGCCTTAATAGAAGTAGGAATTTTTAGAATTATTTCAGGCAGTTGGACAAAAGATTTTCCTTTATTGTTTTTTATCTTATATAATTTTTTTGGAATAGCATTGATAGAAGAATTTCTAAAATACTCGGTTATTAAACAGAAAGTATTAAATAACCCAGAATTTGACGAACCCTTAGATACTATGCTTTATATGATTATCGCCGCTCTTGGTTTTGCTGCTTTGGAAAATGTTTTAGTTTTATTCCCAATTTTATTTCCAGAAGGTTTCTTTGTAGGCCTATTAGAGCCGTTAACTAAAGAATCTCTTGAAGAAGCAATACTAATTAGCTCTTTTCGTTTTATAGGAGCTACTTTTTTACATGCTCTATGCTCTGGATTAGTAGGTTTCTTTTTGGCTCTTTCTTTTTTTGAAACAAAAAAGCGATTGAGATTAATAATCCTTGGATTAGGAGTTGCTACTCTCTTGCATGCTCTTTATAATTTTTCTATAATAAAAACAAGGGAAAATTTTTATTTTGTTCTTGTCCCTATAATTATTTTAATCGGCCTTGCCTTTTTTGTTTCTTTCGGATTTAGGAGACTTAAGAAACTAAAAAGCGTGTGCAAAATTCGCTAATTTATGCCTTCATTTTTCGACAAACTTAAAAAAGGAATGGATATTAAAAATACGCCAGATTTTGAAAAAAACTCAGAGCAAAATCCATTCCCAGGTGTTGAAGAAGGAATTGAGGAAACAGCTCCGAGGATTAAAAAAGAGCTTAAAAAACCATCTCTAACTTTTGTTTCTACTTCTGCTTCAAATAAAAAGATAGTCGAAAAAAAGATGAAGAAAAAAGCTGAAAAACCCTCCTTCGCTCCCACCGACGCTGAAGCTTTGACGGGCAAGAAAGCTTCGGAGGGCAAGGAAAAAGAATCAAAAAGGAAAAAAATTATTAGGGTAAAAAAAGAACAGGACAGAGAGGAAGATGAAGCTCCGAAAGAAAAAAAATGGTTTGAATCAGAGGGAGAATTAACTGTTGATGTTTATCAAACAGACCAAGAAATTGTTATTCAATCTGCTGTTGCCGGAATTAAACCAGAAGATTTGGATATCTCTATTGAAAATGATCTGGTTCTAATAAAAGGAAATAGAGTAAAACCATTTGAAAAAGAGAAAAGAAGTTATTTTTATCAGGAGTGTTATTGGGGACCTTTTTCAAAAGAAATCATTCTGCCAGAAGAAGTTGACCCTTCCCGAATTAAAGCCGCAATGAAGCAAGGAATTTTAACAATAAGAATACCAAAAATTGAAAGAGAAAAGAAAAGAAGGGTAGTGGTAAAAGAGTAATTTAAAATCTACGTTAAACGCCCGACGTCTGTCCTCTACCCTCCCATATATCATCAACTCAGAAGCTAAAGAATGAGCTGATTTCAAGAAGCGACGACGAAATTGTATTATTCATACATTGAGGAGGAGCGACGCAGAAATCAGCCATTATTTAACTTCCCTTTGGGCGGGCTAATTTTGGCCAGCTTCTACGTTGCTCGTCGCTCGTGTGTAAATAACACACTTCGCTCCTCCCGCCTTGAATCTGACTCAAAATTAGCCCGCTGAGTTGATGCTATATGGAGAGGTAGAGGACTAAGGAATTGGCGCCAGAGGCGCCAAGGGGAAACGTCGGGTGTTGACTAAATTAAAACCCGACCTTAATCTTCAAGGTCGGGTTTTGAGTCTGAAATTCCTGTTTCAAAGTGTGCGGACGGTGGGACTCGAACCCACACGGATTTCTCCACATGATCCTAAATCATGCGCCTGTTCCAATTCGGCTACGTCCGCCTAAAACAATTAAATCTGCTTAATATCCTATCCTCTTTAATCAAAAAATCAACCCCTCACCCAAAGCTTTGGTCCTTCGCCTTTTTACAAAGGCGAAGACTTGGGTGAGGGATTAACACTCTCTTTCAAAATCAATAACAAAAGAGAAGAATTAAAAATACCGAAAACGAACTTTTAATTCAAGATTATAATTGCAAACGAGGGAGAAAAAGAAAAATGAGTGAGGAATAAATAAAAATTTATTTTTATTTATTACGACCGAAATTTTTCTTTTTTCAGCTGAGCGAAGCAATTATGCGGCAAAGCCACAATATATGTCTCTATACAATAGCGAATCAAGGTTCTGACGAAGTCAGGTTCTTATAGGGTTTAGGCTTTTGGCGTGACTATCATTTCTATAAGCTTTATCAATCCTTTAGCTGCAAATCCTACTAAGACTCCAATCAAGGCATATAAGACAAAACTTCTTGCTTTCCCCACTTTGTCAGGGTCTCCCATAGCTGTCACAAAGGTATAAGCAGCTATAATAATAAAGAGAGCTGCCACTATCAATAAAATGACAAAAAGCCAATTAATTATTCTAACCACTACACTATCGGCACCACAACAAATGTCAAGTTCGGGAGCTATTGGCACCGATGCTGCTGCTGCTGAACCTACTATCACTGGTACAGCCAATAAGCTTACTAAAATTAAACTTGATAAAATCTTTTTCATTTTTTTAATTTAGTAATTTACTTTAAAATTCGACCTTTACCCTATTAGAGATACATTTGTTTTGTACTTCTTTTCCACTCCTATAATCTCTAACGGGGCTTAATAATATCTTACCCTAATTTTAATATATTTTTAACATATATGTAATGGCCTGGCAATACTGTTGTTCCTTCCTCTATCCCAAAAATTTCTCTAAAAAGGGCAATCAAACCTTTAGCAGAAATCACAACAAGTAATCCAATCAAGGTCCAAAGAATCATTTTTTTAGCCGTATCAATTTTTTTTGGATCTCCGGTAGCGGTAACAAAATAAAATCCAGCAATAATTATCATTAGTGGTCCAATACCAAAGAATGAAATATAGAAAATAAAATCAATAATTTTATTTATTAATTCAATAAAGGTATCATATCCTAAGGGATTTTCAATTTCAATTCCTTCAACTGTTAAAGGAATAAGAAAAGTAACTAACAATAAGAAAATCAGTAATTTACCCCTTACTACTTTTTTTTGAAAAGTGGCGAAGGGCTTAGAGAAACAAATTCTCATACATTTTTGGTAATTCGCATTATACTATAATATCACAATTTAAGGTTTTTCAAAAATTAAACCATAGTGGTACTTTCCCGCTTCAAATTCTTTTTCCATTTTAAATCTACGGCTCTTGGTTATTTTCTTCACTTCAGCTGAGGAAATTCTTCCTTTTAGAGGTCCTTGAGTTGCCTTGGGCAGCCAATCAATTATCAATAATTTCCCTTGCTTCTTTAAAACTCTTTTTGCTTCAGATATTATAGCATTTTTGTCCTCTACCTGAAAGAGGGTGTTAACAATTAAAACTAAATCCAGGGAAAAATCAGCTAAGGTTGAACCTTTTGCTTTCTCTAAATCGCAACGGATGAGCCGGATATTTGTAACCTTCTCTATCAAAGCCCGACTTTTTAAAGCAGAAAGAGGTTCTTTTTGAATATCTAAGGCATAAACTAAGCCATCTTCTAATCTTTTAGCCAAAGGAACGGCAAAGCCGCCTGAGCTACAGCCAAAATCAGCAGCAAGCATATCGGCCCGCAGCCCAAGTTGGTTTAATACTTCTTCTGGATTTAGAAAAGAAACCATTTGCTTAGCGAACAAAGAACAGCGAACAATAATATTGATGTCTGTTGGTACTTGATATCAACAGATAATCTGTTGATATCAAGTACCAACAGACCATAAGTAAGAAATTTTATTGTTTATTGTCCATTGTTCATTGTTAAATAAATGCTGCGGTGGCCACTTTATCTTCTTCTCCTAATCTCATTATTCTTACTCCCTGAGTCGCTCTGCTAAGTTTTGGAATTGAGGAAATTTTTATTCTAATTACCTGACCTTTCTCTGAGATAACAATCAAATCTTCTTCGCCATCTAACAAAACTTTTGATGCCTTTAAGCTGCCTGTTTTTGGAGTGATTTTAGCGGTCTTAATTCCAGAACCACCTCTTCCCTGTGAGCGATACTCTTTCAAGTCAGTTCTCTTCCCATAGCCATTTTCCGTTACCACCAATAAATACTTTTGACTTTTGACTTTTGAGTTTTGCTTGCTCGCCGAAGCCTTGGCAAAGGCGGGATTTTCTATCATGTCCATCCCTATTACTTGGTCTCCCTTTTTCAGCTTAATTGCTTTTACCCCTGAAGCCGGTCTCCCCATTTTTCTTATTTCCTTTTCTTTAAATCGGATAGATTGGCCTTTTTGGGTTACTATAATTATTTCATTTTGACCAGTGCTTTTTGCAACTTTCTTTAACAAATCGTTTTTTCTAAGATTTATAGCAATTAATCCTGTTCTGCGAACATTTTCAAACTCCTCTAGACCGGTCTTTTTAATTATACCATTTTTAGTAATCATCATTAAATTTTTTATCCCCAACTCAGTATCCCTTTTTCCCAAAGGCATCAAAGATAAAACTTGTTCTTCAGGGGAAATTTCAAGAAAATTGGAAAGTCCTCTTCCTCGAGCTACTCTTGCTCCTTCAGGAATCTCATAAGCCAAAGTTCTAAAAACTTTTCCCCGATCAGTAAAAAATAGTAAGGAATCATGGGTCTGAGCCAAAAGGAAGTGCTCTACAATATCATCCTGTAAGGTTTTCATCCCTAAAATTCCTTTTCCTCCTCTCTTCTGAATTTTGTAAGTGGTGGGATTTATTCTTTTAATATAGCCACCTTGAGTTAAAGTAATAATCGTCTCTTCTTGGGGAATCAAATCCTCCTCAGCAATTCCCCCAACTTTTTGAACAAAAACCTTTGTTCTCCTTTCATCGCCAAAATTTTCTTTAAGCTCTCTGAATTCTTTTTTGACAACTTCCTTTATCTTTTTGGGGCTCTTAAGAATAACTGTAAGTTCTTTAATTTTTGACAGTGTTTCTTTAAGTTCGTCTTCAATTTTTTTCCGTTCTAATTTTGCTAAAGCAGATAATTTTGTTTCTAAAATAGCATTAGCTTGAATTTGGGTTAATCTAAATTTCTTGATTAAATTTTTCTGAGCATCCTCACGATTCTTTGAACTTTTAATTGTTTTTATCACTAGGTCAATCCTGGATAGGCATTTATCTAAGCCCTCTAAAATATGAGCTCTCTCTTTTGCTTTCTCTAAATCATATTTTGTTCTTCTATAAACTACTTCTTTCCGATGTTCAATAAAATAATTTAAAATATCAACAAGGGAGAGAACTTTTGGCTGTATTCTTTCAGTTAGGGCTAACATATTCAAATGAAAGGTCTTTTGCAAATCAGAAAATTTATAAAGCCGATTCAAAATCTTTTGAGGATAGGCATTCCTCTGAAGGTCAATTACAATTCTCATCCCCTCTTTATCCGATTCATCCCTAATATTTTTTATCCCCTGAATCCTTTTTTCTTGAACCAATTTAGCAAAATGTTCAACCAATCTTGATTTTTGAACTTGATAAGGGATTTCGGTAATTACAATTCTCATTTGGCCGGTCTTCTTTTGTTCCTCTATCTCTACTTTTCCTCTGGTCACAATTGGTCCCCTTCCCTGAGAATAGGCAGAAATCATATCTTTTCTACCATAAATTGCTCCTCCCCCTGGAAAATCCGGACCCCTGATAAAATCAAAAATGTCCTCAGTAGTTTTTTTGGGCTCGTCAATCAGACAAATTAAGGCCTCAATCAGTTCAGAAAGATTATGGGGAGGAATGTTGGTCGCCATTCCAACAGCAATACCTAAAGAACCATTTAAAAGAAGTTGAGGTAGAGGAGAAGGTAAAACTGTTGGTTCTTTTCTTGTTCCGTCATAATTATCTACAAAATCAATTGTATCTTTCCCAATGTCTTTTAACATTTCCTCGCCAATTTTTGAAAGTCTAGCTTCGGTATACCTCATAGCAGCAAATTCTGACGGGTCATCAATTGAGTTATGAACAAAAATTCCAGCATCTAAAGCAAAATTGTGCCAAGGCTCAGTAGTTAAATCATAAACATCTTCTCTTTTGCGAAGAACTCTAATTTTAATTATTTTGTGATTATGTTTTTTAGCTTCTGCTATAATTTCTGGAAAGTTATCAAAATAATTCAATGCGTTCTCAATTTTCGGAATGCCGTCATTAGTCCTCACTTTTTCATATATTTTAGGAGTTACCTTTGGATATTTATTTAAAAGAGAATAAACATAACCTAAAATTTTACTCTTTATTACTTTTTCTTTATAAGCAGGATCCTGCCAGTGCTTATGCAAAGCAATTTTTGCTTTCTTGATTAGATCTTTCATAAAATTCGGGTCTCCTTTCATCCGCTGGATATTCCGATTCCTTACAGCTTTGATAATTTTTTCTCTAAACTCTGAATCTTGCCACTGCTTAATAGCTTTTTCTCTATGAAGTTCCCGGGTTTCCGGATCTTCCCATAATTTCTTTGCCATTTTACTAAAATACTCTTTTGCGTATTTTGTTCGGTGTTTGGGATCCTGCCAGAGTGTTTTCAGGGCTCCACAAACTTTTCTTCGATATTCAGGATCTTCCCAAAGTTTCTTAGAAATCTTGCTTCGCCTATCCCGCCATAAAGGATCACTATATTTCTTCTTCATCAACTTTGACATATATTCTCGATACTTCGGATCCAACCACATTTTCAGTGAATTTTCTCTCATTTCTTGAATTTTTTGAACTCGATAATCTTTATCCTGCCATCTTTTTTTCATTTCTTCTGATTTTAATCTGCTTAATAGCTTCTGGAAATCTTTTCTTTTCCATAAATTTTTAAGATTCTTACTACAAGCTTCTGCCATATATTTTCTATATTCCGGATCTTTCCACAACTTTTTAATTCTTTGGGAGTGTCTTTTTCTAAATTCAGGATTCTTCCAAAGTTTTTTATTTAAATTTTTAGCTCGTTGGGAGAAAACTTCTCTGTGATCTTCTATGAATTTCTTTCTGCCTTCAGCTATTTTTTTAACATATTCTGGATAATTTTGGTGGCGCCAAGAAGCAATTTCTTTATGATATTTCCAATGATCTTGCCATTGAATTCTGATAATATTATCTGGATTATTATTTAACTTATTTAAATCTCTATGATGTCGAATCCTTCCCGCTTTCTTCTTATAGACCCCTTTCTCTAAATTCCATTTATCAGCCAGATGATGAGTAAACCCCCATTTATTTGTCATCGGTTGATATAATATTTCATATCCTTTTAAATTTTTGTCTTCTTCTCCGCCATAGAGTTTACTGTATAAAGGCATTAAAGAATCGCCGGGTTTTAAGTTTTGAGCTTCTTGATAGGTTCCGTCTCTCAACATAAATCGATGGTCCAATGTACATCTAATTTTTTCTCCGTTATCTAAAGTCACCTCCATTATTTTTTCTTTTTTTCGAGTCAATCTTGGGCTCTTAATTTCGGTAATTTCAATTTTTTTAGTTTGAGGATTAAAACTAAAAGTCCAATGTTTCTTACCTTGTTTTTGCTCTTCTATTAAATCTCCAAAACTTAAACTTCTTCCATTAGTTAATCTTACTTTTGTATCTTTTGTAAAACAACCCCAATTTCCTTGGCCGTTAATCAAAGGATATCTTAAAGAAAAATCTTGAGCCATTCGGGCCATCGCATCATAAACAGATTGGTCGCCGTGAGGATGGAGCCATCCAAGAGTCGATCCGACGACAGTTGCTGATTTTCTAAATTTAACTGTATGTCCTAATCCCATTTCATGCATTGCATACAAAATTCGGCGGTGGACTGGTTTTAGACCATCGCGAACATCAGGAAGAGCCCGGGAAATAATAACTGACATGGCATAGTCAATATATGACTCCTTCATTTCATTGACTATCCTCTTGGGCTCAACACGACCTACTTCTATGTTTTGTTTTTCTTTATTGCTCATTGTTTCTTAACTCTTTTCCCTCATCAATTTTCGGTATTTTTATTTCTGGGAGATTTTCTAATTCTCCTCTAAAAGAAGGTAGGTTCATTTTCTTAATAAATTCTTCTTTCTCAAATTTTTTGAGCTTTTGATAAGAACTATTAATCCACCAAATTACTAAACCTAAACCCAGAATAATAACTACGCTCCAAAGAACCATCTTTCTTATGTATTCCGGCTGACTTTGAAGTTTTTTCAGAAAACCCACGATTTTGTTATGGTTTCAATGCGATTATTTTTGCTTCTTCTCCAGAAATATCCTTTTTCTTAATAGACAACTTGGATAAAGGTTCTATTGATTTTATTCCCAGAAGTTTTAAAAACTTAGTAAGCTCATCTAACTTTACCCTGTTAAATAATTTCGCCTTTGGCGAAATTCCCGCTTCGCGGGATTTAACAGGGTGAACCCTTAACCTTGGAATCTGATAATACATTGGTATAATAATTTTTGGCTCGATTTGGGACATTACTTTTACAGCTTCCCCTGCCTCAAGCGTTTCTTTCCCTCCTATTGGAACCATTAATATATCTACCTTGCCAATTCTTCCTATCTGGTCCGGGGTCAATTCTTTTTGCTCTAATTTACCAAGATGGCAAATTTTCATTTTTTCGACCTCAATAGTATAAATAACAGTTTTTTCAGAAACCTCTCCCTTTTTTGAAGGAATGCCTTGGATATAAGCTCCTTTTACATTATATTCTCCAGGACCATTGATTAAAAAAAAATTCCCAGACAATATTCTTTTGCTACTATAGCTAAACAACAAAATATCTGCCTCGGTTTTGGGTGGCCGAAGACCAATTTCCTTTTCAAAAGGATCTATCAATATATTAACAGAACCATTCCTACTCCTGAGAGTATTAAGCCGAAAACAAGTTTGCCCGTACCAGGTGATAATCATGAAAGAATAGAAGCGGAACAACGCGGATAATTACGCAGAAAAACGCAGAAGAAGATATCAGCGTAAATCCGCGTAATTATCTGCGTTTATCTGCTTCTACAAATATCTTATCACAACTTAAATTAAGTTTCAACTCTTGCTTTTTTAAAAAGTTTATATTATATTAGAAATACTGTGAAAAAAATACTTGAGCAAAATAATTTATTAAAACCTTTGAAACTAGGCGAAGTTGTTAAAGGTAAAATTATAAACAAGGGAAAGGCCTCTGTGTTTTTAGATTTGGGAAACTGGGGAACAGGAATAATTTACGGAAAAGAGTTTTATCAAGCAAAAGACAAACTGAAAGATTTAAAAATCGGAGATAATGTCTCTCTAAAAATAATAAGTCTTGAAAACGAAGAAGGTTATATTGAACTTTCTTTGACTAAAGCGAGGAAAGAACTTGCTTGGAAGCAACTTTTAGAGAAAAAGGAACAAAATGAAACTCTCCAGGTAAAAATCTCAGCTGCCAACAAGGGAGGACTTTTAACAGAAGTTTCAGGCATCCCTGCCTTTATTCCAGTTTCTCAATTATCACCTGCTAATTATCCAAAAATAGAAGATGGAGATAACCAAAAAATTTTAAGAGCTCTTCAAAAATTTATAGATAAAGAAATGGAAGTAAAAATCCTTGATTTTGACCCCAAGGAAGGAAAACTCATTTTGTCTGAAAAAGCAAAAGAGGACAAAAAGATAAAAGAAATTTTAAAAAATTATAAAGTAGGAGATATGGTTGAAGGGGAGATTACTGGTATTGTTAATTTTGGCGCTTTTATCAAATTTCCTTCAACCCCAGGGAATGAAAAATTAGAAGGTCTTATTCATATTTCTGAATTAGACTGGCAACTAATTGAAGACCCGTCTCGGGTAGTTAAGGTTGGACAAAAAGTTAAAGCAAAAATTATTGATATCTCAAATAATAAAATTTCTTTATCATTAAAAGCTCTAAAAAAGAATCCTTGGCAAGACATTGAGAAAAAATACAAAAAAGGCGATGTTATCAAGGGAAAGGCAATAAAAATTAATCCCTTTGGCGTCTTTATCCAAATCTCTCCAAAAATCCAAGGGTTATCTCATATTTCTGAGTTTGGTTCTCAGGAAAAGATGGAAGAGGCCTTAAAAATCGGAGAAAAATACGATTTCCAAATTTTATCAATTGAACCAATCAAACATCGAATGAGTTTAAAATTGGTTAAAATAAATAAAAAATAGAAAATAGAAACACAAACAAAAATGAGACCGGTTTCTTTTTATTCAGCGAAACCCGCGCAAAACCTTGACAAATTTTAAATCGGGTGTATAATAGAAACGTAAAGCTCTTTTGAATATTAGGATTAGGGATAGGATAGATGGGCAGAAAGGAGATAATTATGAATAACGGGAATAACCACCTTTGCCCGGGTTGCGGAGAAACAAAATGCCAGAACGGGAAATTTATCTGCCGGACCTGTTTTGAAAGATGGCAGATAGATTCTGGGAAGTCTATCGCCCAGTGCGGAGAGCCAATCCCGATGCCAGTCTGGGTAGAGCCCAGAGCCGAGAGCATCTTGACAGGGGTCAGAAGAAAGCTCAAAGAAGTACGGGTAGGCTACGAGAACCTCCAACAGGAAGTGGCAGACAGTGCTTACAAGAAACTGACTGAGAAACTCGAAAATCGCCAGGTCAGCCGCGGTGAGTTCCTCATTGCGCTTGATACTATCAAGCAAGAACTCTGGAAAGACCGCGGCGGCAACTCTCTATACCGAGAGCTCAAGGTCCTTCAGGAGACAAGCAACTGTCTCAGGATAATAATCCAGAATCTTGAGAAGAAAAAGGCTGAGTACGAAAAGGCTCAGGTCAGTAATGCCGGTTCTCCTCAGTCCCCGGAGGAAGAACACGAGCAGCAGATTAATGAGGGCTACCAAAGGGTAACCAGAGAGAATTCTCCTCCTCAAGAAATTCCCAAGCAAGAGGAGCTGGAAGCTGTTGAGGTCCCGGTTCCCGACAAACCTGTCGAGGTCAAGAAGACCAATTGACAAACTAATGAACAGTGCCCAAATCTGTCCTTTCCCTTTTCCCTATATTAACAGGCCCCAAACAACAAAGTCACTGGGGCTTTTTTCTTGAAATGTTTTAGTAATTGTGTTAAATTTATAAAAGAAAAAGGGAAAGAAAAATTATGAAAAATTTGATAAAGAATTTTATATTTATCTTACTTATTTTCCTGATAATTTCAGGGGTTTTTGCTTTGTTTGCTCAGCCCTTTGAAAAAGAAAAAGAAATTTCCTTAACCCAATTAGTTGAAGATATCAATCAGGAAAAAATTAAAGAAATCACTGCTTTCGGCTCAGAACTTTCTATTTTGTATCAAGATGAAACAAAAGCAAAATCAAGAAAAGAAACAGAAACCGGTCTCCATGAGACACTAATAGCCTATGGAGTAAATGAAGAAAAATTAAGCAAAGTAAATACTGATATTAAAGAAGAGAAAAAAGGATTCTGGGGCGGAATAGGACCAATTTTAATATTTGGTTTGTTCCCCCTTTTAGTTTTTGGTTTATTTTTCTTTTTTATTTTTCGTCAGGCAAAAGCTGGAGCTACTCAGGCATTTAGTTTCACCAAAGCCAGAGCTCGGCTTTTTGGAGCTGAAGGCCATCCAAAAGAAAAAATTACCTTTAAAGACGTTGCCGGTTTGAAAGAAGCCAAAGAAGAATTAAAAGAAATCGTTGATTTCCTAAAAAACCCCAAAAAATATTTAAAGATGGGAGCGAGAATCCCAAGAGGGGTTTTGCTTTTAGGTCCAGCCGGAGTTGGCAAAACTTTGTTAGCGCGTGCCGTAGCGGGAGAGAGCAATGTTCCTTTTTTTTCAATCTCCGGCTCAGAATTTATTGAGATGTTTGTTGGTGTGGGAAGCTCGAGGGTCCGGGATTTATTTGCTACTGCTAAAAAAGCTGGAAGGTCAATAATTTTTATTGATGAGATTGACAGCATTGGTCGAATGAGAGGAACAGGAATTGGCGGCGGTCATGATGAAAGGGAACAAACCCTGAATCAGATTTTAGCCGAAATGGATGGTTTTGAAAGAGACGATACGCGAATAGTTCTCGCAGCCACTAATAGAGGAGATATCCTGGACCCAGCACTTTTGCGACCTGGTAGATTTGACCGAAAAGTAGTTTTGGACTTGCCTGATATTAAAGGTCGGGAAGAAATTTTGAAAATTCATTGTCGGGGAAAACCCTTAGCTTTAAATGTTAATCTAAGAGAAGTGGCAGAACGTACCCCGGGGTTTTCTGGTGCTGATATAGCTAACGTAGTTAATGAAGCGGCGATTTTAGCTGCCAGAAGAAATAAAAATCAAATTTACCAAGAAGAATTTCTAGAATCAATTGAGAAAGTTTTATTAGGGCCGGAAAGAAAAAGCCATATTTTATCCAAAAAAGAAAAAGAAATCGCTGCTTATCACGAAGCCGGTCATGCTTTAGTTTCCACTTCTCTGCCCGAAGCCGAGCCGATTAGAAAAATCTCAATTATCGCCAGAGGGATGGCTGCTGGTTACACCTTAAAAATGCCGGCTGAGGAAAGAAAAATTAAAACCAAAAAAGAGTTTTTGGCCGAAATGGCAACTCTACTTGGCGGATATTGTGCTGAAAAAATAAAATTTAAAGAAATTACCACCGGAGCATCTAATGACTTAAAAAGAGCTTCTGACCTAGCCAGAAAATTAGTTAAAGAATATGGTATGTCTCCCTTGGGACCGATTTCTTTTGGAGAAAAAGAAGAATTAGTTTTCTTGGGAAAAGAAATTTCCGAACAAAGAAATTATTCTGAAGAAGTAGCTGCCAAAATTGATAAAGAAGTGGAAAAATTTGTCAAAAATGCTGAAAAAGGAGCAAGGAAAATTTTGTTAAAACGAAAAAAATTGCTCAATAAAATTGCTAAAACTTTAATTGAAAAAGAAACTATTGAAAGAGAAGAATTTGAGAGTTTGGTAGGAAAAGGTGAGAAAGAAAAAAAACGAACTAAATCCAAAAAAACTCGTCCTCCCTCTTTAAAAGTTAAAATAAAAGAGGTAAAATAAATATCTGCGCACGTAGCTCAGTTGGTCAGAGCGCGTCTCTTATAAAGACGAGGTTTCGCTGGTTCGAGTCCAGCCGTGCGCATATGGGCGCTTGGCGCAGTGGTTAGCGCGTCTCGGTGACATCGAGAAGGTCGGGGGTCCAAATCCCTCAGCGCCCACATGGGAATCAAGGTAATTTATGAAGATAAGAATGTTTTGGTTATAGATAAGCCGGCTGGGATTGTTGTCTATCCACCCACCTCCGCTGACTCGGCCTCCGTAGCCGAAACTACTTCGGCAAAGGGGGCAGCTACGGCGGGCAAGGAAGAAAAAACTTTAATTGATTATCTTTTAGAAAAATACCCTGTTCTTAAAAATGTGGGAAAAGTGCCGAGATACGGAATTGCTCATCGATTGGATAAAGATACTTCCGGAATTCTTTTAGTAGCTAAAAACAATAAAAGCTTGATTTTTTTACAAAAACAATTTAAAAAAGGAGAGATAGAAAAGAAATATATTGCCTTAGCAGTTGGAAAAATTGAAGAAAGCAAAGGAGAGATTAATACCCTAATTGGAAGAAGCCCGAAAAATGGGACAAAGCAAAAGGTTTATTTACCCTTAGAGACAAGCTTAAAAAGGAAAAGAAAAGCGATTACTAAATACAAAGTAACCCAAAGACTTAAGGGCTATACACTGCTTGAAATTATTCCAAAAACCGGGAGAAAACATCAAATTAGATGCCATCTTGTTTATCTTGGCCATCCGATTGCCGGAGATAAGATATATGGCTTTAAAAATCAGCCTTGTCCAAAAGAGCTTGACCGTCAATTTTTACACGCAAGCTTTCTTAAAATAAAATTGCCGAATGGCAAAGATAAAGAATTCATATCTGAACTGCCGGAAGATTTGAGAAAAATACTTAATAATTTAAAATCCAAGCAGTGAACTTTTAATATTATGGCTACTAAACTTGAAAATTTTACTAAAATCCAATTAAAAAAAGATTTGCCTGATATTCGACCAGGAGACAATGTTCGAGTTTACCAAAAAATTAAAGAAAAAGACAAAGAAAAAATTCAGGCCTTTGAGGGTTTAGTTATTGCCAGAAAACACGGTAAAGGAGTTTCGGCTACAATTACTGTCAGAAAAGTAATTTCTGGCATCGGGGTAGAAAAAATCTTTCCTATTCATTCCCCTCTTATCGAGAAAATAGAAATTTTAAAAAGAGGGAAGGTTAGAAGAGCAAAACTTTATTATTTAAGAAAGGCAAAAGGTAAAAAAGCAAAATTGAAAAGAAAAGAGTTTGTCGAAGCAGTGGTTGGGGAAGAACCATCCTCCTCCGCCGAGGCTTCGGAGGACAAGAAAGAAGAAATTGTTGAAGAAAAACCAGCACAAGAAGAGGAAACAAAAGAAGAATCTGAGAAAGAAACAAAGAAAGAAAAATAATAAGCCCAGGTGATGGAACGGTTTACATAGCGGCTTGAGGGGCCGTGCTCATTATGAGCGTGCGGGTTCGAATCCCGCCCTGGGCACATGGGCACTTGGCGCAGTGGTTTAGCGCGCATCGCTTACATCGATGAGGTCGGGGGTTCAAATCCCTCAGTGCCCATTATTCTTTCATTCAAACATTTTAACATTTAAGCATTCTAATGTTGATTTATAAAATTGTTTTTATGTTAATATGTTAGTATAAATTTAAGCCGCGGTAGCTCATGTAGTAGAGCGCAATTCTGAAAAAATTGAGGTAGCCGGCGCACGTCCGGCCCGCGGCACAAATTTATTGCGGGTATCGTATAGTGGCTATTATATCTCCTTGCCATGGAGAAAACACGGGTTCGACTCCCGTTACCCGCTCAACTATTGACATAAATAAACTAACATGTTAAAACCCCTTCAAAGGGGTTTTAACACTGATATGGGTATTCTTCCAAAAAGTCCTAAATTTTTAGGCAAAAACACTTTAATTATCTTAATAATTGCTGGAATTCTGACCGGCGTTTTAGTGTTTGGAATAATAGAAATTCAAAAAGCAAAAGCCGAATCTCCTTCTAACCCGTCTCCTATTTTAGAATTGTCAATAACTCAAGGAAACAGTCTTTTGTCAGTGTCTGACCCTTCTCTTCCAGAACCTAAAACTGTTCAGCGAATAAAAATGATAATTACTGCCTATTCAAGTACCCCTTGTCAAACCGACAGTACCCCTTTTATAACTGCAGCTGGAACTTGGGTCAAAGATGGAATTGTAGCTAATAATTTTCTTGATTTTGGGACAAAAATTAGAATACCAGAAATATATGGTGATAAAATTTTTGTAGTTGAAGACAGAATGCATTGGAGCAAAAGTTATTATCAGCTTGATATCTGGTTTCCAGAATATTGGCAGGCAAAAGATTTCGGAGCAAAAAGGGCTTATATTGAAGTTTTAGAGAATTAAATTGTAAAATATAAATCTAAATGGATTTTTAAAGCCTCCGGCTTAAGCCGGAGGCTTTAAATTTTGATTACTATATTGAATATTCTCTTTTTTGGTGCGCTATATTGAAAATAGTTAGAACCCCAGTAGTAAAGCAAAGCTTACTACGGGGCACAGCATTTTTCGCCGCCGAAGGCGGTAAGGAAGCCCCCAAAAAATTTGAGCGGCTTCTTGACCATCCGAAGCTTTAGCGAAGGAAGTCGCTGCATTCTTTAACAATTTCAAGTTTTTCTATGAGTTAATAATGACTCATTACAGTAAATTTTTCAAGAAAAAAATGAGCTTGAAAAATTTACTGCTTTGGCGGCAAATTCTTTAAAAAAATTACGCCACGAGATTTACTCTCACGGCGTAGACGCCGAGCCTATAGTCAACTCGGCTAATGGAAGTGAGGTGGGTAGGCGTACTCCTTCGGTGGGTTACTGGCGTCGTAGAGAAAACCCCTATCCCAGAAGAGAGCCTTCTGTAGCCACGTCCTCTCTGGGGACTTCCTCCAAGTAGCGTAACTCCACTTGAAAGAGTTGTCGTACCCGAAAGAACCACCCCCCGCAGTCATGAAGTCCATTTCATCGCCAGCCAGCATGACTTGGTAGAGAGTCGCGTTTTCCTGGGCAGCGGTGCGGAATGTATGCCTCGCCACCCTGCCGAGAGCGAAGATGCTCAAAAAGACGACCACCACTAGAAATATCCGGACTAGACGCATGATTCACCTCCCTTTTAAGGTTCTATTTACCACGAGTCCCTCGTGGTAGGGGTTATTTGCTATGATTTTCAATAACGCTTTATTTTAGCATAATTGCTGGTTTATGTCAAGCTCGCAGGGGTCGAATAAACAAAAACAGAAATTCCTCAAAATTTCTGCAATAAACGATATGAAAAAATTTTCTTTTACCCCTTCGGTAAACTCAGGGTAGATAAAATATGGTTAGAGCCGACCCACATACCAGAGCGAAGCTCGGTGCGGGATAAATATTTTTTACAGGCCTGCCCCGTAGTGAACGCAAAGCGTTCTACTATTAGGGTTCTTTGGCAGTTTATTCATTTTCTTTCTAGTTCCTTTTTCCAGACGCTATTTTAGGAATGCTCTCTAATTTCCAGCAAGATATAAAAATCGTTTTTAATTAAAAAATAGAAACGATAGTTTCTATCAACTCGGGCTTGCCAAACTCCTCTTTTCTCATCGTACTTTTTCACTCGTAAGGAAGGATGATGAAAATTTTGCAATAAAAAATTAATTTGCTTTTTAAATCTTTACTTTGTTTCTTTGGGAGCTAACTTAAAACTCCTACTAAAATGAGGAGTATAGGTAACTTTCATTTCCTTTCTAAACTTTTAATTAAATCCTCTGTCCCATTAAAAGGCCCAATTATTTTTCCTTTCTTGACCTCTTGTAAAGCTTCTCTAAGCCCTTTTTCCAGTTCTAACTTAGAGATTTTCATTTTAGTTATTTTCTGAAGGTTCTCCCAATCTTTTTTAGAAACAACAACCAATGTTTCTCCTTGGGTGATTTTTTTTGGAATAGTAAATATAGCCATATTATTATTTTTTTACATTTTCATTTTATAACTTTATCCTCTAAGTGCCAATTTTGATACAATAAGTGCCCGGGGTGGGACTCGAACCCACACGGGATTTCTCCCATTTGATTTTAAGTCAAACTTGGTTACCAGTTACAACACCCGGGCAATTATCTTGAGGCCGTGGTGGGAATCGAACCCACGTAAAGGGATTTGCAGTCCCCTGCCTAAAGCCACTTGGCTACACGGCCATTTTATTATTATACCATTTTTTAGAGCTTTTTTCAATCGTTTTGGTCTTTAATTTCTTCCAAAAGTTCCTCAATTCTTGCTGCCCGGCTAGTTCTTTCTTCTTTTTCAAATCTTATTTTAGGGATAGGCCTCATTTTTAAACGCTTATTCAATCTTTGCTGGAGACCATAGATTCTTCTATTTAAAGTTTCAAAAACCTCAGCAGTTTCCTCTTCTGGTATTACTGAAACATATATCTTCGCCTGGTTTAAATCCTTTGAGGTCTCTACCCGAGTAAGAGTCACTAAAACATCTTTGGGAAAATCAACCCCTTTTAAAAGAATCTGCGATAATTCTCGCTTTATTAGATTATTAACTTTTTGAATACGCTGAGACACGAATCTGCTAAATTTTAAAGTTTGAAAATTGATTGTAAATTAAAAATTGAAAATTGAAAATTTTAAAGCTCTGCTTTTTGTTTCTCCTGTTTGTATATCACCAAGACATCTCCTTCCTCAATTTTTATATCTCCTTCATAAAGTATTCCGCATTCTGAGCCTTTGGCTATTTCCTCAACATTCTTTTTCTTTAGCTGAAGTTCAACAATTTTCCCTCTACCAACTTTTTCTTCATCTCTATAAACTTCAAGCAATTCTCCTTTTTTAACTTTACCTTCAATTATTTTTCCTCCAATAACCTGGCGTTTTTTTTCTGTCCGAAAAATTAGCAGAATTTTAACTTTTCCTAAATCCTGACGGACTATTTCGGGTTCCAATCTTTTACCTAAGGCCTGCCTGACTGCCTGAGCTAATTCATATATTACATCAAAAGTCATTATTTTTATTTTTTCTCTCAAAGCCAAGCTTTTAGCAATGGGATTTGTTTTTACTCGAAAGCCCATAATTATAGCTCTAGCTCCTCTGGCTAATTTTACATCAGAATCACTTATATCCCCCACCTCTCCCTTCAAAATCCTTAAAATAACTTTATCCTGAGGAAGTTCTTTTAAAACCTCCTCAATTGCCTCAAGCGAGCCCAAAACATCAATTTTTAAAATCAAATTTAAAACTTTTTTATTTGGCTCAACCTTAAGCACCTGGGGAGCTGGTTTAACTGGCCCTTCAAGCCCTTTTTTAGCTGCCTCAAGAGCAGCAAAAACTTTAAATTTCTCCCCAACTCCAGGCACATTTTCAAACCCAAGAACAATAGCTGGCATTGAGGGAAGGGCTTTTTCAATAGAAATGCCCTGAAAATCTTCCATAATTTTAATTTTTCCAAAAGCAGAAGAAGTTCCTATAACATTGCCTTTTCTTAAAATTCCATTTCCCAAAATTAAAGTAGCGGTTGGACCGCGCAAAGAATCTAAATATGATTCAATCACTACTCCCTCAGCCGGTTTTGAGATATCTCCTTTTAAATTCTCCATTTCGGCTACTAATAAAATTAATTCTAAAAGGTCTGGGATTCCCTTTCCGGTTTTTGCTGAAAGCTCTATTGAGGGAACTTTACCTCCCATTGATTCAACCAAGACATCCTGAGTTGCCAGCTCTCTTTTTACTTTTTCAGGGTTAGCTTCTGGCTTGTCTATCTTATTAATAGCCACAATCATTGGAATTTGAGCTTTCTTTATATGAGAAATGGCCTCTTTTGTTTGGGTTTTTACCCCTTCCTCAGCGGCCACTACTAAAATAGCAATGTCAGCTACCTTTGCCCCCCTTGATCTCATAGCCGAAAAGGCTTCATGCCCGGGGGTGTCAATGAAGGTAATTTTTTTGGCCTGATGCTCAATCTCATAAGCTCCGATATGTTGGGTAATCCCACCAGCTTCTTTTTCTATAATCTTTAGGTCTTTAATACTTTCGAGGAGACTTGACTTCCCATGATCAACATGACCCAAAACAACCACCACCGGCGGTCTTGTTTGAAGATTCTTATTTTGTTTTTCAGCTGTTTGGAACATGATTGTTAATAGCTTTTGATATCGCTTTCTTTTCTTCGTCAGACAAGGAATATTCAGAAATACCATTTTTAATTGGTTTTCCATAAATTCGGTTTCCCTCTTTAGTATATAAGCTGCTAACCACTATTCCGTTATTATTTCCATCAAGTAGAGCAATAGAAAAACTTTGGTCGCCCCCTACATCAGAAAAAGGATTATATCTAACTATCCCTGTTTTCTGAACAGAAAATTTAGCTTCTTTTTTTAAATTCTCCAATCCCTCAGAAATTATCTCAATTTTTTTCTCTAAATCTCTAATTTGATTTAAAATTCCTTTTAAATCTTTCGGCTCTTTATTTTTTTTAAAAAAATCAAACATATTTTTTGTTGGTAATCTTATAATTATTGCGGCTAATTAGCCGAATTGCCCCAACTGGCGGAGGGTGTAGGATTCGAACCTACAAGGGATTTCTCCCACTGGTTTTCGAAACCAGCTCAATTCCATTCTGACAACCCTCCAAAACTTGTGCCCTCACTCCGAGTTTCACCCCTATGCCAAATATTCTGTGCCCCTAGGAAGACTTGAACTTCCATTTTAGTCTCCGGAGGACTAAGTTCTATCCATTAAACTATAGGGGCATAATTTTGGTGTGGGGGCGGGCGGAGATTTTGACCTCCGGAGGGTCACGCTCTGTCAAATTGAACTATGAGGGCTTATTTCCCCGCTATTAAATAAATATTTTGGCGATTGCCTCTTTTGTTCTTTACAATTCCAACTTCTCTAATTTTAAACCCTGCTTCTTTAATCAAATTTATCAATTCTTTTTTTGAAAACCAGTGATAATATCTTTCAGTTTTTTTGCCCCAGGGTTCAAAAATGTCCTTAAAATCTAATTTTGATTTTCCAATTAGTTTTAAAATAGTATACTTAAAGAGTAAGAAAATCTCTTTTCGCTGATGAAATTTCCAAACTGTTAAAATTAAGAACCCTTCTTGTTTTAAAACTCTTCTTGCTTCTTTTAAAAATTGAAGACGAAATTCTTCTGAAGGTATATGATGTAAAACAGCAATACTATAAACTTTATCAAAATAATCATTGGGAAAAGGTAAATTTAGAGCATTTGCCTTTTGAAATTTTGCTCTTGCCTGCCTAAATTTTCCTTCGGAAAATTTTGGCAGGCAAAGATACTTTTTCTTAGCTATCTCAATTAATTTCTCGGAAATATCGGCTCCAATATAATCTACATTTCTATTTTTAAATAATTCTACAAAACGGCCGGTTCCGCATCCTAAATCTAAAATCCTATCTCCTTCTATCAGATAATCGTCAAACAAAAATTTAATTTCTTCCCATATCTTTTCTCTAGTCCTTGAAAAATCCTCGGCAATTAGGTTATAATCCTCTTTGGTTTTTTGAAGTAAATATTCAGCGTATTTTTTTTCCATGAAGAAAAAATCAACTAAACTTGAGTCAGCAATTCAGGAATTAACAAAAAACAAAGTAAACCCCGTTAGAGGTTACAAAGACAAGAAAAAGGCACAAAGCTCTCATACCTCTAACGGAGTAAAAACTTTGGCTGATTTAGATTCGGCTAAAAGGAAAATTGCAAAGAAATTTAAAATTGAAACTCCTTCCAATGTTAAACTATTAAAAGCATATCATAAATTGGTTAAAAATAAAAGCATTAAGCCGAATAAAAACTTAGAAATTCTTTTAAGAAAAAGAAAAATTCGTTCTCTCTCTGGAATAGTTAATGTCTCGGTTTTAACCAAGCCCTATCCCTGCCCGGGAAAATGTATTTACTGCCCTTCTCAAAAAGGGATTCCTAAAAGTTATTTAAAAAAAGAACCAGCAGTTCAAAGAGCAGTTTTAACCAATTTTGACCCTTATTTACAGGTTCAAACCAGATTAAAGTCCTTGAAAAAGACCGGTCATCCCATTGACAAAATTGAATTAAGGATAATTGGCGGAACCTGGAGCTATTATCCAAAAAATTACCAAACCTGGTTTATTACCCGCTGCTTCGCAGCCTGCAATAGGAAACTAGGCAAAAATAGGTCAAAAATTAAATCTTTAGAAAAAGAACAAAAAACCAATGAAAAGGCCAAACAGCGAATTATTGGAATTACCATAGAAACTCGTCCCGATTTTATTAATAAAAAAGAATTAAAAAGAATGAGAAAATTAGGAATAACCAGAGTGGAACTCGGGGTCCAAAGTATTTATAATAATATCTTGAAATTAAACAAAAGAGGCCACCAAATAGGAGCAACAATAAAAGCAACAAAGCTTCTTAAAGACGCCGGTTTTAAGGTTTCTTATCAAATGATGCTAAATCTACCAGGGTCTAATTTCAAGAAAGACACTGAAATGTTTAAAGAACTTTTTTCAAATCCTGATTTTCAGCCTGATCTTTTAAAAATTTATCCCTTAGCTTTAGTCAAAGAAGCACCTTTATACAAATGGTACCAACAAGGAAAGTATAGACCCTATTCTAAGGAAAAATTAATTAAACTTTTAATTGAAATCAAAAAGCAAATACCTTACTATTGTAGAATTCAAAGAATAATTAGAGATATTCCCTCAGAAGACATTGTGGAAGGAGGAGTCAAAGTTTCCAATTTAAGAGAAGTTGTTCAAAAAGAAATGCAAAAACAAGGATTAAAATGCAAGTGTATCAGATGCAGAGAGGTTAAAGAAAATTACAACCCAAAAGAAAAACTTTACTTATTCAGAAAAGATTACAACGCCTCTGATGGCAAAGAAATCTTTTTAAGCTACGAGAGCAAAAATCAAGGACAGCTTTATAGTCTTTTAAGATTACGAATTCCCTCTCAAATTCTTAAAGAGGAAAAACATTTTCTTCCTGTTTTGCAAAATTCCGCCATTATCAGAGAAATACACACTTACGGCCAACTCCATCCATTAAATTACAGGGGGCGACCCTCTGTAACTTCGCCTCAACATAAAGGCCTTGGTAAAAAATTAATAAAAGAAGCAGAAAAAATAGCCAAAAAGGAGTTTGGCTTGCAACAAATAGCTATAATTTCCGGCATAGGAGCAAGAAATTATTTTAAAAAACTGGGGTACAGATTAAAAAATACCTATATGGCAAAGAGGGTTTAATTAATATTTAGATTAGCCTACGAGACCCGACCTCATTATGAGGTCGGGTCTCGTAATCTAAATAATCAATGTAATCAAATAACCGATTATGGAGAATAAAGCGATTGGGGGTAGGGCTGGTATTGGTTCTCGGGTTTTTTGACAAATAAAAAGCAGAAAACTGACACAAAGACCGAGAAGGGCAAAAAAGGCAACAATTATAGAATTTAAAATTCCAGAGGGAATTAGAGAAACAGAAAAAAGCAAAGGAAAAGCCACATCTCCTCCTCCTAAGATTAAAAACCGACCGCCCACCCGCTCTGCGGGTACTCGAACCTCTTTTAGGTTTGCTAAAAAGTCCGACATTTTCTGGGGTAAAACAAACCCTAAAATAACCTTTACTTCTATCATCTCTTTTGCCATTTTGACCATATGTTTTGTCTTGTAAACTGCAATATAATCGTAAACCGAAAAGACCATCAAAATAATAATCATAGCAGAGGGAGTAAAGCCTAAACCTAAAATACTTCCTATTCCAACTATCCCCAAAATCATCGCTAAGTTATGTAAAAAAATTAGAGGTTTTTTCAGCCAGCCGAGGGTTAAAATTAATATCAAAATTAGAGCAAAAAAATCTGGCAGCCAGAGCGAAAGAGAAATTAGCCCTCCCCAAGCTGTTATAAAAACAAAAATAAATTTGAATACGGTTTCTCTCCCTTTTCTAAATCTTCTGCCTAAAAAAGAAACAAGAAAAATAAATAAGGTAGCTAAAAGAAAGTAGAGAAAAAACCGCCAAAAAGAAATAGAGGGAATTGAAATTTCTTCAATTTTTAGAAGTTCTTTTGTTTTAAAAGCACTAAGAATTCCCAATCCTAAAACTATTGAAAAGAAAAAGGCTTCATAAAAGAAAATTTTCAAGAACTGAAAAATCCGAGCTTTTTTTATTTTTTCTTGATTTTTCATTTAGTAACTTTTTGATATAATCTTCTTTGAGCTTCAATTTTTTCGCGATTGGAAATTTTGCTCTTTTTGATGCCATTTTCCATGATTTGTATTGTTTCATCAAAAATTGAACGAGAAACTGGAAAAGGTGTAGAATCTTTTCCGCCATGAGCAAACGAATATCTGGCTGGGTCTTCATAAGAAGGCTTAGCTCCGTAAATTATTTCAGAAACTAAACTTAAAGCTCGAATTGTCTTTGGCCCAACTCCTTTTGTAGCTAATAACTCCTCAAAATTTTTTGGTTTTAAAAAATGGGTTTCTTCAATTATCTTTTTTAATCTTTTTAAATCAAATTTTTCCTGCACTACTGGATGCCAATGAAATTCAACGTCATTTAATTCCATTTCAGTAAAACCTGCTAATCTTTTCTGCCGTATCAGGGCATTTGGCTTTTCTGAAACCAATTTAATATCTTTTAAAAAGGTTTTTGGCTCCTTAGCTGCTAACCCGGTTGAAATTTCCCGATTTTTATCGCTTTCTTTGGCAGTTAAATTTAGGGGATTACCTCGGGAATCTGAAATAATTCCTGAATGCGGTTCTTCGATTAAATCTTTAACATTGGAAGATAACCAATGGTAACGCCGAGCGGTTTGGGCGCTTGTGTTTAATCCCTGTTGTACCACTACCCAATTTCCAGATTTTGTAAATAGAAAATTGTGATGGTAAATTTGATGGTTATCTTGAATCAACGACGAATCGATTTTCGCCGCCATCTTGCTGGTGTAAATAAGTTTATCAATTTTTTCCATTGGCAAATGTAAAAACTCTCCCCAATCCTGAATTTGTTGAGGGGTTTTTCGTGAGGTTTTCCCTTTTCCGCCACAAACAAAAAGACCAAGTTCTGATTCTAATCCCCGCAAACCCTCTTTGAGAGCTCCCATAGTAGTAGTGCCAAGACCTGACGAGTTCCAATCGAATCCGATCACACACCCCAAACTCTGAAACCAAACCGGATCAGACAATCTTCTCAAAATTTCCTCTGTACCAAACTCCTGAGCAATAGCCAACATTATGCCTCGGCTCAAAGCCTTCATTCTTCTAAAAAGCCAAGACGGACATTTCCCATAATCCAATGGAATTGTAGCGATACCTGTTCTCATATTACTTTATTTTATCAAAAAACTGGCTTTTCAGCCAGTTTTCCAAAACTAGGTAGAGGATGGACTCCTACCCTTTTTAGCTACTTTTTTACCCTTGAAACTCTGATTAATCCTGAACAAGGCACGATTTCAATTCCTCGTTTTTCTAATTCATCTAAAAATAGATTCACCCCCAAAGAATCAGAAGACATGTGTCCAGCAATAACCACATTTAAATTGGCTGCTTCCGCTTCTTTTTTATGCTCTTCAGAAATATGCATCCCAACTACAGTGCCAATCCCAGTATTAGCCATTTTTTCATAAAGTTTTGGAGAACCTTCTGTACCGCCGGTAATCTCGGTCAAAGCGATCTTACCGCAGCGGTTCTCTTTATCACCAACAAAAATTTTAGGACCTGCCCCAATCTTCATTGCCTCTTTATGTTCTGGAATCTCTTTTAACAAATCTATTAATTCTCCAATTCTTTCTGGTTTTTTCTCTTCTATCAAGTCCTTTAAAAATTTAGCGGCTAAATTATCGCAAGGAGTATGGGAATTCATTAAATTTATTTTTAAAAGTTTAGCAGCATCAACAGTTCTTTGATGGTTAACCGAATTAACCCCTCTGGCTACTTCATCAATTCTTTGTTTCATCAGGCCTTCGGCAATATTTATCGGAACTCCATAAAAATTTAAAACATCACACTGCAAATCCATCACATCTGCCAAATGAGCCAATCCTTTGCCAAGAGGATGATGAGCAATCACTAAATCTATATCTCCGACTTCTTTTGTCACTAAAAGTTCAGCCGGTCCGATATCAATTCCAGCCAAAACTTTTTTTATTTCCTTATCCTCGGCAATATAATAAATCCTTGAATCCAAATAGGGATTTTCTAAACCCTCTTTATCAAATTCTTCTTTTTCTTTCTTATCCATTTTTTCATATTTCTTTTTTTTATTCTCCAAAAACTTCTTAATTCCTTGTTCTCCTCGAAAATCAGCTTTTATCCCCATCTGAACAGCTAAATTGTAAATTTCTTTTATTGTCATAATTCTACGAATTACGAATATTTTTACTTTTTAATTTTTAATTCCTCAAAAATTCTTTGATACAGTTGGAAAATTAATTTTTCCTGCTCTTTTATATCCAAAACCTCCCTTCGAATTCGGGCTTTCTCTCTTCTTATAAATTTGCGAATAGATTTGGGCATCCGTTTTTTCCCCATAATATAAAAAATTATATCCAACTACAAAAGTTAAAAATAACAGACATAAAATAAAAAACAAACACATAATGGATAGTATTTACACTTTAATCTAAAATAAAATAAAAATCAAGTTTTTAGATTTTTTATTCTCCTTTTATTACCGCTAAGGGTATTAATTTCGCTACTTTTTTTGATAAACCAGCTTGATGGACAACTTCAACCACATCATCAACATTCTTGTAAGCAATTGGCGCCTCTTCAGCAATCCCTCTCATTGACCGACATTTTATAATTATTCCTTTTTGATTCAATCTTTTGACTACTTCTTCTCCTCTAACTGCTCTCATTGCCGCATGCCGAGACATTGCCCGTCCAGCACCATGCGCAACTGTATACCATGCCTCTTTTGATTTTTCAGTTCCCGCCAAAACATAAGATGGAGTGCCCATTGACCCTGGAAGTAGTGCCACCTGTCCTGCCTCCTTGTGTTTCGCTGGGATTTCCGGATGCCCGGGTGGAAAGGCCCTTGTCGCACCTTTGCGATGAACAATTAATTTCACTCTTTTGCCTCCAACTTCGTGCTCTTCAATTTTAGCAATATTATGAGCAACATCATAAAGTAATTTTAAATCTGCCTTCTCTCCTAAGACATTTTCCCAGGCCTTCCTGACATAATGAGCTATCATGTGTCTATTCGCCCAAGCATAATTACAAGCAGCTGACATTGCTTTAAAAAATCTTTGTCCTTCTGGCGAATTAAATGGAACGCAAGCTAACTCTCTATCTGGTAATTTTATCCCATATTTTGAAAAAGCAGGAATCACTATTTTCAAATAATCAGTGCAGTTCTGATGACCAAGTCCCCGCGATCCTGTATGAATAAATACTACAACCTGGTCTTTGAATAACCCAAAAACCTTTGCTTTTTTTTCATCAAAGATTTCTTCCACTTTTTCCAAGGATAAAAAATGATTCCCAGAGCCGAGTGTGCCAACTTGATCTCTCCCTCGCATTTTAGCCCGTTCTGAAACACAAGAAGCATCAGCTTGGGCCATTTTCCCTTGTTCTTCACAATTTTCAATGTCTTCATTTTCCCCATATCCCTGCTCTACTAATTTTGGCACTCCTCCTTCCAAAATTTTATTTATCTGTTCAATCGAAAGCTTAATTCCCCTCCCTCGTCCAAGACCCGAAGGTACCTCTCTTTTCATTTCCGTGGCTAATTTATCCAAATAGGGCTTAATTTCTTTTACGGTATATTCTGATTTCAATAAACGAACTCCGCAATTCTCATCAAAACCTATTCCGCCGGGTGAAATTACACCTTCAGGAAATTGAGTAGCAACTACTCCGCCAATTTCGAAGCCATATCCCTCGTGAGCGTCTGGCATAGCTAAAGCATATTTTACAATTCCTGGGAGGGTAGTTGTATTTACCAATTGATGAAGCGATTCATCTTTAAAACAATCTTCTAGCATTTTTTCCGAAGCATAAATTCTGGCCGGTACTCTCATATCTAACCTAAAAGATTTCGGGAGTTCCCATAGCCAGCTATTTATTTTTATAAAATCTTTTTTTGAAATCATATTAGTTTATTTTAACCTATTTTTCCGATTTTTCCAAAAAGAAAAGCTAGCTTTTTTGCTAGCTTTACCCCTGCACCAATAAAATTGATAGTGGGAATTTCTTAATCAAGATTCTGGGCAAGTTTTTAGATAAGCGATAACCTCGTCTAAATTAGCTATAGCTAATCCAACCGCTGAATCAGCAGCTCCGTAATAAACCAAAAGCTCATTTGTTTTTTCATCAACAACAGCACCGCAAGGAAAAACAATATCATCTACATTCCCCACTCTTTCATAACCTTCTTCAGGTCCAAAAACCCATTCTTTACTCCGATGGATTACTTCAAGAGTTTCTAAATCCAGTAAAGCTGAACCAACGCGATAAATAGTTCCGGAAGCGGTATTGCGAACTCCGTGATAGAGCACTAACCATCCTTCTGATGTCTCAATTGGCGGCGGACCTAATCCCACCCTATCAGCATCCCAACTTCTATGCCTGATAGGAAGTAGGATTCTATGGTCACCCCAATATTTCATATTCGGGTCAGGCGAAAAAGAAACCCAGATATCAGCTCTACCTTCAATAACAGGTCTGTTGATAAGGGCATAACGACCTTTGAAAGTTTTAGGAAACAGAGAAGCATCTTTGTTCAGGGGCATCAGTGGTCTCCCTAAATGCTCAAATTTAGAAAAATCTTTAGTTGCCATCAGAGAAATACTGGGTGGTTCTCCGGCAACACCAAGGACAAAAGAAATATAAGCAATCACATACTCTTTTCTCTCCTCTATCCAAACAATTCTCGGATCTTCTAAGCCAAAAACAGCTTCGCCAATATTACTATTCGGCTCTAATGTTGGTTTAGAATCTATTTTCCAATCTGTTTTCCCATCTTTGCTCGTAGCCCGAGTCAAATGGGAATGCCCTTCCCTATCTTCAACTCGCACCAAAAGCAATACTCCATCATTAAATTTTATTGCTCCGGGATTAAGCACTGCCCCTATTTTATAGGGCCAAATTTCTGGTGTTAAAATCGGGCTTCCTTCATAACGTCTGAAAAGCTCGTCACTTTTTTTCCTCTTCATCTTATACCCCCTTTCTGGTTTTTGTTTGTCAAAGGACAACTAATGCTTTTTACTATATTTCTATTTATTCATATTTTAAAACCTCTGTCAAATATCAAAAAGGACTGTTGCTTGCCAGATACTGTCTTTGAGTTGAGAAATTTCTAAATCGTGGTAGGTGACTCCTTTGATAATGACACCTCGGGTTTTGAGTTTTCTGCCGATTAAAGTTGCTTCAATGTTTTTATCATTAAAAATTTTAAATTGGATCTCTTGATAAACTTCTTGATTAACCTCACTCAAATACAAAACCTCACTTAAGAAATCAACCAAAAGAGAGGGTAAGTCGTGAGAAGAAACCTTAATTCCGCGTTTTATGACCTCCGAATCGGCAATACGTTCATACCTCGTTCCCTCAAACATCCCCTTCATAGCATTTTCAAAAAGTTCTTTTTTGTCTTTACCAAAAAACCTAATTTTTAAATCAGAAATGTGTTCTAAAATTTCGTATTTCATAATTACGAGTGAGGAAAAAATGAAAGTTTACTTTCATTTTAGCCAAACGAAGTAATTATATAAATCTTTGTTTCTATAATTTCTCAAATTCTTCTCTCGCAATTTTTCGGTCGTCCCAGGGAATTTTTTTACCTTTAGCAACGCACATCCAGGGCTCGCAACCCTTCCCAGTAATTATCACCACATCATTATTTTTAGCTATTTTCAATGCTTTTTTAATTGCCTCTCTGCGGTCTAAAATTTTTAAAACCGCTGATTTATACTGATTCGACTGATTTATGCTGATATTTTCAGCGCCAGAAGCTACTTGGTTTATAATTTCCACCGGTTCTTCATCATAGGGATCTTCGTTTGTTAAAATTACCTCATCACAATATTGGGCAGCAATTTTGCCAAGCTCCGGCCTTTTCCATTTGTCCCTGCCCCCGCCGGCACTTCCCAAAACACAAATTAAATTAGGTTTTAGGTTATAGGTTTTAGGTTTTAGGTGAATTGCAGTTTTATATACTTCCTCCAGAGCGGTGGGAGTATGGGCATAATCTACCACTGCCGTAAACGGCTCCCTAACAACAATTTCCATTCTGCCGGGAATTCCCTCAATTTTCTCTAAAGCAATTTTACAGGTTTCTAAATCAATCCCCTGCGACAACCCAACACAAATTGCCGCCAAGGCATTGTAAATGTTAAATTTACCCAATAACTTAAAATTAAATTCAGTGTCGTTTACTTTAAAACTTGAGCCGGTCGGAAATAATTTTATATCCTCTGCCGCCGCCATTTTCATTTTGGAATTTTTATTTCTTAGCGAAAAGCCGATTTTTTGGTCAGCCGGGAACTGTAAAAAATATTTAGCGTCTTCATCGTCCGAATTGACAATATGAATTTTTTTTGTATTTTTAAAAAGTCTCAATTTTGCTTTTCTATAATTTTCAAATCCTTTATGTGATTCAATATGTTCAGAACTCAAATTAGTAAACACAGCCACATCAAAATCAATAAATCTCTGGCGGTGCTGTTTTATGCCTTCAGAAGTCACTTCTAAAACTACATATTGACAGCCAGCCTTTACCGCTTGCCACAAAAACTTCTGTAGTTTAAAACGGCCTGGCATTGTCATTTTTAAATCGTTTTTCCACTCTTTATCTCCAATTTTAAATTTGATAGAAGAAATAGAGGCAGTTTTGAATCCTGCTTGTTCTAAAATTTTTGTTGTCAAATGAACTACTGTTGATTTTCCATTAGTCCCAGTCACTCCAATCACTTTTAATTTACGAGATGGAAAACTATAAAAAACTGCTCCCAAAAAAGCGAGCTTTAAGTGATACCAGTTGATAAAAAAATCAGGGATAATTTTTCTAATTAAATTTTTCATCCTCCTAAAAATTTTAGGGCTTCTTTTATTTTTTTCTCCTCTTCTTTGATTTCTTTTGAAACTTGGAATAAGGCCTCTTTGGCTTGTTGTTGGGAAAAACCGAGGTTAATTAGGGCTTGTTCCGCTTCGCTTATTTGTGGTTTTTCTTTTTTAGAAGGTGATAACTCTTTGAGCTTGCCAGAAAGCTCTAAAATAATTGCCCGGGCTTTTTTTCGACCAATGCCGGAAATTTCCTCAAATATTTTCTCATCTCCGGATTCAATTGATTTTTTTAATTTTTCTAAAGGCCCTAAAGAAGAAATCTCTAAAGCGGCTTTGGGTCCAACTCCGGGAACTTTATCTAAAATTTCAAAAAACTCTAACTCCTCTTTAGTCAAAAAACCGTATAAATCTAAAGCGGTTTCCCGAACATTAAGATAACAAAAACACTTAAAAGAACTGCTCATTTCTGGTAGTTTGGCAAAAGTTCTCTTGGATAAAAAAACCTTATAGCCAATATCATTAACATCAAGAATAATATATTTATCTGTTTTAAGTTGAATTTTACCAGCTAAAAAGGATATCATATTAATTAAATTGTATCCTAAATTTTCTTTTTTTTCAAATTCTAACGTTTAAATTGGGAAAAAATACCCCCACACCAATGAAATTGATAGTGGGGGTTATGTTGGTCCATTAATCGGCTAAGCTCTTTCTTAGCTGATACTCCTCTAACTTTTCTACAAACCTATTACCTTTCTGTCTCTTTTGCCATCGTTGAATAAGGAGATGGCCTCCATATTTTATCACGTCCCTATACCAACCGCGATGCCAAAGCCGGAATCCTCTAAAAACACAATCAATTGGAAAGACAATGGTCCTCAGGGCGATTCTAATACCGCTTAAAGCCTTATAGAATCTGCTCATAAGCCTCATTGGAATTTCCTGAAATTCTTGCAAGCTCATATTATCTGGCTGAAAACATACATGGTTTCCATCATACTTACTCCAGGACACCAATTCCAAGGGGAAAATTCTTCCTTCCCTCCCTAATCTCTGACGCAGGCCCGTACCGACTAAAGGAACTGGGTGTAATACTTGAACACTATCGGGAGAAGCCTTGCGGATAAACCTTCTAAACCGTTTAATTGTTTCTTGAACACCGATTAGGTTTTTCTTGCTTTTTGTTGGATAGCCAACCATAAACATCGCGTGTATCCAGAAGTAACGACTCAAAACCTTGGTCCACTCAAGCATATGAGAAGATGAATATCCTTTGCGCATAGCTTTGAGGTCTTCATCAATCGGAGACTCGTAACCAATAGCGGCAGTTCTCACTCCGGCTTTTTTCATAACTTCTAACAGTTCAATGTTTTTTGCAGCTTCTAGTCTTATTTGGACTGTAAAAACAAGTCGGTTTCCATATTTCTCAGAAATCATTCTAAAGAACTCATAGGTGCCTTTAAGGTCTTCTTCTAAACGGTCGTCAACAATAAAGAAATGGCGGGCTTTTCTGGTCTTTGCTAACCATTCAACTACTTTAAAAAAGTAGTTAGCTGTAGCCCATCGAGGTCTTCCTTTTACACTACAAAACTCACAATTCATACTGCATCCTCTAATCCGACCAATCGGATAAATCTTTACTTTGGCATAGCTTAAAAGGCCAAAATCTGGATAAGGTAAATTATTCAAATCCGGGATTTCAAGTCTCTCTGGAAGATTGGTTCTGACTTTTCCTTTTTCCCAAAAGGAAATTCCGGGAATATCTCTCAGAGATTCCTCTTTCTTTAGAGCATTAAGAATCTGCTGAATAACCATTTCCCCGTCGCCGTGGATAACCAGATCAATGTTATGTTTTAAAGTCTCTCCTGGACAGTAATGAGCATGCCATCCACCGGCAATGGTTACAACTTTCTTCTGATGATAGAATTCAGCTAACCCCCAAACCCGTTCCATTGTGCTGCTAAGGCCACAATAGAAACCAACAACAGAAGCAGGCTTTTCTTTTTGCAGGGTTAAGTGGTCTGGTAAACCCTGGCTATCACGAGGACCCCTATAATTATTCTCATCAATTATCTCTACTCTCCATCCCAAAAGTCTGTTTGCTGCTGTAGCAACCATAATAGGCCCCAAGGCAGTAGTTTTTTTGGCTTGTCGGGTAAAAATGTTCAATTCTGGAAAAGCCGGAATAATAAACCGGACTAAAGACCAACCATTTCTGCTCATTGCTTTACCCATTTCTATTTTCTCCTTCTATGTTCTTCAATGTTAAGGTGCTAATCAAGAACTATTTGTAATTTTAACTTAATTACTTTCAAAGCGCAATGGTAAATTAGAGAATAGTTCGCTTGACTGAATTAACTTTATTTAATACAATTAGCCAAAGAACATGCCGATAACAAAATCTGCCAAAAAAGCCCTTCGCCAAAATATTAAACGAAGAGCTAAAAATCTCATCTACAAAAAGAAAATAAAAGATCTCATAAAAAAGGTAAAGGGTTTGGTTTTAGAAAAGAAAATTGAAGAAGCAAAAAAACTTTTGCCTCAAATATATAAAGCGGTAGATAAAGCTGCCAAAGTTGGAGTGATTAAGAAAAACACGGCAGCAAGAAAAAAGTCAGGAATAACTAAATTGGTTAACAAAACGTCTAAGGCGACGGAGACCGGGTCTCCGCAGAGCTCTAGCCTACGAGACTCGAACCAGCATCAAGTTTAGAAGCGAAAGAATGGGTCAAGTTCAAGGAACGACGACGAAGGAGTGTTAGATAACACTTCGAGGAGGAGTGACGAAGAAATTGGCCCATTATTTCGTTTCCCTTTGGGCGGGCCAATTTGAGCCATCTTCTGCGTTACTCGTCGCTTATGTGTAGACAACACACTTCACTTCTCGCGTCTTGAATCTGACCAAAATTCGCTTCGCTAAATTGATTCTGGTTCGAGTCTCGTAGGATTTATCAAATCTCCGCAATTAACAAATCAAGCGCTATTTGAGGATCTATTCTCCCGGTCTTAATATTGAGGTCTACCTGAAAAATCTTTTGAAAGATTTTTTTTAATTCCTGGAGGTTAAACTTCTGAGATTGGAAATAACTCTTTTTAACTACAAAAGGATGAAGACCGCTCTTTCTTAAAATAGTATTATATGGCTCATGTCTCTCAATAAGTTCTTTAACTATTAAAAGGTTTCGGAACTGAAAATTTATCATTGAGAGAAGATATAAAGGTGAATCTCCTTTTTCTAAGTGTTCGTGTAATAATTTTAGGGCCAGTTTTTTATTCTTTTGAGCAATCGCATCAATAGTTTTAAAAATATTAGTTTCAATTTTTGACCTTACTAAAAGTTCAATATCTGGGATTTTTATTTCTTTCTTATTTCTAAAGCTAACTAATTTTTTTATTTCCTGACTCATTCGCCAAAGATCACTTCCAATATAGTCAATAAGCTTTTCTAAAGCTTTTTGTTCTATCTCTGTTTTGTATTTTCCAAATTCTTTTTTGACCCAATTTTTCAGTTTTTGACCTTTGAGCAGTTCAAACTTTTGGGTCTTTCCGAATTGTTTCAAAAATTTAAATAAGGGGTCTCTTTCCGTTGGTATATTCTCTTCATAAAACAAAAGAATATCCTGAGATTTTTGATAATCTTTTTTTCTTTTTAAAAATTTCGTTTTGAAATCAGGATTGAAAAAGGCATTTTTTAAAATAAGAAGTTTTTTCTCCTGAAACATCGAAACCGACCGAAGTTCTAAGTCAAAATCTTGAAAACTTTTTTCCTTGGAATCAAGTATCTTAAAACTCAATCCTTTCTTATGGATTTTTTTATAATGGGCTACAATTTCCTTTAATTTCTGCCTTGACCTATAAATATCAGAGCCATAAAGAAAAATAATCATAGTATTTGGCATTTGGGGCAAAAATGGGCGCTTCTGCCGCCAATTTTTGCTCGTTTTATTATAGTACCGCAACGAGAACATTTTTTGCCTTCTTTTCTGTATACCTTTATTATCTTATCAAAGCTTCCTCTTTTGCCTTTAATATCCCGGAAATCGGTAATACTTGAGCCTTTAAGCTCAATTGCCTTCTTCAAAATTTTTCTCATTGCCTGATAAATTTTTTTTAGTTCTGTTTCAGATAATTTTGGAATTTTTCTAAAGGGATGAATTTGGGCTTCAAATAAAATTTCATCGGAATAAATATTGCCAATGCCGGCAATCACTGTTTGGTACATCAAAATTTGTTTAATCTTGCCTTTTTTCTTCTTTAAAACTTCTTTAAATTTTTCAAAAGTAAAATCTTTGCTTAGGGGTTCAGGCCCTAAATTTTTTATTTCTTCTGAATTTTTTAGCTCCTCGGTTTTCCATAATTCAGCTTTAGCAAACTTCCTTAAATCAGAAAGAGCCAGCATTTGACCATTGTCTAAAGTAAATAATAGATGAATGTAAGTATTAACCTTTTCTTCTAAAAGGCCCGATGTCTTGGATTTCCATATTCCATCTTCCTTCTTCCATGTTCCATATAAAAGATGGCCGGTTAGTTTTTGATGAATTAAAAGAGAATAACTTTGAGAAAGTTCAAAAATAATATTTTTTCCTCTCCGCCAAATTTTTTGAATTTTTTTCCCTCTAAGTTCTTTTTTAAATTTCTTAAAATTTTTTGCTTGTCCGCCGAAGCCTTGCTGTGTCCTTCCGTATCCTTTGGCGAAGGAGAGGCGAAGGCGGAGCATCTTCTCAAAATCTGTCCAGACATCAATAAAAGTCCTTGAAAGAACCTTTTTGTTTAAGTCGCGTACAGTTGTTTCTACTTCTGGTAACTCCGGCATATTTTTTTCACTTCGTAAAAAAAACGCTGAATTTACGCTGATTTTACGCAGATTTTACGCTGAATTTTCAGCGTTATCTCAGCGTTGCTATCAGCGTTTTATCAGCGGTTACTTGAGGGCTGTTTTAATTTTCTCGACTATCTCTCCCGGAGTAAAATGGGCTTTGACTAAATAATCATTTGCTCCCATTTTTAGGGCTTTTTCTATATCATCTTTCTGACCAAGGTTTGAGAGAACAATTACTGGGATTTCAGATAAGATAGGATTTATTTTCATCTTAGCTAAAACTTCAAATCCATCTATACCGGGTAAGATAAGGTCAAGTAGAACTAAATCCGGTTTTTCTTTTCCAATGCTTTTCACCCCTGCCTCTCCATCTGCTGCTTCAGAAATGTTATAACTTTCTCTTAGGAGTTTTTGGCCAATTAGCTCCCGGAGAAATTTATCATCTTCAATTATTAAAATTTTCTTCGCCATAGATTATTTACCGATTTGTTTATTCACTTTATCAATCACTTCCTGAGGATCAAAATCGGTCTTAACTAAACAATCCTTTGCTCCTAACTCTCGAGCTCGCGAAATTTCAACTGATTGACCTGAATTGGAGATAATAATCACTGGAATACTTTTTAATTTTTCATCCTTTGCCATCTTCTCCATTACTTCAAGCCCTCCCATTTTAGGCATAAGAATATCAAGCAAAATAAGGTCAGGGGCTGTCTCCCTCATTTTGGTAAGTCCTTGTTCCCCATCCATTGCCATTGAAACTTCATACCCCTCTTTAATTAATTTTTTTTGAAGAAGATTAATTAAAAGTTCTTCGTCTTCAATTACTAAAATTTTCTTGGCCATAACTCTTGTAACTTGTAACCTATAACTTATAACTCAAGAGGGCTACAGGTTATAAGATTCGTTTATTTTACCCTATCTTAAAAATAAATACAACATTTAGTGTTTGCCGACCTTGTTTTTTACCCCGTTAGAGGGTTACTTGCTCTGTGGTTTCTCCTCGCCCTTGTAACCTCTAACGGGGTTTATTGGAATAGTGAAATAAAATGTCGTACCCTTTCCTTCTTTAGATTCAAACCAAATTTTACCTTTGTGAGCTTCAATAATATTTTTAGCTATAAAAAGACCCAGTCCTGTTCCTTCTGTCTCCATTCTTATTGCATTAGCTCCTCTGAAGAATTTAGTAAATACCCTTTTCTGCTGATTTTCGGGAATTCCCGCTCCGGTATCTTTAATGGAAAACTCTATTCCTTTTTTAGTTTGTTTTAAAGAAATCAATACTTTGCCGCCAGAAGGAGTATATCTTACGGCATTATTAAGAAGATTGGTAATTGCTATATTCATCTTCTCAACATCCAACATAACTTTTGGCAATTTCTTCTCGGGTTTCCTAAACCCAAGTATAAGATTTCTTTCTTTAGCTTTTCCTTTATGAGAATCTACTATTGAGTTAATTAGATCTTCAACATCAGTTAAAGTTAGCCCATAAAGGTACCTCCCTTCCTCAATTCTGGTTACATTCAAAAGGTCATTAATTAAAACAATCATTTTCTCATTTGATTTATAAGTACCGTCAAGAAATTCTTTCTGTTCTTTAGTCATCTTCCCTAAATCCCCTTCTAAAAACATTTTTAAGGTCCATTTAATTGCAGATAAGGGAGTTCTCAGTTGATGAGCAGCTAAGGAAACAAACTCAGTTTTCATTCTCTCAACCAATTTTTCTCGGGTAATGTTATGCAAAATTACTAAGGTCCCCAACTTCTTTTTCCCCCTCATTATTGGGACTATGCTTGCTTCCAAAATTAAATCCCGGGTAATTTCAAGCTCTTTTCTAAAAACTTCTTTAATTCCTTTTCCATCAAAGAGCTCTACCAGGGGTTTCAAAACATTATTTTTTTGAAGCTCTGAAACAGATTTACCTTCTATGTCTTTAGCTTTTATCCCAAAAAATTCCTCTAATCTAGGATTCGCCAATAAAAGTTTCTCTCCTTTGTCAAATACCAATAACCCATCACTAAAATTGGTAATAATCGCCAAGGTTTTGTCTCTTTCCTTTTCTGCCTTAACCCCCTCCTCTTTCACGTCCTCTAAGATATTCATTAAGGCCTTTCTAGAACCCAGTAATTCCTCTGTTCTTTTCCCCGCTTCTTTGGTACGTATTTCTACCCTCTGTTCCAAGTTTTCCTGAAGTTCTTTAAACTTGGTGATATCATATATCCCAATAAAATAACCAATTATATTGCCTTTTCTATCTTTTCTTGGAGCAATATAAATACTTATTGGAATTCTCTGGTTTTTTGCCAACAATGTCATTTCTTTCCCTGATATAAATTCTCCATTCAGCGTCCTCTGTTGAAATTTTGACAATTTCTCTTTTTCCTCAAAACATTCCCCTACTGGTTTTCCTAATACCTTGGTCTTTCCAAGTCTTATCAACTTCTCAAAGGCTTTATTTACACCAAGAACAAACCCCGTCTGGTTTACATCAATCACCGGTAATGGAAGAAAGTTTGAAAACTCTTCTAAATAACGCCGAAGGGTTTCTAAATCCTCTCGGAGATAGCCCAGTTCTCCAATATCTTTTTTAGGTTTTTTAGACTTTGATAATCTTTGAGGCATTTTAGAACTATTTCCATTTAAATAAATATTCATGATAAGGGCTTCCTTTAAACATGCACTTGGTTTCTTCAATAGTTATTTTTTTGCTTTTTATTCTTTAAAAATTATTTATTTTATTTCGACCTCCAATTTTATTTCCAGTTTTAAGGAGAACAAAAATCTTCTCTTTAAGCAAGGACAGAGCTATCTCAAAATAGCTCTGATTTTGGCAATTATCTCATCCGGAGTAAAGTGGGCTTTAATCAAATAATCATTTGCTCCCATTTTTAATCCTTTTTCTATGTCCTCTTTCTGGCCAAGATTTGAGAAAATAATAACTGGAATTTTAGATAAAATAGGATTTGTTTTCATCTTAGCTAAAACCTCAAATCCGTCTATTCCCGGTAAAATAAGGTCAAGCAAAACTAAATCCGGCTTCTCTTTTTCAACGCTTTTTATCCCTTGTTCTCCATCTATTGCCTCAGAAATCTCGTACCCTTCATGGGTAAGCTTTAAACAAATTAGTTTTCGGAGGAATTTATCATCTTCAATTATTAAAATTTTCTTAGCCATAAAATTAAGGAACAACGAGCAATATATTAATGTCTGTTGGTATTTGATACCAACAGACCATAAGTAAGAAATTTTATTGTTTATTGCTCATTGTTCGCTATTCAATTATTTTATTTTACCTTGTTAAAAAAACAAACGCAAATTTAATAAAACTCTTCGCCTATAAATTCGCTAAACTTTTCTTTTATTGGAATAGTGAAATAAAATGTCGCACCTTTTCCTTCTTTAGATTCAAACCAAATTTTACCTTTGTGAGCTTCAATAATATTTTTAGCTATAAAAAGACCCAGTCCTGTTCCTTCTGTTTCCATTTTTATGGCATCACTTCCTCTATAAAAAGTAGTAAATATTTTTTTTTGCTGATTTTGAGGAATTCCTATTCCGTTATCTTGAACTTGAATTCTTATTTCTTTTTTGTTTCCCTGGACGGAAACTGAAATTCTGCCTCCGGGAAAAGTATATCTTAGGGCGTTATCAATAATATTGGTGACAGCTATTTTCATTTTCTCAACATCTAACATAACTTTAGGTATTTCCCCTTCTGGTTTTATAAATCTAAATTTAAGCCTTCTCTTTTTTATTTCATCTTGATAACTATCTATTACCGATTGAATCACTTGCTCAATACTTGAAAGAGTTATATTGGTAAGATATCTTCCTTCTTCAATTTTCGCTGCGTTTAAAAGGTCATCAATTAAGCTAATCATTTTTTCATTAGTTTGATAGGTTTTTTCAATCATCTCTTTTTGTTTTTCGGTCAATTTTCCTAAATCTCCGTCCAATAATGTTCGCATACTCCATTTCACTGCTGAGCTGGGAGTTCTTAATTGATGAGCAGCTAAAGTAACAAACCTGGTTTTCATTTCCTCAGCCAACTTTTCTTGGGTAATATCGTCTAAAATAATCAAAGAGCCAATTTTTTCCTCAGGAATTCTCATTGGAATAGCAGACACTTCTAAAATGAGATTTTCTTTAATTGGAAGTTCTTTTTCGTAAACCTCTCTTATTTCTCCGCCCAAAAGAGAAACTAAAGGTCTGATAAAAGGAAAAGAGCTCAATTCTAAAATTGATTTTCCTAATATCTGCTTGCCTTTAACTTCAAGGAATTTTTCCGCTTGGGGATTGATTAAAAAAAGTTTATTTTTTTTATCAAAAACCAAAACCCCATCCCTTAAATAAGCAATAATTGCTAAAATCCTTCTTAACTCTTTATCTTTTTTCTGAATATCTTCCCAATTAAGTTTTTCCTTTTGTTTTTTTCTCCAGAACATTGTTTGCCCGACAGGACTCGAACTACCATCAAGTTTAGAAGCGAAAGAATGGGTCAAGTTCAAGGAACGACGACGAAGGAGTGTTAGATAACACTTCGAGGAGGAGTAACGAAGAAATTGGCCTATTATTTCGCTTCCCTTCGGGCGGGCGAATTTTATCCAGCTTCTGCGTTGCTCGTCGCTTATGTGTAAATAACACACTTCTCTCCTCGCGCCTTGAATCTGAATAAAATTCGCTCCGCTAAATTGATGTTAGTTCGAGTCCTGTCGGGCTACCATAAACTTAAATTATTTTTAATTATTTCGTCTTTTATTTTTTCTGTTTTGTCGTTTCCCGAATTAGGCAATCTCTTAATTAAACTATAAAATCCCCAATTCTTTAAAATCTGAACTACTTTTTCTTTATTATATTCTCCCCAAGAACACTTTTTTAAATCAAATCCAATTGGCACACTGCATTTTATCTTGACTAACATTCTTGAGACAAAGGCCTGTTTTTTGCCGTCTGATAATTTCTTTTTTAAAGAATCCTTTATTTCTTTAATCTTTTCACTGTTTTTCTCTAGTTCTTTGTAAAGATTTCCTAAAGACCCAAATTCTTTAATCAAGGCAATGGCAGTTTTTTCTCCAACTCCGGTAACCCCGGGAATATTATCTGAGGGGTCTCCTCTCAGGGCTTTAAAATCAAGCAGCTGCTCTGGAAATAATCCCTGATATTTTTCTTTTATTTCTTCCTCATCATAAAGAACAGCATCTTTAACGCCTCTTTTCAAAATATAGGCCTTTGTATTTTTATTAACTAATTGAAGAGCGTCTAAATCCCCGGTTAAAATAATTGTCTCAATTTCGGGCCCGCCTAAGTTTTCTTTCTTAAAATTTGGGCGGGTGGGAGCGGTTTTAGAAATAGTTCCAATAATGTCATCTGCCTCAAAACCTTGTTTTTCAAAAATTGGAACATCAAAGCTTTTTAAAATTTCTTTTATCTTTGGAATCTGTTGGCAAAGTTCCTCTGGCATTTTTGGCCTTTTAGCTTTATAAGCTTTATATTTTTTATGACGAAAAGTAGGAGCAGGAAAGTCAAAAGCAGCAACAACAAAATCCGGCTGAAATTCTTTTAGGGTTTTGAAAAAAACTAACAAAAAACCGTAGACCGCATTTACTAACTCTCCATTTTTGGTGGTCAAAGGAGGCAAAGCATGATAGGCCCGATGAATCAAGGCATTACTATCAATGATAATCAACCGCTTTTTATCAGTTTCCATTTCCATTTTTTAATTTTAACATAAATAAAAAAAGTTTTCACTAAACAAACTCATTTTAAGCTGCGGAGGACGAGCCTCCGCAGTTCTACTTAATAATGATTTTTCGGGTTTTTTCGTTTACAAATTCAAACTTTATCCAGATAGCACTTTTAGGGATTATTTTCCGGACCTGGTCGGCCCATTCAATAGCGACAATGTTTTGAGGATTGAAAATAATCTTTTTAAAACCCAAATTTAATAACTCCCTTGGTTTTTCAATTCTATAAGAATCAATGTGAATGAGATATTGGGTATTAGATGTTAGATGTTGGATTTTAAATTTCTTCATTATAACAAATGTGGGGCTGAGAACTCTCTCTTTAGTTCCTAATCCTCTTGCAAATCCTTGTAAGAAAGTGGTTTTTCCGCTGCCAAGTTCCCCTTCCAAACCAATAACAAAAGCCCTGTTTTTAGACCAGCCCACAGTAGATACAACGTTTCTGGCGGGTTTCTTTTTTAAAATTTCTTTAGCAAACTTTTCACCTAATTTTTTTGTTTGGGCAGAATTACTTGTAATATACTCGTTTTTCATTTGACTAGTTTTAAAATTTAAGATAAATTAAATTAAGTACCTAAATATCCTCTATTACATTTTACAACATTATGCCCCGTAGAGAAATTTTGAAAGGCCCCTACGGGGCGAATAAAGAAATTTTTAATTCGAAATTCTTCTACGGGGTATGCCAGAAATAAAAAAAATTAGAGGGGAAATAGCAATTGCTCCTATTATAGTCAAAGACGTCAAGGGGCAAGTAAAAAATATAGCTGATTTCAAGGAACTCATTAAAAAGAGTTTAAGGAAAAGGATAACTGAATTGGTCCAAATTATTTTGGTCGGAGCCTTTTATCTTGACGCCTCTGATATCCATATTGAACCAGAAGAAAAGCAGGCAAAATTCCGACTTAGGATTGACGGTGTTTTGCATGATGTTTTCTACTTTGAGCCAATTCTATATGAAAAATTTCTCTCTCGAATCAAGTTGCTTTCTAAATTGAAACTAAATATAACCACTCGACCTCAAGACGGTCGTTTTTCTATTTTAATAGAGGAATCCTCAATCGAAGTTAGAACCTCATCTGTCCCTGCCGAATATGGAGAATCGCTTGTCCTTAGAATCTTAAATCCCAAATGGGTAGTGACTATGGAGGCTCTTGGGTTAAGAAAGGATATACTTAAAATATTTAAAGAAGAGGTTGAAAAGCCAAATGGAATGATTATCTGCACCGGACCTACTGGCTCGGGGAAAACAACAACTTTATACGCTTTTTTGCAGAAAATAATCAGTCCTGAAATTAAAATTATTACCATTGAAGACCCGATTGAGTATCATTTAAAAGGGGTCTCCCAAACTCAAGTTGATGAAGCTCGGGGCTATGACTTTGCCAACGGTCTTCGGGCTATTGTAAGACAAGACCCTGATGTAATTTTAGTAGGAGAAATCCGGGATTTAGAAACTGCTCAAATTGCCATCCAAGCTGCTTTAACCGGACATTTAGTTCTAAGCACTATTCATACTAATGATACTGCCGGCACTATTGCCCGGCTCCAGGCCTTGGGGGAAAAAGCTACTAATATCGCTCCGGCTCTAAACATAGCAATAGCTCAAAGATTAGTAAGGAAGGTCTGTCCTAAATGTCTGAAATCTAAAACAATATCGTCAGAGGATTTAAAAAAAATAGAGAAAAATTTGAAAAATCTTCCCAGCAATATCAAAATACCAAAACTAAGCCCGGAAACGAAAATACCATATGCCCGGGGCTGCCGGGATTGTAACGGCACTGGGTATAAAGGAAGAATTGGTATTTTTGAGGGCTTTATAGTTGATGACGAAATGGAAAGATTTATATTAACCTCACCCTCTATTGTTGATATGAGAGAAAAGGCAATTAAAAAAGGAATGGTTTTAATGCGCCAGGACGGATTTCTAAAAGTCCTAAACGGAGTTACTACCGTTGAAGAAGTGGAAAGAGTAACCGCAGAATAAAAAAACTATTTCTGGGGCTGGAGACCAACTTAGTTTTACAACAAAAGTTTCAGAATTTTCTGAGGTATAGTTTCGCTCTCGCCAAACTACCCATCTACAAAAATTCCAGGTCCCCAGCCCCAGAAATAGTTTTTTTACCCCGTTAAATAGGCTTCTGGGCTAAAATCCAAAGGATTTTATTTAACAGGGTGAACCCTGTTAAATCCCGTGAAGTGAAGATTTCGCTAAAGGCGAAACTATTAATTGTAATAATTGTAATACTTTATGGAAAATTTGTCAAGTCCCCACCGACCCTTCGTTCCAAAATTAACCGAAGAAGATAAAACTCTTGATTTAACCTTAAGGCCAAAAACTTGGGAAGATTATGTTGGCCAGGAAAAAGTAAAAAAGAATATTCAAATAATTATTGAGGCAGCAAAAAAAAGAGAAGAACCAATTGAACACCTGCTTTTTTATGGCGGAACCGGTTTAGGCAAAACAAGTATTTCCTATATCATAGCTAAAGAACTCGGGGCAAACATCCGGATTATTTCCGGACCTTCTATTGAGAAAATCGGAGATTTAGCGGCAATTTTAACTAATCTCAATGAGGGCGATATTTTATTTTGCGATGAGATACATAGAATGAACAAGTTGGTGGAAGAATTTACTTATCCTGCTTTGGAAGATTTCAAATTAAATCTCATTTTAGGAAAAGGACCAATGGCCAGAACTATGGAATTAAAACTGCCCCGATTTACTCTAATCGGAGCCACCACCCGTTTGGCTTTATTATCTTCTCCTTTAAGAAATCGTTTTGGGGCGATTTTTCAACTTAATTTTTACAAAAAAGAAGATATCGAAAAAATTATTCAGAGGTCAAGTAAACTTTTGGGAATAGAAATAGAGCCGGGAGCTGTTGAAACCATTGCCCGATGTTCCCGTTTTACCCCCAGAGTTGCTAACCGGCTTCTCAAGAGAGTAAGAGATTTTGCTCAGGTTGAAGGAAAAGGAGTAATTACAAAAAAAATTAGTGAACAGGCCTTAGGTTTTTTAGAAATTGATAAACTTGGTCTTGAATCAGGAGATAGAAGAATTCTAAAAGCAATCATTGAAAAATTTGAGGGAGGACCGGTTGGTCTTCAAACATTATCTGCCGCAACCTCAGAAGAAGAAGATACTATTTTAGATATTTACGAACCTTATTTAATGCAGCTCGGCTTTATTGAGAGAACGCCTAAAGGAAGAATGGCTACAAAATCTGCCTATCAACATTTGGGAATAAAAAACAAAGGTCCCCAAAAATTCCTGATTTAATATTAATGCCAAAATTTCTCTATCTAATTCTTGTTTTCTTTCTACTTTATCCCCTTGCTACGCAAGGGGATAATTTTTCGGATATAATTATCAACGAAATTGCCTGGATGGGAACTGAAAATTCAGCAAACGATGAGTGGATTGAACTTTATAATAATTCAGAGCATCTTGTTGATCTTGAGGGCTGGAAATTGGAAGCTGAAGACGGAAGCCCAAAAATGAATTTAAAAGGAAAAATCTTGCCTAAAGGATTTTTTCTTTTAGAAAGAACAAATGATGAAACTGTTCCCGATATTAAAGCTGATTTAATTTACAAAGGGAATTTAAATAATAAAGGCGAACATCTAAGCTTAATTGGCAACCGGGGAAAAGCGGTTGATGAGATAGATTGCTCTTCCGGATGGTTTACCGGAAAAGGAAAACCAGAATATAAAACAATGGAAAGAATAAATCCTTTGACTCTTGGAAACAGTCCTAAAAATTGGCAGACCAGCAAAAATCCCGGCGGAACTCCAAGAACTAAGAACAGCTCCGGATTCGCAGAGAGACCTGCGGAGACCGGGTTTTCTCAATCTGAAACAGCTTTTATTGGTGAAAAAATGCCCGAGCACGGACCTCGGGTAACTGCTTTATTGATTGCTTTTGCTATTGCTATTTTTTCGGCGATAGTGATTCTAATTCTTAAAAAAATAATAACTCCAAAATCTTCTTCAGATTCTTTCTGAAATATTTTTTAATAAAAAATATGTAAAAAAAAGCAGTAGAGCCATCTTCAATAGATGGATACCGCTTGTTGTTTTGGTTGCCTTGATGTTTTTAGTTACCAGCTTGTTGTGATCCGATAGAATTTCTGCTTTCCCGTTGGCTGACGATCTATCCAACCGGTTGACTGACCTTGGGACGATATGTGGATTGCCTCTCTATCCCGTAATCTAATAGGGTCATGACCTGAGTAGATGGAATAGTGATCTTTTGGTTGGCTGTTCCAGATAAGCTGGAGACCACCATTTTCGGTCAGAATGACTTGTGTCACCACAAAGGGCTTTGCATTATATTCATAGGCCCCCATATCAACAGTCAATGAATCTCGGCCAAAGGCAACCCGCAGATTGCCGTCCATTTCAAATCCTGGAAACCACACATTAATCCCTGCATCAATACAGGGGGAATCCGGTAAAAGCCGGAAATTGTTATCCTCGTAGGTCTCTGGATTGTCATCTGGTCCATCCAGGTCAACAAACCGCGGATCTTTCTCAATGTTCCCTTCGCCATCTCCATCCCAATCTTGGATACAGGAATAAGTTGGTATGGTTGATTCATGAAGCTGACTATCTTGAGAAGCTTCATTCCTCCAGATAATGCAGTTCTGGATAGTATCATTACAATGATACAGTCCGCCGCCCTTACCTCCGGCCGAGTTGTTAGAGATAATATTGTTCTCGATGGCGCCAATACTATTATACACCCCACCACCACCACCTTCAGCCGAGTTCCTACAAATAATATTATTTCTAACCCGCAGCCCGTTAAACAGCCCGCCACCGTCACGAGCTGAATTGCCAACAATAAGGTTATTCTGGACAAAAGGGCAATCAGCCAGCCCCCCACCAGAATCGGCTGAGTTCTCGGTGATAATGTTGTTCTGGACTCTACTACATCGATACAATCCGCCACCGTCTTGCTCAGCCGAGTTGCCAGAGATGGTGTTATTCTGGATAGGGCCATCACAATCACATAGCCCAGCGCCAAAATCGGCTGAGTTATCAGAAATGGTATTACCCTGGATGGTACCGTTACAATCACATAGCCCGCCGCCAAAATCATCAGCTGAATTGTTAATGATGGTGTTGCCCAGGATATCGCCGTTACACGAATATAGCCCACCACCACGAATAGCTAAATTGTTAGTGATGAGGTTGTTCTGGATAGTAAACCCTTCATTGCCGCCATAAAAGGTAGTAATACCACCACCTCTCTGTCTAACGGGATAGTCATCATTTTTTTCAGCATTGCCATTACGAATGGTAAAGCCCAGGATAGCACCGTTTCTATAGGAGCAAAGAATTATCACCGAGCCCGATTGGTTGCCATCAATGATGGTTTTAGCAACAACATCAGAGTCAAGAGGATTGGTACTGCGAAGAACGATGTCTCTGTGGCTGATCACAATGTTTTCCACATAGATTCCCTTGGCGACAATAACAGTACCGCCCTCCCAAGCAGCATTTATCCCTTCCTGGATAGTTTTAAAGGGCTTTTTTGGAGCTGTTCCATCTCTCGATTCTGCTATTGAGCCATTCACATACCAGTTGCTTGCAAACATTGTTGAAGAGCTCAAAGCGATAAAAAGGACCAACAGAGCGGAAAGAGTAAATCTGACAGACATTGTTCTACCTCCCTATTTTCGGTTGTCAAGGTTCAGCTTTGACTCTAAAGCCTACGAGGCTAATGAGGCATTTTGCTACTAATTGTAGTATATATCTTAAAATAAAGTTTGTCAAATCGTTGAGCTTTAACTCAACAATACTTTGTTTAACGCCCGATGTTGCATTAGAAAGCGTCGGGTGTCAAACAATCAGAAACTTAAACTAGCTGAGTAGTTGCATCAAAAACAACAAAAAAAATACACAGGTTAAACCTGTGTATTTTTAAAAGAATCTCTAAAAACTTCTCTAAAATGGAGGAATTTCTCGCCACTCGGGAAGGGGCAATGCTGACGCTACATTTATAATATGAGTTTTTGAAGCTGTCCTGTTATGAGTATCAGTTGCAGTTAACTTGATGGTCATAGAAGGCCCGGTCGCGATAGTAGAAGGATTAGGATTATTATCTGAATCAAAGTTAATTCCTTCCTTTTCCCAAATTCGAGAATTAATTGCGGCTTTTTCGGAAGCTTTAGAATACTCTGCTAAAGAAGGGTCATCTTTAAAGTAAACTGCGTCCCCTTCCAAAGGCGTGAGATTCTCACAAACCTCCCAGTTATCATTATCTAAAGAACACATAAAGCCAGCAGTAATATCACGTACTATCCGAAAGTTTTTAAAAGCCGTATCTAATGCTCCGGCCTTATCTTTAACATCAAGTTCGGCTGTGTAAGGCCCTGGTCCTACATAATTATTTGGCGTAAGGTTGCATCCCTTAGCATAGCCACAGCTATATATTGAACCGCCGTCTATAAACCATTCTGAGTATATAATGTCATTATCATTATCTGGAGGATTAGTAGAATCCAAATCAGTAGAATTATTAATTAAAAGAAGAGGATTATTTTCATAAACTAGGCAGTCATAGTCTGGCTCATCACCACAAGAAATTACAGCTGAAGGAGGGTTGTTGCCTACAGGATTAACAGTAATGGTTGCTGTATCTTCAACCGCTGGAGCTGTATCTCTTTCTACTCTTACTTTAGCTGTATAGCTTCCATCCGGACTGTAGTTACAGGCATCAGTAACTTCTTTGGGATTATCAGAAATATTACCAAAAACATAATCCCAATTTCCGTCATTTTCGCAATCAAACTTGTAATTAATAGTCCCCACAGCTGTGCCGGAAACACTGGCTTTAAGATCCACATCATTTAATGGAACTGTTCCTGTCAAATTATCTTGCCAGTTTGAGGAATCAGTAGCTACCTGAAGAACTACGGAAAGAGTAGGGACAGAGCAGGTACAGTCAGCTTGACATTGACCGGGACAGGCATCATCAGCTGTGCCGTCACATTGTTCTGTCCCTTCTATAATGTTATTGCCACATTCAGGACAGGTACAGTCAGCTTGACATTGACCGGGACAGGCATCATCAGCTGTGCCGTCACATTGTTCTGTCCCTTCTATAATGTTATTGCCACATTCAGGACAGGTACAGTCAGCTTGACATTGACCGGGAC